>Ga0213833_1000016_pt1 | contig 709530 bp, 583 predicted proteins | sample SWATP21_FD_160575 | JGI IMG/M metagenome (GOLD analysis project Ga0213833, IMG submission 160575) | Coastal seawater microbial communities from Marineland, Florida, United States - SWA TP2 #1 | ecosystem: Environmental > Aquatic > Marine > Coastal | place: USA: Florida | collected 2016-08-14 | reverse complement strand
GAAGAAGACGACGACGTCGACATCTCCACCCCAACCGTGTCGATCATCGGCGAGCCGGAGGAGCTCCCTCGCGTGGTCGGCTCGGCCCACGCCGTCGACGAAGCCACGCTCGAGCGGGAAGAGCACGACGACATTCATCGGGTGCTGCGCTCGGTGCCCGGGGTCTACGTGCGCGGCGAAGACGGCTACGGCTTGCGCCCCAACATCGGCTTGCGCGGCGCCGACCCCAACCGCAGCTCCAAGGTCACCTTGATGGAGGACGGCATCCTGTTCGGGCCGGCCCCCTACGCAGCACCTGCGGCCTACTACTTTCCGATGACCACCCGCCTGGTCGGCGTCGAGGTGTTCAAGGGCCCGGCGGCGGTCCGCTTCGGCCCCAACACGATCGGCGGCGCCATCAACCTCAAGACTCGTGAAATCCCCCGCGAGCTGCAGACCGGCATCGACGTGGCCGCGGGCACATGGGCCTACGGCAAGCTGCACGGCTATGCCGGCAAGAGCTGGAAGCGCTTCGGGTTCCTGTTCGAGGGCGCCCGGGTGCGCACCGGCGGCTTCAAAGAGCTCGATGGCGGCGGCGACACGGGCTTTCGCAAGAACGAGTTCATGCTCAAGGCCCGCGTGCACGGAGACCCCGGCGCGCGCGTGTACCAGCAGTTCGACGTGAAGTTCGGCCTGTCCACCGAGGTCTCCAACGAGACCTACCTGGGGCTGACCGAGGAAGACTTCGACGACAACCCCTACCGACGCTATCGGGCCACCGCGCTCGACCGCATGGATTGGTGGCGCACCCAAGCGCAGGCTGGCTACTTTCTCGCCGCCGGCATCGTCGAGGTGCAGAGCACCCTGTACCGCCACGATTTTTCGCGAGCGTGGACCAAGTTCAACGGCTTTGCAGGGGCCGATGCTCCCGACCCTTACACGTTCTTTCAAAACCCGAGCGAAGGCACCAACGCGATCTACCTGGGACTGCTGCGGGGCGAGCTCGACTCCACCGGGCCCGAAGAGAACCTGCTCATCGGCACAAACCAGCGCGACTTCGTGTCCCAAGGTTGGCAGAACACGGTGCGCATCTCTCCGCGAACCCGCTACGTCGATCAGGTGATCGAGGTCGGCGCCCGCTTGCACTACGACCGGGTCGCGCGCAACGAGGACAACGACCAGTACGCGATGTTCTCGGGCACGCCATCGCTGGTCGGTGGCACACAAACCGTCGTCACGCAGAACCGCGGCGAGGCGTTGGTGGGCTCGTTTCATGTGGCCGACGAGATTCGTGTTCTCGACCGCTTCACCGTCAGCCCTGGTGCGCGGGTGGAGGTGATTCGCACCGAGTACCTCGACCGCCTCGCGGGCCCCGACGAAGAGGACCGGGTGACCTCGGTGGACACGGTGTTCCTGCCCGGGGTCGGCGTGCACGTACAAGCCACGCCTTGGCTCGGAGTGTTGGGCGGTGTGCACTCCGGCTTTTCGCCCAAGGCTCCCGGACGCGGAGACTCGGTCGAAGCCGAGCGCAGCATCAACTACGAAGCCGGGCTTCGGGCCAGCTACGAGGGGTTTCGCGCCGAGGGCATCGGCTTTGCCAACGACTACTCCAACCTGGTCAGCAACTGCACCTTCTCGCAGGGCTGCGACGTGAGCGAAGTGGGCTCGCAGTTCAGCGGCGGCGAGGTGCTCATCGCGGGCGCGGAGTCGTTGGCGGGCTACCGCGTCGACCTGGACGGTCCCGGTTGGCTCGACACCACCGCCACGTACACGTACACGTGGACGCGCTTCGGCACCACGTTCTCCTCCAGCAGCCCGTTCCTCGGCGAAGTCGAGCGTGGCGACGAGGTGCCCTACGTGCCCAAACATGTGGCGTCGCTGCAGTTCGCCGGCGGCATGCGCCGCTGGGGCACCCACGCCCAGCTCAACTTCAACGGACAGATGCGCGACGTGCCCGGCCAGGGTGCAATCGCGGCCTCCGAACGCATCGACCGCTTCGTCACCCTGGACCTGGGCGGCAACGTGTTCGTCACCCGCCGCGCCCAGCTCTATCTCAACCTCGGCAACGCGACACGAGCCGGCTACGCCGTGTCACGCCGCCCATTCGGACTTCGCCCCGGCCGCCGCTTCTCGGTGATCGCGGGCTTCAAACACAACTTCGGCTGAACGCGTTCAGCTGCAGTCGATGCCGTCGTCGGGGATGAGGTGCTCGTAGCGCTGGTCGGTCAGCGCCCGCAAGAAACACACCAAGCCCTCGATGTCGTCGTCGGACATCGGGTCTCCGATCTCCAGCAGGTCGATGGCCACCGTCTCGGGGATCTCGGGTTGGCGCCACGGCTCCCCCGTCTCGGGGTTGCGCTCTCGCATCATCGGGTTGGTGAAGTGGTCGTAAAACTCGATGACCGTACGCAGGTCGGCAAACACGCCGTTGTGCATGTAAGGCCCCGTCACCGCGATGTTGCGCAGTGTTGGCACCTTGAACGCCCCACGAAGCATCGGGTCGTCGACGGACGGATTGGCGAGCAGTCCCTCGTCGAGCGCGGTGACCCCGTTGCGAGCCCGAACCTCTTCGTTGATCGGAACACCGATGTTGTGAAACTCGTAGCCCGTGAACGGCTCCGTACGTTCCCCGATCGGATCGCCTTCGCTGTACAGCTGGTGACAGACCGCGCAGTTGGAGAACTGAGAGAAGAAGATCGCCTTGCCGGTGAGTTCCGTGAAGGTGAGCGCTACCTCGCCCCGCAGCGACCGGTCGTACCGTGAGTCGAATGGTGCGAACGTCTCCGTGCGCTCGAACGCCGAGATGGCGTCGGTCATCGCGGTGTAGGCGACATCATCGTCATCGAGCGCATCGGAACCGAAGAACTGGAACAGCGCGCGCCGATACTCCTCGTTCTCGCGCAGGCGTTCCACGACCGACGGCGCATCCGGCATGCCCATCTCGAGCGGGTTGAGCGGAGGACCGCCCGCCTGGCCTTCGAGGTCGAGCGCCCGACCATCCCAGAACTGCCCTCCGAGCGGACCCATGTACAGGCGGTGGTTGTTCTGCTTGTTGTGCCGCGCCCGGGTGCCGATGTGAAACTCGGGGGCGAGAAACGCGTAGGCGGCCGTGGGCGCATTGCGATCGCCCAGCGAAACACCATCGTCGCCGAGCGACACCGCCATCACCGAACCGTCGTCGTCGAGCCGTCCGTCGGTGAACGCCCGCATCGGGTCGTGGCAGGTCGCACATGACTGCGTCCGCTGCAGAGACAGGTTCTCGTCGAAGAACAACGCCTCACCGAACGCTTCGACGTCGGCGAACATGCTGGGTGGAGGGTCCTCGTGCTCGGACGCGCAGGCGGCCGCGAGCAGCGGGAGGGCAAGCAACACTCGTCGAAACACCATCGTCAGTCTCCGTCGCTGAACGTCAGCCCCAGCTCGATGCCGAGCGCGTCGGGGATTTCTCGCTTCAGGTTGCCGTCGAGGACTCCGAGCGCCGCCGTCAACGCCTCGCGGTCTTCGTTCTGTGCCGCCGAGTGGGCCGCAGCAAGGTTGGCCTGCACGAGCTCGACGGTTTCGGCGTCTCCCGTGGCCTCGATGCGCTCCAGCAAGCCGAAGCTCTCTTCGCTGGGCTGGCTGAGCAGCTCATCGAGCGCCTCGAGCATCGAACGCGTGTTGGCGTAGAAATGTCCGGAGAGCTGAGCGTCGAGAATCCCTTCGAGCTTGCGCACCTTGACGTAGTCGAGATGCTGCTGCAGCGCGATCAGCAGCGCCGCGACCGGCTCGGTGCCGTCGGGCAACGTCGGCTCGGTCATCGTCTCCCGAAACGGCGCTCCGCCGTCGAACGACTCGCTCCACCCGCGCTCGACTTGTGACGCACACGAGGCCAACAGCTCCGCCACCCCCTGCAGGTACTCGCACTTGCGGGGCGTGCTCTCGTAGTCGGAGACGACATCGGCGAGCGCCGTGGAGTTGCCTTCGCGACTGTCCTCGAACAGCAGCACCTCCAGGGCCAACATGCCGACCTCGTCGAAGGTCTGCCCCTCGAAGTAGGCGAGATCGAGGGTGTCGGAGCCCTCGACACCGCGCAGGATCCCGTCCCGCACCGTCTGTGTGTAGTCGGTCCCGCGTTGTCGCATCGACTCGATGAAGATCATCTTGGGCACGATCACGTCGTCGTCGAGCGGCCCGAAGTTGTAGGGCGCGATCGCATTCCACGCCTCGGACAGCGAGCGCCAGCGCGTTTGCACGTCACCGAGCGAAGCCTCGCTGGGCGACGCACAGAACGCGTCGATGTCGACCCGCATGTCCGCGGCCTCCGCGTCGAACGCGGCTACATCCGCGATGATCGTGGTCTCGACCGTGTCCCGCATGATCTCGGCCCCTGTTGGCAGGGAGGAACCGCCCGGGGAGCTGGAGTCGTCACAGGCCGCAACGGCCAAACAAAGCGAGAGCCAAACGCGGGTCGAAGGACGGATGAACATGATGCGTCGAACCTAGAAGAGCGTCAGGAGGTGGTTGTCCCACCGAACATCGGGGAACTGGACTCGGGCGTCGGGCAGCTCAGCGAGGGTGACCGTGTCGACCCGGCGTAGCTGCCCGCCCGAGCCGCTGAGGACGAAACTGGAGCCGTCGGGTGCCACGGCAACGCCCGACACGTCGTCGAAGCGCTCGACCCACTCGAGCCGGCCCGTGTCCAGGTGCCAGAACGCGACCACGTTGCCGCGAGGACTCGTCACCGCGGCCACCCGTGAGGCGGAGTCGACCGCAACACTGCCCGCGTAGTCCTCCATCGCGGTCGCGACGTCGAGCCCCTCATCGAGCACCGTGAGTTCGCCGCCGGGGGCATGCACCGCGATGAGCGGGCGCGGGTCGGCGTCGGGCAGCGCGTCTCGCTGCACTTGCATGACCACGACCACGGTGCCGTCGTCCGCCACGTCGAGATGGCGCAGGCTGGCCTTGGCCTCGGGAACGCGATGTTCCGAGCGCAACGTTCCCGCGTCGACATTGATGTAGACCAACGACGACTGCATGGTGTCGAGGTTGATCGGATCGCGGCCGCCGGGCGCGGTGATCAACCCGCCGTTGGCGACCACCAGTGTGTCCCCGCTCGGCATGAGCGCGATCTGGTGGGGACCCACACCGAAACTGTCGAACTCGGCCACCCGCTCCAGCGACGCTGCATCGTGCACCGCGATCGTGCCTTCTCCGGTCACGTCGTCGGCCTCGGCGATCATCAACCTGCGGCCGTCGGCGCTGAAACAGCCGTGTCCGACCTGGTGGCGTCCGGCGGGGGTTTCGATCTGGCGGGCCTGCCCAGTGCGAAGGTCCGCGACCATCGCGACGCGCTGCGGTCGCCGCCCGAACATGACCACCCGGTGCGGCGCATCGGGGTGCGTGGCCAGCCCGTGCCCGCGGACGGCACTGGCAAAACGCGAATGCACCCCGCCGGGGCCCGCGACCACGAGTGCATACGATCCGTCTTCACCGCCCTGCGCCGATGCCCACAGCTCGGTGTCGAGTGCATCCGCGTCGTCGCAGCCCAGTGGCGTAGCCCAAAGCGCACAGGATCCCACCAGAAGCCGGCGGCGGCGCAGCAGGAGGCGAGCAGAGGCGGTCACAACGATCTCACGAAAGCGATGAGGGCGCGCCGGTCGGAAACCTCGAGCGCCGCAAATCGCTCTCGGCTCGCCCGCGCTTCACCATCATGCCACACGATGGCTTCTTCGATCGTGCGTGCCCGGCCGTCGTGCAGGAAGCCCACGCGTTCGTGCATGGCTCGCGCAAGACCTGCGCCCCACAGCGGTGGCGTTCGCCACTCCCGCCCCGACGCGTCGTAGTCCTCTCGCCCATCGTCCAATCCTTGCCCCATGTCGTGCAGCAGGAGGTCGGTGTACGGCCAGATCGTCTGGCCCGACAGATGCGGAAACGCGGGGTCGCTCCCTGTGACGAAGCTCGGCGTGTGGCAGGCGTCGCAGCCGACCTCCACGAACAACGCTTCGCCCTTCTTCACCGTTGGGTCGTCGGGTCGGCGCCGCTGCGGGACTCCGATCGACATCGTGAAGAACACCAGCGACGACAACAGCGACTCGCTCACCTCGAAACCGTCCGCGTCGTTGCCGTTGGGCGCAGCCTCGCAGCGCGGCTGCAACGTCGTGCACGGCTGCTGCGGAAACACGGGCGACGAGAGGCCCATGTCGCCCGAGAGCGCAGCCGCCACTTGAACACGAACGCTCGGTTGGTTGGCCTTCAGCCCGAACCGACCCGGTCGGTGTGTCTTCAACTCGGGGTCCCAGACCCGGTTGACCCGCCCCGAGATGCCGTCACCATCCCGATCGTCGGGGTCCGTCACGCGGTCGACCTCCGCCTGTGGAACGAGCTCCAGCAATCCCATACCGGCGAGCGAGGGCGTGTGGCGCAACGTCGCGCGGGTGTCGGCGGCGAGAGCCCCGTACCCGAACCGGTCGAGCAACAGCGTGGGCGTACGCAGCGTCAGCCGAGTCCCGTCGGGGTAGTCGAACTCTGCGGGCTCCCACGAGATGCGAACCCTCGCCTCAGGAGGAGCACCCTCGGCTTCGTAGGCGTCAGCCCCGGCCTGTCCCCGTAACTGGTGACTCAACGACGTGGACTGCGGCTGGAGCTGCGGTCCGTATACGGGATCTGGCACGGGTTCGCCGTGGGGCCCACGCCCGGGTCGACTCAGCCGCACCAGCGTTGCCAGCGGTGGCCGTTCGTGTTCGCCGGCTTGGCCCCGCCCGCCCTTGACGTGGCACGCGAGGCAAGAACGCGCATGATAGACGGGCCCGAGGCCGTCGCGCGCATCCGTCTGGGTCGGCGCACGAACCCACGGCTGAGTCGCGAGCGCTTTCCCGGCGTAGTAGTCCGCCTTGCGGGCGTCACCGAGGTTGGCCGCAGGCAGGATAAGAGAAGGGCTGGGCCCCAGCGGCACCGTTGTGGCGCCACCGGGTCGCAGCCCTCGAGGGTCGTCGACAGGCGCCGTGGGTTCACCGGTCGCCCGGCGCTCCACGGCGTCCTCTTGCGCCGTGCAGCCAAGGGCCAGCACCGCAACGAGCAGCACCGCCCTGTCTGCGCAGGTCCTCACCTCAGCACTCGGCGGTGGGGTCCGTCGTATCGCATTCGGATGCGCCGGGGTCGACGACGTCGTCCGCGCTGCCGACGTCGAGGTCGACGGCGATGTTGGCGATGTGCGTCGACTGAGCATTCAACGCGACGATGGTGTCACGCATCGGCGCCGCCGCGTCGCCTCCCGCGTCCATGATCATTTGGTCGACCGGGGTTCCCGCCCGCGCCGAGGCATCGACCGCGATGTAGTGGCTCTCGGTCGTTGCCAACGCAGCTGCGACGGCGGTCTCGAGGTCGGTGAGGCCGAGGTCGGTGAGGTAGTCGTCGATGCCGTAGCCGTCGACCGCGTTGCCGGTCTGGTCGTCACTGCCGTCGAGCGTGCTGTCGTACCCGGCGTACTCACCGCGGTACGCGTTCGAAACACCTTCGGCGTTCAGCCAGATGTCGCGGTGCGTGTTGTCGGAGAAGCAGGAGTGCTCGTCCTCTTGCGAGTTCGCCGACAGCGCGATCTGCATGCGCTCGCCCGCGAGCTCGCCCTCGGAGAGGGTCCCCATGCCCACGAGGATCTCGAGCAACTTGGCCTTGGCAGCGTCCTCGTCTGCAACGGTCGTGAACGCGGTGCGGTAGCTCGCGCCGTCCGCCCAGCCGTCGCGCACGGCTTCGAGGTCCGCGACCAACTTGGCTGCGACGACTTGAAGGAACTGTCCGCGACGCTGGCACAGCTCGGGGCCGCCGTTGACGTCGGGGCCGCTGGTACAGGTGTCGTCCAACGCAAAGTCGGTGACAGGGCGCTGCCCACCCGTCGCATCTCGGCTGTCGACCGTGTCGGCGCTGCCGTCCGCGTTGAGGTCCTGCCCCCAGAGCATGAACTCGATCGCGTGATACCCCGCGATGACGTCGTGCTCGTCTTCGGCAGTGGCCGTGTTCGAGATCAACGCTTCGTCGATGGTGATGTCGACCGAGTTGATGATGTTGTTCTCGGGGATCGGGCCCTGCACACCGGTGGAGTGCTCGGTGACGTTGACTTGGTCGTCACCGAAGTCGGTGCCGGTCACGACGTAGTCGATGAGCCCTTCGCCCAATGGCCAGGCGTTGATGTCACCCTCGGGGCCATCTTCGCCGTCGTCAGCGTTGTAGTTGGTGTCGTCGATCGGGCTGGCGCGGAAGCGGTAAACCTCGGTCTGACCGTAGGGCTCACGGGAGACGAGCCATGCCTGCTTGGCCGCTTCGAGGTTGGCTTCCGTCGGGTCGGCGACCAGGTCGTCGATCGCCGACTGCAGTGCAACCGCAGTGGTGACCGAATCGGAGTAGGCCGCGAACGCGATGTCGGCGTTGGTGTTGAGAACCTGCTGCAGGAGCTCGAGGTCGTGCTCGACCTCGCCACCGGAAGCGGAGTCCGACTCGGAGGAGGGGTCCGTGTCGGAGCTGTTGTCGGTGTCGGCGGATGTGTCGTCCGAGCCGCAACCGCTGACGCCGAGCGACAACGACAGCAGCGCGTACGAAGACCATCGGAGAAGAGACATGCCCTGTGTATGCCCTTTCCATTTTTGAAAATCAATATCATATCCAAAATGCAATCCGTGAGACTTCGGCGGTCATAAAAGCGCTATCGCGCACAACGAGTGAACACGGTGTTCACTGAAATGCATCCGATCGAATCACGGCGACGTCGAGCACCGCGGCATCGTTGTGCGCGCTGGCCAGCAGGACCGAGCCATTCCAAGAGAACGCATGCAGGTGCTTCGCAGGCACGGGCAGCTCGATCTCGGCGAGTGCCCACGCCTTGGTGGCGGGGTCGTACACCTCGATCGAGGGATCCGGCTGAAGCTTGCCGTCGGCCCCCTTCGAAGAGCCGGCCAGCAGCACCAGCCGACCGCTGACCTCGACCATGTGACCCGACAGACGCTTCGAAGCCGGGCAAGGGAAATCCCCCCACGACCGGGTCGAGAAGTCGAAGGCTTCACAGGTATCCACGAGGGTAAACCCTTCACGCATCCCACCGACGACGACGTACTGACCGCCGAACTTGGTCGCAGAGAACGCGCGGCGGGGTGCCGTCAGCGAGGCACCGCTGGGCGCGAAGTCCTCCGGCAACGTCAGCGGCGCCGAGAGGATCGGCTGCTCGTGTCGGAACTGGTCCCCTTTCTTGCGGCTCGGGTCGTAGTCCAAGCCGCCGAACACCCACCACTTGCCTTCGGCTGCAGCCAACCCGAACTGGGTTCGACCTCGCGGCGCTGGTAGTCCCCCCTTGGCCTGGGTCCATGCGTCATCTTCGGGTGAGTACACGAACACCTCCGGGTGACTGCGCGCGGCGTCGCCATCGTGGCCGAACCCGCCGAACGCGTGAATCTCCCCCATGTGCGTGGCAACCGACATGGTCTGACGCGACCGCGGGTAGTCGGCCACCGTCACCCACTGCAGCGTCGCAAGGTCGAACCGAGAACCCCCCGCGGTGAAGTTCTCCGGGGCAAAGTCGTGCTGACCGAGGCTGTTGTTGCCCCCGAAGAAGTACAACCCATCACCGAGCACCGCCGAACCCTGGCGGTTTTTGCTCGGCATCGGCGATGGCAGGCGCAGCGTGATGGGCTGCTTCGCGCGCTCCCCTGCAACGGGTTCGGCCAAGCGGACCCGCGCGCCCGAAGACGTCGGCCGAATGCCCCCTAGCGCCCATACAGTCCCATCTGAGGCCGCGACGAGTCGGTGGAAGAAGCGCGGCAGAGCCATGGAGGACGACCCGGTCCACGCTCCTGCACGGGTATCGAATCGATGCACGACTCCGTCCGCCCCACTGGCGAAAAGGTCGGAGCCTTCCCCGACGGCGGCCATACCGAAACCTTGCCCTGGGAAGTCCGCGACGGTGGACCACGCTCCGCTGTCGGGGTCGAACACCTCCACACGCTTGGAGATGTTGCGCGTCTCGTCCATCCCTCCGAGTACGTAGAGCTTGCCCCCGGCCGTCGCAGCCGCGAGTGCCCGACGGGCAAACGGCGTCGGGGTGCGTGCCCAGCTCGCGTCGTCCTTCGAAAGATCCAGCGAGAACATCTCGGAGGGCCACGCACCGTCCTTCGCTTGGTGGTCGAGACGCCAGCCTCCGACGACGTAGAGGGTGTCGCCGATGACGACCGCATCATGCGAGCTGCGCCCCTCGGGGAGCGCGGGCAGGTCGGTCCAAGTCCCGCCCACCGCGTCGAAGCGCTGTACGGTGTCGACCGAGACGAGCTCGCTCTTCTGCGCGACCGACTCGTTCAGCGCACGCATGCCGCCCACGCGAATGAGTCCCCGGCGGTGGGAGACGAGCATTGCGCCTTGAACCGGCGGCACCTCCGAAACGACGGCCCACCGTTTGCCCGCCGCCGCGCTCGCATCGTAGGCGAGCAGTTCTCCGTGCTGGTCCTTGGCGGAGTAGGCATGCGGCATGCCCGAGTAGCCCCCCAACACGTAGAGCACCCCATCGTGCTCGGCGCACCCGAACGATGTCAGGCCTGTGGGGAGAATCGGAACGTTCGCGTGGACAGTGCTTTCCAGGACCCGCGCCTCGAACACGGCCGAAGGCGCGGGGGACTCCGGTGGAGCCGAGACCGCGCCGACGTCCGCGGACGAGGCCGAACAGCTCGCAAGGAGACCGAGAGAGAACAGGACGGCGTGCGATCGCATGCCCCAGATCAACTGTATATGAAAATTAAAATCAACAATTAGAACTCACGACCGAACCGTTCCGCGCCAATGAACACGCCGCTTGACTTAAATGAAATCCAATTTCATTTAAGCGCCGTGCAAGCGGTTCGCCTCTCCTGCCTGGTCCTCGCGCTGTGCGCGACGGGCTGTGCCTCGGATCTCGCACGCTCGTCGTCCCCGGCCATCGGCTGCGCTCCCGAAGAGATCGAGATCGAACATATCTCGGTCGGGTGGGCGGAGACCAGCTGGTCCGCGCGATGCCGTGGAACACGGTTCCACTGCGCCGGCGAAACGTCGGCGAGCTGCAGCCCCGACCGCGACGCCACACACACGGAGCAACGACCATGAAACGTTTCGCCTTTCTTCTGAGCCTCCCCCTTCTCGCCTCCGTACCCGGGTGCGACGACTCGCCGTCCAACGACAGCACTGATGCGCAGAGCGGCTCCTCCGGAGGCACCACCGGCGCGGCGTCGACCGACCCCAGCGACCCAACGACGGACCCCACCAGCGCCACCAACCCCAGCGCATCCGGTACGACCACGGGCGACCCCAGCACGAGCGGCCCCGACTCCGAAACCGGCGAGACGACTGACGAGACCTCCGACCCCTCGGAGACCGACGGCGACACGACCGGCGCGACCGAGTGCGGGGGCGACGTGCCTTGCGAAGACGCAATGATCCTCGACTTGGGCCTCGTGGGCGGAGTCGTGAGCGCAGGCGCCGTGAGCAGCACCGCGGATGGGGACGACTGGGTCTCGAACGTCGACGCCACCGCCGGTGGCATCGTGGATGCGCCCAACAACCCCTGGGTCTACCTGCGATTTGCCGATGACGGACTCGAGAAGCTCGATCTGGACGACCTGCAAGCGTTGTCGTCGGATGAATGGCACATCGCGGCCAAACGCTTCGGCATTCGACTCAACAGCGGGTCGAGCGGCCCTGGCTGTGTCACCGTAGCCACGCTCGACGCAGACTACGCGGATGTCGATGCCCTCCCCGACGACGCCCAACTCGACGAAGAGGCCTTCTACGACGGCAGCTGCGGGCTCATCGACGACGGCTCCGGTGCGGGCGGAGCCAACTACGCCCTGACTCCGTGGTGGTTCTACCCGGGATGCGTCGGGGTCACCTACGTGCCGTTCGTCATCGAGATCGAAGATGGGCAACACGTGAAGTTCATGGTCGAGTCGTACTACGAGAGCGGCCAACAGCAGTGCAACGACACCGGGGCGATGGGCTCGGGTAGCGCCAACTTCGTCTGGCGCTGGTCCTTCCTCGACTGATGCGACGCGCGGGCACGATTTGCGCGGTGGCACTGTGGATGTCGCCGCGTTTGGCCGCGGCCGAGGACCGCCCCACACAGGGCGGTCTTTGGTCGTTCGACGAAGGCGACGTCGTGGAGTCGTGGGAAGAGCCCACGCAGACGGTTCGTGTCCACTACAGCGTGGTGGGCCCCAACGTCACGCGACTCGAAGACGATGACGACGACGGGGTCCCCGACTACGCGCAGGACGTCGCCGAACGCACGGCGGAGTCGATCGCCTTGTTCACGTCGCTGGGGTTTCGCCCGCCTGTCCCAGAGAGCGCCATTGAGACCGAGCTGGGAGGAAGCCCTGCCTACGACGTCTATTTGATCGACTTCGGTGGCGCGGCGGACGGTCGCTTCGGCATCGATGGCTGCGGCAACGAAGGATGTGCCGGATTCTACGTCGTCGAGAACGACTTCGCGGGCTACGGCTACGCCACCGTGGAAGAGGGGATCACCACGGTGACCTCCCACGAGAGCTTTCACGGCGTCCAGGCAGCGTACAACTTCCTGCCAGACTGGGTCTCCGAGGGCACGGCGACCTGGGCCGAGCGTCAGTTCGACCCGGAGTCGGCGGATTTTGTCCGACTGTGCAACGGCTTGCTCGCAGACACCGGGCGACCCGTCTACCAACCCCCAGGAGGGCCGGTGCCACTGTTCGCGTATGGCACCGCGCTATGGTTCGACTTCCTCACCAATCGGCACGACGTCGGCCTGATGGTGGACTTCTTCGAGGCCATTGCCGACGACGAGAATGCCGCTGCCCCGGAGCTGCTCTTCGAGTCACTGCTCGCAGCCCGCGACGATGACCTGGAGCGCAGCTGGGCCACCTTCGCCCAATACAACCTGGCCACGGGCCCCCGCGCAGGCGTCGCGCAGAGCCACCCCTACGCGAGCGCACTCGATGGCATCGAGGCCGATGCCTCCGGAAGCGAGCTCGCCCTCGACGCTCGCTTCTATCCGCTCGCGGCGAGCTACTTCAACCTGCAGCACCCCGGCGGCGATCTCTGGTTCGTGACCGACGACGTGCTGGAGGACGTGGTGTTCTCCCTTCACCCTGTCGGTGACTTTCGACCCGACGGCGCCGTGGGGGATCCGATCGCGACGTGGACGAGCGACGACGCTGGTTCCCAGCGCATCTTCGAAGCGCTCCCCGAAGGCGGCTACTGGATCGTCGGCGCCCTCGCAGGCATTGCCGACGGTCCCGCCCGGGCGAACCTCTGCATTTCTCTCGATCCCGAGTCTTCCGTGTGCCCCGAGCTTGAGGACATGGGAACCACCGGGACAGCAGGCACCACCGGTCCCGAGCCGATGGGGACCACCGGCGAAGGTGACGACAGCGCAGGCGACACGACCGGAGACGAGACTTCGACGGGACAGGTCGATACCGACGACGGCCTTGCCGCCGAGGACGACGATGGCGGCTGTCGTTGCCAGGCTTCGGGGCGGTCGACGACGCCTTGGCTCATGTTCGGTCTCGTGCTTTGCCTCCGGAGGCGCCGCCCGTGATGCTCGTACGGCTCCTAGCATCCGTGCTCGCGGTGGCTCCTCCGGGCGATGACGTCTCGGACGACGAGGACGACACCGTCGAAGACCAGTCACGCACGGTCGTCGTCACCGCAACCCGCACGGCACATGAGAAGAACGACGCTCCGATCGCAACGGACGTCTACGACCGTGAGACGATCGAAGACACCGGGGCTGAGAACGCGCTCGAGGTCCTCGAGGAGACGCCGGGCATTCAAGTCGACCGCGGCGTCGGCGGTGCAGGGGTGATGCTGCAGGGTCTCGACCCCAAGTACACCCTCATCCTCGTCGACGGACAGCGCGTCTCCGGTCGAGTGGGCGGCACCATCGACCTTTCGAGGTTTCCAGCCGACGACATCGAACGCATCGAGGTCGTCCGGGGACCCGGCTCGGTGCTCTATGGCGCCGACGCCCTGGCAGGCACGGTCAACATCATCACCCGACGTGCCCGAAAACGGTGGGAGGCAGAAGCGCATTCCGCCTTCGGGAGCTTCAACACGCTCGATGTGACGGGTCGAGTCGGTCACCGCCGCGACCGCTACTCCGGCTCGATCTCCGCCGGGCTCCACAACACCGACGGGTGGGACGCAGATCCATCCAACGAAAGCACGACCGGACCAAGCTCCCGCCAGTTCGAAGCGAGCACCGCCCAGCGTTTCAGCACTCGCGGCATGTTCGCCGTGGACGGCTGGGCGCAGTACCTGCAACGCACGACACGAGGCGTGGACGCCCTGAACACGGGAGCGGTCTTCGATCGCGTCAATCGCAGCGAAACGATCACGGCGAACGTCACCCCATCGGCGACTTGGGACGACGGCGGTTTTCGTTTCACCGCCGGCTACAGCCTGTTTCGGGACCAGTATTTCAACGACCAACGTGGGTCCGACGCGCTCGACGACTCCCAAGATACCTACGATCACATCGCGCAGGGCACAGCGCAGCTGAGTCAGCGAATCGAGAACCACACGCTCACGACCGGACTCGATGCCCAGTTCGAGTTTCTGTCGGCGGACCGCATCGACCCCGGCAACGTCGAGCGCCAACGGTACGCGCTGTTTGTCCAAGACGAATGGACCCCGCTCGAGGCGCTCTCGATTCTCCCGGGTGTACGCCTCGACTACGACTCGCTGTTCGGGCTCTACCCCACGCCGCGCATCGCGATGATGGTCCGGCCCGGCGATCGATGGAGGCTGCGTGCGAGCTATGGCAGAGGCTATCGCGCGCCCACGTTCCGGGAGATGTATCTGTCGTTCACCAACGCGGGGGTCGGCTACCAGGTTCGAGGCAACCCGAGCCTGCAGCCCGAGACATCCTGGAGCACCCACGTTTCGGCGCAGTACCTGCCGTGGAAGTGGGCTTCCCTGAGCGTCGCCGTGTTCGACCACCGTCTGCAGGACACGATCGTGATCGATACCGTCGACGACTCCGACGACACGCTCACGCTGTTCGGGTACGCCAACATCGGCAACGCCGAGAGCCGCGGTGTCGAGTCGAATGCCAGCATTCAGTGGGGCCCTCTCACCCTCGACGGCTCCTACACCTTCACGCACACCCGCGACCTGGATGAAGGGCTCGAACTCCCCGGCCGCGCGCGCCATCGCGGTACGGCGGGTGCACGGTTTCACCGCAGGGCCTGGGGCACGACGCTTCGTGTACGTACCGCGATCAACGGCAGACGCACGTTCTATATCGACAGCAACGACGACGACGTTCTGGAGCCGGTCCGCAGCAACCCGTTCGCAACGCTCGATGCTCGCATCGCGCAAACCTTCACTCGTTACGTCGAAGCCTACGTGGGCGTCGACAACATTCTCAACGCCGGGAACGCGACCGACAATCCGCTCGTTCCGCGCAGCTACTACGGCGGAGTCACCGTTCGCTACTGACTCGAAAGGACACCTCATGAAGCCCACCGAAGTCTTGCTCGCCCTCTCCCTTCTGTTCTCGATCGCATGTGCAGGCGACCTCGACGACGAACTGGGAGGCGACGTCGTGGAAGAGCCTCAAGAGGGCGAGGTCGGCCCTCACACGCGCAACGAGCCGCGCGATGGTGGTGGCCAGCTCACCACCATCGACGCGACGGACGAGATGGATTGGGTCTACTTCGACCTCGAAACAGGCGTCGAACTCGACGTCGAAGACCCCGTCGCCAACACGGAGTGGGACTTGGCATTCCGGCGTTTCCACATCGCGACAAACGGCGGCGTATCGGGCGACGCGGGCTCGGAGGTGGCGGTGCTCAGTGAAGCCTTCGACGCGGTCGACGAAACGCCCGCCGACGGTTTCGTGGTCGACGAACCCGATGGTGATGACGACAACGAAGACCCCGACTACGCCTTTGCCGATTGGTACGACTACAACTTCATGACGCACGTGCTCACGCCCAAGGCACAGACGTATGTGGTGATCACCGGGGCCGGCAACGCGTTCAAGGTGGCGCTCGACCACTACTACGACGACGCGGGGACATCGGGTCACCCACGGTTCGCGTGGGCGGCCCTGTAGCCGACGTCGAGACGGCGAAAAACTCTGCAACGCTCGTCGGCCGTGGTCGATGGGTCGTGCGATGGCACGAGACCTCGCCTACCTGCTTCCTCTTCTGCTTCTTGCATGCGACCCGGGGACGGCCTCCACACCGGACACCGATGGAGACGACGGCTCGAGTTCCTCCGCCGAAACCTCCGAAGACCCGAGCCCCGCGGACGACGACGACACCTCGGGCGATACGTCCGGCAACGCGGACACCTCGGGCGGCCCCGACGACCCCGACCCCACGGGTGACGACCCCACAGGCAAGAACCCCACCGGCGACGACGACACCGACGGTGGCGGCACCGACGGCGACGACACCGACGGCAGCGGAACCGATACCGACGACGGGGACGACACCGACGGGGACGACACCGACGGTGGCGACACCGATGGCGACGACACAGCCACCTCGGGAGAGCCGCCCTCCCCCGTCTGTGGAGACGGCGTCATCGAAGGCGACGAAGCCTGCGACGACGGCGACGATAACGGCAGCTACGACCACTGCGCTGCCGATTGCAGCGGTGCAGGCCCATACTGCGGCGACGGCAACACCGACGCTGGTGTCGAACAGTGCGACGACGGTGACGCGATCAACGGCAACGGTTGCAACACCGACTGCGTCGACTCCGGCAGCACGCTGTGGGAAGCCACGAAGACGACCGTCGGGCCAACATCCTTCGACCGCGGCGTCGGCGTCGCTGCCGGTCCGGGCGACACGATCCGCATTGCGCAGCGCTCGATGCCAGACAGCCACGAACGGGTCATCATCACCGACTTCGACCTCGACGGTGTCGAACTCGATGAACGCAACCACACCAGCCCCGACCCCGGCGTGGTGCGGGTCCAGTTTCGAGACCTGAGCAGCTCCGGCGGATACCTCATTGCCCAGTCTGCCATCGCCCCCACGGCCAATCCCGACGACCTCTACGCCTACGGCGACGACCACCTCGTGGATTGGACAGCCCCCATTCAAAGGGGCGCAGACGCCAGCCGGCGTCCCAGCGGTGGGGCCATTCGCATCGAAGGCAACGCATTGGCCGGGACCACCCAGTGGATCGTACTCGACGCCACGGGCACCGAGACCTACGAGAGCCCCGCCAACGCCGACGTGGTTCACGGCACGGCCGTTCCGCTCGGGGACGCCTCGATCGCGGTCGCGGGCGCACTCAATGTGGGCGAGTACGTCCCCACACTCTCCCGCTTCAGCGTCGACGGGGGCAGCGAGTTCCACCTCGAGTACGATGCCCCCGACGTGATCTCCGTCGACCGCTGGATCCAGGCGTCCCTGGCATCGAACGACTCGGACGACATCGCCGCCGCCTGCACCAGCAGTGTCCACGAAGACAACGAACTGCTCATCTCGTACTTCAACGCCGACGGCACACTTGCGTGGGACGTGCTGTACGACCACCCCGGCGACGACTCCGTGCACGTGGAAGACCTCGCGATCGACAGCACCAACAACGTCGTCGTCGTCGGCCGGCTCCGCACCGGAGTCGTCCCGAATGCTCACGATGACGCGTTCGTGGCGAAGTTCGACTCGACCGGAGCCCACCTGTGGACGCGTACGTACTCGGGAGACGTGGAGTTCGGCAACGAGCGTGCCAATGGAGTCGCGATCCTGGACGACGACTCGGTCGTCGTCGTCGGTACCCGCGAGGACATCGAGAACGCGCACGACGCTTGGCTCGCCCGGCTCGCGCCCTAGCGACCCGTCAGACTTCCTTCAGTCGCATCGTGGCATCGCGGAGTCCTCACTCCACCCCAGTGGGGACGCCGCACCTTCACGCTCGAGTCCGCGATGTTCGGGTAGAACGCTCCGAAGGCGTCGCTGCACCCAACGCCACGTACAGCGCCCAGCCGACGATTGCGACGAGCGTGCCCACGGCGACGACGGAAATGGTGCCGTACCAGCCCGCGAAGTCCAGCGACAACGGCAGGGTGAGCATCAGATTGAGCATCACCTGCGCGGCGCTCAGGGTCAGGAGGCCGCGGCGGGTGAGGATGTAGGCCAGGATCGCGGCCACCGTGGCGCTGGCGACCACCGCAAACACCCACCCGGTCACGGACACGTCGTCCTGGCCGAGACGAAGCAGTTCGAAGGCGGTCCACAGCACGAAGAACGCGACGGCGGCGATCGTCGTGCGTCGAGCGACCCAACGAAGGGCCAAGAACAGGATGTAGATCTGCATGACGCCGAACGCACCGAGCCACAGCGCGGCGATGACGGCTCCGGTCGCGTGGCCCAGACCCCCCAGCGCTTTCAACTGCACCGTATACGGCGCCTGCGCGCCGAGGAACTCGGCTCGAAAGACGGCGATCAGACCGATCACGCCGCCCAGGGCCAGGCCGACCAGAAGGTCGCGTCCGACCCACGGGTCTCGCCAGCGGCCGCGGGTCAGACGAACCCACGAGACCATCACCCCCGGAAAGAAGCGTCGTCCGTAGGGTTCGACCACCGCATAGCCCAGCAAGGCGATCGCCCCGACGAGCAGCCCCTCCTGCAGCGCCGACAGCGTGGTCTGAATCGCATTGGATTGCCCCACCGCGCTCGTGAGCAGCTCGGACGCGGTGACGCAGAGCATCAAGACGATGGCCACCCGTACGGCACCACGTCCGTCGACTTCCCCCCGTTTGTGCATGCGTCGCGCGAGTAGGAGCAGCACGGTGAAGAACACCAGCACGATGCCGCGCTGCACCGCGACCGAAACGGCAGACTCCGCCGAGGGAGGGGCGATCGATTGCCGCCATGGAGGTTCAGCCAGGAACCACACCGGCTGTCCGCGCCAGCTCCCGGCCTCGACCCGCACAGGGCGCTCGAGGTCGGCGACACGTCCCTTCCAGGCGGCCGACACATCGCAGGGTTGCCCTGGGACACGCGCAGCCTCGACGGACTCGGGTTCGACGATGCCCGCTTGGGTCAGCAGTGGGGACCAATCCACCGCCGCATCCGCGACATCGTCCTCCGACGGCGGCATCGGTACACGCTCGAACAGACGAAGCCGCCCACGGACATCCAAGACGACCCGCAGCTCCCCCGGAGTGCGCATCGGTGGGTCGATTGCACTCGCGAATGACCCCAAACGCGCCAGTGCGCCCGGAGACGCGCGGTACTCGAACAGCACCGGGACGGGTCGCCCCTCGGACAACTCCATCCGCTCGGTCCCTCGCAAGTAGCGATCATCCCGCACGAAGCGACGCATCGTCGCGCCTTCGGGATGTGTGACGCCCAGCGCCGCGATCACATCGTGGGCACGATCCTCCAACACCGCCGGCGCGAGTGCAGGCCCTGACTGCCCCCACAGGGTTCGGGCCGGGCCAACGCCCGCATAGGCCAGCAACACCACGATGGTGAACGCCGCCAACAGCCATGCCTGCCAAGGCAGGAGGTGGGCCGTTGCACTCGCGTTGGCGACGGCCTCGACCGACGGCGCTCGGCCAGCCCGCAGCGCCGCCGCGATCGGGTCACCACCGGGGAGCGCCGCGGCCACCTCCAACACGGACCCTGGGCGCGCGCCCGGGTCGGTCTCCAGACAGCGGTCGATGATCTCCAGCGTCTCGTCCGCGAGCCCCGTCACCCGGGCCCCGAGCGTAACCGCGGGGGCGGTCCGGTCGATCGTCCCCCGCTCTCCGCTGGGCCCGCCTTTGGCTTCGTGCGGATGACGTCCCGAGAGCAGCTCGTACAGCACGACACCGAGCGAGTACAGGTCGGAACGCTCCGAGACCTCCCGCCCGCTCAGCTGCTCGGGCGCCATGTAGGCCGGCGTGCCGTCGCCGTATTCGTGTGCCCTCAGCTCCTCGCGCACTGCAGCCAAGCCGAAGTCGGCCAGCTTGAGCCGACCCTGCCCGTCGATCATCAGGTTCGCGGGCTTGAGGTCGCGGTGAAGCAGTCCCGCGCCGTGCAGCTCGGCCAACCCGGCACACAACTGCTGCGCGAGCTCGTAGCCTTTCTCGGGAGGGAGCCGCCCGATGCGGCGCAACAGCGATGCCAAGTCCTCGCCATCGATGTACTCCATCGAGAGGAACGCCCGGCCATCGACCTCCCCGATGTCGTGCACACGGCAGACCGACGGGTGCGAGATCTGCCGCGCGAGCCGGACCTCGTTGACGAACCGGCGCATGAACGCCTCGTCGTGAGCGCGGGACTCGGGGAGAAGCTTGATGGCGACATCCTCCTCGAGCACCAAGTCCCGGGCCCGGAACACCTCGCCCATGCCCCCTGCCCCGAGCAGGCCCGCGATGCGATAGCGCCCCGCCACGAGCGTGCCCGCCTCCAGGGATCGCCGAGGCGCCCGCCCCTCGAACAAACGGCCTCGGACCTCCTCGTGCAACCGTTGCTGGCTCGGCGAACGGTCGGGCGCAGGGGTGGATTCCTCGGGCGCCTCGAGCGTTTCGTCGAAGCCCGGGTCTCCCTCGGGCGTGAGGTCGTCGGTTTCCACGGCAACTCAACATCCCACGTTTCGCGCGCGTCGTCCTGGTATGCTCCGCGCCCCGATGAAGTTGCGTGGACGCTGCCACTGGCTCCGAGCGCTATGGCTCGCGACGCTGGCATTGCTGTGGGCCCGCCCCGCAGCGGCAGCCGAAACCGTGACGGTCTGGCACGCCTACCGGGGGGAAGAAGAGGCCGCGCTCGATCGAGCGCTCGAAGCCTACAGCGACGCCGCACGAGCTCGCGGTGAGCCGGTGTCGATCTCCACGCTCGCAATCCCTTACGACGCGTTCGCCTCCAAGATCAGCGCCGCCGTTCCTCTCGGCGACGGACCGCACTTGTTCATCGACTCGCATGAACGGCTGGGCGACTACCGCAAGCGCGAGGTCGTGGCCGAGGTCGGTGACGCGCTCGAGGCCAACGCATTCGTGCCCAGTGCGCTCGAAGCCGTGACCCTCGACGGGCAGGCCTTCGCCGTCCCGCTCAACCTCAAGTCACTCGCGCTCTACGTCAACACCGAGCTCGCGAGCGCCCCGACCACGTTCGAGGCGATCGTCGAAGCGCAAGCCGGCCTTCCGACGGGCACGCATGCCCTCGCGTACGAGGCCATGAACCCGTACGCGCACGCGCCGTTGCTGCACGCCTTCGGCGGCACGATGCTGGGAGACGGGGATGCGTTCGGCATGGTCGGACCCGAAGCCGAGGCGTCGCTTGCGTTCGCCAAGGCCCTCCTGGACCAAGGCGTGGTCCCCTCCGACGCCGACGGGGCGCTGGTCACCAACCTCTTCCGCTCGGGCAAGGCCGCCTACGCGATGAGCGGTCCATGGTTGGCGTCCGACCTCGAAGGCGGGGTGCCATACGAGGTCGTCCCGCTTCCGCCGCTGGCGCAGACCGGTCGTTCGCTGGCCCCGTTTCTCACCGTCGAAGCGGTGATGCTCAGCCCCAAGGGCGCCGCGTCGGCCTCGGCACGCGCGCTCGCCCGTCATCTCGCCAGCCGGAACGTCGCCGTCGAACGCCAGCAGCAGGCCCGCATTCCCTCCGCGCGGCTCGACGTGCCGCCCTCCGACGCGCTGCTGGCCGCATTCGCCACCCAGGCAAAGACCGCCATCGCGATGCCCACGTCGGCCGCAATGCGGTCCACCTGGGAGCCCGCACGCCGAGCGATGCGCAAGGTTCTCCGCGGCCAAGCCGAGCCGGGGCCCGCCTTGATCGAAGCGCAACGTCGCTTCGACGACGTCCGTCGGCCGCCCCCGCCTCCCGTATCCCCCTGGCCTGCCATCGTGCTTTCGGGCCTTGCGCTCGTGGGTGCGTTCGTCTGGGTTCGGCGTTCCCGCGACGCCACGCAAGGACCGACCTTCCGCCAGAGCATGTTCGCCTACCGCTACCTCGCGCACGCGGTGCTCGCGGTCGGCATCCTGGTGATTCTGCCGCTATCGGTCGGCGCGGGCACCTCGTTGTTCGCGGGCCCGAGCACCGACATGCACTACGTCGGGCTCGGCAACTTCTTCGAGATCCTCACCGCGCGCGGGGGTCCTCTGCTGGGGACGGGTTCGTTCTACCTGGTCCTGCTGGTCACCCTGCTGTGGACGCTCGTCAACGTCGCGTTTCACCTGGGCATCGGCCTCGCGGTGGGCCTGCTGCTCTCGCGACCGCTGCTCAAGATGAAGGCCGTCTACCGGGTGCTGCTGATCGTGCCTTGGGCGGTGCCCAACTACGTCACCGCGCTGGCGTGGAAGGGCATGTTTCACCGCCAGTTCGGCGCGGTCACGGGCATCATTCACGCCACCAACGACCTGCTCGGCACCTCGATCGAGCCCATCTCCTGGTTCGCTCAGTTCTCCACCGCCTTCACCGCCAACGTGGCGACCAACGTGTGGCTGGGCTTCCCCTTCATGATGGTGGTCACGATCGGCGCCCTCACTTCGGTACCCAAGGACGTGCTCGAGGCGGCCGAGGTCGACGGCGCGTCGCGATGGCAACGGCTCACCCAGGTCACGCTGCCCATCATTCGGCCCACTCTGATGCCCGCGGTCACCTTGGGCGCGATCTGGACGTTCAACATGTTCAACGTGGTGTTCCTGGTCTCGGGCGGCGACCCCGACGGCACCACCGACATCCTCGTCTCCGACGCCTATCGATGGGCCTTCACCCGTGAGGCGCAGTACGGCTACGCGGCTGCCTACGCGGTCCTCATCTTCTTGTTGCTGTTCTTCGGCACCAAGATCCTCGACCGCTGGAAGGCACGCTGGTCGGGCAGCGGCCGCGGGGAGGCGAGCGAATGAACACCGCGTCCAAGGTCGAGTCGGTGCTGGTGCACCTCGTGCTGATCGGCGCGGTGATCTTTGCGCTCTACCCGGTGCTCTGGGTGGTCGCGCTCGCGCTGTCGGGAACGCCCTCCCCCGAGCCGAGCGCCCTCCCCATCCCCGCACAGCCCACCCTCGAGCACTTCGAGGCGGTCACCGGGGCATCGCGAACGACCCCTGACGGGGACACGATCTGGTTGTTCGGTCGGCAGCTGCTCAACTCGCTGATCGTCGCGTCCGCCACCGCAGCGGTCGGCGTTCTGATCGCCATCCCCGCTGCCTACGCGTTGGCCCGTTTCGAGTTCGCGGGCAAGCAGGCCGGCATTCGCAGCCTGCTCGCCACACAGATGTTCCCCGCGGTCGCCAGCGCCATTCCGCTCTACCTCGTGCTCGATGCGGTCGGCCTGCTCAACTCCCGCACCGGCCTGGTCCTGTGTTACGCGAGCACCTCGGTCCCGTTCGCGATCTTTCAGCTCCGCGCCGCCTTCGAGTCCATTCCCATCGACCTCGAGGAAGCCGCGATGGTCGACGGCGCCACCCAGTTCCAGGCGTTCGTCCGCGTGGTGCTTCCCGTGGCCCGACCCGCGATCGCCGTCACCACCCTGTTCGCGTTCATGAGCGCGTACAACGAGTTCATTCTCGCCGCCACGTTCCTCGACGACGAAGCCATGTTCACGCTGCCCGTCATGCTGCAGCGCTTCATCGGCGAGTACGACGCCCAGTGGGAGAAGTTCGCCGCCGGAGCGATCATCGTCAGCATCCCGGTGATGGCGCTGTTCTATTACGTACAGCGCCACCTCGTCGCCGGCCTCGCCTCCGGCAGCGTCAAGGGCTGAGACGCCGCCCCCGAAAAACTCGGGAGCGGTGCTCCGAGTCGCGCAACAACCGATCCGAACATGACCTCCGCCCCGCTTCGAGCCCTCCTCCTGCGGCCCGCCCGCCCTCTTCGCATTCCGTCGAGGATGGACCGCGTGTACGCACGGACCATCCTCCCGTGCGTCGCGGTGCTCGTGCTCGCCACGCCGGGCTGTGATGAGGATGAGGGCACATCAGGAGTGCGAAGGCCGCCTTCGTTCTCGAGAGCCACCGAGCTGATCCCGAAGGAGAGGCTGCAGGCACCGGACATCTGCGACGAGCTCTTCGCCCCCGCCGACGTCGCCGCCGCCTCCGGCATGAACCCCGAAGGCCTGAAACTGAAAGCGGGGAAGCGGGGCTGCAGCATCACGGGCGACGGCCGGTCTCTTGCCGTCGACCTCACCCTGTTCCCTGCGAAGAAGAGCATGCGCTCCGCAGAGTCGCTCTTCGAACTGACCACGAAGAACACGACAAGGGCAGAGGCCGAAGCGGCGATGGTGGCGACCTCCGAACGGGCTCATCAGCGCTCTCCCTCGAGCGGCGTGGACCGCAAGGCTATCGCGGAGATCGTAGAGGCAATGCCGCCTCCGCACTACGTCGAGGTCGCTGGCATTGGTCGCCGAGCACGAATGTCGACGACCCCCATACAAGACGACTCGTCCGCGACCCTGTGCGAGGTCCACGTCTTGGTCCGAAACGCCATCTTCACGGTTTCAGCCAGCGCCGAGGGTCTCGACGAGGGGGCGACCGCGGCAGTGGCCAAGAGCGTGGCGAAGACGGTCGAACACAAGCTCTCGAAGATGTAGCGGACGACCGTTTACGCGAGGTGTTCAACGCTCGCAGATGTAGTCGATCGAGAACTCGACGCCGCCGTTGTTGTCGTCGCAGCCGTTGTCGGCGTGCCAGCAGGTGAAGTCACCGCCGAGGTACTGGAATGTCTCCGTCTCGCTCACCATCGCGTCGAAGGCCGCGGCGACGCTGATGTAGCGGACGTCTTCGGGGGTGTGCATTTCGTTGAAGGTCGCGCCGGTGCAGCGCGCTTCGTAGTAGTAGCCGGTGGTGGGCGGGTTGTGGGGCGGCAGCCAGTTGGTGCCCGCGCTCTGGGTGGCGGTGGCGCGATAGGTGCCCAGAGGAAGTGACTCGATGGTGACGCCCTGCGCCTGGCCGGGGCAGTTGGAGACCCAGTCCACCTCGATGTCGTGGTGCACGATGCACTGCCCGCCGTCGTCACACACCATCGCGCCGTCGCAGTCGCTCGCCTCTTCGCAGAGTTCGCACAACGCACAGCCCTGGCAGGTGCCGCCGCAGTCGACATCGGTCTCGTCGCCGTTGTGCATGCCGTCGTCGCAGACGGGGATCGTGCACTGCGAGGTGCAGTCGTCGAACTCGTCGTCGTTGCCGTCGTCGCACTCCTCATCACCGTCCGGCACCCCGTTGCCGCACTCGGGCACAGCGGATCCGGTGCTCGAGGAGCTCGAGCTTTCTGCGTCGGCCGAAGAGGTCGAGTCGGCCGCGCCCGTGGTATCGGCCGCGGTCGAGCTCGAGGTCGAGGCAGCAGCCGTCTCGCTGGCGGTCGTCGACGTCGAGCTCGCGCCACCGGTCGTCATGACCGCGAAGTCGTCCGTGCCGCCCTGTTCGATGGTGCAGCCGCCGAGGAGAAGCCAAGATGAAATGCAGACGCGAGCCTTCATCACCATGCGTAGTGTAGTGCCAACGCTGCCTCGATGGCGCGCAGAGCCTGGAACAAAGCTCAATCGCCGAACACCGACGCATCGAGTTTGCAGGCCGACGCGTCGCCTTCGGAGTACCCGCCCAGGCCGCGGTAGGGCTCGTTGACTTCGGCCCAGGTGAGAGCAAAACCGGCGTCGAAGCACTCTTCGAGCACGATATCGCCGTGCAAGAGGTCCCCCTCGCCGTCGACCTCGAGCACCTGGCCTCGCGCGCGGCCGGCTTCGTTTGCGTCCCAGACCATGTCCACGGTCATACGCTCGCGCTCGGGGCCGCTCCAGCCCTCATCGTCGAAGGTGCCCCACGTGGCGAAATGGAACTCCCCAGCGCCCTCGGGGTCACGAGCGAACAGGTAGTTTTCGTCCCGGTATTCGAGGTCGTCTTCGGCGTCCGCGAACCTGAATCCGTCGAAGTCGAGTTCGACTGTCTTCGCCTTGGTGTCGAGCTCGCGGTCGAACGCGATCTTGATGATTCCGCCGAAGCTGTCGGCGTCGCTGATGTCTTTGCGCAGGGGCTCGAGCGCCCAGATCGCGTCGAAGTCGAGCGTGAGGCTGCCGGTTCTCGCCGCATCGGTTTCGGTCAGCTCGCCCGCAAACACCACCGCCATATCCCCCGTGGAGGCGCCCGCTTTGCCCGCGAGCACCTCGAACCCTGCGCGGCCCTCGTCGCCCTCGACGCGCACCATGAACGAGAGGTCTTCACCGTCTTCCGAGTCGAACGGACCGTACACACGCCATGCACCGTCCTTGCTCGTTGGCTCGTGCTTGGACAACTCGGTGAGGAGCTCTCCAAAGCTCTCCGCGAGTTCGGCGACCCACCCGTTGACGTCGGTGGCGACCTCATCGGCGAGCGTCATCACCTCGCCCTGGCCGCCGAGCGAACGCAGGTTTCCCGTGGGCACCTCCACCCGCACGTCGTCCGCGACGAACGTGGGCGTCTGCACGGCCTCGGTGTCGAAACACCCGGTCAGCGTGAGGGTCAGGATGGTGGCGATTCCCCAGGTCGTCCGCATGCCCGACCATTCTGCCAGCGCCGTGCCGCGACACGCGCCGCAAAAACCCGAGTGATCTCGTGGGCTCCTCTGGCCGAAGCCGCGCCCCCGACCTGTGGTGTTGTGCTCTGCAACGCAGCACCACGCTACGCCGCCAACACACGCTCAGGGCGACACCGACACGCCGAACGTGCGTTCGGCCCAGGCTCCGGCCAACGCCTTGGCGAGCACCGACGCGGGCGGTGGGCGAATGAGGGGCTCGGAGGTCGTGCCCTCCACGCGGACCGGCACCGCCGTGGTGTAGCGGCGCACCCATGCCTGCGCCGAAGGGATTGCGGCCATCAGTGGAAGCACATCGATCTGCAGATCGAGTCGACCCTCCAGCGATACGCGACCCTCGAACGGAAGCTCGAGCATGCGGCCGCCGCTGCGCACCGCGTCGACCTGCACCCACGGCCCCCGCACACTCGCGGCGATCTCGAGCCGCTCGAGCGGCATGGGCTCCACGGGCCGGCCCAGCAGCGCAGCAACCCGGACGACCGCAGTCTCCCGCGGAAGTACGACGCCGTCGAGCCGCATGGCGAGGTCCCCGTGCAGAGATTGCAGCACCGCGCCGTGTGTCAGGCCTGCGCCGCGTACATCGGAGGCCAACGACAGCCGCCCCTCGACTTCGGACTGAACCCCCGCCGCCGCGGGAAACACCGCCACGACGATCGGCAACAACTCGTCGCGAAGACCCACGTCGCGGGCATCCAAGCGGGCAGACCACGAGCTGCGCGCATCGAAGGCCAGATGCCCTTCGCCCTCGAGCGTGCCCTCTTCGAGCCGAGCCGCGAGCGTGGAGAGTTCGACGCCGCGGGGCCCCACGCCCAACACGACGGAGACATCGTGCACAGCGATGCCGAGCGCTCGCACGTGGTCGGCTCGGGTTTCGAGCGAGACCACGGGCTGCGCATCGGCGCGCTGCACCCTGCCCGAGAGCCCCACACCTTCGATGCTGACGGTCTCGCCTCGGTCTTCGTCATGCAGGCGAACGTCCCCACCCTGCAGCTCCAGCATGAGGTCGAGAGGACGCGGCTTCGTGGAGGCGCGGCGCATGCCGTGAAAGTTCGTCTCCTGCCCCCGCTTGCGCACATCGACTTCGAACGCCTCCGCCCGCAGCGTGCCCGCCAGCCCCCCGTCCAACAGAACCGACCAACGCGGCTCGAACTCGCCGCGCGCCACGGTCAACGCGGGGCCATCGGACCAAGGGTCGGACACCGCCAACCCCGTGAGCGTGAGCCGCGAGACTCCAACATCGATCGCCTCGACCCGAACCTGTCGATGCAACGCCGCCGACGCCAGGGCTTCGAATCTCTGTCGCGCGTCGTCCGAGTGCAGCCACAACACGGCCGCCCCGATGCACACAGCGACGAGCGCGATTGTGACCAGTGCGGCACGAAGGACTCGGCGGCGCATGAACCCCAACAACCCCCGGAAGCACCCGTTGCTTCCCGGGCTCAGTGGGTCAGAACATGCAGCAGCCGGCGGCGGCGACGATCGCAAACGAGCCCGCGAACGCGACGTCCTGGCGGCTCAAGCCCGCGATGTCGGAGCGGGTACGGCCGGTCGCGTGACGAATGACGCCGATCGCGCCAAGCAGTAGACCGAACAGCGCCCCCGCAACGATGCCGTAGGGGAGCGAAAACGCGCTGGCCGTGAACGCCAGCGAAAGGGAAATGGCGGAGGCGACCGCGAGAAAGGACCAGGGGAGCGCAGCGGACAAAGAACCGAATCGAGCAGACATTTGCGGGCGCCTCGGACACAAAGACGGCGCGTTTCGCCGTCGGTTGCAGCCATGACACGCACCGGCGCGCGATTCGATTCCCGCTACTCGATCCGGGCGCGGTAGTCCCGATAGCCTTGCATCAGGGCGAGGTAGATCATGTGGCCCAGGACCTGCTGGCCGTCTTCGCTGAGGTGGGCCAGGTCGGCCGACATCAGGTTGCGTTCCCGCCACAGCGCGATGCCGTTGGGCCCGCCCATCGCGGCTTGGGTGTCGAAAAACGCGCAGCCCTGCTCGAGGGCGACCTTGCGCTGCAGCGCGGTGACGGGCGCCATCGCTTCGACCGATACGGTGCGACCGCCCTTGCGCTCGCCGTGGTCGACCGGAGAGATCACCAAGCAGGCTCTCGGATTCTCGGTCCCGCGATAGAGCTGGATGAGCTCGCGGGTCTGCCGTTCGAGCAACCCGTGTTTGCTCGCCTTCATGATCAGGTCGTTGCCGCCAAACTGAAAGACGAGCAGCTGAGGATCGCGACGGTCGATCTGTGCCTGTAGATGGGCGGGGTCGGCCTTGAGCATGCGCCCGGTAAACGCACCGAGGTTGGAGAGGCCATCCCACACCACCCCGGGCCCTTCGCGCTCGAGCACCACGCCGTAGAGCCGGCCTTTGCCCTGATTTACCCGCACGGTCAGCGAGTGCTCGCCGTCGGGCACCTCGAACACCTCATAACGATCGGTGAGCGCATCGGCGCGCCCGCTGAAGGTCTGGGTGTCTCCGCCGTCGACCTGCACCTTGAGCGGACCCCCACGGGGTTCGGCCGCGTACCAAAGCTCGAAGCGCGAGACCTTGCGTCCGAACGCCCCCTTGCGCGCAGTGCCGAAGGTGACTTTGGACTGCCCTTTGCTGGTGAACACTGTACCGCCGTAGCCGTAGTGCCCATCTTTGCGGCAGCCGTTGATGATGTAGCAGTTGGCCCAGTCGCCCTTCTTGAACCGAATGCCGCGATGTCGATAGCTGAGCGTGGGCGTGCTGATCAGGTGCCAGCCGTGCCCCGCATCCCCGAAACGCCGCTGCATGCGTTGGCGCAACGCCGAGGTGACATAGTCGCTGGCGATGACCGAGTCGCCCCAGTGGCTGACTCGGGTGACCTGTCCTTCGAAGCCGGCGTCGGTCTGTGCGAGCTGGGCGTAGAACCCATCGAGCGCCTCGGGGCTGGGAAGCTCCAGCGCTTGCGGCACGTCTTCTTCGTCGTCGGGGTGCGGCTCATAGGCAGGCAACCCACCCGAGCGCGGCAAGTCGACCGCGACACGATCGGGCAGCGCGGCGGCATCTTCGTCGTCACCCTGCTGCGTCGCGACTTCGGTGATCGCGTCCATCGCGGCGAGCTGCTCTTCTTGCGCTTCGATCTCGGCGTCCCCTCCCATCAGCTCGCGGCCGATGAGGTTCCAGAACAACACCGGGTCGTCGGACGTCCACGGGCGCGCCCAGTGAGCCGCTGGCACGACGTAGGTCCCGATCATCATGGCGACCAACGTGGCCATGCCCGCCCCGATCTTCTTGAACGTTCCAGCCGGCGCCTTGCCACCGTAGTCTTCCCCCGTCAGGTCGACATGCTCGACCCGAGACTCCTCGGCATCGAGGAGCCCCTGCAGGTGCTCGACAGACTTGGGTTCGGGACGATCCATGAGAGAAGGGGTGAAAAGCGAGCCCGACAGGGCGACCGTTTGGGGGGGAAGCGGAGGACGGCTTTGCCGCCGCAGCGGCGGGGGCCTTTTCGAAAGGCCCCCTATGACAAAAAGCGAGCCCGACAGGGCGACCGTTTGGGGGGAAGCGGAGGACGGCTTTGCCGCCGCAGCGGCGGGGGCCTTTTCGAAAGGCCCCCTAAAGACAAAGGCTAGAAGTCGAAGTAGATGAACGCTCGGGGGCCGCTGGCCGCGATCTTCATGATGCCGAGGGTGAGCAGGCCCATCGCCACACCGAGCACCGGCCCGGGCAAGCGACGGAAGAAGCCGAATGCGGTGTCATCGACCCAGCGTTTCGGCGTGAAGTGATAGGCGGTGCCGCCGATGAGCGCGGCGAGCAGCCACGGGGTGAGCAAACCCGGGCGCACGAGGTGCTGGGGGTCGAAGCTCAACAGGCCGGTGATCATGCGCTTGGCGTTGTCGAAGGTCTCCGCACGGAAGAACACTCGCGTGAGCACGGTGAAGTGGAACGTGAGCACCACATGCATCACCGTGTTGAGCGGCTTGCCCGTGACCGGAAGCCACGCCACGACGACGAAGCCGACGACGGTGAGCGCAGCGAGAAACTGCGCGTGCGTCGCGGAGAGGTCCAAGGCCCACACGCTCAGCCCGTAGATCGCCGCACCGCAGGCTGCCGCCATGCCCAGGATGCGCATCCACTGTCCCGCGGCCGGGCCATCGCGATCGCGAATACGGTTCCAGCGATTGAACAGGATCGCGCCGGCCTGCAGGTTGGCGTAGATGACGAAGTTCCAGCTGGTGCCGACCTTGTAGTGCCACATGCCCACCAGGAACATCGTGAGCCACAGGTTGAAGTAGGTGCGCCCAACCGATCCCCGCGACCCGCCCAGGGGGAAGAACAGGTAGTCGCGCAACCAGGTCGACAGCGTCATGTGCCAGCGCCGCCAGAACTCCCCGATGTCGAGCGCCTGGTGCGGACGGTCGAAGTTCTCCGGGATCTCGTAGCCCATCAGGCGAGACACGCCGATGGCGATGTCGGAATAGCCCGAGAAGTCGGCATACAGCTGCAGCGTGAAGGCGTACAGCGCGATGAGGATCTCCGCCGACGTGTACATGTCGGGGCTGGCGAAGATCGGGTCGGTGAACTGACTGGCGATCCAGTCGCCGAGCAACACCTTCTTGGCCAGGCCCTTGAAGATCCGAAACAGGCCCTCTTCCATGCCCTGGGCGGTCAGGCGTGGGCGACGGTGCAGCTGGGGCAGAAACTCGCTGGCCCGCACGATGGGGCCCGCCACGAGCTGCGGAAAGAACGACACGAACAGCGCGAACCGCAAGAACGACGGCTCGGGGTCGAGACGCCCGCGCCACACGTCGATCGAGTAGCTCAGGCTCTGAAACGTGTAGAACGAAATGCCGACGGGCAGCAGCGTGCGCATCGCGGGCGCCGCAAACGGCAGGCCGAGCGCCTCGCTCACATCGGTGGCGATCGCAAAGAAGAAGTCGGTGTACTTGAAGTAGGCGAGCAGCCCGAGGTTGCCCAGCAGGCTGAGCCCGAGGGCACCATTGCGGGCCCGTCTCGCGGGGGCGGCCACCGTGGGATCGGACGACCGCGCCGCCTCGGCATGCCGCGCCATCGCGTGCCCGCACACGAAGTCGAGCACCGTCGAAAACAGCAGCAGTCCGACGTAGTACCAGGGCGTCCCAGGCGGATCGAGCTTGGGACCCGCCATGTAGAAGAAGTAGCTGGCCCCCAACAGGAAGACCACGCGCACGACCGGTCGCCCCGACGCTGCCCAGAAGACGAGCAGCACCGGAATGATGAAGACGAGGAAGTCGAACGAGGGGAACAGCATGCGCGACGGCTGCCGAGGGGCTCGAAAATCGCCGTACAGTACCCGCGGCCGATCTCGGCGTCCAAGCCCGGACGCGCGAAGCTCGTGGAGTGTTCCAACCGGCCACGATTGCGGGGGTTTACGGCCCTGGCAGCCCCGCCCGCCGCCGTGGCGGAGGCGCCACCGGCTCGCTTCACGGGTAGCAAGTCACGGTGTAGTCGCTGTCGACCGTGAATGGATCGGCGACTTGCAGCCCCAGGTCCTCGCAGTCCACGTCTTCGATCTCCCACTCGAGGCAGCCGCCCCAGATCCCAGGGCCACAGATCTCGAGGACGAGGCCTTGGACCTCTCCACCCGGGTCGCCAGGGTAGACGAGGATGGGGTCTTGGGGTGCCACCGCCTCCTGCTCGCGCGGCGAAACCTCGGCGTTGGGGTCATCCTCCCTGCACACGTAGCCGGTCGTGCTGGTCGTGCTTTCCCAGCAGTAACCGCCTCCCTCGAACAGGTCGCTGCAACCGTTGGCCCCGTGCCCGTTCTCTTGGCAATACGTCTGCGGCGCGGCGGAAGCGACCGCCGGGAGGGTCAACGCGAGGCCGAGGGCGGCAAGGGTCTTGGTGACACGATGGATGGGATTCGAATGCATGCTCCTCCCTCTCCATCGGGCGCCTCTTCTCTGACGCGCCCGGTCGTGGTTTTCGATGCGCGTCGTTCAACGTCGCTCCACCGGGTCCTCACGGACTCGGAGGATCGACCGGCCCGCGAAGCTCCAGGATGCGGCCGCGCAGGGCACGAGCCCGCTCCAGCACGCTGTCGCGGCGCCCGGCCTCGAGTTCGATCACTCGCTCGACCTGCGCCAGGGCCACGTCGTACTCGCCGAGCGCGGTGCGGGTCTTGGCGAGGGACAACTCGACGTCGACCACCCGTGGCGCGAATGCACCGTCGGTCTCGGTGCGCATGACGAGCGCGCGTTCGAAGCGGACGAGCGCGTCCTTGGGGCGACCCAGCTCCAGCAGAGCCCACCCGGCGATCATCGCGGCGACGTCTTCCTCGCGCCCACCCGAACGGCCGACGATCGCCAGCGATGCGGTGGCGTGCTCGAGCGCGCGGGCGGGATGCTCTCGATTGCGCTCGACCTCGCCCAGGTTGTTGAGCACTGCGGCCACCGCGGGGTGCTGCTCGCCGAACAAACGCTTTCGAATCTCGAGCGAACGACGGCACGAGGCTTCGGATTCGTCGTAGCGCTCGAGCTGCATCAGCGCGTTGCCAATGTGGTTGTACGTCGTGGCGACACGCGGATCGTCTTCGCCAAGGAGCTCGACCTGCCGTGCCAGCGCCAGCCGGTATTCGGCGAGCGCTTCGTCGTAGCGCCCGAGGGTGTAGAGCACCCCGCCGAGGTTGTGCCGCAGCTGGGCCTCGAGCACTGCCCCCCCTCCGGCGCGATCGAGCGCAGCCTCGGCGAACTCGGCCCACAACTGCCCGCGCTCGGGGTCGAAGCGCTCGACCCCCGTGACCCACACCAATCGGACCCAAGCCTCGGCTTCGAGGAAACGGTGCCCCGCTCGCTGCGCCGCCCAGATGGCCTCGAGGTAGCTGCGCTCGGATTCGGCGAACTCACTGCGCCGCTGCAAGATCGATCCCATGCGCAAGCGGGCCTCGGCCACCACATCGTCGGCGCCCATCGACTCCGCGTCGCCGAGCACCCCCAACACGATCGCCTGCGCTTGCGCGTAGCGAGCCGAGCTTTCCTTGGCCCGCGCATCGACGAGCGCCTCCCGCAAGGGGATGGTCTTGTGCGCATCGACCGGGCGCCCCACCGGCGCCGACACTTGCAAGCGCGCCAGGTCGCTGCACTCCGCCAACCGCGGCAGCGCGTTGACGGCCTCGACCGCGTTTTCGACCACCGCCGTATCGGCCTCGGTAAACTCGCGCACGAGCGCGGCGACGGCTTGATGTCGTCCACGAAGGCAGGCCATGCGCAGCTCGAGGGTCTCGCGGCTCTGCTCGTGGTGGACGTGCGTGGCTTCGCACGCATCACGATGCGCAACCGCCCAGGCATCCGTGTAGCGGTCGAGCGTCTGGCCCACCGTGCCCCACGCGTCGCCTGCGAACTTGGCTTCACTCCCCATGAAGGCGGCTTCGACCCGTGACCGCACGCCCGCATCCCAGACGTTGGCCCAGCGCTCGGACGGGTCGCCGCACGGAGAGGCAGCCGCGCCCTGCTCGGAGACCCACGCGAACGAGGCCACTCCGAGTCCGCCCGCCAGTACGGCCCCGCCGAGTGCCCAACGCGGCACGATGCGACGGGGGGCACGCGCGAGCGCGGCGAGCAAGCTGCTCATGTTGGGGTAGCGGTCTTCGGGATCGAGTGAGAGCCCGCGTTCGAGCACCCGTCGCACCGCGATCGGAACCTCGCTCTCCCGAGGCTCGAGCACCTCCCCCTTGAGCACCGCATACCGAGCCTCGCGCGCCGTCGACCCGGCAAACGGCCGGGCTCCGTAGAGCGCCTCCCACGTGACCACGCAGAACGAGAACTGATCGGTGCGTTCATCGGTGGGCGACGACAGGTGTTGCTCGGGCGCCATGTAGGCCGGCGTGCCGAGCTTGGCCCCGGTACGCGTGAGGTCGAGTTCGAGTTCGGCCGAGATTGGGCGCACCGAAGTGCTGCCGTCGTCGGTGGACCGCGGCTCGAACTCATGGTCGTCCCGCGACGATGCCCGACGCGCCAAACCGAAGTCGAGCACGACGGGCCGGCCCCCGTCTTCGACCAACACGTTGTCGGGCTTGAAGTCGCGGTGGATCAGGTCGCCCTCGTGAGCTGCGGCCAACCCCTCGCCGGCGTGCTGCAACACGGTGAGCACCTCGGTCCACGGGCGGCGGCGCTCTTGAAGCCATCGCCGGAGCGTGAGCCCCTCGATGTACTCCATCGCGACAAACACCCGCCCTTCGTAGGTGCCGACGTCATGCACGGTGACCACGTGCGGATGCGAGATGCGAGCGATCGACTTCGCCTCGCGCAGCAGCCGAGTCCGCGCCCGGTCGCTGCGGCTATGAGCATGCAGCAGCTTGAGCGCCACCTTGCGATCGAGCTGCGGGTCGTAGGCCGCATAGACGACGCCCATGCCGCCGGTGCCCAGCTCGTACAGGACCACGTAGCGGTCGACGGACGTGCCCCGTTCGAGACGTTCCTCGAGCAGGGCATCTTCGTCTTCGACGCCGTCGGTCATCGAGTCGATGAGGGTCGAACTCAAATGACCGCGCCCGTTCCCAGCCGGGTCCACGCGCTTAACATGCCACGCGTGGCCCGGAAGTGTTCCAAATCGCCGCTCTGGGACAGGGGTCGAATCGGTCCATTTCGGCCAGCAGACCGCTGAAAACGTGCCCAGACGACCCTTCAGGGGCGAAATGCCACGCATTTTTCGTGGGCCACGGCGCTCGGATGGCGAGAGCGACGCCAGGTAGTGGTCAGCCCGAGGAGCCCTTTTTGTAGGGCGTGAACTGCCGCAGCTCTTTCATGTAGTCGGGCAGCTGCGCGCGCTCGTCGGCCAAGAAGCGCCCCACGGCGTGTCGGAGACCCTCGTGCCGGATCCAGTGCGAACTGTAGGTGGGCGACGGAGTGAAGCCACGCAGCAGCTTGTGCTCCCCTTGAGCGCCGGCCTCGAACAGCGGAATGCCGCGCTCGATACAGCGCTCGATGCCCGCGTAGTAGGCCGTCTCGAAGTGCAGGAACTCGATCTCTTCGGCGCAGCCCCAGTAGCGCCCGTACAGCGCCCCGGGCGTCTCGAGGTACAGCGCCCCGGCGACGATCGCCTCGTCGCGGGTGACCCGAGCAAACTGCACCCGCTCGGGCATGAGCTCCACCAATCGCCGAAAGAAACCCGGACGCAGGTAGTCCTGCCCGCCGTGTCGATGTGTCGTTCGCCGATAGAACCGATCGAGCCGCTCGATCTCCTCCGCCCCCAGCTCGCCACCGGGCACGAACGTCACGGCGTCGACCTTTTCGAGCGCGCGCCGTCGCTCCTTGCGGATCTGCTTGCGCTTGCGTGAGGCGAGCGTGGCCAGGAACGCGTCGAAGTCGGCGTACTCGGCGTTGCGCCAATGAAACTGAAAACTGGCGCGCGACATGAAGCCGAGCTCGTCCAACAACCGATGCTCGTCTTCGGTGGTGAACAGCCAGTGGATCGAAGAGCAGTCGGTCGCGTCGGCGAGCTCTCGCACCGCGGCGACGAGAAGTTTGGCCACCAACGTCGGCTCGTCATCGGCACCGCGCCGCAAGAGGATGCGCGGCCCGGTCGCGGGTGTGACAGGAGCGGCGACGACCAGCTTGGGGTAGTAGGCGACGCCGGCTCGCGATGCAGCGCGTGCCCAGCCCCAGTCGAAGATGTACTCGCCGTAGCTGTGGTCCTTGAGAAAGCACGGCACCGCCCCGACCAGCTCGGAGCTGCCATCGTCGCCTTGCACCTCGGCCAGCAGGTAGATCGGCGCCCAGCCAGCGGGGCCCCCCGTGCTGCCGCTCATTTCCAGCGCGCGCAAGAACCCCCACTCCAAGAACGGGCTGTGTCCATGGTCCAGCCCGTTCCACGCCTCAGGGTCGACGCCGGAGAGCGCATGAACGGCTCGAATCTGCAGCGACACGGCCTCAACGCTCTACGACGAATGGGCTGAACCCGCAAACGACTGCCCGAACGCGCGGCGCCTACCGGGTCGCACGCGCCCGTACTACCCAACCGGGTGGGGCGTTCAAACGCCGACGGTCAGCCGTACGGCCGAGGCATCGCGGCTCGTCCCTGCTATCATCGATCACAGGCGGGCGAGTGCCGTTGCATCGATGTGGCGGGGCCACGGCGGCCGTTCGACAGAAATCTGCGATGAGTACGCGACGCGAAGACGAGAACGAAACGGGGGTCATCCTCCGCGAGCGCGCCGAGAAGAAGGTCAAGCGCCCTCGGATGTACCGAGTCGTCATTCACAACGACGACTACACCCCGATGGACTTCGTCGTCCGGCTGCTCGAGACGGTCTTTCACCGCAACGAGACCGAGGCCACGGCGATCATGCTGCACGTGCACAACCACGGCCAAGGTGTGGCAGGCGTCTACACCCACGAGATCGCCGAAACCAAGGTCGCGCAGGTGCACATGCTGGCCCGCAAGAACGACCACCCGCTGATGGCTTCCATGGAGCCTGAGGACGACTCCAACGAGGGCGAGTGACATGCTCAGCGATGAACTGAAAGCCACCATCAACGCGGCGATCGAAGACACCCAGGATCGTCGCCACGAGTACCTCACCCTCGAGCACCTGCTGCTCGCGCTGCTCTCCGATGCCAGCGCGTCCAAGGTGATCGAAGGCTGCGGCGGCAACATCGACAACATTCGCAAGGAGCTCGAGGAGTTTCTCGACGACGCGATGGAGCGGGTCCCCGACGACGACGAGTTCACCTGCCATCAGACCATCGGAGTGGGCCGCGTCCTGCAGCGCGCCGTGCTGCACGTGCAAGGGGCGGGCAAACGCGAGGTCACGGGCGCCAACCTGCTGGTCGCACTGTTCGCCGAGCCCGAGTCCAACGCCGTCTACATCCTGGGCAACCACGGCATCACGCGCCGCGATGTCACCCTGTTCATCTCTCACGGCATCGGCCGTGGCGGGTCCAAGTCGCTCGTGCGCCGCGCTCCCGAGGACGGCGGCCCCTCCAGCGCCGACCCCGACATGAACACCAGCGACGGCGGGGACACCGACGACGACCCGCTGGGCGCCTACGCGGTCGACCTGGCCGCCAAGGCCGAGGCTGGACGCATCGAACCGCTGATCGGCCGCAAGAACGAAGTCTTGCGGCTCATCCAGGTGCTCTGCCGCCGCAAGAAGAACAACCCCGTGCTCGTCGGTGAGCCGGGCGTCGGCAAGACGGCCGTCGTCGAGGGCCTCGCGTTGCGGGTGCACGACGGCAACGTGCCCAAGGCGATCGAGAACGCGCACATCTACTCGCTCGACATGGGCTCGCTGCTCGCGGGCACCAAGTTCCGCGGTCAGTTCGAAGAACGGCTCAAAGCGGTGATCAAAGCCGTCGAGTCCGACCCCGACGCGATCCTCTTCATCGACGAGATTCACACCGTCGTCGGCGCAGGAGCAACCTCGGGCGGATCGATGGATGCCTCCAACCTGCTCAAGCCCGCCTTGGCCAGCGGAGCGCTGCGCTGCATTGGCGCCACCACCTTCAAGGAGTTCAAGTCGGCCTTCGAACGCGACGCGGCACTGGCCCGACGCTTTCAGAAGATCGAGATCGTCGAGCCCACCAAAGAAGAGGCGCTGCTGATCCTGCAGGGCCTTCAAGAGGTGTACGAGACCCACCACAACGTGCGCTACACGCCCGAGGCTCTGGAGTCGATGGTCGACCTGGCGCACAAGTACCTGCGCGACCGCAACCTGCCCGACAGCGCCATCGACGTGATGGACGAAGTGGGCGCCGCGGCCCGCATCGACGTGCCGCTCGCCAAGCCCCGGCCCGAACCCTCGGTCAACGACGCGCTCGACGAAGACGCCGAGCCCCTCCCCGAAAACGAGGAAAACGCGGCGGACGAGCCCGAGCTGCCCGAGCCCAAGACGATCGACATTCTCGAAGTCGAGGCGGTCATCGCACGCATGGCCCGCATCCCGCCCAAGTCGGTCTCCACCGACGACAAGCAGCTGCTCGCCAAGCTCGAAGAGGGCCTCGGCGGTGTCATCTACGGCCAAGGCGGTGCGGTCAACACGGTCACCCACGCGATCAAGCGCGCCCGGGCGGGCCTGGGCCGCGACGACAAACCGATCGGCTCGTTCCTGTTCGCCGGCCCCACCGGCGTCGGCAAAACGGAGCTCGCCAAGCAGCTCGCACGCCTCCTCGGCCTGCCGTTCCTGCGCTTCGACATGTCCGAGTACATGGAAAAGCACTCGGTCAGCCGCCTCATCGGGGCCCCTCCGGGCTACGTGGGCTTCGACCAAGGCGGGCTGCTCACCGATGCCGTCAGCAAGCAACCGCATTGCGTGCTGGTGCTCGACGAGATCGAAAAGGCACACCCGGACATCTTCGCGGTGCTGCTGCAGTTGATGGACAACGCCACGGTCACCGACACGACCGGACGCAAGACCGACTTCCGCAACGTCATCCTCATCATGACCAGCAACGCGGGCGCGGCCGACATGACCGCCCGCAAGGTCGGTTTCAGCGACGACGGACCCGAAGTATCCGACGCCAACCGGGCGCTCGAGCGGGTGTTCACGCCCGAGTTCCGCAACCGGCTCGACAAGGTCGTGTTCTTCTCGCCCCTGGGCAAGGAGATCATTCGCAAGGTCGCCGACAAGATGCTGGGCGAGCTCGAGCTGCAGCTCATCGACCGCAACGTCCGCATCACCTACACCGACGCGGCCGCCGAATGGATCGCCGAACGTGGCTACGACAAGCTCTACGGCGCCCGGCCCATGGCCCGCCTCATCGACGAGCAGATCAAGGAAAAGCTCGTCGACGAGCTCTTGTTCGGCAGCCTCGAGTCCGGCGGCACCGTGCACGTCGACATGAAGGACGGCGCCCTGACGTTCGACTTCACCAGCGAAGCCCCGAACTAGGACCTCACGTCTGAGGTCCATGCCGGGTTTCTACAGGACCCCCTCTTGGGTGGGGGGGTCCCTCCGAGCCCCTCGTTGGCCCAGCTCTACGTTCGGCACTTTCTTCCTTTTCCGCTCCGCGTCCCTCCGGGACGCTTCGCTCTCTTGCTGAGCAGCGGCAACGCCGTGCCGACGAACGCGGAACAGACTTCGGCTCCGCGGTACCAGAACCTGATGTAGCGGGTCGGAGCCGCGGTTCTGATCGAAAAAAACGAAGTCGGCACGGATCGAGAGCGCGGTTCGGCGCACTGGGCCTTTCGAGGCGCCCCGGAATGCCCGGGGCTCGCAAGAACCATGCGCCGAATCATCTTCATGCCGACTCTCGTTTCCGCCTTGGCCCTCGCCCCAGGCTGTTTTTCCAACTCGGGGTCAGACGATCCCTCCGAGGCCGGGACCCAGGGGTCGACAGGCGATGACCCAGGCGACGACGGCTCGACCGGGGCGTGCACCGACTGCGGCGAGACCACCGGGGGCGAGACCACCGACACACTCGAGCCCGAAACGACGGGTGACGACACGACCGGGGGCGAGACGACCGGAGGCACGGGCGACCCGGAGGGTTGCGACGGAAGCCCCGAGGGCGCGACGCGTGACTGCGGCTCCGGGCTCGGCATCTGCGTCGGAACGCAGTCCTGCGTCGACGGTGTCTGGACGGAGTGCGACGCGCCGCCCCCTGGCGACGAGCTGTGTGATGCCGACGGCGTCGACGAGAACTGCGACGGCCAATCCAACGAGGGCTGCGACTGCATTCCGGGCGAAGTCGAGGCCTGCAACCAGCAAGGCGAATGCTCCGGGAGCCAGCGGGTCTGCGGACCCGACGCGACATGGGGCGACTGTTCGATCCTGCCGGAGCCCGAGGTGTGCGGTGGCGGCGACGAGGACTGTGATGGCGAGGCCAACGAGGACTGCGACTGCGACCCCGGAGACACGCAATCGGGCAACTGCAACGTGCTGGGTGAGTGTGCGGGCAACCACCAGGTCTGTGGTGCCGACGGAACCTGGGGAGAGTGCATGCTTTCGCCAGGGGTGGAGGTGTGCGGGGGCGGCGACGAGGACTGCGACGGCATGACCGATGAGGGCGAAATGGGCCCGACCTGGTACGCGGATCTCGACGGCGACAACTGGTACGACCCCGACGTCTCCGTCCAGGCCTGCTCCGCCCCCGACGGCTACATCGCGCTGGACGACGCTGGGGGCCAGGACTGCGAGGACCTCAACCAGCACGTCTGGTCCAGCTGTCAGGCGCCGCTCATCAGCTCCGCCAACCAAACGTGCCCGATGCCATTGCCGCAAATCACCTATCACGACTGCCCCGATCACTTCGACCTCGAGTCTTCGACCAGCACGCTGCTCGGCGGAGGCGGCACCTACTCGGTCGAGGAGGTCGAGTGGGACGACGACCGGATGAACGGCTTCGTTCGCGTCACCCAAAGCTGCGACGCGTTCCAGGGCACGTTGGTACACACGAGCGCGGTGTGCCGAGCCCACCAGTACGAGTGAGCGCCGGCCGGCGAGACGATTCTCGGCCACACTGTTTGTCGTGAAGATCGAGTCGGGACAGGCCCCGGCGGTTCGTGCAGCGGGCCGTCGTTTGGCGGCGGGGTTCGTGGCCTCGCCGCTGGTCGACATTGCCGACGACCGGGGCATCCTCGGCGGGCTGATGCGGCTGGATGTCGTCGGCCTGGCCGACGTGGGGTTCGGGGCGTGGCTGTGGTGCGGCTTCTTCGTCGCGGTGGGTGCGGGGTTTGCACATCTGTTCCCGACCCACCGACCAAGAGCTCGCGCGGTCTTCGCCGCTGCGGCCGCCGTGCCCGTGGGGGCGTATTGGATCGTGGGTGGGCTGCGGCTCTCCGTGGTGCTGGCTGTGCTTCTACTGGCGCTGGGCCTCGTTTCTTGGAGCATCGCAGGGTTCGACGCAGAGCCCGCGCCATGAGCGCGCGACGTTCGGCGATATACACTGCCGACCCACCCCGTTCGAGATGCCAGTGCGTCCCCACTCCCTTGCACCGATGCCCGGCGGGGCGGCGACAGCGGTCGCCGCCACCGACGTGGCGGGGTGGAATCCGCTCGAGCTGCTGACCCGGCGCGAGGCTCCGGCCGAAGCGGCACCGAAGCCAGAGGTGGACGCGATCGACTGGGACGCCGCGATGCAGACCTACGGTCGCCGCGTCGTCGTGTCGCTCATCGCCAAGGGCGCGCTGCCCGAGCGAGCCAAAGAGCTGGCCCAAGACGCATGGTTCCGCGTCATTCAGAACCACCGGCAGGGTCGCCTGTCCGAGGTCAAGATCCCCGGCGTCGTCATCAAACAAGCCACCTTCTTGTGGCAGGACGATCGCCGCCGCTGCTCGACTCGACTCACGCACGAGTCCGTCGACGGCACCGTGCAGGCGCACCGCGACGAGCGAGAGCTCGAGCAACAGGCTGCCGCCCGCCACAAACTCCGCAAGGTCCGCGAGATCATCGACCGCGCGCACCCCAACGCACGCCGCGTCTTCACGCTGATGTACGACGGCGAAGCCCGCAGCGCTGCCGAGATCGCGAAGGCCGTGGGTCTTTCGGTGCAGCGTGTTCGGCAGATCGCCTGCGAGTTCCGCAAGACACTCCGCTCCGAGCTGGAAGGAGGCTCCGATGCTTGACGACCTTCAGCACGTATCGGCCGACCACCTCAACGAATACCTCCGTGGCGAACTCGACCCGGCCGAAGAAGCCGCCGTCGAGGAACACATCAGCAGCTGCCTCGTCTGCGCCCGTCGCTTGCGTGAAGAGGCACAACTCGAGGTTCTGCTGCATGACGCGCACGACGAGTGGATCCAGCATGCGGCGCCCGTCGTCGCGGCGGCGCCCTCTCGCCGCGCGCTGTGGCAACGCGTCGCAGCCACCGTCGCCAACACGGCCGCAGCCGCAGCAGCGCTGGTGCTCGTCATCACCCCCGGGCAACAGCTCGGCGGCTCTGCCGGCCCGCAGACGCTCGCGAGCGGCGGCATGACCGTCTCGACGTCGGCGTTCGTCAACGACGCGCTGTGTTTCCCTTCGACCACGCCCACTCCCGACGAGGAAGCGTGCGACGAGCCGATGATGGTCGCCATGGTCACCGACCCCGACGACTACCTAAGCCCGTTCGACGGACAGTCCTTGGCCGAGCCCTTTGGCGATTCGAGCAGCGAAGCCGGCCGGGCGTGCTTGGTCGAAGACCTCGCCTGCGAACCGAGCTAGCGCGAAGCACTCGCGCCAAAGCTCGCCCGGTTCGAGGCGAGGCCGTCGTGCGTACCCCTGTCCCCTAAGAGAAGCCAGTTCTCCGGCCGATGCCGGAACGAACGCGACGCACCCCCGAGCGGGGCACACCGCAACAGAAACCTACTGACAGCTGCCCAGCTCGAGCGACTCACTCGGCTGAAAGGTCACGCCCATCTCCGACCACGTCGCCGTGACCTCGAAGCCGTCTTGAACCGAGCGGACCTCGCCGAGCTCGCACAACAGCGTCTCCGAGTCGGTGCCGCGCGCGTCGGGATTGGCGAGCACGCAACGCAGCTCGCACGCTTCCCCCGCGGTGCTCGCGATGGCGACCGGCGTGGCGAGGCCCTTGGCGGTGTTGGTGGCCAGCTCGTCGTGCGACACGGTCGCGCGCGCCCGGAGCGAAACCGCAGCATCGGGCGCCGCATAGGCGAGCGCGGGGGCGACGACGAGAAGTCCGAAGGTTGCCAGGGGGAGCAGCGTCTTCTTGGGCACGATACGGTCTTCGTCCGCCGCCCCTGGTCCTGAAGGCGGACGCCGCAGTTCGAGCGCGGCCGAGGCGCGAGCTTCAGCGGCCCACGGTGGCCCGCAGAAACGACAGCGTGTCCACGGCATGCCCGATGCGTGCCTGCACACTGTCGGCTCCGCCGTGGCCCGCCTGTGCCTCCACGCGAAGCAGTACCGGATGCTCCGGAGGCACCGCCCACTGCATCGCGGCCACGAACTTGCGTGCGTGGTTGGGGTCGACCCGATCGTCGGAGTCCGCCGAGTTCATCAGCAGCGGAGGATACGGCGCTCCGCGGCGCACCCGGTGATACGGCGAGTACGCAAACAGCGTCTCGAACTGTTCGGGGTCCTCGGCCGACCCGTACTCGCCGATCCAGGTCGGCCCGGCGCCGAACAGGTGGTAGCGGACCATGTCGAGCAGCGGCACGTCGCAGACCACCGCGCCGAACAACTCCGGCCGCTGGGTCATCACCGCACCGACCAAGAGGCCACCGTTGCTGCCGCCGCGAATCGCCAGCCGCGCGGGCTTCGTATAACCCGCGTCGACCAACCACTGCGCGGAGGCGATGAAGTCGTCGAACACGTTCTGCTTGTTCGCGCCGCGGCCGGCCTCGTGCCATTCCTCTCCGTACTCGCCACCGCCTCGCAAGTTGGGCACCGCGAACACACCGCCATGCTCCACCCAAAGCGCCGCAGTCGGCGAGAACTGCGGTGTCAACGAGACCCCGAATCCGCCGTATCCGGTCAACAACGTCGGCCGGTCGCCATCGGTGGCCACGTCGTCCCGGTGCACCACGAACATCGACACCTTCGTGCCGTCGCGGCTGTTCACCCAGACCTGATCCACCTCGATGCGATCGGTGTCGATCGGCGTCGGCTGCTTCCAGAACAGCGCGCGTTGGCCCGACGAGGGACGAATGTAGTGCCACTGCGGCGGGTCGGCGAACGAGGAGTAGAGGATGAACGCATCGTCGTGCCGTGCGTCGCCGACCACCGCCGAGACGGTCCCCGTGCCGGGTAGGCCGAGCGTGCGTGGGCGCGAACCATCCAAGTCGCGCACCTCCAGTCGCGAGTGCGCCCGTTCCAACCAATGCAGCACCAACGCGTCCGAGGCGATGTGCAGCCCCTCCAGCGTGCCCTCCCCTTGCGCGACCACCTCACGCCACGGAGCGCTCGGCGTCGCGAGGTCCATCTCGAGCACACGCCCGCGTGGCGCATCTCGGTTGGTGTGCAGCAGCAGCCGATCCCCGAGCACTTGCGCGTGTGCCCGTTCGCGCTCGCCTTCGTTGATCGCAACGAACTCGAGCCCGGGTTTGCGCAGGTCCGCGGCGTGGAGTTCGGTCCACGTGAACTCGCGGTACCGATGCACGACCACCCACCGTCCCTCGCGCGACACGTCCGCCCACAGGAACGACTGGTTGTCGCCCAGCGGCCCATACACGGTCTGGTCGAAGCGTGGGTCGGTCCCCAGCGCGTGGCGACGCACCTGTGCCGTGCCGGGCCGATCGGGCGGAGGCACGTCGGGGTCGGTGGTGATCGCCGTATAGAAGAAGGCCGACTCGTCAGGCAGCCACGAGGGCATCGCGTAGCGGGCTCCCCCGATGCGCGCGTCCACGTCCCGCCCGCTTGCGACGTCGCGCAGGACCAGCGTAGCCTCGTCGGACGCGTTCTCGGCCAGAAGGAAGGTGACGTAGCGCCCCTGGGGGCTCGGTCGAACCTCGCGGACCATCGTCGCCGCACCAAACTCGCCCGGGTCGATGAGGGGCCGCTCGTTGGCTCCACCGACATCGCTGACGAAATGCCGCGCCTTGTCGTCCCCCGGTCGCCTGCGGCTGTAGAACCATCGGTCGCCGCGTCGCACGGGGGCGGATCGGCTCTCCACCTGCATCATGGGTGCGACGGCCTGCCGCAGCGCGGCGCGCCCCGGCACGTCCTCGAGCCACGCCCTCGCGTAGGCGTCTTGCCGCCGCGTCCAGTCGCGAACCTGTTCGCCATCCAATTCCAGCCATCGATACGGGTCGGCGACATCGACGCCGTGCAGCCGATCGACCACCGCGTCGCGGGGGGTCTCGGGCCGCTGTGCCGTGGTGGTTCGGCTCACCTCGTCACGCACCTCAGTCGGCTGCGACTCGGCCTGCGGGGGCTGGCAGCCGAACAGAGCAACCGCGAACAGCGGCCAAACACGCATGAAAACAGTGTCGCACGACCGCCCCTGCTCCCTTGCCTCCCCCGCGTGCGACGTTTACAACGTATGTGGGTTTAGGTCGGTTCGTGATGCGAAGAAGGGTTTCCTGGTCGGTCTTGATGATCTGCGCGCTCGGGTGGGTCGGCCCCGCGCACGCCGCACGCAACCCCGGACGCGCCCATACCGACGGGCGCCTCGAACACGCGGCCGGCGGTGTCGACCGAGGGGCCCGCGATGCGTCCTTTCGCATGGCCCCCGCGTCGAGCGCTGCGGCGCTCGGCCGGCTGGAGGCCGAAGTCGGACCCGTCGTGGCCACGTGGGATCCGGTCACCGAGGTCCCGCACCGCATTCTGCTCGGTGGCATGCCCACGCCCGGCGTCATGGTGGACGCGGCCAAGGCGGAGTCGGTCGCCCTCGAGCTGCTGTCGCGGCACACCGAGCTGCTCGCACCCGGGACGAAGCCGACCGACTTCGTCGTCGTCACCAACGACCTGAGCGCTGGCATTCGCAGCGTCGGCCTCGCCCAGCAGCACCGCGGCATGCCCGTCCTCGGTGGACAGGTCAGCGTCCGGTTCAAGAACGATCGTCTGGTGATGCTGGGTTCGGGAGCCTACCCCAACGTCGCAGTCGCGAGCCGTGGCCGCACGGCAACACGTCGCGAGATCCAGACCCAAGCCCAACGGTGGGTCGCAGCCGACGTCCCCGGCCTCCTGCACGAGACGGGCGCCGTCGAGGGGCCGTTCGTGCTGCCGCTCGTCGACGCTGCGGGCCGACTCGAATACGCAGAGGTCTTCCGCACGACACTCGAGCTCGGCAACCCCTCCACCGCATGGACGGTGTACCTCGACGCCGCGTCGGGCAACCCGGTCGCGCGCAAGCAGACGCTGCTCTACGGCACCGGGCAGCTCTTGCTCGACGTGCCGGCTCGCAGCCCGCAGGGGCCACGTGCGCAGTTCCCCGCCGACCGCATGTTCCTGAGCGCGGGCGGAGTCGATTCGACGACCACCGCCAGTGGACTCTTCGACTTCCCGGGTGCCAACGCCACCTTCGAACCCACCATCGCGGGGCCGTTCGCGAGCGTCAGCAACGACAACGGCCCCCAGTTGACCACCAGCCTTCCGATCGCGGACGGCGGCGCTGCCACGTGGCAGCAGCTCGACGAGCAGGCCGATGCCCAGCTCGCGGCCTACGCCCACACGATGGTGGTCAAGAACTTCGTCCGCACGTTGTCCGACGTGCCATGGCTCGACGACCCCATTCCCGTGGTCGTGAACATCGGAGACACCTGCAACGCGTTCTCCGACGGCAACAGCATCAACTTCTTTCGCAGCGGCGACGGCTGCCAGAACACCGCACTGCTGGCCGACGTCGTCTATCACGAGTTCGGACACTCGATTCACTCCCAGTCGGTGTTGCCCGGCGTCGGCGAGTTCAACGTCAGCCTCAGCGAAGGCATCTCCGACTACCTCTCGGGCACGCTCACCGAAGACAGCGGGCTCGCCCGCGGGTTCTTCTTCAGCGACGAGCCACTGCGAGACTTCGACCCCGACGGCTACGAGTACCGCTGGCCCGAAGACCGCGGCGAAGTGCACCACGAAGGGCTCATCATCGGTGGCGCGCTCTGGGATCTGCGCAAGCGCATGATCGAGAAGCTCGGACCGGCCGAGGGCGCAGCCTATGTCGACCGTGTCTGGTACGAGACGACCCGGCGCGCCGTCGACATCCCCTCGATGTACCCCGAAGCGTTGCTGCTCGACGACGACGACGGCAACCTGCTCAACGGCACCCCCAACGGCTGTGACATCAACGCCGCCTACGGACCGCACGGGTTGTTCAACCCCGCAGCGGCGAGCGAACGCGTCACCCTACAGGTCGACGGCGACACCACGACCGTGTCGTTGGAGCTGTCGTTGCCCAACTTCCCGGACTGTCCGATCGCCGCCGCCCCGCGGCTGCGCTGGCGCTTGCGAGGCTCGTCGGAGGAAACCGAGGTGCCCATGGGACTGACCCTGGACGACGCCTACGCGGTGATCCTTCCCCCACAACCCGCAGGCACCGTCTACGAGTACCAAGTGCTGCCCGGCTACGACATCGACCCGGGGCGGAGCCTGCCCGACAATGTCGTCGACCCCTGGTACCAACACTACGTCGGCGAGGTGATCGAGCTGGGCTGCCTCGACACCGACAGCGACTTCGTCGCGGGGACCGGCTGGCAAGTGGGCAGCTGGGCACCCGACAGCGCGGCCACCGACCCCACCGAGGCCTACGACGGACAAACACACGCCTGGCAGCTGGCGACCTACCCCGCAGGGGCCATCAACGAGCTGTCGCTGGGGCCCATCGACACCGGACCCTACACGGACGTGCGGCTGCAGTTCCGGCGCTGGCTCGCGGTCGAAGACGGGTACTTCGACCAGGCGTACATTCGTGTCAACGACGAGCGAGCGTGGACCAACTACGCCGCGACCGAAGACTACCTGGCGTCGTTTCACCACCTCGACAAAGAGTGGCGGTTCGTCGACCTCGACATCGGACAGTACGTGGGGCCCGACGGGGTCGAGGTGACCTTCGGCACCCGTAGCGATGGGGGGCTGGAGTTCGGAGGATGGTCGCTCGCCGACGTCTGCGTCGTCGCGGTCGACGGACCCACCGGGGCGTGCGGCAACGGGGTGCTCGAAGCGCCCGAAGCCTGCGACGACGGCAACACCGCCGCGGGTGACGGCTGCGATGCGACCTGCCAGGTCGAACCGGGCACCCCACCCGACCCCAGCCCAATGGATCCTTCGGGCGGGGACCCGACCGACGGCGACGACCCCGACGGCGATGACCCCGACGGTGAACCATCGTTCGACGGCGACGGCCTCATCGACCGCGGCTGCGGCTGCACTGGCGGCTCGGGCAACACGACAGGCGCCCTGTTGTTGCTTCTGCTCGGCGTGCTGCGACGACGACGTCGCCCCTGATAGCCTCGGCCGCATATGTCGGTCGTTCTGCATCACCACCCGCGAACCCGCGCCTCGTCCGTCGTCTGGATGCTCGAGGAGGTCGGCTGCGACTACACCCTCGAGTACGTCGAGCTGCAGCAGGGCGAGCACAAACGCGAAGCCTTCAAGGCGCTCAACACGATGGGCAAGGTGCCCACGCTCGTCGACGGAGACGCCGTGGTCACCGAGGTTGCCGCGATCGGCATGTACTTGGCGGACAAGTACGCGCCCGGCCGCCTCGCCCCCGCACTCGATGCCCCCGAGCGCGGCACCTACCTGCGATGGATCTGCTACGGACCCGCGGTCATCGAGCCCGGCTGCATGGCCAAGGCCGCAAACTGGGACTTCAAACCCCAGAGCGCAGGATGGGGCACCTACGAGGAGATGCTCGCCACCATCGACACCGCGATCGGCGATGGCCCCTACCTGCTCGGCGACACCTTCTCCATGGCCGACATGCTGTTCGGCGGCACCGTGGCCTGGATGATGATGTTCGGCATGCTGCCCAAGAAGCCCGCCTGGGAAGCCTACGTCGCTCGGCTGGAGGCACGCCCTGCCCGCAAGAAATCGCGTGAGATCAACGATCGGATCGCGACCGAGAAGGGGCTGTGAGACGTCGGCGCCCGTCGTGGCTCAACACCACGTCGGGCGCATCGAGTTCGGTGCGGTCCCACAGCTGGCAGGTCACCTGCTTGTGCTTCTGGTCCAGCGCCTCGCAGTAGTTGGTGTACTTGCAGCGGCGGACCGTATCTCCACGCCCCTCGAGCACCTTGGCAAACCAGTCGGGGTCGGCGATCGACTGACGCGCGGCACCCACGATGTCGGCTTGAGCGGCCTGCAGAATGGCCTCGGCTTGGGCGAAGGTGCCGATGCCTCCCGCCACGACGACCGGGGTGTCGAAGCCCGCGTCGCGAACCGCCTGCCGAATCTGGGCCGAAGCCGGCACGTTGCGCCCGTAGGGTCCGGCCGCGTCCGAGAACACCGTTGGCATGCACTCGTACCCGCTGGGCCCGGTGTACGGGTAGGCCGACCACCCCTCCTTCGGTTGCATCGCGTCTTCGAACTTCCCGCCCCGCGACAGCGACAGAAAATCCATGCCCGCGGCAGCGAACCGCTGGCCAAAGTAGGCCGCGTCCGCAACATCGCTTCCGTCGTCGATGATCTCGTCGGCGAGAAAACGACACCCGACGCAGTAGTCGCTGCCCACCCGTGCGCGTACCGCATCGAACACTTCGAGCGGGAGTCGCACCCGGCTCTCCTTGGGCCCGCCGTACCCATCGCTGCGGGTGTTTCGGCGGGAGAGAAACGACGCCATCGTGTAGGCGTGGGCGTAATGCAGCTCGACTCCGTCGAAGCCAGCGTCGCGTGCCCGGGCGGCCGCGTCGGCGAAGAGCTCGGGCAGCACCCTTGGAAGCTCCTCGATGTGGGGCAGGTGCAGGTCCGTCACCCGCTCCCGCTCGCCAAACCGCAGCGCCTCCAGCTCGCGCGCAGTCAGCACGCCCTGCAGCGCCTCGTCGTCCATCGCCAGCAATGCCTCACGCACGGCCTCGTCGTCTGCGAGCCCGACCGCCTCGCGGTGCTGCGGCGTGAGCTGCAGGAAGCGGCGAAAGAACCGCTCCTTGGGCGGACGCCGACGAATTCGCAGAAAGTCGATCAGCTGAATGAACAGCTTGGTGTGTCCGCCGCTTCGCTCACGGACCGTGTCCACCAGCGATCGCAACCCCGGCACGAACCGATCGTGCCCGATGCGCAGCAGGGGCCCGCTGGGTACGTCGCGAATGCCCGTCGCCTCGACCACGATCGCCCCGGGGCGCCCCTGCGCGAAGCGTCCGTACCACTCCAACACGTCGGGGCTCACCATGCCCTCGTCGGTCGCCCGCCACGGCACCATTGCGGGGATCCACGTGCGGTGCGCGAGCGTGACCGGGCCCAACGCGATCGGCGAAAACCACCGTGACGCCTCCGCCTGTGCAGCCGTGGGCCAAGCGAGGTCGGGCAGTGAATGCCGAATGCGTTCGGGTGGGTGCCACATCGCCGAGCAACATACCGCGTCTGATACCTTCGGGCGCATGAGGGCTTGGCCTGTCGCAGCGATGCTCTTCGCCATCGGCGCGTGCGATCCGTCTCCCGGCGCGGATGCCTGCTACGGCGTCTGTGGAGAGGGCACACAATGCGAGGCGGGCAAATGCGTCGTCGCCGAGGCGCCCGAACCCGAGCCCGAGCCCGAGCCCGTGACGGGCAAGAAGAAGCGACGCCGACGCTCGCGACGGGGTGGCAACAGCAAGTCCGCCGACGCCGGGTTCACCCCCGAGGACGACAGCAACGTGCCCGGCTACGACCCGGAGGCCACCAAGGCGCTCGACCTGAAGGCGGGGACCGAGCGCCTGAGCGACCGCAAGATCCGCCAGCACCTCTCGCGGCTCGAGCCCAAGTTCAACAAGTGCATCGAGAAATCGGCGCTCGCGCACGACGATGCTCTGAAGGGAGAGCTCGACTTCGTGCTCTCGATCGAACCCAGCGGCAAGGTCGGGGGCGTCACCGTGAAGGCCAGTGGAAACCTGAAGGCGGCGGGGGTGGTCCCGTGCGCGCGCAAGGTCGTGTATGGTCACCGCTTCCCGAGCTTCGACGGATCCACGATGGGCGTCGATTACTCGTTCAAGGTCGACTGAGATGCGCAAGGCCACCTACGCGGGCGTGTTCCTGATCGCCATGGCGACACTGATCACGGAGGTGTTGCTCACCCGCATCACCTCCGTCGTCGCCTGGTACCACTTGGCGTTCTTCGTCATTTCGCTGGCCATGCTCGGAATGACCGCCGGCGCGGTGATCGTGTTCGTGCGACCCAAGTCGTTTCGCGACGAGGACATCACGGCGCGCCTGGTCCAGGGCTCGGGCCTGCTCGCACTCCTGATGCCGATCGGGGTCTGGGCGGCACTGCAGATCCCGCTCGAGCCGATCACCTCCGCCGCCAGCTTCGCCGAGACCCTGGGCTACGGCATCGCGCTGGCGATCCCGTTCACGGTCAGCGGCGTGGTCCTCACCTTGGCGCTGACGCGAGCCGGCATGCCTCCGGGCATCGTCTATGGCGTCGACCTGGTGGGCGCGGCCGCGGGATGTGTCGTGGTCATTCCACTGCTCGACCTCGTCGACGCCCCCAGCGGGGTGCTCATCGCCAGCGGTCTCGCGGCCCTTTCGGGCTACGCATTCGCTCGCGGCGGTGATGCAGCGGCAGTCCCAGCCAGCCAAACCCGCGGCTTACTCGCCCTCACCGCGCTCCTCATCGCTGGCGGGGTGGCCAACGCCGCCACCGACGGCGCCTTGGTGTACCCGCGCTACGTCAAAGGCTTCGAAGACGACCGGTCGATTCATGCCTTTCGGGAGTGGAACACCTACTCCCGCGTCACCGTCGACCGCACGGTCGAGCTTCCGCCCGCGTTGTGGGCCCCCTCGCGCATGATTCCGCCCGAGCAGGCGGCCAACATTCCCCAGCGGTTCGTCAAGATCGACGGCGCTGCGGGCACGATGATGGCCTCGCTCGACACCAACCCCGACGACGACCAGCCGGGTGCCCCGGGCATGCACGAGTACCTGGCGTGGGACGTCACCTCGTTCGCGCACCTGCTCCGCCCCCATGGACCCGCCGCGGTGATCGGCGTGGGCGGAGGCCGAGATGTTCTCGAAGCGGTCCGTGTGGGCCACGAGGAGGTCGTGGGCGTGGAGCTCAACGATCTGATCGTGCACCTGCACGAAGGTCCGATGCGCGAGTTCTCGGGCATCGCCGACCTGCCGGGTGTCACCATCGTCAACGACGAGGCGCGCTCGTTCTTGGCCCGCGACCAGCGTCGGTATCGAGTCATCACGATGTCGCTCATCGACACGTGGGCAGCCACGGGCGCAGGCGCCTATGCCCTGTCCGAGAACGGCCTGTACACGGTCGAAGGCTGGCGCATCTTCCTCAGCCGTCTCGAACCCAAGGGCATCTTCACCGTCTCGCGTTGGTACAAGCCCTCCTCGCCCGGAGAGACCGCCCGCATGCTCGGGCTCGCGATGGAAACGCTGTGGTCGCTCGGCGTGAAGGAGCCGCGCAAGCATATCGTGCTGCTGCAGAACGCCAGCATCGCCACGCTCCTCGTCTCGGCGCTTCCGTTCACCGAGAAGGACATCGACCGAGTGCAGCGTCAGGCCGTCAAACGCGGCTTCAACATGCTGCTCACGCCACGGCGCCTGCCGATGAACCCCATGTTGCGTGAGCTGGCCGAGATCACCGACCGCGACGCGATGTGGCACTGGGCCCGCACCCAGGACCTCGACTTCACGCCCCCCACCGACGAACGACCGTTCTTCTTCAACATGCTGCGGCCCGGCGCCTGGCTGGCACGCGGCGAAGAGGTCGGCGAGCTCGACCACGCGTTCTTGGGCAACCTCTACGCCACGCAGACCCTCATCTACGCCACCTTGGCGTCCGCGGTGCTCACCCTGTTTGCGGTGGTCATTCCGCTGCTGTGGCGCCGCAGAGATCTCTCCGGATACGGCCTGGTCGATGTCGCTGCGTCGTGTGGCTACTTCGCACTGATCGGGCTGGGCTTCATGTTCGTGGAGATGGGGCTGCTGTCCCGGCTCAACGTCTTCATCGGGCACCCCACCCTCGCGCTCGCGGCCTTGCTGGGCGGCATCATCTTCTTCACAGGCGTCGGAAGCCTGCTGTCGGGCAAGGTCCCGATGGACAACCCGACAGTCGCCCGGCTTTATCCCCTGCTTCCCGCAGGCCTCGTCATCGCGGTGGCCTTCGCCCTCGACCCGGTCATGCAATCCCTCGCGAGCGCGCCGACGGCCACTCGCGTGCTGGCAGGCGTCGCCGTGGTCGGTGTTCCGGCGCTCGGCATGGGATTGGGCTTTCCGCTGGGACTGCGACTCGTAAGCGCCCTCAGTGGCGAGGGCAGGCCCGACCTCGGCCCATGGATGTGGGGCGTCAACGGTGCCTGTGGTGTCGTGGCCAGCGGACTCGCGCTGACGTGCTCGATGGCCTGGGGTATCGCGGCGACACTCTACGCCGGGGCAGTGTGTTACGTCGCATTGCTGGCCTGTACGGCTTGGCTCGTGCGCGTACGGACGTGATAGCGTCCGCGGGATGCTCGCACCGGCTCTGCTCTGGCTTGCTGTCGCTGCTCCTGCACCCGAGGCTGCGGCCGACGCCCAGCCGGCGACCCCGACCCCTGAGGACACGACCGATCCCGGGCGTGGCTACGCGGGCGCGACCGCGGTCCCCACGGGCCAGGTCGAAGCCGAGATGGCCGGGCTTGCGGAGCCTGAGCCTGAGCCCGAGCCTGAACCCGAGGTCGCGGTCACGCCGCCCACGCCTCCCCCTGCGCCCAAGCCCGCCGTCAAACCGCGTCGCGATGCGCCTCGTGCCTTGACCACGGTCAACGGCAACCGAGCCGACGAAATCGCCGCCCTGGGCAAAGGCAAGGTCAAGTTCTACCCGGGCATTCAGGTCCGCAACCAGATCGGCTGGATCTCCGACTTCACGCTCGACCGCAACGGCGAGAAGTACGAAGAGGGCGGCTTCTCCAACGGCCGCATTCGCTGGAACCCCAAGCTCGAGATCCGAAAGAAGTTCCGCTTCGTCGGCATGCTCGACCTCGCCAATGGGCGTTGGGCTCCGTCGGGCAGCGAGGACCCGGTCATCGACGAGATCATCGACCGCGGCCACCCGCCCGATCGCGCCGAGCTCACCATCGTCGACCCTCGCGAACTCTACTTCGAAGCCCGACTTCCGTTCGGACTCATTCGCCTGGGCCAACAAGCCTTCACCTGGGGTCAGGGCATCCTGGCCAACGACGGCAACAACGTCGACCGCTTTGGCGACCTGAAGTTTGGCGACGATGGTCCCGGCGACATCTACGAGCGCCTGCTGTTCGTCACCAAGCCGTTCGCCTACCGAGCCGGCAAGATCAAACACCTCGCGATCGGCTTCGGCGGAGACGTCGTGTTCCGCGACGAACGTTCGGTGCTCACCGACGGCGACATCACCGGCCAAGCGCTGCTCATCGTCCGCTACCAGCCCGAGCACGAGCCGAGCAACTGGATCGGCGGCTACGCGGTCTACCGCAACCAGAACACCAGCGACGACGGCGACCTCTACGGCGACGACGACGACCTCGAAGTCGGCGCCTTCAACATCGCCGGCCAGGGCACCAAGTGGCTGCGAGACGACCTCCAGCTGATCGGCGGCTTCGAAAGCGTTCTCATCGCGGGTCGCACCACCGTTGCACGCGACGAGAACGGCACCCACAAGGTGCTGCAGGGCGGTGCGGTCGCGCGGGGCTTCTTCGGCAACCACGAAACATGGCTGCTCGGCGCAGACCTGGGCTACGCCAGCGGCGACCCCAACCCCACCGATCGCTGGATCAACAACTTCACCTTCGACGCCGGCCACAACGTCGGCCTGGTGTTGTTCAAGCAGGTGCAGGGCTGGCGCACCGCTCGCAGCGAAATGCTGGCGACCGACGGCGAGCTCACCGGCGTGCCACTCAACGGCACCCAGTTCATCCCCACCCGCGGTGGGGTGAGCAACGCGATCTACGCCCACCCCAAGTTCCGCTACGCGTTGTGGGAGCGGCTCGAGATCTGGGGCGGTCCCCTGTTCGCGGCGGCACCGGTGCCCATCGTCGACCCCTTCGTCACCCGCATCGAGGGCGGCACCCCGACCAACTCCGTCGCCGGTGATGGGGACAAGCGCTACTACGGCACCGAGCTCGACCTCGGCGTGCGAGCGCGCTTCGACATCAACAACTTCTGGCTGCAAGCCGGACTGCAGGGAGGCGTGCTGCTTCCCGGCAAGGGCATCGCCAACGACGTCGGCAACACCGACGGTCCCGTCGGCGCGGTGTGGTTCCGCACCGAGATCCGCTACTGAGACGGCGCTCCGCCGACTTCGAGTTCCTCGAACAGCTGCTCGAGCTGCGCCGGCCGGAATGGCTTGGCGACGAAGCGCACGTGGGGTCGCTCGAGCACCCCCTTGTCGATCGCGTTGCCGGTGTACCCCGACATGAACACGACCGGCAGGGTCGGTCGTGCCCGCCAAACGGCCTCGGCCAGCTCGACGCCGCTGCCATCGGGCATGACGATGTCGGTGACCAGGACGTCGATGTCGGACGCTTCGTGAAACAGCCGAACGCCCATCCCAACCGAGTCCGCCGAGAGCACGGCATGCCCCGCGCGCTCGAGCGTGCGCACGATCAGGTTGCGCACCATCGGGTCGTCGTCGGCCACCAGAATCCGACGACTCGCCGCGCCGGCACCGCTCTGTGAGGCGGCGTCCGCATCATCGACCGGCCCGGCATCGCGAGGGACCTCGATTTCGACGCTCGTGCCCACGCCGGGTTCGGAGCGCAACCCCAACCGTCCGCCCCAGCCTTCGGCGATGCGTTTGCAGACCGACAAGCCCAGGCCGGTGCCGCCCGACTCGGTCTTGGTCGTGACGAACGGGTCCATCACTCGTTCGATCATGTCCCGCGGAATGCCGACGCCGTTGTCGCTGACCTCGACCACGAAACACGCATCCCCGACCGCGCGGGTGCGGATCGTCAGCACGCCGTCCTTCGGCATCGCATCGCGTCCGTTGATCGCGAGGTTGATCAGGATCTGCGTGAGCTCTCCGATGTCGATGCGCACCGGCATCTCGTCCTCGGACAGCTCCAGCACCAGCGCGTTCGAGGGCCCCAACGTGCGCAAGAGCAGCGGCTGACAGCCTCGGACGATCGCGTTGATGTCACGACGCGGCACCGCTCGCTCCGGCAGCGGTTTGCTCAGCGCGAGGAGCTGCCGCGTGAGCCCCGACCCGTGACCCGCGGCTTGAATGATCGCGTCGAGTTCACGGGTCGCGGGGTGCTCGGGGCCAAAGCTGTCGGCGAGCAGCGCCGAGGCCCCCAAGATCACCTGAAGCGTGTTGTTGAAGTCGTGCGCGACCCCGCTGGCCAGACGACCGACCACCTCCAGCTTCTGCGCGTCCCGCAGCCGGCTGGCAAGTGTCTGCTCTCTCGTGACATCGCTGAGCACCAGCCGCAGTCGGTCGTCCTCCGACTCCAACGGCGACCCCGAGACCAAGACGGGAATGCGTTCGGAGTCCGCGCCACGCAGGTGAAACGTGGTCTGCTCCGGAGGCTCGCCCTTTGAGATCGCAGTCAGCGAGCGCTTTGCGATGCCCCGTTCCTCGAGCGGGAGAAAACCCAACAAGCGTCGGCGCAGGAGCTTTTCGCGTTCGATGCCCAGCGCCTTGGCCATCGTCTCGTTGCACTTGACGATCTCGTAGTTGTCGAGCTCAATCGAGCAGAACATCACCGGCGCGTCGTCGTAGGCTCGAACTTCGTCCGCCAACAACGCCTCGGCACGCGTTCGGCGGTCCCGCTCGAGTTCGAGAGACTCCGCCATCAAGTTCAGGCCGACGGAGATGGCGTCGACGGCGTCGCCCGCCTCGGAGGGCTCGAGTCGCGCAGCGTAGTTTCCGTCGGACATCTCGAGCACGAAGTCCGTCGCGTCGGCGAGTCGTTGGTCAATCGTTCGCGACGACACGCGGCCCTCCTTTGATCTCCTCCAGCAGCCATCGGCGTGCTTCCACCTCGTCGTGAAACAGCCGCGCCGGATAGGGAGGCCGACTGCACCGAATGAAGTAGTTGCCGATGAACGTGGACACCGGGTTGCCCGCCAAAATCGCCATTGCCGCCGTTGAATCGTTGACCGGGCTGTTCGATGCAGCGTGCATCGCTCGACGCGTCATGGAGATCATTCCGCGAATGTCGACCAGCACCAGCGCAAAGCCGTCGGTCAGTGAGAGCTGCGCCGCGAGGGTCTCGACCACCTTGACCGGGTCGAGCTCCAGGCCTTTGCGCATGATGATCTCGATGACCCCATCGTCACATCGCCGAACCCACCCCAGTGGGATCTCGACGGTGTCCGCAATGCCATCCACTGCTTCGATTGTAGGACGAGGACACCGCCGGGTTCATCGCCCTTTATGACTCCACCTGAAGCCCCAACCAAACTCACGTGCCACCGCGCGCAGCCTCGCGCAGACCCCCCTAAGACGGGCCAAACCGCGGTATAAGCGCGATTGGTCATGTTCGAGAGCAAGGCGAAGCGTTCGTGGTGGTGGGGACTGTCGCTGGTGGCCGTTGCGGGATGCAGTCCGGCCGAGGGGCTGCTCCCGGCCCAGGACGCAGACGTCACGGTGAAGTTCGACTTCGATGCTCGTCCGCTACCAGAGATTCCCCTACCCAACGACATCGCGACGCGGCCCGATGATCACTCCCGCACCGGTCGGCGCATCAACGCGTCGATGATCGCGCCCACCGTCATGGAGCAGCGAACGCGCCGGCTCATCGACGAGATGGACGGCTGGGGTTTGTACCAACCGATCGCGATCCCGTTCACCGGTCCTCTCGATCCGATGTCGATTCTCAATCGGCACGACGACGCCGACTACGACACGACCGACGATGCGATTTACCTGATCAACATCGACCGCGACTCCGAAGAGTTCGGCGAGCTCATTCACCTCGACCTTGGCAACGGCAACTACCCGGTCGTTCTCGAGCGGACCGATAAATACGGCACCAACGATCCGCGCGGCAGCTCGCTGTCGTTGATGTTCGAGGAGACCGACGAAGACCTCAACGGCAACGGCAAGCTCGACCCGGGCGAAGACGAGAACCACAACGGCGTGCTCGACCCCGGTGAAGACCGCGACGGCGACGGCGTGCTCGACCTTCCCGAGGACACCGACGCCGACGGCATCCTCGACAAGCCCAACTACCTGCCCGGCCGCACGCCCGCCGCGGACGACCTCGCCGGTCGTACCGACGCGTTGATGAGCTTCTACGAGAGCGAGACGCACACGGTCATCGCGAAGCCGATGACGCCGCTGCTCGAGCAGACGACCTATGCCGTCGTCGTGACACGCCGGGTTCGCGACGCCGACGGTGAGCCGGTCGGCTCTCCGTTCTCGTTCGTCAACCACGCAGGCCAGACCCAAGCACTCGAGCCCTTGCTCGAGGTGCTGCCCGAGGGCCTCGACGAGGAAGACATCGCCTTCGCGTTCCCCTACACCACCATGTCGGCAGCCTCCGACTGGATCAGCGTGCGCGACGGCCTGTATGGCCACGGCGTGCAGGCACACCTCGGCGAAGAGTTTCCCGCCAAGCTCGAGCGACTGTTCGAGTTGCGCGACACGGGCCCCGGCGAGCGCTTCGAAGGCCGCACGCCGTTCGTGATGCACCACGAAGACTGGGCCCTGGTGCTCACGCTCGCGGGCACCCAGCTGCTCGGCCTCGACGCGACGTCACAGCAGGCCCAGTCGATGCTCGACAGCCACAGCTACGTCGACTTTCACGCGATGGGCACGTACATGTCCCCGCAGCTGTTCGACCGCTTCGACGAAAACGGTCAGCCGCTCAACCTCGATCTGCAGTCGTGGCCCTACGACCTCGACCGCACCCCCGTGGCAGCACGGGCTGAAGAGGTGCCGTTTTGGGCGGTCATCCCCCGCAAGGAAGTCTCGGTCCGCGGCGAGGGCAAGATGGCCCCGGTGGTGCTGCTCGGCCACGGCTACACCAGCAACCGGGTCGGCGAAATGATCGGCTTTTCCGGCTTCCTGTCGATGTTCGGAGTCGCCACGCTCTCCACCGACAACGTCAGCCACGGCCTGGGTCTGAGCGAAGAAGAGAGCAGCCTGCTCAGCGGCATTCTTCAAGGCAACGGCCTTGGGCCCAGCAGCGAAGCCATCGACTTCGTGCGCGGCGGCATGGTCGACGACGACGGCGACGGCGAGCCCGACCGCCACTTCCAAGACCTCGACCGCGACGGGGTGATCGACAGTGGGGTCGACTTCTGGACCTCCTACCTGTTCCACACCCGCGACATGATGCGGCAGTCCTCTTTGGACTACATGCAGTTGATTCGCGTCCTGCGGACCTGGGACGGCGTCAACACCTGGGAACACGACATCAACGGCAACGGCATTCAGGACGACCTCGCCGGCGACTTCGACGGTGACGGCGTGGTCGACATCGGTGCCGAGTCCCCGATCTACATGCTCGGCGCCTCCCTCGGCGGCATCATGGCCACCACCCTCGGCGCGGTCGAGCCCGAGCTCGACGCCATCGTGCCGATCGCAGGCGGCGGTCGACTCGCCGACGTCGGCGCCCGCTCGATGCAAGGCGGGGTGCCCGACGCGGTGATGATGCGAGTCATCGGCCCCACGTTCCAGGTCGAGCTGGCCGACGACGGATCCGCCAACGTCTTCACCCAGTTCACCGAGCTCAACGACCTGATCAGCGTCCCGGTGCGCCGCATCATCCCGCCGTCCGCAGTCGACGTCGCGGGCAACCCCGGCACCGATCCCGCGCTGCAACCCGGCGACACCATGGTCGTGCGCAACCTGGTCAACGACGAGGTCGCCTGTGCCTACGTCCTTCCCGACGAGGCCGACAACGGCATCTCCGGACGCGCACGCGTCTCCCTGCCCAGCGACGTGGGCGATGCCGTGCAGATCGAGTTCTACCGCGGCCCCGTGCTCGAGACGGGCAGCGAACACTGCGACCTGATTCGCGACCCGGGTGACCCACTGGTGGTCATCGACAAGATGCAGACCCCGATTCACGAGGACGGCACGCCCTACACCCTCGAGGGGCTTCCGATCCCCGGCGGAGACTTGGTCTCGCTGGCGGAAGGCCTGGGCCTCGAGCGCACCCGGCCTTCGCTGCGCCGCTTCATGGACCTGGGGCAGATGGTGCTCGACCCCACCGACCCCGGCGTCGTCAGCCGCTACCTGTCGCGCGACTCCCTGCGCTACCCCGGCACGGGCGACGAGACGGGCACCCGCTACCTCATCGTCACCACGACCGGTGACATGAACGTGCCGGCCCACTCCGGCGTCACGGTGGCCCGCGCTGCCGGTGCGATCAACTACCTCGACAACGACCCGCGGTGGGGCAAGCCCGCCAACCAGGTTCTGCTGGACACCTACTCCGCCGAGGCGGTCAACACCTTGGGTCGCCACACCTACGCGAACCCGCCCGAAGACGAGGAGAAGCGCTCACTGCTGGGACTCGACGCGTCCTTGGGCGTGCACGTCGACGTGGAGAACTTCAGCGAAGGCGTCGACATCTGGGGCGACAACATTCCCCGCCTCGACGAGCCGCTGCACCTGGTCAGCACCCACGATGCCTACGGCAACGACAACGGGGGCTACTCCGGCGCGATCTTCCCCTACGCCATTCCGCAAGGGCAACACGGCTTCGCGCTCCCGGGGCAGATGACCGACTGGGCGCTCGAGCTGTGCGACCCCGACGAGCAATCGTGCTCCGCCAACGACGTGATCGGGCAAACCTACGACGTGGGCTGGGCCATGTTCCACATGATGGCCACGTTCATGCTCGAGCCGAACACGAACCCGATTCAGTCGGGCTGCTGGACCAAGGACGCCTGCAACGACATCCCGCCCACGCCCGAGGCCCGCGACCCCTCCGAGCTCCGCTAAGGGCCCGGCAGCGTGGTTTTCAGAGGGTGGGCGGCTCGTACTTCTGGGCCGTGCACGCCCACTCGCCGAAGAACCACAGCTCGCGACGGCAGGTGACATCCACCTTGCCCACGCTCGTCTGCCAGGCGTAGTAGCGACCGAACATGTCCGAGCGGATCTCTCGAGGCCGCTCGTCTTCGAGCAAGCACCGCGAGTCAACATCGCAGGCCACCGACTTGGACAACGCCTCGGTGTCCTCGGGGTTGGACGTGTTCTGATAGCCCTGGTAGGCGAGCAGCAGACACACGCCCAGCACCACGTAGCCGAACAACCCCTTGACCTTGTCCATCCTCTACAGAGGTTGGCACGCGTCGTCTCCCCGGTCAAAACGCGGTAGCGTGGGCCATGGGCGGCACGCATCGGGCATTCAAAGTCCTCGTCACCGGGTCGGCCAGTGGGATTGGGCTTGCGATCACCGATGCCCTCGCAGCCGCCGGCGCATGTGTCTTCGCGACCGATGTGGACGGAGAGTCCTTACGCGAGGTGGCCTCGGAGCGGCAATGGCCCGACGACCGCGTGCATACGGCTGCGCTCGACGTCCGAGACAGCGCCCGCTGGACCGCAGCGGAGAAGGCGGCCCGGTCCGCGATGGCCGGCCTCGATACCTTGATCAACGTGGCCGGGGTGCTGCACCCCGCGTGGGTGCACGAGCTCGACATCGACGAGGCGCAGCGCCAGGTCGACATCAACTTGATGGGCGTGATCCGAGGCATGCACGCCGTGACGCCGGGCTTCGTCGAGCGACGTCGTGGGCATGTGATCAACGTGGCCTCGATGGCGGCGCTGGCCCCCATCGAAGGCATCTCGATCTACTCGGCCACCAAATACGCGGTCCGAGGGCTCACACTCGCTGCCTCCACCGAGTTGGGCCGCAAGGGCGTGCATGCGACGGTGATCTGCCCCGACGCAGTCCGCACCCCGATGCTCGATCGACAAGAAGCCTTCGAGCAAACCAACATGGTCTTCAGCGGTGGACGCGACCTGAGCCCCGACGAAGTCGCAACGGCCGTCCTGGAGGCCATGCAGACGCGACCGCTGGAGGTCTTCCTTCCGAAACACCGCGGATGGCTGGCTCGATTTGCGGACGTGTTTCCTCAATCGGCCAACGCATTCGGCGAGGTGCTGCGACGACGCGGGCAGCGGCGCCGCACGCAAATGCGGGCACGCAACGGGTCCGAGCCCTGAGCCACCCGCGTCAGCTGCCCGGCAGGAACGACACCGACCCTGCGTCGAGCCGAACACCTTCGGCCATGAGCACTTCGTGGCCCCAACGCTCGAGCCAAAGCACATTGCGTGACGCCCCACCGTAGAGGTAGGTGGCGACCCGCGGTTGCTCAGGGCGTTCGTGACGACCGGTGCACGCGGCGCTGGCCTGCCCGCGACGCTGCAGCGTGTAGTCGCCCTTGTCTCGCCGAATGTTGCGCGGCGGCTCACCGCTGAGTCCGTGCGCAGCGACGGGCTCGAGCACGAGCCACTCGTCGAGGTGGGCGCCGCCTACCAGCCAACGATGCTGGTTGCCGTCGGCCATGTTGACCACGGTGGTGGTGCGGTTGCCCTCGCGGAGCAACACCACGCCCTCGACCAAGTAGTCGCCGTCAGCCGCCGGGTCTGCGGCCTCGACGACGATCACGTCGCCTTGCCGAAGCCTATCGAGACCGAGATCTCCACCATCGAGGCCGGAAAGGTCAGACGTCATTCCCGAGGATCCCATGCTGCCCATACCGGCGTGCCCCGAGTCGCCCGAGTCCAAACGACGTGGTGCCACCGCGCCAGGACGGGCGCGGGGGCTGGAGAGCCGCTGGGCGACGAGCTCGCGGACACGCCGCGAGTTGGGGTCGTCGGGCGGGGCACCCGAAGCGGCCGCCAACGCCAGCGGCGGACCATGCCCTTCATCGATCGCACGCCGCCCTTCGCCCCAATCACGCAGGCGTCGAGCCGCCAGAACGCCGACCCAGAAGGCCCCGGCGATCGTCATGGCTGCGAGCAACGATGCAACGGTGAGCATCGCCGAGCAGACTAGCAGCTCCCCGCACCCGTCACCACGACGTCAGACCAGCGCCGCGATGAGATCCGCGAGTTCGTCGGACGGCGCGCTCTCCTCGCGGCCGTCCACGAGCCGCACATGTCCAGCGTCGAGCAACGCGGCCAGCGCACCGAGGGTCCGGAACCGTCCCAACAGCGTGCGCTCGATGATGCCCTCGACGTCGAGCACACCGTTGCAAAACGCGAACACGTAACGAGCATCGAGCCACTCGGCCGAAGCGGCCGGATCCGGGTCGTCGACAAAGTCGGGCGCCGAATTTGCGCTCGGACCTGCCCGCCGACGCTCTGGGGGGCGCGAGAGCGGAGTCACGACCGCGGACGAGGGTCCGACCTCCCGCGCCAACGCATCGCCCTCGTCCGAGCGACGCGCCAGCTCCATCAGAAGGAACCCAAAGTCCGCCGTGTCCTCTGGCTCGAGGCGCTCGTGCAGCCACTGCACGTCGCCTTCGAGCAGCACCATCGTCGCCCCAACCTCATCGCAGGTCTCGAGGGCTTGGAGCACGATCTCCCGCAAGAACGCGCGACCCGGTCGCAGCGCCCGAACGACCGCAGCATCGTCGGTCCCGTCGGCGGAACCCCGCGCTCGCTCATGGCGGCGGTGAAGCTCGACCACCCACTCGCCCATGTTCTGATACTCGAGCGGGCCCACGGCGCCGACGACACGGCCTTCATCGAGTTCGATGGCGAGTGAGCGTTCGCCGTCGCGCGACGAGAGCAGCAACACGCCCGAGGGTCGCACCGAGGTGAGCATGCCCAGCAACGTGGGCAGGTCGGTGGACGCGCCGACCCGGGCCGTCAACGCCCCCGTCGACTCGGGTTCGGACAGCACGGCGACGGGTTCCGCACCCAGTGACAGCAAGCGCCCTCCGCCACCCGCAAGCGTCGCCGCACTGCAGGCGATGATCTGCTCGAGGGCGGCCATCGTCCAGAAAATCGGCCAAGCGCGGCCCGGGTTGAGCCCCCGATCGGGACAGGCGCGCATCGGGCTCGGTCCTCAAGCGGTGACTGCGGAGGTCGATGCAACGAAGAGCCGTGCCTGCCGCATTGCAACTCACGCCGTCCTCGGTGCTCGACTTCGACCCGCGCCACGAGGTCGTGTTGCTCTGCAGTCCCCCGCACCGCGCCGAGACCTCCGAGCTCGCCGAGTCGTTGCTCGCGCTCGGGTTCGATGCCTATGTGCTCTCGGGCGCACTCGAGGAGCTCGTCGAAGGTCTGCAGACCCAGACCGATGAGGGCCGGCCCCTGCTGTTGGTGCCCTGCGACGCCAGCACCGACACACCGGTGCTGCGTTCTCGGGTGGGCCGCTCGTTTCATCGTGAGTACCTGTGGCTGGACAGCACCACCCAAGCCACGGCGCACGAACTCCAGCGGCAGATCTGCGAGCGCATGGACGCGCTCGAACGCGAGCGCACCCAAGAGGAGCCGATCGAGCCCGTCGACGTCGACGAGGTCTCCAACGTGGTCCTGCTTCCGACCCCCGCGGCCAACGACGCGCCACCACCTGCGGCGCCCACCGGCTCTCCGCCCAAACGCGTGTCCCGGATCCACATGGTGTTGTGGCCGGTGCTGGGTGCTGCGATCACGGCGCTCGGCATGACCGCGATGCGTGGGCAGACCGAGACGACCGAACCCGCCGCAGCGGTCGCGGTGACCGACCCCGCGCCCACGCCCACGACTGCACCACCCACCGCCGCCCCGCAGGTCGAGCCGCCCACCGCCGCCCCGGCTGCGGCCCCCGACCCCGTACCGCCAGCAGAGCCCCCGACGGCAGAGACGCCTTCGAAGTCGGATCCGCTGGCTGCCGCGCTGACCCACGAACGTGTCACCGCCACCGACGAGTACCTCGTGTTCGCTGCGGGCGAACGCCCCCGTGACTGGTACGCGGCGATGAACGTCTGCCGCGGACGCGCCCACGCCGGCGTCAAAGGTTGGAAACCGCCCTCGTCGCGCCAGCTTCACGCACTCGCCAAGGCGCGGGTCCTGCCCGAGTCGGCGCTGTGGTCCCGCACCCGCTCTCTCCACGATGAGGACGTCGCGTTCGTCGTGCACGGCAAGGCCGGGACGACCCGAAGCACCGCCAAACTGGAGACCCTCGACGCCGCCGTCTGCATTCGCAAGCGCGACGTTTCCCCCGACGCCCAGTGAACCCATGCATCCCTCCGCTTCCACGACCCACGCCGGCCAGCACGTCATTCACCTCTCGCCGCGAGACATCCCTCCACTTCCGGATGCGATGGCCGAGCTGCTGGGCATTGCGAACGACCCCACGGTGTCGTTCTCGAAGCTCACCCAGGTGATCAGCCGCGACCAGGCACTCACCCTGCGCATGCTGACGGTCGCAAACTCTCCCTACTATGGGTGCAGCCGCCGCATCGACTCCGTGCGCAGTGCGATCGCGGTGCTGGGCACCCGCCAGGTGCAGAACATCGCGTCTGCGATGGCTCTGGCGCCCGCGTTCGAGAGTCAGCACGGCCCTCGCCTGTGGCAACACGGATTGACGACCGCGGTGTGGACCAAGCACATCGTCCGTGCGCTGGGTGTGCCCCCGCTCGACTACGTCTTCACCGCGGGCCTGCTCCACGACATCGGCGTGGTGCTGCTTCTGGGCAACGCGCCCGAAGCCGAGAACGCGTGCATGGACCAGGCGGAAAAGGAGCAGCGCCCGCTCGCAGACGTGGAGCGCGAACATCTGGGCACGGACCACGCCTACATCGGCGCGCGCGCCTGCTCGAACTGGAAGTTACCCGAGCGTCTGGCCGAACTCGTCGGCGACCACCACGTCTCGGGTGAACACGATGCGCTGGATCTCAAGGTCCTGCACGCCGCAAACGCGCTGGCCAAACTCTGCGACTCCCCCAACCCCGGACCCGGAGGTCCCGGATGGGAGGCGACGCTCGAGGTGCTCGAACGGCTGGACTTCTCCGAGGAGGAAGCAGTCGAGCTTCTGACCGCACGAGGCGACGTCGTCGCCGAGGCCAGCAGCTTCGGCTGAGGGCCGGGAATGCGTTTGCGCTACGATCGGTAGCGAGGCCGTGCTCGTTGCCGTCAACACCACCGCGCTGGTGCTGCTCCTGTCCATCACAGGCGCACTCGCGCTGGTGATCGTGCTGTCCCTGATCGCCCGCGCGGCCCTGCGCAAGGTGGCGGCGATGATGACCGCCGAAATCGCCACCCGTTTTTCGCCGGAGGCCATTCGGCGGCAAGACACGGCCGCCAACTACTTCGGCCGGGAGTCGTTGGGCATGGGGCAGGTTCGCGGCAACGGAGGGCTCGTCCTGACCCACGACACGCTGTGGTTCATGCTCGCCGTCCCTCGCCGCGAGGTCACCATCCCGCTGAACCGGATCGAGGCGGTGGAGGTTCGGCGCAAGCACCTGGGCAAACGCATCGGCCGAGATCTGGTCTACGTCCGCTGGAGCACCGACGAAGGCCCGGATGCCGCCGCATGGTGTGTCCGCGACCCGGCGGCGTGGATCACCGCACTCGAAGCAGCGCGGAGCGGCTAGAGAGACACCGCCCCGGTGCAGATATCGGTATCCCCGAACTTCTCCGTTTCGACGCCGACGCGGTTGGCCAGCGTGACCAGCAAGTCGTTGTGCGGCACACCGTTGCGGTCGAGGAAACGACCCGGCTCGTGCTCCGCCATCGACCGTCCACCGGCGATGATGTGCAACAGCTGGTCCTTGGAGTGGTTGGTCCCCATGCCCTTGGTCCAGACCACCAGCGTGTTGTCGAGCAAGGTGCCGTCCCCCTCGGGAATGCCGCGCAACCGCTCGACGAGATACGCGAACTGTCGAATGTAGAACCGCTCGAGTTCGATTCGACGCTCGCGCAAGCTGGAGTCGTTGGGAGACTGATCGTAGTCGTGCGCCAAGACGTGCTGGCTCCGATCGAACGAGATCCCCTCCGATGGCCAGTTCACGGTTCCGCTGTAGTTCTCCGCCCCGCCCGTGTTGCCGTTTTGCAGCGTCGCGACCCGCGTCACCCCGCACGCCAGCGCTTCTACGATGACATCCATGTGCCTTCGCGCGACGACCGGGAAGTTCCCGCTGCTCAGCGGAGACTCCTCCGGCGCCTGGGGATCGCACGACGCGGGCGCGAGATCCTCGAGCTTGCCCTGGAGCTCCAGCAGGTTGTTCAAATGGATGTCGAGCTTCTCGCGGTCGTCGGATGCGATCTTCGAACGCAGCCGTTCCAGGTCGAGCGCCACTTGGTCCATCGAGCGCACACGACGACTGGTCAACGCCAGTGCCTCCTCGACCGGAAGCGACGTGTCACCGAACAACGACCCGAACGCGTCCACCGGGTTCTCGAACGGGTTCACGGGCTGGTTGGCGGCCTTGTACGAGATCCGAGCGCCACCGTTGGTTCCACGGGGCACCGCCGCGAGCGTGAGCGCTTCGACCCCCATCGCCTCGGCGATGTACTGGTCGAGGGAGATGCCGCCGGCCCAGAACTCGCTCTCCTGCGTCTGGTTCTCCCAAGGAATGTTGGCCCTGCCCGTGAGCTGATGACCCATGCCCACGTGGCCGCCGGGTCCCGTCTCCTTGTCGCGCGTGTCCATCGACATGTTGCCGACGATGAGCACGTCCTCGCGGTGGGGTTCGAGCGGCTGAAGCATCGAAGGCAGCGATGCAGGCAGCGCGTCGCCATCACCGACGCCCTCGGGCGTCCACGCCCAGCGCCCGATCGAGTTGTTGGGGCTGGCAAAGAACACGATGCGGGTGGGGAAGTCGCCCCCGTCCGCCTGTGAGGGGATCGATCGCAGCAGTGGCGCGGTTGCAGCCGCGGCCCCCAAACCTTGAAGCAGTCGTCGTCGACGAAGTTTCATCCCTGTTCTCCCTTGTTCAACATCACGAATGCGTCGCTCGTCACGATGGCCACCATCAGCTCTCGAAGGTCGTAGTCGGACTCGGCGAAACGCTCGAGGATCCAATCCCGACTGCACGCGTCCTGCCCATCCAGCGTCCGGGCCAGCGCAAACCGTCCCACCTGCGTCGCAAGGCAGGCTTGCACGGCCTGGTCCTCGGCCATCTTCGCGCCGAGGTCGGCAATCGAATCGAACGCCCCGATCTCCGACGCCGCGACCTCTCCCACGAGAGGAGGCCCGACATAACGCCCGGTCGGGTCGTACGCGTCGAACGCCTGCCCGATGGGATCCATCAGCAGGTGGCAGCCCGAGCACTCGGGGTTGGTCAACCGGTTGGGATCGTTGACGTCCTCGAACTCGACGAAGTCGGGCGGCGGCGGCATTTCACCGCACAAGAAGCTGGTCCGCACGAGCTTGCCGCGGTGCACCCACGAGTTTTCCGTAGGGTATGCGTGGCTGACCAGGACCGCGCCCAGCGTCAGCACTCCGGCCCGCTCCGCAGGGTCCAGCATCACCGGTCCCGCGTCGTCGTCGGCAAGGCTGACTCCGTAGAGTTCGGCGAGCGCCGGGTCGTCGATCTGCGCATCGACCCCCGTGAACAGCGAGCGAAAGTCCCCGTCCTCGATCCACGTTTCCGCAACGAAGGCGTCGGCCTCCGCTTGCATCGCGCCGAGCAACGACGGCGACCAGTTCGGGAAGGCATCCGCGTCGCGCTCCGCCTCGGCCAGGCTGCCCAGCTCCAGCCAGTGGCGGGCAAAACGGGCCAAGCTCTGCTTTGCACGGGGGTCCTCCAGCAACCGCCGAGCCTCCGCCTCGATGCCCTCGAGCGAGTCGAGACGACCGTCGGCCGCCGCCGTCATCAGCGACGCATCGGGCATCGTGCCCCAGAGGAAGTAGGAAAGGCGCCCCGCGACCTCCCACGGTGTCAACGCAACCATGTCGCCGGTCGCTCCGGGCTCCCCGAGCTCGACGTGATAGAGGAAGTACGGCGACATGAGCATCGCCTCGACCACGTGTTGCAGCGCCGTGGTCCCATCCGTGTCCTCGTGCAGGTCTCGGTAGAGCGCCAGGTACTCCTCGCGCTCGCTCGACTCCAGCGGCCGACGAAACGCACGCGTTCCGAACCACTCGATGAACGTCCCGACGCAGGCCTCGGACTCGCGGTCGCAGTCGATCCAAGCGTCGAACTGGGTCTGCGCGGCCGTCTCGGCCAACGTCGACGCGGCAGCGCGATACTGCTCGATCTGCAGCGCGTCGGCGGCTGTCGCGTTGTTGGGAAAGCCCCCGCGTTCCTCGTCGGCGACAAAGCCGTCCGCCAAGGCCGACGCGTCACCCAACAGGTCCGCAACGGTCGCGTTGTACTCCGCCTGCGACAGTCGCCGCAGCGGCGTACGGCCCACGACCCGCGGCCCTCCGTCGCAACCCAGTTGAGGGTCTCCAGAGTCGGGCCCATCGGGATCGCCGTCGTCCCCGGACCCGTCGCCCGCGGTTGCACTGCCCGCCGCGGTGTCGATTCCGCCCGGTCCCACGTCGACCGACAGCCCCGAATAGCACCCCGTGCTCAGGGCCACCGCACTCGCCGCAAAGAAGCGCCACATCGACGCGGAAGTTCCCGATCACTTCACGGGGTCCCCAAGTAATCCTGGCGAGGTTCCCTACATTGGCCCCGCAGCGCCGACGCGCGGTATGGTCGAACCCGTGGCGGACGAGCAGCCACGCGGGACCGGCCGCGAACTCGGTGCAGGTGCGAGGATCGGGGACTACACGATCGTTCGACGGCTGGCGCGTGGAGGCATGGCGGAGGTCCACCTGGCGCACGAGCGCGGCGTCGCGGGCATCGAGCGCTTCGTCGCGCTCAAGCTGATCCTGCCCCACATGGCCGACGAAGCGAGCTTCGTCTCCATGTTCCTCAACGAAGCGCGCGTCGCCGCCACGCTCGACCATCCCAACATTGCGCAGGTCTTGGCCGCCGGAGAACACGGCGGGGAGCCGTACCTCGTGATGGAGTACGTGCACGGGGAAACGGTGCATCGATTGCTGCGCCGCGCGTCGGAGACCGGCCCCCTGCCGCTGGGCGCTGCGCTGCACATCGTCAGCCGAGCCTGTGCAGGGCTGCACTACGCCCACCAGCGCACCGACCTCAGCGGGCAGCCGCTGGGCATCGTGCACCGCGACGTGTCCCCGTCCAACCTCATGGTTCGCTTCGACGGAACCGTGAAGCTGCTCGACTTCGGCATCGCCAAGGCCGCGAGCCAGACCACCGCCACCGCCTCGGGCGTCTTCAAGGGCAAGTCCGGCTACATGTCGCCCGAGCAATGCGCGGACGAACGCATCGATCGGCGCAGCGACATCTTCAACCTCGGCATTCTGCTGTACGAGCTGACCACGCTGCACCGGGCGTTCTTCGGGGACAACCCGGTCGCAATCATCAACAAGATCGTGCACGCCCGGTACGAGCCTCCAGCCAACCTCGTGCCCGGATACCCGCCCGCACTCGCGGCGATCCTGAAGAAGGCCCTCGCCGTCGAGCCGGGTGAACGGTACGCCAACGCGCTCGACCTGCAGCTCGCGCTCGAGGACTTTGCACGCGAACGCAAGCTCGCCATGTCGTCGTCCGAGGTCGCCGCGTACATGCGCGCGCAGTTCGGTGAGCACCCGTATCCCTCGGCGACCGACCTCTCGGCCATTCCCACCGAGATTGCGCCCCTGCCCTCGGAGACCGAGCTGCATCCCACCGTCGTGGTCACCGACCCCGCGCTCAGACGGCCAGGCCGCTCCCACCTGTGGGTCGCCGCCGCGGGGCTGGCGGGCACGCTCGTCTTGGGAGGGTGGTGGCTCAACGGCAAATCCGCGTCGCTTCGCCCGACCGAAGCCACCGTCGCCGACGAAGCACAAAGCATTCCCCGCGCACCACAGCCCGAGCCCGTGACCCGGCCCGCCGCCGAGCCTGCGACCGCCGACGCCACGGCAACACGAGGACCGCAAACGAAGGCCAACGCCAAGGGCGAGCCCAAGGCGGAGCCGGAAGTACCCGCGCCAACGACGGACCCCGAGCCACAGCCCACGCCGACGGCCAAACGCAAGAAGCGCAAGTCCAGCAAGCGCAAGCCGAAGTCTCGGCGCCGCGCCAAGGCCCAGCCCAAACGTGATGCCGACCACGGTCCCGAAGGCTTCTATCCGTGAACGCGTCCATCGCCATTGTCGTCGCCCTCGCCGCCAACCCTCATGCAACGGCTGCGGAGGAGGCATTCCGCCGGGGTGACTACGCCGCCGCCGTGGATGCGCTCGAACGAGCCTACGCGGTCGAAGCCGACCCAGCGCTGCTCTTCGCCCGGGGTTCGGCGCTGCAGAAGCTCGAGCGCTATGACGATGCGATCGAAGCGTACACGCTGTTTCTCGCGACGAACCCGAAACCGGACAAGGCGCGCAAGGCCCGAAAGAGGATCACGGAATGCGAAGCGTCGCTGGATACGCGTCGTTCGCCCGAGCCCCCTCCGCCAGTGGTGCAAGCCCCTCCCGCGACAGAGGTGCCTGTCGACGACACACCGCGTCCGCGGCCGTGGCACCGCGACCCACTCGCGGGCGCGCTCGTGGGCAGCGGGGCTGCGTTTGCGATCGCCGGTGGCGTGCTCATCGGGCTGGGTGCGCGACGTCGCGGCGACGCGGACAGCGGGGCGACCGAAGAGGCCTTTCGCGACGAGCTACGCTCGAGCAACACGATGCAGGGGGTCGGAATCGGAGTCGCCGTCAGCGGGGGCTTGCTGGTGACCGGTGCGATTCTTCGTTATGCGCAGGTGCGGCGGCTGCAGTCGAACCGTGGCGACGTCGCGCTCCGCTTCTGAGTGCGACCAGGACCAGCAGCCACAGAGGCCAGCCGTCATCACCACCGCTCGTGCACGTGCAGCCGTCAGCGGAGGGAAAGCCCCCTTCCGCGCCGGCCGTCACGTCGCCTGTGTCGCCTGCCGACGACGCGCTGCCCGACGACGGGCCCGAGCCGTCCCCCGACGAACCATCCGAGTTCTCGCCGCCGCTCCCGCTGCTGGCGCTGGTCGATCCCATGCCGCCGCTGGTGTCATCGCCCGAAGATGTTTGCGCGGACCGGTTGTCCACCTCGACCGAGACCGGCTGCAACACCGCATCCAGCACACCGCCGACCGCGGCCGAGTCACGCACCCATGGGCCACCGTATTCGAGCACGACCTCCTGCCCCATCAGGACCGGCGCCGTCATGCGTAGAGACAGCACCGCATCGCCCAGGGCCTCGCACGCGGACAACGGCACTTCTTCGGTGTCGGCAGTCACGCTGAACCCTGCACACCCGGCATCGAACCGCATCGGCAATACGCCGCCCTCGGCCAACGTGACGACGAGCTGGTCCGGATCGTCTTCGAACACCACCGCCGAGACCACCTCGGGAGCCTCGAACGCCCCCGCGTCCGGAGCGGCCCCGTTGAAGGGCAGACGCACGCTCGAATCCCCGAGGTCGATGGCGACGCTGCTCGGCGCAGGCGTGTAGTCCTCGGGCTCCGACGACAGCCCAGCCTCCGCTTCGACGGACGTGGCATCGCACGCGCAGCCCGACTGCCAGTCCTCGAAGCTCACCGCATCGCTGTACTCGAAGACCCACTGCGACGACGCGGGGTTGTAGAGGTTGCGTTCGAACGTCCACGACAGCGGGGTCGTGTCCATGACGTCGATCGGCTCTCGGTGCATGCGCACCGCGGCCGTGGACGCCCCGGAGAACACGTTGTCCTGCACCACCAGGGCGTCGGGATGTGTCGCGAGCAGGCTGAAGTCCCCGCCCAGCACGGTGTTGTGCTCGAACCGCGAACGGTCTCCCCCGACCGAGAAGTTGACGTCGTCGCACAAACCGCACAGCGAGGCGTCGACGACGACGTTGTGGTGAACCCACGCCTCGTCGCTGTCCTGCGCGACGTTGATACCCATGCCGCGTCCGTCCGCTTCCGATGCGACGTCGGAGACCCAATTCGAGACGACCTCGGTGTCGTCTTGGGCCTCCAGCACGATGCCGAGCACTCGAACCTCGGCGTTGGCGCCCGGGTCCTGGCATTCCGCAGCGTCGAGGAACCGCACCGTGTTGCCGCGGACACGACCATCGCGCGCCCGCGCGACGTGAATCCCAACGACCGCCCCCGCCGCGTCGAACAGCCCCGCGTGACACCGCAAGTGCTCGATGGTGTTGTGTTCGATGCGAACCTCGTCCACCCGATTGGCGTAGACGGCCCTGCCCCGGCAGTCCTGCACATCGTTGCCCGACACCACGACGTCGCCGAACGTGTCCTCGGGCGCAGACTCGAAGACGACGACGCCCGCGACGGACGAACCGTCGTCGTACGCTCCACCCCAGTTGTAGAACGCGTTGCCCTCGACCCGAACGTTGGTGACGTCTTGCCCGAACGCGCCGAAGTCGAGCGCACGCGCCTCGGACAGGCCCGTGCCTTCGAAGGTCAGCCCCCGCACGATCCAATGGCTGCTGTTGATGAAACGAACCCGGTGCCGTAGCACCGGCGTGTGCCCCTCATCGGCGGCCAACACCAGCGGGTCGTCCGAGGTGCCGTCGCGGTTGACGACCTCGACCACGGCCCCGGCGGCCTCGTACGGATCGTCGGCGTCCCGGAACAGGAGTTCGTCACCCGCGTCGAGCGGACCGGCATCGAGCGCGGCCTGCAACGAGCAAAACGGCGACGCGTCGGATCCATCCCCCGGGCACCCGACGTCACCGTCGATGTAGACCGGCGCACCCAACCACAGCGCAGCGATCCACGCTGCAGGGACCATGCTCATGGGCTCGCCCCCACCGCGACCGCGGCGACCCACGGGCGACGCTGGCCACCGACGACGTAAGCCACACCTTCGGAAACCGTCAGCGCACGCGCCGGGCCGTCGACGTCGGGCAACACGTCTTCGGCGAGGGCCTCCCCATCCGCATCACGCACCGTGAACCAAGGCCGCATTCGAGCGTCGGTGCCGACGGCGACCCATCCTCCCCCCTCGAGACTGTCGACCGCGGCCAACGTTCCCCCGGGCAGCGGACCGCCGGACTGCACCGTGCCTCGGGCACCGAGCAGTGCGAATCGACCCTCGCCCTCACCCTCACCAACGAGGATGTCGAGCGCCGGGCCAACCGACGCGACACCGTGCACCCGACTCAGAGACGGCACCGCCGCCCCGTCGACGACGGAGCCCGACCCGAGCAGCCGAGCCATCCATGCGTTGGATCCAGCCGTACCGCCCAGCACCGCGGCGTCGGGGACACCATCCACCGCGAGGAGAGCAGACTGCGCCTCGCCCTCGGGGGAGACGATGCGACGAAGCGTTTCGAGTCCGTCCGTGTCGTAGGCCATGACCAAGCCGTCATCCCCTGCGGATCCCACGGCGACGACCCCCGCTTCACCCACCGAGACCGCTCGAAAGGCATCGGCGGCCGCGGACTCGAACGACTGCGACCAGAGCACGCCAAACGACGGATCCAGTGCAACCGCGGTAGCACGCGTCTGCAAAGCACCGTCCTGCTCGCCGACCACCACGAGCAGCTCCGCGAGCGCGGCGATGTCTCGTGCGGTGCCCATGCCGGCGCCAGACACATCGGCCACCACGGCCCCGTCGTCCGGGTCGCGCCGCTGCACGAGCTGTGCCCCCTCGCGCGCGCCCGCCACGAGCAACTCCCCGCCGAAGACCGTCACGCCATGAAACACCGCCGTGTCGTCATCCGCGACCGTCCACAGGATCTCGCCGAGGTCACCACACGACGCGCCACAACCCGTGGCGTCCGACGACGACGAGCCTGGAGGCGGACCGCTGGATCCCGAAGTCCCCGCCGACGGGTCGGCCGAATCGGCGCTCGACGACGACACAGCACCGCCGGTTTGCCCCGTGGACGTTCCGCTGCCGCTCTGTGCTCCAACACAGGCCTCGGAGAAGCTGCCCGCAAACGGCCCATAGCGCAGCCCAGACTCGCAGTCGGGGTCTTGGTAGGCGCAATAGCCCTCTTCCGCGCAAACGCCGGCCGCCCCGGAGACCCGGCACTGGGCGTCGTCCTCGCACGCGTACTGCACCGAGGAGAAACACCCTCCGAGCACGAAGGCGCTCGCAAGCGCTACGAGTCGTGCACAGCCGTCCACCCGGACATCATCGTGCCACACTTTTTTTCGCGGGACCCAAACGCTCGACCGGGAACTCCAGCAACCGTGGGTCCCCCGCACCTGGCATACTTGCCCATACCGAAGTCCATGTGGTCCGACGAAGACCTGCTGCAACGGTGGCGTGGCGGTGACGCATCGGCGGGCGACCAGCTCGTGCGCCGACACTACGAACCTGTCCGGAGGTTCTTCGACCTCCGCATTCCCGCCGACGCCGACGACCTCACCCAACAAGCGTTTCTCGCGTGCAGCGCTGGGTTGCATCGACAGCGCGAAGGCTCGTCCTTTCGTGCGTACCTGTTCGGCACCGCCCGCAACCTGCTGATGCGAAAGCTCCGGGACCGCCATCGTTTTCAACGCATGGCCCAGTTCCGCGAGGCGGCCGGACCCGACACCGCGCTCACGCCCAGTGGTGTGGTCGCGCTACGCCAAGAACACAAGGTGTTGCTGCGTGCACTCGACGACGTGCCGACCGACGCTCAGATCGCGTTGCAGCTCTACTACTGGGAGGGGCTGAGTTCGTACGAGATCGCCGACGTCCTGGGCATCACGAAGTCTGGCGTCACCAGCCGACTTCACCGCGCCCGCGCAGCGTTGCGCGACCAGATCGAACAGATCCGCGCCAAGCCCGAAGTACGCAACGCAATTCTCAGCGACCTCGAAGGCTGGACCCGCTCGCTCGTGCCCGCCGCCCGACCGATCGCGGCCGACTGATCGGCGACGACGTATCGGCGTCAGCGGGCGGACCAGCGCACCGAGAAGGTCAGCGCGCCATCGCCCTCCGACACTTCGACCGTGCCCTCCACGTCGGCAACGTCGAGCACCGCGACGAAAGCCCCCGCGAACCCGTGCCGTGACATCGGGGAGTCGAAGACGACCTTTGGCACGCGGGACCAATGAAGGTCCACGAAGCCGTCGCCGGTCTCGGCGCTGCTCCACGAGCCGCAGTTGCGATAGACACCGGCAATACCGCGCGGCACGAACTTCACGATGCGTCGAGGGTCGCGGCCGACCATGCGCAACGCGCCTTGCACGATGCCGCGCAACAGCGGGCCGCCGAGGCTCAGCTCCAGCGCCCGGCGCGACCATCGATGCACCGCGTCTTCGCCACAGATCGCGCCGACCGCCTCGGTGACTTCGACGTCGACCTCGACCGGCATCCACGAGCTGCTGGCCGAGCCCCGGATCAACGCCACGGTGTCGCCGAGGCTGTCCAACACCGCCTCGACCTGGACCTCCTCGAGCCGATCGAGGGCAGCCAGGTTCTCCTGCATGTGGCGAACACGGATGACGGGGGCCGTTCCAGGCTTCCCCATCGCGGTTCGAACACCCATGCCTCGTCATCGGTTTAGCACGAAACACTCCGCCTCCCGCCGCCAGCTCACAGAGACTGTGCGCACGGAGCGATCCCCGGAACCGCATCGGCCCCCGGTGGCCCACTGCGACCCGTTTTTCACACCCCTCGCGCGTGCGGGACCGCCTTGACGCTCGGCCGCGCCCGCCGATACAAGTCGACCGCGTCACGGCCGGCCCTCGCCCTTTCATGGACGAGCCGGGAGCACCGGACGCCCCCCGCTATGGAGCCGACACCCTGGGATCCCGAAGGCGTCACGGTCGTTCTCGACCCCAACGGTCAGCTGGTAGGCGCACGCCCCAGCAACGTCGACACCAAGCAGCTGTACAAGCTGCTGGTTGCCGCCCGCTGCCTCGACCTCAAGCTCGGCCGCGCCGGCTTGCCGATGTGGGCCTCGGCCGCGGGTGAAGAAGCCGCGCTGGTCTCGACCGCGCTCGTCAGCGGCGAGCACGATTGGATCTACCCTGGCTTTCGCGACGTCGCGGTGGCGCTGGCCCGTGGTCTCAAGCTGGACGCCATCGTCTCCGGCCTGTTCGCAGGAGACGAGCTCGGCCCCGGCCGCATCGCATCGGCGAGCCACCGCATCGCGCCGCCCACCGACGCGCTGGGCATGCACCTCGCGCTGGCCAGCGGCCGGGCCCACGCCCAAAAGCTTCGCGGCAACGACGGTGTCACCTTCGCCCTGTTCGGCGAAGGACTGAGCACCACGGGTGCCTTTCACGAATCCACAATGCTCGCCTCGGCGCTCGCGTTGCCACTGGTCATGGTGTGCCGCAGCCAGCTGTGGCCCGACGGCGCCCCGGCCGAAGCCGGCACCGTCGGCGACAGCGTCGGAGAGCGTGCCAAGGCGGCGGGCCTTTGGGTTCGCCGCGTCGACGGAGCCGATGCGCTCGGCACCCACGCGGCGATCGAAGCGGCGGCCGACCGTGCCCGCCAAGGTCGCGGGCCCAGCATGGTCGAGGTGGTCGTCACACAGATGCACCGCGACCCTCCGGCACATCGCGACCCGGTCGAACGCCTCCGGCGTCACCTCGACCAGACCGGCGCGTGGACACAGACCCTGCAAGACGTGATCGAAGCCGAAGTCCGCGGCAGCCTCGACCGCGCCCTCGAAACCGTGACCCAACCGACGGAGGCCTCCGCATGAACGTGCTGCAACACCTCGCCAACGTGCTCGCAGAGCTGCTTCGGGCCGACGAACGCCGGGTCGTGCTCGGCGAAGACGTCGCCGACGGCACCATGCTCGGCCTCACCAAGGCCGCCTGCGAAGACCCGCAGCTCGCGGCCCAGTTGCTGTCCACGCCACTGTGCCCCACCGTCCTCCCGGCACACGCCGCCGGCCTCGCTGCCGAGGGATTTCGCCCGATCGCGGTGTGCCCCGAGGCCTCCGCGCTGCTCGACAGCCTCGCCGCGGTGCGTGAAGCCTCCAAGCTCGGCTGGCGTCATGGCACCCCGTCTCCCGTCGTGTTCATCGCCCCGTTCGGGCCCGGCTTCGGGTTGGGCGGCGGCTCCACCGAAGGGCCTGCGTCGATCCTCGCGCGTGTACCGGGCCTGCGCGTGGTCGTGATCTCCAACCCCGCCGAGGCTGGCGCCGTGCTGCGTGCTGCGGCCGAAGGCTGGGCCGGAGACGAGCCAACCGTGCTGCTGCTGCCGCGCAACCTCGCGTTGGCCCCGGTGCCCGACCCCGTCGAAGCCCTGGCCCGCCCGTTCGCCGCGCCGCGTCGCGTTCGCGAGGGCGAGGCCGCCACCGTGTTCACGTGGGGCGCCTGCCTGCCGCTGGTTCAAGCTGCCGTCGAGCGCTCGGGCCAAGACGCCCGCATCGTCGACGTCGAATGCCTGGCCCCACTCGACCGCGCCACGCTCGCCGAAGAGGCCAAGGCCACCGGCAAGATCGTGATCGCCCATGAAGGTCCGCGACACTGCGGCGTCGGCTCCGAGCTCGCCGCCCTGTTCGCAGACGACGCGATTCTCACCCTCGACGCTCCGGTGCTGCGCATCACGGGCGACGACGGGCCGCTCACCGCATCGGCCGAAGCGAAGGCTCTGCCCGACCTCGAGGCCCTCACCTCCGCCATCACCCACGTCGCGACCTACTGAGCGTTGTCTCGCTCCCCTGTCGCGCTACCCCTCAAGAGGATCCCCGCAATGATCGAGTTCAAGCTGCCCGCCATCGGCGAAGGCGTCGTCGAAGGTGAAATCGTGCGCTGGCTGAAGCAGCCCGGCGACAACGTCATGGCCAACGAGCCCCTGGTCGAGGTGATGACCGACAAGGCCACGGTGGAGATTCCCTCCCCGCAGGACGCCGTCGTCGCCGAGCACAAGGCACCCGAAGGTGAAATCGCCGCGGTCGGTGAGGTGATCGCGATGCTCAGCGCTGACGGATCCGTGGCTGCTGCGCCCGCTCCTGCTGCGGCTGCTCCTGCTCCCGCCCCGACGCCCGCACCCGCACCCGCGCCAACGCCCGCGCCTGCGCCCGCCGCCGCGCCGGCTCCGTCGGCGACCAATGGCAAGGTGCTCGCGACCCCGGCCGCCCGCGCCCTCGCTCGCGAGGCTGGCATCGACCTCGCCACCGTGCCCGGCGAGCGCGGCCGCATCACGAAGACCGACGTCGCCAAGGCCCAGGCGGCGCCGACCCCCGCCCCCGCTGCGGCTGCGCCCGCCCCGGCTGCCGCTCCCGTCGCGGCGCCCGCCGCCGCTCCCGCCGCAGTCGCCGAAGAAGACGAGCTGGTCCCGTTCCGCGGCATGCGTCGTCGCATTGCCGAGGGCATGGTCAAGGCCTACACGACCGCCGTCCACTACACCTACGTCGAGCAGATCGACGTCACCAAGCTGGTCAAGGCCCGCAAGGACGCCAAGCCGGTCGCCCAAGCAGAGGGCGTCCAGCTCACCTACCTGCCGTTCATCGTCAAGGCAGTGGTCGCGGGTCTGAAGAAGTACCCGATCGTCAACGCGTTCCTCGACGAAGCGGGCGGCAACATCGTCAAGCGCAAGCGGTACAGCGTGGGCATCGCCACCGCCACTCCGCAGGGACTGATGGTCCCGGTCCTGCACGACGCCGACCGCATGAGCATTCTCGACGTCGCCAGCGAAATCACGCGACTGTCCGAAGCCGCACGTGAAGGCAAAGCATCGCGGGACGAGCTGACCGGCTCCACCTTCACGATCACCAGCCTCGGTGCCATCGGTGGCGTGCTCGCCACGCCGATCCTCAATCACCCCGAGGTCGGCATCCTCGGCGTGCATGCGATCCGCAAGACCCCGGTCTTCGACGAGAACGACAACGTCGTCGCAGCACACCTGATGAACCTCTCCGTCTCGCTCGACCACCGCGTCGTCGACGGCTTCGAAGGCGCCAGCTTCATGCAAGAGGTCCGTCGCCAGCTCGAGAACCCCAACCTCCTGTTCCTCTCGGTCTGAGTCCCATGGCCATCATCAAGAAGAAAGCTCTCGTCATCGGTGCCGGCACGGGCGGCTACCCCTGTGCCATTCGCCTCGGCCAACTCGGCGTCGACGCCATGCTCGTCGAAAAGGCCAAGCCCGGCGGCGTGTGCCTCAACGTGGGCTGCATCCCGTCCAAGGCCCTGATCAGCGCCACCAAGCTCGCCCACAAGGCGCAGCACGCCTCCACCATGGGCGTCAGCTTCGGACCTCCGCAGGTCGACATGAAGCAGATGCAGACCTGGAAGCGCGGCATCATCAAGAAGCTCACCGGCGGCGTCGAAGGCCTGGTCAAGGCCAACGGCTGCGACTACGTGCAAGGCACGGCCGAGTTCCTGGCGCCCAAGCGGGTCAAGATCACCTACCCCGAGGTGGACGGCAAACGAAAGCCCGACGACATCGTCGAAGCCGAGCACATCGTCATCGCGACGGGCTCGCTGCCCATTCAGATCCCCGGATTCGAGTACGACGGCAAGCGCATCGTCGACAGCACCGGCGCCCTCGAGATCGACGAGATTCCCGGCGAGATGATCGTGATCGGGGGCGGTGTCATCGGCCTCGAGCTCGGCCAAGTGTTCCAGCGCCTGGGCACCAAGCTCACCGTCGTCGAAGGCATGGACCGCATCCTCGCCTCGATGGAAAAGGACCTCACCCTTCCCGTCGCCAAGCAGATCAAGAAGGACGGTGGCGAGATCATCACCAAGGCTCGCGCCACCGGGTGGGAAGAGCGCGACGGCAAGGCGTGGGTCAAACTCGACGTCGGCGGCGAAACCCGCGAGGTCTCGGCGGACGTGGTGCTGGTCGCCGTGGGGCGCCGCCCCATCACCCAGGGCCTCAGCATCGAGCGCGCGGGCGTCAAAGTCAGCGACCGCGGCTTCATCCCCGTCGACGAGCGCCAGCAGACCAACGTGCCGGGCATCTACGCCGCAGGCGACGTGGTCGGCCAGCCCATGCTCGCGCACAAGGCCAGCCACGAGGGCGAGGTCATCGCCGAGGTCATCGCAGGCAAGAAGACCATCAACGATGCCCGGGTCATCCCCGCCGTGGTGTTCACCGAGCCCGAGATCAGCTCGGCCGGCCTGAGCAAGAAGGAAGCCGAAGACAAGGGCCACAAGGTTCACATCGGCAAGTTCCCCTTCGCCGCCAGCGGGCGCGCGATGGCGATCGACGAAACGACCGGCTTCGTGAAGGTCGTCGTCGACGCGGACGACGAGCGTGTGCTTGGGGTCCACATCGTTGGTCCCGAGGCCAGCGACCTCATCTCCGAGGCCGCGCTCGCCATCGAGATGGGTGCCTTCGGCCCCGACATGGCGCTCACCATTCACCCTCACCCCACCTTGGGCGAAGCGGTGATGGAAGCGGCCAAACACGCCATCGGCGAAGCCGTGCACATTCAAAACGCCAAGCGCTGATCGAAGCCGAACGCGCGAAAGAGCCCCGGGCCTGTGCTCGGGGTTTTTTTGTGCCGTGCGAATAAACCCAACGGGTCGGGCGTGCGTGCAGAGCACCACACCTGCCATGACCGACGCACTTGCCCCGATCAACGAGCGCCCCAAGCGCGGACCTTTTCGCGAACTGCTCGTGGCCACGGGCTCGATCTCGGTGGCGCTCGCCCTGCCCTGCTCGGTCATGCGCCACGGCTCGGCGGACGGCCTCCTGCTCGTGCTGATGATGTCCGGACTCGCGCTGGCCTCGTATCCGATGTCGCGTTCGTCCAACCTCTTTGCCCAGATCTTCGCGCGGGCGATCTGGTGGCAGGCGCTCGCGTTCGGCCTGGTGCTCGCCATCGGCAGCGCCGTCGGCGAGGTCAGCGGCTCGATCTCGACCGCGATCCCGATGTACGTCGCAGGCGGTGTGCTCGCCCTGTGCGGGGCCGGCCAAGTCGGACTCGACCTGGAGTCGAACCTCTTCTTCCCGGTCGCGTTTCGGCGCAGCCTGACCGCGTCACTCATCATGGCGATGGCGGACGCAATTGCCCTGCTCTTCTACGCGGGCATCGTGCTCGTCGACGGCTCTCTCGGGCCGCAGGACCTCTCGAACTTTGCAGAGTTCACCGGCTCCGCGGTCGTCATGCTCGTGGCGCTGCACGGCCTCTACCGCCTCCGGCTGTGGGGTCTGGTGCTGAACATCATCGCCAACGTGCTCATCGCCGGCCTCGCGCTCAGTGGCGTGTTCGACATCCCCGAAGTCATCGCGCTGGGCTTGGCCGCCACCGCCGTGGCTCAGCTGTTCCTGCCGCTGCCCCTGCTGCGCCGCCTGTGCTCGCGCGGTACCTGACCGGCGACGACGGGTTTCATCCCCCGGCGTGATGTCGCCCCTCTTGCGCCGCGAGGCGTGCGGCCCACACTGGTCGGGAATGCCGCGCGCCCCCGCGCGGTCGTTCTCGCCCCCACCATGTCCCTGCTCGGCAACCTCATTTGGCTCCTCTTTGGCGGTCTGCTCTCGGGTCTCGCCTGGATCGTCGCGGGCCTCGGCCTTTGCATCACAATCGTCGGCATCCCCTTCGGCGTTCAGGCCATGAAGATCGGTGCCGCCACGCTCGCCCCCTTCGGCAAAGAGGTGCGCGAGTTGCCCGATGCCAACAGTGCCCTGCGCATCGTCTTCAACCTGCTGTGGCTGGTGCTGTTCGGGTGGGAGCTCGCGGTCGCCCACTTCCTGTGGGCCTGCATCCTCGCGATCACCATCGTGGGGCTGCCGTTCGCCAAACAGCACCTCAAGCTGGTCCCGCTGTCCCTGCTGCCGTTCGGCCGCACGCTCCGCTGACCCAACTTGCCTCGCGCTCGCACCTGGCCATGCGTCTACGATCCGCTACGCTGATCGTTGGATGACTCACACGGATCGAGGCCAGCTCGACTGGAGTGTTCGGTACGGGGCGCGTTCCACCTACACGGAACGCGTCGCCAACGACACACTCGAGGGCGCGGCCGATCTGCTCGCACGTCATCTTCCGCCCAGTGCGGGCTACGAGATCCAGCGCGTACGGCTGTCTGGCTCCCTGCACGGCGCGTCGTTTCGCATTCGGCGCGGCACGTTCGTCGCGTCGGTCAGCGTACAGCTGTTTCAGAGCCCCGGGCGTGGCCACGACGAGCCGGACGCGTTCGAGCTGCGCGTCGTCGCGCGCTCTCGCCTCGGAGGCACCACCGCGCTCGTGCACGCGCCCCGCACCAGTGGGTTGCGCCTGACCGGAGGCGCCGCCGCCTCGCTCGGAGTCGGGGCGCTCGCGCTCGCAATCTCCGGCAGCCTCACCGCCTGGGCCACCGCCGTGCTGCTGATCCCCGCGCTGTTCGCCAGCCGTCTGTGCATGACGCTGTGGATCGCCGACACGATCAACCGGCGCCGCGCGTTGCCCTCCAGCGACCTTCCGGCGGCCACCCTCAGCGCGGCCCAAGTCCGCGACGAACGTCGCTGGCGCGCGGTGTTGGCGGGGCTCGAACACCTGCACCTGCACGCCGCCCAACGCCTGATGCTCCGGCCGTTCCGAGGCATGAGCCCGACCAAACCACTCGCCCTCGGCCCCGCGACAACCCCCATCCGCTCCGCGGGGTAGCGACCGCTAACTCTTGCGGTACCCGTGCAGGGATGCCGGGAGCTGTTCGACGAAGCGGTGTTCGATCGAAGACGGCCGTTTGTCGAGTAGGCGTAGCAGCGAGATCGTGTTGACCAGGGGCCGTCGTTTCGTGCGAACGACATCCAGCTCTCCGCGCGCCACGGCGTCGGCCACCGACGCCTCGGGAACGACGGCGAGTCCGAGCCCCTCACGGAGGGCGGCCACCACCGCCTGCACGCTCTCGACCACTACCGACTTGCGTACGCGTCCCGGCACACGTGCAAAGTGATGCTGAAACCACGACGCGATCGAGGGCGCTCGCTCGTGATACGCGACGAAGTCGGCAGCCTGGAGCCGGCCGAAACGCTCCGGCCCTGGCGCGACCTGCTGCACACGCGCGGGAGTCCCCGCGAGCACCAAACACTCATACATTCGCCCGTGTGCACCGACCCCGCCGGCACGGGACGACGGCACATCGAACTCGTCGACGAACGCGATGTCCAACGCCCCGTCGGCGAGCGCGGGGACGAGCACCGAGGGATGACCCAGCGTCACGGCGAAGCTCACGTCCGGATGCTCGGTGCGAAACGCGGCGAAGACCCCCGGGAGACGCGTGGCCCCGAGTTCGACCGGAGCCCCGACGCGCAGCGTCCCGACGAGTTCGCCCGGAGCCCGGTCCAGCCTCGGCAGCGCTTCGGTCAAGCCTTCGATGAACGGTGCCACAACCTCGAAAAGACGGGTGCCCTCGGCGGTCCGCACGAGCCGACGATGCTGCCGAACGAACAACGCCACGCCGAGCTCGCGCTCCAACTTCGCCAAACTCTGGCTGACCGCGGACGGGGTCACACCCAGCAGGGCAGCGGCCTCTCTCGCGCTTCCAGTTTGGTGCACGTGAAAGAACATCTGCAATCGGTTGAGATCGGGAAGCATTAGCAGTGCTTCATTTATAAACAACTCTATTTCATCTGACTAATCCATCGCGCGACGCCAACCTCAGGGGGATGGACATCTCCGACAAGAGCCTCGCCCCTCAGGGCGTGAGCGACATCGAGTGGGCCGAACGTGCGATGCCCGCCCTCCTGGCCATTCGAGAGCGATTTCGTCGAGAACAGCCGCTCGCGGGCATGCGGGTCGCGGCGTGCCTGCACGTGACGGCCGAGACCGCCGTATTGGTGCGCACCTTGGCGGCCGGTGGTGCGGACGTCCGCCTGTGTGCGAGCAACCCGCTGAGCGTGCAAGACACGGTCGCAGCAGGCTTGGCCGTTCACGACCACATCCCCGTGTTCGCCATCGCGGGCGAAGACCGAGCCACCTACTTCCGCCACCTCGAGCAGTCGATCGAACATCGTCCGCACTTGGTGCTCGACGACGGGGCCGACCTGGCAACCTTGCTGCACACCACCCGCACCGACCTGTTGCAGGACGTCATCGGCGGCACCGAGGAGACCACAACGGGTGTGACGCGCCTACGCGGCATGGCGCGGGAAGGGGTGCTTCGGTACCCCGTGTTTGCCGTCAACGATGCCAAGACCAAGCACATGTTCGACAACCGCTACGGCACCGGGCAGTCCACCGTCGATGCGTTCATGCGCGCAACCAACCGACTGCTCGCAGGATCGACCTTCGTCGTATGCGGCTACGGCTGGTGCGGCCGCGGCGTTGCGATGCGAGCGGCAGGCATGGGTGCGCGGGTCATCGTGACCGAGGTGGACGCGATTCGCGGGTTGGAAGCGGTCATGGACGGTTTTGCGTTGATGCCGTTGGCCGAGGCGGCCGCCCACGCCGACTTTCTGTGCACCGCGACGGGCAACGAACACGTGGTTCGGCGTGAACACTTCGAACGGCTCAAGTCGGGCGCAGTGATCGCAAACGCGGGCCACTTCGACGTCGAGCTCGACCTCGGCGCACTCGAGGAACTCTCGACGGCTTCCCGTCGCGTCCGCCAACACCTCCACGAGTACACCCTCCCGGACGACCGCACGGTCCTCGTGGTTGCCGAAGGTCGTCTGGTCAACCTCGCCGCCGCCGAGGGACACCCGGCCGATGTCATGGACCTGAGCTTTGCCAACCAGGCCCTCGCCGCCGAGTCGCTGGTGCGTGCCGAGACGCCGCCCGCACCCGGCGTGCACGTACTGCCGGAGGCCGTCGACCACGAGGTCGCCCGCGTCAAACTCGATGCGATGGGAGTCGCCTTCGACCGCCTCACGGACGCCCAGCAGCGCTACCTCGACGGGTGGCGCGAGGGGACGTAGTGCCTCAGGGTCGAGGTCGATGCCGGGTTTCTACAGGACCCCCCTTTGGGTGGGGGGGTCCCTCCGAAACCCTCGGGTGGCCAACCTTGCCTTCGGCACTTGATCCTTTACCGCTCCGCGCCCCTCCGGGACGCTCCGCTCTTCTGCTGACCACGTCTTGGGAACTGGGAACGGACCTAACACGTGCGGACCGAGTACCCGCCACAGGGGGCTCGTAGGACGGGCGCGTCAGCGCACCAGGGATTCGGCAGCGCGGGTCCACGCCCTGCGCAACGGTGCCGACTGCGGGTATGCGCGGTACAGCGGGACGGCCAGCGCCATCTTGCTCACGGTGGCCGCCAGCGAGGTCGCGAGGGCGCCGCCCGAGGCCCACAACGCCTGGGGAAGCCGGGCCAGCAACGCAGCGTTCGGAGTGGGCAGGACCTGGGCCAGGCCCGCGGCGGCGGAGGCCTCATCGAGCAGACCGACACGCATCAGGGTGCGCAGCTCTACCGGAGAAAGGCGCTGTGAGAACCGGCGAAAGAGGTCGTACGAGGCGAACAATCCGCCGTGGGTCCGCATCCAGCGAACCGCGTAGGTGTCGGGAGCACCGCCTGCGGCGAGTGTTTCGGCGAGCAGCCGCGCCGCGACCATGCCCGGGGCGATGCCCGACCCGTGGGCGGAGAACACTTGGCCTGCGCTGTCTCCCAGCCGTGCAATGCGGCCGTGCGCCAACACGGGCTGCGGCAGGCCGAGCGGGATCGGCCGCTGTCCTCCGAACACAGGCTCACCGATCCACGACTGCTCCGCCACGAAGTCCGCAATGAGCCGCCGTCCCGAGGCGTGCCCATCGGCGGGGATCGAACCGGCAAGCAGCCCAACCTCCCCGTGCGCGACCCGAACGTTGAGGATCGAGTAGCCCCCGGCGACTCCGCTGAAACACAACGTCTCGTCTTCGCCCACCGCATGGGCATCGAGAAATGCGCGTGCGCCCGCGGCATCGCAAACGCGGTGCACCGCCTGGGCCGCGGCACAGATGTCGGTCGGGGGCACCGACCTGGACGGGAGCAACGACGCACCGCGCAAACCCGACGCGTCGGCGACGACGTCGGCCTCCACAACGCCCGCCGAAGTGGAGACGCGGCGATCCGACACGCCGTGCACTCGCACCTGCCCGAGCAGTGCCGCCCCGGCTTCTTCGGCACGTCGATGCAGCCGCTCGACCAGGTGCCGCATGTCGACTTCGAGCACACCGTGGCCACGCACAGTGACCCGTTCGGGGCCACGCCCTGCGACCAGGTGAAAGGCGGTGTCGGCACCCCGAAGTTCGGGAGCCTGCGGCTGAGGGATCCCGGCTGCGTCGAAGTCGGCCCGGCTCACGCCGTTGACCCACCGAGCTCCGGCGGTGTGCAGCGCCCTGCGATCGAGGCACAGCACCCGCATGCCTCGCAATGCCGCGTGTCCGGCCAACGCGGCGCCAGCGGTCCCGGCCCCGACGACACACAGGTCGACGCGCTCGGGCAACGTCACGCGGACGCCTCGCGTTGTCGAACCCGTCCCATCACCCATTGCCCAATCTTTTCCACCGGGAAGTACGACGCATACGCCACCCCGATGATGGGGTAATGAAACAGGATGTACATCAGGGCGAGCACGCCCACGTGGAAGCTCCACGCGGCGGCGGCCCACAGCATGCCCAGCCGCCGATGCAGGATCGACAGCGGCGCGAGCAACTCGACGGTGAGGCTGATGCCCGCCAGAGGGGGAAACACCCACGCGTGCGCGACCATCCAGGTGCCCAGCGTGGAGTAGCCCGCACCGAGCTCGGCCTTGCGAATGTTGTCGTAGGCGATGAAGTTGCGCAGCGTATCGCTGGTGACCCAGCCAAAACCCGAGTGTGCCAGCTTGGCCCAGCCCGCCACGAAGTAGGTCAACGCGGTCGCCCAGCACATCAGCACCACCACCCACCCGAAGCGTGCGTCGGGCTCGGGCCCAGGGCGGCCGCGCGCATCCAGGCTCCACGCCGCGGCACTCGGTCCCGCGGCCAAGACCACGGTGTGCAGCACCAGCAGGTTCTCGGTGTGAAACGGCATGCCCCACGAGTTGCGGTAGCTCAGCACCCACAACATGGCTGCGGCGTACAGCGGCCCCGTGATGCGAAACCGCCACCCTGCCGTGAATGCGACGCCACTGAGCAGGGCGACCACGATGCCGATGGCGACCCACGCAGGCGCCATCGGAGCGTCGAGCAACATCGACAACCCGACCGGCTTGAACTGACCGGCGGGATATCGAGTCACGCCCCACAGCGCGCCGACACGCGCGAGCAGGTAGATGACCCCATAGGCGCCCACCAAGATGCGCAACATGGCCAGGCGCTCGGCCGGCATTGCAGGGCACACGATGCGACGCAACGCGCTCACTGGGGCACCTCGCACTTGGCCACGATGCGCGTGCGTGAGGTGCTTCGATCGCCCTCCCAGTAGCGCACCGAGTCGAACACGTCGATGCGGACCTGCAGACGGCTGACGTCACCGAACGCATCGCTTGTACGCACCCGGGCGGCGGCCTCCTTGCACAGCGCTCCAGCGCGCCCGCCCCGAATCGCCAGCTTGACCGTCTGGTACGCCTGCATGATCTCGTCGGTGCCGACCATCTCCGGCGACAGCGGATAGGCAGCCCCTTCGGGCGTGAATCCGACGACGTGATAGATCTTCGCCGTCGTCGTCTTCGGGGTGGAGAACATGGGGTAGTTGGACAGCGGAAAGCCGTCCTCGTCGGGCACGATCGGCCACACGATGGCGCCCGTCATCGCGAGCGCCACCGCGCCCGCCCACACTCTCCAGGCGCCGCTCACAGCAGCCCCAGCACCCGACCACTGTGGCCGAGCCCGGCCCACGCGTGCTGCACGTAGTCGATGCGAATCGTCGGTGACCCCATGTGCTCGCTGAAGCCTCCCACGACCGGATGCGGACCCTCGCATGCAAAACATGCGACCTCGTCCCACTGGTGATGCAGCAAGAAGGTGAGCGCACGTCGCAACGCCGCTTCGATGTCACTGGCGTCCTCACCTCGCGCCTTCGAGATTGCCAGCGCGGCGGAGCCCGCCTCGCCGAATCCCGCCGACCCGGTGTTGTGCGGCAGCAGCACGTTGCCGTAGCCGTATCCGCCGACCAAATCGGGGTGCACCTCTTCCTCTTCGCTGAGGATGAGCCGGGTCTTGTAGCGCACGTAGTCGAGACAGAACTTCTCGTAGCCCTCGTGCCGGTGGTGGCCCAGCGCGGCTCGAGCGGCGAGGCAGTTCCAGTTCTCCTCCATGAAGAAGAAGTCCCGCACGAAGCCGCTCCAGTAGTCCTGTGCGATGTAGTCCATCGCGCGCTCGACCGCGTCGTGCACGACCTGCGCATCGGTGAACACGCCGGGGTTTTTCAGGCTGGCTTCCTCGAGCAGCACCAGCGCGAAGATCGCTTGCCCCACCGCGTACAAGGGGTCGGGACCGGGGATGGGCTCGCCCTTTTCGAAGTCGTAGCGGGGATGGAACGACCCGTTCTCGCGCTGCATCGACAGCAGAAACTTGGTGAGCCGGTCGATCGTGGGGTCGAAGTCCTTGCCCACCCGACCACGGCAGCTCAAGAACGCGATGCTGGCCAGCGCCGTGTCACCCAGCGGCACCCGCTTGGCGGGTTTGGCCTTGGGATACTTGAGCATGCCCATGCCGTCGCGCTTGCGCTCGGTCGACCGCATCATCGCCAGCGCCTTGCGAGCGACGGCGCGTGCCCGTGCGTTGTGCTCCGACAGCTCACACACCACGAGCGTGGTGCCGGCCTGTCGCGCCAATGCAAACCCGCGATACGACACCAGTCCCGTGAACGGGTCGAGCTTGTACTCGAAGCGCCCGTCCTTGCCGATCGCGGAGTGAATGTAGGTTTCGGCCGAGGTCACCGCCCCTTCGAGCGCCTCGGACGAAAGCGCGGGCCCCTCGGTTCGCATGCGCCGGAGCGGATGAAGTTCCCCTTGCCCGTCCGTGACGAAGCTGTGCGTTTCGATGCGGGTGAGCCCCTCGACGGGCGTGGGGATGAGGCCGGTCGCGTTCGGGGGCGCCAGGGCCTTGCGCAGCTCGACGGGGTCGAAGCCGAAGCGCAGGTCGGGAATCACGGGAATCGGCGTGTTGGTGTTGAACGCGTCCAGGGCGAGCATCTGCCATGGCATCAGGCAGCGGCTGCCCTCGCACACGCCATCGAGCCCCGGTCGGAGCAACATGCTGTCGACGATCGGCACCACGTGCTGCAAGGGCTGCGCCGCGGAGAGCACGTCGACCTTGACCCGCCCGCCCATCGAGGCGCCCAGCAATGCATCCGCCATCTGCTCGAACGGCCGCACCCCGTCGCCTTGAAAACAACGGGAGGTGGCCTGAGGGCGACCCGCTTCGTTGGCCTCGAGGTAGGTCGCGACCACCGTCGTGAACGATGGGCTCGGCTCGTTGGGGCACTTGGCGGGTTTGGTGGTGCTCAGCGAGGGGGCCCCTTCGGGTGCGGGCGCCATCGGGGGCATGTGGTCCTGGACCAGACGCTGCACGTCGGCCGCGACCTCGGGCTGCACGACGGGCTGCGCCGCCGCGGCATCCCGGCTTCGCGCAATGCCCCACCCGCCCAGCACCAACAGCACCGCCGCGGATCCCTTGGCGACCTTGCCGGGTCGAATCCCTCCGGTGACCGCGAAGCCCCACACGGTGAGCGGAACGGTGAGCAGCACGACGATGAGCCACACCAGACCCAATGAGATCGCGACCCCCTTGCCGAGACCACCGTAGAGCTCGGCGACGTAGGTCGAGGTTCGGACCAGGTTCCACGAGATGTACCCCAGGTACACCAACGCGCCGATCCCCTGCAGCCGCCACGCCTTGCCGCGAAGGGGCGTGCCGACCAGCGACGCCAACGCACTGATCGCGTGCACGACCCCGAGCCCGGTGGTCATCACCGCGAACAAGGTCCAGTCGTCGGACCACGGCAGCTTCGACGCCGCCCACAGGCACACGACGGCAACGAAGGAAGACAGCAGCGCAGGCCACCATCGCGGAAGAGGACGAGCGGAGTCCGTCATCGATCGTGCTGAATCTGCATGCGCCAGTCGACGCCGACAACCTCGAACGGCTTCATCGCCTGCCAAACGTTGTCCCCCTGCAGGGGCTCACTGGAGATCAGCAGGTGGTTGACGAAGCCCTGCTCAGTCGGCGCCTCGCAGGCCGTCCCAAAGCTGGGGCACTGGTCACGGTCGGGGCACATTCGCTTGTAGGTGCTGTAGTACAGGACCTTGCCGCCCTGGTGGGCCAACATCGTGGTGCCGTTGGTGATCACGAACGACAAGAAGTTGGACGTCGGCGGCCCGCCATCTTCGAGGCACAGGTCACCGGCCACCGAGACCACTTCCTCGACGGTCGCCCGCGCGGCCGCGGTGAGGTCCTCGAGGCTGTAGCCGGCCTGCGCCAGATCACAGCGCTGCGCCATGTGGCCGAGCAGCAAGTAGAACAGGACCTCGGAGTCGGTGTCGCCGAGAATGAAGCGCCGCAACACCGGGGGAATGCGACCGAGCAACGTCTCGCGCAGCTCCGAAAACCCCGTGATGTTGCCGTTGTGCACGAACACCCAGCGGCCGAACTGAAACGGGTGGGTGTTGAGGATCGTGTGCTCGCCCTGGGTCGCCTTGCGAAGGTGCGCCAGCACGGTCTCCGAGGCCACGATGCCCGAAACACGCCGAAACAGATGGTCGACGTGTGCCGAGGAGACGCTCTTGATCACGTGGGGCGCGCCGCCGTTGTAGTAGGCCACGCCCCACCCATCAGGGTGCCGCCCGCTCTGCTGCATCAGCGCGTTGTCGGCACTGACCAAACTCCGGTGCACCTGACTCTGGATCACCGATCGGAAGCCGAAGATCCGACACATCGAAATCACGCTATCGCCCCTGGGAGCGCCGGGCAACGGGCCGCGTGAGCCGAAGTGGCTGCAGCACCCGTCACCTGGCTACAGCAGTGGCCGGTGCCGCGGGAGACCCGGTTGGCCACAAAACCCAACGATTTCAACGCAGGCAGTGCTGGCACGCCACTTGTACTTGTACAGGAACGTCGAGGCGGTTCGCCGTTTCGGCAACACAACTCCAATCCTCCGATCCGTTCGCTTCAGCCGATGCCTCACCGCATCGGCTGAGGTTTTTAAGCGGCGGCCCTCAGGGCACGTCCGCGTCGAGCCACGCCTCGAGCAGCGCCAGCTCCTCGGGCGACGGGCCTCCCGCAGGTGGCATCGAGGCGTGCTCCCCGACCGCTCGGGCACGAATCCGGTCGGCCCACATGCGTGCGTCGTCATGCGTTTCGAAGTCGATGCCCTCGGGTGCATCCGACCGCGCGTCCCCAGTGAGCTGGACGCCGTGGCAACCGCGGCACCAGTTCCGCAGGAACGCATCGCCGAAGTTGGCGTACGTGACCCGCTCCACCGCGTCTGCCGAGCTCTCCGCGTTCATGCCGTCGGTGTCGACGTCCGAGGACGCGCCGCCATCGTTGCAGCCCACGATGAACAACGCGGTCACGACGCTCATCAACCAGGACACACACCGATCTCGTTCAGCTCCACAGCGCACGAAGCGACTCCCTTCCATACTGCGCGGCGGACTGTTCGGCCCCCATCATTTCGGCGACGGCACGCAACACGTGCTCGGCATGCAACGCTTCACCGGACTCCACGGAAGCGCCCGAGCTCAAGTCGATCGGGTCGGGGCGCAGCCACGTGTCGGTGTTGCCGAACGCCCGTCCCCCGTTGATCGTCGGACCCACGACCATCGCGCTGGTCCACGGCCAATGGTCCTTGCCGCCTTGGCTGTTGTGCCGCGGGGTCCGTCCCATCTCGGAGATCGCCAAAACCACGGTGTCTTCGAACGAGCCGCCCTCCCACAACGCCCCGAGCAGCGCGTTGAGCCCCGCAAAGAAGCCATTGAACGCCTCGCCCTGTGCCGCGTTGTAGCCATGCGTGTCCCAGAACAAGTTGGGCTGCACGAGCGCCACCTGACTGAGTTCCTCCGAGAACGCCCCCGCGATGTGTTCCCACGGCTGCTCAGTCTCCTCGAACAGCGCGTAGTTGGACAGCACGCCGCCTCGACGAGCCGACTCCTGCAGCATCTCCGCCCGTCGCAAACTGGCGAGGTAGTCGGAGATGCGCTCCTGGGTGGTCGCGCTCCCCGGCCCCGCGAGCATCGACTCGCCACGGCCCTTCAAGTAGGCCTCGATCGCAGCCCGCTCGGCGGCGCTGGGCGTGAGGCCGACGTCGGGTGAGGTCTGCCCGGGTCTCGGCCATCCCAGCTCGGGGGTCGCCAACGCCATCAGCTGGTTCGAGTCTCCGAACTGCCCGGCCTGAGCAACACCGCCGTAGGTCTTGGCGTGGGGCGACAGCGCGAGATACGGAAGGGCGAGGTCCCCACCCAACTCGGAGGCGACGCGTGAACCGAGGTCGGGGTCATCGCCGAGTCGGCCCGTCAACATGACCTTCACGCAGCTCTCATGGGCCAGGGACTCCACCCCGACGCCGTTGATCACCGCCGTCTGAGCCCCCCATTGTTCGAAGAACTCGGTCACCGCGGGCCGGTCTTCGTGCACCCAAATCGGAAGGTCACCAAACTGCTGCACGTCGCCGGGGACCCTGTCGACCTCGTCGCTGTCGGGCTTGGGGTCCAAGGCGAACACGGGATCCCAGCCCCCGTAGGCGACCATCACTACGAGCCGGCACGGCCGACCATCGCCTCGGTTTGCCGATGCGAACCGAATGTCGTGAAGTCCAAGCCCCGCCAGGACCGAACCGGCCGCGCCCAGTTGAAGAAAGCTGCGTCGAGTCGTCATCGTTCGAATCGCCCTAGTAGAAGAGAATGGCGGGGTCCTGCAGCATCGCTGCGAGGGTGATGGTCCAGGCTCGAGCCGGGTCACCGCTGGCTTCGAGCGAAGAGGCGAACAGTGCCTCGCTGGTGTGAAGCGCCGCGTCCCCGGGTTCGACCCGTTCGCCGTACAGGCGCAGGTGCAACGCGGTGAGCTGCTCCGTGACCGCGGCGGGATTTCCCGTCAGCGCTCCCGAGACAGCGAGCAGCGAGCCTTCACCACCCGCACGTTCGACTGCGGCACGCGCTGCCCGCTCGGCCAACGCACGCAGCACGAGCACGGTTCCAGGGTCCGCGGTGCGGATGTGTGTCGTGGTGTCGAAGTTGTTCGGACCGCCGGCCATCGTGCGGTAGCCCCACAGGTAGTCCCGCATCAACGGCACCGACCCGACGCGGCCGCCCCCGAGATCGAGATCGACATCCGCCCGCCACTGAAACCCGGTCAGGTCCACGAACAGGGTGTCGAGCTGTTGGGGCGTCGCACGGCGAACACCGACCGGCTCGTCCGCCCCCTCGGCATCCTCGGCCACCGCCGCGGCCCCGAACGCGTCCGAGAGCACGATGGCACGCACCAGCTCTCGGACGTTCTGGTCGCTCTCCGAGAACACCGGAAGAAGCCGCGCGATCGCCTCCTGCGGCACATCCTCGACCGGGACGTGCATCAACTCGGAGTAGAAGCGCCGCACTGCGCAGATCGAGAACCGGGGGTCATCCGCGATCGCCCGGCCGAGGTCGGCGATGTCTTCGACGGATTCGCCGTACCACGCCGCCGGTTCTGCAGCTGCCGCCGCGCCCGGCGTGTACTGCTGCAACGGGTACTCGTACTCGTATTCGGGGAACCGCAGCGCGTAGTGCGAGTAGAAAACCTGCGCCAGCGGGTCGAGCGTCTGGTGGCAGCCCACACAAACCTCGTTGGTCTCGATCGCGTTGGCGATTGCGGACTCGTCCGTCAGGTCGATGTCGGCGGGGATCGTGACGGGTCGCCCCGGGTAGTCGTGACAGATCAGCGCGTTGGCGATCAGCGAGGCCCTCTCACGGTTCTGGTTGTTCTCGGTGCTGGGCATGCGCGTGAACACCCAGCCATCGGACAGCACCCCCGCGAGCGGTCGGCCGTCTTCGTAGCGCGTGACCTGCCAGCCGCTCTTGGACCAGTCGTAGGAGAGGCCCCAAACCGTCGCGACGATCTCGTCGGCCAACGTGTAGTCGGCCGTCACGATCTCGGACCACGGCCGGTCCTCGGCCACCACGTGCGCCGCGAGTCGACCCGCGGCCTGAATGATGGACGTGTTGAGTTCGTGGGTGGGCACACCTTCGAGGTCGCCCACGGCGGGAAAGCCCGCCGGATACACATCGGGCGCTTGATCGAGCTCCAGCCACTCCGTGAAGTGCTGCTGCACGGTCTGCTCGAACGCGCTCTCCTGCAAGTAACCGTCGACGAGAGCCGCATAGCGCTGCGGGCCTTCGGCCACCGCGTCGTAGTCGGCCACCGACGGCCGCTTGCCGCGAAGGGCCATACTCGCCCGCAACAGCCGTTGCTCCGCACTGAGCGGGACGTAGTGCGCCGCGGTTCGTCCCGTATCCCCGTCGGTGTCTTCGACGCTGTCGGTCTCGGCCGCCCCGCCATCTCGACAGGCCACCGTGGGGAGCGCAAGGGCAAGAGCCCCGAGGATGGAGAGTGTGCGATTCATGGCCTCATTCCGTTTCAAGGGTTCCCAAACCTCGCTCGAGCGTCCGCAGGGTCAGCCTCGCCACGTCGTTGGGCGCGATGTCGCCGCGACGCACCGCGTCCCACCCCGCATAAATGAGCGCGTCGATGCTGGTGACGAGCCACGCCAGGGGGATGTCCTTGGAGAACATCCCGTCGTTCTGCGCGGCCTCGACCAAGACACGCATCTGCTCGGACTGCGCCCGTAGCCGTTCGCCCAAGGGGGTGTCCTGCGCCTCGCTGATCGGCTGGTAGGCCAAGAAGGCGTACGTGGCCCCCAGCGGCACCAAGGCTTCGATCGTCTCGCGGAGAGACACCGACGCGGACTGACCGAAGTAGTTGATGTCGGCGCAGGCCGCATCGGTCGCGTCGAGGGCCGCATGGGCGAGGGTGTCGACCAAGTCGTCGCGAGACTTGAAGTGCCGGTGCAAGGTGGCCCGACCCACGCCGGCCGCCTCGGCGACGTCCGCCAACGTGGCGCGTGGGTTGCGCGAGAGCAGTTCGGTCGCCGCCTCGAGAATGGCTTCACGGGAGCGCTGACTTCGAGCGTTCAATGAGACATATATGTATCATTTGAGACTTCCGTGTCCATCGACATGGATCACAATCGCTGCGGGCACGCCGCATGACGAGTTGCACCACGGGCTGCTAGCGTCGCCCGTCGACCATGGATGACGCGACCTTTCAAGGACTGCAGGACGCGCTCCGGGAGAGCCCCGGCAACGGTGCGCTGCGCTCGATGTTGCTGCGTGCGTGTGTGGACCGCGGGGACTCACCGCGCGGACTCGCGCTTGCTGCCGACGCCGACGCCGACACGCTCACCGAAGATGGTCGCCGCGCGGGCGCGCACCTGATGCTGGGCGCGGACCGAGGCGATGACGCGCTCGCGATGCTGGCCGACGCAGAAGAACCGGCGTCCCTGCTCCTGCGAGCGCGTGTCCTGCTCGCACTCGGAAAACGGGGCCCTGGACGCGACGCGTACGAGGCCGCCATCGCGGGCAACGCCACGCTCGAAAACCCCGAGCTCGCGGCCGCGCTCGCCGAGCGCTCCGACGCTTCGCCCAGCCGAGGCGACGGACGGCTGCGGGTCGTCGCCGATCGTCCCGAGACCGACGAGACCCTCGACCGACTCCTCGCACCGCCGCTCGAGCGCGTCACGTTCGAAGACGTCGGTGGACTGGAGCACGTCAAGAAAGCGATCCGTCGCCGCATCATCACGCCGTTCGAAAAGCCATCGCTGTTCGAACGCTTTCGCCGCAAGGTGGGCGGCGGCGTGCTCATGTACGGGCCTCCGGGATGTGGCAAGACGATGCTCGCCCGCGCGACCGCAGGAGAAGCCAACGCCACGTTCATCAACGTCGCGATCTCCGACGTGCTCGACATGTACATTGGCGAGTCCGAGCGCAAGCTCAGCGCGCTGTTCGAACGTGCGCGCCAAAGCACCCCCACGGTGCTGTTCTTCGACGAGCTCGAGGCCCTCGCAGGCAACCGCAAGTACGGCCGCGACAGCAACACGGGAAAGCTGGTGTCGCTGTTCCTGTCGGAGATGGACGGCTTTGCCAACGACAACCAGGGCGTGCTGCTCATCGGGGCCACCAACGTGCCGTGGACGATCGACCCCGCGTTTCAACGCCCGGGCCGCTTCGACCGGGTGCTGTTCGTCCCTCCACCCGACGCCGACGCTCGCCGCGTGATTCTGCAGCGCTTGCTCGACCAGCGTCCCACCGAAGGCACGATGCCCATCGACGCCCTCGTCCGTGCCACCAACGGCTTCTCCGGTGCCGACCTTTCCAACCTCGTCGAGTCCGCCGTCGACGAGGCGATCGACGAGTCGCTCGAACGCGGCGCGGAAGTCTCGCTGACCGCCAAACATCTCGATGCCGCACGTGACGAGCTGCGCCCGACCACGGGAGAATGGCTCACCACAGCCCGCAACTACGCCCGCTACGCCAACGAAGGCGGCCGCTACGACGAGGTGTTGGCGTTCCTCGACAAACACGGGAAACGCCGATGACCCACTCCCGCCACCCCCTGCCCCGGCGCGAGCCAGGCCCCCTCCCCGCAGTACGCCCCTCGGTCGTGTTGGCTGCGACGGTCTTCGCCGGCGTCTGGCTCGGCTGGCCGTGGTTCGTCTTCAACGCGTTCGCCCTCGGACTCGAAGACAAACGCCGCCTCGCAAAGCGGTTGGCAGTCGGCCTCGCGGGCGCGACCGCGCTCGCATTCGTGGTCGTGGCCCTGCCCGAGCCTGGCGACATGGCGCCGTCCTTGGTCGGGCTGGTGATGGACGAGCCTCGTCCGTTCACGTGGATCCCCTACGTGATCATCGCCCTCATCGGCTGGAAGTCGGCGACCGCGTACTTGCTGTTCGAGGACCAACGCCGCTCGGCCGAGGTCTACGAGTACTACGGAGGGACGCTTCGCAACGGGCTGCCACTGGTCGCTGCGGGAGCATTCTTGCGGAGTTGGATCCTCATCGAACTCCTTCCAGTCGGCTGGTGGACCCTGGTGCTGGCATGACGAACGACCCGCACATCCAACGGAGACTTCAGCGCGCACTCGACCGCATCGAGCACGCCGACCTCGACGGTGCGGTCGACCTGCTGCAAGAGTTGCTCGCAACGGACCCCGACGTGGTCGAAGCCCACGCCTTGCTGGCGCTGTGTTTCATCGACCTGCGCTCGCTCGGCCCCGCACGCGTCGAGGCCGAGACCGCAATCGCCCTCGACGGGGACTGTGCCTTGGCCCATCACGCGATGGGTGATGTGTGCCTGGCCGAAGGCAAGTTCGAGATCGCGGCGCAGCACCTGGACATGACGCTCGCCCTCGAGCCCGGCAACGCGGTCCACTACGAACGCATGGCGACCCTCGAACGCCTGCGCGGCCGTCCCTACCGGGACTGGATCGAGCGAGCGTTGGAGCTGGATCCGAACGACCCCGAGATCCTCGCAGCCGCCTCCTACGAACGCTTCACCGCCGGTGACATCGGCGAAGCCCGGCGTTGTGCCGACGAAGCGCTCGCGCTCAACCCCGAGTGCGACGATGCGCTGCTCGCCAAGGCCCGAGTACTGCTCTCCGAAGGCGACACCGCCGATGCTCGCGAACACGTCGTTGCGGCGCTGCGCTGCAACGCGATGAACGAAGAGGCACTGCGACTGCTCGTGGCCGTCCGCGCCCGCAAGAATCCACTGCTCGGAGCCTGGATGAAGTGGTCGGTCTGGATGGAGACCATGCACGAGGGCCGCCGCATCGCCTGGCTGGTCGGATTGATGGTCGGCTCGCTGCTGTTGGCCCAGATCTTCCGCGACCTCGGATGGGACACGGCCGCCGTCGTGGTGCGCACCGCCTGGCTGGGCTTCGTCGCCTACACCTGGGTCAGCCCGGTGGCGTTTCATCGCATGCTGAAGCGAGAGCTCGAAGACGTTCACCTGGACGACGACTACTGAGGGCGGCCTCGTAGACGCGTCCTTCGACGAGTTCCTCGACCCGAGCACCCTGACAAAAACTGTCAGGGTGCCCCCGCTACGCTCGGAACCCGAGAGCGACCTGGTCGCCACGAAAGGTTCCGAATGCACAAGCCCGTTGAAACCATCCACGATGATGCCGAAGTTCTGAGCGTCGCCGAGCAGTACCCCAAGGCGTTTCGAACCATGGACGCCGAACTCGCCCGGGGCGCCTTCTTGCCCACGGCCTCGAAACTCGGGTTCTTCTACGACTACGACAGCGAGGCATGGATGCCGAGCGTGTCGACCGAGTACTCCGAGATTGAAGCGTGGGTTCTGGAGCACAACAAGGACGGGGTCATGCCCGACACTCCGCCAAAGGCCACGCTGCTCGACCGCCAGGACAAGATCGCCGTCGTGAAACTCGAGCTCGAGTGGACACCCGGCAAGTGGGGCTGCGACTACGTCTTGCTCGTGAAGGAAAGCGGCCGCTGGAGAATCAGTCACAGCCTTTGGCAGAGCGTTCCCACGTAGGCGAATGCACCTGCGGTTGGTCGACGGGTCGATGCCCTGCGTGTCGAGTCGGCGGCGTCCCGGAGGGCGAGAATCGGTCGCAGCGTCGACGATGGTCAGAAACCGACGACGACTACTGAAGCAGCCTCCTCCCCGGATTCGGTCGAATGAGGCGGCGTGCGCGTCTCACCGTCGACGACGAAGCACGAATCCAACCGCGGGTAGCAACAGCATCCAGGTGGTGACGGGCCCGGACTCGCGAACACGGCATCCCGAGCCGCCTTCATCGGCGCCCGCGGTGCCGCCCCCTGCAGTCGCATCTCCTGAAGACGTGGCCATCGGGCTGGAGTCATCCGACGTCCCGGATGCAGGGGGCTCGCCTCCAGGACCGGTCTCGGCGGTGGCCCCATCGCCACTCTCGCCGTGCCCGGACCCGCCGGTACCACCCGAGCTACCCGACCCCACGCATGCGGCGTCAGCGAAGTCCGTCTCGCCGTTGCAGTCATCGTCCAAGCCATTGCTGCAGTTCTCCGGCTGCGACGGCCCGACCGCGTCGTTTGCATCGTCACAGTCGGCGCCGCCACAGGAGGCGTCGAGGTGGCCGTCAGCGTCGGCGTCTGGGCAGCTACCAACCGGTCCCTGCCGACCTTCGGCCGAGATGGCCACATCGTCGTAGAACGCGCGAAAGATGGTGCCGTCATTCGCCCCGGAGAAGTCGGTGCGGAAGTTGGACGGAAACGCGATCCGCACCAGAGTAGAACCGAGGGTATTGGCGTTGGTGGAGAGGATCGGCGTCGGATCGTCTTGGTTGTCCTTGTACACCCAGGCCTCGAACAGGTTGGTCGAGGTGTCGATATGGACTTCGACGCCGTGCCACGTTCCGTCAGAGATGCCCGCGTCGTAAAAGTCGTCGAAGTTGAACGTCGAGGTCTGGTTGTCTCCGCCACCGACAAGCGTGAACCCGCCGTTGATATCCGAGAACCGACGGCCCGACCCGTCGCCAAAATGCATGAAGATCAGCTTGTGGTTCGCGAACCCGTTGTCGCTGTTGACGGGCATTCCCGCCTCGAAGGCGAAGTGCCAGCGTAGCCACACCTCGGTGGTCGGGGATGCGAAGTCGATCGCCGTGCCGCATCCGCTGGGGCCAGTGCTCGCCAGCGTGTCGCCATCACCGATCTCCCACACGAGCCCACCGCCCCCGCCTCCGCCCGCGAAGTTCGCTTCGGGTGCGATCTGAGTGCCTAGGGCTGCAGTCAGTCCCCGTTCGAGACCGTCGCAAATGTCGGTTCCCGCGGGCTCCCCGCAGGCATCGAGCTGCGGACAGTCGAACGTTGTCGACCAAGGAGGCGTGACTGCGGCGTCGGCCGACTGGGGGATGCCGGCCAGGGTCGCGAGGAGAGCGGATTGAAGAAGACGAGCGCGAGCTCGATTCGAGACGAGGTTGCGGACGGGCATGGACGTTCCGCAACTCAGTTGTGTGCGGCGGCAGCTCGTCCCCAAGCGCGACAATATGTCGCAGAACCAACGCTCGTCGGAAGCCGACGGTCACAAACGTCGACGGCCGCGCCTACCAGGGCGAAGGCCATGAAGAAGACCATCCAACTCCTCACGCTCACCGCCACGACGCTCGGGGGTGCCGCAGCAGCCAACGCCGGCTGGACGCACACCGAGCCGGTCACCATCGGCGACGATGACAGGCTCGAAGGCTACGCGCGTGCCAGCGTCGCCGGAACCGCCGCGCAGCCCAACGACATCGAGTACTTTCATTGCGAGACGACTGAGGGGTTCGCGAGCTGTTACTTCCGAGATGCGGAGTTCCAGGCTGCGAGCTGCTGGACGGTGGAGTCGGACCACCTCGCAGCGATCAAGACGGTCGGTGCGGCGAGCTTCGTGGAAGTCGAGTGGCGCAGCAGCGGCTTCGGCAACCGATGCACATACGTGCGCGTCCGCAACGGCTCGGCGTACGCGATATGACCGACCCATCGTCTCACGCCGGATGGTGGCTCGCAGCAGCGTTCGGCCTGTGTGCGCTTGGCCTCCATGCTGCACATTCCGAGCCCTCGCTGACGTCCATCGCGTCTTCGAGCGAGGGTCGACCGTCGACCTCGGACGCGCTCGCGCTCATCGATGACGTCATCGACGAAGGGGCCCTCGATCGCAAGAGTTCGGCCCGGCTTCGTCGGTTTTTTCATCAGCTCGACCACGACGGCCGCATCGCGATGCTCGCCGCGTTCCACCGCGCATACAGTCTCGAACGCATCACGGTCGACGATCCGACACTGATTCCCTTCTGAGAGCCCCGTCGCTCGAAGACACCCAGTGGGTGGTGTTGCGCGTGCGCTTCAACCCGCGTCAGGCGTAGCGTTGTTCGACGAGCCGCCAACCGCCCAGGCACCGTACAGCATTCCGCCGACGGTGCTCGCCGTGATGAGCACCGTGTCGGCGTGGTCGGCCAAGACGACGTCCGCCAACAACCCGATGTCCCAGACGTAGTACATCAGCGCGCCGCCCAACGCCCCGAGCAGCGCTCCGAGCGTTGCGCCGCCGATCCGACGGCCGGCCGACCCCAGCCCTTCGGCCAACGCTTGCAGCCGCGGGTGTTCTCCGACTCCGGGGAGCCGCACCAAGAACGTGAACGCGAGCCACGACAGCATGAGCGCGGGGGGCAACACCCACCCCGCGAGTCGGGCCGAGTCGCCATTGCTCATGCCGAAGCCCTCCATCGCGACGATGCCGAGCACGATCGAAAACCCGTACACCGACAGTCCGAATCCCCACGGGCTGTTCATCCAGCGGCGAAACAACAGCATCGCCGGAGCAATGGTCAGCCAGGGCCCGAACCACGCGATGAGCACTTCTGCTTCCATCATCGCGAACATCGCGATCAGGAAGAGCACCGATAGGACGACCGTGGTCCGCACTGAAGTCCAGAGTGCCCGATGACGGTGCCGCTCGAAAGCAAAAGGCCGCCCTCCCGAAGGGAGAACGGCCGGTGTTGATGGGTTCGACCCGTGACTACGGCGCGGGCGCCATGTAGCCCTCGAGCTCGCTGGCGCTGCGAGGAGCGACTTTGAAGTTGCCGTAGCTGTAGTTGAGGACTCCGTTCACCGCGGTGAACGTGGCGCCCTCTGCAAAGTCGGGGAAGTCGGCCGCGTTGGCTTTGTCGAAGATGGCGTACAGGAAGTTGTCGACGAGGAGCTGGGCCTCGCCCTCCTGCACCGCGAACTCTCCGTATTGGCCGAAGAAGTCTCCGAAGGTGACCGCGGAGAGGTTCCCCGAAGTGTTCACCAACACGCACTCCCACGGCTCGGCCGTCTCGGGGTCGGCGAGCACGGCGAAGTCGACGGTCTCGGGCATCAGGGCCATGGTGTCGCCGGTGGCGGTCATGCTGCCTTCGGCCGTCACGAGGATCTGCGTGAGACCGTCGAGCGCACCGGAGTCGGGGTTGGACTCTGCAGTGATGCCGGTGATGTCGACGACGTCGCCCACCGCGAAGGCGCTCAGGTCGACGTCCCCCGTGTCGACGTAGACGGCGCTGTACTCACCACCGTCGGCCTCCTGCACGACGACGCCGATGAACTCGCGAAGGGCGGTGATCACCACGCCCTCGAGCATCACGGTCTCACCTTCGGCGATGGTGCCGTCCTGCACGTCGTAGATCGTCGTGCCGGTCTCGCCGCCCGTGGTGCTTCCTGTGGCCTCGCCCGTGGACGTGCCGTCGGTGGCGTCGGTGGTCGAGCCGTCGGTGTCCGTCGCGGTGGCGTCGGAGGTCGAACCATCGGTGTCCGTCGCCGTCTCGGTGGCGTCGGTGGTGGACGGGTCGGTCGTGGGGTTGGTCGCGGAGACCGACACCGAGACCCCCGTGGGGTTGGTCCCGCCCGTGCTGCTGCCGTCACCACCGGAGGTGGAGTCTCCAGTGGAGGTGGAGTCGGAGCCGCTGTCGCAGGCGGAGAGGGAAAGACAAGCCGTAAGCAGGACGAAGGAGCTACGCAGGGTCATGACAACCTCGAGGGCCGGCGGAAGGTAGCAGGGTTGCTCGCGACCGATGCAACACCCACGAAACACCGCACCCGGCGAGGCTCAGAATCGCCCGGTCAGCACCAAGCCGCCGCCACGACCACCGGGCGCGGTCCACACCGATGCCGTGGCCGATGCCTTGTTTTTCTTGGCGACGAGCGCGTAGCGCACGATGCCGGCCACGAGCAGGGCGCCGCCGACCGAGAGGACCCCGGCGCCCGCGTTGCGTTGCGTCACGGCTTGGTCACTCTGGTCGTTGTAGTCGGTGACGCTCGGGGCATCCGGTGCGTTCTTGGCGGTGGAACCGGCGACGATCAGCAACGCCGTCCCGGCACCCACGCCCACCACACCGAGGCCGGTCAGAACGCCGCCCGCGGGGTCTTTGTACCACTGCTTCGCCTTCGGCCGATCGTCGTCCTCCCCGGTCTTCACGGGGGCCGGCGCCGGGTCGGGCTCGGGTTCGGGCTCCGGCTCCTCTTCGATGATCGGCGCGGCGACGACGGGCTCCTCGTCGCCGAGTTCCTCTTCACAACGCTCGATGTTTTGCCGCGCCGAATCGGCCATCGGCCCCTCGGGGATCTCTTCGAGCATGCGGTTGTAGAGGTCGACCGCCGCGCGGCAGTTGCCCTGCTCGCGCTCTGCTTGCGCCCACGGAAACAACAACTCGGGCACCGGCTCGATGAGGTAGGCCTTCTCGATCAGCTTGGACGCCTCCCCGAAGTTGCCCTCGGCGAACAGGATCTGCGCCTCGGCCACCAACGTCTGCGCCTCGGGGTTGGACAGCAGGTCGTCGGGACCCGCCGCGCTCATCAACACGGACGACAGAACGAGGGACAGCAGGGAGGGAACGAACATGACGAATACGGTGTGCGGTCAGCCGCCCCAGAAGGCGTCGGGTTTCGACGACGCGTCCTCTTGTTTGGACTTCTTCTGCGACTTCTTCTGGGGCTTGGGCTGCTTGGGCTTGGGTCGCTTCGCGGACGGCGATGCGCTCGGCTTGGGCTTGGATGCCCGGGGTTCGTCGATCACCTCGACGACCTCTTCGGGCTCCACTTCTGGTTTGGGCTCGGCAGCGGGCTCGGGTACAGCAACGGGTTCGGGCGCGGGCGCGGGCGCGGCATCGAGGGGTTCGGCCGCAGGGGCGTCTCCGGATGGCGCGGGCGCAGCGGGCTCGGGCGTGGGGACGGGTTCGGCCGCAGGCGCGGGAGTTGCGGTCGACTCGGGCTCGGCCTGCGCAGCGACGGCCGAGGGGCTGTCTTGCGAGGACACGCTCGCCGCGGCCGGGGTGTCGTCCTGCTGTTTGTAGATGACCAGCCCCACCACCGAGATGACCGCGACGGCGGCCACGATGCCGAGCCCCATGGCGATGCCTTTGAGCGTGCCGCCATCGTTGGCGCCGACCCCCGTGCCCGTGCGCGGACCGTGAGACCCGGTGCCGAACGACGCCGAGGAGTGCCCAGGAGACGAGGCCGGCATGATTCCCGACTTCGCGCTGGACGACAGGGGATGACGCCCCGCGCTCGACAGCGGCGTCATGTCGGGCCGACTGATCACATCGCCGGGTCGAGAGCCCAGGCCCGCCCCCGAGTCGGCGATGGTCGGTCGAGCGCCACCACCCCCGGTGACGCCGTCGCCTTGCAGCGCTCCCCAGGGGAACGGCTGCGGCTTGAACACGCGGTGCATCCACCGCGCGAGCGCCGAGGAACTCGCGTCGAGCCGCGCGTCCCGAACGAACGCCTCCAGCTCCTGCTGCATGTGCAGGCAGGTCGGGTAGCGCTTGTCGATGTCGACCGACAGCGCCTTCATCACGATGCGCTCGAGCGCCTTGGGGTAGTTGGCGCGGCGGGTGGAGGGCAGCGGGATGTCGCCGGTGACGATGCGGTTCATCACCCCGAACTCGTTGTCCCCGTCGAACAGCCGCGCTCCGGTGGAAAGCTCGTACAGACAGATGCCGAGCGCGAACACGTCGCTGCGGCGGTCGACCCGGGCGGCTTTGCACTGCTCGGGCGACATGTACGGGACCTTGCCCTTGCGAATGCCGGCTTGGGTGACGTCGGTGCGACTGGTGACCTTGGCGATGCCGAAGTCGGCGACCTTGGGGCAGCCGTCGTAGGTCACCATCAGGTTGGTCGGCGACACATCGCGGTGCACGATGCCCAACGGCTTGCCGTCCATGCCCACCCGCTCGTGGGCGTAGTGCAGACCCGCCGCAGCGCCGATGATGATGCCGACCGCGAGCTCGATCGGCAGCTCCTCGCGGCGCTTGCGAGCGGCACGAGAGATCGCATAGGCGTTCTCGCCGTAGACGAACTCCATCGTGAAGAAGAAGTTCGTGCCGTCTTTGCCGAGGTCGTAGACCTGCACGATGTTGGGGTGCTGCAGCAACGCGGCGAGACGAGCCTCGGCGAGGAACATCTGCACGAAGTGCGTGTCGGCGGCCAAGTGCGGAAGGATCCGCTTGAGCACCAGCAGCTTTTCGAACCCCTCGAAGCCGGTGGCCCGCGCGAGGTGGACCTCGGCCATGCCACCTGCGCCCAGCCGTCGCAACAGCTCGTAGCGCCCGATTCGCTCGAGACCCGCCGCACCCACCTCACCCACTGGACCCGCTCTACGGGGCGGAGGTGGTGGAGGTGGTCCTGCCGCGGCGACAGGATGAGCGCCGCCTGGTCCCCGGTTCATCGTGCCTCCATGCTAGCGCGGCGAGACGACACGCTACAAGCGAGGCGCGGATTGCCACGTGCATGGGTCGCACCCTCGACCATGGTATTGTGCGCCTCGGCGTGGGGTGGACAGCCCCCTGCGCGCTCAGCAGCTCGTGGTGAAGATGCACGCATCTGGACGGATCGTTCTCTCGGTGGGCTTCGCCGCAGGATTGGCGGGTGGATGCCTGAACATCGGCGCCTACGCATGTACCGATAGCAACCAGTGCCGCAAAGGCGACCAGCCGGGGTTCTGCCAACCCACCGGCTACTGCAGCTATGCGGACCCTGCGTGCCCCACGGGCTTTCGCTACGGGGACGAAGCCGACGCGGATCTCGCGGGCGAGTGCGTGGACCCCCCAGGGGCGACCGACACCGACATCGACCCCACCACCAACCCCTCTGGGGGCAGCAGCTCGGGCGGCTCGTCCGACACGGGCAACCCGACCACGCTCGACCCTTCGACCACCAACGACACACTCGACACCGACTCGTCCTCGGACACCGGCGATACGTGCGGAAGCCTCGACCAGCCGTGCTGCGACGATGCGTGCGACGACGGGCTGTCCTGCTTCGGCGGCACCTGCGGGTGCGTCGCGGACATGGCGGCGGGCACCAACCACACCTGTATCACCCGCACCGACGGCGCGGTCTTCTGCTGGGGAGACAACGCCACCGGTCAGCTGGGCGTGGCCGCCATCGTGTCGTCGCCGGTGCCAGTGCGTGCCGCCGAAACGCTGCTCGGCGGCGACGGCATCGCCGCGACCGCGATCGATGCATCGACCCATACCTGCGCTCTACGCGAAGACGGCAACGCGGTTTGCTGGGGCGAGAACGCGACCGGTGCGTCCGTGCCCGGCGTTCCATCCAAAGCCCCCGCGGCACCCACCACCGTGACGCTCGCCACCAACTGGACGCAGCCCGCGCTCGGCACCGGCTTCACCTGCATCGCACGCACGCCGGACTTCCTCGCAACCTGTTTCGGTAGCAACAACCGCGGGCAACTCACCGGCGCCGAAACGCCCGGCCCCGTCAACGTCGAAGCGCTGTTCAGCTTCGCGGAGATCGATTCGGCCGCGTCCCACGTGTGCGGACGAACCGCGACTGGGGAGATGTACTGCTGGGGAGAAAACGCCCAGGGCCAACTCGGCGTGAACCCGGGCACCGTCCCCTTCTCCCCCACCGTTCGGCAGATCTTGGTACCGCCCGTGGGCGACATCGCCGTCGGCAACAACCACTCCTGCGCGCGTGCTGGCGACGCGGTGCAGTGCTGGGGCGACAACGCGTTCGGCCAGCTGGGCGACGGCACCGGCACCGACTCGATCAGCCCGGTCACCGCCCCCGTGCCCGCCGCCCCCGTGGTGGCCCTCACCGCACACGGCGACGTCACGTGTGCCAAGGCCGGCACGGGCGAGGTCTACTGCTGGGGCGACAACACCGGCAACAAGCTGCAGATGTTGGGCGAAACGAAGAACGACCTGTTCGCCACCTCCCCCCTCATTCTCGACCTGGTCGACGACGCCGCGATGCCCATCAGCATCGACGAGGTCGCCTTCGGCAACGGCCACGGCTGCGTCCTCTCGGACACCCACGAAGTGTTCTGCTGGGGCCTCAACGCCCAAGGCCAAGTCGGCAACGGCATCCCCAGCGCCCAAGTCCTCGAACCCACCCGCATCGACATCACCTGCGAGTAGAGGAAGCGGCAAGCGAAGCCCACGCTCGCAGAGGGTTTCGGAGAGGGGCCCCCCGCCCAAGCGGGGCCCCTCGGAGAAACCCGTCTAGCGCCCCTCTAGCGAAGCCGCCCCCCGGCGTCACTTTGCAGGAGAGCGAAGCGTCCCGAAGGGACGCGCAGCGGAAAAAAAACTAAGCGGCAAGCAAAGCCCAAGCTCGCCGAGGGTTTCGGAGAGGGGCCCCCCGCCCAAGCGGGGACCCTCGGAGAAACCCGTCCAGCGCACCTCTAGCGACGCCGCCCCCCGGAGTCACTCTGCAGGAGAGCGAAGCGTCCCGAAGGGACGCGCAGCGGAAAAAAAGCAGAGCGGCAAGCAGAGGCTACGCTCGCAGAGGGTTTCGGAGAGGGGCCCCCCGCCCAAGCGGGGCCCCTCGGAGAAACCCGTCCAGCGCCCCTTAAGCGAAGCCGCTACTCCACGCTGACTGCGAGAGCCTGCACCGCGTAGGCGGCGTGCCAGGGGTCGATCGACTCGCCCGCGTCGGTGCGCTGCGCCATGCGATCGAAGCCCGCTTCGATGTGCTCGACGTACTTCGAGCGGTAGCGGGTGTCGCCGGTCGCTTCGTACACCCGCCACAGCGCAACGGCGCGCGAGAAGTTGAGCGCCTCGTGCGTGGACAGTCGCGAGAGCTTCATGGGCTCGAGCTCGGTCTGTGCGGCGAGGAAGGAGTCGAGCCAGGGGTTGGAGCGCTCGGTCGGCAACACCGAGAGCACCGCGCTGGCGCGCTGCAGACACGGCGGCAAGAACTCGAAGTTCTCGGGCTCACCGTCGATGGTTTGCGGGCACCAGGAGTCCATGTCCTTGGCGACGAAGCGGCGCTCGACCAGACCTTGGAGGCGCTGGCGCTGGGCGTCGTCGGCATTGAGCTCGGCCCAGTTCCACAGGTGCTCGAGCACCATCGCCGCGTTTTCTTCGTTGCCGAACATCGTGCGTTGGGCGAACGAGTAGTCGTCGGCTTCGCTCAGCCACGTCTCGAGCGACTCGGCCACGTGCGCGGCCTTGGCGTGAAGGTCGGTGCGGCGCTTGGTCTGCTCGCGCTCGGTGGCCAACGCGAGAAAGTACGATTGGCCATAGACGTCTTGGCGATCGATCCGCGACACCGTCTTCGCGTCGACGGCTGCGTCCGCAGCATCGAGGTACGTCGGGTCGTGGGTGACGCGGTAGAGCGTGCTCAAGCCGTAGGCCACTTCGAACGTGTCGCGCCGGGTGACGCACTCGGGGCTCTGGTCCCGAGACGACGCCTCGGCACACGCCACGAGAGGCTCGCCCACTTGGGCCAACCGAGCATCTCGCTGATCGCGAAACGAAAGCCATGCCGTGTCGACGCCCTCGACCTTCGCCGCGGCCACGGTGGGCTCGACGACGACGGCCTGGACCTTCGATTCGCTCACCGGCGCCGGCTGAGCCGCAGGTGCCTGCGTTGCCGGGGTCACCGTTGCCCCCGAAGCGCAACCGACCAGGGCGGTTCCAGCCAGGGTCATCGCGATCGCGTGCTTGGTCCATCGGTTCAAACGGTTCATCGGTCTCGGTCCTTGTGCGGCGTTGTCCTACACTGTGGCAGGTGTGCGACGGTATGGATCCGTGGTGATGAGGGCGCAAGGAAAGCCACAGGATTTTCGGTCTCGGCAGTTGTGAGTGAACCCCGCATGTCGGGTTTACAGCGTTCCGATGTGTAAGGAACGCGCCCCATCCGAGCGTTCGGGGGACAGCGTCATGTCGATCGTCCGTGCCCTTCCCCTGCTTCTGCTCGTTTTCGCCCTGGGCGCGTGCTCGTCTTCGCGACGCGCTCGTTCCGCCCCTTCACCCCACCTCGGCACCCGCGCTTCACCGGCCCGCGACCCGGGGTACGAGCCCGCGCCGGCGTCCGCCGATGCAGGCGAATCGTACGCAGCCAGCGACAGCCGCCGCGCGTCGACCCGCCGCGACCGCCGGTGGGAAGAGGATGACGAAGGGCTGGGCACCGTCTACGGCGAGCGACGCCGCAGCGACTCCTACGAGACCCGATTCGAGCGTTCGAGCGGCCGGCCCGATGCGGTGCTCAGCCTCTGGTACGACGACTTCGAAGGCGTCACCGCGCTCAGCGACTCGCCGTGGCGAGACTCCACCGTGCACGACGCCTCTCACGACGTCACCGTGGCGGTTGTCGACGCGCGCGGACGGGTGCTCGATGCGTTGGACGTCGGACGCCAACGCTATGCCGTCGGAGAACCGGGACAGCGCTACGAGATCGAGGTGACGAACCACTCTGGGCGCCGCTTCGAGGTTGTCGCCTCGGTGGACGGACTCGACGTCATCGATGGTGGTCATGCGTCCACGCGCAAGCGCGGCTACATCCTCGAGCCGTTCTCGACGCTCACCATCGACGGATGGCGCACCCACGAAGACGAGGTCGCCGCGTTTCGTTTCGGCCGCGTCGCGGACAGCTATGCAGCGCGCCGCGGCGCACCGCGTGACATCGGAGTCATCGGCGTGGCGCTGTTCGCCGAACGTGGCCGCTGGACGCCAGACCGTGACCGCCGACGCCGCGCGCGACCCTTCGACGACCGCTTCGCACCGCCGCCGGGCTGGTAGGCGAGCGGAGTGGTATCCTCCGGCTCGGTGCCCGGCTCGCAGGCGAACACCCGGGGGCTCGATGTTCGCGTCGAGTCCCGCTACGTCCCCGAACAATCGACGCCCGAAGAGGGCGCGTGGTTCTTCGCCTACACCGTCTCACTGCACAACGCAGGCACGGAGACGATGCAGTTGATCAGCCGTCACTGGGTCATCACCGACGCAGACGGCAACGTCGAAGAAGTCCGCGGTCCTGGAGTCGTCGGCGCACAGCCCGTGTTGCGCCCCGGCGAACGCTTCCAATACACGTCGGCCTGTCCGCTGCGCACCGCCTTTGGGACGATGCACGGCACGTATCAGATGGTCACCGAGGATGGTGAACCCTTCGACGCGGAGATCGCTGCGTTCAGCCTGAGCACCCCGTACGCACTGAACTGAGCCGTCCCCGAGGGACCGTCTGCGCGGTCAGGGACTTGCCGGCCCGGCGCAAACGCGCGAGTCTTGCACAGCGTAGGACTTGTCGACGTTGAAGCCATCGCAGGAGCGTTCGGACGACGAGAGCCAGAGTGCTCGAGTGGTGGCCCGCACCCGCACCGAAACCAACGTTCTCGACAACGTTCGGCTGCGCGAAGAGGACAACGACGTCATCCCTCCCCGGCTCGGGCGATACACGATCCTGGGTCGTTTGGGTCGAGGCGCGGTCGGAGAGGTGTTCGAAGCCGAGCCCCCCGAGCCCGGTGCCCCCTCGGTGGCGATCAAGGCCGTTCGCGGCATGAGCCCCGACGCGCTCTACCGTTTCAAGCGGGAGTTCCGGGCGCTCGCCGACGTTCGTCACCACAACGTCATTCGCCTGCACGAGTTGATGTTGCAGGGCGATCGCCTGTTCTTTTCGATGGAGCTGGTTCGCGGCAAGGGCTTTGCCGAGGCGCTGTGCGGACCACCGCGCGACGGCACCCGCACCGTGCACGACCCCGCGCGAGACTACGACCGCGTCCGCGACGCGATGCGTCAGCTGGCCGAGGGCGTGCAGGCCATTCACGACGCCGGTTTTCTTCACCGCGACCTCAAGCCCTCCAACGTGCTGGTCGAGGACAACGGCCGCGTCGTGATCCTCGACTTCGGCCTGGTTCGCGACATCGATCCCAGTGAGGCCCTGGGCGTGACGGCGGATGGCGCGGTGTTGGGCACCCCGCTGTTCATGTCGCCCGAGCAAGCGTGCGGCCTCGAGTCGGGGCCCGCGAGCGATTGGTACACGGTGGGCGAAATGCTCTACCAGGTGCTCACGGGCGCACCGCCGTTCGGGGGCATGGGTCTGCTCGCGCTGCTCGCCGCCAAACAAGATCAGGTTCCCAAGCTCCCCAGCACCATCGTCACCGGTGTCCCCAAGGACCTGCAGTCCCTATGCATGGACCTGCTGGAGCGCGACGCCACCAAGCGTCCCTCGGGCGACGAAGTGCTCGCGCGGCTGGGCAGCGCCGAACGCCGCGACGGCACCGATGAACGTCAGGCCCTGTTCCTCGGCCGCGAAAACGAGCTGCGGGTCTTGCAGCGCGCCTACGCAGCCACCCGCAAAGAGGGCCCGGTCGTCGTGCTGCTCGAGGGCGTGTCGGGCATCGGCAAGACGGCGCTGGTCGAGCAGTTCTTGCGCCGCACGCATCGCACCGAGGGCGCGCTGGTGCTGGCGGGCAAGTGCTCCGAACGCGAGTCGATCCCCTACAAAGCGCTGGACTCCGTGATGGACATGGTCAGCGCCTACCTGCGCGCGATGCCGACGGCCGCCGAGGTTCAGGCGGTGTTGCCACGCAACGTGTCGTCGTTGGCGCGTCTGTTCCCGGTGCTGCTCAGCGTGCCCGCCGTCGCATTGGCGCCCCTTCACATTCGCCCCGACGTGATGCCGCAGGAGGCTCGCCGTCGCGGTATCGAGTCGTTGCGCGAGCTGCTGGGGCGCATCGCGGATCGCCGACCGTTGGTGATCTACATCGACGACCTGCAGTGGTCGGACCTCGATAGCCTGGTGGTGCTCGAGGCCCTGCTGCACGACATCGATGCGCCACCGATGCTCCTGATCTGCAGCTTTCGCGAGTCCGCGCCCGAGCGCACGCCGATCCTCGGGCGCTTCATCGCCGAGCTGCACGCCATCGAACCCACCTTGGATCTCCGCACCGTGCGGCTGGGCCCCATGGGCCTGGAAGAAGCGCGGGGCCTGGCCCTGCGCATGCTAGGCGAGGACACCCCCGTGCATCGCACGTTGGCCGACGACGTGGCCCGCGAGGCGGAAGGCTCCCCGTTCTTCGTCGCGCAGCTGGTCCGGCATGCCCAACGCACGCAGCGCGGCGACCTGTCCGCGACCGACTCCGCGGTGAGCCTGGACGATGTCATTCGGCACCGTCTGGACCTGCTCGCCCCGGCGGCACGACGCATGCTCGCGGTGGTGTCGATCGCAGGCGGTCGGCTGGAGCTCGGACTGGCCACGTCCTTGGCCCAGGTCGAGGGGTCCAGCCAGGACGTCTTGGCCGACCTGCGTGCCGAGTCCCTGGTGCGGACCGACGGCACCGACGACGCCGATACGATCGAGATCTATCACGACCGCATTCGCGAGACGGTTCTACGAGGACTCGACGCCCAGCACACCCGCGACCTGCACCTCCAGCTCGCGCACGCGCTGGCCGGGCGCACGGACCCCGACCCCGCCGCGCTCAGTCACCACTTCCGACGAGCCGGCGAACCCGCCCTCGCCTCGCGCCACACCATCGCGGCCGCCGACCAAGCCGCGGAGGCACTCGCGTTCGACCGCGCTGCGGAGCTCTACAAAGCCGCGCTGGACCTCGACGCGATCGAAACCGCCGATCGCCCGGACATCGAAGAACGCTACGCCCGAGCCCTGGCCAGCGCAGGCCGCCAGTACGAAGCCGCCAAGGTGTTCCTGTCCGCGGCCGATCAGCTCCCGCAGGACCGTCGCCCTCCCCTGCTGCAGGCGGCCGCGGAGTTGCTGCTCACCAGCGGCCACTCGCGCGAAGGCCGAGTCGTGCTCAAGCAGGTCCTCGGCAGCCAGGGGGTCTCACTGCCCGAGAGCCGCGGCAAGGCGATCCGCTCTCTGCTTTGGAACCGGGCCGCGCTCGCGCTCAAGAGCTTCCGCGTCGACCCCCGCAGCGAAGCCGACACCGAGCCCAAGACCCGCGCCAAACTCGACGCGCTGTGGACTGCGGCGCGGGGCCTCATCTACACCGACGGCCTGCTCGGCGCGGACTTTCAAGCCCAACACCTGCGGCTGTCCCTCAAGAGCCGCGACCCGATCCACCTCGCGCGAGCGCTGGGCTTCGAAGCCCACCTCACCTCGTCGATGAAGCCCAAGACGAAGCGCGAGCACTGCTTCGAGCTGCTCGAGTTCGCGGGCTCACTCGCCGACAAGGCCTCCAGCCCGTATGCCCACGGCATGGTCATGCAGGCGCGCGGCCACGTGCACCTGTTCCTGGGCGAATGGGACGACGCGTTGCGCTGCCTGGACGAGGCCACGCGCACCTTCGTCGAGCAGACCACGGGCGCCGCCCAGGAGGTCGGATTCTGTGACAGCCACGCCGCGCTGTGTCTGCAGTTCATGGGGCGTGCACAAGAGCTGGCTCCGCGCGCCCACGAACTGCTGCGCAACTCGATTCAGCTCGCGCACCCCTACTCGCAGGGCTTTGCACGCGGCCTGCTCGGGCACCTCGTGTACCTCGCCGCCGACCGTCCCGAGGACGCCGAGGAGCAGCTGCAGCTGTATCGCGAGGGATCGCCATTCGGGTTTCAGGCCCACATTCAAAACTACGTCTCGCAGACCACGGCCCTGATGCGCTACCGCGGGGATGTCGATGAAGCATGGCGGCTCGTCGAAGCGCGGGGCCCCGAGCTCGAGAGCTTCGACCTCATGCGATCGCCGTTTCCCCAAGCCGAGCATCGGTTCTGGGTCGGCCAGAACGCATTGGCGATGGCACTTCGCCGGCCCACAGAGCGGGAGACGTTCCTCAAACTCGCGGCCAAACACGGTCGCACACTGGTCTCGTCGCTGCCGATCGCCTACCAGCAGGCGTACGGCCACCTCACGATGGGGAACGTGCACCAGCAACGTGGTGAACACGAGACCGCCGCGGGCCACTATCGACAGGCCGTCGACAAGTTCGGAGCCCACCAGATGAAGAATTTCTCCGCCCTCAGCTGCGTCCGTTTGGCGCACCTGGTCGGCGGAAGCGAGGCACAGGAACTGCGTGCCCGCGCGCGTGCGTATATCGAAGCCGAGCACATCGCGGCCCCGGACAAGCTCTTCGAGATGATGTCCCCTGGTGCTGCCGAAGCGCTCACCTGATCAACCCCACACCCGCATCCGGCCATATGCCGGGTGAACAACACGATCGCGAGGCCTCATGACCCATCGACCGACTCGACGCCCCGACTCTGCCCTCGAACGCGCCGCGCATCGCATCGCCAGTGGCAAAGACGGTGATGCGCTACGGGAGCTCGCTCGCAACGCCGGGCTCTCCGACGATCAGGTCGCAAAGGGCGAAACGGACCCGTTCGAGGGCGTGGGCACCATCGACAGTCGCGTCGTCGTGCTGGGGCTTCCCCGCGCCGAGGTCGAAAAACTCCTGCCACTGGGGCTCGAACTCGCACCGCAACCGCTGACGTTCCCCGACAAACACCCGGTGTTCGTCATGTTCTCGCACGACCACTTCGAGGCGTGGTTCGGGGACATGGACTACAACGAAATGATGGTTGCGGTGCCCTACGTGCAACGCACCGCGGTGCAGGTGGCCAACCGGGGGCCGTTCGTCTACATGCCGCGGCTGTACCTCGACGACCGCACGCCCAAGGAGCTGGGAAACCTGCTCTACGGGTTCGAGAAGCAGCTCGCCGAGATCGCCAACGGACCGAGCGAGTACCAAGTCCGAACCTCCGACGGCAGCCAGACGATCGCTCGCGCGTCATTCACCGAAGCGGGGGACGCATTGCCGCCCTCGCAGGTGCCTTTGTTTCAGTCGGTGCGCAAGGTGTTCGACATGCCGACGATCTCGCAGGCGCTGCGCATCGTCGACGCCGATGCGTTCAATGAGCGGGACTTCGTGAGCCCGTTCCTGTGTTGCACGCTCACCTACGACTTCTCGGACGACACCTGCACCGTCCAACCGCTGACCGCCAACGTCGAGTTCACCGACGCACTCACTCCGGCCGGTCTTCCCACGTCACCACTGCACGTCCCCAGCATCGAAACCCAAGTGCTGGGCGCCTTCCGCATGAAGGCGCACCAGGTGGTGTCCCTGCCGGGCTCCTGCGCCGATACTCACTTCGAGACGCCCTCTCTGCCTCGCAAAGAGAAAGTGGTGATCCTCGGAGGTGGACCCTCGGCCCTCGCCGCCGCCTACTACCTCGGACGTCAGGTCGACCGCTACGATGTCGAGCTCTACTCGCTCGGCTGGAGGCTCGGGGGCAAATGCGCAGCCGGCCGCAACAGCAACGCGGGTGACCGCGTCGAGGAGCATGGCCTGCACGCGTTCGTCGGCTTCTACGAGAACGGCTTTCGCACCATGCGGGAGGTCTGGGACGACGCGGGGTTGCCGATCGAGGTCGGCTGCCCGCCCTACAACTATGACGATGGGGAAGGCCCCGTTGCGGGCGCGTTCATCGGCTGCGACGACGTTGGCGTGTTCGAGAAGTACCAGGGCGACTGGCGCTACTTCTCCACCCCGCAGACCTTCAACGGCAAGGTTCCAGGCCAAGTGCCCGAAGGCGGAGAAGACCCGCCACCCAACTTCGGCCACGCCATCGCCAGCGCGCTGCGCCGCGTCGTGCAGGACACCGAGGTCATTCTCACCCACGGTCGCGCCCAGGAGGACCGCTTCGAAGCGCAGAAAGAACCGTCCTTGTGGACGCGCATCGTCGACGACGTGAAGGACTTCGTCGACGTCGAGGCGCAAGGCATTCGCAGCGCGCTCGACGGACTCGTGGGTTACGTCGAAGAGCTCGCGATCGATGCGATCGCCGACCAGATCGAGAGCGGAAGCCTACTGTTCCGCGGGATCGCCAAGCTGCTGGAGCTGGTTCGCTCGGCGCTCTCGGTGGTGCTCGCCGACTGGATGGACGACGAACCCGAGGTGTACTTCGTCTGGCAAGGACTCGACATTCTGCTCACCTCGTTGATCGGTCTGATCGACGCCAAGACGGTCGACTTCGACGACCTCGATCGCTACGACTTCCGCCAGTGGCTACTCGACAACGGGATGGACGAGCGCAACCGGGATGCGTCCGCCATCACCCAGGTGTACGAGACGCTGTTCGCTCACGGCCACACCGCCTACCCCGACAACCTCGCCGCGGGGGTGGGCCTTCGGTGGTTCGTGCTGGTCAGCTTCCTCTACAAGGGCTACCCCGCGTACTTCTTCAAGTACAGCTGCCCACAGACCATGGTCACGCCGTACTACCTGGCGTTGCAGCGGTTCGGAGTGAAGATTCACTTCTTTCATGACGTGCTCGACCTGGAGGTCGAAGGCAGCGGTGACGACCGCCGACTGGCCGCGATCAAGATGCAGGTGCAAGCGACCACCAAGGACGGCGGTGCATACGACCCGTTCGTCCGCGTGCAGGGAAACCCGCCCACACTCCCCTCGTGGCCAACCGAACCGCACTACGATCAGCTCGTCCAAGGCGAGCAACTCCGCGAGCGCGGCATCAACCTCGAAAGCCCATGGTCGGGCTGGGAGGGTGCCGGCGAAAAACGGCTGGAGTTGGGCAAAGACTTCGACCACTGCATCCTGGGCATCCCCGTGTCGGTGTTCCCCAAGATCACCCAACAGCTCACTCAGCCCACGTCGCCGAGCCACGCCACGCAATGGCAAGACATGGTCGCGGGCATGAAGGTGATTCAGACGATCTCGGCCCAGCTGTGGTTCCGCGAACCGATGAGCGCCCTCACCAGCAACCGCTACGGGATGCTCACCTCGTACGCCCTCCCCGAGCCGAGCCTCGGCGACTTCACGCACCTGCTCGAATGGGAGCCGTGGTCCCGCAAGTCGAACGGTCCCAAAGCGCTCGCGTATCACACCGGCAGCCTGGTCGCGATCACACCAGAACAGGGCTACCCCGCCGCTGGCCCGGGCTATCCGAAGGAAGAGCTCGGTCGTTGGAAGACGATGTTCGCCGACTGGCTCGAGGAGAACTACGCCAGCATGTACGACAGCGTTGCGTCCTATGAGGACATGTTGGCGGCGCTATCCACCCAGTCCGACGCCGAGGGCAACGCTCGACTCGAGCAGCAGTTCTTCAACATCTCAGTCCACCCCTCCGACCACTACGTCCTGTCGCAACCGGGCGCGATGCACCTACGCCTGGGCCAGGCCGAATCCAGCGTGCAGGGCCTGTTCCTGTGCGGCGACTGGACCCGCACCGACTTGAACTGCGGCTGCGTCGAAGCCTCGACTCAATCGGGCATGCTCGCCAGCCGCGTCATCAGCAACGAGCCCCGCTACATCTGGCACCCGGGGTTCTAGAGAGACGAACCGCTAAACCACACGCGCCATAACAGCGCCCCCGAAACGCGTTTCCGCGTTGGTCAGGTCTCACGGTTTGCCCAACACAGCTTCGCCTTCCCGCCTTGAACCGCGTTCCGCTGACGCCGTTCTGCCCCGCGCGGTTTAGCGGTTCGCCTCTCTAGCCACTGGCGTAGTCACGAATACGAAGACGACCGTTCACATCCTGGGGGTTCGACTGGTTTCAATACGACCCCCGCGATTCCAATGGCACAGCGCAATTCCGCAGTGTACATGTAGGTCAACATGCGATTGGGTACAGCAGCCATCGGAGCAACGAGTCTGTCGATCGCGTTGGTCGCAGGGTGTGACGGTGGGTCCGAACCTGCGACGGACAATGCCTGCGACACGCTCGATCAACGCATTGCGAGTTGCTTCGAGGTCGCGGTCGAGCCCGACCCGACCTGCGATCCCGAGCGCGCAGAGGCCATCCTGGACGCCGAGTCCTGCGAAGACCTTCAGACAGCACTGCTCGACGAAGGCAAGGACGACGGCTTCTTGGTCCAGAAGCCGACGTGGGTACGGCTCGCGGTCGCCAGCAGCCCCGAAGAGCTTTGGGAACAATACGATGCACTCGCGCTCGAGTTCGTGGCGCTGAGGGTCCTCGCGTCGACGGTCGATTCGGACGAGGGTCCGCGTGAGGAGTTCTCCATCGTCAAAGGGCTGTGCGCATCCAGCCGCGCCGACGCCTTGATCGAGGCGGTGACCATCAAGGAAGAACGCGGCATCGACACCGCGCTGGTGGTCGACTCCAGCGAGCGCGAAGACGGAGTCTGCGAGTCAGGGATGGTGCAGCGACGCGACCTCCCGATGCTCATTCGCCTCGAGACGTTCGGTCGCGAAGAAGACGCCGAGGCCTTCATCGCAACGCTTCCCGACGAAGACGCCTTCCGCGACGCCACCGTGCTCCCCGAGGATCGTCTGGGCTCCGAACACTTCACGGTCGTCACCAGCCCCTGCGGACGAGACTGGTTGTCCGCGATGGAATCCATCGCCCGCATCCACACCCAACTCGGCATTCGAACCCGCGGCCTGTGGCCACAAACCGAAGGCTGGGAAGCCTGGCGCGACGCCGGCAACTGTTAGGGGCCGCTCGCGTGAGGGGCAACGCCTCCCTACGTCGGCCCTCCCCCTTTGGGTGAGGAGGGCCTCCTTCGGGAGGCTCCCAGCTGCCGCTCTGCTCGCTGCCCTTTCTTCTTTCCCGCTCCGCGAGCCCTCCGGGCCCGCTCCGCTCTCTGTGCTCGCGCGACCGGGCAACGCCTCCCTGCGTCGGCCCTCCCCCTTTGGGTGAGGAGGGCCTCCTTCGGGAGGCTCCCAGCTACCCGTCTGCTCGCTTCCCTTTCCTCTTTCCCGCTCCGCGAGCCCTCCGGGCCCGCTCCGCTCTCTGTCTCCGAACACTGTGGTTACGAAGCGGAGGAGACGAGCCGCAGGGTGGCCCTACCAACCCCAACCTCCGCAAGCGGAGGAGCGAGCCGCAGGCGAGCGAGCGAGGGCGCTTCGCGCCCGACCTTGGAGGGAGCCCGTAGGGTGGCTCCGCCACCCGGAGAGGCGGGAACCGAGAGGTTCCCCCAAAAAGAAAACGGCGTCTCGGAGGTCGAGACGCCGTTGGAACTTGTGCGCACGCAGTCGCAAGAGAAGTCGCAGAGAAGAAGAGCAGAGCGGTCGTGAGAGCCGGGGTTACGTGCGCGAGGGCACCGTTGCAGTTCTTCGAGGGCGGGTCAAGAAATCGGATCAACCGAAGTCGTGATTTCTCGATCCGATTCGGGACTGTCCTTGCTCGACTCCACCGGGGCTTCGGCAGCGGGTTCGGTCGGGGCGTTCTGCCCCTCTAACGCTGTTCCAGAATCGGCCTGCGGGGTCGTGTCCTCTTTGGCCGCAGGGGTCGACCGGTCGACTCGCGGCGGCGCTCCATGTTGCTGGCGATGTTCGTCGCACATGCGGTCGACGGGCTGATCTCCATCTTGGCAGGCACGAAGCTTCTGACCGGGACGGTAGTGCCACGTGCCGTCGCAGCCCGGGACGATGCACGGCATCACCTCGACGTTCGCGGGCGTGGTCGAACCGTGGGCAGCCTTACGCGTTTCGCTTTCACACGACTCGCACAGACGAATCGGGTCTTCGAAACGACCCGCAAGAAACGCTTGGAGCTGGGCGCCGCGTTTGTAGGTCCAAGACTTGTCGCAGCCGGGTCGGCCACACGGCACCGCTCGGTCATCATGCGCGCGACAAAACTCGCGGCACACCTCACACATCTGCTTGGGCAGCGGCGCTTCGGACTCGAGGTCCTTACTTCCGCTGGACGCCCATGCGCGGAGCTGCGCATCCCGGTCGACCATCACCGGCCGGGTGCAGCCGTGCACCTTGCACACGGATGGACGGTCGGCGAGCTTGCCCAACTTGGCCTGACAAAGATCACACTTTCGCCGCGGCGCTCCATCACCGCGGCGGCGACGTTTCTTGCCGCGCTCGTCACCGCGACGCTTCTTCCACGAGCGATGTTTGATCTGCGCTTCGCGAGTCCAGGTCCAAGTCCGCTTGCATCCGTCGACCGAACACCGCACCTCGCTCGCCGCGGTGCTCTTGCACTGGTCGCACTCACGCCGAGGTGGCGCTTGCCCATACGCGGCGATCTGCTCGGCCGCCGTCCACGACCACAGGTTGTGGCACCCGTCGTTGGCACACGGGACCTCGCGGTCATCGATGTGGCTGAGCAACCCTCCCGCCAAGGCCGCGAGACCGGGGTCGAGTGGAGCCGCTGCGCCTTGCGATGGTTGCGGGGCGGCCTGGGCAGCGGGGTTCGCCTTGGCCTCCGGGTTCTTCTTTCGGCCGCCTCGGCGTCGCCGTCGACGCTTCTTGGCCGGGGGCGCGTCCGGGTTCGACTCGGACGCGCCGCGCGCGGCATCCCCTCCCGCCGACGCGGCAGCGGGTTTCTCGGCCGGCGTGCTGGACGTGGCCGGGGCCTCCTGGGCTTTGTTGGGGTCGGACAAGGGCGGAGGAGTATCTCCCGCGCATGAACTCGCGTCCACCCGGGCAACAGCGAGTTCAAGCACCGCGCAGGATTCGGCCTATAATGGCGGCGGAGTCCTCATGATCGCCCTTCTCATCGGCGCAGGCGTGGCCGCCGGAACCTACTGGTACGCCAAGTCTCAAAAGAAAGCCTCGTCCGGCCAATCCGCAGCCGCGGCGGCCGTCACCGGAGCCGCTGGCTGGGGCGCCGCAGCGCTCGTCGCCGCGGCCTGGCCCATCCTCCTCGTCGGCGGCGTTGGTGCGGGCATCTACTACGCCGTCAAGAAGAGCGACCAGAAGGCCCTGCCCCCGGCCGCAGACTGAACGAAGCCGCCCACGCCGTAGCCGTGAGGCCTCAGCTCGAGAGCGCCACGTAGTAGTAGACGACGGGCGCGACGAAGAGCAGCGCGTCGATCCGGTCGAGCAAGCCACCATGGCCGGGCAGGATCGTGCCCGAGTCCTTCACGCCGAACGTCCGCTTGAGCATCGACTCGACCAGGTCACCGGTCTGCCCAGCGACGCTGCCGAAGATGCCCAGCGGAATTGCGTGGGCGATCGGGAGGTCGGGAAGTAGCCACATCGAGCCAACCCCGACGGTGGCGAGACAAGAACCGAGAATGCCTCCGACCGCGCCCTCCCAGCTCTTCGCGGGACTCACCGCGGGGTAGAGCTTGTGTTTGCCCCACGCCCGCCCAAAGAAGTAGGCGACGGTGTCGGAGAAGAACGCCATGCACAGCACGACGGTGAGCCACTCGGGCCGACCGGAGTCCTTGAGCAGGGGCAGCACCGACATCAGTGCGGGCGCGTAGAGCAGACCGGCCAGCAACACGCCGAAGTGGCGGCCCGCGTTGGGGAGCTGGGCGCGACGCGAAAGCACCACCATCCCGACGACGAGCACCGAGAAGGCCAGCATCGGCGGCAAGGCCACGCCCGGGGAGACCAGCGATGGCAGCACCACGATCGCCGTCCCGAGCAGCGCAGCGACGACGCGCAACCGCGTGGCGGGGTCCTCCTCGGAGACCGGCAACGCCATGCGGATGAACTCGTCTTGCGCTCCGACGCCGAACACCACCGCGATGAACAACACCCCGTAGGCGGTCGGGTCGAGGAAGATCGCGAGCAGGACGAACGGGACGAGAACGGCCGCCGTCAGTAGACGCTTGGTCGTCTCTCCCACGCGTGCTCAGTCCATTCCGGCAGCCGAACGACCAGCCGACGATGGTCCGCCTTCGATCTGGTCCGAGGTTCGGCCGAAGCGACGCTCGCGGCTCGCAAAGTCGTGAAGGGCGGCCAGGAGGTCTTCGTCCGTGAACTCGGGCCACATCTTCTCGGTGAAGTGGAGTTCCGCGTAGGCGGTCTCCCACAAGAAGAAGTTGGAGATCCGGTGCTCACCGCTGGTGCGAATCAGCAGGTCGAGCTGCGGGAGCAGCTTCGACGACGGGAGATACGACTCGACCGTCTCCACCGAGACCTCGGAGGGATCGAGCGTGCCCGAGATGGCGGCTTGGCACATCTCGCGACACGCCTTGGCGATCATCTCGCGACCGCCGTAGCTCAGCGCCAGGCACAGCACCATGCCCTCGTTCTGGGCGGATGCGGCCATCAGCTCGACGAGCGGGTCACGCACGTGCGGAGGCAAGCGCTCGGTGTCGCCCACGGTGATCAGCCGGATCCCGTTGTCGAGGATCTCGCTCCGCTCCTGAATGAGGAACCGACGCAGCAGCTCCATCAGGCGGAAGACCTCTTCGGGGGGGCGGTCCCAGTTCTGTGACGAGAACGCAAACAGGGTGAGCGCGGGCAACCCGATGCGACGGGCGGCGCGAACGACGGTGCGTACGGAGTCGGATCCACGCTCGTGGCCCTCCTCCCGCGGCAAGCCCTGAGCACGTGCCCAACGGCCGTTGCCGTCCATAATGATGCCCACGTGGCGCGGCAGCGGAGCCGGGGTAACGCCTTCGGTCATGCGACCCACGCGAGATACCACGCGGGCTGTGCACGGGGAAGTCCCGGGCCGGGCCGTAGATGCGCGAGCGGCCCGAGTCGGGGTCCCGACGGTCGCGACCCCCGAGCGGGAAGAAACGGTGCTCCGGCGCGGTTGAGGACCCGTTTCCACCCCTACACACCGGTCAGGTTCGCCGCTTGCCGCGCTACAGTGCCCCCGATACCCTGCACTTCCTGCGTTTTCCGGTGCGCGGACTCGCGAAGGCCGACCTCGGTTCTTCGCTCGGGCCTCACGTTCGTTCACGAACCGGGCCACGAACCAGCCTCTCCCGAACCTCTTCCGTTCAGGGTCCATCCAGCATGAGCAGCGCTGACAAACTCGACTCCTTCCTCATCAAGAGCGGTCTGCCGTACGAGCAGATCGCCGACGGGACTTGGGTCCTGCACCCCGAGAGCGCGCGCAACGCGAGCCTCGGGGTGAAGATCGAAGACCCGATCGTCCTGTTCTCGATCCAGCTCTTCGAGCTGGGCGACGGCAACCACGCCGAAGTGTTTCGCACGCTGCTCGAGCTCAACTCCGAGCTCCTGCACGCGAGCTACTCCCTCCAGGGGTCTCAACTCGTGCTCTCGGGCGCGCAACAGCTGGAGAACCTCGACTTCAACGAGTTCCAGGCCATGGTCGACGACATGTGCATGGCACTCGACAACCATTATGCCAAGATTGCTCCGATGGTCTCGGCCAACCAGAGCAGCGGCACTGCGGGTGCCGAGGAGAGCGCGTAAGACATGGGACTGTTTTCACGACTGGGCACGCTGATCCGCTCCAACATCAACGAGCTGATCAACAAGGCTGAAGACCCGGAGAAGATGCTCAATCAAGTCCTCGTGGACATGAAGGCGCAGCTGGTCGAGGCCAAGAAGCAAGTCGCCGTCGCCATCGCGGACGAAAAGCGCATCAAGAAGCAGTACGAGCAAGAGGCCGCCAAAGCTGCCGAGTGGGAGCGCAAGGCCATGCTCGCGGTGAAAGCTGGCGACGACAACCTCGCCCGCGCCGCACTGACCCGCAAGCAAGAGCACGACGAAGTCGCCGAGACGCTCAAGCAACAGTGGGAAGCGCAGAAGCAGTCCGTCGAGCAGCTCAAGGGCGCTCTGCGGGGCCTCGACAACAAGATCGAAGAGGCCAAGCGCAAGCGCAACATCCTGGTCTCCCGCCAGAAGCGGGCCGAAGCGCAGCGCACCATCAACGAGACGCTGTCCAACATCAACTCCACCTCGGCCTTCGACACCTTCGAGCGCATGTCCGATCGCGTCACGCAGATCGAAGCCGAAGCCGAAGCCACCGCCGAGATCGGCGGGGCCCTGCCCGAGGCCACGCTCGAGTCGCAGTTCAAGGCGCTCGAAGCCAGCAGCGGTGTCGATGACGACCTCGCGGCGCTCAAGTCCAAGATGGCGCTTCAAGCCGCCGAGCAAGAGCGCGAACGCAAAGCCCTCGCCGGTGAGGTCGACGAATCGGCGGCCAGCGACGACGCGCCACCGTCCGAGCCCTCCGACGAGGAAGTCGAAGACGCCACCAAGGGCGCCGAGATCGACGCCCAGCTCGAAGAGCTCAAGAAGAAGCTCTCCGCCACCTGACCGGCCCCCAGGGCCCACGGCACTCGCAGCGGCCGTGACTCCGAAAGGAGCGCGGCCGTTCTGCGTTGAAGCGGTGGTGCCTCGGTGCGGACTTCTCTTCGTCACGTTGGCGGCAGGCTGCGCGCACGCGACCCCCGAGCACAGCACGGCCGCCCCGGTGCTGAACTGCGCCACGGAGTACACATCGCCGTATCAAACCGAGGGGGTCAGCCTGCGGAACCCCGCGTTCGGCACCATGCGAACCAGCGTCGAACTCGCGGCCCAGCAGGAGGCTCGAAGCTCGCATTGGAGTCCGCGGGCGCGGGTGGTCTTCGGCCGGCTCGCAGCGCCGCGAGGGTTTCGGCCGCGACCCGTATTGGCAGCAGCGCGTTCGGTTCGGTATCCGCTCCGTCGTTGTCACGAGCGTTCGCCGAGCTTCGATCGACACGCGCGCCACACCATCACCGTGCGGCTCTTGTGGACACCGCGGGGAATGCAGGTCACGGCGACCTCGGAGGCGGCAGAGAGCCTGCACGCCTGCGTCGAGAGGGTGCTCGGTGATGCCCCGTGGCCATCACTCCCCGCGGGTACCGCGGTCTCGATACCGCTCCGGGTGTCCGCACAGTAGCGGCACACGAAAAACTCGGAACCGATCGGTCGTTGCGGCAACCCTTTCATCGAGGAACCGCCATGCCGTCCCATCCCCGCTCGCTCCCGACCCTGTTGGCCCTGCTCGCAAGCCTGGGGTGCAGCCCGTCGCTCGACGACGAGAACGTGGCCGCGCGTTCGCGGGTCGTCGAAGTGTGCGAAACCGCGGCCGAGGTCTGCACGGCGAGCACTGAAATCGACACCTACGACCACATCGAGTGCCTCGCCCACGAAATCGCGGACGCGGGGGTTCTCTTCGAAGGGCCAAGCTGCGATCCGGTGGCCTCCGACCTCCGGGCCCTCGTGAGCGAGTCCATCGAAGCCTCGCCCGCAGATCCTGGAGCGGAGTGCGAAGCCCTGCTGTGGGAGCCCGGCGCGCCCGAGTACGACTGCGTTCGCCCGGGCGGCTGACCTTCCCGCCCGAGCCCTACCGAAGCCCGGCCTCGATCGCGGCGAGCACGGTCCGAATGCCCGTGCGCAGGGTGAGGTCGGGGTCGGGTGCCCAGGCGTCGGAGTGCAGCCCGGGCAGGTCCTTGCCCTTCTTCCAGGCCTTTGGCTCGACCGCGCCGAGCTTCCACATGATCGCGGGAATGCCCAGTGCCGTGCCGAATACGCCGAAGTCCTCGCCGCCCAGCGATGGTTCGTGGCGTTTGACCTTGTCCGCGCCGAGCTCCTTTTCGAACGCCGCACGCACGGTCCGGGTCCATGTGGGGTCGTTGTCGCACGAGGGCAGACCATCCCCCGTCTTGACCTCGGGAGGCTTGGGCGCGCGGTGGGCCTTGGCGATCTGTTTCGCGATGCGCTCGATCTCCTCCAGAAGCACCTTGCGGGTCTTGGGGCCGTACGAGCGCACCGTGAGCAGCAGCGTCGCCGAGGGCGGAATGATGTTGTGCTTGGTGCCCGCGTCGAACTTGCCCACCGTGACCACGGCCTTTTCGTCGGGCCGAATACGGCGCGACACGATTGTCTGCAGCGCCATCACGATCTCCGACCCGATGACGATCGGGTCGATCGTCTCGTGCGGGCGGGCACCGTGGCCGCCCTTGCCATGCACGATGATGTCCACCGAGTCGACGTTGGCATGGTGCGGTCCTTCGATGATGCTCACCTCCCCCGCCGGAAGGTCCGCGGCATCATGCAGCGCCACCGCCAGCCGAGGCGTGCCGTGTTTCTTCAGCAACCGCTTGAACGCGCGGTCGGCCACCATCGCCTTCGCCCCCGCCCCGAGCTCTTCCGCGGGCTGCCCAACGAACATCACGGTGCCCGACCAAGTGTCGCGGGTCGCCGCCAACACGGACAACGCTCCCACCGCGGTGGCCATGTGAATGTCGTGGCCACACGCGTGCATCACCCCAGGGTTCTGGCTCGCGTAGGGCAGTGCGGTGTGCTCGGTCACCGGGAGGCCATCCATGTCGGCCCGATAGAGCACCGTGGGCCCGGGCCCCTTGCCCTTCAGAATCGCGACGATCCCAGTTCCGCCGATGCCCTCGTGCACTTCCATGCCCAGGCCGCGCAGCGCATCGGCCAGGTGTTTCGACGTTTCGACCTCTCGTTTCGAGAGTTCGGGGTGGGCATGAAACCACTCGTACTCGGTCCGGGCCGTCGCCGCCGCCGCGTCGACCGGATCGGCGGACGCAGGAGCGAGGGCGGCGAGCAGGACCGAGAGCGACAGCGCCAGCATCGCAAACACGATGCCGCACCGCCGCGCCTACGGGCAACCGATGTCGTCGGGCAGCGGGAGGTCTTGGGTGGGCGTGCCGGGCTCGATCTCGACCGCTTCGAAGCGGGAACCCGTGAGTGAGATCGTGGTGGGCACGGTGACCTCGCCATCCGCGTCACCGCAGAGGAGGCCATCCCCGAGGGTGCCCTCGATGGAGATCGACGCGACGATGTCCGAGCCGGTGATCGGGTTGGCCGCACCGGAGACTTGAAGCTCGTGCAGCGGAATGGAGAACGTGCGCCCGGGTCCGACCGTGCCCACCAGGTCGATCGGTGGAGGCACGAGCTCTCGCGGCGTGTCGACGGACAAGACGTCGAGCGACAACGGCGTGAGCAGCATCGAGATGCTCTGCGCGTCGGCGTTGATCGTGCCCACGAACTGCAGCGGTGTGGCCTCCGCGATGATCGTAGGGAGGGAGACGAAGAACTCGCCGTCCACGGTGGTGTCGATGGGCTCGTCGGGCTCCCCCGTCGCGGCGTCTCGAGTGGTGGAGACCGGACGAGTGTCCGCTCCCGGAGCCATGCCTTGGGACCCGCTCGAGGACTCGGAGACGTCGTTCCCCGAGGTTCCGCCGGGATCCTCGACCTCGAGGGCAGGACCGCATCCCACCATCGCCACCACCATCGAACAACAAGCCAAACGCATGACAGCAACGTATCACGCGCTACTCTCGGTCGCGCGATGCCCGTAGCACGCCTGCCCGACTCCCAAATCCACGACGCCCTCCCCGACGGCTGGTCGTTCGAGAATGGCCGCCTGCACCGCCGGTTCGACTTCGCGGACTTCGGGGCTGCGATGGCGTTCATGGTTCGTGTCGCCTTCGTGTGTGAAGCGATGAATCACCACCCCAACTGGTCCAACGTCTACGCGACGGTCGACGTGCAACTGTGGACGCACGACGCGGACGGCGTCACCGAGCTCGACCTGTTGCTCGCCGGGCGCATGAACGAACTGTCCAAGTGAGTGCGGGCGCCTGGTCTGGGGCTCTCGGGCGTGATACGCGAGATCCGTGACGGCCGTTCGCGCGCTCTCGCTGTGCCTGCTCTGGGTTCTCACCGCCTGCGCGGGACGCCTCGACGGACCCACACCGCTCACCCGCGCCAAGCTCGAGCGCCACGCCGCGCTCGCGCCGGACGACCACCGTGGCCGTGCCCGATTCGCCGCCGAACTCGGCCTCGGCGGCGACGCCATCTTCCACGCCGAGCGCTGGCTCGAGCAGGCCCGCGCGCGCGTGCTGATCGGCAAGGCACTCGACGCGTCTCCGACCGACCTTCGCAACGCGCAACGCGACCTGAAGCACGCGGCCGCCCACGCGATCGACGTCGGTCGCCGCTTCGACGACGGAGCCCTGGTGCTCGACGGCGCGCTCGCCCAACGCCGCCCCGACCCCCGCGACCTCGCGTGGGGTTGTGAACACGCCGACTACTGGGGCGGCGACCCCGTGCCGCTGCTGGAGCACACCGAGGCCGACCCGACCGCATGGGTCGCCGCCTGGACGTTGCTGAGTGTCAGCGACTGGGGTCTCGAGTCCCTCGAAGAACGCGGATACACCGTGCCCTCCGCGGTGCTGCGCAAGCTGGACGCCCGCGGCAACGACGTCCGATGGGCGCAGCTCCGCCGGGCGCTGCAAGGCGGTGCGCTGAGCCAGCGAGCGGTCGAGCTCGCAGCCACCATCGCCAAACACGACCCGTCCGATCTCCGCGCCCGGCTCTTGCTCGAGCTACGCGAGGCGATGATGGACGGAAGCATGGTGCAGGACGCCGACCTGCTCGGAGACCAGACCGCCGACTGGGTGCCCGTCTCCCATCTGTCCCGAGCCCGCCGCCGCGCGGAGACCTTCACCGAGGCTCCCGCCGCACAGCTCCACTACGCCCAGCTCCTGCTCTCGCGCGGGCTCTCGGGCGACGCGCTCGCGGTGCTCGAGCGGGCCGAGGGGGCGTGGACGTCCGACACCCAACGAGACATCGCCTCGCTGATCGAGGGTCTCGCGCAACTGCGGGCTGGCCGTCCCGAGGCCTACGACGAATGGCGCACCCACCACGATGGCGCCGCTGCACTCTACGCCGACCGAAGCCTCAAGGCCTGGCACGCCTTCACGCTCGGCGGAGAGATGCTGCCGTCCGAGGACTCGCCGTTGGGCAAGGCATTGCTGGACGCAGTGCTCCGCCGGGTGACCGCGCGCGATCCCTCGCTGGTCATGAACGACCTGGTCCAGGCATGGGCGTCGGGCGACCTCGGCCGCCGCGACCGCGGGTGGGTCCGGGCCCGCATCGGCGTGCTGCACCCGCTGGTTGCCGACTGCCTAGACCGAGACGGAAAACCCGACGACTGCGCGACGCTGGTCACCCGCCCCTACCAAACGGCCTCGTGGGCCATCGCCGACCGAGGCTTGACCGACGCCTCCGCCAACACCCTGGTGCGGTGGGCCGACGTCCCCCTCTTGGGCGAAGACGGATGGAAGGCGATCGAGGCGGCACGCGAGACCACCTTGGCGCTGTCCTCCAGCTTCACGTCGGTCTACGTCCGGGGGCTTCTGCTTCGCGGCGAGTTCGAGGCGGCCGACGCCTGGCTGCAACGCTTCGGCGCCAGCTTGTCACCCGAGAACCTCGCCGGACTGCAGCTCACGTTGGCCGACCATCTTTCGGGGCGAGTCGAACCCGAATCCTCCGGGCGCGGGTTCTCCCGCTTCGAGAGCGCCTGGCCAGGCGACACCCGCTACGTCTCCCACGACGAGGTTCCCGAAGCCGACCCGCGCGCTCCGTGGCCGCAGAAGATGTACATGGCGGGCCAGGCGGTCAACGCAGGCCTCTTCGAGCGCGCGGAAACCGTCTATGTCGAGCTCGCGGAGGGCGTGCCCGCACCCGCACGTTCGCTCGCCCTCGGCCTCGCCGCACGCGCGGCGTTCGAAGCCGGACATCCCGCGGCGGCCAAGGGCCACCTGACCGAGCTGTCCGCGGACGACCCCGCACGGTTGCAGGTCGAAGCACTGCTGGCTGGCGCTGAGGGCAATGCCGAACGCGCGCGTGCATTGCTCGTCCGCGCCTGGCCCCACCGCCGCAGCGCTGCGGCCCACCTCTTGCGCCTGGGCGTGTCGATGCAGACCGCCTCCGGCCTGGAAGCGCTGGTCGAACACGGCACGCTGCCGTGGTCGCTCGAAAACGCCGTGCGAACGGGTTCGATCGGCGACCTGTCCACGCTCGCCTCGATGCTGCAGCTGCACGACGACCCAGCACAGGCGTGGGAACAGGCCGACACCGTGCTGCCCGAGCTGCTGCCGGGGGCGATTCAGTTCGGCAACGAGCGACTGCGTGCGACCCGTCGTGCCGACGATGCGCGTCCCATCGCCGCCAAACTGATCGCGCTGCATCAGCGTCGCCCACATCCGCCGCGCGACACGGTCATCGAGCTGATGCTCCTGACGGGGCAACACGCAGAAGCCCTTTCGCTCGCGCGCTCGGAAATCCCCGAAGAGTGGATCGTTCCGCTCGAGTCCACCCACGCGCTGGTCCGCCTGCATACCGCGGCACGCGACGGATCGATCTCCACCGAGGCGCTGTGGGACGAGTGGCGTTGGCGAGCAGGCATCGGCGACGAAGCCAAACACCAAGCGCTTCTGGGCAAGGCCAAGGGACCACTGCTCGGCTACGCGTGCATGCTGCTCAGCGATACGCCCGGCGACGCGCGAGCGCTGCCCACCTGCAAACGCGCATGGGAGGCAGAGCGCGAACAGAGCTGGCAGTCGGCGGTCAACTACAGCTTCGTGCTGCTGCAACAGGACGTCCCACCTCCTGAGGCGCTCGCCCAGCTGTTCACCGCGTCCTCACCCCCGCCCTACAACCCCGCTGCGCCGCCGTTGCGCGACCGGGCTGATGTGGCCGTGCTGCATCAGAACCTCGGCGCGTGGCTCTCGATGGGCAACGAAGACGAGCGCGCGGCGCATGCCCGGCTCGACGCTTACGCCTACGCCCGCTGGGACGACAAGTCCGACAACGACGTGCTCGAGGCGGAGTACGGCGTGCGGGGCGAACACGCCCGCGCGGGGACCCTTTCCGCATCCGACACCGACGCCGCCACCGCGTTGGCGCGCGCCGCCTACCAAGCGCTGCGCGGCCTCCAGCCGGACGTCGCCCGCCACTACGCGCGAGTCAGCGCGGCCCTGCCCGAGGACAAAGGCTCGATCGGAGGCCCGCTCGCGGCGGCCCAAGTCGCCGCGCTCGCGCCCCTGTTGTCCGCCGACGTCGAAGCCAAGCGGGCGCCCGCAGCCGTACTCGGCGACGCGGTCTCCACCGCGTTCGACTCCGCGGGCGCGCTCGAAGTGCTCGCGCCGCTGCACGACAAACACCCCGACTCGCTGCTCGTACGCGCCTTGCTGGCCGAAGCCGACACCGCCGACGGCCGGTTCGACCTCGCCCTCAAACGCCTCGAACCGGTGGAGGCCGCGCACGCGACCAATCCCTTCGTCGCAGTGATCGGCGCTCGCGCTCGGCTGGGTGCCGACGACCCCGGTGGCGCCAAGGCTCGCTTTGCGGCGGCCATCGCCGCCCATCCCGAGTCTGCGCTGCTGCGTTACGCCGAGCTGCCCGAGTCCATCGCGGGCGCTCGCCCCGGCATTCCCGCCTGGCTGCGCACCGCCGATGCCTACGACGAGCGACTGCAAAGCCTGTCCACCGAGGACCTGATGGGACTGGTCCCTCGTTATCGCAGTCACACCGAGGTCGCCGCGGATGCGTTCTTCCCGCTCGCCTGGGACCCTCGCGAAGACGACCCCTTGAGCGCACGCGGACCCGAGGGCGAATGGGTCTCTCTCACGCAAGACGCCCGTGCATCGCGCTGCGTGGGCGAAGAGTGCGTTCGCGACCTGCTCGACTCACTCACGCGTCGCGGCTACACGCTGCACTTCACCCGCACCACCGCGTTGCCCGTCGGCGAAGCCACCGAGGCCACGCTCAGTGACGCCACCTCGGTTTGGGTGGTCACGAGCGTCCCTGTCGGGGGCCGCGTGTTCACGTTGCTGGGTTCCGCGCAGCACGACCGCGCCGACGCCATGCTCGAGGCTTTCGCGCTGCTTCGCCGCAGCTTTGCACCGCTCGATGGGGTGTTGCCCGCGTTCGCCGTGGCCAGCCTGCGCGCCGATGGAGCGACGCTGGTCGACCGCTTCCGCCTGAAGGCGCGCCTCGAAGCTGCCACCGCCGGCGGCGACGACTGCCCCGCCCCCAAGGCCCTGGCGGACGCTTCGCCCGCAGCCGCCGCCGAGGTCCTGCTCGACCTCTACCTCTCCAACCCCACCCCAAAGCGGCGCAAGCAGGTGCTGCAGTGCGCGAAAGGAGGCGACCGCATCGCACGGCGGCTCGCACTCGCCACGTTGCTCGATGACGACGCGAGCGTGCATGCCTGGGGCCGAACGGCCGTCGACCACCACCCGTCGCGCGCGATTCGCGACGCAAAACATCTGCTGCCGATGGACATCCCCCTGTCCACGCCGGACTACTTCGACCGCGACGAATCGGCCCCCCGTGGGCGCATCGAGCTCGGACTCGCCTTGCCCGAGCGCGCGGCACGGCGCTGGCTCGACACGCTGCTGTCCAGCGCCGACGAAGCCGCAGTGGTCGACGCGTGGGTCATCGCATCCCAGCGACCCAGCGTGGTCGATGTCGAGGTTGCCACCCGCACGGCCCGCGACGCCGAGCCCGGCATCGCCTTTCTCGCCCTCGACGTCCTCGAGCGCGTGGCCCCGGCCGCCTACGCCACCACCCTGCGGGCACGCTTCGACGCGCTCGACCCCGTGGCGCTCGCCGAGGACGAGCTCTGGCAAGGCCGCGCTCTCGGCTTCGGCCTGGTGGAGCTCGCCGATGCCGCGGACGGCCCGCGATTGCGACGCGCAGCCAAGCGCTTCGAAGGCGACTCCGAGGCGCACAAGGACGCCGCGAAGTCCCTGCGCAAGCTCGCCCAGTGGCACGCCGAGATGCTCGCCGGCGACCCCACCAGCGCAGACCCGTTCAACGCGGCACAGCGGGCGCGCACCAAGGCGGCACGCAAACCTCGCAGCGCGGCACAACTCGAAACGCTGCCTCTGCCCAAGCTGCTGCCCACCCGGCATTGGACCTTCGCCCGCGTGGCATCCCCGGGCCTGTTCGCCAGCACCGTGCTCGACCTGACGCGCCGACTCGACCCCGGCGACCCCACCCAACGCCTGCTGGTCAGCCGCGCTGTCGAAACCATGCGCCAGTCCAACGGCTTCGACGCACTGCTGGAAGGAGGCGGCCTCGACCTCTCGGCACCGATCGAGTGCGCGAGCATGGCCGGAGACTCGGGCTTCGTGTGCTCGGCCACGGTGCTCGATCAGGGCGCCCTGCTGACCGAACTCGGCCACCGGGGCTACGACTCCGACGCCGGCCTGGCGATCGTGCTGCAACTCTCCAAGGGTGCGGGTCTGCTGCCGGTGGGCCTCAGCGCGCTGCCGGTCTTCATGCACGAGCTGGTCTACGGCGAGCCCGACAAAGACGAGGACGACGAGGACGAAGACCCCGTCGAGCGTCGATATCAACGACTCCGACATCGGGTCGACATCGCGGGGCACGACCTGCACTACTACGCAATCATCGAGGCCGAGGAAGGCTCGGTGGGGACCGATGCCGAGCGTTACCTGTTCGTCGGAGACCGCGTGCTGGTGTTCTCCAACGACTTCATGGCCCGGCGTGTGCTGTTCGAGCCCACGGCCGACGCGACATCGCTCGGCGACGACCCCGAGTTCGTCGCGCTCACCCGAGACTGGAAGGACGGCAGCGCCTTGCAAGCCGCTGCGATGGGCATGAGTTCGTTGATCGACGACGCGAGCATCGCGAGCGAGGTCGTCGCCGACGGCAAGGGCATCGCGTTCCGCTACTCGGCAACCACCGACGCCAAGCTCGGCGACATGTCCAACGCCCAAGCCCACCTGCCTCCGGGCGCAGTGAGCACCCTGGTGGTGGGTTTTCCCAAACAAGACGACGCGGACGACGACCTGCCCGAGCTCACCGAACGCAAGCTCGCCAGCGGCGACGTCGTTCCGCCCGTGGCCTTGCTCGCGGCCAGCGAAGGCGCCGCCTTCGGCTGGTACCCCGCACCCGGGGATGGGCTGTGGCGACAGTGGGCGATGGTGTTTCCGCACGGTGCTGCGCTGCGCAAGGCCGCCCGCGCGCTCGGTGTCAGGCGTCCGAGTGGCACCGCCAAACAAACCAAGGCCGGCTGGTGGTACGGCGAGGTCGACGACTTGCTGATCGTGGCCAGCACCGAGCAACTCGCCAAGCTCGCCCTCGCCCGACCGTCGGTGCCCTCGAGCACCCCCTACCTCCTCGGACGCGGCACCTTCGAAGGCGAACGTGCGTCCAAGGTCGTCGCCCGTTTGCCCTTCACCGACCCCGAACTCGAACGCATGCTGATGCGATTCTTCGCCGCCATCGTCGGGTTGGTCGAAGACGTCGGGTTCGAGGCGACCTGGGATCCGAAGACCCGGGTCGGTCGCATGGAGGGGCGGGTGTCGCTGCGCTTGCGAGACCTCGAAGGCAGCGAAGTCGTCGACCGGTGGCTCGCTGCCGCCCGCTTCCGCAACGCCGCCGAGCTTCCTCGCACGCTCAGCGCGACCGAAGCCGAGGGCACGCTGCGATTCACCGTGCGGGTGGGCGATGCCAAGGCCTTCATCGACCAGTCGGTGTACCCCTCGGCACGGGTGACCGCACGCGCCACCGATGACACCCACGTCGAACTCACGGTCCGCGCCAAGGCACGCGACGCCGAAGCGAACGAGACGCTCTCGAAAGCCAGGTCGAAGGCGCTGCTCGACACCTCCGACGATCTCCGCATTCACGACAACACCATCGAGTCGGTCCGCGACACCCTCACCAAGCCCTCGATGGACAACACCGCCAAAGCCAAGGCGATCACCGAGTGGGTGCACGAGCGCATCGACTACGAGGTCACGCCGCGCTCACTCGATGCGACGCAGATCCTCGAGGTCGGTCGCGGCGACTGCAGCGAATACGCCCGGCTGTCGGTTGCGCTGCTCCGCTCCGCGGGGGTGCCCGCCGAGGTTCGCAGCGGCATGGCAGCCCAAGCCGGCGACATGGTGGCGCACGCCTGGGTCGCCTATCACGACGGCAAACGCTGGCACGAAGTCGACCCCACGTGGGGGCGCATGAGCGTCACGGCGGGACACCTCCCACTCGAAGTCACCGACGTGCTCGCGCTCATTTCCTTAGGTCAGCTCGAAATCGTGACGATCGACAGCGTGAAGTGACCGACCCGCTATAGTCGGCACCTCGCATGGATCGCCGCAAGTTCCTCCTCGGCTCCAGCCTCGCCCTCGGCGGGCTCGCGGCGTGCTCGGACGATGCCCAGGCCGCGCCCGAACCGGCCGCCCCCGCCCCACGCGAGGGCGGCCCACCACCGCTGCCCGTCCCCAAGCTCGGCCCGCAGCCCCCCGACGGACGGCAAGTCGCGTACGCGCAGCAAGGGGAGGACTTGGTCATCATGCAGGCGCTCGGCATGTTGGGCGTGTCCAAGCCGCGGTACCTCGACGTCGGAGCGTTTCACCCGACGATCGGCAGCAACACCTACCTCGCCTATCTCGCAGGCGGCAGCGGGGTGCTCGTCGAGCCCAACCCACCGATGGCCAAAATGCTCGGTGAGGCACGGCCCCGCGACACAGTCGTGAACGCGGGCGTCGGTACGACAGACGCCTCCGAAGCGGAGTACTTCCTCATTCGCGACCGCCCCCAGCTCAACACCTTTTCCAAGGCCCAGGTTGACCGCTACATCGCCGAAGGCGGCGCGCTGGAAAAGACGATGACGATGAAGCTCGTGAAGCTGGATGCCCTGCTGCGCGAACACTTCGAAGGCGGCATCGATCTGCTGAGCGTCGACGTCGAAGGCCTCGACCTCGACATTCTCCGCTCGATGGACCCCGCCGGCCCACGGCCCACCGTCATCTGCGTCGAAACCGGCATCTACGGGACCCCCGCCCTCGTTCCCGAGGTGTTCGCCCTGCTCGGCGAGCGCGGCTACACACCGCGGGGCGGGTCGATGATCAACACCGTGTTCGTCGATACGAAGGCCCTGCAGCGCAAGGCCCCCGAAGGCGCCACGGTCTCGCTTTGATGCAGTCGCGCCCCCGGGCTCGGTCGAAATCGGTAGTTCTTCCGATTTGAAGACCGCGGCCGCGGTTCTACCGTAGAGCCGATGGAACGGCGAAGCATTGTGCACGCGACCACAGTCTCGCTCTTCCTGGCGGGCTGTTCGCAAGACGGTGGCTCGGACACCGCCGGTGCGGCTGCGTCCAGCACCCGAGGCGAGAGCGGGGTCGCGAGCTCCGCCGACGGGAGCGGCCCGGTCACCGATGGCCCGGCGCCGTCCAGCACGAGTGCCGCGACGACAGTTTCGACGAGCGCGGGCGACACAGGCTTGGATACCGAGAGCGGCGGCGACACCAGTGGTGAACAAGGTCCGTTTTCCTGCGCCGAGCGTTGGCCAGACCACCCCGAGTGGCTCTTGTGCGACGACTTCGAGCTCGGAGGTGGCGACTTCGAAGCGTGGCGCGAGACCACCCCGTTTCACGCGATCTCCGGGGACGAGCGCGGCCGCACCGACCTCAGCAACGAACACACGCACGGGGGCGACTGGGCGATGCACTTTCCCGCCCTCGAGAGCAGCAACTTCGCCGGTGGTTCACTCGAATGGATGAGCTGTGCCGACGGTGAGTACAGCTCGGGCTGCTCCTTGGCGGGCTACGAGACGATCTACACCCGGCTATGGGTGCGCTTCGCAAGCGACCACGAGCTCGTGCACCACTTCCTTCGTCTCGGAGGCCGATACACCCAAGACTCGCCCTACGACGCCAGCCTTCCCGGAGGCAACTTCAACGGCACCGCCGGGTGTCTTCCCGACGGCACCACCCACATGGACATGACGGTCGAGGTCAGCCGAAGCTCCGACCCGCTTCGAAACAAGACCGGCTACTTCTACTCGTACCACCGCAACATGGAGCCCTCGTGCTGCGGCGGTGGAACCGACGGCAACGGCAACTGCGTCAACAACCGCTTCGACCAGATCTGCGCCGACTGCAGCCGCTGGGACGCGATTTCCCTCGAGCCCTCGTGCGGCAACAGCGACGAGCGCTGCTACTGGGGTGACACGTTCGAGGTGTCCGACGCCGAGCTCGACGCCGACCCCGACCGCTACACCTTCCCCAAAGGCGAGTGGTTCTGCGTCGAAGCAGCGTTTACCGCCAACACCCCAGGCCTCGCCGACGGCAAGATGGAGTACTGGATCAACGACGGCCCCGGCTACGCCGTCGAGGCCATGGACTGGCGAACCGTCGATACCGTCAAGGTCAACCGCGTCAGCGTGCAGCACTACGTCAGCGGAGAAGCCTGGTTCGGAACCCCCGTGCAGAGCAACAAGGCCTGGTACGACGACGTCGTCATCAGCACCGAGCGCATCGGCTGCAACTAGACGTCGTGCTTCGCGGAGGGGCAGGGATTCTCCGGTGGGCCCATTCGACGCCAATTCCGGTAGAACTCAAATGCGACAACGTTGTCGCATCTAGGTCAAAGACGTCAGGGTCGTTGCTGCGCGTGCTTGCGGAGCCAGGCGACCGTTACCCCGAGAAACGCCGGGAGCCGATCGTGAGCATCCGGGGTCGATAGAGCGTTGGCTTTGGCAAGGAGTTGGCGACGCGTCAACGACTTTCCGTTGGCGGCGGCCCACGCTCGGATGGCATCGATCGCCGCTGCCCGCCCCTCGCGAAGCCGAGCCACGTTGAGGTTCAGCGTATCGAGGTCAATCTCCACGGACTCGGGTGCGGCCGCGGATGCAATGGCCTCGCCCAACGCAGTGACGACGACGTGGGCCTCACACGACGGCTGGCGAGGATCGAGTGTGATGACCTGGTTGCCCTTGGCGGTGTCGCAGTGTTGCCCGCTCGGCGGGCTTCCTTCACCACCATCACAGGCTGCCAACAGGTTGGAATAGTCGAGCGCAAGCGCAGGACTCACGCTTTGCGGTGCCCAATGCTCGACCTTCATGCCGCCCGGGCCGTCCTCGATTCGGCGCATGCAGTAGCAACACAGATGCCCCTGCTCCTTCAGCAGAGCCTTTCGCAGATCGCCCTTGGGCCCATCGTCGAACCGTGGCGCAGGCACCTTCTGCTTGCGGAAGCGAAGCCAACTCCCGGGCTCCGCACCCTTGCGGATGTGACGCATCACGCACCCCGCAGCATCAGCGCGGTACGGAGCCGAACGACTTCGCGATCGTCTTCCCCAAACCGCTCGGCCAGCTTCTGAACCGCGGCTTCCGCTTCGTCGTCGGGTCCGACCTCGACCAAGCGTGCGGCCGCCTGGAGTTCATCCTCGGTCGCAGGATCCCGCGCCGAAGCCCCCATCAACTCCTCGAGCACCGCGTTCGAGTCGCGGCCCTTGCTCGGGTACGCCGCCGGGTGGACCTCGAAGTCATCCAAGATGAACAAGCTCTCGGCGTCCACCGAACCGACGACCTGAGGCGAATGAGTCGTGATGATGAACTGGCAGCCCGGGAACGCTGCGAGCAAGCGGGGCACCACGACACGCTGCCAGCGAGGGTGAAGGTGGAGTTCGATCTCGTCTATGACGATCGTGGCACTGCGCTCGGCGATGGGAGCGGGGTCGTCACGGAAGGCGCTGAGGAATCGGGAGACCTCGACCCCCAGTGCGACCAAGCTCTTCTCCCCTTCCGAAAGCATGTCGTACGACAGCGGTACACCCCCCTTGTCGAAAACCAATGACGAGCTGCCCGGTGCGTCGTCGCGTTCGACACGTGGATTCGAGAACCCGGGAAGGAGCTCCTTCAGGGCCTGTCTCACGAGGCAGAGCGCATCGTCCTCCGCGTCCAAGTCTCGCGTGCGAACACGGAGCTGGTTTTCGAGGTCCTCTCTCTCGCGAAACCACTCCTCGGCGTTGGCGTACTGCAGCACCCCGCCAACGTCGGAGTCTTGCCCATCCAAGAAGCGGCTTCCCCGAGTCGTGGACAGGCACAAGATGCGCAGGGCGAGCGTGTTGGAATGCGCGGCGCTAGTGACATGCGTTGGTCGGTCGGACGCATCGAACTGGAATCCGTGCTCCAACCCATCTTGGTCATGCGCAGAGGCGCTGAACGAATCGCTTCCGACCCGAATGTCCGAGAGTCTAAGACGCGCCAAGACCTTTGTCGGGTCGACCCCGAGCAGCGAAAGTGCATCGACGATGCTGCTCTTGCCGCTGCCATTCTCCCCGATCAGCAGCGTCAGCCGCCGATTCAGATCCAGCTCCAGCGCACGAAACCCGCGGAAACTCTTCAGGCTGAGGCTCTCGATCCACATGCCGCGCCTCATTGTCGCACAGCCGCTGCCTGGGCTCACTTCTTCCAGGGTTTGCGGTCGAAGTAGTCCTTGGTGAGCTCGGCCAGCTTTGGCGAGAGCAGGACCAGGGCGATCAAGTTGGGCAGGATGACGACGCCCATCAGCAGGTCGCCGAGCGTCCACGCGAGCGATAGCGGCAGGACGGCGCCCATGAAGTGCATCAACACGAAGACGGCGCGATAGGGACCGACGGCTTTGGGGCCCAGGACGTAGTTGGCACAGCGGTCACCGTAGTAGCTCCACGAGATCGCCGTGGATACGCCGAACAGGACCACGCACAGCAGCACGATGTGGTGACCGAAGTCGCCGATCGGCGAAAGGCCACGCTTGAAGGCCATCATCGTCAGCGGTGCGCCGCTCTCGGCCGCGTCACCGTACAGCGCGGTGTATTCGGTGCCGTCGGTGGCGACGGCTTTGCTCTCGCCGGGCGACACCGTGCCCGAGAAGGGCTTGGACTGCGCCTCGTCGACGTAGAGCACCGCGATCGGTGCGTCGTGCCAGCCCACCGATGGACCGGTGGACTTGCCGTCTTCGACCTCGATGGTCTTGGGCGGCTCTTCCATCGAGGAGAACGAGCCGTCGGCGCTGACGTCGACGAAGGTCATGTCACCGCCGGCGATCGGCAACTCGGTGGGAGTGAAATCTTTCCAGACCCCGGTGATGATGATGACCATCGCGGTCATCGTGCAGATGAGGATCGTGTCGATGAACGGCTCGAGCAGAGCGACGACGCCTTCGGACACGGGCTCGTCGGTCTTGGCCGCCGCGTGGGCGATCGGAGCGCTGCCCTGGCCGGCCTCGTTGGAGAACAAGCCCCGCTTCACCCCCCACATCGCCGTGACCAGAACTGCGCCGACGCCGGTGCCTGCGACCCCCGCGGTCGGGTTGAACGCCTCGGCGACCACCAGGCTCAGCGCCGGGCCGATCTCCCCTGCGTTCATCAGCAGGATCGTCAATGCACCCGCGACGTACAGGCCCGCCATCGCGGGGGCCAAGATCGCGGTGACCTTGCCGATGCGCTGAATGCCACCCAACACGACCCCACCGACCACACCCGCGGCGACGAGGCCCGTGATCCAGGCCGGGACGCCGAAGGTGGCGTCCATCGTGTCGGCGACCGTGTTGGCCTGCACACCGTTGCCGGTGAAGAACGCGGTGAGTCCCAACGCCACCGCGAAGAACACCGCCAGTGGTTTCCAGGCCGGGCCGAGTCCGCGCTCGATGTAGTACATCGGCCCGCCCGCCACGCCGCCCTCGTCTCCGGTCGCCCGGTACTTCTGGGCCAGCGTCACCTCGGAGAACTTGGTGGCCATGCCCAGCAGCGCGGTGATCCACATCCAGAACAGCGCCCCCGGTCCGCCCCAGTGCAGGGCGATCGCCACACCGCCGATGTTGCCGATGCCCACCGTCGCGGACAGCGCCGTGGATAGCGCTTGAAAGTGGGAGACGTCGCCGGGGTCGTCGGGATCGTCGTAGCGTCCCGTCGCGACCGCAAAGCCGTGACCCAGGCGGCGGAACTGCACCAATCCCAGGCGAAGCGTCAGAAAGAAGCCCACGCCGAGCAGCGCGATGACGATGAACGGGATCGTCTGATCCCCCACGGGAACGCCCGCAGACCAGATGAGCGTGTTGATGCTCTCGACGAGTTGTTCCAAGGCTTCCATGGGCGCGGCGCCGCAGCATCGCCCCCGGGGGGCGCATCATGCAAGCGCGGGGGGCTGACGGCCGCCTCGCGGCGGTGGTAGTGATGCCCCCGCATGGCTCCGCGTAGGCGCTCCCACTCGCTGCAAACGCTTCTTCTGCTGGCTTGTTTCGCCACCACGAGCGCCTGTCGAACCGGCGGCAGCACCCACACGCCCGACGACACGGCCCCTGCAGACGCCGCCAGTGCCTGGAGCTTTCACCCTTCGCCGCCGCCCGAGCCCGAGCCCGAGTCCGACGAAGCAGCGGGCAAAGACGGCGACGAGGCCGACAAGAAGAAGCCCTGGAACATCGAGGAAGCCCCGGGCCCGCGCAAGACGGTGACGATCGACACCGACACCGGGACCTGGATGAGCCTCACGCTGAGCCCAGATGGCGCGACGATCGTGTTCGATCTGCTGGGAGACTTGTACAGCATGCCGTTCGGCGGCGGTGAGGCCAAGGCGCTGACCTCGGGCATGGCGTGGGACATGCAGCCCGTGTTCAGCCCCGACGGCAAATGGATCGCGTTCACCAGCGACCGCGACGGCGCCGACAACATCTGGGTCATGCCCGCCGGTGGCGGCGAGCCTCGGCAGATCACCAAGGAAGACTTCCGCCTGGTCAACAGCCCCGCGTGGACACCCGACGGGCAGTTCATCGTGGCGCGCAAGCACTTCACCGCGCGCCGCAGCTTGGGCGCCGGGGAGATGTGGCTCTACCACATCGGTGGCGACACCAAGGGCGTGCGCATGACCGAAAAACCCAACGACCAAAAGGACGTGGGCGAGCCGGTCTTCTCGCCGGACGGCAAGTGGCTCTACTTCAGCCAAGACACCACGCCCGGCCAGCACTTCGAATACAACAAGGACCCGCACGCGGGCATCTACGACATCAAACGCATGGACCGCAGCGACGGCCGCATCGAGGTGTTCGTCGGTGGCCCCGGAGGCGCGGTCCGGCCCACGCCCTCCCCCGACGGCAAGCAGCTCGCCTTCGTGCGCCGCGAAGGGCTGGACACCGTGCTCGCCGTCAAGGACCTCACCAGCGGAGCGGAGCGCATCGTGGCCCGCAACCTCGACCGCGACATGCAGGAGACCTGGGCCATTCACGGCGTCTACCCGACGATGGCCTGGACCCCCGACAACAAGCAGCTGGTGTACTGGGGCGAGGGCAAGATTCACCGGGTCGAGCTCAAGACCGGCAACGTCACCAACATCCCTTTTCACGTGAAGGACACCCGTGAGGTCGTCGAGGCGCTGCGGCACCAAGTCGACCCCGCGCCCAAGTCGTTTCACACCAAGATGCTGCGCGATGTGGTCGTCTCCCCCGACGGCAAGAAGGTCGTCTACCAGGCGCTCGGGCGGCTCTACATGAAGAGCCTGCCCGACGGCAAAGCCAAGCCGCTCACCTCCGACAAGGGCGTGCACGAGTTCTTCGGCGCCTTCTCCCGCGACGGCAAGCGCGTGGTCTTCGTGTCGTGGACTGACGACGGGTTGGCGAGCGTGCGCACGGTGCCGGCCTCCGGCGGCCGCAGCACCAAGGTCACCAAGGATCCGGGCCACTACTTCCACCCGACGTTCGCCCCCGACGGCAAAACCATCGTTTTTCGCAAGGGCTCGGGCGGCTGGCTCACCTCCCCGCTGTGGGGGCAAGACGAGGGCCTCTACGCCATCCCCACCCGTGGCGGCACGCCCACCCTCATCAGCCGCAGTGGCGCCAGCCCGCACTTCGGGGCCGACAGCGACCGGGTGTTCTTCACCGGGTTTGGCAAGAAAGGCAAACGGGAGCTCCGCAGCATCGAGCTCGACGGCTCCGACCTGCGCACGCACGTGGGCTCCGAGAAGGCCACCCGCATGCGCGTGTCGCCCGACGGTCAGTGGCTCGCGTTTCAAGAGGGCTTCAACGCCTACATCACGCCCTTCCCCGCCACTGGGCGCAGCTTCGACGTCAGCCCCAAGACCAAGGCGCTTCCCGTGCGCCAGGTCAGCCGAGACACCGGCGACTTCATGCATTGGTCGGGCGACAGCAGCCGACTGTATTGGTCGACGGGCCCCGAGCTGTTCGCGCGCGATCTGAAGGAGACCTTCTCGTTCATCGACGGCGCGCCCGAAGAGCTGCCCAAGCCTCCCGAGTCCGGCACCGACATCGGCTTCGACGTCGACACCTACGTGCCCAAGACCAGCTTCGCCCTCGAGGGCGCCCGCATCGTCACGATGAAGGGTGAAGAGGTCATCGAAGACGGCGTCGTCGTCGTCGAGGGTGACCGCATCACCGCCGTCGGCAAACGCGGAGAGGTCACCGTGCCCAAGGGCGCCGAAACCGTCGATGTCTCAGGCAAGACGATCATTCCCGGCCTGGTCGACGTGCACGCGCATGGATCCCAAGGCGAGGGCGGCATCACCCCGCAACAGAACTGGCTGCACTACGCCACGCTCACCTTCGGGGTCACCACCGTGCACGACCCCTCCAACGACACCGGGGAGATCTTCGCCGCCGCCGAGCTGGCCCGAGCCGGGGACATCGTGGCACCGCGGATCTTCTCCACGGGCACGATTCTCTACGGCGCCGACGCCCCGTTCACCGCGGTGGTCAACAACCTCGACGATGCGCGCAGCCACCTGCGGAGACTCAAGGCGGTCGGAGCCTTCAGCGTGAAGAGCTACAACCAGCCGCGCCGCAACCAGCGGCAGCAGGTGCTCACCGCCGCGCGCGAGCTGGAGATGATGGTCGTGCCCGAGGGCGGGTCCACGCTCCAGCACAACCTCAACATGATCGTCGACGGGCACACCGGCATCGAGCACGCGATCCCGGTCGCCGACGGCTACGGCGACATCGAACAGCTGTGGAGCGCGACCGAGGTCGGCTACACGCCCACGATGGGCGTGGGTTACGGCGGGCTTGGTGGCGAGCTGTACTGGTACGCGCACACCAACGTGTTCGAACACCCCAAGATGCAGGCGTTCGTGCCCCCGCATGCCTACGAGCCGCGGTCTCGCCGGCGTCCGCTGGCCTCGAAGGGCGACTGGAACCACGTCCGCATCGCCGAGCTCGCGGCCGATCTGCAAGACGCGGGTGTGAAGGTCAACCTGGGCGCGCACGGCCAGCGAGAGGGTCTAGCGGCCCACTGGGAGCTGTGGATGTTCGTGCAAGGCGGCATGACCCCGCACGAGGCCCTGCGTGCCGTTACCGTGGATAGCGCGCACTACATCGGCATGGACCACGCGCTGGGCTCGATCGAGCCCGGAAAGCTGGCCGATCTCGCGATCATCGACGGCAACCCGCTGGAGAACATCCGCGACAGCGACAAGGTCAGCCACACGATGGTCGGCGGCCGGCTGTTCGACGCCTCCACCATGAACGAGATCGGCGGCCGCGAGGTGAAGGCCGAGCCGTTCTACTGGCAGGGCACCGCCGGCTCCACCCGTCCCACCACCACCTTCACCCAACATCGACATTGACCGCGACTGTGGCGCGTCGACCAGCTAACCTCGGGCCCGAATGATCTTCGCCTCCGCGCTCTCGGGTGCCGACCGTTTCGACACCGCCTTCGATGAAGTCATCGACGACCTCGAAGAGCAACTGGACGGTTCCGACCCCTCGCTGATCACGATGTTCGTGGGCTCGACCCACGAACGCGACTACGTGCGACTGCATCGCATGGTGCGGGAGAAGTACCCGTCGGCGGGGATCGTCGGATGTTCCGCGGGAGGAACGATCGGCGGCGGCAAGGAACTCGAAGAAGGCGCAGGCCTCTCGCTCAGCGCTGCCTCGATGCCTGGGGTGGAGGTTCGGCCGTTCCACCTGGAACCGGACCGGATTCCCGTGCCCGAAGCGGCGAGCCTCTGGCGTGAAACCCTGGACACGCCCGCCGACGTGCACCCCACGATCATCGTGTTGCCCGAGCCGTTCACCAGCCCGGTCGATGCGGTGCTCGAAGGTCTCGACCGCACGTTCGAAGGCGGCACGGTCGTCGGCGGCTTGGCCAGCGGCATTCAAGAAGCGGGCGCCGGCGCCCTCTTTGCGGGCGACGAAGTGCACGCAACCGGGACCGCCGGTGTGGTGCTGTGGGGCAACCTGCAGGTCGACACCATCGTCTCGCAGGGATGCCGGCCGATCGGCGCGCCGATGTTCATCACGCGCGGCCACGAGAACCTGATCACGGGACTCGACGGGCAAAGCCCGGCCACCGTGCTGCAGCGCCTCTACGACAGCCTGCCCACCGAAGACCAAGCCCGCCTGCGGCAGTCGCTGTACGTGGGCTTGGTGATGGACGACGACCTCGAGGTCTACGAGCAGGGTGACTTCCTGATTCGCAACATCATGGGCCTCGACGGAGACACCGGTGCGCTCGCGATCAGCACCGAGGTCCGGCCCAACACGGTCGTGCAGTTTCACCTTCGCGACGCCGACACGTCGGCGCGAGAGCTGCAAGCGCTGCTCGAAGCACGCCGGGATGCAGGCATGCCCTTCCCCGCCGGGGCGTTGATGTTCTCCTGCCTCGGCCGCGGTCGCAGCCTCTACGGCGAAGGCGACGTCGACAGCAGTATCATTCGCGAGATCTATCCGCGGCTTCCGATCGGCGGCTTCTTCTGCAACGGCGAGCTCGGGCCGGTGCAGGGCATCACGCACCAGCACGGCTACACCAGCGTGCTCGCGATGTTCGGCTGACCGCGCCCGGACACCGCACACGAAAAAGGCGCCAAGGGAGATTCCCGTGACGCCTTCTCGGTGTGCGTTGGATGGCTGGCCTAGAAGCCGAGCTCTTTTTTGCGGTCTTCGGCGGTGGGCAGCGGGTCTTCCGTCTCGGTGAGCACGGGAAGGCCGGGCGCTTTCTCGGCGTTGACCTTCTTCCACTCTTCCTGGTCGTCGGGGAGCTCCGTCTCGTCGTAAATGGCCTCGACTGGGCACTCCGGGACGCATGCACCGCAGTCGATGCACTCGTCGGGATCGATGTAGAGCATGTCCGAGTCGGCGTGAAAGCACTCGACTGGGCAGACCGCTACGCAGTCGGTGAAGCGACAACCTTTGCAGTTTCCGGTGACGACAAACGCCATGGCCGGCGGATGGTAGCGGCTCGGAGGCCAAAGCGCCCGTTTTTCGTGTGTGCGGGTCCCCCCGGCACGGCACGACGAAGAATCGGTGCTCCCGTGCGCCGACACACCCACATTTATCCACATTCTGGGCAAGCCACGCAGCCGCTCCTGTGGAAAGGGTGTGGACAACCAAGTCTCGACACGACCTCAACCGACTGATTTTCAACGGGACTTGAGGGAGTTCGTCGCAAGGCGCGCAGGTTGTGGACGGGTCTTGGAACGCACCGCGCTGGTGGCTCGTGGCGTCGCGGGCCATGCTCGGGGTGCCGGTCATGGCGACACGACCTCCCCGTTCGATCTCCGGCCCCATCGTCTGGGGCTCGGTCAGCGCGACGCTCACCGTCGTGATGTTGGTCGGATGGATCTACGTGATCCTGAAGAACCAGGAGTTCACGCAGCAGTGGGTCGCCAACTTCTGGCTGCTCGTCGGCGGCATCGTGTCGCTCGTCGCGATCACCACGGTCCTCATTCTGTTCTCCGTGTTCATGGCGAGGCAGATCCTGGAGAACCGTCGGCAGACGACCTTCATCGACTCGGTGACACACGAGCTTCGCTCGCCGTTGGCGTCGATTCGGTTGGGGCTTCAGACGCTGGGCCGCGACGGGTTGGCGACCGAGCAGCGCGAGCAGCTTCGCGAAATGATGCTCGACGACACCGAGCGCCTCGCGGCGTTCATCGACGACATTCTCGAGGCGACGCGCCTGGAGTACGGACGCGCCGGCCTGATGATCAGCCACGTCTCTCTCGCCGACCTCGTCGAGCGCTGCGTGTCGACGGTCGCGCGGCGGCACAAGCTCGAGCCCGAGGTGGTCGAGGTGGACGTGGACGAGTCGATCGAACTGCAGATCGACGCCACCGCACTGGAGACGGTGCTCAAGAACCTGCTCGACAATGCGATCAAGTACTCCAACTCGCCGGTTCGGGTGCAGGTCACCGCGCACCGCCACGAGCGAGGCACAGTGGAGCTCTGCGTACGCGACCACGGGGTCGGCATCCCGCAGAACGAGCTGCGACGCATCTTCGACCGGTTCTACCGCGTCGACCACGAAGACGTTCGAGCGCGCCGCGGCACCGGGCTGGGCCTGTTCGTGGTCAAGGCACTGGTCGAAGACCTCGGGGGCCGTCTGCGTGCCCATTCCGATGGGCGCGGCAAGGGCACGACGATGACCATCAGCCTGCCCCATGCACCCACCGACGCACCGGCACTGGTCGAGCAGGAGGCTCCCGCATGAGTGAAACGAAACCACGGCTGCTGCTGGTCGAAGACGAAAACCACCTGGCCGCGGGCCTCAAGCTGAACTTCGAGCTCGAGGGGTTCGAGGTCGACATCGCCAGCACCGGAAGAGAGGCCGGCTCGCTGCTGATGCAGCCCGACTACGACATCATGGTGCTGGACGTCATGTTGCCCGACGTCAGCGGTCTCACCCTGTGCCGCAGCATTCGCGACACGGGCAACACCACGCCGATCTTGATGCTCACGGCCAAGGCCAGCCTCGATGACCGGGTCGAGGGCCTCAACGCCGGCGCCGACGACTACCTCACCAAGCCGTTCGAGCTCGAAGAGTTGCTGGCCCGGGTGCGGTCGATGCTGCGACGTGCAGAGTGGGAAAAGCGAGAAGAGCCGCGCCCCGCCGCTGCGACGATCCGCATCGGTGACGCCACCGTCGACTTCGAGCGCCACACGGCCGAACGCGGGGGGGAGACGCTGCGCCTCACCAAGCTCGAGTTCGACTTGCTGCGCTACTTCATCGAGAACCCCGAGCGTGTACTCAGCCGCGAAGAGCTGCAGCAAGAGGTGTGGAAGTTGCGCGACTATCCCAACCGCCGGATGGTCGACAACTTCATCATGCGACTGCGCCGGCACTTCGAGAAACACCCGCAGGCCCCTTCGTTGTTCGTGTCGGTTCGCGGAGCCGGATACAAGTTCGTCCCGCCTTGAGAGCTGCTACAACGAGCCCGCAATGAAGACGGCCTCGATTGCGACGTGCGCGGTGCTCTTGCTCGGCGGCTGTGGAGATGACGGCGGCGCGGATGTGGCCACCGAGACCACCACGGACCCGGCCGCTTCGAGCACTTCCGAGACTCAGACCGCCGGGGACACGGGCACGCCCGGCTCCACGTCCACCGCGAGCACAAGCGCCGCCGAGAGTTCCTCGAGCGCGGGCGACTCCACCGGTCCCACGCCGGACGAAAGCGTGCCCATGTTCGTCGCGCTCGGCCAGGGCGGGCGCCGCTTGGTGTCGTGTGACGATGGGCAGACCTGGGGCGCCGAACAGGTCGTCGAAACGAACGACGACGACCACGGCCCGTACAGTGCCCGCGATGTCGCCTGGGGAGACGGCACCTTCTTGCTCGGCATGGGCTGGGGCAACCCAGCTCGCATTGCCCGCAGCACTGACGGCATCGACTGGTCCGAGACGTTTCCTCCGCCCGACTACGTCGAAATGCGAGGCCTTTCGGGCATCGCGTTCGGCGAGAGCCGCTTCCTCGCGGTGGTCGGGCGCGACGTGTGGACGAGCCAAGACGCCGGCCAGTCGTGGAGCCTCGGCGGTCAGCTCCCAACCGGGGGCAACATTCGCGCCGTGACCCACAGTGCCCACGGCGAGGGCAGTTTCTATGCCGTGGAGGACGGAGGCCTGATCTACCGCAGCGACGACGGCTCCACCTGGACCGACGCGCTTCCCACCGAAGGCTCCTGCGACGGCGGCAACCTCAGTCGCCGAGGCGGCATCGCGGACCGTGACGGCGTGTTCGTGTTGGTCACCGACATCGGCAACGTGTGCCGCTCCGACGATGGCGGCGCGACCATCACCCACCACGTGCTCGGGTCGGGCAACGGCGATGTGGTGGTGCGTGCGGATGTGGTCGCCACCGACGAAGGCTTCTACACCGCCGGCCGTGACGCCGCCTGGCACAGCCCCGACGGCATCAGCTGGAACTCCACCGCGTTCGCCCTCGACGGCGACGACATCGCGACGTTGGGTTGCAGCCGCGAGACCGACACGCTCGTGGGCATCGCGTGGAACGGCGACGACTTCTACCGAAGCACCGACGGAGGTCGCAGCTGGGTCCGCGCCGAAGCCCCGCAGGGCAACGACGTCAACCAGGTGGAGTTCGGCTACGCGACCGCATCCGAACACTGCCCCGGCTGACCCGCGTCAGTTCAGCGCCTCGGCGTAGGTCGCCAGCAGCCCCGCGATTTCATCGACCTCGGGGTCTTCGAGCTCCTCGGCGGCCTCGGCAGCCCACGACGCCATGTTGGTGGCCACGGCGGCCGCCCCCTCGACGTTTCCGTTGCTGCGCATCGTGCCGATCACGATGAGCGCCTTGGCGTAGCCCACCACGACGTCGGCCTTGTGCAGAACGCTGGCGTCTTCGACCACCAGGTCATCGATCTGCACCGTGCGCTCGTCCGCGTGTACCTCTCCGGTGAGCGGGTCCGTGTACTCGACCCGAGCCGAGACGCTGTCGCAGTCGGAGATCAGGCTCGCCTCACAGGCCGAGATGATCTGGTGAAACGTCATCGTGTCGTTGGGACCGAGGTGCTGCGGTTCGACCTCGGCCGGATCGCCGCTGTACTCCTCGCCGTGAAAGCGCTTGATGCCGAAGTACCAGGGCAACGTGAGACGCGTCTGCACGTTGCGCGCGACCACCATCGTGTTGGAGAGGAACCGCTCCCCGAGCATGCGCTGGGCTTCGGCTGCGGAATCGATGAAGAGGTACGCGCCCTTGCCCGCATCGGTCACCGCATCCATCAGCGAGTCCGAGTAGTAGCCCGCGTCCCCGACCCCGACGCCGAGCAGGTAGGTGCCCTCGCCGTCGTTGTCCGCGGATTCGCTGGCGATGAGGTCGATGTCGGTGACGCCTGCATTGGCGCCGCCATCGCTGATCAGCATCACCCGGTTGATGCCGTCGTCGATGTGGTGCGTGTTCGCGAGCTGGTATGCCGAGACCAGGCCCGCATGCAGGTTGGTGCTGCCAGAGGTGCTCAAGTTCTCGATCAGCCCCACGAGCTCCGGGTCGTCTGGCCCTTGAATCTCGTAGCCATCCAGCAGGACGGCCTGCGAATCGGACCAGGTCACCATCGACACGGTGTCCCCCTCGCGGAGGGAGCCCGCGGTCGCGAACATCGTCTCCTTCATGAGCTCCAGCGGAGTACCCGACATCGACCCGGACGTATCGAGGCTGAACACCAGGTTCACGGGCGGCCGCTGCGACGCCTGCATCGCGCGGCTGCGCGCGCTGACCATCAGCGTGAACTCCCCACTGTCGGGGTCGGTGCGACGCATTTGAATGCCGACTCTCGCCGCCTCCTCGGTCGGGTTGTCGTAGCTGAGGTCGTAGTAGTTGAGGAACTCGTGGATTCGAACCCGGTGGGGGTCGACGACCTGGCCGTGCTCGATATCCCAACGCGCCAGCACGGGTGAGGCCTGCGAGTTGCTGTCGTCGTTGCTCATGTAGAGCACGACCGGGTCCAGCGCGTCGGGGCACATGCTCTCGGCCTCCGTGTACCGCTGAGTTCTCAGATCCAACGGGTCGATGGCCTTGGGCTTTGCGTCGCACTGCCCCTCTTCACAGTCGGGGTCGACCGCGTCGCCGCACATGCACTGGCAAACGCCGTCGTCGATGCAGAGTTCGTCGGGCAAACACAGCGCCAACACACCTTCGTTGGAGATGCTGCACCATGACCCCTCGGGACACTCGGGTGATTTCTCGCTGCCGCCGCACATCGCGACGCACGTGCCCTCGAGCGAGTCTTCGGCGACATCGAAACAAAGCACGCCGACGTCGCAATCGTCGATGCCGCTGACCCCCGATCCCTCGACCGTGCACGGATCTCCGGGGCTCATCGGATCCGGCGCGACCGGTGTGCATCGGGTCGCGTTGTGCTGGGGCCCACCATCGTTGGCCCACGGCTGACACTTCTCCCCCGCGGGGCAGTCCTGGTCCCACCCGGAGCACTCGATCGCCACACCGCCTCCATCCGGGTCCGTGAGAAACGAGCCGCCGAGGCCCGTGTCGTCCTCAGGCTCGTCATCGTCGTCTCGGGGTTCGCCTTCGGCGGGGGGTTCGAACGGCGGCGAGACCCATTCCGCGTCCCCAACACCGAGCGGTTCACCGTCGGCACAGAGCAGATCGGGACCCGCCGGCTCGCCAGTGGAGCTCTCGGCCGCGCCCCCGGTGGAGCTCGAACTCGAAGCGTCCGCACCAGGGTCCTCCTGACCCTTCGTCCCGCAAGCGATGGAGATCAAAGCGAATAAGACCGCAATCGACGATCGACAAACTCTCGAGACAGGCACGGCAGCTATGTAAGCTATATGCGTTTCGAGATTCTGTCCAGCCCGCAGCGTGTCGCGCACATGGCGCGACTTGGACTACAGCGGCTCGACGAAGCTGGCCAACACGGTCTTCACCTCGCGATTGGACAGCCGCAGCTGCAGCTTCATCTTCGGCCCCGAGCCCGACCACCCGATGACCTCCGCGTCTCCGAAGGTCCGCGTCCGCACCATCATGCCCACGTAGATCGGAACACCTTCGGGTTCATCGGTGGGAATGTCATCGAACGGGATGTCCGGGTCGATGTCGTACTCGATGTCGTTTTGCCACGACTCGGCCGTGCGACGCACCGGCTGCTGGCGATGCGCCGAGCGACCCCCATAGCCTCCGCCATATCCACCGTAGGTGGGCTCGTCTCCAACGCGAAGCACACAGTCGCGCGGCAGGTCGCCGAGAAACCGTGACGGCGTGCCGACCTGCGTCTGCCCGAAGATGCGACGCCGCGCGGCCATGGTGAGGGTCAGATGTCGCTTGGCCCGCGTGAGCGCAACGTAGGCGAGGCGGCGCTCCTCCTCCATCTGCACGGGATCGTCGAGGACCCGAGCATGCGGAAACACCCGCTCCTCCATCCCGGTGACGTACACGCGCTCGAACTCCAGACCCTTGGCCGAGTGCACCGTCATCAAGCTGATCGCCCGGCTCGCATCGCCTTCGGAGCGCTCACCGCCCACCAGGCTGACCAGCTCCAGGTACTCGTCGAGCGTGCCGTCGGGTCGCTCGCCGAGGAACTCCATCACGTTGCCCTGAAGTTCTTGAAGGTTTTCGAGCCGCGCCTGGCCCTCTTCGCTGTCGTCGGTGACCAGCATTTCGCGATAGCCACTGACCTCGATCACCCGCGCCATGAGCTCGTCGAGCGGCAGCTCGTGCATCTCGTCGCGAAGGTTCTGCATCATGGTGACGAAGGCGCGAACCTTGCGAGACGCGGCCTTCTTGAGCCCTGCCGCCTCGGGGTCGAGCAGCGCCTCCCACAGCGAGGTGCCGTTCTTCGCCGCGGCCTCGGCCAGACGCGTCTGCGTGGTGTTGCCAATGCCGCGTGCCGGACGGTTGATGATGCGACTGACGTGCGCGTCGGAGCTCTTGTTCCTCAACACCGAGAGGTACGCGAGCGTGTCCTTGACCTCTTGGCGCTCGTAGAACGCGACCCCGCCGACGATGCGGCACGACAAGCCCGTGCGCCGTACCTCGTCTTCGAGCACCCGCGACATTGCATGGGTCCGATAGAAGACGGCGATTTCCTCGGGGTCGGTGCCGTCCTCGATGGCAGCGTAGGCGTCTTGCGCGATGAGCCGCGCTTCGTCGCGCTCGTCGCCCAACCGCACCATCTTGACCGGCTCCCCCTCGCCCAGGTCGCTCCACAGCGTCTTGCCCAGACGACCGGCGTTCTTGCGAATCACCGAGTCGGAGCACTTGAGGATGTTCATCGTGCTTCGATAGTTCTGCTCGAGGCGAACGACTTCGGCACCGTCGTGGCGGTCGGGAAACCGCAGGATCTGCTCGACGTCGGCACCGCGCCAGCCGTAGATCGATTGGTCATCGTCTCCAACCACGCACAGCTCGGCGTTGCCCGAGATGCGGTCGATGAACTCGGCCTGCACCGGGTTGGTGTCCTGAAACTCGTCGACCACCACGTGGGTGAAGCGCGTGGTCATGCGCACCATGGGGTCGAGGTCGCCCAACTGGGAGTCGGACGGTTTCATCGCGTTGCGCAGCAGCGTGACCACGTGAAGGATCAGGTCACCGAAGTCGCAGGCATCGGCGGCCTTGAGCTTGTCCTGGTAACGCGTGTACGCGTTGCGCACCACGGTCGCGACGGGCTCGAGAATGCGGAGCTGATCGAGCTCGCTGGGACGCAGCCCCTGGTTCTTGGCGCGATCGATGTGCCCGAGCACGCCTTTGGGTGTGTACAGCCGGTCGGGCACCCCGAGGTCGGCGAGCACCTGCTTCATCAGCGAGCGTTGGTCGCTGGTGTCGTAGATCGAGTAGTAGGGGCTGAGGCCGACCCCCTCGGGGTTGCGTCGCAGAATGCGAGCGCAGATCGAGTGAAACGTGCCGACCCACAACTCGCGCGTCTCGTGGCGTCCATCGCACAGGCCATCGATGCGCTCACGCATCTCCTTGGCGGCCTTGTTGGTGAAGGTGACCGCCAGGATCCGCCACGGCGGAACCCCCTCGTCGAGCAGCGCCGCGACGCGGTGGGTGATCACGCGGGTCTTGCCCGTACCGGCGCCTGCGAGCACCAAGAGCGGCCCCCCACGGTGGTCCACGGCTGCCTGCTGAGCGGGGTTGAGCGCCATCGAGGCTCTCATACCACGCCGGGCAATCGGTCCGCCGCCGCGCCGTGGGTCTTGCTACCCTCCGCCAACCCGTGGACGAGCCGTCCAAAGCCGCGCCTTCCCGCCCGTCGATTCGACGACTGTCGCGACGGTACGCATGGGTCGTGCTCGTGCTGTGGGTCGTCGCATGCGGCGTGTTCATCGCGCGCGGCAGCCTCGACATTCGTGTATCCGGCGACATCGACGGGCTGCTCCCGCCGGAGCACCGCGCATCGCCGGACGCGGGTTACCTGCTGCTGCAGCACGACGGAGATCTCTCGCGGGACGAGCTGTTGTCGGTCGCCGATCGCGTGCACGAAGTCCTCGGTCCGTCGTGGATTCCCATCGTCGCCCCCGCTGCCGAACGCAACGGATGGCTCGACGCGCACGCGCTGTACCTGCTGCCCACGTCCACCCACGAGGCGCTGCAAGAGCGGCTCACCGACGACAACATTCGTGCGTCGGTCGATGCGCTGCGTTCGTCGATGTCCTCGCCCTTCTTCGGGCTGACGATGGCCGAATCTCGGCGCGACCCCCTTCGGCTGCGCGAGCTCACCGCGGGCGCCGAGGCGCGGGCCTCGTGGGATGCACCCGCGCTCGCCAGCCAAGCCGCCCCTACCCCTGGCGGCGATCTGCTGGCCCACGATGGTCGCTCGCTGTTGATGGCCACCCGCAGCGACCGCCCCGGCAAGGACCTCGCCGCGCTGGTCAGCCAATCGGTCGAAGAGGTCGTCCGCGTCTCCGACATCGGTCCGGCCGCCGACCGTGACGCTGCGGTGCAGGCTGCCAACGACGCGGTGCCCAACACGCTGTGGGTCACGCTCGCGGGCATCACGTTGGTGCTCGCCGCGGCCCTTCGCAACGTGCGTCGCACCGTGGCCGGCCTGCTGTGTGTGCTCTCCGGCGCGCTCGCCAGCCTCACCTTCGTGCCACTCGACCCGGTGGCGACGCCACTGTTCGTGCTGGCGCTGGGCATCGCAGGGGGCGCAACGCTCCCCTTGCCCAGGGTCTCGTCCGGAGGCTGGGCCGCGCTGGCCATCCTCGCATCGGCCCTGGTCCCCCTCGCCGTACTGGACTTCGAGCTGTGGCAGTCGTGGGCACTGCTGTGGGCCGGGGTCGTCATTGCCATGCGCGGCATGTCGCGCGTGGTGCTGCCCGCTCTGCTCGCCCTGCTTCGCCTGCCCGAGGCCGACCGCAACCGACGCATACTCCTGCGCCCAAGCCCGGTCCTCGCGGTGTTGATCGCCGTGGGGCTGCTCTCGGGCGGCTGGTGGGCGCTGGGCAAGCTGCAGTACCGAGGTTCCGACCGCCTCGAGATCGCACCCAGCACCCGCGCGGGTGCCCACGTCCGCGAGACCTACTTCGACCCCGCGTTGGTCGGCGAAGCCCTCACCCGCGGCGACGACATCGAACAAGCGCTGACCCGCGCTGCCGATGATGCCCGCCTGCTCACCTCGCTCGTCCCCACCGAGGCGCGCGTCGTCGACAGCCCCGGCGCGTTGGTCCTGCCCTCCGAGGAGCTCGACCGTCGCAAAGCCGGGCTCGCCAAGCTCGCGTTGGCCGAACGCTTGGCCAAGCTCCGCGAAGTCTTGAGCGCGTCGGGGTTTCGTCCCGCCGCGTTCGGCGAGTTCCTGCGCAGTGCCGCCGACCCGAACCAAGTGCCTACACCCGCGGCTGCCCTCGAGGGTCCGCTCGCGCGTTGGATCCGCGGCTACATGCTCGAGCATGAAGGCGGCGTCGCCCTGCAAGCGCGCATTCATCTGGCACCCGACCCCGACGTGCTGCCGCCCGCCCTCGAGACGCCCGATGGCCGCACCCTCGTGGTGCACGGCCCCGCGATCGGCGGACGCATGCAGGCCAGCACGTTCGCGGACCGCTTCGGGCTGGCCGCGGGTGCTCAGCTGTGGCTCGGCGCCTTCATCGTGTGGCTCGCGGTGCGCCGGTTTGCGGTCGCCGTCGCGTCGGCACTCGCGGGGGCCACCGTGCATGCGGGGGTCATGCTCGCCATGCAGGTGCTGGGCATTGCGCTGTCCCCCGCCCTGCTTCCGGTCTTCTTGCTCACGGGCGCAGCCGCGGTCGTCGCTTCGGCGCGGGCATGCAGTTCGGCCGACGCTCGCACGCCCGTCTTTGCCACGGGTGTGCTGGCCACAGGCGTCGCGCAAGCCACCGCAGGTCTCGCCCTGGCCGCCAGCCCCATCCCGCTGTGGGCGGACATCGGCATCGCTGCGGCGGCCGGCGCCCTGCTGGCCTCGGGCGTCGGATTGTTCGTTGGCCCAGGCCTCGCCGCGTTGCTCGAACGCCAGCCCAAGGAAGAGGCAACGTCGTGACCCTGTCCCCCATGTCCCGCAGGTCTTTGCTCGCAGGAGGGCTCGCGTCGCTCACAGTCCCCTCGGTGGCCCACGCCGCCGACCAACGCTTGCTTCAAAACCGGCTCGAGCTGTGGGGCAACTACGCGCGCCGCACCAAGAACATGATGGCGCGCCTCGTGACGACCCGCGAGACCTCGCTGCTCGACGAGCCGCTGGTCACCCAGGGTGCGCTGGTCTTCGATGCGCCCACCACGTTGCTGATGCGTGACGACGGCCTCGCCGGCTCGTCCACCCTGATCGAAGGGGAGCGCGTCATCGTGCGGCCCAACCAGACGACGCTCGCCAAGCCGCCCGAGGTCGAACCCGCGCAGCGCGAGGCCCAGCAATGGCTCGCGGGACTTCTGCTGCGCCTATTCGCGCCCCCGCCGCAGGAGGAAGGCGGTGAGCGTTCCTTGATCGAAGGCCTGCGCGTCGACGTGCCTCGCCGCAGTTTTCGGCTCGAGCTGATGCCTGCGCGGGGCTCGATCGTGCGCAAGACGTTTCGTTCGGTGACCGTCCACCTCGACCCCGTCGTCGGCACGGTCACGCAGATCCTGCTGATGCAGACACAAGGTGACCGCCTGCGCTTGCAGCTCAGTGACCACCGCCAAAACGTCGACGCAGCCGACGTGCACGCAGTGCTGGCCACCGTTCAGAAACTGAAACCCCGCAAGTGATCGGCCCGCGGTCTGGCCCCAGGCGGCACTGCGCGTTTGCAGGACCATGGTTGAAGCACCCAACCGGGGCACGTAGAGTGTCCGGAACGATCGGTTTGAGGCGAATGAGACGTTTGGCTTGTGTCATAGGGTTTGGTTGGCTGCTGGCGGGTTGCACCGACGCGCCGCGCGAAGAAGAGCAAACGGGCACCGCCGGGTTGCCCACCACGATCACCGCGGGGCAAGACACCGACGACGGTGACGACACCACCGGGTCCGACGAGGGCGAGACCGACGGCGGGCTCAAGCTCGACGTGCCCTCCCCCGATACCGGCAATCCCGACGGGCCGGGCGACGGCACCTGTCCACCGCTGCCAGGCACCGATGCCACGCTCACCGGTACGGTCTATGCGCCCAACCAGGAGATCCCGGTCAGTGGGGCGCTGGTCTACTTCACCGACGAGGCGCCCGACGGCATCCCGCAAACCGTCTACTGCGCGGAGTGTGTGGAGCTGCCGTGCGACGTGCCGTTCGGTCTGACCGAGGCCGACGGTAGCTTCGAGATCCCCGCCTACGCGGGCGAGGGATACCTCGTCGTGCGCAAGGGTCAGTTCATGCGGGTCACCGAGCTCACCGTCAGCGAAGGCGAGAACAGCTTCGACGCCGAGATCACGAGTCTCCCGCCCGAGAACAGCCCCAACGAGGGCATGTACATTCCTCGCATCGCGCTGGCGTGGGGCTCGTACGACCGTCTCGAGGACGCCCTCGGCAAGCTCGGCCTCGCCGATACGATCATCCAGGACTTCCAGCAGGACTTCGTCCCGGGCACCGAACAGTTCGACATCTGGGACAACAGCGGTGGCAGTGCCGAGTCCGACTCACTGGGCAGCTTCGCCCAGCTGCTCGGCAGCTACACGCTGATGGAGCAGTACCACATCATCTTCGTGCCCTGCTCCAACGACAGCTCGCTGTCGGCCCTCAACGACCCCGCGGTCGTCGACAACGTGCGGCGGTGGGTCGAAAACGGCGGCAAGTTCTACGCGTCGGACTGGTCCAACGAGTTCGTCTCGCTCACCTTCGGTCAGTACCAGACCTTCTTCACCGAAGACGGCAGCGCCGACATCGGCGTGTACGACTCCACCGCGACGGTCCTCGACGACGATCTCAACGCATGGCTCGAAGCCCTCCCTGCCGGTCTCAAGGACATCAACCCGCTCAACGGTGGCGGTGCCGACTACCCCACGGTCAACAACCCACCCACGATCGAAACCGTGGACAACTGGTCGGGCATCGCAGAAACGCCAGCGGTCCTCGTCGACGACGGCATGGGCGGCCAAATCGACGTCGGTCACAAGGTCTGGATCGAAGGCCCCGGAGACAACGGCGTCATCCCAGCCGGCAACCACCCGCTCACCGTCACGGGCGAGTACGGCTGCGGCAAGGTGATGTTCACCACCTATCACATGGCCGAGTTCTCCGACTCCTACGTCGGCCTCACCCCCCAAGAACTCGTCCTGCTGTATCTCATCCTCGAGATCGGCGTCTGCCAAGAACCCTACGACCCCCCACCCCCAGCGGGTTGAGGTAGGGCGTTTCGCAGGGCGTTTCGCAGGGCGTTTCGCGGCCCCCGCCGCGACAACGCCCCGGCGTATAGCGTTTCGCAGGGCGTTTCGCGGCCCCCGCCGCGACAACGCCCCGGCGTATAGCGTTTCGCGGCCCCCGCCGCGACAACGCGGGCGCCGCACAGCCTCCGCCCAACACCGCCCCAAACCGAAGCCCAAGACCCCCGGGCCCTGAGCCCCGAAGCCCTGAGCCAAAACCCTACTCCTGCTGCTGCAGCCGCTCGACCGCTGACGAGTACGACGTGTTGCGCACCATCTCCGCCAGCAGCTCCGTGTACCGGGCGACCATCTCCGGCCGCCCACTCGTCCGGTGGTGCTGCAGCGCCTTGTAGATGCGCACGTACGCCTGCTCGGAGTTGACGAAGTACTCCACCGCCGCCAGCACGGCCTCGATCGAGGAGTGGCTGACCGAAGGGGACAGGGCGCTGAAGTGGAACTCGCGCCCCGAGGAGTTGCTGACCCCGACCGTGGCTTCGGCCTGAGCGTCGGTGGCTTGCTCGGCATGAGCGTCGCCCATCAAGCCGCGGACGGAAAAGCTGGAGAAGCGAATGGTGCCGAGCGAGGGGAACTCGCCCTGGTAGCGCTGTCGCAACGCCGAGAAGAACGCGTCGAGCATACCGACGCCCTTGCCGTTGACTTCGAACGCGCGCTCGCCCGGGTTCTCCACCGCTTCGCAGCGAATGGTGCAGTGCCCGTCTCCGAAGTCCTCCTCGATGGAGTAACGCTTCACCTCGAACGTGCGGAACTCCTCGCTGAGGACTTCGCGCATCGTTTGAAGAGCTTGGGTTTGGAGTGGGCCTTGGGCGGCGCGCATGGGGGCTCAGTGTTGCACAAAGCAGCGGCGGGGCCCGCGAACTCGCGAAACCCCGCCTCCTTCGTGCGACGCCACGACCGCCCGCGTCAGCGCGAGACAGTCCGTGCGCTGCGCGACCTGGCCTAACGCTGACGGTAGGTGACTCGACCGCGCGTCGGGTCGTAGGGCGAGACCTCGACCTTGACGCGATCGCCGAGCACGACGCGGATACGGTGACGCCGCATGCGGCCGGACAACTTCGCGATCACGGTGTGGCCTTCGCCCACATCCACTTTGAAGGTACCTCCGCTGAGGACCTCTTTGATCACACCGTCAAACTCGATTGCGTCGTCGCTTCCCATAGTCAAGCTGGCCCGAAGGCTCGTCAGGCGGGCGACATCGTGCCCACCTGCGCAGCGACTCACAACGTCTTTTTTCGAGCGGCTGACCGAATGGCGGAGCGCGGCTAGCGCAGCCCCTCCGCCACGCTGATCTCCCGGCTCGTCTGGGCGGGCATCGGCGCGACGACGACCACGTCGTCGAAAGGATCGTCCAGATCGTGCGCCTGCGACCGCAGAACGAGCGTATCCGCGAAACAGCGGATCTCGATCGGCCGGCCCCACGCGTCCTGTCCCTGCTCGAGAATCCCGCCCAGCGTAGCCGCAGCGAGCGCTTCGGGGCAGCCGGCGTTGGGACCCGCACTGAGGCGGGCCATGTGGATCCCTCGCCGCAAATGCACCAGGACCCGGCCCGTCGCCTGCCGCTTGTCCACGCAATCCCCCTGCACGCAGGTGGCGAGCGCCCAGCCGACGCCCAACGAAAGCAAGAGCAGCCCGACGAGCCACGCGGTTCGATGCCACCGCGGGGCTCGTCCGACCACTTCGAGGAACCAGGGGGACGCCTGCACGCCACGAGTCATCGCAAGGCGCGTGCCAGGACCGACGCGTGCCTGCTTTCAGGGTGTCGGGGAGTAGGACGCGGGGCTGCCATGTCGAGCCGGCACACGAAGTGCGGTCCGCGTGACATCTTGTCGCGAAGCCCCGGCTCCGGCGACGTGTCGGAACGGATCGGTGCGTGCTCCGTCGACGCGTCGCTGCCTGAGGTTGGCCAACGCGTTCTCCAGCACGTCGACCGCCGTGCGCACGGAGCCGGCCCCCTCCCCCACCGGAAAACGATCGGGCACCGGATGCTCGGCCAACCAAGCCTGCATGCGTTGCACGGCGATCTTCGACTGCGCGCCAACGGCCGAGTCGTGTTCGCACACGGCGAGCCAGTCGGCAGCCGCAGCCTCGAGCCGGGCAGTCGCTTCGGCAAAGCGGCGCTGCGCCGTGTCGACTCGGCCGCGCCGGAGCTGAAACGGAGACTCCCCAGGCGAGCCGGCCAAGAAGAGCCGGTCGTAGTACGACCACGCCACATCGGCACAACGCACGGCATCGTCGATGCTGGACTCGAGCGCACGCGCGGCGGGGCACTCCGAAGAGAAGCCCGGCTCGCACCAGCGCAACGCCCCCTGACGACGACGTTCCAAGAACCTGGCTCGCGCGGCACGACGCACCTGATGGCGTTCGAGCCACAGGTATCCAGCACACACCGCCGCTACGGAGACGATCGCAACCGCCGACACTCGAGAACAGGATACCTCGACTTATCCAGCGGGATCATCGCCGCGGCGTTTTCCTCGAACCACGCGAGGGGCTACGCGGCGCAGCCGGCTTCGCTCAGGCAACGCGCGAGTTCGTCGAGTGCGTCCCCGCAGGCGTCGGGGTCGCCGACCTTCGCCGCCTGCTCCAACCGAGCACCGATCGACGTCAACTCCGGAAAACCGAAACTGCCGCCCGACCCCCTCAAGCGATGCCCGAGCCGAGCGATCTGCTCGTAGTCCTCCTCGGCCAGGCACGACTCCATCCACAGGTGCTCCCGGCGCCGCGCAGCGAGAAAGCCCGGCACCAACATCCGCACCTCGGGCCCGATGGGGCGCGCCTCGTACTCGACGCGGTTCTCCTCCGCCCACCCCGTGACCTCGAGCAGCGCCTCTGCGACCGCATCCCAGTCGAACGGTTTCGCGAGCACCTTGTCGAAGCCGAGCCTCACGCACTCCCTGCGGGCGGCCAACGTGGCGTGGGCCGAGACCGCGATGACGGGCAGGCGCTTCTTGTGCTCGCGCTCCTCTCGGGCCCGGACCTGCCGCACGAGCACGAACCCATCGAGGATCGGCATCTGCAGGTCCGTCAACATGGCCGTGAACTCGCGCTTTTGTAGCAACGCGAGCGCCTCGCCTCCGCTGCGCGCCTCCACGACCCAGTAGCCCCAGTTCTCGAGCACGCTCGTCAGCAGCGCTCGCGAGGCGTCGTCGTCATCGACGACGAGCAGCCGCGAGATCCTGTCCGAGCCTCGGAACATCAGGGGAAACCATCGCCCAAACCGAGCGGAACCTGAGCGCGGCACGCCGGACCAACTCGGGCCGGCCGCCTCGGGCCTCGCCCAACGCGGAGCTGGCCGCGATGGTCGAGCCGCCGCATGGGAGGAGTCGAGTCCGCATGCCCCGCGCTGCGCCCTGCGTTCACGTCGTCGACGACGACCCCGAGATCCGACTGCTGCTGGGAGCCTGGCTGCAGTCGGCCGGGTATTGCATGGAGGGGTTCGGAAGCGGACAGATCTACCTGGACCGCGACGGCCCTCTGCCCGCGCTGGTCTGCCTCGACCTCAACATGCCGGACCTCGACGGGTTCTCGGTCCTGCGCGCACTCAAGCGACGAAACCTGCCCGCACCAATCGTCGTGTTCACCGCGGATGAAGCCGTGGACACCGCGGTCGAATGCATGAAGCTCGGAGCGTTCGACTTCGTGGTGAAGCCGATTCACCGCGCCGGCTTCTTGCGGGTGGTCGAGGCCGCCTTGCGGCCCCCCACGATCCCCGCCGCACCCGTGCGCACCCGGACCGAAGCCCCGCTGCTGATCGGAGACTCGGGGGCGCTACAAGCCGTGCGCGAAGAGGTCGGCAAGGTCGCCGATACCGACATCACGGTTTTCATTCATGGGGAGAGCGGGACCGGCAAGGAGCTGATCGCCCGCTCGGTGCACGCCGCAAGCGCTCGCGTCGAGGGTCCGTTCATCGCCCTCAACTGCGGTGCCATCCCCGAAAGCCTGCAGGAGAGCGTGCTCTTCGGACACGAGAAGGGCGCGTTCACAGGCGCCACCCAGACGCGCAAGGGCAAGTTTCAGCTCGCGGACGGGGGCACGCTGTTGCTCGACGAGGTGGCCGAGCTGACCCCCTCCGCACAGGTTCGACTGCTCCGGGTCTTGCAGGAGCGCACGGTGGAACCGGTGGGCGCCGCCGAGCCGATCCCCGTCGACGTCCGGGTTCTGTCAGCGACGCACCGCGACCTCGAGCAGATGGTGGCCGACAACGAGTTTCGCCAGGACCTCTACTACCGCCTCGTCATCTACCCGATCGAGATCCCGCCACTTCGCGAACACGCCGAGGACGTCCGCGCCCTGTTCGAGCACTTCATCCAACACCACGCCTCGTCGATCGGATGCGACGCCCCCACGATCGACGACGACGTGTGGCCAGCCCTCGAGGCCCATCCGTGGCCTGGCAACGTGCGCGAGCTGGCCAACGTCGCGCACCGCAGCGTCGTTGCACATCGCGGCGCCACCCTACGGGCCGCCAAGCTCGGCCTGCGCACGGTGGGCGGAGACCCGCGCGCCCGTGTTCAGAACGAACGACCCTCCGAAGCTCTGACCATGGCCGACGTCGAGCGCAACGCCCTCGTCGACGCCCTCGAGGCCTGCAACGGCAACCTGACCGCCGCCGCCCGCCGCCTGGGCATCGGCCGCGCAACGCTCTACCGCAAGCTCACCCGCCACGGCCTCACTCGCGACTGAGCGCTCACCCCTTCATGACGTTCATGAGGAGGTTAGTGCGCGTGATTGCCGACGCGGTGAGAAAGCCCGACACCAGCGCGCCACCGACCCCGCAGGTGCAGACGTCCTGACCGGTGAGGTAGAGACCCGGCACGGGGGTTTGCGGTTTGAGAAAGCGCTGCTCGAAGCGGTTGGGGTCGTGGGAGAGCCCGTAGATCTCGCCGTGTTGATAGGCGGTGAAATGCTGGGTGCTCAGCGGGGTGCTCAGCTCGTGGTAGGCGATCTTGCCCTTCACTTGCGGCTCGCGTTTGTAGAGTTCGGCCAACAACCGCTCGGACCAGCGCTCCTTGAGCGCGTCGTACTCGTCGCCGCGTTTTTGCCACGGCGTGTCCGCCCACTTGGCGACACGGTGCCACGGCATCAAGGTGACGATCTCGATGGTGGACTTGCCGGGGTGTCGCTCGGCGAAGGTGGGGTCTTTGGCCGATGGAAACGAGATGTACGCCACCGGAAGCGGCGCGTTCTCGTCGGCTTCGAAGCGCTCGACGGTGCGATCGTGGTCGTACTCGTCGGGGTAGACCCAGTGGTTGGCGCGCGGCAGGTCGAGTTCTTCGCGCGTGCCCTCGAGCCCAATGTAGAGGCTGGCGTGGGCGAGCGACGGCCGAAGCTGCGAAAGCTTCTCGGTCGCACCGACCCGTGCCTTGCCGACATCCCCGAGCAAGCGGCCGAAGGTGTTGAGCACCCCGGCGTTGCTGATGACCATGTCGGCCCGCAGCACCTGGCCGTCGGCCATGCGCACGCCGACCGCTTTGCCGTGCTCGACGACGATCTCCTCGACCTCGGCCCGTGTGACCAACGTGCCGCCCTTGGCTTCGATCCGGGGCGCGAACGTCTCGGCGATGCGAGCCGAGCCCCCCACCGGGTACGCACCGCCACCGAAGTAGTGCTTCACCAGCGTGGCGTGCATCGCAAAGCTGCTCTGCTTCGGGGGCAGGCCATAGTCGCCGTACTGCCCGGTGAGCACACCGATGAGCTTGGGGTCGTCGGTCAGCTCCCGCAGCACGTCGTAGGTCGTGCGGCGCGCAAAGGACATGTACTTACGCCGCAGCAGTCGGCCGCCGAGGAACGCCGAGACATCGCCCAAGGCCTTCTCGGCGTAGAAAGTGCGAGAGGCCTTGGACACCTCGAACACGAGGTCGAGGTAGCGGGCGATCGCGTCCTTCTGGGCGGGAAAGCGCTCGCTCATGTCCGCCTTGAAGTTCTTCACGCCCGAGCGCAGTGGGTACTCCGTGTCGCCGAACCAGATGCGGTCGTAGACCTCCCCCATGTCCTCCCACTTCAGCTCGCCGTCCGTGAGGTGGTCGAACAACCGCCGCAGCACGCTGCGCTCGCGGTGCACTTCGCCGATGTAGTGCACGCCCACGTCCCACTCCCACCCCTTGCGCTTGAACACGTGGGTGAAGCCGCCGAGCACCCAGTGACGCTCGAGCACCAGCACCTTCTTTCCGGCCTGGGCAAGCAGCAAGGCCGAGGTCAGGCCACCGAGTCCAGAGCCGACGATGATCGCGTCATACCGATCATCGAGCGTGGTGTTCTTGTAGGAGGCGGCGCGCATTGGCCCATCATACGAGCTGGGTGTGGCGCCTCGCCCCGATGGGGCGCGCAGCCGCGGACTGCGAGAATGCGGGAGCGAGTCCCGAAGGCCCGAAAGCACGGCGTGGGAGGTATTCGTTGCGATTCGGCCCGGGATGTGCACTGCTGGTTGCCGCCGGCCCCCACGGGCCACACCGCCACACGGAGAAACGAAAGATGATCGAAGATTTCATTGCGCAAATGGCCGAGAAGGTGGGCATCAGCGAAGAGCAAGCCAAACAGGTGATCGAGTTCCTCAAAGAGAACTCCGACAAGATCCCCGAGCTGCTCAGCGGCGACGTCGTCGACAACATCAAGGACAAGCTCGGCGGCCTCTTCAGCTGAGCGCGCACCTTCGGGTTTTCACTCGGGCCGGCTGCTCTGTGCAGTCGGCCCGTTTGCGTCAATCGTAGGTGTTGCCGCCAGGCGTCAGGTCGATGTGGAAGTGGTCGTCGTGGGCGTCGTTGAACTCCGGGGTGAGGATGATGTTCCACAGCCCCATCGCCCACACCTGGTCCGTGAAGGCCCGCAGCATCTGCCCGGGACCCGTCACCGGATCCGCGACACCGTCTTCCCAGTCCGCGTAGACCGACGCCGTGCTGCCGTCGTCCATCACGAATCCGCCGATGTCGATTGCACGAGCCAAGCCGTGCTCGGACAACGTGCTGGTGCCTGCGATCGTCCGGCAGTTGTAGGTGCCATAGTGAATGATGGTCTCGGCGCCGAGCATCTGCGCGACGGCGGCCGAGCCCACGATCGACACGGCCGTGTCGCATCCCACGAGCACGGGCGCGTCACTGCCCGTTCCGCCTTCGATCCCGACGCCGTTGACCGGGCCGTACAGCAACACCGGGTCGTCGATTTCGCACAGCAGTGACGGATGCCCATCGGGGGACTCGGGCGTATGCGCGGTGGGGGTGAACACCGCCCCGAGCTCGAGCAGCGTCTCCTGGCATGCGGTCTCGGCTCCGCCGCCCGCAATCTCGGTGGGCACACAGACGCCGGTGCTGCTCGGCGGCTCACCGAAGCGGTCCAGCACCGTGCACGCGTAGCCGTCGCGGCACCCGTTGCCGCCCACGATGCCCGGGTCGCAGCGCGACAGGCAGGCGCCTCCGTCGCTCAGCGCAACATCGGACCGATCGATGCAGAAGGTTCCGGGCGCGCCCTCTTGGTCGGGGCACAAGCCGTCGCATGCGACCGAACAGGTCCCGCACGGAAACCCCTCATCGTCCCGAATGCAGTAGCCGTCCTCGAACCCGCAGTCCCCGTCGTCCGCGCAGGGGGATCCAACGAAGGCAGGGCTCCAGGCGGGCGTGCAATCGATCGGGGGTTCGCCGGATGTGGACCCTTCGCCGATCGTCGGGTCGATGTCTCCCGTCGAGTCGTCGGCCGCGCTCGCCCCCGTCGGCGATGTCGTCGCGGCGGTGGTGGAGCCCCCGTCAGAGCCGGACTCCGTCGGCTCCCAGCCCATCCCGGTGTCGCCCTGCGCGCCACCGCACCCAGCCATCAACACCACCAGCGAGACGAAACGCCGCATCAGACCCGCAGCGTATCGACATGCGTGCCGGCACGCCACAGGATGAAGACGGCATGACCGCCCTCACCGCTCCCGAGGACTTCCACGACAACGCGCTGTGGGCGTTCTCGCTGCGCCACTACGCGAGACCGGGGGTCAAGGCGTCGTGCCTCGCCTTGCAGGACGCCCACGGGCTGGACGTCAACGTGGCACTCGCCTGCTTGTGGCACGAGCACCGCGGCGGGCGCCCAATGTCCGAAGGGGACATCGAGCGGCTGCTCGCCGAGGTGTCCGAGGCCCAACGTCGAGTCTGGTCACTGCGCCCGCTTCGACGGGAGGCCAAAGAGGCCCCACACGGCCAGGCGCTGTACCGCGCCCTGAAACGCGCCGAGTTGCTGGCGGAGAACCTCCTGCAGCGGGCACTGTTCGAGGCCCTCCACGAGACCGACCCCGGACCGGCCGGCGACGGCCGAGCGTCGTTGCTGGCCTATGCATCACACCTGGATGCGCAATTCCCCGCCCCCGTGCTCCACGCGTTCACGGACGCCAGTTGAAACGAGCGCCCACCGAGCCGTTCCCCGCACGCCGCACCGCTTCAGAGCAAGAGCGCGAAGCGTCCCAGACTACGACGTGAGGTACACGCTAGCGGCGGCGCCGTACCCGGGCGAAGCCGAGCAGGAACAAGGCGCTCAGAGGCGCACCGGTGCCGCCGGTGCGGCAGCCACCACCCTCATCGGCAGAACCGCCACCGGCGCTGTCGCCCTCGGTGTCGGGCTCTTCGTCCTGCGGCTCTCCCGTGGTGCCTCCGCTCTCGGGGTCTCCGGTTTCGGCCTCGCCCGTGGTGCCCTCGGGCTCCTCGAACTCACCGACGTCGATCGTGACCGCTTGGCTGGGGGCCCAGAACCGACTGTCGCGCGCGACCACGCCGAACTCGTAGACGCCTTCGGGAATGCCCGTGACCTCCCACTCCCATGGCGGCTCGTAGAGTTTGAACTGGGGTTCGCCGTTGATGTACAGCTCGAGTTCCATGATGCCCCGGTCGTCCGCAGGGTCGGCCGTGATCAGGAAGTCCGAACCGGGGTCGAACCGCTCGCCATCCTCGGGATAGGTGATGGTGACGGTCGGAGGCTCGGAGTCGCCGGGATAGGGCTCTTCGGCGCAGTCGAGGCTGCCGACCGCGCCTTCGGCCATCTCGGGCTCGGTACCGTCGATGCACGTGGGGCTCTCCTGTGCGAACGCCTCGTCGTACTCGACCTGGATGACCGCATGCGTGCCGAGATCTTGCGCGACCGTGAAGGTGACGCCGCCTTCGGGGTCGGTGAAAGAATCACCTTCCTGCATCAAACCGCCGAGACCGAGGTCGAGGATGTACGGCGAGGGTCCGAAGTTGTTGATGTCGCCGGCGACGTGGGCGATGACCCCTCCGGACAGGGAGAGATCGAACTCGCCGATCGGTGCCCGGTACTCGAGGTAGTACCAGCGGCCATCCGAGGTCGGCACACGCAGCGCTTGGGTGCCGTTGCACGGCAGCTCGAGCGGCGCGACGTTGTAGAGACCGTCTTGGGTGCCATTGAGGAAGTTGCACCCCTCGAGCCACCCCATGAAGCCCTTCTGCACCGCGTTGATATGGGCACAGCCGCCACCCATCGGGTCGTAGGGGTCGCCGTATTCGACGTGCGAACACGCCTCGGCGTCCAACACCACGCCTTCGGGGCAGCTGTAGGCGTGCGAGTGGCCCATGCCGTAGTTGTGGCCGAGCTCTTGGTTGCGGACGACGCAACCGAACGATCCGTTGTACCAACTGTCCCGCGCCGGGTACTCCACCGAACCCACGCTGGCCAGACCCGACCACCCGCATCCGCTGACGCCGGGGAAGTAGTACATGATCTGCTCCCAGTCCTCGAGACGGTGCCCGCGCTCCACGAACACCGCTTGCGCCGCGTTCGCGATCGCCGTGGCGTTGCAGCTCGCGGGCTGGTCGATCGTGTACGGGCCGAACACGCGGCCCGTCATCGTCTCCTTGCCGTACGAGTTCTCGCCGTAGAACACGTTGGTCGACTTCTCGCCCGTGTACATGTCGGCCTCGCCGACCGCGTTGCTGATACCGCCGGCGCCTTCCCAGGTGAGAAGGATGGTGGCGATGCGACGCGGACCGTACGGGTCGGGGTCGATGAGCGGCGTGGGTGGAAGCTCGAGCACCTCGAAGTCCTCGACCACCAGAGCCCCCGCATCGTTGGGCGTGCCGTGGGCTCGGACGACCGCATCCCGCGGGATGTCCATTCCATCCGCTAGAACGATCTCGTGTTCTTCGATGCCCTCGATGAGATAGTGAATGGTGCGCGCGGAGCCATCATCGAGGTCCATCACACGGGTCTCGAACCGGCCGACCGTACCTGCAACCGCGAGGTCGCCCTCGCGCAGCTCGGTCTCGGCTGGCGCCGTCCCTGTGTCGTCACAGGCCGCCGCGAACATGACGAAGCCGGCGATTCCAACGATTCTCTTCGGGGGACTTGTGATCTTCATGGGCCCTGCGACCTTTGGTCGCGGGAGAATAGCCGTGAATCACACCCCGTGGGAAGCGCGCAGTTCCGAAAAAAACCGTGAACTGCCGAACAACCGACGGCGCTGGTCGCGGTCCGGAGCGCGCAACTAATGACTGGCTACGCGGTTGCGTGCGAGGGCGTGGACCTCGAGTTCCATCCACGCGTCGTACTCCCACTCGCGCAGCGTCACCTCGTGATCGCGAAACCGCCACGAGCGATCGCCCCGGCTGGTCTCGAGGTTCACCGAGTGATCGACGGGCTCCGCGCCGGAGGCGTGCCAGCGCATCGAAATGATGAGCGGGGAGTCTTGCCCTTCGAACGTGCGCTTGTGTCCGTGCCCGGTGAACTCGAGCGCCTCGGTCTCGCCCAGCTGCACGGTCTGCCCTCGTTCGATCCGAATGCGCGTGGGTGCGGCATCCGTGCGGGTGTCGGCGACCGTCTCGATCACCAGGTGCACCTGGGGATCTCGATGAAACTCCCGCACCTCGACCAGCTCCACCCGGTACTCGGCGAGCCACGCGACCATCTGTGCGTCGTAGCCCTCGGTGATGTCGAGCAGACTCGCCCGCTCCTCGTACGGCCCGCGTCGCAACACCAGCGGCACCGAGATCGCACTGCCTGCGGGGTAGTCCCCCTCGGGCGACGCTTCGATCTGTTCGGCGACGACCATCTCCACCATCAGCGTCGTGCCGTCGTCGAGCGTCAGCGGGACGTCGGGGCGCAGAATGTGGGTGGGCTCCAACGGTGCGTTCACAGGCTCGGGATCTGGCGAAGGTGTGGGCGTCGGCGTCGGTGTGGCGCGGGGTGTGGGCTCGGGGCCCGGTGGTTGCGGTTTGCTCGAGCACGCTGCCACCCCGACGAGCAAACCCAGGCACGTAGCACCGATTCGCATGCCCACGAACGCTACCATGTCGGGCACTCCGCACCGGCGGGCCCAAAGACGAGCCCCCGAAGCGAGCGCCAGTCCTGAGCACTCGCATCGGGGGCGGAGTGGCCCTCCTGGCCAGCCGAACTTCCGTTGCAAGGGAGAACATCGGATCGTCCCCGATGCACTTGACCCCTTCGCCAAACCGAGCCGGCGAGACGTGTCCCAAGCACGGCCGCGGACGCCTTGCACCGCCCGGTTCCCGAGTTTTGACGGATCCGTCTGGGATGACGGACAGCGCCCCCATTCTTGACAGGCTAGGGTCCCGCTCCTAGGTTGAGCTGGTTCGTCTCGGCTGGATCTCCCGGCCTCGGCGGCGAGAGAGGAGGACGACCATGCAACCCCTTGTGACATCCGGTTCCGTGTCGAGCCTCGCCCTCGTCGACCGCGGGTTCTAGCAACACGCGGCCGCACCGCAGCGGCTGGGCTTTCACCCTTCCGTGAACCCGAAGGGCGCACCGTCGTGCGCCCGCGTGCAGAGCAAACAACCAGATGAAATCAAACCGAACCGGACGTGGACGAAGTTCACGTCGACGGGGCGGACGCGATGGTGCGTCCGACCTCGAAACGACCTTTTTTGGAGACGACAAGCGGGGTCGCAGGCACGGCCCCGACACGAAAACACGACAGATGTGCCGCCAAGTCTGGCGGCGACTCGACATCGCCTTGGGCGGTGAACTCGACAATGCGGCCCTGCAAGGCCTATGGGTCAACGCGGTGTTCCCCGAGCCAGGGGGCAACGCGTTGGTGGTGGAGGTGATCGTGGACGACCCCACGCGCCTGCGCGACGTCATGCGAGCCCTGGACTCCGCACGGGGGTATCTGCGCTCGGAAGTCGCACACGCGATTCACCGCAAACGCGCGCCTCACTTGCGCTTCATCGCGCTGCCACTGGCAGCCCTCGAAGCAGAGGAGGATGACGATGCGTGATCCAAGGCTCTCGACGTGGACCGCCGAGCCCCTGGCCTCGGACGTTCGCAACGCGCTGGGCCGCTTGCTCCGGGAGCAAGACGTTCGGCGGATCGCCGTCATGCCCGACGTGCACCTCGCAAAGGAGGTGTGCGTCGGGGTGGCCGTCGCCACGGCCAACACCGTGTGGCCCGCAGCCGTGGGCGGGGACATCGGCTGCGGCATGGCAGCGATGGCATTCGATGCTCCTGCAGATAGGCTCGACAACGCCAGCGATGCCGCACGGCTGCTCGAAGCGTTGTACGAGTCGATCCCGATCGTCCGGCAGAACCGAGCGCGACGGGTCCCACTCCCCGCCGTGCTTCGACAGCAGTCGCTGAGCGACCACGCGCTCGAACACACGAAGGCGCGCGAGGGACCGCTGCAGTTGGGCACGCTCGGCCGTGGCAACCACTTCATCGAGCTGCAAGCCGACCAGGATGGCCGCTTGTGGCTGATGGTGCACACCGGCTCGCGAGGGCTGGGTCAAGCGATCCGCTCCGCGCACGAATCACAGGGCGTACGTGGTCGCTCCGGTCTTCGATACTTCGAAGCCCATTCGGACCCAGGACGCGCCTATCTGCACGACATGCAGTGGGCGCTGGCATTCGCGGAACACAACCGCAGGCGCATCGTGGAACAGGTCGCCGACCTGCTCCGCACACGCTTCGGCATCAATCCTGCGACGCAGGCCCCCATCGAGTGCCACCACAACTTCGTGCGCCACGAACTGCACGGCGGCGACGCGCTGTGGGTGCACCGCAAGGGGGCCATCTCGGCCAACGACGGCGAACCCGGCGTCATTCCGGGATCCATGGGCTCCCAGAGCCACCACGTGCTCGGGCGAGGCGACGAAACGTCACTTTGTTCGAGCTCTCATGGCGCGGGCCGAGTGTTGTCCCGGGCCGCGGCACGCCAGCGCATCAGCCGAGAACGCCTGCACGACTCGATGCAGGGCGTGTGGTTCGATCACCGCCGAGCCCATCGACTGGTCGATGAAGCCCCCGATGCCTACAAGCCGATCGGGGCCGTGATGAAAGCCCAGCGCGCGCTCACCAAGGTGATCCGCACGCTGCGACCGTTGCTCTCGTTCAAGGGGGCCTGATCAAAGAAGGGGGACGGTGCCTCCACGCACCGCCCCCCTTGGACTACGAAGCGACCGAACGAAAACTCGTCACAGAGGGTTGCCGCTGTGCGGCGTGGCCAGGTACGGCATCTCGTCGTAGAAGGGCAGGTCGTTGCCATCGACGCCGTCGCCCACCGCGATGCCAGCGTTGCAGGCCACGGTCAGCAGCGTGTCGGTGACGTCGTCGGTGAGCGTGCGACCGTTGGGGAAGCCGCTGTTCGCGAAGGTTTGGCCCTCGGTGATATTGATGCGCAGCAGGTCGGCAGGCGTGGTGCCGTTGGGGCCGAGCAGGCCGACGATGTCCAAGCGGCCGTCATCGGGCGTGGGCGGACACGGCAGACCGAGCACCGCGGCGAGCAGCCCGGTCACCTCGGGATCGAGGATGTAGGCGCCGAAGTTGGCGACATCGTCCACGGGGTTGCTGCGGTTGTAGCGGTCCTTGTCCTGCAGCGGCACGATGACTTCGTTGACCAACGGCCAACCCAGGCGCGACACCTGCACCCAGCCGCCACCGTTGAGCGCATCGCGGGTGCGGCGACGAATGGTCACGCGAGGGCGCAACGCCTTGGCGTAGACGCCGACCACCGACGTGAGGCCGTCGTCGCCCTCTGCGGGACGCTCTCCGCCGGCCGAGATCTCGTCGATGGGCACTTCGAGCACGATCGACATCACGTTGGCGCCGTCGGTCGTGGGCGCTCCGGCCACGCCGAGCAGGTCGAAGACATGCAGGTCGACGAAGAACGGTTCGTCGCGGGGTCCCGCAAACACGGTGGAGCCGTCGTCGAGCGCGGTGATGCCTTCCCGCGCAACGTCCTCGTAGGTGCCGCCGGGGAACGAGCGGTCGCCCACGTACCAGGGCGCGACCGGGATGTCGTTGCCCACGGTGGCGTAGGAGGTGCTGCCATCGTCGTCGCGGTCGACACGGAACACACGCATGTGCTGCTTGACGTTGAGGTTGGCATCGCCCACCGACGCGACGGGTCCGGTGTTGTAGAGGAAGGTGCCGCCGTTCTCCGTCGTGGTGTCGAAGTCGAACACGTACTTGAGGTCGGGCACCGCGTCGCCGTCGTTGTCGATGGCGATCGCATACAACGCCTGATCCGAGAACCGGTAGAAGTTGGGCCCGGAGTGCGGCAACAGCAGCGGCACGTAGTTGGCCACGATCACCAGATTGTCCGGGTTGTCCGGGCTGATGAAGGTGTAGACGTCGGTGTTGTCGACGAACTGGTCTTCTGCGATGGCCGGAGCTTCGCGGTGGCTCGATGCGGCGGCGGTTTGGGGAAGGCTGACCGCGACACCTGCGAGGGCCGCGAGGGCGAGAAGTTTGTTGGAAACGTTCATGGCTGTGTTCACTCCGGGATTCATTCGTAGGTGGCGAGGTAGATGGCGGACTCGGCGGCGATGACCATCACGGGTGCATTGCGTGCCGCGGCGATGCCCGACGGTTCGAGAATGTCGGCGGTGGAGATGTTCTCCATGCCGCCCTCTTCGGTGTTGGCGGTCACCAGACGTGCGCCGCCCAAGTCGTCGCTGACCGGGATGACCGCAGTGACGCCTCCAGGCGCCAACGAGACGCCGCCGTGTCGGCCCATGCCGAGCCCCGCCACGACCTCTTCGACATTGCCCGCATCGTCGATCGCGAACAGCAGGCCTTCGGCGCCCGAGCCCGACCGTGCGTAGTGATCCATCACCCACGCTACGTCGCTGGCGTCCACATGGATTCCCGTGGGGGCAACGAGAGGAGCGCCTTCATGCAGCACGTCGGCCGCGCCCCCCTCGACCGGGGCGGTGAACACCGCGGGCGTGCCGTCGGCGGTGTAGCCGGAGATGTAGAGGTCGCCACAGTCGACCGACACGACGACCCCGGCCGCCCGCGCGACCCCGTTGGCGGTGAATGGTTGCGGCGCTCCACCTTCGGGGGAAAGCGTGAAGATGCCGCCGAGCGACTCCTCGTTGCTCTCTTCGAACGCCTGCGTCGCATCGACACTCGAGGCCCCACCGACGTCCGACACGAGCAAGGTGCCGCCGTCACACGTGACGGTGATGTCCGAGGGATACGCCAGTGGCGCGCCGATGTGCAGCGCCTGCACTTCTCCGGCCAGGTCGACCCGGAAGATGCCGGGCGCGCCCGTGTCGTCGTAGGCCGCGAAGTAGAACTCCGAGCCGTCGGGCGCGGCTGCGATCGCACTCGCGTCGGTGAATCCCGAGTCGGCCAGCAGCTCGATCACCGTAGGGGCCGTCTCGGGCAGGTCGCCCGGTTCGCCCCCGGTGCTTCCGGTGTCGTCGTCCGAATCGGTCTCGGAGTCAGAATCCGAGTCCGAGTCCGACTCGCTGCTTGGGGGCATGGTGTCTCCGGTTTCGGAGGAGGGACCGTCGGTATCGGACCCTGCGTTGGCTGGGGAGGACGAACAGCCCCAGCTCGATGCGGCGAGACCGAGGCCGGCCGCGAGAATGATTGTTCGTTGCATACGTCTCCTGGTTCGCGACCCCGCGGGGCCGAGATGCGTCGTTTCAGTTGGGGGTTTCGAGGAAACTCAGAGGCGCTCGACCAGCCACATGCAGCCGCACAGGGCGATCGCGAGCGAGCCTGCTTGCACGCCGTAGCGGGTGTAGCTGGGACGCCGAGCCCACAGCGCCAGCGGCCCCAGCAGCGCGAGTACACACGCGACCTGCCCCAGCTCGATGCCGACGTTGAACGACAGCAGGGCGAGCACACGATGCGCCTGGGGCAAGCCCACGTCGGCGAGCACCGACGAGAATCCGAACCCGTGCACCAGGCCGAAGCCCGCCGCGAGCAGGTTTCGAGTCCTCAGCGTCTTGGGTGAGGGTGCTTCGGGGCGGGCCAGATTGAGGCCTGCGACCACGATGATGCTGGCCGCGATGGTCGCCTCGACCCACTGCATCGGCAACGCGACCCAACCCAGCGCCGCCGCGCACAGGCTGATGCTGTGGCCGAGCGTGAACGCGGTGACCAGCCAGCCGATGTCCTTGGCGGCATCGCGCAACCCGTCGCGCCTCGCCGTGAGCCCTGCGATGAGGATCAGCGACAGCAGAAACAGGAGATGGTCATAGCCCGTGAGCAGATGGACGATGCCTTCCCGGACGAACGCGGACGCGGTGCTGCGCGCGGACGGGGCGTTGTCGATCACGACCGAGCGTGTCTCGGCCCGCAACACGTGTGTGCTGCTGCCCGAAGCCCCGTTGACGGTCACGAACACCTCGTGCTCGGGGTCATCGTCGAACAGGGTGTCGTCGCGCAACGAAAGGCTGGCCGTGGACGGGCACCGCATCTGCAGGCGCGCAACCACGCGGTCGCCTTCCAGAGCGACGCCCTCCGCGTCTGCGCGGCAGGGGCCCGCGTCACTGTGCATGGTCAGCCCCCGTGTCAGCCAGCCCTCCAACAGCGCGCCATGCTGAGACACCTGGCTCGCGTCCAACGTTCGGCCAAGACCCAGCGCCAGCGCGACGTCGGTGGCTTCGATACGCGCGCTCACCTGGGCTCCGACCTCGTTGGGCGTGACCTCGAGCGCCTTCGTGCTGCCCATGTGGGCCGCGGCCACCGACGGCACGGCGAGGGATCCGATCAGGGCGGCAAAGGTGAGCTGAAGCGCGTTCATCGTGCGGCTTTCGAGGTACGGAGCTTGGCCACCCTTGGATCGGCTTTTCTTCGCACCCACGACTCGGTTTCCCGACGCGCCCGCACATCCACCACCGTGACGTCCGACAGCGTCAGCGACGTCGGGTCCTCGACCGAAAGCACGAACGTGGACAGCGTGGCCTCCACGGTCGCAACGCACAGGCCCGCCCCGCACCGCGCGAGCAGGTCATCATGCGCGGCCTCAGCCAAGCGCAGGCGAGGCAGCCATCCCTGCACGATCCGGGTCTGCTGACTGGCGTGGTCAAAGGGAAACACGGTGCAGGCGTCCGGCTGCGAACACAGCGGCACCGACACACCGACCTGCCAGCGATACCGCTTGCCGCGCCAGTCGGCGCGCAGCGACTCCAGTGCCTGCGCCCGGTCGAGCGACGGTCCGCGCTGCGCCGTGGCGATCGCCGACGCCAAGTCGTAGGGACTGCGATCGTCGACCTCGGGGGTCGGCGTTTCGGGCTTCACCACGGGTGGTGGCGCCGGCTCGGGCTCGACCTCCACCGAAACCTCCACCGCCGCACCGCCCGTGCAGCCGGCCAGCATCGCCGCGCCCAAGCCTACCCAGCGGCTCATGCCGCCCCCAGACGGGTGCGCAGCTCCGCGACCAACACCGGATCCACCGCGGGGCGCAGTGCGATCGCCCGGTCCAGCTGCTGGCGGGCGGCCGCAGCATCGCCCGCCAGCAACTCGACCAACGCTCGATGCAGGGTCAGCTCGGCATCCTCAGTGCCGAGCGCCTCCGCCTCGTCCATCGCAGCCCGGGCGCGGTCATGCTCTCCGGCCCGCGCGGCCGCCAACGCGAGCGTGTCCCACGACCAGATGTTCTTGCGCGCCTCGAGTTCGGCCTCCGCCAAGGCCAGCGCGCGCGGGGGCTCTTCACCGTGCCGGGCCAGGAAATGCGCCACTGGCCGCGGGTCGTGCTCGGCCATCGCCAACGCATCGGCCAAGCCCCCCGCCGCCTCGGCGGCATTGCCCAGCATGCGGTCCACCTCCACCACGTGCAGCACCGCCTCCGCGCTGGGCGCTCGGTCGGCGGCCGCGAGCAGGGCATCTTTCGCCGCCCGGGGCTCACCGCGTTCCCGCAGCGCACGCCCGTGCAGGGACAACGCCGGCGCGTAGCCGGGGACCAACTCCAAGGCTCGAGACGCCGCCTTTTCGGCCTGTTCGGGCCGACCCCTCCGCAAGTACATCGCGCCCAGGTCCGTAAAACACCACGCCATCGACTCGGGATCACGAGCACTCCCAGCATCCAGCGCCAGCTCCAGTGCCTCGACGGCCCCGTCGAAGTCCCCGTACAGCCACCGCATGTAGCCGACGCGGTTGTAGCTGCGAAGGTCGGGGCGCAGATCGATTGCCGCTTCGTAGGCCTGCTCCGCCTCCGCGTACGCGCCGAGCTCCAGCGACGCATCGCCGATGAGCAGCCGCGGTGTGGGGTCCCAAGGCAGCTCGCTCGACAACGCCGTGGCCGCGACGATCACCTGCTCGAACTTGTGGTCGTCGAGCAGCAGCATCGCCGACAACAGACGCAGCCGGGGCGTGGCACCCACGCGTGCCATGCCGACCTCGAGAACGTCCCGCGCGTACGCACGATGCACCGCCCCCTCGGCCCGGGCCGAACGCAGAAACGCGGTCGCCAATGCAACGTAGGACTGTTCGGCGTCGGGTTCGCCCACCACCAAGGCCTGGCCGGCGGCGATGTCCGGGGCCATCGAGGCGTCGAAGCCGAGCGCCAACTCCGGCCGACGCTCGGCACTCGGAGCCTCGCCCTGCCCCACCACGGCCGCGGCGACTGGCGCCTCTGAGCGGGCCGGGTCACACCCGCCCAGCACCGTCGCCAAGCTCACTGCCATCCAGATCGTTGCGTTCCTCATCGCTGCAGCCGAGGTACGGCGCGCGCATCCGAACGGATCGGCGAAAAAGTCCGGGATGCCTCAGAGGCCGTCGCAGGCGCAGCCAGGCGGTGTATGGCAGGCCCGTCTCCGCGGAATGCAGGTGTCGCCGCAGGCCTTGCCCTTCTTGCACACCCGGCAACACGCCTCCGCCTCGGCGGGTTGCCAGTCGCTCTGCTCACGATCCCCGAGCGCCTCGTCGAGGTCGTGCGCCTGCTGCGGCAGCGGCAGCTCCACCCCCTCGGCGCACAGGCGCGCGTAGCGGACCGCGAGCTCGGCCTCCCGCGCATCGATCTCCAGGCTCCACGTGCGCTTCACCGCCATCCACTGCCCGACGTAGGCGCAGCGTTGCTCGGCCGCTTCGGGCAACCACGCCTCGATGCCTCGGGCGCCCTTGCTGCGATTCGCGCTCGCCGACACCGCGACGAGGTGCTCGGGATGCTCGAGGTCGTTGGCATACGCGTGCCTGCGGCCTTCGCTCCACGCCGCACCGCCATGGTCGTGCGCGTGCCGCAACGGGACGCGATGGTCGACGTCGAGGTCGCCGGGGTCGGTGAACACTTGCAGCGAGTACGGGCAGGTCCACTGCCCTCGGGTGACTTTGCAGCCGGACGCGTCCAGGGTCACCGGCACCTCGGACTCGGCGATCAGCACCTCGGTGCGCGTGTCCTGGCAATCGCCGTCATCGTCCGCCCACGGACCCCACAACCCACGCTCGTAGCTGGGGGTCGGCATCCGCGGTGCCGGTTTCCGCGGCTTCGGGCTCGGTCGCGCGGCCGAAGGTGCGGGCTGGGGCGGACGCGGCGGCTGGGGGTTCGGCGCGCACGCCACCATCCACGCGATCACGGGCAACAACCCTCCGGAACGTCGCGACATCGGCCGCGCGAGCGTATCCCAGGACTCGGCGTTCAGGCACACTGTCGCGCAATGGCCACCTACGCAATCACCGGCACCAACCGCGGCATCGGACTCGAGCTCACCCGCCAGGCCAAGGCGGCGGGCCACCGTGTCATCGCGCTGTGCCGCACCGCGAGCGACGCGCTCAAAGAGACCGGCGCAGAGATTCACGAGGGCATCGACGTGGCGGACGACGGCGTCATCGATGCGCTCGCCAAGGCCTTCGACGGTGAGACGGTCGATGTGCTGATCAACAACGCCGGCCTGCTCCGAGGCCAGAGCCTCGACAACCTCGACCTGGACGGCATCCGTCGCCAGTTCGAGATCAACGCACTGGGACCCCTGCGCGTGACCAAAGGCCTGCTCGGAGCACTGAAGCAGGGCTCCAAGGTCGCCATCGTCACCTCCCGCATGGGCTCGATCGCCGACAACACCTCCGGCGGCAGCTACGGCTACCGCATGTCCAAGACGGCCGTGAACATGGCGGGCGTCTCGTTGGCGCACGACCTGAAGAAGGACGGCGTCGCAGTGTTGCTCGTCCACCCCGGCTTCGTCCGCACCGAAATGACCGGCGGCAACGGCATGATCGAAGCCGAGGAGTCCGCACGCGGCATCCTCACCCGCATCGACGGCCTCACGCTCGAAGAGTCGGGCAGCTTCTGGCACCAAAACGGCGAAACGCTGCCCTGGTAAGGTCGGCGAGGAGCCCCGCATGAGCCGTCCGGAAGTCTTTCGAGCCCTGCGCCGCGACCTGCAGTTCGTTCTCGATGACGTGCTCGACGTGAGCGCCCTGCGCGAGGCCGCAGCGTTCTCGCAGTTCGACGCCGAGGAGTTCGGCGTGTTGGTCGACGCAGCGGTGGATGCGGCCGCCAAGCTCTTCGCGCCGTGTGCCGAGGAACTCGACGTGCACGAGCCCACGATGAACCCGGACGGCTCGGTACAACTCCCCTCCGCGCTGGGAGAAGCGCTCGCCGCCTATGCGGACGCGGGATACATCGGCGCGGCGTTGCCCGAGGATGCCGGGGGCCTCGGTCTTCCGCATGTCATCGCCCAAGCGATGTTTGCGGCCTTCTTCGCCGCCAACCCGTCGGCGGCGGGCTACCCCATGCTCACGGCCGCCGCCGCCAACGTGTTGCGGGTCTTCGGCAGCCCGGATCAAGAGGCGCGTTACCTGCAACCGATGGTCGAGGGCCGGTTCTTCGGCACGATGGTCCTGTCCGAACCCGAAGCGGGCTCGTCCCTGGCGGACCTTCGCACGCGCGCCATCCCGCAGGACGACGGCCGTTACCACATCGTCGGCGACAAGATGTGGATCAGCGGTGGCGAGCACACCCTGTCCGAAAACATCGTGCACTTGGTCCTGGCCCGCATCGAGGGCGCTCCCGCGGGCACGAAGGGCATCAGCCTGTTCGTGGTGCCGCGCCGACACGTGCTCGACGACGGCACACTGGGCGAACGCAACGGCATCACGCTCACGGGCCTCAACCACAAGATGGGCTTTCGCGGCACGGTCAACACGGCGTTGGCCTTTGGCGCCGAGTCACCGGCCGTCGGCACGCTGGTGGGAGAGCCCAACCGCGGCTTGTCGTACATGTTTCACATGATGAACGAGGCCCGCACCGGCGTGGGCCTCGGCGCCACGATGACCGGGTATGCCGGCTATCACGTGTCGCTCGAGTACGCCCGGGACCGCGTCCAAGGACGGCATCCCGACCAACGCGACCCCGCAACTCCGGCGGTGCCGATCATTCGACACGCCGACGTTCGCCGCATGCTGCTCACCCAGAAGGCCTACGTCGAAGGCGGCCTGGGCCTTGGCCTGTACTGCGCCCGCCTGATCGACCAGCAAGCCACGGCCACCGACGCCGAGGATCGCCAACGTCTGGACGACCTGCTCCAAGTGCTCACCCCGATCGCCAAGGCATGGCCCTCCGAGCACGGTCCTCGCGCCAACGACCTCGCAATCCAGGTGATGGGAGGCGCCGGGTACACCCGCGACTGGCCGGTCGAACGCTACTACCGCGACAACCGCCTCAACCCGATTCACGAGGGCACCAACGGTGTGCAGGGGCTGGACCTGTTGGGCCGCAAGGTCATGCAGCACCAAGGCCGCGCCTTTCGAGTCCTCCTCGCGGAGATCGAGGCCGCACTCGCGCGCCACCGAGACACGGCCGCACTGGCCGAACTCGTCTCGGAACTCGAAGCGGCCCTCGCCCTCACCACCGAAACCACGATGAAGCTCGGCGCCGCCGCAATGACCGGCAAGGTTCGCCTCTTCCTCGCCAACGCGACCGAGTACCTGCACATGCTCGGCCACGTCGTCATCGCGTGGATGTGGCTCGAACAAGCCGCCGCAGCCGTTCGCCGGCTTGACACGGCCACCGAGGGCGAACGCGGATTCTTCGAGGGCAAGCTGCACGCCGCCCAGTTCTTCACCCGCTACGAGCTTCCACGTGTGCAGCGTCAGGCAGCGCTGCTGCAGCGTCTCGACGACAGCACGGTCGAGATGAACGAAGCTTGGTTTTAGCCGCCCGAGGTGGTCCTTGAGAGGGCCGACGGACATAAAACCGGCGCGGGGCGAGTTGAACCGCACGCGAGTGAACGCCCCAGAAGACATCATCGTCACTCGGTTCGAGGGTTTTTCGCAGGGGTCTCCCGCATGGCTGCTCCTCGGACTCGCCCCGGCATCGTTCGGACTCAGCGCCGTACTCGATCCACCGTGGAGCTGGAGCGTGCCGATCCTATCGATGCTCGCAGCCACGGGCATCGCAGCACTCCTCCTCGTGCGGGATGCCCGGCGGGCTTGGCGACAACGCGCTCGTTTCGAACACGTGTCGCTCGCCGGCTACGGCCGAGTCGAGGACGTCCGCGAAACCTCGATTCGCCTCAACAAGAAGCCAGTGTTCGAGATCGGCATGCAAGTCGAGCTCCCCGACCGCAAACCCTACCGAGTGAAGCACACGTCCGTCGTGCCACTGCTCCGCCTATCGCGGCTCGAACCGGGCCGTCTGCTGCCGCTCCGGATCGACCCGGACGACCCCGCCAACATGCAGGTCGACTGGTCGTGACGAGACCACCGAGCGCGCCTCAATCCCCCGAGATGGGCATCACCGTTTGCACGCCGCTTCGGATGCCGGTGGGCCAGCGGGCGGTGACGGTCTTGAGGCGGGTGTAGAAGCGTACGCCTTCGGGGCCGTAGATGTGGTGGTCGCCGAACAGGGATGCCTTCCAGCCGCCGAAGCTGTGAAAGGCGACGGGGACGGGGATGGGCACGTTGATGCCGACCATGCCGACTTCGATGCGGTCGACGAACGTGCGCGCAGCGTCGCCGTCACGCGTGAAGACGGCAACGCCGTTGCCGAACGGATGGGCGTTGGTCAGCGCGACGGCGTCATCGAAGGTCTCGGCGCGCACAATGGACAGCACGGGCCCGAAGATTTCCTCGCGATAGATCGACATCGACGTGGTGACGTCGTCGAACACGGTGGGGCCCACGAAGAAGCCATCGGCGTGGCCCGGCACGCTCACGCCGCGACCGTCGAGTCGTAGCGTCGCGCCTTCCGCAACGCCGGCATCGATGTAGCCGCGGACCTTGGCGGCGTGGGCTTCGGTGATCAGCGGCCCCAAGTCGGCCTGCGGATCGGTGCCCGGCAGGGTCTTCAATGCCTTGGCCTTGGCGACGACACGCTCGACCAGCGCATCCGCGATGTCCCCGACGGCCACCGCCACCGAAATGGCCATGCAGCGTTCCCCCGCCGCGCCAAAAGCCGCCCCGACCAACGCATCGGCGGCTTGGTCCAGGTCGGCATCTGGCAGCACGACGAGGTGGTTCTTCGCGCCGCCGAGGGCCTGCGCACGAATCCCGCGATTGGCCGCGCGGGTGTAGACCGCCTTGGCCACCGGGGTGGAGCCGACGAAGCTCACCGCTTGCACGGCCGGCGCGTCGATCAACGCTTCGACCGTGGCCCGATCCCCCTGCACCACGTTGAACACACCGTCGGGCAACCCGGCCTCTTGGAGCAGCCGTGCCAGCATCAGCGCTGCGGAAGGGTCGCGCTCAGACGGTTTGAGAACGAACGTGTTGCCACATGCGATGGCGACCGGAGCCATCCACAACGGCACCATCGCAGGGAAGTTGAACGGGGTGATGCCCGCGACCACGCCCAGAGGCTGACGCAGGGCATACGTGTCGATGCTGCTGCCAACCTGCTGCGAGCTCTCGGCCTTGAGGAGTTGCGGAATGCCGCACATGAACTCGACGACCTCGAGCCCACGAGCGACCTCGGCCCTTGCGTCGCTGAGCACCTTGCCGTGCTCCTCGGTGAGCACCGCCGCGATCGCGTCCATGTTCTCTTCGAGCAGCGCACGAAAGCGAAACATCACCCGTGCGCGCCGTGGCACCGGCATCGAGGACCAGTCGGCAAACGCAGCGGAGGCCGCATCGACGGCGTCTCGCACCCGTGCAGCGGAGGCCACAGCCACGTCCCGCACCGGCACACCCTTGGCCGGATCGAAGACGGAGAGCGTGGCCTCCGAAGGATCGACGATTTCCTGCCCGGCGATGAAGTGACCGACGACTGGCACCCGATCACCAGTATCAGCCGGGCAGCGAAGCGTCTACATGTCGTAGAAGAACTCTTCTTTGACGATCTTGCCGTTGTCGACCGTGAACACGCCGACTTCGTCCATCTTGATGCGTTGCCCGCTGGGCTTGTTGGTCACGTCGTACTCGAAGCGCACCGCAAAGCGGTCGTCTCCGTGCGGGTACGGGCCATGCACGGCCGCGCTGTGAATCTCGTGGTTTTCGCTCCACCACTGGTTCTTGCCACGAACCCCTTCGATGCCCTTGGTGGTGCGCTCGCCACCTTGCTGCGGCTCGGCAGCTTCCACGCTTTCGATCGAATCGGCGTAGAGCGTGTTGATCGACTCGAGGTTCTTGCCCTCTTTGCAAAACGCCACCAGTTGCTGCCCGATTTCTTTGGCTGACATGGACCGAACGCTATCCCATCTCGACCGCGTGCGGAGCCTTCTGCCGCACGTAGGCGAGAATGGGCTCGACGTCCGGTTCCTTGACCGAGAAACGCGTCGCTTTGCGCCCGCGAATCTGAAAGGAGAGCTGGTGCACCATGCCCAACCGGCCCGGGGCATTGGCGGCTTGAATGGTGATGTACTCGACCTTTTCGATCGCCTGGGGATCGCTGGTGAGCGCGCCTACCACCGCACGCCCCATCGCCGCAAACTTGAACAAGCCGACGTACATCATCAGCGCCCCGGTCGCGATGAACACGATCGCGAAGCCATACAACGCGGCGAGTGCTCCGGTGCCCATGTCGGCGGCCTCCGAGTCGAGCTCCAACGCGTGAAGCGCGATCATGAACACGCCGAGCGCGATGATGAACGGCCCCAAGATTGTCATCGTGCGTGCCTGCTTGGACACCGCGCCCCGGATGAGGTCGAGAACCTGCTGTTCACCCATCGTCGAGAGAGACGGTACACCAACGCCGACGTTGCACCCCGCACGCGGGGCGCTCGCAGGGCCGAAGTCGCACGAAACGCCCAGCGTTCGCCCAAGGCTGGGAACACCTCCGACAGCAACCCACGTGCAGCGTGGCAAGAGACGACACGTCGTGGGCCGGACGCGCGCTACTCTAGCAGCCCGTGCCACCCGACCCGCCGAGCACCCCGGTTCGCCCGGGCGCGTTGTTGGCCGGTCGCTTCGAACTGGGTCCCGAGCTCGGCCGAGGCGGCATGGGCGTCGTGCATGCCGCCCACGACCAGGCGCGCAACACCCCCGTCGCGCTCAAGGCACTGCGGCTGCGGGACGCAGAGTTTCTCTACCTGCTCAAGCGCGAGTTTCGAACGCTCACCGACCTGAGCCACCCCAACCTCGTCACCCTGCACGAGTTGGTCGTCGACGAAGAGTTCGCATTCTTCACGATGGAACGCGTGGACGGCGTGCATTGGTTGCAGTGGGTCCGTCCGCACGGCATCCCCGACCCTGCCCGCCTCCGCGACGCGCTCGTACAGCTCGTGCGGGCACTGCATCACCTGCACGGGCATGGCCTGGTGCACCGCGACATCAAGCCGAGCAATGTGCTGATCACCTCCGACGGCACCGTCAAGCTCCTCGACTTCGGCCTTGCCTTTGCGGCCCAGTCTCGGCCCGACCCCTCCGACGCATTCGTCGTGGGCACGCTCGACTACCTCTCTCCCGAGCAGGCCGTGGGCTCCGCCGTCACGGCGGCGTCCGACTTCTACGCGCTGGGCGTGATGCTGTACGAAGGCCTCACAGGCTCGACCCCCTGGGAGCAAGCCGACGCGCGTTCGATGCTCGACGCACGTTCGCGAGCCGAACCGACGCTTGCATTCGACGGGGACCACGTCGATGACGCCCTGGCCCGGCTGGACTTGCTGAGCCTCGACTTGCGGCTCCCCGATCCACAGCTCCGGCCTACGGCTCCCGAGATTCTGCGACGACTCGGCGCGGCGGATGTAGACGAGAGCGCCGAGCAGCGGTCCGCGTTCGTCGGGCGCACGGTCGAGCGCAGCCGGCTGTCCGCGGCCATCGATGCCGGGCACCGGGGCAACGGTCCGCGGTTGCTGCTCGTTGGAGGACAGTCCGGCACCGGCAAGAGCGCGATGGCCACCGCGGCCCTCGACGCGCTCGAGGTCGACACCAACACCTTGGTGCTTCGGGGTCAGTGCTACGAGCGAGAGACGGTCCGCTACTCGGGAGTGGATGCGGTGGTCGATGCCCTGCGCGCCTACCTGCTCGAACTCGACCCCGATGCCCTCGAACGACTGCTGCCTCCTCGAGCCAACGCGCTCGCGGTCGCGTTTCCGGTGGTCGAGGATCTGATCGCCCCCAGCGGGCCGCCGCTGCCGAGCGACCCGCTCGAGCGTCAACGCGCAGCCAGCGATGCGTTTCGGGAGCTCATCGTGGCCTTGGCACGCACACGCCCCGTCGTCTTGTTCATCGACGACCTGCACTGGTGCGGCAGTGAGACCACACGGCTGCTGCTCCACCTCCTCGACGCCGCCCCCGATTCCGGGTTCGTCGTGTTGGGGACCTACCGCAGCGACATGCTGCCCCATGCGCAGAGCCTCGCCCGGCTGCAAAACACGAGCCGCGAAGCATCGAACGTCTGGGAGCTCGCGTTGGACCCCCTGCCCAACGAAGAGGCGAGCCGGCTCGCAGCGAGTCTTCTGGGCCTTTCCGGGCCCGATGCAGCGTGCGACCAGATCGCACGCGAGTCGGGCGGCAACCCCCTGTTCATCGAAGAACTCGCACGCCACGCGGCGGGCACCGACGCCCTGCGAGGGGCAGGCCGACTGGGCCTGGAGGCGATGACCCGAGCCCGCGTTCAAACCCTCTCGCCCACCGCCCGGAGTTTGCTGGAGGTGCTCGCCGTCGCGGGAGGACCCGTGTCGCAACGCGTCGCGGTCGAGGCGTCCTCGTCCCCATCCGACGCGGGCGAACGCATTGCCGAGCTCCGAGCCCAGCACTTCGTCCGCACCTTCGGGCCTGCCGCCGACGATGGCTTCGAGGTCTACCACGGCCGTGTGCGAGCCGCGGTCCTGCAGTCGATGCCCGACACGGTCCGCGCCCGCACCCACGCGGCGCTGGCAACGGTGCTCGAGCACGACGATGCCGACCCGGAGACGCTGGCATTTCACTTCGCACGCTGCGGACGCACCGACTCCGCCATCGGGTACTTGCGCCGCGCTGGCCAACTCGCAGCGCAAGCGCTCGCTTTTCGACGCGCGGCACACTTGGCCCGCCAAGCCCTCGACCTTCTGCCCGCCCCTGACGATCCACGTCGCTGCGCGCTGGAGACCGACCTGGGCGAGGCGCTGAGCAACGACGGCCGCGGTGCCGAGGCTGCCGAAGCCTATCTGCGCGCCGCCGCGGTCGCGGACGACGACGCCCTCGAGCTTCGGCGACGAGCGGCCGAGCAGTACCTGCGCAGTGGGCATGCATCCGAAGGGCTCCCGCTGCTTTCCGAGGTGTTGGACGCGGTCGGCTTGGGCCTCGCCCGCAGCCCCAAGCGCGCCATCGGCTCTTGGCTGCTGCAGCGCGCGACCATCGCGCTGACCGGAACCTCCTTCGAACCCCGCGCCGAGGCCGAGCTTTCCCCGCGCTCTCTCTTGCGTGTCGACATCGGCTGGACCGCGGCGACCGGACTTCCCACGGTCGATGTGCTGCTGGGTCAAGCGATGCAAGCACGACACCTCCGCCTCGCGGTGCAGCTCGGAGAACCGCGGCGTGTCGCGAGAGCCCTCAGCCTGGAGATCCTCTACGGCGCGACCTCGGGCACCCGCAACCTCGAGCGGGTCGACGCGCTGATCGACCGCGTCGGCAAGATCGCCGACGACGTCGGGTCACCGCATGTCGACGGCCTTCTCGCCATGGCCTCGGGCGCGGCGTCCGTCTACCGCGGCGAGTTCACCGACGCCCTCGCGCGCCTCTCCCAAGCCGAGCAGGTGTTCCGCAACGAATGCACGGGCGCGGCGTGGGAGCTCTCATTCACCACCACCTTCGACGTCCTCGCCCGGCTGTACCTCGGTGACTTTCGTCGACTCGTGCAGACGCTCGAGGTCGCGACCGAGGATGCGCGAGCGCGCGACGACCTCACCACGATGCTGATGGTCCGGATCGGCTACGACTACCTGCGCCACCTGATCGTCGACCAGCCCGACCGCGCGCGCGCGCAACTCGAGGACGCGTTGGCCTGGCGCCCCGAGGAGGCCGCCAACCCCACCTACCGCTACACGATGCTCATGGCGCGGGGTCGCATCGAGCGCTATGCGGGCCGCTCGGCACAGGCCTATGCTTGCTTCGTCGAACACCACGCCGCGGTGCGCAAGTCGATGATGCTCACCAAGCAGCCGTTCCTGCTGTTCTTCGCGTTCGAACGCAGCAGTGGAGCCCTCTGGGCTGCACGGGCTGCGCAGGGCACCGAGCGGACCCGCCTGCTGGCCGTCGTCCGCAAGGACATCACGAAGATCCGCGACGAACACACACGATGGGGCGCCGCGTTCGTCGGGCTGCTCCAGGCGAGTCTGCATGCGGCCCTCGGCGATCCGGAGCAGGCGCGTTCGAGCCTCGAATCGGCGGTCGAGTGGGCCACCGCCTGCGACATGCGACTGTACGCCGCCTCGGCCCGGGTTCGTCTCGAAGAACTCGGGAACTCGCCCCAGCGAGACTACAGCGCGTTCGAGACCGAGGGCGTTGCCGCCCCCACGCGCATGGTCGACATGCATGCGCCACCCGTGCTCGGGTGGTGAACCATCACTGCAAGGGCACCAACGTGCCGTCGGGGTCCCGAATCCAACGTGGGCGCAACACCGTATCGGTGTGTGTGACCGCGACTGCATCGGACGGGCCGACCAGGCTTTGCGGCGGCAAGCTCCAGGCGTCGGCCGCCAGCTCGTTGGGCACATAGAACCCCAGGTCGCCCATCGACCCGATCGTCAGGGCGCTCATGGGCGCAACTTCACCTGGGCCACCGAGGCGAGGACTCATCAACTCGTCCACGACCACGGTTTCACGCCAGTGGCTGTCGGACGAACCGAACTGCGCGTTGTTCTCGACCGGCACGATGTTCCCCGTGAACGGTTGGCCGCCGAGCAGCTCGGTGAACACCTGCAGGGCGCGTGGACCGACGAAGTGGGTATCCACGCCGGGGTTGTTGGGCAGGCTCGGGATCTGCAACAACCCCACGAAGTCCCACAACGAACCCACCCCCAACACGTGTCCCATCTCGTGCAGGATCACGGTCTCGAGCGATCCGCTGGCCTCCAACTCCCCCAGGTCGAAGGTGTCGAACGTCATCACGCCGAGGTAGGGCGACCCGTCGTCACGCAACGAGCACGGGCCGGCCTGCCCCAAGATGTTGCCGTCGGGTCCGCCCTCGCCGTCGATCTCCTGCAGCTGCACGAAGATGTGCACACCGGTCACCGACACAGCGCCACCGTCGAGGCTCACCCCACACTCGGAGGCCAGGTCGGACACCGTCCCATTGATCGGCTGCAGCGCGTTCACGAGCGACGCCTGCCAGCGCAACCGCGCAAACTCGAACGCCGCGAACTGAGCGTCGGTGGGCGGGTTGACGTAGTGCAGCACGATCTCGAAGTCGGAGATCGTTCGCCCGACGAAGTCGACGAACTCGACCTCGGGCTCACTGGGAACCGCTGCGCGGGTGAAGTACGTGCCGTCGAGTTTGCCCAGCGTCCAGCTCTGAGCGGTGGCGATGCCGTTGGCGTCGGAGATGCCCTCGACCGCTCCCAACACACCACCCGCAGTCCCCGCGGTGGAGAACGTGACCGGAATGCCCGCGACCGGAGAGCCGCCCGAAGTGACCCGGACGGCGGGAGGCTGGTCGATCACATCGCCAGCCAGCGCAGACTGATCGACGGGAACGACGGCTTCCATGGCATCGATCGCCGCGACGACGCACACGCCGTCACGCGGCACCTCGCCGGCGGGGCAAGGACACTCGGGATCTCCGAGGACACAGCCGGTCTCGTCCCCGCCGACGTCGGAGCTCACCTCGGTGTCACTGCCTTCGCCGTCCGCTGCGGTGTCGGTCGCGAACTCCGTGTCCCCGTCGGTGTCCAAGACCAAGCCGTCTTGGTCGAGGATCACGCGGTCGGTGCATGCCGAGGCCGCGAGCAGAAGAAGTCCCCAAGCCAAGCGCGAACGCGTCACCCCTGCATGGTGAACGCTCGCATGCACCACGCACAAGCCCCGCGGCACGAACGCCGCGGGGCCGAAGTTTTTTTCACGATCTTTGAACGCCCGAGAGACTGACCATGGAATTGACCCGGGATCCGTCCTGGACGAACTCCGCCACGGTCCGCGCGAGGATCGACGACACGATGCCGATGAACGGCAGGTGCTCGCCGTTTTCGCACGTTGCCTGGCCTGGAGCGTCTTCCGCGTCGGCGGTGAACGCTTCGTTCCAACGCGCCATGCCGTAGGTGCCATCCGCAGACAGCGCCCCGTGCACGCAGGGGATGTCCTGGGTGCGCACGAAGTCGCTGATCAGCTGGCGGCTCGCCGCGTTGTCGAAGCAGTCCACGACGAGGCCCGCCCCGCCGAGAAGTTCCCCGACGTTGGCGGACGCCAGCCGCACGCCCATGGCCTCGACCTTGAGCCCATAGAAGTTTTGCAGCTGCATCTTGAGCGCTTGCGCCTTGTTCTTGCCGACCGACTGCTTGACGAAGGCCTGCGACTGCAGGTTCTTCGACTCGACACGGTCGAAGTCGATCAGCCGCCACGACACGTCCAGGTTGCGACCCGCCATGACGACTGCGGAGCCGAGTGCTCCCACACCGCAGATGACCACGCGCATGGGAGCCTCCTATCCGAACGGAACCTTGGGACGAAGGTAGACCCGCGCACCGCTGGCCGAACCGAGGCGATCGATGACGTAGTCACGGAACGCGTCCTCGGGAAGGTGCGCGATGTGGAGACCTCGAAGCTCACCGCTCCGGATGAGCTCGACCGCCGTGCGACGAATGTCGCGGTCCTTCATGTGGTCGGGGATGTGGGCCTTGTAGTCGACCGAAAGGCCGTTGTAGGTGATGTTGAGGATTGCCATTGTTGTTCAGTCTCCTTTCAGACCGGAGGCAGACCGAATGAGAGCGGTCCACCAGGGTTCGGCTTCGACGAGAGTGTCGGAGGGTTCTTCATTCGCCTCGCACGGTGATCGGCGAAGCATGGTGTCGGGAGTGACGACCGCGTACCGAAGTTCGCGGCCGAGCGCAGCGTCGAGCGCTGCCATGGTGGTTTCGTCTTCGAGGGAGAACCTCGCCCCGCCCAACGGGTGGGTGTGGGCGATCTCGACGATTCCCTCGCGGCGCGACCAAATCGCCTCCCACCGCGCTCGAGAATCGGGCAGCGCGGTGGGAGACTCGGACGCATCGCTCCACACGACGGCGTCGTTCTCCCCAATGAGGAAGCAGACTTCGCGAAGCTTCATGGTCAGCTCCTTCTCGTGATGTAGAGGAGGTCGCCGTCGATCGCTTCCGAGATGACCGAGGGCAGCGCGTCCAGACCCAGCGCCTCGTCGGCGCCGCTGAGACAGATGCCCGAGTCGTAGACGTGCAGCGTCTCCCAATCGACCGACGCGATGAACTGCTCACCGCGGTAGCGGAAGATGACCTCGAGGATGCGGTCTCCCGCAAAACGGGAGTCGAGCATCTGGGCGCCCGCCTCGGCGAGCACTTCGGCCGCGCGCCGAGGCGCGTCGTCCATCGAGCCCGTGGGCAAGGACACACGCTCGCGGTGCAACGACCCCGGATCGAGCTCGTAGACCCGTGCTTCGAGCGCATCGAGCACCCGCGCCGGGTCATGGGCTCCATCGGCCACCTCGTGCAGCAGCGCTCCGACCTCCCGCACCGAGACTCGCAAGCCGCGGTCCACGGCCTCGCGCTGCAGGCGGGCGTACCCGAAGGCACGACGCAAGCTGGGCGTGGCTCCGGAGAGCCCCGCAATGGTCGCGCCGCCCCGCAGCGCGTTGCGGGCCGAATCTTCGGCATCGCCCTCGAACTCGAGGGTGTCGAATACGGGATGGTCGCCGTGCCACACGCGGGCGGTCACAGGCGAGAGCGCGGGAGGCTCGTCGTCTGGCATCAAGAGCAATCGTCGGGCGGACTCGCCTCCTACGAACAGCCAGTCACCGACCGCATGGCCACGCAGGGCCTTGCAACGATCGAGCGGCTGGGCATCGGCCGGCGCCACCGCAGTGGCGTAGCGACCTTGGATTTCGAACGTCCACCAACCAACGGCAACACGTTCCTTCACGCGAAGCCTCCGGTCGGAGGCGTACACGAAAGGCCCCCCGAAGAACGGAAGAACCTTCGTTTGCGTGGCTCCGAGAAACTTGCGGTAGTCGACCATTCGAGACCTGGGAAGTGCAGCGCCGTGACGTTGCAAGCGAGCGCAGCGCCCGAAGGGTCGCGGAGCGGGAAAGAAAGAGCGGCGGAGCACAGGGCTCCGCCACTCGCGGCTTAGGGAAGCTGCAAGAGCGGCGTGCTCATGACCGTTTCCACCCAGGCGGTCGCCTTGACCGACCCGTCTGCGGGTGGAGGCGGTGCTTCGAGCACCGTCTGCAGCACACGGGGCACCTGGTAGGGGTCGTCGAACTGGTCGATTTCCACCTCCGAGAAGGGAACCCCGAGGGTACGCGCACAGTCGGTGACCGTGCGTCCGCGGCCATAGGCCACGTTGAGGATGAGCGCCATTGCGTCGACGCGGTAGCCTTCGTCACCGAAGGACTGGGCGAACCGGGCCCCCATTTCACCGGCCTCGTCACCGACCACGAAGACGATGAGCTTGGCCTCTTTGGGCACCTTCACACCCGCGGCCGACAGCGCGTGCACGGCTGCGGTGTGCATGGTTCCGCCCCCTGCGCTCACACCCGAGAGCATGTGCCCGACGGCCGTCCGGTTGGCGGCCTTGGGCACGTGATGCATACCCATCGTGTCGAAGGACGCGATGTGCAGCTTCTCGAGTGGGAAGCCGGCGAGAATGCGCGAGAGCGCTTCGACCGACTTTTCCAGAGCACCCTGCATCGAACCCGAGCGGTCGATCAGGAACATCACGTGGATGTCCTGCTCGCCCGTGGCTTCTTTGACGGCGTTGCGTGCCGCCGCGTCGGCCGAGGCTTCGAGGCGCTCCTTGAGTTCCGCGCTGTGGACGTTCTTGGCGATGTTGAGACCACGCTGGTCGGTGGCGCTCTCGATCGCCTTTTCCCAGGCGGCGCGAACGTCGGGGTCCGTCATGAGGCCCAGCTCTTCGAGCGTGGGCGTCAGCTGACGCAGGTCACGGTCCGACAGCGACGGCAGCAAGGCCGCCATGATCGCCGGGGTGAGACCGATGTCGGCCGGCAGGCGTCCCATAGCCTCCTTGTAGGTGAGGCGCTGGGTGACGATCGCCTCGCAGATCTCGGCCTCGCTGAGGCCATCGAACCGCTCGGACTTGCGCAGCTCAAGCCCATCGAGGCCGAGCTCACGGTGACCTTCGGCCGCCTGCTTTTGCTTCCAGCCGAGCACGGCGAAGAAGCGTTCGGACTGCGGCTTGTAGCCCACCTTGCGCGCGATGTTCTTGATCGTCTCTTTGTAGCCCGCCTTGACGAGTCCCTCGAGCATGGCCGGGTTGGCTTCACGGTACGCGAGCCACTTGGCTGCGACCTTGGGCCAGCGACCCAGCGCCGGCTTGCGCGACGTGGAGTCCACGAAGCCCGCCGTGCGGTTGAGCTCGGCGATCTCGGGCGTCTCGAGCAACTCGGCCACCCGGAGGATTGCCTTGGGCGTCATCATGCGCGCCGACTTGCGCTCGTAGTGAAGCATCATCGCTTCACCGATGAGACGGAGGTCGTCATCGTGGAACGCCACCTGGCCGTCGTCGTCCTTGACGGGCTGGCCCGCACGCGGCTGCACCAACATGAGCGCAGCGCTGGCGACCTTGAGGTCGCGCCAGTCGGTCTTCGTCAGCGCGTAGCTGGCGAAGTGGGCCATCAGATCGTTGTTGAGCGCGTAGATGTCGAGCAGCCGACCGTAGAGGTCCTCGGCCGCCGGCACGAACAAGCCCGGTGCCACGGCTTCGCCGCGACCGCGGTTCCCCTTGGCGGGGACCCACTTGCCGGCGATGTTCAGCCCCGGGCGGTTGTGCCAGAGGTGAGCCGACGCGTTGAGCACCAGGTCGAGCAAGCGCTCGGCCGGACCACGCTGTTCCTGCGGGATGATTGCGTTCGTCATCGTCTTTGCTCCAATGATCGAGAGTGTGTCGAGACAAGTTTGGGGGGAAAGGGGTCCATCCGAGTACGCGAGCCACGAAAGCCCATTGCTCTACCACTGAGCTATTTCCGCACGCGAGAGCGGAAAGCCGGGATCGAACCAGCGACCCATGGATAACCTGTGCGTGTAGGGCTCGCTGGGTTGGATGGCGAAAAGGGGTGCCGCGGAGTCGCGGGACGGAGCGGATGCTCGACGTCCCACGACTGCGACGCAGCGAAGAGCGGAAGCGAGGGCGAAGCCCGACCTTGGAAGGGTGAACGAAAGGCGGCTTCGCCGGCCGCAGTGAGGGAAACCGAGAGGTTTCCCTTGAAGAGAAAGGTTTCACACGCCCGAGTGGAAGAACCGTGAGCGATTTTGTATCGCCGCCTTAGAAGGGCGGTGCCTTATCCGTTAGGCTACAAGGGCAAGAAAGAGCCCTTGGCTGGAGTCGAACCAACATGTTTGCGTTGCGTGTATGGCTCTGGCGATTGGGCGTGTGAAGAAATGGTTTCGTGTCCGAGTGTTGAAGCCGCGAGACTGTTGTCAGTTTCCAAAACTGATGCCTTCCCAATTCGGCCACAGCCCCCCGCTGGGGGAGTCGACGGGATTCGAACCCGCATGATCGTTGCGTGTAGGGCTTCCGCGTTGGACACGAAGAACTTGGTTGTCCACCCGAGTGCACGAGCCACGAGTTTTCAATCTGACGCTCTATCCATCTGAGCTACCGCGGAGCGACGCTCCGGGGCCGGATTCGAACCGGCGACATTCAGGTTCCGTGGAAAAGGTGCGTGTTGGGCTCATTGCGTTGGGTGGTCAAAAACGGTGCTGCGGGGGCCGAGGGTACTTGGCCCGGCCGCGGACTGGAGCGATGGCGAGGTCGCTCGACAGCCCGCGGCCGTTCCACGCAGCGAAGCTGTTGGGTGAGGGAGATGGAGATGGAGATGGAGATGGAGATGGAGATGGAGATGGAGATGGAGATGGAGATGGAGAAAGGGTCTCGCGTCCGAGTGTTGAAGCCTTTTCGATTCAGGTGTGAGCTGAACGCCCAACCATGGGCTTTGACCGAAAGGTGGTTTGGTCACGGGAGTCGAACCCGCAGGTGCGTGTAGGGCTTGCTCGTTGGACGCGAGGGAAAAGGGTGGGCTTCCGAGTGCAGGGGCCGTTTTGGGTCGTTTTATCGGAACGATCCTGCGTGACAGGCAGGGGTTGTGCGTGTGGGGCCCGGGCGATGGGAAGCGCCGAAACTCGGGGGCGGTAGCGCTGCGAAGACGCAAAAATGCCGCGCGGTCTGGGGACCGGGCGGCTGCCGTAGTGCGCGGGGGTATGACCCCTGCAGACAGGCAAACCGCTAGACCAGCACCTCCGGGTGCTTGGTTCCGCACATGCCGATGACTTCGGCTTGGCGGTCAGAGGTGGCTGGCGACAACATGGGCTGGGGTTTAGTGCCGGCGCGCGGCATCGTCAAGGAAGTTTCTTCGAGTTTTTTGCCGGCCCAGACGCGAAGAAGGCCCCAACCTCGGACGAGGTGGGACCTTCTTGGAAACGGTCGGGGCAGGCTACTGCCAGATCAGCTCGACGCGGCGGTCTTTGCTGCGCTCGGACTCGTTGCTGCCCGCGGCTTCCAGCGAGCCTTTGGCGATGACCTGAAGCAGCTCACCGGGAACGCCCTTCTCGGAGAGCAGACCCTTGACGCTCTGGCCACGGCGCTCGGTGAGCAGGATGTTGTACTCCTCGGTGCCCATGCTGTCGGCGTGGGCCTCGAGGTAGATGCCCCGGTTCTCGTTGATGATGCACTCGGCGGCGGTGGTCAGCGACTCTTGTGCCTGCGGCGTGAGGGAGTCGGAGTCGAAGGCGAAGAACACGGCATCGATGCCGCACGGGCCGTTGCCCTCGCCGTCGCCACCGTAGTCGCCCGAGAAGACACACATGCCACCGTCACAGATTTCGTCCATGGGGCACTGGTCGTCGGTTTGGCACTCGCCCGACGCCGAGCAGCGACCGGTGGCGAGCTCGCAGGTTCCCGGCGAGCATTCGATGTCGTCGCTGCAGGCCGAGCACGCACCCGCCGAGCAGACCAGACCACCGAAGCAGTCGGTCTTCTGTGCACACGGGGCGCCCATCTCGCCGTCACCGCTCGCGCCGTCGGCCAGCGCAGCGGCCTCCGCCGGGTCCATGCAGCGGAACTCGTGGCAGACCCACGGGGACTGGCCATCGGGCGTCTTGTCGACGCACTCGGCGTCGGTCTTGCAGTTCTGACAGGATCCGTCGACGCAAGTCTCTCCAAGCTCGACCTTGCAATGCTTGTCCTTCTTGCAGGCGGGGTACTCGGGCTTCTTGCATCCTCCTGCGAGCCCCATCAGGGCGGTCGCGAGGACGACAGACGACAGCTTCAAAGCGGTTCGCAGGGTGGTCACGGCGCGGGATGCTTGCACGGGGTTCGCCACCGCAGCAAGGGCTCAGGTCACGCAGAGCTTTCGCCGTCTTCTCCACGGGTTCCGAGGTGCTGCAGCAAAGCGAGGCCACGAGGCAGCCTGCCCCGCCGGGGCAGCACGTCCCGCAATGGAACCGCGTGCGGCTGCGCGATTCGTAGCGCAGACTCCAGGGGTGGCAGCCGTTCGTGCAGTGCTCTTCGATCTGGACGGCACGCTCGCCGACTCCCTGGCCGACATCACCGCGTCCACCAACGTGTGCCTGGCTGAGGCGGGATTGCCGACCCACGACGAATCCTCGGTGAGGGGCTTCGTTGGACACGGCATCGCTGGCTTGGTCGAACGTGCCCTCGGGCCCCACGCCACCCCCCAGCGGGTGACCGACCTCCTCATCGCGATCCGAGCGCACTACCGAGAGCACTGCACGGAGCACACCCGGCTGTATCCCGGCATCGCGGCCATGCTCGATCGGCTGGGCACGCGCGGCATTGCGATGGCCGTCGTCAGCAACAAGCCCGACGACATGACCCAGCGCGTGGTCGAAACGCTCATGCCCGAGATCGCGTTCGGGTTCGTCACCGGAGAGCGCGACGCCATTCCGCGCAAGCCCTCACCCATCGGCATTCTCACCGCCTGCCATGCCCTGGGCGTTGCCCCTTCGGCCGCGCTCTACGTCGGCGACACCACGGTCGACATCGAGGGCGCTCGCGCAGCCGGAGTGCCGAGCGTCGGCGTCGCGTGGGGATTTCGCAACCCGGACACGCTGCGGGCTGCTGGCGCCGACCATCTCGTGGAGCACCCGGACGAGCTGCTGTTACTGGTGTAGTGCCTCACGCGTCAGCTCCGTGCCGGGTTTCTCCAGGACCCCCCTTTAGGGTGGGGGGGTCCCTCCGAACCCCTCGGTCGGCGCTTCTTACGTTCGGCACTTTCTTCTTTTTCCGCTCCGCGTCCCTCCGGGACGCTCCGCTCTCTCGCCCTCGAGCAGCAGCGGCCCGCCCCGAAAACCCGGCACGAACTCAGGATGAGTCTCCTTTCGCTTCCCTCCAACGGGCGGTTCGTGGCGCCTGGCGGTGACCGGTCGGGTGCCTACTGAGGCGATCTGGCTGGCCGGCGAAACGAGGTACTGTCGGCCCAAGTGGACTGGCGCGCGACGCTGCTCGACATGAAGCCCATCGCGGCGCCCAAACAGCTGCGGGTGCTGTGGGTGCTCGCGATGTTCGCGGCGGCGGTCTGCCTCGGGTTGGGTATGTCGCGCATCGGTGCCACCTCGATGTGGCTCGACGAGACGTTCTCGGTCGTCGACGCACAGCGAGCATGGAGCGACATCCTCACCATGCACAGCGACCGCGGTGCTGCCGTGCACCCGCCGCTGTATTCGATCGTGCTGCGCGGAACACTCGGCGTGTGTGGCGTGAACGAGACGTGCGCCCGGCTGCCGTCGGTGCTCGGCGCGACCGGATCCTGCGCCCTGTTCGTGATCCTGGCCGGACGCATCTTCGGCTGGGTGGCGGCCATCACCTCGGCCTGGCTGTGGCCGACGATGCCCTACCTGCTCAAGTACGCCGACCAGGCGCGTGGATACACGCTGCTGCTGTTGCTCTCGGCCATCGCCCTCGCGTGTGCCGGACGAGCGCTGGGGTACTGGGGTGACCCGCGCTGGCGCACCGCCTCGATCTGGGGTCTCGCGCTCAGCGTCACGGCGATGACGGCCCTGCACCTGTTGGCGGCAACGTTCGTGGTTCCGCTGGCGCTCGCCCTTTGGGCCCTGGCCCGCCACGGCGACGAGGACGCGATGCCCTCCCTTCGACGCGCGGTCCTCATCGCCGCCGTCGCCATCCTGCCCTTGGCGGTCACCGTGGTCGTGGTCGTCGTTGGCGACGATTCGTCACGGTTCGCATCGGCGCCCGGTGCCGCGCGAGGCCTCCAGCGCATGGCCCATGCGCTCATCTCATTGTCCGAGTACACGTGGGTCGTGCCCAGCCTGCTCGGCGCTGCCGTCGTACTGACGCCAGGCCGTCGACGCTGGGTTGCCTTGCTCGCCCTGCTCGTCGCAGTGTTTCCACTGGTGCCGCTGCTCGTCCGAGCCCCGGCGCACTTCATCGTGCTCCGGTACTTCATGCCCTCGGTCGGACTGGTGGGGCTGTTGACGGCCGCGGGCATCGCAGCACTCGCCGCCGCCCCAGGACGCCTCCCGCAACGGTGGACACGGCGTGTGCCACTGCCGCTGTTGCTCGTGCTCGGGCTGGGTCTTGGAGCGATCCCGTCTCGCATGATCGGCCAGCGTCACGCCAAGAAGCTTCGCAAGCGCGCCAAGGGTCGGTCGTTCGAGCCGTGGAACGACGCCTCGGCATGGATCGCCGCTCGTGTGCAGCCGGGCGCCACCGTGGTGTTGGTTCCCCACGACATTCTTTGGCCGACCCTGCAGGTCTACCCAACAGGTGCCGCCGTGCACGACGACGATCCCGAGGCTCTGCTCGCCCACCTTCGCGAGGACCAACCGCCGGTCGTGTTCGTGCTGTGGTCCCACGTCAGCGACAAGAAGCGTCGCAAGCGTCTCAACGCCGTGCAGCGCACCATGGGCCGCGCACGGTATCGGCCGACCGACAACGAAGTCTTCGGGCGTCGGGCGATCATCGTCAAGGAGTACACACGCCGATGACCGAGCTCGAGCACGTGCACCGCCGCCGAATGGCCCGCATGCCCTGGCTGTACTTTCGCGCCAAGCCGGCGATCCGCGCCTGGGCCGAACCATGGCAAGCGGAGATCCTCGCGCGACTGCATCGTACCGAGGATGTCGAGCTCGACCCGTCGTGTTTCGTCGCCCCCGATGCCGACCTGGTCGCCGAACCGGGGCGCCGCATCGTTGCCGGGCCTCGATGTGCGTTCGCGTCCGGAGTGTTCGTGCACGGACCGGTGGTGCTGGGCACCGACGTGAGCCTCAACCCGCAGGTCACCGTCGAGGGCGGGACCGCGGGCATCGAAATCGGCGACGGCACGCGCATCGCCACCGGCGCCAGGCTGTTCGCGTTCGACCACGGCATCGCGCCCGACCGACCGGTGCGGGACCAACCCACCCGTTCGCGAGGCATTCGCGTGGGCTGCGACGTGTGGATCGGGGCCAACGCCGGTCTCACCGACGGCATCTCGGTCGGCGACCACGCCGTCGTCGCAATGGGGGCGGTCGTCACCCACGACGTGCCTCCCTGGGCAATCGTCGGCGGGGTTCCGGCTCGGGTGATCGGCGACCGCCGCGACCGAGGGTGACACGACGCTGGGCGCAGCACGGCTGCCTGCTATGCTTCAAGCCGTGGTGCGCAGAGTGATGGTCGGGGTATTGGGGCTGACCGCGTGCAGCCTGGAGACCCCCATCGGAGAGCTGCAGTCCGACCTGCAGACGCCTGCGACGACGACCGCCAGCTCCAGCACCTCCGCGGACGATCCTCAGCCCGAGACCGAGGGCGCGTCCGACACGGTCACCGACACCGACGGCCCCGGACTGACGAGTTCCACCACCGCCGGCGGGAGCGAGTCCACAGGTTCGAACCTCACCCCACAGATGACCGCGTTCGCGGTGCGATGGGGCGACGTTCCCGAAGGCGACGACGAGTCCAACTCCGGTGTGGGAAGCGGGAGTGGGCCCGACCCCGACGCGCTGCTCGTGCGCGTCGGCTTCACCACCAGCCGCTGCGAAGAACCATTCGTGTCCGGGTGCGGAATCTGGAGCATCGGCTTCACACTCGAACCGGACCAGCAGGTCGCCGGTACGTTCGACGGTGCCGACGTCAACGCAGGGTTCTCCGAGGCAGGTCCGGGCAGCAGCCCCGACGAGTGTTCGTTCGGCGGAGGTACGTTCGAGACCACGGTCGTGATCGAGTCGATCGACGACACCGGCGTGCAAGTGCGGTTCGAAAACGTCGACGCGTTGTTCGACCCCGGCATCGAACTCGAAGGATTCAGCACCTTCGCGCCCCGCTGCTGAGGCACGGGTCAATCCGCCCCGTCCCACCCTCGCTCCCACTCGGGGGGATTCCCCCGTTCACGAAGCGCTCACGAATCGGGGTTCGAGCGCCCTCGTCTCTGATCGTGTGACGAGAGTCGGCGCACTTCTGAGTTCGGTACTGGCGGTGACTGTGGCAACCACGGCGACCGCTGCGCTGGCCAGAAAACACGGCTTCGACCTCGACGACCTCCGCAATTTGCCGCGAACCCTACGGGGCGGACCCACGCCTGTGACCGTGTACTTGCACCGCGACGGCGGTCGGGTGCTCGCCGGCGACGACGACCCCTCCCAGGCGCGCTCTGGTGTCTTGCGCCGCAGCGGGGTCTCCGTCGCCGACGTTCCCGCCTTCCGGGGCTCGGACGCCCAGTGGAGACAGTTCGTCGGCTGCGTGGAGAACCACTTCACCGACTTCGACGTCACCGTGGTCGACGAACGACCCGGCGGCGACAACTACGTCAGCGTGATGGTCGGCGGTGCGCCCGACATGCTGGGGCTCGCGCCGACCGTCGGCGGCGTCGCTCCGTACACGGGCAAGGTCCTGCCGTCCTCGGTCGTGTTCGTCTTTCAGACCCCGCACCGCTCGATCCGTTCGCTGTGCGACACCGCCGCGCACGAGATCGGACACACGATGGGCCTCGACCACTCGCGGCTTTGCAACGACATCATGAGCTACGAGGTATGCGGCTCGAAGTCGTTCCAAGACGAGACCGCCCACTGCGGCGAATGGGGAGCACGACCGTGCGCCGATGGGCGCAGTGCCCAGAACTCCTGGTCCTCGCTCGCGGCTCTCGTCGGTCGCCGCACCACGCACGCTCCCGCGCAGCCGCCCAAGGCCACCACCGTGCGCCCGTCCACCACCCGCGTCACCCGACCTTCCTTGAGCGTGAAGGTCGGACCCTCCCAGGCCCATTCGACCTACGTGGTGAAGGTGAACGCCCAAGACCCCCGCGGCGTGAAGGACGTCGAGCTGATCTGGTACGACAAGCGAGCCCGCAAGCTGACCTGCGGTGAGGCCAACCGCGCTCGTCCGTTCACCTGTACCCGTCGCGGCACCGAGTACACCTTCCGCATTCCGGTGCACACCGGCACCTACAAGTTCGTCGCCCGCTACACCAACGGCGCTGGCGCCCTCAAGCGCACCGTCGCCTATCAGGCCAGCTTTCGGTAGCGAGGGCGTGCCCTGGGCCGCCCGCCCTCAAGGTGTCCGCCATGCGGACGATGCACCCGTCATGTCCGCTGTGATGACCAACCTCGCGGGCGAACTTCCAGCACCCCCGCCGCACGCGACGCGGCCCGGCGTGTGGACCATTCGCCCAGACCAAGCGCTCCGCTGGGCACAGACCTCCGCCCAATCGGCGCCCGTGCCCGCTCCGGTGGTGCACTCCTCCGTCGGACCCGCCCGAGCCGTCGGCATCGTGATCGCCGTGGCACTCGCCGCAGTCCTGGGCGGAGTGACTGCGTGGTGGCTGTCGGGTTGACCCAGACGTGAGAACGCCCGCGGGCCTGCTACGCTAGAGACTGGTGGGTCTGCTCAAGACACGCCCCGATGTCTCTCTGTACGCGCCGCGGTTGATCGATGCGGGCCGCGAGTACACCGCGCGTGTCGTGCTGCGGTGCCCGGCGCCACTGCCCGTCACCGCCCTCGTGGTCGAGTTCGTCGGAGAAGAGTCCTGGTACACACAGAGCCAGTACGGCCGCCACGGTGAATCGTCGGTGTTCTTTCGCGCCACGTCCCAACCGTTTGCACGTGGAGAGCTGGGCGAAGGCGAACACGAGTTCGACGTTCGATTCGAGTTTCCACCCACCGTCCCCAACAGCTACCGCGGCCGACACGTCGAGGTGAGCTACACCGCACGCGTTTGCGTGGACATCCCCTGGTGGCCCGCGGCCAGGGCTCGCTTCGTGCTCAACGTGCGGGGTGCAGACCCACCCAGGCCGCCCAGCACCCGCCGACAGGTTTTCGTCTCCGCGCTCGAGGGGCCGCACACCGGCATGCCCTACTTCGAGCTCTCGCTCAGCTCTCACGAGCTCGAACCCGGCGGCCGCGTCCGAGGGTCGGTCGCACTCGCGGGCGTGGATGCCTCCAACTACGAGCAGCTACAGGCCACGCTGTGGGCCGTCGAGCGCGTGACCGGGTTCTTGGGTTCGGTCGAGCACTTCGTTCGCGTCGCCCAGTGGAACCTCGAGGTGGCGCCCGACGGCGACGATACGCCCGATGTCGTGCCGCTCAACCTTCGGCTGCCCGCAAACCTCGCCGTGGGATTCGAGCACCGCCGAGTGGCACTTTCGTGGCGACTCCAGGTCGAGGCGGTGATCGCATGGACCACCGACCCCAGCATGATGGTGCCGGTCTACGTTCGACATCGAAAGCCGGGAGAAGAGGAGATCGAATCCCTGCCGCCCGCCGTCGGCTCGCGCCGCCAACAGCTCGTCTGGCGAGAAGCGGGGCGGCGCAGCGGCTTCGACTTTGCAGAGGGCGTCCTGCGACGGACCGTGGGCAAGACCGAGGTCCGTCTGTGCCCCGAGTCCCGCCGCACCGGTTCGTGGGTGGTCGGGGAGATTCACTTCGTCGACCTGGGGCTGGGCCTACAGTGGCGCGCTGGAGGGCTGCGGTCCCGTGAAAAACGACAACTCGACGCACTGGAGTCCGCACTGGGCGACGTGCTCGACGGGCTGCGCGTTCTCGATGTCGACGACACCCGCTTGCGATTCGACAAACGTGGCGACCGCAACGTGGGACCGCTGGTTCGTTTCGCGGAGAAGCTGCACGACATCGCGCTGGCCATCGAAGACGCGCGAGCCCAGCTTCCTCCCCCTGAAGCACTGGAACACCAACTCGACGACTGGCGCGACGCGGCCCATCGCCTGGGCGCCGACCTGCACGTGGGCTCCTTGGCACTCACCGCGGAGTGGGATGGTCATCGTGTGGAAGTTCGCACCCGATTCAAGCCCACCGGGCAGCCCGACCGGACCACCATCGATGTCTTCGCACCGGAGTTGATCGGCCGAGAGCACCGCCGAGTGTGGCACGCCGGGTCCGAGGACGCGCTCGACGTCGAGTTGCCGGCGTGCGTGCGATCGGTGCAGGTCAACGCTGAAACCACGCACGCCGAACTCGAAGCGCCGGTTGCCAGCGTGTCCGATGTCGCCGATGCGGTCGAAAGCCTGCTGACGCTCAGCCGCCGCTTCGTGCGACAGCGCGGCCCTTATCGCTGAGCGCCCGCGTCAATCCTCGAAGTCGAACTCGACGCCGAGAAGGTCGGAGACGCGTCCGAGCTCGTACATGGGGATCGTACCGTCGCCTCGGAATGCGACCTGCCCGTCCTTGAGGACGAGGAACGCGGTCGTGCCGGGTTCGACCCCGAAGGCCTCGCGCGCGGCCGCGTCGTCGGGCACTACGGTCCAGCCCTTGGGAAGCTCGAGGTCTCGCACCTCGCCCGCGATCACCCCGACCCCCGCGTCTGCAATCGCCAGCTTGAGCGCACTGCCGATGTTGCGCACCTCGGGCTTCTGCATCTGGGCCCACTTTGCCTCGTCTTCGCCTTCGAACCCGTCATCCACACCGGGAATGTCGGACCGGCCGACCTCTGCGCCGAGGAACATCACCGCACACGGCTTGCTCGCACATGCAGAGGTGGAGGCGGGCCCGAGCGCGAACTCTGGAACCGCGGGGCCCGGCGGCGGCTCTTCGGCACCGAGCAGCGTTCGAATCTCGTCGAGAGCCGCCTCGTCTGGGGCTCCCCCGCTCTTGCGCATCGAGATGGACCCCGCCGGATCGACGACGACAAAGCCGTGGTGGCCACGCGGCATCTTGAATACCTGGCGAAACGCCCCGGTGAAGTCGCCGTACATCGAGTAGCGCGTCTCGTTGCCGAAGCGCTCCATGTACTCCTCGGACTTCTCCGCGAGAAACCCCAGGCCTTCGGCGTCGAACACGATGAAGCCTTGCGCGGCGTCGGGCAGGACCCAACGGTTGAGTGCGCGGTTGAGCGACTTCCCCTCGTCGCTCGTCCAACTCTGAATGCCGACGAAGACGAAGAACGTCGTCTTGCCGCGCATCAAGTCGGCGTCGAGCGTCGGCTGCTGCCCGATGCCCGGAATGACGAGCGTCATCGGGTCTGCCGCGGCTTCGAGTTCTTCGGGGATCTCCTCGGCTCGGAACAGCCACCACAGCATGCCGCCCATCACGGCCCCGAGCAGGCCGAGCACGATCGCGAGAACCTTGAGACGACGTCCCATCCGGGCCGAAGTATACGCGTCCGCCCGCGCGGGGCTCGTCGGGACGCGTCCGGGGCCGCTTTCGTCAGGCCTCGGGCTCTTTGAGGGACGCCGGGAGGGCGGCGCGCTCGGCCGCAATGCGCTGGTCCGCACCGAGCTCGCGCACCTCGAGCACCGCTTCGATGAGGGCGACGATCTCCTCTTTGGTGTGGTGGCTGAGCGTGGTTGCGACGTCGTCGGGCACGGCGCGCACCACTGGCCGCTCGATGATCACCTCCTGCAGCTCCTTTTCGACCCGCAGCACCTCGACGAACTGCACATGAGAGGGAGACTCCGGGTGCAGGACGTCGAGCGTGAGGCGCCAGATCATCGGCGAGTTTGCGTCCCGCCATCGGCCGCCTTCCCCCTCTTCGCCCGGCAAGAAGAACCCCGTGTCGTCGTCGTGGAGGAACGTGGACAGCTGGCCCAACACGCGTTCACCGGGCCCTTCGAACAACAGAGTCTCCCCCGCACTCAGCGGTGTGGTGATCGCCGAGCTCGCGTTGCCGTCGTCGAGCATCGTCTTCCAGCCTCCGAGGAGTTCGAGGTCGACCGACAGCAGGACGTGCTCGGCGAGGAACGGCTCGAAGTCACGGCGGAGGTCTTCGAGGTTCTTGGCGGGGTGGCCACTGTAGCGCCGCTCCTTCCATACCTTGCGCGCCCACTCCCCTGCGCCCCATCGTGGCGCATCGACTTCGTGCGATGCGGCGACCTTGGCGTAGTCGTCGCGCTGGGCCGAGGCGAGCGCGAGCTGACGATCCCGCAGGGAGAGACGTCGATCCGCAGTGCGTTGCTCGGCGACCGCAGCATCGAGCGCTTTGCGCTGCTCGTCGAGCGTATCCCGGAGTGCGATCTCCCTGCCTCGGAAGTGGCCCCACGCTGCGACTGCTCCGACGGCGACTCCGAGCAAGACGAGGGCAGCACTCACGACGACGACGGTCGCCTTTGAGCGCGTCTTTGGCAACCGTCTTCGGCGAGCGTGCGCGGCCGGTCAGCCGTGCTCGGGATGACCGCCTCGCCCACGCCGGTGTTTGCCGTGGCGGCCGTGTTTGCCCAGGATCCCGCGCGGGCCACCGTCTGCGATGCGCTCAGCCAACGTTGCGCGCTGCTCCGGGGTGAGCACGCCGTGCAGCGCGACGAGGACGTCGTGCTTGGCCGTCGGGTCGGGCTTCATGGACGCAGCGAGGGCATCCGCATCGAAGGAGTCGGCCGCAAACGCGGCCGCGACCGCAGCTCTCCGACTCTCGTGGTGTTCGGCCTTGGCGTGCTTCGCCTCGAAGATCTCCGTCAGCTGGGTCTGCTGCGCGTCGGCACACTCGAGGGGCTCGCAGAATCGCTCGACCTTGTGCGCGTGGTCCTTCTCGCCCGAGCGCTTGCCGTGATGTCGTGGGCCGAAGAACTCACCCGCGGTGATCTTGTCGGCCAACGCGGTGCGTTGCTCTGCGGTGAGGATGGTGTGCAGCTCGGACAGCGTATCGAGGTGGTGTTGGCCTCGCTCGGGGCGCTCGGGGAGCTGTGCGGCCCAGGCCTCGAGATCCGAGGCAGCGAACGTTTCGCTCGCAAACGCCTTGGACAGCGTCGCGTTGGCCTCGGACATGTCGGGTCGTTCCGGTCGTTCGCCTCGCTCGGGTGGGGCGAACGCCGACTGGACCTGCTCTGCTTGAGCGTCCGTGCACGAGACGGCCTGGCAGAGTTCTGCGGCGCGGTCACGGTGCCGGCGCATCCCGTGACGTCCGTGATGTTCGCGGCTGGCATCCGCGTCGGCATCTTCGAGGTCGAGTTCGGCGATACGGGCGTCTGCAGGTTCTTCGGAGTCGCTGTCGCACGCGGCGAGGGCAAGGGCGGCGATAAAGAGGGCGGTTCGTTTCATGGGTGGTTCCTTCGGAGAGTTGAATAGCGCCACCAACAGCCCCCGACGGTCACCCGCCCGCACAAGTTCCGTAACCCCAAAGTAAAACCGGACCTGAGGTCTCCGTTCTCCGATTGTTAAGGGATGGCCCTCGGAGCCGTGTCTCTGCGGACCGCGCTGCGTTGGTCACCACGAAGACGACCCCTCCTGTCCCTCGGGGCCGTAGTCCCGAGGGCCAGGACGCGAAAATCTACGCAACACGGTCGCTCAACGGCCGACGAGCGTGGCATGGCGTGCTCCGAACAGCAGAAGAAGGCCAGCGCGAAGCGCAGAGAATCGAACCGAGCTCGGGCCAAGCGCCGGACGCACAAACGTGTACGCGCACGAGCGGTCCTACCGGGCCAGAGCCTCAAGATCACGCTGCGGTGCCACGAAAGCAAGCTTCTCTTGGCCACAGGCGGTGACCCGGAGCTCGTCCGCGAGACGTTCGCGTACCTGCTGGGCATCGCGCTCGAGAAGTACGGCGTTCTATTCCACGCCGGGATTCAGATGGGGAACCACCACCACCTCGATGCCACCGACGCCCGAGGAGTGAGGCCTCACTTCAAGGCCTTCTTTCATGGTCTCGTCGCTCGTGCGATCAACTGCGCCCGCGGGCGCTCGGGTGACTTCTGGGACCGCCGGGGTTCCTGCGACACCATTCGCGACAACGACGAGGACTCGATTGGCGACCTGGTCTACACCGAAACGAATGCGGTCACTGCGGGCCTCGTCAAGTGGCCTGAACGGTGGCCCGGTTTCCACTCGGCGGGGTGGGCGTTTGGCGAAGTCCGAACGTTCCACCGCCCGGCGCTCGCTATCTTCGACCTCGATACCGAACGGTGGCCTCCCAAAGTCGAGATCAAGCGCGTAAAGCCCCCTTGCCTCCGAAACTACACGGACGCAGAGGCAACTCTCGAGCTCCAGGACCGCGTGCGTTTGCGCTGCATCGACAAGCAGGCGGAGCTCGCGGAGCAGAACCGCCGGTTCAAAGGACCGGGCAAGCTTCGAAAGGACAAGTGGTGGAGGTCGCCCGGCGGTTCGAAAGACCGCTACCGCGTCGCACCGAAGGTCGCCGTGCGATCACGCTGGCGGAAGTTGGCGATGTTGCAGCGCGACCGAGAATGGGAAGCAGCGTACGCGAAGGCAGATGAAGCATTCCAGGGCGGTGACCGCGATGTCGTGTTTCCCGCTGGCACCTGGAAACTCCGGGTAGACAACGGGGTCAACGTCGCACCGCCAGCCGACTAAACGACAGGAAAACCTCAACCCTGGGCGGTGCAGCATCGGCTTCACCGCCGCCGCGCGTTGGTTCAAAACACAGAATCCGACCGTTTCGGCGTCATCTTGCCGCTTCCGCGACGTGGCGGTGGCCTCACGCGCCAACAACCGCGACCAGAAACCGCCCGATCGCAGCAATTCTCGCCCCGGCAGAAACGATGACCTCCCGTCCGGTACAGTTTGGGGGTGGTTCGGGTTCATCGGACTGAGGTGGATTTGCAGGGGCTGATGCGGGTGCTGGGACAGCACCTGTACTCGACGCCGAACGTGGTTGTACGCGAGCTGGTTCAGAACGCCCACGACTCGTGTGTGCGGAGGCGACACGAACAAGAGGACGCTCCCGCGCCCGCGATCACGGTGCGCGCGGACACGCACGAGGGGTGGCTGCACGTCGAGGACAACGGGGCCGGGCTCACGCACGATGAGATTCAGACGTACTTGGCAACCGTCGGCCGCGGACGCACTCGAGAGTTGCGTGAGGGCGGGGCGGACGGGCTGATCGGGCTGTTCGGACTGGGCTTCCTCTCCGCGTATGTCGTCGCGGACCGCACGGAGGTCTGGACCTCCTCACATAAGGAACCCGGGACCGCGTGGCGCTTCACGTCGAAGTCCGGCTATCAGTATTCGATCGACGAGGCACCGGCGCGAAACGTCGGCACGTGCGTGAGCCTGCGGCTCAAAGAGGCACACCGCACCCTGGCCCGGCCGCAAGCGCTCGGTGCGTTGTTGGAGAAGTACTGCTCCTTGCTTCCCATCCCCCTGACCTTCGAGGAGCACGGGCAGATCAACGCGGAGCCTCCACCGTGGAGGGACCACCACTCCAACGACCTGCGCCGCCGCAAGACGGCCATGGTGTTCGCCGAACGCTACGAGGCCCAGTTCGCACCACTGTGCACGCTTCCGATCGAAGACCCCGGCACGGGTCCCGACGGCGCGGTCGTGCGCGGCCTGCTCTGGGTGCAAGACGGCTCCTCGTACGGGAGTGCCGACAACCGAAACGTCGCGGTGTTCGTACGCGGCATGTTGGTCGATGACGATGCGAGGCACTTGCTGCCCGAATGGGCAACGTTCATCGGGGCGATCGTGGAGTCCGACCAGCTCGTCCCCACCGCCAGCCGAGAAGACCTGCAGCGCGACGAGGCCTACGCCTACGCGCGCGAGACCGTCGCGCGAGCCCTCATGGACGGGCTCGCCTCGCTCGCCGCAAACGAACCCCACACTTGGCGCCGCGTCGTTCGACGCCACAACGAGGCACTGCTCGGGTGCTCTCTCGCCGCCCCTGCCCTATTCGACCTCGTCGCCGACGAACTCACGGTTCCCACGTCGATGGGCGACCTCGACCTGGCCACGATCGTGCGTCGCTCACGAGGCACGGTCTACGTCAGCCAGAGCGAGCGCCCCGGCGTCGAGTCCCTGCTCTACCGCGCGCGCGACATTCCCGTGGTGCTCGGACGCCGCTACGGCGCCCTCGGGTTCGTGCAACGCTACTGCAACGTTCGCGGCGGCTCGGTACACCTCATCGGAGACGGTGCCGACGAGCGTCTGCTCGGCGTCGTGCCGAAGGACGAGCTGGACCCACGGTTGGAGCGATGGTTCGGTGCGGACGACCTCGACGTCGTCGGGGCCCGCTTCGAACCCAAGACGCTCCCATTCGTCGCGCTCGTCGATCGACGGCAGGAACTCAAGGCCCGCATCGAAGATGACGAGGCCGACGCGGCTCTGGGCGCAGCCACCCTCGCGCTCGCCCGTGCATTCACCAAGACGATCGCCAGACGGGCCACGCAGATCCTCTACATCAATCTCTCCTGCCCAGCGGTGCACGCCGTACTCGAGTGCAACGATGAAACCCGCCAACGCGAGGGTGTCCGGCTCCTGCAAGCAGTGCTTGGCATGCTCACCGCACAGGACGATCTCCGCGGCACTCCCACACTCGACGCGTCCCTCGAAAACATGCAACAGGTCGTACTCTCCCTGCTGGGCATGCCCCAGGACACTGCACGATGAACATCTGGGCTTGGGTTCGCGATAAACAAGATCAACTCCGCAAGCGCGGGCACTTCCGCCTCGCCACGATCATCGACGACCTGCCTTCGGCCGTCTGCGACATGCGGCATGAGCAGGCCGAGGCGATGGTCCCCGAAGGGCTCGCGTTGGCCCGAGATCTGGAAGAGCCGTGGGTCGAGATCTTTCTTCGGCACTGGCTCATGCAAAGCCGCGTCCTGCACCGCTACCAAGGCCGCGACAACCTCGAGGCGTGTGTCTCGCTGCTCGAGTTCTCACACCGCAAAGGCAACCGGGAGTGTCCCCAGAGCATGTGCGTGGTGCAGGACTTCGCCAACTGCTATGGCGTCACCGACGGACCTGGCTACACGGAGCAGCGCCTTTCGGTCACCCAAGAGGCGCTCGGTCGCATCAACCCGGCATGGCCGTGCTTCGAGTGCATCAGCCTCGAGCATGCGAGCGCGCTTCAAGACGCCGAACGCATGTCCGATGCGCTGTCCTTCATCGACGGCCAGCTCGAGGCCGCAACCGCGGCCGATGTGGTGCGGAGCCACGACAAGATGTTCAAGAACAAGGCTCGATGTCTGGTCGAGCTCGGACGCCCCCAAGAAGCGCTGCGGCTGCTTCGGGACGCACCGCCCAGTCCGGCGTCGGGCGAGAGCGGGCAGGTCGGCTACGCGATCGCAATGGCTCGCGCGCTGTGTGCCGTCGGCGAGCCGACCGAGGCAGGCCGTACCCTGCCACCGCTCGACGACATCGATGACAGTGACGGGAGTGACTGGCTCGACGTCACCGAACAGCTCGTCGACGCGGGCGAACGCGACAATGATGCGGCGCTCGGTCGTGCTGCAGCCGAGGTCGTGCAGCGGTTCGAACGCAACGGAGCGTTGTGGAGCACGGCGGAGACGGCCTTGATCGCGTCTCGCCTGGCGGCACGCCGAGACCGACCGGCGCAGGCATCCGCGCACCTCGAACTGGCGCTCTCCGTCCGCACCGAGCTCAAGGCGCCCCAATACTTGGACGACGCACTCGCCCGCACCCGTGCAACGCTCGAGTCCAGCGGCAGCCCGGCCCTGCCCGAGGGCATCGAAGACCCGGACGCCCTCGACGAGCAGCACCTGCCCGACGAAGCCGACCACGCGCTCGAGCTCGTCCATGTCGCACGCGGGCGATGGCCCGACGACGCACGACTCGCCTCGCTCGAGGGGCGCTTGCTGGCACACCTGGGCCTGTCGTCGACCGCGTCCCGACGACTCGACACCTTCGCCCGCACCCACACGGGAAGCCAGGACGTCGTGCGCACGCTGGGCACTATCTTGCGCGACAGCGGTCGCCACGACGCACTCGAGGCGCTGCATCGAAAGCACTTCGACGACGAGGACCCCACCGGACATTGGTTGCTCGCCTCCAGCCACGAACGCGCGGGACGTTTGGCCCTGGCCGAGGAGGCGTTCTCTCGCGTGCTCGCCCTCGACCCCGATGCGGATCCAGCCCGCATTCGGCTGTGCGAAATCGCCTGCAAGGAACGCCGCTGGGACGACGCGCTCGCACTGGCCAACACCCTCGCAACGCGGCTCGAGCCGGGCTCGCACGACTGGGACCGCATCGTCGCCGCCACCGCATTGGGACGCTGGGACATCGTGCGCGACTCGGCGAGACGGTTGGGCATGGAGGTCGAAGACGGCGATGCGCCGATCGACGAACACTGGGGCGGCATGTGGCTTCGCACCGCCCGGCAACAGTCGCTGTGGGCCACCCGCACGGGGCCGGTGACCGCACGCATCGAGTCGATCATGGGCGACCGCGACGACCGAGAGCGCCAAGACGATGTCGTGTTGTTCGACCCCGCCCCCGTCGATCGGGAAGAGTCGGACGAGCGCACGACCTTCACCTACCGAGAGCTCGACGTGCTCACCCTCGGCCAACGCCGTGCCTTTAGCATCGACGCCGTTCACCCTGGCGACGACGCCCTGCGAGGTCTGGTCGAAGCGCTGGAGGCGTTCGACCTTCGGCTCCAGCGGCGCTCGGGCGATGGGTACCGACTGACGCCTCCCGGTGCCGAAGAGCCCGTCGCAGGCGTCTATCTCTTCGCATCCGTCCCGGCTGAAGCCGACCTCGAAGCGCTTCATCGCGCCCTGCAGGAGGCCGTGAAGGCATGGCCCGGCGCCGCGGTATGGCTCGACCTGTGCGAGGCCCTGGGCGACGCCTACACGAAGGACCTCGCGGAGCAGCGCACCGTGGCCGAGCAGCACGGGATGTGACGGCTACAACGCGCGAGGGGCACTCCCTCTTGTCGCTCACTCACTGAAGACCAGATAGCTGGAAAGCCGGATTCGGCCGCGGTTTCCGGCCACCGGCGCGTCGCCGAACAGACCCCGATAGGCGATCGTGTTGACCTCCCCCATCGTCACGGCATCGGTGATGTCGACGACCCAGGGTTCGATCGCGGCGCCCGGGCACCAGCCTGCGCGTCCCGGCGTCCAGTTGCCCCACTGTCCGGGCACCACGCCGTCATCGACCGCCTCACCGCAGCGCTGCGCGGTCACTTCGCCGGGGAACTCCCGCAGGTGGACCGAGTCCCCGTTGACGGTGAACTCGTGCTGGTGCTCGCACCACTCCGCGCAGTTGCCCGTGTCCTGTCCGTGGCCCGAGATCAGCGCGACGAACTCGACCCGTCCGGTCCCCGCTGGCGGCGTGAACTCGACCGGGTCCCACGTGTTGTACTCGTCGTTGAACCCGCGGTTGCCGGAGAATGCCGGGACGGTCTGCGTCGTGGAGACGTCCTTTCCCGCGTCACGCAAACGAATGCGAATGTCCCAGACCGAGGGGTTCATGTTCCAGATCATGCCGAAACGAACCCAGTGCGTGCCTCCCTCGCGCACCATGCCCAGCATGTGTGACGCATCGATCGCCCAACGCCGCGTTCCAGGGCGGCTGTAGGGCGTGATCCAGCGCGCGAGTTCGTGAACCTCGGCGTCGCAGGCCTCGGACTCGCAGAGGTCGAGCATCGCCTCGTAGTCCCAGTGGCCGCAGTCAGCGTCGGGATCGGGACCACAGCGCGCCGTGATGACGACCTCCATCGAGTCGAACTCGGCCATCGTCGCAGCATCGGGAAACTCGGCGGGCCAAGCCACCCAGTTGTTGCTGTTGGCGAACGGACCGTTGGGAAGGCCGGAGCACGACCCTTCGCACTCGGGCTCGAAGGCGTACTCGTCGAGCACGACCACTTCGGTCACGTCGCGCTCGCCCTGCAGTCGCAAGTCCTGGGCGTGCCGTGCGTTGTAGTAACGCGCGGTGTAGCCGAGCACGGGCGCCGAGGGAGCGAACGAGCCCGTGGTGGTGTCGCTGGTGGACCCGGGGTCGTCCCAGCGCTGCGCCCGGTCGATTGCGAAGGCGATCTGGTTCGGTCGTGCCTGCAGAAACTCGAGCACGCTGCCCGAGGCGTCGGTGACGAAGTGCACCCTCGAAGACCAGTGCTCTTGCCCCGCAGCGTCGAGCCCCGCCAGCGCCGCCCCGATGGTGCTCTGCCACTCCTCGGCGCCCTCGACCGGGTCGCCAGACGTGGTGGTGAAGAAGTAGTGCACGTTGAGCGCGGAGCGCTCGAACAGCTCGGTCGTGGCGGTGCTGCGCAGCCCCGATGCCGTGCCCGACCCCTGGTCGTTGATGAAGATGTAGCTATCGCAGCCCGAGAAGTGCTCGCCCAACACCCACGTCCCGAACGTGGTCTCGACGGTGAAGTCACCGGCGACCTGCCCCCAGTCGATGCCTTCGCCCTCCAACAGCTCGGCCCGCGGGAGCCCTCGTTCGTCGCAGAACGGGTCGAGGGGCTCACCGCCGGACGAGGAGGATGCGTCCGTGGTGCTCTCGTCGCCTCCCGAGGAGGCGGAGCTCGACCCGGTCGTGTCGCCCACCGAAGCGGTCCCGGTCGAACTCTCCACGTTGCCCGACCCATCGGAGCTCGACATGCCCCCACTCGACTCGCCGCCACCGCCCGATGAGCTCCCGCAACCAAGGCTCACGCCCACCGCCAGCAACACTGACCGCCTTCGATCCATGCGGCAGAGCATAGAGAGCTTGCGGACGGCTGTCAGCGGGCGAAGCGACGTTGGAGGATGTCGTTGGTGGTACCACCTGCGGTCGAGCCATCGGCGCGGCGATGCAGGTAGTCGAACAAGGCGTCGACCTTCACCTCGACCGTGGCGCCGCGACGAAGGTCCGCAATCGCGCGCGGGTCGTTCTGAAGGATTCCCTTCATCGTGTCTCCCTTCCACGCGGTGACCTCCACCCACATCCACTCGACGCTGCCGTCATCGGTGTCGAAGGGAGCTTTGACCGACAGCGCCTCGAGCTCGGGGATGCCAGCTGCGAAGTGGGTCTTCAGGCCCGCCAACTCCTTCTTGGCCTTGGCCGATGCCGCCAACAACTCCGCATCGTCGGCCGCAGCATCGAGGATCTCCCCGTCGCGCTTGCCCAACACATCGTCGAGGAGCGCGGCCTGCCGCTGCTGAAGCGAGCCTTGACCGGGAAAGAGAATGACTGCAAGTCGCCCGGGAGCATCGCCCTCTTGCCGGGTCCCCACACCGAGTCGAATCTCCACGGTGCGTCCATCGGACGTGGTGACCGGCAGTGAGCCTCCGTCTCCGACTTCCGCCCCGTCGATCATCGCCTCGGCCACCAGGTTGAGCAGCTGGCCCATCGCCCCACCGTCGTATCCGGTCACGCCTTCGTTGACCAACTCCGGCACCCCGAACTTGCCCAACCCGAGACTGACCTGCCGGATGAGCTCGCCGTCGCGATAGTTGTGCACCGTGAAGTGACGCCAACGCTCGCCCTTGGTCGAAGGCCCGGCCGCCATGCGTTCCGTCCAAGCCTCGGGTGAGAACAGCTGCCGCGTGGACTCGTCCCACAGCAAACCGTTGGACTTGCCCGCGATGTCGCTGGCGAGCGCATAGGCCTCGGCCATCGCGGTCTCGGCCAGAGACGCATCGTCCGACGACACCGTGAGCACGGCGACCGCCTTGGCCTCTTGCACCGCACGCACTTGCTCGGATGAGAGCCCGACCCCGACGAACTCGAGCATCTGCGGTTCGGGCGGAGCGTAGGTGTCCATCGCCGGAAACTCGAGCTCGATCTTCAGTGCCGAGGAGTGGCTTTTGACGATGCGCCGCGCGACCGACTCGAGCGTGCTGGGGTCATCCCCTTGGCCATACACCGCGACCTGCGTCACCACCGGCCCGCGCCGTAGGGCGCCACGCTCCCACGGTTCGGCCATCGTCGACGGATCGAGCAGCGCCTCGACCTCCTTGGCCGAGGCACCGACCGCACCCGCCGGCTCATCGGAGGCTCCGAGAAGATCGCAGCCAGCGATCAGCAGAACGCACAGGGGCACATGGCGAAGCACCCCGCCTTCGTACCATCTATGCGCTCGGGGCTTCGTCCCTTCGCCCGTCGGCGTGCACGGCAAAACGGCCCTGTCCTCGCGGATGGACAGGCGCGTCGTTCTTCCATGGCCAACCTCCGAACTGCGTCTTGCGATAGTCCGCGAAGGCCTGCTCGATCTCCGCCCGGGTGTTCATGACGAACGGGCCGTGGCGCGCGACGGGCTCGCCGATCGGGCGGCCCTGCAGCAGCAGAATCTCCGCGACGGCGTCGCCTTCGTTGTGCAGTTCGACCGGCACGCCCGACTCCACGAGCACCCCGGTGTTCACGTCGACGGAGCGCTCACCGATGCCCAGCCGCTGCCCACGATGAAAGTAGAGCATGCGGTGAGCCTCGGCCGAGCCGGGCGGAAGGATTGCGCGGGCGCCCGGCTGCATTTCGAGCGTCCAGATCGCGACGTCCGCGTCCGGTTCCGACGCCCACGAGTTCGGTGGTGGTGCCGGTGCATCGTGCCCCGCGAGGCTACCCGCGTTGACGGTGACCAACGTTTCACGGCCATCGTCGTCACGCAGCGTGACCTTGGGAATGTCGGCGCTCCACATCATGGTGAACGCGGGGTCGACCATCTTGTGTTTGGCCGGCAGGTTGAGCCACAGCTGAAACAGCTCGGCGGTGTTGCCCGACTCGCGGTCGAGCAAGGGAAACATCTCGGCGTGCACGATTCCGCTGCCCGCGGTCATCCACTGACAGTCGCCCCGGCCGAAACGAGCCTTAGCGCCCAACGAGTCCGAGTGATCGAGCAGCCCCCGGCGCGCGACGGTGACCGTCTCGAAGCCGCGATGTGGGTGCCGAGGAAATCCTGGCACGACGTCACCGTGATACATGCGCCACCCGTCGCGCACCTCGAAGTCGCTCCCGATGTTGCGGCCCTCGAGCAACGCCGGATCCGGCCCCATCGCTTCGGTGCCCGCGGGGTACTCGTCGAGGTGGTAGGCGCAGAAGAGGAACGGGTCCAACGTCGGCCAGGGAAACCCCAGAGGAACGGTCTCCAGAATCATGCCGACCAGTGTAGGGACGCTGGCGGCCCGCACAGCCGGCCTCGCACGGAACGGTCTGCGCCGCCGTGCGGAACGTTGAGCGGCGACGAACGCGCCCCAGTGTCAGTTCGCTTGGCGCGACGGGAGAGTGAGCGCATACTCGCCGGGTCTTACCTACTGAGCAGTCGATGCAGCGTCGTTCGCAACCAACTCTCGTGCTCTCTGGCCTCGCGCTCGCCTTGTTCGGCTGCTCCGAGGATTCCTCGGCCCCATCCGCCGACACCACCGACAGCAACGGCTCCGCAACGACGGGCGCCGAGTCCTCGGGCGGTGCCGAGGGTTCGAGCGCGGGTGACGACAGCTCGGGCGGTACCGAAGCCGAGGTTCGGTTCTACGAAGACGTGCGCCCGCTGCTGGCCAAGCACTGCGTGGCCTGTCACACCGACGGTTCGATTGCGCCGTTCCGACTCGAGTCCTTCGACGACGTGGTCGCACTGGCACCCGCGATCAAGACCGTCGTCGAAGCGCGCACCATGCCCCCGTTCGGCGTGCGTGCCGACGGCAGCTGCCAGGACTACGACGACCCGTGGTGGATGACCGACGAGGAGATCGCCACCATCGCCGCGTGGGTCGACGGCGGCATGGTTGCGGGCGACGACACGATCGAAGCACCCCAGCCCCCCGAGCTGCCGACGCTCGAAGGCGAGACCGACGTGGTGGGCATCCCCGAGTACGAGCCCGAAACCCACGAAGAGTTGGGCTTTGCGCTCGACGACTACCGCTGTTTTCCGATCGAGTTCGACATCGAGTCCGACCGCTACCTGACCGGGTTCGACGTCCTGCCCGACAACGACGCGCTGGTGCACCACGTGCTGGGATTCCGCGTCGACCCCACGTTCCTGACCAACGCCGACGCCATCGCGCAGCTGGAGGCCATCGACGAACTGCCGGGCTGGCCGTGTTACGGCGCTGCGGGGGACGGCATCCTGCCGCAAGGCGTTCCCGTGACGTGGGCCCCCGGTCAGGGCGCGGTGAACTACCCCGACGGCGTCGGCGTGCGGTTCTCGCCCGGCGACATCATGGTCGTGCAAATGCACTACAACCTGCTCGACGAAGGCGGCACCGACGCCAGCCAGATCCGCCTGAAGTGGGAAGACGAAGTCGAGCAGGAAGGCTTCCAGGTCCTTTGGGACCCCTTCTTGGTGCAGGCCTTCACCGGGGGCAACGACACGCTCGCGCCGGGCATGGAGAGCGTCAAGTACAACTGGGACGCCACGTTCTCGGAGATGTTCTCGTTCGACGGCCTGTCCTTCGAGGCCATCGACGTGCTCGGCATCATTCCGCACATGCACGAGCACGGTCGCAAGATGTCGATCGAGATCGAGCGTGAAGAGACGATGGAATGCGCTGCGGACGTCGACCGCTACGACTACAACTGGCAGCGCACCTACTTCTACGAGTCGCCCATTCACGTGAACGCGTCCGACACGATGCATGTCGAGTGCGACTTCGACACGACCAGCGCCAGCGAGCCCATCGCTGCCGGGTTCGGCACCCAAGACGAGATGTGCTTGGTGGGGCTGTTCTTCACGCCCGCCGAGTGAGGCGACCGCAAGATGCGAATCGTCCGAGCACTGGCCGCGTGGGGATTGGTCGTCGGCATCGGCTGCCAGCCCTCCGCCCCGACCGCGCCGACACCCGATCCCAGCGTTGCACCGGAGGCAGAGGTGAAGAAGGCGCCACCACCCCAGACCGCGGCTCTCTCTCCCGCGCAACTCGACGCGATGGCGTTGCGATGCGACGGGGCAGCACTGCTCGCGCTGGGGTCCTCGGTCCTCGCCGGCGTCGAAGCTGGACCCGAACACCCCAGCGCGCGCCTGCTCGCCTCGTGGGAGGCCGGGCGGCGATTCGATGGTGACACGATCGACGCCAAGGCGGTCGACGCCTGGGTCGAGACCCTGCATGCCCACCTCGGCACTGCGCCCCCCCGGTGGTGGGTCGACACGCTGAAGTCCGGCCGCGGCGGGGAGGGCGTCGCAACACGCTTCTCGCTCGAGCTCGGCGAGGGCAGTGACCGCCGAGGCCCGATCGCACCCGGGCCAGGCGACGTGCTCGTCCGCCCCGGACATCCACTCGTCGAGTCGTCGGGGTCCATCGCGTACGACCTCTCGATGGGACGGGTCTCGCTGGCCCCGATCCCCGAAACGAAGGGCACCGCGCTCGAGGTCACGCGGGCTCGCGCCGGTTCGACCCTGTACGTCGCCACCTTCGAGCCGGGCGCTGGCGGGTTTCGCTTTCCGCTGCGGGCCGTGGGCAGCGATGGCAGCGAACGTTGGAAGGCCGAGGTGTGCGCAGCCGACCGCAAGGCGCTCGGCGGCCGCGGTTATCAGATCGTCGAGCTGAAGGTGCTCGAAACATCGACCGCCAAGCCCGGCACCATGGCCCCCAGCGAGGTCCGGGGTTTGGCCGTCTTCACCGCCGAGTCGCACGGCGTGACCGTCGAGACCTTCGACGTGAACTCGGGCGAGCGCACGTTCGCGTGGAGCTCGGACCTGTGGTCTTGGCGCGAGTGAGTCACTGCGCGCGCGCAAAGTCGGCGAACACCGGATAGTGGTCGGAGACCCCGACCTCTTGCACCTCGGCGTGCAGGAGGGCGAGACGTTTGTCGTAGACGATGTGATCGAGCATCGAACGCAGCTCGCCCACCCGCAGAGGCCAGTGCCAGGTGTCGGCCTTCGGGTCGACCTGGGCCAACGCGCTGCGCATGCCCTGCCCCGCCAGCACCGCGACCGCACGTCCGTCGGCGCCCTCGTTGAAGTCGCCTGCGACGATCACCGGCACCTCGGGATCGATCGCACCGAAAAACCCCTGCATCTCCTGCTCTCGGGTCTCCCGGGTGGAGAAGTAGCCTTTTGCCCAGCTCCCCGAGTCGCTCACGGGCGGCCTCAGGTGCACGTCGAGCACCTGCACCTCGCCGATCGGAGAGTCGATCCGAGCCAACCACGCGGGAAACCATCCCGCGTCGGGCTCGAGGTACGCATCGTCGACGATGGGGTGTTTGGACAGAATGCCCAGCCCGCCCGCTCGACAGCAGTCTCGAAACAGGATGTGCGGGTAGCGATCGGCAAACGTGTCCCGAAAGCGACGCTCGGATGCGGCGGTCACCTCCTGCAGCATCACGACGTCTGCGTCGATCGCCTCGATCGCCTCCAGATTCGCTTGTCGGTCGGCCACGCCAAAGTTGACGTTGAAGGTGAGCACCCGAAGCCGCGGTGTGTCCCGCGTGGCCATGACCAGCGGCGCCGGGCTCGACACGCTGTCACTGCCGCCGGGCGCCTCGAGTGTCCCGCCGCACCCGCTCCCCAGCACCAACAGCACCCCCAATGCACGCGACCTCATGCCCCTTCGACGCACGCGCCGAAGACGATGTTGCGCGGCTTCGTCACTTGGTTGTATCGGCGGACCCCCTTCAAGAGCCCTGTGCGCCCTGCGCAGCCGCGCAGGGGAAAGACGCCGGCTGTGGGACCCCCCGCGTCGCGCCAACCTGCGGTACTCCCACCGCATGCAACGTCCGCTGCTTCCCGAGACCGCGTACACCGAGCATGCCTCGCGGGCGGTCTCCGAGTTTCACCGTGATGTGGTCGACGAAGTCGCGCGGACGGTCGAACGCGACCCTGTGGTGGTGGTCGGAATGGCGCAGAATCCGGTGGTCCGCCGCACGCGCAAGGTTCTCACCGACGCGGGCATCGAGTTCACGTACCTGGAGTACGGCAGCTACCTCTCGGCGTGGAAACCCCGGCTCGCGGTCAAGATGTGGAGCGGGTGGCCTACGTTTCCGCAGGTTTTCGTCCGCGGCACGCTGCTCGGCGGCAACCACGAGCTGGAAAAAGCGCTCGCCGACGGCAGCTTGCGTGATCGGCTCGACAACGGCTGACACGCGGCGCGCCGCAGCTTGGTAGAATCAGGACCGTGTTCGGGAGGGTCGGAGTTGGGCTCGTATGCCTGTGCGCCTTCGGGTGCGCAACGGCAGAGGACCCCGGGGGCTTACCCAGCCCCACCTCGGCGCCTCCGATGACCGCCGGGGACGATACCGGGGACGACGGGGGCCCGATGACCACGGGGATCAACCCGCCCGATGACGACGGGGACGAGACCTCGGACGGAAGCACGAGCACCGGCGAGCCTCCCGGCGACACCACCAGCGCGGAAACCGGGGACGCCTCCGAGACCGGTGACAGCGCGGAGACCGGAGACGACCCGACGACCGGCGGGGGCACGTACGACTGCGAGCCCGAGACCACCTGCAACAGTGCCGGCAGCATCGGGGGCGTCTCGGGCGACACCCCGGGCGCCCCGCTCACCGAGACCGGCACCGAGCCGGTCTGGCTGCAAGTCCAGGTCAGCGAGAACGACAGCGGGGTGTTCGGCAACGACCTGAGCGTCACGCTGTCGCTGCAGAGCGAGGGCGGCGACTGGGATCTGCGAACGTTCCTGGGCGCTCCGGGGGACACCAACGGCTGCGGCGGCGAGGAGCAGCGCTCCGAAAGCGCGGGCACCGATTCGGTGAGCTACGCATGGGGCGAGAGCGGAGCGTTGGCCAACAACGCGGACGACGGCACCTTCGTGGCGATCGAGATCTTCCCCAAAGCGGGCGTCTGCACGATGGGGGCCAGTTGGTCGCTCACCGTCAACGGGAACACCTGAGCGGCCTATCCTCACGGGACGGCGTGCACTGGGGCTCAACCAAGCCTTGACGCCGCTGCGCGCCCCCTCCACGCTCCCAGGTAGTTTGGCCACGCTCGAGTGCAAAGCGTCCGAGGGACGCATCATGGTCTATGTCGGCGCTCACGCGGCCGATGGCCAGTCGCAAGCGCTGGCCGACGCGAGCGCGTTCGGCATCGACCTGGGCGAAAAAGGCACCTTCAACGTGCGCCTCGTCCCCGAGGACGAGTTGCCCTCGGTGGCCGACGTCCTGCACTCGGCGTTCGCGTTTCCGCTGCAGGTCCGGGGCGCCCTTCACATCGGCACCACCCTGGGCGAGTCGCAGGGCAGCTGGACGGTCGACGATGGCGACTACTGGGGCGCGCTGTACGAGGTGTTTCCCGACTGCGAGGAGAGCATCGGTGCGCAGTACGTGATCGTGCTGGCCAAGCAGGACGCCCTGCCCGAGCCGCGGTGGCCCTCGCTGCCCCACCTCACCGACGCCGTGCGCACCCCGGGTGACGCAGCATTTCCCGAAGCGCTGGCCCTGCCCGGCGACGCCATGGACGACGCCGCCCTGCCCGACCTTCGCTCCCTCTTCGGTGGAGGCCCGTCCAAGCCTGCCCCGAAGGAAAAGCCAGCCGCGGGCAAGCAGCCCTCCGATGCGGTCGCGTCCCGGCTGTTCGCCGCAATCGCCAACCTCGGCGATGACTTGGACGACGACCTCGACGACGACCTCGACGAGAACCTCGACGATGGCGCCGCTCCAGAGCAGCACGACCCGTTCTACAAGTACATCAAGAAGCTGGTCACCGAAGACCAGCTCGCCCTCGTCGAAGGTGCCAGCGTCCGCAAGCTCGCCGAGCGACTGGAACTCGCGCTCGAGCGTGACCCGATGATGTTCCAGCGTCCCGGCGATTGGTTCTTCGAGCAGGACGAGGTCGACGAGCTCTTCGCCTCCGACGACGAGCTCATGGCCGGCATTCGCGAAGCGCTCAGCCGCGACTGACTGGGTCCGCGGATTCAATTCACCGCGTCTTCGAATTGCTCCACGGAGCGAGAGTCGACAGCCCAACGGCGGCTGGGGGACAATCCTACGGTGGGGGGCTCGGGGACTTGGGGAGACGCCGAGGCGACAGAGGCCGTCGGCGGAGGTGCCCCCGATGGCGAGGCGCTCGAACCCGGCTCGATGCTGGGTCGATACCGGATCGAAGGCCCGATCGGCTCTGGCGGCATGGGCGTGGTGGTGGCGGCTCGAGACCCGGTGCTCGACCGACGGGTCGCGATCAAGGTCATGCACCACGAGGACACGGTGGCGCAGCAGTGGCTTCGTCGAGAGGCGCAAGCGCTGGCGCAGCTGAACGACCCCAGCATCGTGTCCGTGCTCGACGTGGGCATGATCGGAAGCCGCCCGTTCATCGCGATGGAGTTCATCGACGGCGTGTCGCTCGACACGTGGCTTCGCGAGCGACGTCGATCGACCCGGGAGATTCTCGAAGTGTTCACAGCCGCGGGGAGAGGCTTGGCGAAAGCCCACGCGGTCGACATCACGCACTGCGACTTCAAGCCGGGCAACGTCATGCTCCGCCGTGGCGCGGGAGAAACGCTCGCGCTGCGCGAGGCCGTCCGGGTGATGGACTTCGGCCTCGCCCGGCAAGCTCTGGCCGCCGAGGTTCACGAAACCCACGAGGAGACACCGTCGCTGGCCAGCGAGTTCACCGGCTTCGGCAAGGTCAGAGGAACGCCAAAGTACATGGCCCCGGAGCAGTTCGCCCTCGAGGCGGTTGGACCCGCGGCAGACCAGTTCGCGTTCTGTGTCGCGCTCTACGAGGCTCTGTGGGGGAGTTCTCCGTTCGCAGGCGACACCCCGGCGGCACGCATGGCCGCGCAGAGCCGCGGCACCGCACCGCGGCGCCCCACAGCCTCACGCACGCAGCGGGGGCTGGTCGACGCCGTGCTTCGCGGTCTGGCACCACAACCGAACGACCGCTGGCCTTCGATGCATGCGCTCCTCGACGCGCTCGAGCCTTCGCCTCGACGGTGGAGGTGGGGTGCCGCGGCGATGGGCGTCGTCGCGCTCGGCGGCGCGGTCGCGTGGTTGTCGCCATCGGACCCCCCGTGTGAAGCGATGCTGGCGCCCGCGCACGCACTGTGGAACGACGCGTCGCAACAGGCGATCGGGACCGCGTTCGAAGGCACCGGGCGCTCGTACGCCACCGACCTTTGGAGCACGGGGCGCGGCGAAGTGGACGACTGGGTGTCGCGGTGGGGCGAGACGACCCTCGCCGCCTGCCTTGCAAGACACGACTCGAACGACGCCGCCGAACACACGGCCCGGCTGTCCTGCCTCGAACGACAGCTGAGTCGCCTCGACGCCGTCTTGGCGGGCTTGCGAGGCGTGAACGAGCACACCGTCGGCCGAGCGCTGAATACCATCGCCGTCCTCCCCGACCCCGCGGACTGCCGCGGCAGCATGCCCACCCCCGCGGCCGCCCCGGATCCTCAGCATCTCGCCGCCCTCGACGAGGCCTACGCGGTCGTGGACGCATGTTGGGTGTCTTCGACGACGGGCGACAGCCTCTCCGCGCGGGACTGCGCAGGCCAGGCCCTCGCACTGGCAAACGATCTAGGCGACGACCACCTCTCTCTCGAAGCACGACGTGTGCATGCCGTGGCGGTTCGCAACGCGGGCGACCGAGACCAAGCACTCGAACTCACCGAAGCGCTCTACTTCGACGCGCAGTCCGTGGGACGGCACCGACTCGCGGCCAACACCGCCCTCGACCTCGCGTTTCAGCACGCGACCGCCCAGCGAGACCCGGACACCGCACGAGCGTGGCTCCGACGAACCGACGCACTCCAAACGAACGACGACGACCGGGCCAAACGCGCGCGGATCGAAGCCCTCGTAGCACGCAGCGCAGGTGAGCACGAACAGGCGGTGCGACACGCTCGAGAGGCGGTCGAACTCGAAACTCGGCGGGGCACGAGCCCCCGCCTCGCGCTCGCACTCAACACCCTCGGCACGGTGCTCGCCGATGCTCGCGAGTTCGGAGATGCCCAGACGGTGTACGAACGCTCTCTCGCCGTGCACGAGGCGCTGCAGGGCGCTTCGCACGACACGGTGGCCACGGCTCACAACAACCTCGGCAGTGTTCTGATGCAGCAAGACCAGGTCGGTGAGGCACTGTCGCACTTCGAACGCGCGTTGCAGATCCGACGCTCCATCCTTCCCGCCGAGCATCGGCAGATCGCGACCGCGACCGCGAACGTCGGGGAAAGCCACGCCCGGCTGGAGCAGCACGCCCGTGCCTTGCCCTACTTCATCGAGTCCGCCGACGTGTTCGAAAAGGCGGAAGGTCGGGACAGCGCGGATCATGCGGTGATGCGCTTGCGCGTGGCGACGACCTTGCGTGCGCTGGGCCGACTCGACGACGCGCGCACCACACTCGACGCCGCGCTCGATGTGGTGCGCCACAAGCCGCTCGAGAGCTGGGACCGCTTTCGAGCCGAGAAAGAGCTCGCGTTGCTCGAGGAGGCCAGCGGCAAGCCCGAGCTGTCGCGCGCCTTCTTCGAGGCCGCCCTCGAACGCCCGCTTCGCACATCGGATCGCGCCGAGGCGGAACGGGAGCTGCGACGGCTTCGCGCCGAGTGAAGGCACCGCTCAACGCTGCAGCATCTGTTTCACTTTGGCGCTCGCGAGCACCGAATAGACGTGGCTGATGCGGCCTTCGTCGTTCACCAACACCTGGAGGCACACCGTCGGCGCCGATTGCCCAGTGGCATGCGGCCGCCGCACGACGAACGTGGGCACTCCGCCAAGGCTTCGCAGGTCGAGGCTTTCGATCGCGGCTTCGCTGCGCGCGAGCTTGAGATAGAAGCCGGCGACCTTCGCCGCGCCGACCACGGGTTTACGGGCCGCGAAGAACTCTCCGCCACCATCGGAGAGCACGCGTACGTCTTCGGCCAACATCGCCTCGGCGGCGACGCGATCGCCCGCTGCAACGGCCGCGAAGAACCGCCGCATGACGTCGACGACCTGCTCGTGCGGCACGGCGAGGCTGCGCCGTTGGGACTCCTCCCAGTCGCGCATGCGCCCACGCACCCGGTGGGCGATCACCTTGACGTTGGATTCGCTGATCTCGAGTGCGGCCGCGGTGTCGCGCACCGAGTGACCCAACACGTCCCGCAGAACGAGCACCGCCCGCTGCACGTCGTCGAGCTGTTCCGCCGCCCACAAGAAGCCCATCGAGAGGCTTTCGAGGGCGGTGTAGCGCGCACCCGGGGTCTGCGTGCTGTCGGCCTCGACCTCGGTCACGGTGGGCAGCCACGGACCAATGTACGCGTCGCGCTTGCGCGCGCGAAGGCGATCCCTCGCCAGGTTCACGGTCACGCGCACGAGCCAGGGACGCATGTCGCGGTCGCGGTCCGGCGTCGCGCGGAGCAATCGGACGAACGCCTCCTGCACCACCTCCTCAGCATCCGCCCGGACTCCGAGCATGCGAAACGCGAGACCCCATAGATACTCACCGTGGGCCTCGTAGATCGCGGCGGTGCTGGGTGGCGAGGTCATGGGTCATGCAGCGCGCGCTGACGCTGCACCACGCACGATCGCATGCGCCACCCCCTGGGCGGAACCCAAAGCAGCGTCGGCGAGACCACCATGATCGCCCACGGCGTCACCGATGCGCCACAACCCGGGGCCGACGGCGACCTTCGGTCGGGGCGGTCCGCCCGGGGCGACGATGCCTTCGGTGACGGTGATCGAAGGCAGGAACTGGGCATGCACGCATCGCTCGCGCCAACCGGGAAGCGTGCGGTCCAACAAGCCTTCCAACCGGATCCTGGCGTCCTCGGGAGCACCGTAGTGCAGCGTATGCACGAGCGCGCCCGGGCCGAGCGCGGCGGCGTCGCTGTGCACGGAGAGGTACATCGGGTCGTCGAGATCGAAGGCGAGCCCGGGCCCCGCCGGCCGCTCGTGCAGCGCGACATCGAGGCAGGCCACCTGCGCCCGGCCCAAGGCAGGGACCTCGACCCACTGCGCCGCGACGGACGGTGGGACCGCGAGCACGACGTGCTCCGCCTGCAGCGTCGTTCCGTCGCGCAGGGTGACGGCCCCCGGCTCCACCGCCTCGACCGGGGCCCGGGTGCGCATGGTGACCCCGGCTGCCACACAGGCATCCCGCAGCGCATCGACGAGTTGCTGCCAACCACCATCGAGATAGGTGACCCCGTGCAGCGTGGCCTGCCTCAGCGCGGCAACAGCCGCGTCGGACCGGATCGCGGAGAGGTCACCGCTGTAGGTGGACAGCCGCAGCATCGCAGCCATGAAGTCGCGAAGGACGGGATCGTCACCGACCGCTTCGACCCACGCCTGCGCCGACCTCTCATCCCCTCTCAGGGAACGAATCCCGCCGAAGATGCGTGCCAGCGCGACCCGCGAGCGCATGCCCAGCAAGCTGGTGGTGAGCACCGACCACGGCGTACTTGGAAGGCGGTGTGCGGCTCCATCGCGAAACACCACCCCACGCAGGCTGGGCCGGTGGCCTCGGGTGGCAATGCCCAACGACGTCAGCACCCGTTGTGCGGCGCCTCCGCCATAAAGCGCGTGTGCACCGCGGTTGAACGCAAAGCCTTCCCGCACCCCGGTGCGCGCCAGCCCGCCGACGGCTGCGCCCGCTTCGAGCACCGTCACGGTTTGCCCTTCCCGCGCCAACGAGGCTGCGCATGCCAATCCCGCGATCCCGCCGCCGATGATGAGTACTGCCATGCCCCCCTCACGCGGGGATCGGACATCGGTTACGAGGCGGTCGATCTTTTTTGGGCGCGTTCGGCCCAAGCCGAAACAGCACCCACAGGTGGGCGGCGTTACGAAACGTATCGCCATGAAGCCTGCGCTGGTGTGCACCTCTCTCCTCGCCCTCGCGACCCTTCCCGCGTGCAAAGCAGCGCCCCCTCCTCAGCCGCCGCCCGTGGTCACCGCCGAACCCGAGCCGGAGCCCGAGCCCGAACCTCCACCGCCGCCGCCCAAGGTGCCCGAAGACGCGGTCGCGGTGGGCACGTTCAACGTGGAGTGGGCGTTCGACGACATCGACAAGCGGCCCAAGAAGGCCCGCCCGCACCGTGCAAAGACCCCGGAGGACTGGGCATGGAAACGAGACTCCATCGCCAAACTGCTGGCCGCCGAAGAGCTGGACGTGGTGACGTTGACCGAGGTCGGCGGGGAACGGGAGGCGATGGAGATCGCCGATGCGGTGCTCACCGCGGGCGGCTATCGCTACGACGTGGCCTGCCTGCCCACCCACGACAAGGCCACGGGGCAACACGTGGCCGTGCTGAGCCGCTTCGACATGAGCAACGTCCGGCGGTTTCAGACCCAGATCGACAAACACCTCGCGGTCGACGTGAGCCTGCCGTCGGGCGATACGGTCACCGTGGTCGCGCTCCACCTGCGGGAGTCCCAGCAACCCGCGTACGCCTCCAAACGCCGCAAGGCGGCCCGCTCCTTGCGCCGCGAGCTGCACCGCACCCTCGCGGGGCAACCGTTCCTGCTCACCGGGACCTTCGGGTCCCGCGTACATCCCTACGACGACGACTACGCCAAACGGACGCCCGGCATTCTCGCGGCGCGTCACAACAAGTCCGATGCGGACGACTGCGCCGACTCGGCCAGTGAGGCTGGGGCCACCAACGTCGCCGGAGACCCCGCCGACCACATCGTCTCGTGCGGGCTCGAGCTGCGCTCTGCGTCGACCTCCGCCGAGCACGACGTGATTCGGGAGTACGAAGATCCGAAGGACGCACCGTGGCCCTCGGTTCCGATCGAAGAAGATCCCTACCGCGACGTCAGCGACCACTACATCGTCTGGGCCGAAATCGCGATGCCCAAACCCGAAGAGCCCGAGAAGCCCGAAGACGTCGAGCTCTGAAGCCTACTTTGCGAACAGACGCACCGGGTCGCGGAACGCCTTGAACTCGAGGGCGTTGCCGGCCGGGTCGCGAAAGAACATCGTGGCCTGCTCGCCCACCTCGCCGACGAAACGCACGGTCGGTTCGATCACAAACTGCACCTCGTGCTCGCGCAACCGCTGAGCAAAGGCTTCGAACTGCGCCCAGGTCAGCACGACACCGAAGTGCGGGACGGGCACGTCGTGGGCATCGACGGGGTTGGTGACGTCCGCAGCCCGTGGACCCTCGTGAAGATGGGCGACGATCTGGTGGCCGAACAGGTCGAAGTCGACCCACGTGGGTGCACTGCGGCCTTCGGGGCACCCGAGCGTGTCGCCGTAGAAGCGCCGCGCCGCATCGAGGTCGTTCACGACGAAAGCGAGATGAAACGGCTGCATGCGCGCACACTACCAGTCACTCGCCTGGCGTCTGCATCAGCCGACGCATGGTGGTCGGCAAGAACGCCCCCGAGCGCATGAGTTCGCGGAACCAGGTGCGGGCGGGGTCATGCGCGTGGGACGTGGGCCACCACATGGTGATGTTCGCCGACGGGAGCGCCAACGGGGGCTCGAACACACGCACGCCGAAGAGCGCACGCGCCCGCTCGGCGACGGCACTCGCCACGGTGGAGATCATGTCCGAGCCCGCGACAGCCAGTGGCGCCGAGACGAAGTGCGGCACCCACAGCCCGACCCGCCGCTGGTGCCCAGCTTCGGCCAACACCCGGTCCACCACGCCACCGCCCCTGGACTCGAAACGCACCACGACGTGGTCGGCTGCGAGGTAGGCCCGCAGGGACGGTCGACGGCGAATCTTGGGGTGCCCGTCCCGAACGATCACCTTGAACGGGTCACGGTAGAGCTCGGCGCGTTCGAGGCCCGCACCACGCACGAGCCCGGTCCCGCCGAGGATCATGTCGAGCCGGCCCGCTTGGAGTTCGGCGGCAGACGCAGCGGTGAGCCGCTCGAGCGACAGACGCACCCCAGGCGCGTGCTCGCGCAGGTACTCCAACACGGTGGGCAGGGCGGTGAACTCGAAGTAGTCGACCGATGCGATGTGCAGGGTGAGCGACGCTGACGCGGGGTCGAACTTCGGACGGCCGCCGAGCGTGTCGTGCAGCTGCGCAAGCACGTCCGGCAACGTCTCGGCCAACACCTGCGCCCGTGCGGACAGCACGAAACGCCGCCCTTGAGGCACGAGCAGCGGGTCATCGAACTGCGCGCGGAGCTTGGCCAACGAGTGGCTCATCGCACTCTGGCTGACACCAACCTCCTGCGCCGCGGCCCCGACGGCGCGATGACGAAGCAACGCGGCGAGCGACGGCACGAGGTTCAGGTTGAACGCGCTCGAATCGAAGTTACTCATACCTCCACTGATTATGTTTCACTTTTCATCAGGCATGAACGCACTAGGATGACGGCATGCGACGAACGCTGCTGGGACTGTGTTGCGTGACGCTCCTGGGGACCGGATGCCGGCCTCGCATCGACCCGGTCTCGGTCGCGCCCCGCGTCGAAGCCGAGCCCGGCGCTGGAGTACGGGCCTGCTGGGTCGAGAGTCGGGCCACGATGGGGTTCACCGCGTCGTCGGTCGTCATTCGTCACCCGGAGGGCACGTTGCTCATCGACGCGGGCAACAGCAGCAACTTCGACGAAGAGATCGACGTCTATGAAGGCAGCGACAAGCGCTGGCTGGCCACGTTTCCCCGCGCGCTCGCCCCCAAGACCCCCCTGGGCGAGCTGCTCGCATCGGTCGACGTCGACCCCACGGCGTTGAAGGGGGTCGTGCCCACGCACGCACACCTCGACCACCTCGGCGGAGTCCTCGACCTCCCGCCCACCCCGGTGTGGGTTCCCTCCGAAGAGATCGAGCTCATCGCGCAAGGCCGGGAACGGGTGACGTTCGAGGTGATCCCAGCGCACGCGCACGCCGTGGCGGACCAACTCGAACCGATCGCGTTCGCCGATGCGCCCTACGAGATCTTCGACCGCCACGCCGACCTGTTCGGGGACGGGAGCGTAGTCGTGGTGCCAATGCCTGGCCACACCCCGGGCAGCGTGGGCGTCTTCATTCGCCTCGACGATGGACGCCGCGTGTTTCACGTGGGCGACGCCGTGAACGACCGCGTTCAGATCGAAAAGCTGCGCGGACGCACACGCGCCATGCGTCGCACCGACCACGACCGACCCGCCGCCGACCGCATCGTGGCACGGCTGCACGGACTGGTCGCCCAGGACCCTTCGCTGCTCATCCTGCCCGCGCACGAGCGCGGCGCTTGGAAAGCCGTGTTCGACGCGCCGACCGAATCGTGCCCCGCCGCGCCGTAGCAGAGTCGTCACCCGAGCCCGGTAGTGCGCCCGGCCCTGCTTGTTTGCACCGCCGGACCCGGGGGACGTCTCGAACGCCCCTTGTGTGGCGCGGTGGGTCCGGGGCGGGTCAAACAAAATCCGGACGATTCGCCTGGTAGCGTTCGCCTCCCGTGACCGACGCTCCGCCCCCCGACAACGACACGCTCGCGGCTGTCGCTGCGCAACTCATCACGCAGCAGCTCCGGCGCGATGAAGACGAGCCGATGCGCCCGCTGCAGGGGGCAGCGCAGCTCGAGCAGGCACTTCCCCTCGCACTCGACGGCTCGGCACTTCCCTGGGCCGAGACGGTCGAGCTGCTGCGCGAGGTGCTCGCGGCCACCCCCACCACCAGCAGCCGCCGGTTCTTCAACCAGCTGTTCGGGGGGCGCGACCCGGTGGCGACGCTGGCCGAGCTGACGACGGTGGTGTCCAACACGCCGATGCACACGTTCAAGGCCAGCGGCGTGCAGGTGCTCATCGAACGCGAGGTCCTGCGTCGCATGGCCGACAAGGCAGGCATGACCGAGGGCGACGGCGTCATCGCGCCCGGGGGGTCGCTCTCCAATCTCATGGCGATGATGCTCGCCCGCAACACGGCCGTGGCCCGGGCACGCAGCGAGGGACTGCCGGGCACACGCCTTTGCGTCTACACCTCCGCCGCGAGCCACTACTCGGTGCGCAAAGCCGCGGGCGTGCTCGGCCTCGGACGCGACAATGTGCGCCGCGTGCCGATCGACGCGGAAGGACGCATGCGGCCGGATGCCTTGGCCACGATGATCGACGACGACCGCCGGGCGGGCGCAATCCCGGTGATGATCAACGCCACGGCGGGCACCACCGTGCTGGGTGCCTTCGACCCCCTGCCCGCCCTGGCCGACCTCGCCGAGACGAGCGGGGTGTGGCTACACGTCGACGGAGCGTACGGCGGTTCGATCCTGCTTTCGGACCAACACCGCCACCACCTCGAGGGCACCGCCCGCGCCGACTCGCTCACGTGGGACGCACACAAGCTCATGGGCGTGCCGCTGACCTGCTCCGCACTGCTCACCCGCCGAGCAGGCGTGTGCACCGAGCACCTCGACGAGCCGGCCACCTACCTGTTCCAAGACGACGCCCTGCTCGACCCCGGCCGAGGCTCACTGCAGTGCGCCCGGCGCAACGACGCCCTCAAGCTGTGGCTCGCGTGGAAACACCACGGCGACGCCGGTTTTGCCCGCCGCATCGACACCCTCTTCGCCCTCGCCCGCCACGCCGCCACCCGCATCGACGCCGACCCCCGCTGCCGACTCGTTCGCGACCCCGCCTCGGTCAACGTCTGCTTCGAAGTCCCCGGCGTCGACAGCCGCGCTCTGTGCCGCGCCTTGTGGGAACGCGGCATCGCCAAGATCGGCCACGCCAGCGTCGACGACCAAGACATCGTGCGCTGGGTCTTCGTGAACCCGCAGATCGACACCGCCGAAGTGGACGCGGTGCTCGCGGAGCTGCTCGAGGTTGCCTCGACGCTCAGCGCTGGGTGAAGGGCGGTTGATGGCGCCGCCCTCTCGCTCGAGCAGAGGGCGACGGTCGGTGCCGAGGTCGGCGTGTTTCGGGTCTACTGACTGCAGTAGACGCCGGCCCAGCCAACGCCGCAGAACTCGGAGTCGGCCGGATTCGAGTTGACACTCGCGGGTTGGACCGACCCCCAGAACTGTTCGCGCGTGTGCCACGAGCCGTTGTCACCAAAGGTCGAGACAATGGTGCTGGTCGGGTCGGTGAAGCTGATGCCTCCAAAGATCGTCGACTCGGAGAACGCGCAATAGATGCCCGCGTAGCCGCGGCCACACATGTCCTGCAGTCCGTCTCCGTCCGCATCGGTCATGACGATGGTGTCGTATCTGTTCTCAGCGTTCCAACCATCCCAGTAGGGGAACGCGATCGAAGCCGCTCCCTGGTCCGCGCCATCGAACCTGGACTGGGTGACGTTCGCAACCCCGCAATAGATGTTGGCCCCGCCACGACCGCAAACATCAGCGGCACCGTCGCCGTTGATGTCTCCGAACTGGATCGTCGTACCGTACGGCTCCTGGTTCCAGCCGTAGGCGTCCAGGAACTGGTTGGAGACCCAGCGAGTCTCCTTCTCGAACGTTCGCGTCGGGTAGTCGAAAAGGGCACAGTAGATCCCGTGACGACCTCGGCCACATACGTCGAGGTCCCCATCGTCGTCGATGTCCGCGAAATCGATCGTCTCGTAGTGGGTCGGGCTCGAACCCCAGTTCGTCCACGCTGTCAGGTCGCTGTTGCTGAAGTCACCGTGTTCGGTGACGATTCCGCCGTCGATGAACCAGTAGCCGTTGGAGAACAGGCAGCGGATTCCCTCATCTTCGCGACCGCAGACATCTGTGCGGCCATCGCCATCAACGTCGACGTATTTCAACGTGGAATACTTGGACTCCTCGTCCCAGCCCTCGGCGTCCGAAAACCTCGTGGTCCAGCGGTACGGGCTATAGAACGTCGCGTTCTGATAGTTCTTCGAACAGTGAATGCCGTCTGGGCCTCGGGCGCAGACATCGAGCCGGTTGTCCTGGTTGAGGTCCGAGACGCCGATAGTCGTGGAGTGGTCGAGCCCCGCGACGAGGTGGAAGTTGAACTCGGTTTCGAGGTAGTTCGCGTCAAACTCGCAGGCATCAGGGCTGCCGGAAGGAATATCCCTGTAGTGGCACCGGACGACGCCACCGAGTGCGTAGCAGAGGTCGTCTCTTCCATCCCCGTTGACGTCCGCAAAGCGCACGCTCTCCGTCTCGATGACCGAGTCGTGTCCATCCACGACTGTCGACATCAAGCCAGCACCGGATCCCGTGGGACACGCGGCCTCCGCAACACGGGGGATCCCAAATCCGACTCCGACACATAGAACTGTGAGACACGATATTGTGGTGAGTTTCATGCCCGTTGGTTCTGCAAGCACGTTGCCTAGATGCAAAACTGCGATTCCACCCATTTACGTGGCGTACTCGCGCCTCCCAACCGAGACAACACATGTGAATGTCCCGTGCCCTGAGACGCTCCCATGTGGCGTTCCCCGAACCGAAACGGCGGCTCTGCCGGAATCGAAGTCATCCTGTCCGCGGCCCGCCGTCGACCCGAGTCGGCTCCAGGGCCCGCTTGCGCACATCGCCCGGATCGCGAAACCTTACCCTACGCAAGTTGATGGCAACGGGATCCACAAGGCAAGATCGTGTCCGAGGCGCGCTCGTCGGTGCTGTCATCGGGGACGCGTTCGGTGCTCCACTCGAGGGAGCATCGCCTGGTGCAGCTGGCCGCCTTGCCCGTCGGCGCGCGGAGGACCCCCGGCGCTGGGGCTACACCGACGATGGCTCGATGTTCATCGCAGTGACGGAGTCGATTCGGACGGCAGGGACCGTGGCTCCTGTCGCCCTCCTCGACGCTCTTGCCCGACGTTATGAACCTGCGCGTGGCTTCGGGCGGGGAATGAAGCTAGCGCTTCGTGCTCACACGTCGGGTGCACACTGGCGAGACGTTGCACGGACGGCCTGGCCGGAAGGCTCGAGAGGCAACGGCGGCGCCGTGCGAGCAGGCGCGGTCGCGCTTCGACGTTGGGTCGCAGCGGCTGATCTGGTCGCAGCGGTCGAGCTCGCAACGGTCGTGACCCACGCTCACCCAGAGGCCATGGCAGCGGCGGCGCTGCAGGCCAGCCTGGTTGCACGACTCCTGGAGGAGCCCGAAATCGCCGCCACTCCCGAAATGGCCCTCGACCGCCTCGAACAGGCGCTCGCCCCAAGCGCCTTCATCGCGGGAACGCTCGCGATGCTTCGAACGGCGACCACGAACAACGCCGACATCGCGACGACCTTCGGCACCTCGCCGCTCGCCGGGGAGTCAGTCCCAGCCGCCATCGCCGTGTTCCTGCGCAACAGCCACGATTTCCCCGCCGCGGTTACGGCTGCGGCTGCGCTTGGCGGTGATGTCGACTCGATCTGTGCACTCGTCGGCTGCCTCGCCGGCGCGGCCCATGGCTACACCAACATCCCGGCGCCCTGGGTCGACGCGATCGGTCGCGAGTCCCCAAGCCCCTCGGAGCTCTTGGACCTTGCGGACTCCGTGTTCGCGTTGCCACCCACGAGCTTCAAAGCCCCGAGCGGATGAAAAGACTCCCTCGCAGAGCAGGAGTGGCAGCTAGGTTTCCGGGCCCGACATCGGGGCGAGGAACGGGAACAGCACGTAGCCGTTGACCGAGACCTTGACCTGGTCGGCGCGAGGTCCGGCCAGGGACTGCGCACGCTCGTGGGTCATGAGGCGTGACGAGACGGCGACGGAGAGATCGCCGCGGGTGGGGTCGGCGGCGGCGCGCTTGATGGCGACTTCGGCGTCTCGCAAGGTCGGGACGGGGCTGCGTTCGTGGTTTTGCTCGTCGTAGATCGAGAGGTCGAACCCACCCGCGTGACACACGGCAGCTTGGAGTGCGGAGAGATTTCGGGCTCCTGCGTCAGACTGCGCCCGAAAGTCGGTGGCGTCGCTCCCCTCCAAGTAGGACACCGTCCAGCGGTTGTCGTCGGTGCGGAAGATGTTGAAGTAGACCTCCACCGCATCCGTGCGCCCCAAGCCTTCCAACAGGACGTCCGAGACGCACTCGAGGCCGACACCCCACCCGTTCTCGGCAAGACCGGCGAGATCGGCCATCGTCTCGACGCTGTCGAAGCCGAGCCCTGAAACCGTGGGCCACCCCTCGTGCGACTCGAGTTGCATCACAGACCCGAAGAAGCGGACGTCGCTTCTCTGAAGCGCCGCTTCCAATCGCTCCAAGAGTTTGGGGAGCTTCTTCCCCGTGGCCGAGAATCGAGCTTCGAACGAAGTACTCATGACTAGATCTTGACGATTCGGATCGATGCACCGGCGATTTCACCGAGCTTGCGAAGCTGACTCGACAGGTAGTTTCCGCCAGGACCGGAGGGGATCTTATAGACCACCGCGCTCGCTCCGCCTTGCTTCATCGCCTGAATGTTCCGTCCGAGTTGCCGAGCATCGCGAATGTCCATGGACGGCTTGCATTTTACCTCGACGGCTTGCGGCGGCCCTCCACCGGGGTCGTCGTGCGTCTGGTCGCCCTCCCGCTCCATTCCGCAGACAGAGCAGACCCAGAAGATCTTTTCGTCGTGCGGATCTTGGCTGAGCTGCGAGCTTCGAGTGAGATCGCCCGAGGCCTTGTTGTGCGCAGCGGCAGCCCCCTCGAACGCGACGCCCTTTCGGGGGCTCGCGGACGCCTCTGAGATCTTCTGACTCAGACGTTTCTTTCCCTTCGCCTCGCGACACTGCCAGCTGTGACTCGCATTGTCGGTGCACTCGGTGGGGTTGTTGCCCGCCTGCTCGGGGAACATCATCGCCGCCGCCAGCTGAAGGATACCGGCCAATGTCGCGGAGTTCGGTGGATTGCCGCTGGGCCCACAGTTGTTGAGCATCGGGTCCGTCAACAGCTGTACGGCCTTGCCCTCGAACTTGGTATCGAGCGACCCGGGCCCCACGAACTTGGTCGGGCCGTGCGTGTTCGAGGACACCAGGCCTCCCCCCGTCCCCTTGGACGCCACATCGCCCATGCTCTTGAACGTTGCCCCCTTGATCGCGGCCGGTTTGCCCTCGACCTTGACCTTTTTGGTATACCCCTTTGGAGAATCGCCGCTCTTGCCGATGTTTGGCAGCGGGGCTGGAACGAAGGGTGCCGGAGGTCCCGGCATCTTGCACACGTTGGGAACCGTGGCAGCGGCAATGCCATTGCTGCCTTTGGTGACAGGGGTCTTGGGAGGGTTGACGCCGACGCTCACAATGAGTTTCTCAACGAAGGGGTTCGGTTCTAGATCGAAGGCCGCTCGAGGATCGCCGCACCCCGAAGACCCCCCTCGGAGCCAGCGACGACCATTGCAAGGGAACCCGAGGCGTAGCCGCGGCGCCAGGACTCCACGGCAAGCCCAGCGAGTGCGATACCAGTCGCGGCCCCGAGGTCTCCCCACTGCGCGGCGGGAGCAACGTACGCGGAGGGGTCACGAAACCACGGAGCGGTGCGAAGAACGGTGAGCCCCCATTCCTCGGCTCGGTACCGCTCTCCGTTGATGTCGCTGAAGACTTCATCGATGACCCCCCCGACACCGTCCCCCCCGCGATAGCAGCTGCGCACGGCCTCACACAGGCCGTGGCCGAGGTTCTCGGTATCCGTCTTGATGAGCGCGGCCTCGGTGGCCGTGGCGCAGCTGCGCACGACAGCGAGGGAGGAAAGTCGAAGTTGCCGACGCAAGGACTCGCGCATCACGAGCGCGAACCAGGCCCCCTCCCCGGGAAAGAACGACGAACGAGCGTCGGACTGCATGAGCTGGCGATGCTCGGACAGCCACGCGAGCGTCTCCAGGTCGCAGTAACTGTCGACACCTCCAACCAGGTACGCACCGTCTTCCGTGAGCGCCGTGCTCGCAAGTTCGAGCGCCTGCAGAACCCCGGCGTGCCCGCGCCCGACACTCGTCACACGTCGTGGCCTTTCGCCCGACTGCAGCCGCGCGAGGTGGCGCTCCACCCTCCGCGCATCGTCGTCACAGAAGCCCGGCCGCGGCTCGGGCAGAGCCAGGAGCACGGGGACAGGCCCTAGCCCGACCGGGATCGTGACCTGCTCGAGAGCGTCCTCGGCCAGCACACACATGCGCTCGACGACCGGCTGCTCCGGGTCGAGCGCTTGGTCGAACGCGGTCCGCACGGGCTCGCCCTGGGTGTCGACGAGAAACGGATGCTCCGTGACCCTGGAGATCCCCGCGCGCACCGCAGCGGCGCTGGCCGCCGAGCTTCGACCCAACGATGTCCGCGCCCCGATCGCAACGATGTGGAACAAGCTCAAGCGGACACCTCTTCAATGGATGTCTGATCGAGGGTATCGATCTGCGTTGGTCTTACCGAGAGACTCGACTGCCAAACGAACTGGACCTGCTCGTGTTCCGCATCGAGCACGACACTGGTCAAAAAGCCGGGGTGTTCTTCGCGCCTCGTACCAAACCGGGTGACAAAACGAAGGCGGACAGCGGGGATCGTGAATGCCATGACTCCAGAAGGCGTCATGTGCACCAGTTCGAACCGCGTCCCAGCGAGTACGTAGCCCTCCTTAGTGCGCTGATCCGCCGGCGAACAAAGCGTGAACTTGGGGTCGTAGTCGGTGGGCAGGAGAGGCTTCCGATTCTCCACCCACGCACCGTCGTAGGTCCCCGCGAGGGCCAGCCGCGGCGCCCAGTAGGCCGCGATCGCCCCAAAACCCGCGGGCGTCGAACTTGCGTAACTGCGCCCCGGGAACACGATGTTCGGTCCTGGTTTGTGCTCGAGATGGGCGCTCCGTGTCGCATAGCCGACGCCGACCGGGTTGGGCTCGAACATCCGATGCTTGGTCGCATCGGGATGAGTCGTGTCGAATCCACCATAGGCTCGTTCGTAGGTAACGGGGATACGAACGAACGGTCTCGGGGCGGTCGTCGTGAGCCCACCGACCCCCTCGTGAAAGACATTGTCCCCTCGAACCAGGAGCGTCTTGTTGATCGTCCCGAAGCGAAGGGAGATCGGAAGCTCGGACACCGGACGCTCCTTGGGGGCCACCGCGTGTCCGTTGACCCAGACGTCGGTCGCAGGCTTGAGGGGGCCCAGGTCCATCTCGTAGCGCACACTCGACGCCCCATCTTCGCCGTTGAACTCAGGCGCGTACAACACGGGCCGCTGCTCGTCGGCGAGTTCGAGGTCGCCCCGCTGAGGTACGTCGAACGTCGCCTTGACCGCCACGATCCACTGGTGCGCCCCCTGCTTGTCCCGAACCCAGTTCCGCTCGGCCGCATACGGAGTGCGGTTCTCAAGCTGCCACATGCGCCCCGGAGCATACACAACATCCTCGCGATCAAGTTGGTCCATACGAACATGTGGCCCCCGTACATAGACGCGACGAGCGGCACATCTAAGACGCGGAATCTACGATCTGCATTCGGCCGACTGCACGTTGCCACCGACTTCTACATTGGCTCCAATGGCAACACTCGGACCTCGAACGAGACCTGAACGCAATCGTCCTCAGCCGCACGAACGCCAAGACAAGAGTTCGCAATGGTCGCAGACCACCACAGAGCCTTGGCTGGCCAACGAGCCGTTTCGGCTCGCCGATGAAGACCTGCCGCGACCCTGGTGGCCCTGGTCGCCGATGATGAAGAGGAGGAGGAAGGGGCCAAGCTCGCGGTCGCGGTCCTCCACGCAACACGACGCCACGCGGGCAGAGACACGGACACCCCGCCCTACGCGGCGAGAAAAGTCGTAGCCGTCGACATTGCCCCGCTTCGCGACCTGCGATGCGTGCTCCCTTCGGAGCGACCAGTGGGCCTGCTCTCCCCGGCCCACGACCCCCTCGAAGTGGCACTCGCTCGTGTCGCGGAGCTTCGGAGCGAAGGACTCCTCCTCGCCCCAGGCCTTGACGAAGGCAAGCCTCTGATCGATCCGGTTGACCTCTACGGTGCACGCGGCAGGGCCCAGCCAAAGCGAGGCGAGGTGGTCCCGAGCATTTCGCCGAAGAGATCTGCAAGTGAGCCGCGCGGGAGCAACGCATCCCAACCGCGCCCGGGCCTTGGGGAACTCCAAAAACGAAAACCGCCCCCACTTGCGGTGGAGGCGGTTCTCTGAGCGCACCCTAAACGATTCGAACGTTTGACCTTCGGTTCCGTAGACCGACGCTCTATCCAGCTGAGCTAAGGGTGCAGGGTTGTGTGGGCGGGAGTGATAGCAGTGGCCCCCCAGGGGTGCAAGAGGTTTCGACCGGCCGAGGTCGATTTTTTCTGTGCCGCGCTCAGGCCGGGGGATCGGGGGGTGCAGCGAGGTTTTTGGCCAGGCCGGGGGCGGACCGGATGTGCAAGTCGCGCTGGGGGAACGGGATCTCGATGCCGGCGTCTTTGAGGGCGTACCAGATCGCGAAGTTGACCTCGCTCTGCAGCTGGTCGGGGATGTCGACCATCTCCTTGCAGTAGGCGCGCAGCTTGAAGTTGAGCGAGGAGTCGCCGAAGCCCTCGAAGAGGACGTCGGGCGGTGGGTCGGAGAGCAACGCGGGGTGCTGGTCGGCGACGGTGAGCAGGATGTCGCGCACCGTGTTGGGGTCGGACGCATAGGACACGCCGACGTCGAAGAGGTAGCGAACGACGCGGTCGTTGTGGGTGAGGTTGACGACCAGGTCGGAGACCAACGCCGAGTTGGGCACGAGGTGGACGACGTTGTTGTTGTCGCGCAGCAGCGTGACGCGGCCCTGAATCTCGATGATGGTGCCCTCGGTGTCGCCCAGGCGAACGCGGTCGCCCACCTTCACGGGGCGGGCGAACAGCACCAACATGCCGCTGATGAAGTTCTCGGCGATCTTCTGCAGACCGAGTCCGACTCCGATGCCGACCGCACCAAACGCGACGAGCAAGCTGTTGAGTTCGATGCCCACCATCGGCAAGCCGATGAGCAGCCCGAGCGCCCAGACCAGGTAGGCGGAAATGCGGGCGATGGCGTACTTGACCCCAGGGTCGACGTGCGCGTTGCGGAGCAGCCGAAGCACCAGCCGGCGTCGCACGAATCGCGCGAGCCCGCCCAGCACCACGAAGAGCAGGACGAACTTCAGCAGAAACAGGGGCGTGATGACGAAGTCGCCCAGCTTCAGCAGCGGGATCTGCAGGGTCTCGGACAGGTCTTCGAGAAACGGCGCGTCCACGGCGAGCGTGTCGATTGATAACACGCTCAGGGTTCGCAGATCTCGATGCTCTCGAAGCCTCCGGTGGACGGGACGGGAGCCTCGGTCCACGTCTGACCGTAGAGGACAATCCAGACCCCGTCTTCGGGGAGCTCGGAGGCCACACTGGCCTGGGTCTCGAAGTCCACGCCGTCGGGGGAGGTGGAAATGGTGACCATGCCGTCGGCCGATCGTTCGACATCCACCCACATGGCGTCTTGCACGGTCGCCACGGTGGCGTCCCCGATACGAATGCCGAGCTCGTCGTTGGCCCACACCATGTAGAACGCGGCCTCCCCCTCGAACGCCCGCACGCTGAGAACGAGTTGAGCTTCGACACCGGGCGTAGCGGGGACCTCCCCGACATGAACCCGAACGCGGCCGAACGGGTAGCCGAGGATCTGCTGGAGGCCACGCTGGTCGATGACGTCCTCGGCGAACGTCCACCGGAGCCGCCCGTCGACCTCCTCCATGAGGTGGCCGCTCATGCCGATGCCCGCGTAGAGCTCCCACGCGGAGTCGAACGCGCCATCGTCGAAGTCGTCGAAGAACCCGACACAGGGCTCGGGAGGCGAGCCCGTGCTGTCCTCCGACCCGCCGGAGGTCAGCGCGTCGGAGGTGGACGACGTCGTGCTGTCATCACAGTCCGTTCCACACGACGTGCCCGAGGAGGCCTCCGGCGCCATGGTCGTGGACGACTCGGGCTCCACACCGCTGGTGGTCGTGAGCGTGGTCGTCGCATCGGGCGCGTGCGTCGTGCCCGAGCCCCCGGATGACGAAGCGTCCGCGGCCATGTCGACGCAGGCGTTGCCCAAGCCGTCCCCCGAGAACTCGGCGTAGCGTCGCCCCGAAGGGCAGTTTTCGTCGGGAAACGAGCACCAGCCGTCGACCTCACAGCGCCCCTCGGCACCGCACTGGGCGTTGTCGCTGCAGGCGTAGTGAAGCCGTGTACATCCGGACATCGCGCCGAAGAGCACGAGCAGTCCAAACGCGCAGCGGCCCAGCACCCCCGCATCGTATCAGTCGGTTTCGCGGGATGATGTGCAACCCTGGTGTCGTGCAATCCCTTCGAGTCAGCTTCGACAACGGACGCGGCGACGCGCTCGCCGCCAGGCTCGACCTTCCGCTGCGAGCACGACCGCGAGCGTTCGCCGTGTTCGCCCACTGCTTCACGTGCAGCAAGAACCTCAGTGCGGCCGTGAACGTCTCGCGCATGCTCGTCGAACACGGGTGGGGTGTGCTGCGCTTCGACTTCACCGGACTGGGCGACAGCGAAGGCGAGTTCGCGGACACGCACTTCTCGAGCAACATCGAAGACCTGGTCGTCGCGTGCCGCTGGCTCGAAGCCCAATACGGCGCGCCGCGACTGTTGGTCGGTCACTCGTTGGGCGGCGCTGCGGTGTTGCGTGCGGCGGCCGAGCTCGATTGCGTCAAGGCGGTGGCGACCCTCGCAGCGCCGGCTCGCCCCGACCACATCCTGAAGCTTCTCGATGACCACGTCGACACGGTCGAGCGCGAAGGCGAAGCCTGCGTGACGCTGGCGGGGCGCCCCTTCACGATCAAGCAGAGCTTTCTCGAAGACCTGCGCGAGCAGGGCATGCGCACGGCGATCGGCGCGCTACGACGACCGCTGCTGATCATGCATGCGCCCGGCGACACGGTCGTGGGCATCGAAAACGCCGGCCAGATCTTCACCGCGGCCAAACACCCCAAGAGCTTCGTCGTGCTCGACGGCACCGACCACCTGCTCTCGCGCCCTGCCGACTCGCGATATGCGGCCGACGTGATCGCGGCATGGGCCGATCGCTACCTCCCCGAATCCGAGACCCCCGTGTCCGCGAGCGGCGACGTCACGGCGTGGGGTTCCACGCGAGGCTTCACCACCGAGCTGACAGTGGGCGAGCACACCATGCTCGCCGACGAGCCGCGCGAAATGGGCGGAGGCGATCAGGGCCCCAGCCCCTACGCCCTGCTGCTCAGCTCTCTGGGCGCATGCACCGTCATGACGCTACGGATGTACGCCGACCGCAAAGGCTGGCCACTGGACCAAGCCGTCTGCCACCTGCGCCACGCCAAGGTGCACGCCGCCGACTGCGAGCGAAACGACGACCCCAAAGCCAAGGTGGACCGGATCGAACGCCGCATCGAGCTGCGCGGCGCACTGGATGAGGCACAACGTGCTCGGCTACTGGAGATCGCCGAGCGCTGCCCCGTGCACCGCACGCTCACCGAAGGGCGTATCGAGGTGGTCACTTCGCAGGTTTCAGCGTGAACGCGGTCTCGGCGAGCACCTGCCCGCCGACCATCAGCTCCACCCGGTGTTTGCCCGGGTAGAGCGCGCGAATGGTGGTGACCTTCATCGAGTGGCGCTTGGCCAGCTCGGCTTCGCCACGTGCGGGCAGCTCGAGCGTCGTCCACTTGAAGGTCTTGCCGGCGCGCGCCTTGGACTTGCCGACGTAGTGCACCACGTAGTCGACGAGCAAGGACTGCTTGCGCCCGTGCGAGGACGACAGGGTCGCGAGCAGCTCGACGCTTTCGCCGATGTGCACCGTCTTGGGCTTGGCGCGCAGGGTGGCGGTGACCCCCTTGGGCGGATGAAACCCGATGACCGCGAGGGCGCCGACGTGGCCGGCCTTGATCGGGCCGCGCAGGCCGTGTTTCGCCATCCACATCTGGTCGGGTCCCCCTTGTTTCACGCAGGCCTTGGCCCAACGCACCGCGTCTTCGGGGTGGTCCTTTGCGATGTCGCCCAGCGTGTTGGCGACCGAGCGTTGCACGTAGCGCTCGGGGTCGTTTTGCAATGCATCGAGGATCGGCCAGATCGGGCTGGGGTCCTCCACCAGCGGCTTGATCACGGTGCCCCACGGCAGCCGAGGCCGAACACCTTCGCTGCACCATCGCCGCACGTGCAGGTTTTCGTGGGAGGTCAGCGACAGCAGCCGTGCAAACGTCTCTTCGGGCCGATGTTCGACGAACGGACGCACGGCGAACTCGGAGGTGAGCCGTTGGGTGAGCTCGATCATCGCGTGCATCGACGCCTCGAAGTGCGGCAGGCCATGGTCGGCGATGAATTGCCCCACCGGCCACTGCACGAACCCGTCGGTGATGTCCTCGGAGTCCGGACGTCCCGGCGGAAGCGAGTCGGTCAGAATGCCCAACGCCTTGGGAATGTCGTCGGGCAGCCCGGCCGCGAGCGCATCGGAGAACTGCTGCACCCGCCCCTTGAGCTCCAACTTGGACAGGCCCTTCGTCGCGCGTTTCTCGAACGTCCCCACATCGAACGAGGGCCATACCGCGTGAACCTGCGCGGCCAGAGTGCGCGCCGCGGCGCGGTCGAACCAATCCTTGAACGCCTTCTTCTTTTCGGCCTTGGCCATCGCGCCCGCAGCATGGCGAACGGCACGGGCCCAGTCATCCCCCGTACCGACGACTGCTGACAGGATGCGTCAGGAGCCCCAGACCAGCAGGCTCAACGCGAAGGCGTTGTTGCCCGCGTGCACCAGCACGGCCACCCACAGCCGACCCGTGCGGCGGTAGGTCTCGGCAAACACCACGCCCAGCCAGGCGTAGATCACGAAGCCCGCCGGGTTGGTATGAATCGCCGCGAACGCGCCCGCGGACAAGGCGAAGGCCTCGGGCCAGCTGTAGCCGCGCGCCGCGATGCGGCGAAACAGCAGCCCGCGAAACAGGAACTCCTCGGCCAACGGCGCGAACACGACGGCCGACACCGCGAGCATTGCGAGCGGGACGATCTGCCCCCCGGACCGAAAGCTCTCGACCAACTCGACGATGCCCTCTTGCTCCTCGACCGGAGCGCCGAGCAGGTCGAGGCCGAGGCCGAGCACGTAGCTGCCCGCGATGGCGGCACCGATGCCCGCGACCGCCCACACGACGGCCGTGCCGACCGGGCTCTGCGTGAAAAGCGCATCAGAGCGGACGGGGGCGGGGCCCAGCAGCGGGCTTTCGTTTTCGTCGATCACCTTGGCCAGCGCGCGATAGCCGAGCGCGGCGACGAGGGTGATCGCCGGTCCAGCCACCATGCTGACCGCGCGTCCGAGCGTGCCTTCGCTGGGAAGGAAGCCAATGGCGCTGAGGACCACGTAGACCAGGGTCCCGACCAGGAGCCCTCCCAGCGCCAGCCCCACCTCCAACATGGCCGCCCGCAGGCGTGCCCGGGGCGTGTGCGCATCGCTCACGGGCGGCAGTGTGCGACTCCTGCCGCCGAGGTGCAATGCGGGCTTGCAACCCGCTGCATCTGGGTTTAGTTTCTCGCCCCCAAAACAGCAGTCCGTGTGGAGTCGTGGCCGAGTGGCTGAAGGCACAGGTTTGCTAAATCTGCGTAGGGGAAACTCTACCGAGGGTTCGAATCCCTCCGACTCCGCCCGAGAGGCGCTCCACCCGGAGCGCCTCTTTTTTTGGGCTGCTAGACCCTATGTCTAGATGCAGTTCGTGACGTACGACGGCCCGCGGCCGGTCCAGGTCATCGGAACGAGGACGGTCGCCGTGGGCAGCGGACCCGAGCACGCTGCGGGGAACGGTCCCATGTCGAGCCCTTGAAGCGATCCGAACACGCCGGGACCAACCGAGACGGGGACCCAGAAGATGCTGTCGACGGCGGCTTCGAGGTCTTCTGCGCAGGTGAAGAACTTCTCCACCGCCTCCGCGGCGTGGTCGGACGCCTCGATGCCACAGCCGGTGATGATGTTGTCGACGACGCCTTGCCAGCTGTCGCCGAAGACGAGCACGAGGTTGAGGCCGCTGTCGTTCTCGTCGAAGTTGTAGCCGTCGATCCAGCTGGGGTACCCCGGGGTTGCAAAACCCAGGCTCGCGCTGGCCTGAAGGAGCTCGATGACGGGGCCGGCTCCCCCAATGGGGAACGCATCGTCGATGAGGCCAGCGAGTGCGAGGTTGTTGATGCTCTCGTCGAGCTGCGCGACGTAGTCGCCATACCAGTCGTTGAGCAGCTGCACGCGGAGGTTGTTCTGGCCGAACATCCCGAGCGTGAACGACAGGATGCCGAAGTGGAACGACGTGCCGGCCGGCGGCGCTTCGGCGAAGCCCGTCTCGGCATGAATGCGCGCGCTGAGGTACTGCACGCTCTGATGCACCGCCGGCTGCATGCGTTCTCCGAGCAGGGTGGCCACCCGGGCGCGTTGTGCCATCAGGCCGTGCGAGCTGGGGGACAGGTCTCGCAGCGTCGATACGGCCACTTCGAACGCAGCCAGGTCGACCTCGAGAGCGTCGAGCAGAGCCTCGTCCGTACTCATCGGATCGGCGGCCGACATCGTGGCCTCGAACGTGACGAGGGCCGCGTCGAGCTCGTCCAACGCAGCTGCGAACGCAACGTCGTCGGCGTTGGGCATGATGCCCGCCGCCTCGAGCTCGGGCCCTGTGGGGTAGCCCCCCGGCAGCTGCCGCAACACATCTTCGAGTTCGGCCACGCGGGTGCTCTCGAGCATGGGCAACGCGGCATCGAGTTGTGCGATCGCCTCCACCAGCACCGCGTCGTCGAGTTCGTCGGACGCAATGACGGCGACGACGCCCGCGATAGCCTGGCCCAGTCCGCCGCCGAGCTCCGCCAGCCCCGGATCGATCGACTCGTTGAGCACCGACACCGTCCGGCTCCCCTCGAGCGTCTGCCCTTGGTAGTCGATGGCACAGGAGACCTCGAAGACCGCGGTGTCGGGGAAGGTGTAGGTCCCATCGACCTCGGAAAAACCCTCGTCCGGCGCGAGCGAGACCGTGAATGCCCCTGGGTCGACCACCGGCAGCCCGTCCTCGAAGAGCACGCAGTCCACGGTGAGCTGGCCCGATTCGTCGGCTTCGAGCACCGCGACGCTGGAAGCCATCACCGTCACCTCGAGCTGTGCGACCTCGCCCGTCGTCCCGCCCGTGGAGTCCTCCGAGCCACTCGTGCCCGTCGTACCGCTCGTGCTGTCGGTCCCGCTCGTGCCGTCGGTACCGGCCGTGCCTCCGGTTCCCCCTGTCTCCGTCGCGGGGTCGGTGGTCGAGGATCCCGTGTCCGTCGCGACACCGGTCGTGCCTCCCGGTCCATCCGTATCGCCCGTGTTGCCGGTGTCGCCGCAGGCAACGAGCAAGACGCTGCCGAGTAGTACAGAGTGCTGCATCCGCATCATCGAGCCCATCGTCCAATCCCCCTCAACACGGTATCAGCCGCACGTCCGAGATACCGTGCGCACACTCGCGGCGACGCGATGGCGAGGGTCGACAACTCCGGCGCCGGCGCGAAGTTTGCGAAGCACCCGACAATGGAGCGCGGTCCGACGGACGCTCAGCCCCCGGTAGAGCTCGAAGTACCGTCGGTCCCGCCAGTGCTACTGGAACCGTCGGTATCGGCATCGGTATCCGTGTCCGTGTCCGTGTCGCCGTCGGTGCCCGTGGAGCTGCTGGACCACTCTCCGGCGGAGTCCGTGTCCGTCTCGCTGTCGCTGTCGGTCATGGGCACTCCGTAGGTGGCCTCGCCCCAGCTGTCGGATTCGACGCCGTCGGTGGTTGTGGAGGCGTTGCCCATCGTCACGCTGGCTGTGCCTGTCGATGTGCCAGCACCTGTCATCCCGCCGCCATCGTCCACACAACCGACCAGGGTCAATCCCATGGTGACGGCGCCGAGCACCGAGCCTCTCCATGCCGGTGCGGACGGTGAAGCCTCGACCGCGACACCACAGAACGGGCAGGAGGACTCTGTCCGAGCATGAAGCCGCGAACAGTGAGGACAAGAGACGAGACAAGCCATGCACAAAGTCTGTGTGCAGTGCGAGCGCGGTGCAACCGTGTGACGTGTCCCATCATCGTCACAGAGGCGATTGGAGCGATGCGATCGTCAGTCGTCCGCGACCGCGGACATCGAAACGCGAGGGATCAATGGGCTGTTGGCTCCCGCGCGACGCCGCTCGAGCGAAAGCTCGTATTGAAACGCGACCCCGACCAGGTCCAGCGTGTCGATGTCGTAGCCGTGGTCTTTTTCCGGGCCGCTGTCGCGGAACACGCCCCCGAGCGCGGGCAGGCCCACGAACGGAGGATTGTCGCTGCAGTCGGGCTGCATGCATGCACGCACCCGCATGGTGACGTCGGTGGCCCCACGGTTGTAGAGCGCCTTGAGTTCGCCGTCGTCCAACGGCCGACGCCACAAGGCTATCTCGTCGAACTCCCCGTGCCCGCTGTACTCGAGCGCGGGGTTTCCGAGGGCCGAGAATGTGTGCGGCGCTCCGTAGGCGAAGTCGACCTGGCCCGGGGACGGCACCGCGAGTCCGTCGGCCTCACCGTCGACGAACACCTCGACGTCAGTGCCCCCGTTTGCGTGGCGCAATCGCATGGCCACGTGATGCCAAACGCCATCGTCGACCTGTACGCTTCCGCAAGCCCGGGGTCCATCGGCCTCCCCGGTCGCGCTGATGCTGAACGCGCCCGCTTGCAGGGTGGCGAACTCGGCCCCCCCGGGCTCGGGGCAGAGCGAACTCACCGAGCAGGTCATCCAGACCGAGGACGTATTGGCGTCATTCTCGTCGGGCGCATCGAAGGCGACGATGCTGTCCCCCATGCACTGCTCGCTGCGAAACCACGCGGTCCAGGTGAACTCGTCGACCCCCGGCGCGAGCGCAGCAGGCGGAAAGGAGACGAACCCGTCGCCGGGGTTCTCTACGCCTCGCCGAAACACCCCCGAGATTCTCGCCACGTCGGCGCCATCGAGCGTGCCGTGATGTTCATTCCCAGAGGCATCGTGCACGGTCTCCCCCGGTGCGAGCCCGTCGTCCTCGCGATCGAAACGCAGCAAGAGATCGAGCGCATTGGTGTCGGCTCCGCCCCGCGCGTACCCGCCGAGCTCGTCGACCTCCGGTCCGAACAGCCCCACGCCGTAGGGCGCGGGAGGACTCCACTCCAGATGCACGAGCTGCGCGGTGATGCCACCGGTCGTGAAGATTCGAGAGCGAGTCTGCCCCTTGAACTCCCCGCCCGGAAGCGACAGCGCACCTGCGCCGGCGTTCCACTCGAGGTTGTCCAACACCCCCGCTTCGAATTCGGCGGCCTCATCGTCGGTGAACTCCCACTCGTCGGGATCGTCGGCGTCGGTCGTGCTGCTGCCCGTACCGTCGGCGCTGCCGTGTCCCGTTTCTCCAATCGTCTCTTCCGAGCCCGACTCCGCGGCGGTGCTTCCCGAACCGTCGCCTCCCGCCGAGCCCCGGCTGTCGGAATACGCCGGATTGAGCCCGACGCACCCCAGCCCCAGCAACACGGGAAACAAACCGAGTCGGGCGACGCGAGTCATGGTCGAGGAACGGCAACGGCAAGTGCCGAAGCAGCTCTCAGCATAACACCGACTCGGCGTCACTTCGGGCTGCCCTTCGCGCCGCCGTCACATGCGACGAGGACTGCGCGCAGCTCAGGCCCCCGCCGGGGCTTGCCACAGCGCAATGTTGGCACCCGCGGGGTCGGTCAACACCACAAAGTCTCCCGCGGGGCCTCGGGTCCGCGCCTTGACCACCGATGCGCCCAGCGACTCCGCGCGTTGCACTGCGGCGTCGAGATCGTCGACTCTGGCGTAGGGCAACCATCCGGCAGGAATGCCCTCGGAGGCCACCATCCCGGACCACGGTTTCTCGTCTCCGAACGCGGTCATACCTGCGGGAGCCGACTTGGGTCGCGCCCAACCGAGGAGTGTTTCGTAGAACGTCGCCGCCGCGGAGGGGGCGTCGCTGCGATGGTCGAACCAGATGAACGGTGTCGTCATGACCCGAGGACGAGCAGCACCGCGAGTTTCCGACACCCGCCTCAGGATTTCTTCAGCGTGTCGATCCTGCCCCGGAGGTAGCGCTGCTCGGTCGGGTTGCGCGTCCGGGCCAGGGCGCGTTCGAACGCGGTGACGGCATCGGCATCGCGGCCCAACTCCGCGAGCAGGGTGCCCTCCACCGTGTGATACGCGTGCCTGCGCGTCAGGGCCTCGGGTTGGCCGAGCGCGCGCAATGCATCGAGGCCGGCCTGTGCCCCCTGCAGGCGGGACACCGCGACCGCCCGGTTGAGCGACACCACGTGGGACGGCGCGATGCCCAGCCACGCGTCGTACAACCGCACGATCTCGGCCCAATCGGTATCGGCATACTGCGATGCTCGGCAGTGCACCGCGCTGATCGCTGCCTGGAGTTGGTACGGCCCCGGCCGACCTCGGCGCAGCGCCGTCTCGAGCAACGCCAGCGCTTCGGTGATCTGCGACGCATCCCACCGCGTGCGGTCCTGGGCGTCGAGAGGCACGGGCTCACCATCGCGAAGGCGCGCGGGCATGCGCGCCACCGAGGACAGAAACAGCGAAAGCAATCCCTCCGTCTCGGCATCGGTCGGGAACAGCCGCAGCAGCAGCCGCGTTTGCCCGATCGCCAGATGACAGAGCTCGCGTCGGATCAGCGGTGCATCGGAGCTTGCCGAGTAGCCCTCGTTGAAGACCAGGTGCAGCACCGCCAGCACCGCCCCGAGCCGCTCGCACTGCTCCCGTGCCGACGGCACCGCGTACGAGACTCCGCGCTCGCGAATCCGTCGCTTGGCACGGACCAGCCGCTGTTCGAGCGTCCTCGGTTCGACCAAGAAGGCGCCCGCGATCTCCTCGACCGAGAGGCCTGCCACCGCCTTGAGCGTGAGCGCGACCCGAGCCTCCATCGAGAGCACGGGGTGGCAGCACACGAACAAGAGCCGCAGCATGTCGTCGCGAAGGCCGACTGCCTCGTCCTCGCAAGCCTGGTGCTCTGGACGGGGAGCATCCGCCAGGTAGCGGCGGTGGAGCTGTTGTCGGCGGTAGTCGTCGATCACCAGGTTGCCGGCGGTGCGCACGAGCCACGCCGCGGGAACGTCGGGAACACCGGCCGTGGGCCAGCGTTCGAGGGCTCGGGACACCGCTGCCTGCAGCGCATCCTCGGCCTGGTCCAGATCGCCGAACCGCCGGACCAACGCCGCGAGCGCAGGCGCGTGTGCGAGTCGCAGCGCGCTCGCGACCTCACTCATGCGTCACTCGTGACGAACGCTTCGCACTCCACCCACACCGCGGGGCGCACATCCACACGACCGCCAGTCGACACCGGAATGCGCTTTGCGTAGGCGAGCGCCTGATCGAGGCTGTCACAGCGCACCAGGTACAGGCCGATGAACAACTCCTTCGTCTCCGGCAACGGCGCATCGGTCACCATCACCTTGCCCACGTTGTTGCGGACCGCGTTGCCGCCCGACTCCGCGAGCTGGGTGGCGGATACGAACGCACCATCGCGCTTGAGATCGGCTTGGAACGTCCGATGGATCTGCAACGCGCGTTCGCGCTCGTCCTGAGAACGCGCATCGGCGTACCCGGGGGCTTCATGAATGAGGAGCGAGTAGATCATGGGCTCACGAGGGTGACGAACGAGCGCCACGAAAACCGACAGGAAGAAGAGATCGCAAGAGTACCGTCAAAGGGTCGCTCCAACCCTTCAGCGTGTCGAGCGGGTTGCGGACCTCAGGGCCACATGCTCGGGTCGCCTGGCTCGACGTCGAGCAACCCAACAGGAGTCTCGAGCACGGCATCCACGGTGACGCCGTCGCCGACCGTAGGGCAGGCTCCGCACGGCAGCGCACAGGGAGCGACTTCAGCGACGTACACCACCTCATCGTTGCGGAGCCCGACCGCGTCCACAGCATCCACCAAGTCACAACCCCACAAGGGCAGTGGACCAGGCTCGTCGGGAACCAGCAAGATCGCGTCACGGTCGCAGGAGCGCTTTCGCCACCCCCGTTCCCGCTCGGTAGGATCGTCGGCTAACTCCGCGAGCACGGTGTCATCGCCGATATGCACCTCGACACGTTCGTCCAGTACCTGCGCCCCATCGGGCTCCTCACAACCCGAACCGGCGTGACATGCCACGCTGGCCGCCAGCAGGAGCACGACCCACGTCCTCACAGGGACTCGAGGAACGCGAGGAGTGCGTCAGCGTCGGAGGTGGTGAGATTCTCGTACGCGTTTCGCGATGCGTCCGCTTCGCCTGCGTGGGCCAGGACCGCCGCCTCGACCGTTTCGGAGGCGCCGTCATGCATGTAGGGCGCCGTGTCGGAGAGCCCCCATAGCGGTGGGGTTCGAAACTCCCGCAACTGAGCGTCGAAGTCGGGGATGCCATCGCTGCCTGGCATCGCAACGTCGTGCAGAAGAAGATCGCTGAACAGTGGGACAACTTCGCCATCCACAGAGGTGAACTCGGGCACGTGACACGTCGCGCACCCGATCTCGACGAAGACCTCCCGGCCATCGGCGACCTCCGCTTTGGGACGTGGGTAGTCGAGCGTGGAAATGAAGAATGCGACCGCGTCCATCTCGTCGACCGACAGTTCCGGATCGGGGATGCCGTCGTCGTCCATGACGCTCCCGTAGAACAAGCCGTCGACCTCAGGCACTGTCAGCCCGAGTTCGGCCGTCATCGCATCGCGGACGAACTCCAACACATCGGGGACCTGAGCCTTCCATCCGAGGCGGCCGAGCCTGTCTCCGAGCACGTAGTTGGCGCGCCCGCTGATTCCGTCGCCATCGAGATCGTCCGGGTCGGCGAGTGCGAGGATATCGTCCTCGGCGATTCGGTCGATGAGTCCAAGCCCCAGCACAGTGGGCGTTTGCCGCGGTTCGAACACGTTGTGCCCATCATCGTGCTCGGGACGAGGACGGTCGTAGGTGCTGAGTTTGTGGAGGATCGTACCGCGCTCGTCCTGTTCGAACAGTCCATCGTCATCGAGCGTTCCGAAGCGCATCACGTTGACGTCGATCGGCCCGGCACCACCGATCACGGGATCGAAGTGACACGCTCGACAGCTGTCGCCGTTGAAGAGCGGTCCGAGGCCGCCAGAGATGAAAGTGTCGCGGTCGAAGAGGGCTCGTCCGAGCAGCCAACGCTCCTCCTCCCCGTGTTCCAGGGACCGGGGCGCACCCGGCATGCCCGGCTCGGGGATCGGGGCGCCCGGAGGCAGCAGGCCTTCGGACGCTTGGTCGGCTCCTCCGAGCGACCGCAGGAACTGGAGTACATCCTCGCGACCCGCGTCCGACAGCGCACGGTAGGCCTTGGCCGAAGACTCCCCTTCTCCACCGTGAGCGACAATCGCCTCGTGCAAAGTGTCCGCGCGACCATCGTGGAGGTAAGGCGGTGTCGCGGCGACGCCCCATAGCGGCTGGGTACGAAACTCCGCCCCGCTCGCGACCTTCATCTTCACGCCGTCGTCCATCTCTTCGCCCATGTCGTGCAGCAGCAGGTCGGAGTAGAGCGGAACAAGGCCACGAGGACTTTCCAGCGCGGGGATGTGACACGATGCGCAGCCCAGCTCCTCGAAGGAGACCGCCCCGCGCTCGGCCGACTCGCTCGGATCCGGGTCGGGCACGGGAGCGGCCGTGAGCATCGCGAAGCTGACCAAGTCGAACAGTTCTTGGTCGGTCATCTCAGGATCGGGAACCCCGTCGTCATCGAAGAGCGGCTCCGACGGGGCTGCCGCCTGACGAAGTACGTCGTGCGCACCGCCGCGCCGCAGCTCGCGAACCTCGGCCACGGAAGGCACCGGCAACGCCGCCTGCATCTCGGGCGGCAGCGGGTTGGTCGTAATGCCGAGGTGATTGAACAGCGGCCCGCGAATGAACCCCTCGATGCTCACCGTTTGGGCCTTGCGTCCAAACCTCCCAACAAACCCCTGGTCGTAGTTCGCACGACCGCTGATCCCATCGCCGTCGGCGTCTTCCGGATCTTCGTGGGCGAGGATCGCCGCTTCATCGATCTCGGCGATGAGACCAACGCCGAAGAACGGGATCGCGTTCCGATGCGCCGCGACGTTGTTGTTGGCATCGTTGCTCGGTCGAATCGGAGCACCATGAAACCCGTACGAGGTGAGCACGCCGTTGATGCCGCCCTCCAAGAAGGAGCCGTCCGTCAGCCGTTCGCCGACGATGTAGAAGTCGCGGTAGCGTGGACCACTGCCACCGATGACAGGTTTCTCGTGGCAGGAACCGCAGAACGACACGTTGGCGTTGGGGCCCAGGCCCTCCGAGGGGAGGAACCGCCGCTGTGCGACCAGACGTCCACGCTCGAATGTCTCGCGCTGTTCCGCGGTTGCGGCCGGCAGCGGCTCGCCCATCGGGGCGTAGATGCCCTCAGCCATGGTGGCAGGCTCGGGCTCGTCGCCCGGACATCCCCCAACTGCGGCGACGAGCACTATCGTGACGAGGGTCCGTATCGTGGTGTGCATGGTCATGGAGCGTTCTCGATGATCAGCCCGGTGTAGGGAGGGCTCGAGTTCAAGGTTCCGCCGACGGCGATCCGGGTGCCGTCGTCCAGTCCGAAGACGGCATGCAACACTTCGAAGGAGACGGACGACTCTTCGTCGTCGGCCGTGAACCCCTCACGAACGACGGCCGCCGCCCCGTTGTTGCCAACGAGTGACGCACGACCTTCCGGATCCATCCAGACCCCGTTGAGCCCTGGGAGCCGGCCGACCTCCTCGGCCGTCCATCCGCTGCCGTCCCAACGAGCCACGGTTCCAATCGCGCGGCCACCGACAGCGACGATGTCATCGGCTTCATTGCCCCAGAGGCTGATCATGTCGCTCGCGGTGCCCGACGGCATCTGGGTCCAGACAGCACCATCGAAGTGGAGCAGGACTCCGCTCGCACCAACTGCATGGATGTCGTTGGGTGCGACGCCGAAAATCTTGAACAACGCAGCGGACTCGCGGTCGAGGGCAGGAACGGGCGACTCGGCCCACCCGGAGCCATCGTAGTGGAGGATGATGCCGGGGGTATCGCGGTCGAACGCGTTTCCACCGACTGCCCACACGTTGCTCGACCCGAACACGAAGACCCCCCACAGGGGCACATCCACCCCCGTATCGACGGCGGTCCAAGCGGTGCCGTCGAAGTGCAACGCCACCCCCGCGTTGCCTACAGCCCAAACATCATCGTCGCCGCGGCCGTGCACCCAGTTCAGCAGCGGGGTGTCAGCAGGCACGTCCGCTGGCGCCCAGGAGGCAGCAGTGCGCCGGTAGATCAAGCCACGTCCGGGGTCCGTCACAGTGGCGGTCTGTCCACCAACGGCCCAGACGTCATCGACCGAAGTGCCCCACACGCTGAGAAACGCGCCCTCGGAGACGTCGGTCTCGACGACAACGTGCCAGGGACCTTCGGGAGCGGGGAAGCCAGTGTCATCGGGTCCTGGACACCCCAGCACAACTGCACCGAGAAGCGCCAAACCGACCGCTCGCGTCCGTCTTCGACTCACCCCGCAGACGCTAGCACCGAGACTTGCCGCGGACGAGCCAGCGCGGTCCGAGGGCGTGGTGCGGTTGCCCACCTCCATGACCACGAGACCAAGAGACTCATCCCGACACAGCGTGGCGAAGTGACACAACCGGCGAGGTGTCTGCGCCCGCCGCGTCGGCACCGAGGCTCTCAGACGGGGATTCGCGTGCTCGGGCTCGCCCCCTGAGAACGTGGGGGCTGTCGGACGCGGGCGCCTCGATCAGGACATCGCCTTTGCTGCGCCTGCCTTCATGAGGTGGGCGATCGCGTCAAAGGCGTGGGTCCATGCTCGCTCGAGATCGGGCGTCCACGCATCATTCGCGACCTCCGCGATCGTCCCGAGCAGACTCTCACCGATCCAATCGTACATGTGGTCTTCGACGCCGTAGCCGACGTGTTTCTCACCCAGTGAGCGCAGGTTCTCATCGAGCCACGTTGGGTTCTCGAGGTTGTCCATGACCGCAGAAAGGGCGTCGTGGAGCATCTTGCGCTGGCGTCTCCCCACCGTGTCTTGGAACAACCGCTTCACCTCCGGGTGCTCGCTGAACAGTCGCTCGTAGAACCGTGCCACGAAGTCGGGTTCGCGCTCCGACACGAGCTCGAAACTCTCTCTGAGGGTCTGAATGTCGAGACTCACGCAACCACAACCCTAAGCACGGGCTCGCGAAATGAAATCGGGGTCATGCGTGAACAGCCGCACGCCAAGCGAGACCGTATGGGTGACCGACTCCGGATTCACCCGACCCAGCGTCGCGAGATCCAGCGGCCGGCGAACAGCCCGATGCCCACGCCAACCGTGTCTGCCAGCATGTCGAGCGGATCCATCGAACGTGGCCAGGGCAGCAGTCCCTGGACGACCTCGGTGCTCACAGCCATGGTGATGCCGAAGATCCACACCAGGCGCGGACGGCCGGTGGCCCACCACCACGATCCGCCGATGCCCGAGAACGCCAGTGCGTGAAACACCTTGTCGTCGTGGGGAAACAGCGGCGGACTGTCCGTGGGCGGACTCCACAGCAGAAACACGAGCAGCGCGGTGTAACCCAGCGCAAGTGGCCACGCGAAGCGTGCGAGAGCGGCTGGAAGACGCGGGGACTCAGGCACCCGACTCTGCGGTGGCCCAGTACGAGATGAGCTCGTTGTTGTCGACGATGCGCGAGTGGTGGTGGCCCCACACGTCACTCACGTAGATCGTCGAGCCCCGATCGAGCTTGGGCGTGAGGTAGATGGCGAAGTACTCGGCGTCGCCATCGTCGACGACCTTGCCGATGCGATCGAGGGGCTTCTTGCTGACGGGGCACAGCAGCTCGCACTTGGAGCCCACCGCAAGGCCGTCGAGCCCCTGCTTGCGTCGGTCGCCGTGAATCGGGCTGAGATGGACCATCTCTTCGCGATCCCCAGTGCGCACGAGCAAGCTGATCGCCGGAAAGCCATCGAACTTCACGTCCGACACACCCACGAGGTTCTCCCCGGTGGGGCCGAACGCCTGAGAGACCACGATGGTGACGTCGTCCGCGAAGCTGAGCGCGTTGGCGCCATCCCCTTCGGGCTTCTTTCCGGTCACTTCGAGGTTTTCGACGTCGACGTTTTGGCTGCTCATGATTCCCGCCTGCTCTCACCCGACCACGAACCGCGCCGCGACGCAAGGAGGGTTTCCAATTCCGGTCCCAGATCCGCCACGCGATGTCGAGCTGGGCCCCGTGGTTCGGGCCGGCCGGCGTGTGGGGGCGGGGCGAAAACGAGAGGCGCTCATTCGAGCCGGACCCATTCGATACCCTGTGCGTGGTGCCCGAGCGCTCGCACACTTTCTGCCGCATCTGCGAAGCGGCCTGCGGCTTGGTCGCCAAACGGGACGACAACGGCACGCTCATAGGCCTGCGGCCGGACAAGAACCACCCGGTCAGCCGGGGGTTCGCCTGCGCGAAGGGCACTCGGTTCGTCGAGGTCGCCACACACCCGGACCGCGTGGTGCACCCCTTGCTGGATGGCGATCGCGTGTCGTGGGACACCGCGCTCGATACGGTGGTCGACACCCTGCGTGCCGTGCAACGCGAACACGGCCCCCACAGCGTGGGGCTGTACTTCGGCAACCCCATGGCGTTCAACAGCCTGGGCATCGCCGCGATCGTCCGCTTCGTCGCGCAGCTGGGCACCCGCAACGTGTTCTTCGCAGGCAGCCAAGACTGCAACAACAAGTTCGCGGCCAGCCGCATCCTGCACGGCAACCCGTTCGTGCACCCGGTCCCCGACTTCGAGCACGCCGACCTCGCGGTGGTCTTCGGCTCCAACCCGTATGTCAGCCAGTCCAGCTTCGTCCATCTCGAAGGCGGAAGCGTCGGGGCATTCGGCGGCATCGAAAAGCGCGGGGGCACCATCGTGTGGGTCGACCCGCGCAAGACGGAGAGCGCCAAGCGGTGGGGCCGGCACCAACCGATTCGCCCAGGCACCGACGCGTGGTTGCTGATCGCCCTACTCGCCACGCTGGGCCGCCCCGGACACCGAGCCGACCGTGTGGAAGGCTTCGATCGCCTGCTCGAAACCGTACAGCGCTTCGACGTGAACACCTGCCTGCACCACGCCGGCATCACCCGTCGGGACTTCGACCGCCTCGCCGATGACCTGCGCCACAGCAAGCGCACCGCGTTGCACATGAGCGTGGGCGTGAACATGAGCGGCTTCGGAACGATCGCGTACGTGCTGATGCAGGCGCTCTCCTATGCCACCGGAAACCTGGACCAGCGTGGCGGCTCTGTGTTTCCCGCCACCCACACGCCCGTGCGCTGGATCGCTCGACGTGTCGGGTTGCTCGCCGAAGCGCATGCACGGGTCGGAGGCTTTCGTTCCACCGTGCGATCCCTGCCCGGCGCAATCCTGGCCGACGAGATCCTCACCCCCGGGCCGGAACGCATTCGAGCTCTGCTCGTCATCGGCGGAGACCCGCTGCGCTCCATCCCCGGCGCCGCCAAGCTCGAGGCGGCGTTCGAGCAGCTCGACCTGCTCGCGTGCATCGACATGTTCGAGAGCCGCACCGCTCGGCACGCGGACGTGTTCATGCCCGCGACCAGCTGGCTGGAGCGTTGGGACGTCGGGCTCACCTCGATTCCGTTTCAGACCCGCGGTCGAGTGCAAGTGTCGGGTCCGCTGATGCCCGCCCGCGGCGAAGCCCGCAACGACGGGCAGATCGTCGCCGAGCTCGCCACGCGACTGAAGCTGGGCGGTTGGCTGTGGCCTCTCCTGCGGCGCGACCCCAGCGATGACTTTCCCGCCCCCACCTACGGCGTCCCGCTCCCCTCGGCCGCCCCCGGGCGCTACCTGACCCGCAATCGCATGTCGCTGTGGTCCGACACGATCGCGCAAGAGCTCGAACGCCTCCGCACCATCCCGATCGCGACCGACGAGACGTTGCGGCTCATCGGACGACGGCGGCGGTTGGGGCACAACAGTTGGCTGCACGGCGGCAAGCGTGACGGCACGGCCGAGCAGGAAGCGTGGATGCATCCGGCGGACCTCGATGCGCACGGGGTGAGCGATGGGCAACGGGTCGAACTGCGCACCGAGGCGGGCGCCCTGCGGGTGCACGTGCGAGCGCAACCCGACCTGGGCCGCGGCATGGTGGTGATGCCGCACGGCGTGCACGGCACCAGCCTCAACGACGTCTTGCCCAGCGGCCCCGAACACGTCGAACGCGTGAGCGGCCAAGCGGTGATGAGCGGTGTTCCCGTGCGGGTGCGTCCCGTGGAGTGAAATACGAACGCGGCCGACCTGGTACGCTCTCCGCATGACGACACCGCGCCCTCTGCCGTGTCCAGGCTGTGCGGACGGCACGGTGCTGGGCATCTGGCCTCCGGCGCAAGCCAGCCCGTACCGCCCTGCGCCCGAACACACCGTGCAGGTGAAGGCGTGCACGAAGTGCGCGGGCGTTTGGGTCGACCGCGAAACACTGCAGTCGCTCCTCGAGGACGCCGCTCGGTCCGCCCCCTCGGGTGCCAAGGGCGTCGTGCGGCGCAAGACGATGGCACCGGGGCAAGCCACCCGCGGGGTCGTCTACCGCCGTTGCCCCGAATGCGGACACTCGATGCTGCGCAAGAACTTCGGCTCGATCTCCGGCATCGTCGTCGACGTCTGCGCCAAACATGGAACGTTCTTCGACTACGGAGAGTTGCCCGAGGTCGTCGAGTTCGTGCGCAGCGGAGGCCTGGAGCTGGCCGAGCGCCATGCTGCTGCGGAGGACGAACGCGATGCTCGGCATCGATCCGCCCGCGCGGCGCTGCAAATGCAGAGCCCGAACATGGGCCCCGCCTGGCTCGAGGGCGATATCTACGATCGCCAGACCGACGAACTCATGCACCGCGTCGCCGTGTTCGTGCGCAACATGTTTCGCTAGAGCACAGGCGCCTCACAGCACATCCCATCGGCCGGCTGCCAGGTCGCGCCGAAGTCGTTTGAGGGTGCGAAACAGGGTGTTGCTGGCTTTCTTGGGCGACCAGCCGAGCGACGCGGCGGCTTCGGGCATGGTGCAGCCGGCGAGGTAGCTCACCATCAGGTTGCGGCGGCAGGTGTCGAGCACGCTGATCATTTCACGAAGCGCCGCCTTGGCGAGGGGGTCCGCCTCGACCGCACGCTCATCGGCCTTCACCTGCACCTCGTCGTGCTGCGCGTGCAGTTGCTTGCGGCGGTCGTGAGCACGCACCGCGTCGCGAATGGCGTTGGCGACCGCACGGCGCACGTAGGCGCGGCCGAGCACCTCCCCGTCGCGAATGCGGGCAACCAGACGCATGAGGGTGGCCTGCGCAATGTCTTCGGCCGACTCACGCAGGAAACCCGGGCACGCGCAGCGCGTTTGGCGATGCACGGCTTCGGTCAACGCGGCGATCGACTCGGACGAATACGACGTCGTGGGGGGCACGCCCCTACTGATGCGCGCCGACCCATTTCTCTTTTCACCTTTTTTCCCGGTCGAGCGTCCGGTGTTTTTTCGCTGAGGCAGTTCCCTCGCGGCAGGCGTCCACAGGGGCATGAAGCGCCCCGTTCGCTCCCCGTCATCCGCACGGTGTCATCGCGGTTTCATCCGCGGCCTGGCCTTGTGTGCGGGCCTTGCATCGCCGCTCCTCCTCGCCGCGCCGGCCCAGGCTGCACCGCAGGTTCATCAGGACGTCGACATCTCCCAGGTCTACTACCGCTACGTGTACGTGCCCGCGGGCGCGACCTATACATGGGAGACCACGAACCTCACCAGCGGCGCCGACACGGTGCTGCACCTGTGGCGGTGGGGCCAAGGCGAGGTCGGCTACGACGATGACGGCGGATCCGGCTACGCCTCGCGCGTCAGCTACACCAACAACACGGGAAGTCAGCAAAGCCTGATTCTGATCGCCCGCTCGTACTCGTCGACCACCACGGGCACGGCACGGCTGCTGCAAAACGGCAGCACCCTCGTCAACACGATCCCGGTGGCAGGCCAACGGCTGTTGGTGGAGAACGGAGCCGGCTACGTGCACGAGACGGTGCAAGCGCCCGGCGGCGGCACGGCGCCGTTCATGATGGCGCTCAACAGCTCGCGTCGTTTGGTCGACCTCGACTTCACGTCGGGGGTTGGGCTGCAGGCCGCGGTGGAGCACCCCAACACCTACTACGTCGTCGTCGGCACGCCGTACGCCAGCACCGGACGCGTGCACGTCTACAGCAACGACCCGGCCGACGCCGACGGCGATGGTCTGGGCGCGGGACTCGAGGCCGAGCTCGGCACGTGTGACAACACCACCGCCACGGGCTGCACCGACGTGCACGATGCTGCAGACACCGACCGCGACGGTCTGCCCGACGGCATCGAAGTGTTCGGCGTCGACGGCAGCAACCCACAACATCTGCCCGCGTGGGGTGCCGACCCATTGCACAAGGACGTGTTCGTCGAGCTCGACTACCACAACGACTTTACGAGCAACCCCTTCACCGAAGCCGACGCACTCGCGGCCCAAGCCACGTTCGCGGTGGGCAGCGCGGCGGATCTGCAAAACCCCGATGGGCTCGACGGAGTGCGGCTGCACATCGATACGGGCGTCGCACCGAGCGACCCCGCCAACAACACCCTCGTGGGGAACTGGGGCGGATCCAACGCGGTGCCGAACACCGTCAGCTACGGCGACGCACCGAACACGCACCGCCACAGTTCGAGGGCCGGCATCTTTCACTACGGCCTGATGACCGAAGGCAACGGCGGAGGCCAAGGATGGCGCCCCGGCGACCGTTTCACCTGGGGCGTGCGGACGTGGAACCGCTACGTCAACTCGTTCTCCCACGAGCTCGGCCACAACCTGAACCTGGCCCACCACGGTCACGCAAACTGGGGCGCAGCCAACGGCAAGCCGAACTACCTCAGCTTGATGAACTACGCCTTCGGCGGCTCCGCGTTCTCCACCGGGCAGAGCAACGTGGTGCTCAACCCCGCCCTCGTGGATGAGTCCGCGGGCATTGGTGCCGACCCCAGCCACCTGGCCAGCGGTGCCTTTCAGCGGCAGATCGGTGTCAACGACGAGGTCGACTGGGACTTCGACGGCCTGTACTCGGGCGGCGGGTTTGCGCAGCTGCGGGCGCCGGTCAGCTACGCCACTTGGTCGGGCACCAGCGCGTTCACCAAGAACGAGGAGTCGATGCACAACGAGGCCGACCTGCCCGCGACCACCCCGACGATGGTGCGCGGTCCAGGGGGGCGGTTCTACGTATTCTACGTGGACGACGACCGCATCATGTACCGCCACGCGTTGCTCAACGGCGATGGCTGGGAGGGGTCGTGCCCCGGCGGTGACGAGATCGGCGACGACTGCACCAACTGGAGCGGCGCCATCGAAGTGCCCTCGTCGGCCAACGCCCGCGGCGTGACGGCGGTGTACGCCGACGGCCAGGTGCTGCTGGCCTTCCGCACCCAGTGGGACAGCCTCCGCACGATCCGCGCCAGCGGGGCCAACACGGCCGGAACGCTCACAGGCTGGACCGGCGAGTACTACCACGGCGTTCATACCGATAAAGAACCCGAGGCCGAGTTCATGCGCGTCGACCCGGCGCAGTTCGGCGGCGAGTCGCTCGTCGTCGGTTTGTTCTACCGCGATCGAAGCACCGGCCAATACCGCTGGCGCACGATGGCCAACGGCAACTCCATCGGCTCCACCAACCGCGGCGCCTTGCTGACCGATGGCGGCAGCACGCTGTCGGGCACCGAGAGCCCGACCTTTGCCGCGTGGCCATACGACCCGATGAGCACCGCCAACGGCACCACCTGCGGAGCGATCACCGATTCGATCGGCGACGTCGGACTGTACTGCTACGACCGCGCGACCAACCGCTTCGTCGACCAGACCGCCACCGCGTTCCCGTCGGTGCAACCGCGCACGGTCGGCAAACCCGGGCTCGCCTACCACGCCTATCGCTCGCTCTTCGGCATTCCCCGGGAGAACGACGCCAACCGAGGCGCGTTCTGGCTGAGCGTGGTGCAGGCCGACCCCCGTTGGGACTTCGTCGACGTGTGGATCTCCGACCCCGTGAGCACCGATCCCAACGAAGCGTTGGACGACGTCACCTTCCCCAGTGCTCGACGCGGCAAGGTCGGCAACGTGTGGACCAACATGCTCGATGGCGCGGGCATGGCGATGTACGACGACGAAGACCTCGGCGCCATGAAGGCGGTGTGGATCCGGCAGGACGGTGCCGACGACAGCAGCCCGCTGGGCGACGTGCACCTGCGCTTCCTGCCGTTTGCCGACGGCGGGTTCCGGGCCGAGTTCCGCGACGGCAACGACTTCCAGGTCATGGAGCGCGGCATCTGCCTGGGCATTTCCAACGGGGCAGCGTGCGGCCCCTCCTCCTTCGGCCTCGACTGAATCGAAAGCGAGACTCACGATGAAGACCAAACGACTCTCCTGTCTCCTGTTCACCCTGCTTGCCCTGCCCGCCTGCGATGCAGGACCCGATGTCGAGCTCGACCCCGACGAGGCCCTCGACGAAGACGCGCTCGACGAGGAGTTCCTCGACGGCGACGCCTCCCGCGAAGAGATCGAGGGCGGCCAAGGCCCGGCGAAAACGTTCGGCCGCGTCGACAACAGCGACCGCGTGGCGGAGGTCGACCAGATCCGCGCCGAGAGCCTCAACGGCGACGAAGTCGGGCGAGACACGTTGACCGACCTCGCCTTGCCACGCGCCCGCGGTCTGGATGAGCCGCGCTATCGCATCGAGGAGGACCAAGACGCGGCCGCAGCCGAGTTCGCGCCCACGGACGACGAAGACATTCGAGCCCCTGCACGCTCGGCCGTGCTGACCGACGCGCAGCAGCGCTACCTGAATGAAAAGGACGACCTCGAGCCCGCCGCCCGCGCGGCACGCAAGGAAGCACTGCTGGGCGAATAGGCCCGCGCCGGCCCTCCCACGCGGGGGCCGGCGTTTTTTGGCTGCGCGACGACCCTGCAGCGGGAGGGGAACTTCTGGCCCGCTCGCGCGTCCATACCCACCATGGGTCGACGGCACCTCTCGCTGCTGGGCTTCGCGCTGCTCACGCTACCGGCGCCAACGCATGCCGAAGAAACCCCGTCATGGTGGTTCGAGCGACCCGACCCGGTGACGGCACAGACGCGCGAGGTCGCCGAGACAGAGGGCGAACCGGCAAGCCGACCCGCGCGCAAGCTCATCACCCTCAAGGACGAGATTCAGTCCAGCCTGACCTACACCGCGTACGAGCACCGGACTCGGATCCGCCGCAAGGAGGGCATCTATATCTGGGACTGCTCGGCGATGGCGTCCTGGATGCTCCGCAAGGTGGCGCCCAAGGCCCGCAAAGCGATGGACAAGGGGCGGCCGGTCGCGCGGGATTTCTACCGCCAGATCAAGCGTAGCCCGACCCGCCGTTCGAAGGATGGCTGGCGACGCATCACGCATATCGAGGACGTCCGCCCCGGCGACATGTTCGCGTGGGAGCGCCCCAAGGGGTTCCCCAGCAAGAACACGGGTCATGTGGGCTTTGCGATCGAAACACCCCGCCCGGTCCCGGACTGGCCCGGCGCCTACACGCTGCGCATCGTCGATGCCACCTCGCTCCCGCACCAAGACGACACCCGAGCACCCGACGGCGCAGGGATCGGCGAGGGCACGATCTTGTTCATGACCGATGGGCAGGGCCGCGGCATCGGTTACGGGTGGCACGGCGGCCGCAGCCGCGGCGTGATCCTGACGAAGATCGGGTTTGCCCGGTTCAGCGGATGATTCGGCTGGGGGCCGTTCGTTCTACGCGCCGAAGATCTCTTCGGTGATGTCGAGCATGAACGCCCCGGGGGCGGGGGTGCCCAGGCGTGTGAACGACAGAAAGTGGGTGTAGACCTCGGCGATCGAGAAGTCGCTGGGTGGCTCGCCGCCCAGTGGGTCGGGAGCACGCACGAGTCGAATGTGCCGCGGCGCATCGTCTTCGCGGTGCTGCCACTCGACCATCAGCCGCCCGGGTGCGTCGTCGGCAGCTGCGGTCTGCATGAACCACCCGTTCTTGCCGCGATAGATGAGGAAGTCCTGCTCGTCATGCGCGACGTGATGCAGAAGCTCCTGCAGCGGCACGGTGTCTTCTGCCCACGGCCGGCTGTTGCCGCCGACTTCGTAGGTCTCGACCTCGAACCCGCCGAGCGAGTGACACGACGACGTGGAGGGCAAATCGATCCTGGACTCGGCGTAGCCCAGCACGACGTACTCGAAGCTGGTGCCGTCGTGGCGGAATCCGGTGAGCGCATGCGCGATGCGGGTGGGCACCTCGAACGGGTCGGTGGACACCCGAACCGACTCGAGTGGTTCGGGCACCTCGCCAGCCTTGAGCAGCGGGCCGTCGTCGGCGTCGGGATCGTGCACGAGTGACCAGCGGCAAGCGCCGTCTTCCCACTCCGCCACACCGCTGTCCTTGGCCCCCGTGTCGGAGCAGAAGAACACAGCGGGGGCGAGCTTCGACAGCTTGGCCAAGAACGCCGGATCGAAGAGGCGCTCGTCACCGCCCGCGGCAAGGTTCGCCAGCACCACCGTCCAACCGCCGGGGCCCTGCACGCCCACCAGCGGATGTGACGAGTAATCGTCGGTGGTGCCCGTGGGCTCCACGCCGAACGCGTCGTACAGCACCTGAGGATCGGCGTCGCGAAGGCCGACCCATGCGACGGAATAGCCCATGGAGATCGCTCATACCACGCCGCCGCACCGCATCTCGCCACAGCCCGGCTGTCCTGCTACCGTGCGCCACGATGAGCTCTGCGGGTCCGCCTCGTCTGTTTCACCGGCTGTTCATCGCCAACCGAGGGGAGGTCGCGGTGCGCATCGCGAAGGCCTGCGACGCCATGGGCATCACGCCGGTGTTCGCGGCGTCCGAAGCCGACCTCGGGGCGGCCTACCTGAAGGACCGCGAGGTCGTATGCGTCGGTCCGGCACGCTCCACCCAGAGCTACCTCGACCTGGCCAAGATGGTGCAGGCCGCTCGCCAATCGCGCTGCACCGCCGTGCACCCGGGCTGGGGCTTTCTCGCCGAGAACCCGCAGTTCGCCGCGCTGTGCGAGCAGCATGGCCTGAGCTTCATCGGGCCCCCGGCGCACGTGATGCACCTGATGGGCAAGAAGACCCCCGCCAAAAAAGCGATGGGGGCCGCGGGACTCACGCTGATCCCGGGCAGCGACGGCATCCTCGAGGGCGCCGACGATGCGCGCCGTGTGGCCGACGAAACCGGCTACCCGGTGCTGCTCAAGGCTGAGAGTGGCGGAGGCGGTCGCGGCATGCGAATCGCTCGCAGCGCAGACGAAGTGGCTTCGGCCTACGCCGATGCCCAAGCCGAGGCGCGGGCCGCATTCGGTGACCCGCGTGTCTACATGGAGAAGCTCATCGAAGGTGGGCGCCATGTGGAAATCCAGGTGATGGCCGACCGCTACGGCAACGTGGTGCACCTCGGCGAGCGCGACTGCACGGTGCAGCGCAACCACCAGAAACTGATCGAGGAGAGCCCCTCCCCCGTGCTCGACGATGCGGTGCGCCAAGCCAGCCTCGACGCAGCGGCCAAGGCGACGGCGGCGATCGGCTACGTGGGCGCGGGCACGATGGAGTTCCTGCTCGACCAAGACGGCGTGCTGCGTTTCATGGAAATGAACACCCGCCTGCAGGTCGAGCACTGCGTCTCCGAGGTGCGTGCGGGCAAAGACCTCGTCGAGCAGCAGATCCTCGTCGCCGCCGGGCATCAGCTGGCGTGGCGACAAGCCGACATCGAGTTGGCCGGGCATGCGATCGAATGCCGCATCAACGCCGAGGACCCCAGCGACGGGTTCCGGCCCAGCCCGGGCAAGATCGAAAAGTGGGTCAGCCCCACGGGCGAGGGCGTGCGCGTCGACACGCACGTGCAGTCGGGCTACGTGGTGCCGCCGCACTACGACAGCTTGCTGTGCAAGGTGATCACCCACGGCGACACGCGCGACCAAGCCTGCGACCGCATGATCGCCGCGCTCGGCGATCTGGTGTGTGAGGGCGTGATGACCACCGCCGCCATGCACCGCCAGATCCTGGCCAGCGCCGACTTCCGCTCCAACAACTACGACACCCGCGCCATCCCGGGCTGGTCGCAGGAGTAATCCGACAGATGGTTCACGTACCGCTCACTCCCATCGGGCGCGCTCGCGCCTCGTTCTGCGACGACAACACCTTCGAGTCGAACCTGTCTTCCTTGGCCGCGCGTGAGGAGCAGCTCCGCATGCGCCGTGCCGAGGTGCACGCGGGTTGGGGCGAAAAATACGCCGGCCGGGTGCATGCCAAGGGCAAGATGACCGCCCGCGAGCGCCTGGAGTCGATCAAGGACCCAGGCTCGCGCAGCTTCGAGGTCGGCACGTTCGTCAACTACGGCCTGAAGTTCGGCGACAAAGGTCTGCAGTCGCCCGGCGCAGGTGTGGTCACGGCCTTCGCCCAGGTGCACGGGCGGTGGTGCATGGTCATCGCCAACGACAACACGGTGGCGTCCGGCTCCTGGTGGCCGATGACGCCCGAGAAGATCCAGCGTGCCCAGCAAATGGCGCTGCGCATGCGGCTGCCCACGATCTATCTGGTCGACTGCAGCGGCCTGTTCTTGCCCGAGCAGTCACGCAGCTTTCCCGGCGCCAAGGGTGCGGGCCACATCTTCAAGATGAACAGCCTGCTGTCGGCCGCTGGCGTGCCACAGCTCGCCGGGGTGTTCGGCGATTGCATCGCGGGCGGCGGCTACATGCCGATCATCTCCGACCGCGTCTACATGACCGAGCAGGCCTATATGGTCATCGCAGGCGCGGCGCTGATCAAAGGCGCCAAGAGCCAGAAGATGACCAGCTTGGGCATCGGCGGACCCGAGGTGCACGTGCACCAGAGCCGCTGTGCCGACGTACGTGTGCCCGACGACGCCACGCTGCTGTCGTGCCTGCGCGACGAGGTGGCTCGTTTGCCAAGCTCGGGCGCAGACTACTACCGCGGCGACGCCGGACCGGTCGACCCGGGCTTTCCCGCCGCCGAGCTGTCGGGCCTCATGCCCAGCGATCACCGCGAGGCCTACGACGTCACCGAGGTGCTGGCGCGCCTGTGCGACCAGTCGCTGTTCTGGGAGGTGATGGCCGGAAGCGGTGAGGAGATGATCTGCGGCGTGGGCCGGGTGAACGGCCTGTACACCGGGTTCATCGCCAACCGACAGGGCCTGGTCGGCAACCCCGACGACCCCGGCGCCAAGCGGCCCGCGTCGATCCTGTACAAGGCGGGCATCGCCAAGATCTCGGCATTCTCGCGGGCGTGCAACGCCGACGGAATTCCGATCGTCTGGCTGCAAGACATCGCCGGTTTCGACATCGGGGCCGAAGCCGAGCGTCAGGGATTGCTGTCGTACGGCAGCAACCTCATCTACACCAACAGCACCAACGAGACCCCGATGTTCACGGTGCTGCTGCGCAAGGCCTCGGGCGCGGGTTACTACGCGATGGCCGGCATGCCCTACGACCCTGTCGTGCAGCTGTCGACCACACTGTCGCGGCAGTCGGTGATGGAAGGTCGCACGCTGGCAATCGCCACCTACAACACCAAGCTCGACGACGACTTCGAAATCGTCACGCAAGACCCCGAAGAGCGGGCCGCGATCGAAAAGGGCATGGCCTCGGTGGAGAAGCGCATCGAAGCCGACATGGACCCGTTCGTGGCCGCGCGCCAGATGGACACCGACGAGATCGTCGAGTTCGGCGAGCTGCGCTCGTACATCTCGATGCTGGTCGAAGCGAGCTACCAGTCCACCGGGTATCGCCGGATCAAGAACCCGCGAATCTGGTCACTGCACGACCTGGCTGTTCTGACGGAGGGCCTGCGATGAAAACCGGACGCGCATTCGAACCGCAACACGTCGCCAAGATGCAGCGCGACGGAAACCTGATTCACATCCTCGCGCCCAGCGTGGGGCAGTGGCGCAACGCCCCCGCCGAGGGGTCGCTGATCAAGCCCGGGTTCTCGCTCGGCTTCATCGAAACGCTCGGCGTGCTGCACCGCGTCGTCGCGCCCGCGGGTGCGGTCGGTGTGGTCGTGGGCCGTGACGGCAATGCAACCGCGCCCGGACACGTGGCGTTCGGCGACGTGCTGCTCACCCTCGACCTCGAAGCCGCAACCGGGTCGGTGGCAGCGGCCGACGCCGAGGCCGACGTCGACGCGAGTGGTCTGGCGTTCCGCTCTCCGCTGTCGGGCCGCTTCTACTCGCGACCCGCCCCGGACCAGCCGCCCTTCGTGAAGGTCGGCGACACGGTGAAGGTGGGGCAAACGGTGGCGCTGCTGGAGGTGATGAAGACCTTCAACCGCGTGACGTATGGGGGGGATGGGCTGCCCGAGACCGCGACGGTGGTTGCGGTGGTGCCCGAGAACGAGTCGGACCTCGATCAAGACGACGTGATTTTGAGGTTGGAGTAGCTCGGGAGGAGGGTGGCGTACGCCTCCCCTTCGGTCGCCCCCTCCCCTTCGGTGAGAGGGGGCGCCTCCGGGGTGGCTGCGAGCTTCGCCTCTGCTCGCTACTCCGTTCCTCTTTCCCGCTTCGCGGGCCCTCCGGGTCCGCTTCGCTCTCTCTGCGACGGTACGGCGGTTGTTCGAACCGAGTCGGGCGGCTCCCCTTCGGCTGCTTCCTTCCGGCGGTGAGAGGGGGCGCCTCCGGGGTGGCTGCGAGCTTCGCTTCTGGTCGCTACTTCTTTCCTCTTTCCCGCTTCGCGGACCCTCCGGGTCCGGTTCGCTCTCTCTGCGACGGTACGGCGGTTGTTCGAACCGGGTTGGGCGGCTCCCCTTCGGTGCTTCCTTCCGCCGATCGACCGGTTCACCGAAAATCACGTTCCGCAGAGGTCTGCGCACGGGGCAACGGGACCAAACTCCACGCCACACGCGACCTCTCTGCGGGGGTGGACCTGGCGGTGGCACTCGGCACGCGCGTCTTCATCCCCCGCCGAGTACGAGCACGCTTCCCCGGCGGCGAGCTGAGCGTCGTATTCCTCCTGCGCGCCGTCGCAAGGAACATCCTCTGTCCCTCCATACCCGCCTGCCGGGCCCCACCACATCTCCCCATGAAGTCCAGTGACTTCGCAGAACGCGTCCAGTCCCACGTAGCAGACGCCGTCGTCGTCGCAGACATCGAACGCAAGTTCGTCCGAGGGTGTGTCGAGAGCGGATTCCTCGAGCAGGCACTCGGCGCATAGGCTCGACTGTCCCTCGACTCGAGCCTCGCAGAGGTCGACACACTCCTCGAGGCTCTCGCTGGAGCAAGCATCATAGGCGCCCTCGAACACGGGAGACTCATCGACGCCGCAGAGCGCCGCGCAACGAGGCTCGCTGGACGAGGGAGCGCCGGACTCACCGTCGTCCTCCGCCGCGCCGCAGCCGAACAGAGCCATTGCGGCGAAGACGGAAAACACGTGGCGGCCGAGCCCTCGGCTCAGCTGGGGAAGATGAGCGGTTCGTCCGGTGTGGCGCCAGTTCGAAGATTCGGATCGCATGTTGCCGTGGAGGTCTGGACTTCACGCACCCGGTTCATCCGAATTGCGATTCTCCGAGGCCAATCCGCATGCGTGCTTTCCACGTAATGTGAAGTACGGGTGCACGCGGCGTAGTGCCGGCAACTCGCCGAGCTGGCTGAGCTACGCTGCGGGTTCTGTGAGCGAAACCGAGGTCTGTGAGTGGTGCGGGCGCTCCGGGGTTCATCCGGGCTGCGTCGTCGAGCAGCGAGAGGCGCAGCGGGCGTTCGAGGAAGAGGAGCGAGCCGTCTGGAACCGGTTCGGGTTCGTGCCCGTGCAGGGGGCTCGCGCGATCGAGCTACAGCGAAGGGTCTTCGACGCGCTCGGAGAAACGGTCGCTGCGGAGGACTCGCGGCAGGTGCTCGAGAACGACGTCGCCGTGTTCGTCGCCCACGGTTTCATCGGCAGCGCCGGATGCCTGCTCCGCAAGACGGACGGCGTCGCGTTTCGCTTCGGGTCCTCTTGCCCGGCGTTCGTGCACCTGTGGGGCTTCATGATCGGCATCGACATCGCAGGCAGAACCGGGGACCAGCGCTCGAACACCCTGGTCCTCACCAAACTCGGTGATCGCGCGAACGCAACGAGGCTTCTGAAGGAGCGTTTCGCGGCCGCGTACGTTCGCAACGAACTGGTGCCGGCCCTCGAGCGCGGAGAACAGGTCGTGCTGGAGGACCTCGATCTCTACTTCAGCATGCACGCGCTGTATCGCGCCGAGCGCAGCGGTGCGTTCGCGTTCGAAGTCCTCCCGGGGTGACGCGGTCCATATCGCCGCACTTCAGCCCTTGCTGTTTTTTTAGCACATGCTAGAAAAACAGCATGCCACGGAAGAAGGCCGGTCCGGAGGACCTATCGCGACGGGAGCGGCAGATCATGGACATCGTCTATCGAGACGAGGCGGTCACGGCCGCGGAGGTGCGGGAGGCGATGTCCGACCCGCCGTCGTACTCGGCGGTCCGCGCACTTCTGCGTGTTCTCGAAGACAAGGGCCACCTGACCCATGAGTCGTCCGGCAACCGCTACGTCTATCGCGCAACGCGAGATCGGCGGTCTGCCAGTCGTGCTGCGCTCAAGCACGTCGTGCAGACCTTCTTCGAGGGGTCTGCTGCCCGAGCCGCAGCGGCACTGCTCGAAGGAAACCGCAAGCGCGTCAGCGGTGACGAACTGGAGGCACTGGAACGCCTGATTCGCGATGCAGCCGCGAACGAGTCGAAGGAGGAATCGTGAACGAAAGCATCTGGATGGAGGGGTTGGAACTGTTGGGCTCGGGGCTGCTCGGGTGGCATATCCGCGCGACGCTCGGCTTGGCCCTCGTCGCCCTCGCGGGCTTCGTGCTGCGACACGCCCCGCAGCGAACACGGCACCGGATCCTGGCGTGGGGAACGCTCGCGGCGCTCCTGCTTCCGACGCTGGGCGCCCTCGTGCCTGAAACGTGGGGTCTCCCCGTGGTTCCGCCTGCAACGCCGACGATCACGATGGGGGCACCCGCCGCCTCGCTCGGCGCACCCATCGAGTTCGCACCAGTCACGGACGCGGTCGTTCCGGAAGCGGCGCCCTCCCCCGCGGGCTCGAGTGTTCGAACCGGCCTCGTGCTGCTGTGGATCGCCGGGGCGGCGCTAGGACTTCTGAGTGTCCTAATCGCTGCGATCGGTGCGCTGTCGTTGCGGCGCGGAGCAGCCGCACCACCGCCAACCACGCAATCGACCTTCGACGCCTTACAAGCCACGGCGGGAACATCGGCACGGCTTCGTGTCACCGATCGTATTCGAGGGCCGGTCGTACTCGGCGTATGGACACCGACCGTGCTTCTCCCGCGCGGTGCCGACACCTGGGCGGAGACCCGCCTGCGTGCCGTGCTCGCACACGAACTCGGACACGTCTCCCAGGGAGACCACCGATGGTTCCCGCTCGTCTTCGTGGCGCGGTCGCTGCTCTGGTTCAACCCACTGGCGTGGCTCGTTTCGCGGAGCTTCTTCCGCACCGCCGAGTTCGCCGCCGACGAAGCGGCCATCACACGTACGATGAAACCTTCGCGCTACGCCGCAGAGCTGCTCAGCCTCTCCAACGAGGGTCCTTTCGAACGCGGCCCACTGCTCGCCGCGGCCGCGACGGGTCGACCCGACGTGAGCACCCGAATCCGGCGACTCCTGAGCAGGCCGCCCACGATGCTCCGCCTACGGCGCATCGTCCCGGTGGCCTTGGGCTTGCTCGGCGCGTGGGCCTGCATTCTGTTGGCCCGGCCCGCCGTAGACGAGGCCTCACAGAGCGCGCCGCAGGCGAGCAACCTTCTCGCCGTTCCCGAAGGCGCCCTTCGAATCTCCGTGAGCGAGACCGGCTTGGTTGCAACGACCGCTCGGGGCGAACGCTGGTCGCAAGAGCCCGGGCGCGAGCTCGAGCGCCATGGCCACTTGTTGGTCGAACTTCACGCGTTCCTGGATGGGAGACTCGACGGCGAGCGTCCACTGGTCGTTGCTGCCGACCGACAGGTCAGCTTCGCGAAACTCATCGACGTGCTGTACACGGCCGGCCGAGCGGGGGTTCGTCAGTACTACTTCGAGGTGCCGACGCCACGCGGGCCGCGTGTCCTCTCGGTCTCTCCTCCCCTCTACTACGCGACGCCTCCGACCCTTGGGGCCGACCCAGACGACCGCACTCAACCAGCGCTTCGCGTCGGCGTGGTCGTGAACGACGGCGCCATCCATCTGGTCACTCGCCCGTCTCGAACGGTACCGCCTCGGTATCGAGATCCTCAGTTGAGCTGCTGGCTCAATCCGGAGTCGCTCCAGCGAGTGAGCCAGCAGCTGTGTGAAGCCACGGGCGGCGCACCGCTCCACATGGCCTACTCCGGATTCCACGACACCCACTACGGTGAACTGACCGACGCCATGGTCGACATGGCCTCCCCGTGCGGCAGCGTGCTGGTGATCGAATCCCCGGGCGTTCGCCCCGCGCCCACCAGCGACACCGATTGCGAAGACGTGCTGGACGGCGTCCGCATCCCAAGAGTGCGGTAGCCATCACGCGTGCGGCGGCAACGAGGAACGCCCCCGCACGCGCTTCGAGCACGACGGGTGCGCTATCGCGTTTCCCGCGACTCACGTGCAAAGGGCGACTCGGCGGCCTTTCATCGCCGAAGTGTCAGCCGACCCGGGTGCGGATGCTACGTTCCCGCGGCGCCACGAGCGGCGCTTCATGCCTGCAGCCGAGCACACCGAACCCCTCCTCATGCTGGCCGTCGTGTTGTTGGCCGGCACCCTGTTTGGACTGGCCGCGAAGCGGCTGCGGCTGCCGTCGGTCACCGGGCAGATCTTGGCGGGAGTTTTCCTGAGCGTCGCCGGGTTCGAGCTGTTTGGGCATCACGCCGAACACGCTCTCGCGCCGCTGACCGAGTTTGCGCTCGGGCTGATGGCGGTGAGCGTCGGTGCGCACCTCAACTTCAGGCGCCTGCGCAACGCGTTTCGGCGTCTGGTGATCCTGCTGGTGCTCGAGACGGTGTTCGTGGTCGTCGCGGTCACCGCGACGCTTTCGTTGTTCCCCGCGATCGAGCCCAGCATCGCCCTGATCCTGGGGTGCATCGCGATCTCCACCGCACCCGCCACGATCGTTGCGCTGGTTCGCGAGGCGCGAGCCAAGGGGGTGTTCGTCAAGACGATGGTCGCCGCGGTGGCGCTCAACAACATGGCGTGCATCTTCGGGTTCGAGCTCAGTCGGCGCCTCGCCGCCGAGACCCTGCAGTATGGAACGCCGCACATCAGCGATGTGTTGCTCGGCGCATCGTCACAGCTGCTCGAGGCCGCGCTGACCGGAGGCCTTGGTGCGTTGGCGATGATCGCGGTCGCCAAAGCGGTGCGCCGCCCCGAGGTGCTCACCACCGCCGGGCTCATCGCGCTGCTGCTCACGGTCGGCATTGCGGAGCACTACGGCTACTCGGCGCTGCTGTCGTGCCTGTTCCTGGGCCTCTTTCAGGCCAACTTCACCCGCGGACGCGAGCACATCGTCGACCGCCTGTTCCGCGACTTCGAGCCCTCCATTCTCGCGGTGTTCTTCACCTTGGCCGGCATGGAGCTGTCGCTCGAACACGCGTCGGTGGCCGGTGCCCTGGCCTTGGCCTTCTTCGCGGCACGGGTCGTGGGCAAAGTGGGCGCTGGATACCTCGCGATGCGGCTCGCCGGCGCCACCGCTCGGGTACGGCAGAACATGGGCTTCGCCCTGATCCCGCAGGCCGGCGTTGCGGTTGGCCTCGTGGTCTTGATCAACGCCGACGCAACGCTTCACGAGCTCGCGCCCGAAGCCGTCGACTTGTTCTCGCCGATCATCCTCACCGCGGTGGTCGCCAACGAGGTCGTTGGCCCGATTCTCACCCGGTTCGCCCTCAGCCGTTCCGGAGAGGTGGGCCAAGACCGCACGCGCCTGCTCGACTTCATTCACGAAGAGAACATCCAGATCGGGCTGGAGGCGGACACACCCCAGCAGGCGATCGAGCAGCTCGTCGACCTCCTCATCCGCTCCCACCACCTCGACCCCAAGCTGCACGACACGCTGCTCGCCTCCGTGCTCGAGCGCGAGCAGCAAGATTCGACCTGCGTGGGTGGTGGCGTCGCCGTTCCGCACGGTCGCCTTCCCGAGGGCATGAAGACCGTCGGCGTCATGGGCATCAATCGGCGTGGCTTGAACTTCGACACCCCGGACGAGCGCCCCGTGCACTGCGTCCTGCTGCTGCTGTCGAGCCCCGACGAACCCGAGCGCCACCTGCAGCTTCTCGCCATGATCGCCGGCACGATCGGCTCGGACCCGGCGATTCAAACCCAGCTGTTCAACGCCCGCACGCCCGCCCACGCGTACGAGGTGCTGCACCACGAGGACGCGGCGGAGTTCAACGTGTTCTTGGAAGAGCTCGACGGCATGTAGGCGGTGCGTCGAAATCGAGACGGCGGAGGAAACATCTTGCGTCCCGCAGGACACCAACCCGGTGCCAGCCCGATTGGCCTCCGCCCCCATGCCCGTCCTCGTTCCCCTCGTCGTCGCGATTCCGTTTCTCTTTACCGCGTGGGTCGTTCACCGGTCGCTGGAACACCGCGCACAGATGCGAATGCTCCAGCAGGGCACACCGCGCCAGGTCGCCTTGCCGCCCAGTGAGCGCGAGGCACTCAAGCAGCGCATCGCCAACCTCGAAGCGATCATCTGCAGCGACGAGCATGCCTACAGCCGCGCCTTGCACGAGCGCGGTGCAGCCTGACGTACGCCCGCCTGCTCACCACGGCCAGGCGGTGGGCTCCAACACCCGGTTGCGCAACTCCGACCGCTCCCGCCAGTGCGCCTGCCCGCCCGCGATGTGCTGCAGGAACCCCGGGCGAACCCACTTGAGTCGGCGCTCGACGAAGTCCTCGCTCTCGACCTTGATGTAGAGCCCTTCCATCGCGTCGGAGTCTTCCACCCCCTCCATGGACGGACAGCGGGTGCGCCAGTCTGCGGACTTGTAGCGCGACGGCCCCACAAGGGCATGCAACTCCTCGAGCGCCATCACCGGGCCTTCGAGCAGCACCTCGACCGGGCGACCGAGCGGAGACGGCAGGTCGGCTGTGAACGCGCGACGGCGCGAGGTCGACAGGAAGCGCCCCTCGTTCCGATCGAAGATGTCGTCCTCGACAAAGAACGACGGCAGCGCGTCGTAGAAAGCCGAGTGGGTCGCGTACGCCCACTCCCCGTAGAGCACGTAGCGGGTGCCGAGCACCTCCCACAAGGCATCCAGGTGGACGCGGACGCATCGATCGAGCGCCGCGAACTCTCGGCGTGCGGGCGGAGTGGCCAAGACCGTGTTGCGAGAGAACAGGCGCAGCTCGGCCTGGTCGTCGAAGGCGACGCCGCAGTGACTGCCGTCGACCTTTTCTTCGACGACGAGGTGCGCGCCCGCCACCTCGGAGAATGGGCAGTGGTGCGAGGAGCCGTGCCCGCCCGAGTCCCCCAGGTGCAGCGTGCGCGGGTACTCGGGCAGAGCGCTCATCGCGGCCCCCACTCGCGCAAGACTCCCGCCGCCGGCTCCACACCGTAGGGGAGCGCGTCGTCGAGACCGCCATAGTAGGCCAGCGCCCGGCCGCTCTCGTCGAGCACGAGACACCGATGGGCCTCGGTGCGCTCCGGCCATTCGAGCGTTTCGATCTGGCGGGCGAGCACGTTTGCTGGCACGGGCGTGTCGCGTTCGCGGTTTCGTCGCTGGTACGTCGCGGGTGCTCGCGGAAAACACACGAACGTGACCAACGCCCCGTAGTCGAACCCCAGTCCGCCGATCGCGTCTCGAAAGTCGCGTCGCAACGTGGTGGCGTCCCACACGACCTTCTGGTTGCGCCGCAAGCACTCGCGCAAGCGGTCACGGGCGATCGCCCGCACCTTGCCATTGTGGGATTGGTCGCTGCGCCCACCGAGCTCGGCCCGAATGTCGTCCAGGCTGATGCGCACGTGGTCGGATAGATGTCGCTGCACCCACGTCGACTTGCCCGAGCCGCTCGGGCCCACGGTGACGACGAGCTGCGCAAAACCCTCGCGATAGCGGTAGCTCCGCGCGATGCCTTCCTCCGGCTGCGTCACGACCCCCGCACACAGGTCCCGGAGGAACTGCGCATGGCTGACATCCCGCAAGGCCGCGGGCCCGTCAGTGTCGCGAAACATGGCGCGCCACCGGGCTGCGTCGTCACCGAAGGGCTGCCATGCCCCGTGGTCGCGAGCGTAGAGCCCGTACATTTCGATGTGCTCGATCTGCTGTGCTCGATCGGCACACGTTCGGCCCATCATGTCGGCCAGCTCCAGCCAGTAGAGCAGCTCGGGGTCCGCCGCCCGAGCGAGCCGCACGTATGCGCCGCGAGGACGCTCCTTCACCACCAGGAACTTCGGCGAAACATGGTGACCCACCAGGTCCGCCACACACTCGACGAGACGGTAGTCGAGCCCCTGCCCCATCAGAAGCAACGAGAGCAGCGAACGCCCCCGCATCTCGTGGCGTGGCGCGGCGATGCGCTCGACCCCGCGGATCTCCATTGGCCGCGTCGTCAGCGGCTTGGCCACGTCGTGCAACGCCGCCGCCAGGACGAGCGCCGTACGCCGCCACCCGACGACCGACGCCGCCCGTGTTTCGAGCAACCCGTACAACGCGTCGAGCACCATGCCGGTGTGCACGAGGACGTCGCCCTCCGCATGCCAGCCTGGGTCCTGAGGGGTGTCCTTCAGCCGATGCAGCAGTGGGATCGAGTCGCCCAGCGCATCCACGAACGCCGCGACCGAGGGCTGGGCCCCGGCCTCGATCGTATCGATGAACGTCTTCATCACGCCTCCTCCTCCAGAAGACCGTTGGGCACCACCGGTTGGTGCATCCAGTGTTTGTCCGTCTGCACGTGGCCCGCCCGCACCCACTTGGCGACACTGCGACCAAACGCCTCGAACGCGAAGCCCTCGGCCAACCGCACCACGTACCCTTCGCTCACCTCGGTGTCGCAGACGAAGTCGTCGAACCACGTCCGATCGAACACGCCGTCGTAGAGCACCGGGACCGTGTGCAGCCCGAGCAGCTCCGCCCACTCCACCGTCTCGTCCCAGCCCAGGCAACGATTGCCCTCGTCCCAGATCGAAAACAGCAAGAAGTAGCTCTGCAGCCCCTCGTACGCGACCGAGTGCACCGCGTACAGGTTCTCACCACAGAGCCTCCATCCCGCCGGGATCTGAAACCCGACCCGGCCCTGCAGCGCCTTCACCCAGTCCCGCGAGGGATGGTGCCGGCTGTCGACCGATCGTGCGTGAAGATGGTCGCGATACAGGGTGGTGTTTTCACCATCCATCTTCTCGGTCACGACCACCCGTCGACCGACGAAGGGCTCGATCCCCTCGGCGATCAAATCATCATTGCTGGCCCCGGGCGACCACGGCAGGTGGCGCGTCCGGGGATACTTGAAGCGTCTCATCGTCTCTGCTCTCCATCGAGCGACCCGCCGTCTCCGACCAGGCCGCCAAGAATCCACCACATGAGGCCGGCAACACGCCGTCCTCGAACTCCGCCCACCTCCCCCGGTCGCTACGCGGAGAGGGCCGACGAACTATGGGTGGGGAGCACTACAACGTTCGATCGCTTTCGTTCGCGCAGGTGTAGCACCACGTGGATGAGCCGCAAGGCGTAGAGATGTCCCCGACATCGACGCGCCTTGAAAAGGACACACGGGGCTCGTATGACACTGGGCCTATCGTGTCCGTTTCGTTGCAGGAAGCAGCCCAGCGTCTTCAGTCCGTGATCACCCGAGCCTGCAAGGGCCTCGTGCAACGCGAGGTCGCGGTGCAGCTCGTCGTGTTGGCGGCCGTTGCTCGCGAGCATGTGTTGTTGATCGGCCCTCCGGGTACCGCCAAGAGCGAGGCCGTGCGGCGCGTCGCGGCGGGATTGGGCGGGCACTACTTCGAGTACCTCCTGGGACGCTTCACCGAGCCCGCCGAGGTCTTCGGTCCGGTCGACCTTCAGAAGCTACGCGAGGGCGTCGTCGAGACGCAGACGCGCGGCATGCTTCCGGAAGCCGAGGTCGCGTTTCTCGATGAGGTCTTCCTGGGGTCCACCGCGATCCTCAACACCCTTCTGGGGGTCCTCAACGAGCGCACCTTTCGTCGTGGGCACACGCAGCTCGAGTGCCCCTTGCGAGTCTGCGTAGGGGCTTCGAACACGCTCCCCGACGATCCTTCGCTGGCCGCATTCTCAGACAGGTTCCTGCTGCACCTCTTCCTGCAGCCGATCGCCGACGCGCACCTCGAGACATTGCTCGATGCAGGTTGGTCGTTGCAGGCCGAACGCGAACCTGCGAGCGCGGAACCAGCGCTGCCCGCCCTCGACGTGCTGATCGATGCCGCACGTACGGTCGATGTTGCGCCGATCCGGGCACACCTTGCCGAAGCAGTCCGCATTCTGCGCGGCGCGGGTATCAACCTCTCGGACCGCCGGATCGTCAAGGTTCAGAAGCTGGTTGCTGCCGCAGCGGTGTTGGACGGACGCGACGAAGCCCACGGCGCCGACTTGTGGCCCATCGTGTTCGCGCTGGGCAGCCCCGAGGAGCAAGACCGCGCTCGCGACCTGTTGCGCGAGACCCTCGAGGCCAGCGCGAACGCATCTCTGGGCACCGCAGCCGAGAACGCCTCCCTCGGCCCACTCGCCCGCGCAGCCCGGATCGAAAAGACCGCCGAAGCGCTGCTCCAGCTCGATCTCCGCGCCGCCGACGACACGGCGCGAAGGCGGTGGAAACTGCGACTCGAAGGCGTGGCACGAGAGATCGACGCGACCTTCCCCCCGGACGCCCAACCGGAGTCGCTACAAAACACACGCTCGCTCATCGCAGAGCGCATCGCGGAGGATCCCGGTGGCCCCGCCCCTTCGCACGGCTGAGTTCGTCACGTCTGTCGCCCCTGCCGACACACGGGTCGTCGGCGCGGTGGCCCAGGGCGATGTCGTCGCTCGGTGGATTCGCCGCCTACAGATCGAGAGCGACGACGAGCTCCGGTGTCTGCGAGTCGCCCGCTCGGCCCATGCGCTCGCCGTGTTGGGGGATGCGCCCCCGTGGGTCGACGGACTGCTCTACCTCAGGCCGTGCACGTCCGACACGTCGCTGCTGCTTCCCACCACGGCGCAGCTGTCGATCCCCGAACCTCTGTTCGCACGAGCGCTCCGAGCTGCGTACCCGCAACATTCCGGCCCCCTCGCGGTCCTCCCCGCATCCCGAGAACTGCTGCCGCTCGCACACGCCCTCGTGCTCACGCGCAGCAGCCTCCAGGAGGCGATGTCGTGAAGGAGATCCCCTACCCGCTGCAATCCTGGGCGACGCCGTTGGGTATGCTTACCCCCGAGGTGCAGTCGGGCCTTGGAGCCTGGCTCGCCCCGCTGCGCGCCTTGTTCGGTCCCCTCGCCCCACCGCGGTCGGCCGCCCAGGGCGACCCGGACGGCTACGATGGCATCGCCCAGCGCGGCCCGTACGAACGGCTGTTACTCAGCGAGTGGGCCCTGGCACTCGAGCTTCCCGACGAGTTTCTCCGCCGTGCAGTGATGGGTGAGCACGCCTTCGCTCGGCCCGCGTTTCGAGAGCCTCGCGGCAGCGGATGCTCGATCGCCCTGCTCGATGCTGGGCCCGACCAGCTGGGGACCCCTCGGCTGGCGCATCTGGCTGCGCTCATCGTCCTCGAGGCACGGGCCACGGCACAAGGCGCTGCCTTCCTGTTTAGACCCCTTCAGCAGCCTGGACAGCTCGACGTGTTCGACGAGAGGTCTCTGCGAGGCTGGGCACGAGGTCCCACGTGGGCTCCCCCGCAGTCGTTCGCAAAACAGTGGACGCAGGTGCTTGCCGATCACCGCGATGCGGAGGTCTGGGTCATCGGTGCGCCCAGCCTCCGAACGATAGCGACCGAACTCGACGCCAACCTGCTCGCGGTCGCCCCTCAACACAAGGCGTTGTTCGTCACCGCGCACACCCCAGGGCGCACAGCCGCAACCGCAACGCTTCCCTTGCCCCCGTCCGATGTCGGCGTTCGGGTCCTCCGCGCACCTCTCCGCAACAAACGCGCCGCCCCCACCCGCATCGCGCCCGCGAACCAGCTGGGCACCCTGGCCGCGGATGGTCGGCATCTGTTCCTGCCCGTCGACGGCGGGTTCGTGGGCTACGCCATTCCCCAGTCCACGATGATAGCGCCGGGAAAGGCGAAGAAGGTGAGCGCCGGAGTCGCTCCCGTCCTCCTCGGAGTCGACCAACGAAAGCACATCGTTGGGCTCGGCAGGGACAACACCAACTCGCTGGCCCTGCTGGGCAGCGGGTTGCTCGGAAAACGCTCGGTTGGAGAAGAAGTCGTTCTGCCGTTCCGTACGCCGCCCGCGCTGCGCAGCGCGGCGGCGGCCCGATTTCTGCTCCGCACAAAGAGCCGTCACCGTTTCGAGGGTTGGATTGTCGACCCCAGAGACCAACTGTGGAGGCTCGAAGTCGAGGTCGACGACCAAGGCCGTTTCACCGACTCCAGCAACCTCACCTGCTTGGACCGCAGCGCGAAACACGTGACACGCGTCAGCGACCAACACATCGCGTGGCAATCTCGATCGCGCGGCATGGTGCTCACGACCACCACCCGCCACCAGCTGGACGGCGCCGACCCTGAGGCAACGTTCGTCGCGGCTCGCACGACCCGTGATGACTCCGCGCCGCTGTACGGCGCGTGGCTCGACGGCGTCGACTACATCGTCATGCCACCACCGCCCGCCTCCCCGATCACCATCCCAGCACCGGACGGCACGGTGTTCGGGTTGAGCGTGCAGTGTAAAAACAACGGCCGACCCCGGCTCCTGTTCACACGCAACGACCGTGAAGTCTGGTCGCGGCAGAGCGACGGAGCACCACACCGTCACTTCACGACCCAGGACCCGCTCGTCGAGGTGCACCACGAGCCGGCGTTCGAGTGCGTTGTCTGGCGAACCACCAGCGCGCTCGGCGTGTACTCGATCGCCCGAGACGAGATGGCCCGTCGTCTGACGCTTCGAGGAGGGCGACCATGAACGCCCCGCTCCCCCGAACCCCGCTCCTCCGCGGCCGCATCGAGGCGTCCGGTCTATGGATCGACGCAGCGGTGTTGGGCGACGCCAAGTCGCAGCGACGGGTGCTGCAACTCTGGGATGCACAGACCCGGGTGCTTCGAGCGCACGGCGGCTACCTGGTCTTGTTCGGCGGAGTGCGCCCGCTGTTTGCCGACGCGGCACCGGGCACTGCGCTCACGCCCCTCCCCGACGGAAGCCACACGTCATGCGCGCTCACGGCTCACGAACGCAACCGCGTGCAGTGCCCACCGGGCTCGTGGCTCCACGCCCGCGGGGGGCGCATCGAGGTGACAGATCTGGCAAATCTCCCGGTCGTCGACCCGTCGGCGTGGATCGACGTTGGAGCGTGGGAGATTGCTGTCGTCCAGTCGCTCGGGCCACCGCCCGTGCGCGCCATTCCTGAAGCGACCATCATTCGCGAGGACGACGAACACGGGATCCATGCGCTGCTGGGCGACAAGGCACCCGCCGTATCCGCCGAACGCACCGAGTATCTCGCCTCCCAACCTCGAGGGGCGAAGCCCGACGGCTCACAGAGGATCAGCCTCTTCGAACGCCTCCGACGGCTGCTCGGGGGGGTCCCCGACCTCGACGACGTCCCCGTGCTCCCGCCGGCCCCCTCCCGTTCGGCACCAGGAGGTCAAGGATGGCTGTCTCGAGCGTTTCGTGCACTGGTGATGCGCTCTCCCCTTGCCCGCGCGGTCGGACGGCGACAGGCCGAGTTTCTCGAGCGCACGATGCGACTGTTCACGCAAGGAAAGCTCGACGAAGCGCTCCGCCACGCAATTCCGTTCTCCGACCTCCCGGGCGCGTCCAAGCCTCCCGCACTCTCCGTTCCGTCGCCGCGTGCTTCCCTGGAACTCACAGCCAGCCCCGGGCCAGGCCCGACGACTTCGTTGCATATGGGCGATGGACTCGCCGCTCGGTTCAAGTCGCTGTACCGCGAGGCCGCACAAGCCCTCGAAAAAGACGGTCGCATCGAGGAGGCTGCCTACGTCTACTTCGAGCTGCTCGCGGACAACGACGAAGGCATCGCAGTGCTGGAGCGCCACCATAAGTACGCGCTCGCAGCGTCCATGGCGCATGGGCGAGGCATGGTTCCAGGACTGGTCATCCGGCTGTGGTTCTTGGCCAAACGCGCGGACAGGGCCCTGCTCGTCGCCAAACGAACGGGCGCCTTTGCCGACGCCATTGCGCGCATGGCATCTGCGCCACAGGACGCTCTGCGACTGCGGCTGCTGTGGGGCGACCACCTCGCGCAGGCCGGCGACTACGCGGCGGCCGTCGAGGCCGTTTGGCCAGCCCCGGCCGGACGCAGCCTCGCGCGGTCCTGGGTCGATCGCGCCATCGAGTTCGGCGGCCCCGCGGGGGCACGCATGCTGGCGCTCAAGCGCTTCGCCTGGAAAGACGACCCCTCCGCTCTGCGCGAGGCGGACGAAGCAATCGGCGCACTGCTGCAGCGCGAAGACGACCTCGCCAAACACGAACGCGTCTGCCTCGCCGAGGCTTGGAGCCAGCAGTTCTCCAAGAGCGACACACATCACCCCATCGTGGACCGTGTCGCCCGGCAGCTGATGCTGGACAGAGCCACGCCGCATGTCGTGGACGGCCTGCTGACGCGAGGGGTCGATGCAGTGCTCGCCGACCACATCCGTCGTGCCCGCATCCCCGAAGACTCGGGGCCCTCGGTGCCCAAGCACCCCCGCGTGTTCAAGCCCGATGACCGAGGGCTACTCAGCCCGACCGACGTCGTCATCCTGCCGAACGGACAGCTTCTCGTCGCCCTGGGCGAGGTGGGCCTCCAGCACATCGCACACGACGGCCGAGTCCTGCGCCACTACACAGCGCCGACGACGACCATCGTGCTCGCCCACAATGGGCGGCGCGCAATCCTCCTTCACCGTCGCGGCCAAGCGACCACCCTCGCGCGGCTCGAGACCGACACCGGAAGACACACGCACTGGGAGAGCACGCGTCTCGAACACTGGGCGTCCAGCTACGACGGCTCCACGTGGTACGTCTGCGATGGCAACCGTGTGCTCGGGCTGGATGCGCAGGCGGACGGACTCGAAGTGCTCTGGAGCGTCGGAGGCCTGCAGGCAGCACTTGGGTTGTCCGTCGACGACAGCGCGGTTCGTTTTCTTCTGCTCGAGAACGACATCGTGTGGCTCTACCGCTATGCCCTCACCGACCGGGGCCCGACCCTACGCTCCAAGACCGACCCTCCCATCGCCGAGGGAGCCACCGTCGTCCTCGGCACCGACGGCACCGTGGCAAGCTGGTCGCGCGGAGACGAAGAGCGTCAGATCTCCCTCTCGATCGTTCCGCCCGCTGGCCGCAAGAGCTACGCCAGTTGCAGCGCCGACAGCCGTCACGACGCAACGACCCGGTACACACGGCAATGCTCTCTGCCATCTTCCGTCGTACTGGACGGACGTGGGCTGACCTACAGCGCACGGACGAGCAACGGGGTCACGATCCGCCACCTCCAACCCAGCGACTACAGCGAGCAGTGGTGGCTCGAGTTCCCTGGCAGCGAGCGCGTCTCCTGCCATGCTGTCGGTCCGCGAACGGTCGTCTTCGACGCGCTCGGCCGGATCGTCGTCGTGGATCCGGAGGGCGCGATCGAACGCGTGGTCCGCACCCGCACCTGACGACGCGGGTGCGGGTGCTACTCGGGGACGTGCACCCCGAGTACGTTTCGGGCCACCTTCGCCGCCTTGGCAACGGTCGTCACGACAACGCTCGAGCTCGCGAGTTCGCGACGACGTTCGTGACAGAACTCGATCAGCGGTTTCTTCCATCGACCCGCGCCTTCCTGGTGGCAGCCGATGCTGAAGAAGAGCGGGGAGTCACCGTTGCTGGCGCGTTCGAGCAAGGCGTCGAAGGTCTTGCGCATCGAGGACGCGCTCGCGTAGTCGGAGATGCCGCCATTGCCGGGCATTTCCAGCAAACGTGCCTGCCCCGCGCGCACCCAGTACGGTTGCGACATCGGGGTGATGCCGCCGCCGTGCGCAGCCAGGCTGAGGCTGTTCGCAGACTCGACGTTGCTCGACGGCGCATGCCCCCACAGGTCCACGAGGTGCGCGGCGATCTGGTTGCGCGCACCGAACGTGTCGCGAAACGTTCCCCGTGAAGACGGCGAGAACCCACGCGAGACGAGCTGGGGCGGAAACGCAGAGCAGTCGTAGCGAAAGCCGAGGGCCATGAGCGCTCGGTAGACACCGTCGCTGGTCATCGCACCGCCGCAGCGAAAGCCGTGTACGGTCGCGCCGAGCCTGCGCTGCACCAAGTCGCGCGCGCACGCGAGGATGGGCTGGATGTTGCGCCCGTAGGCGCCCAGCGGAACGCCGTGCCCGGTACCGTCGCCGTTCCAATCCGGCGTGGAGATGAAGTCGACCTCGGCCGCATCGATCAATGCGCGCCAGCAGTGCACGTGCAGCGCGACCTCGTCACCTTTGACGAGCGTGTTGCGAATTGTGGCGGTCGCAGCGACTGCACTCTGCGGTTGAAGCCAGTAGGTGGGACAAATGAAGTGTGTGAAGGGAACGGTGAAGCCGAGGCTGGTCTGGATCGCATCGCGAGTGGCATGAAGGTCGCCGAGATCGCGAAAGTGCTCTCCCTCCCAGTCCACGACGATGGACACGTAGAGCTTGGCCATGCGGATCGTCCGGTGAAGGCAGGGGGTCACGAGCCCGGCCACGCCGAACTCGATGCACACACGTCCCCTCCACGCCGCCGCGATCCCACTCAGGGACGCGTGCGACACGAGGAGGCGTGCACGAAACGTGTTCGGGCGCCCGTCGAACGCTCCGCACCACCACGCCCGACCCGCGAGAACTCTCCGAGAAACCTGGCGAGAACCGCGAGAAAGGGGACGATGAAGACGAACCTCGAAGCGCCCTAACCGCGAATGTCAGGGCCTTCGGGCACAAAGCACCACCCGGCGGCCATGGTGGCCACAGCGGGGGTCGCGATGTTCATGTGCGAATGCACGGCGCGCTCAACCTACTGCGGACGCGCAGAACGTCAAGGCACAACCACTGAAACTCCGGCCGCCCCCGCTTGCCTTCCTCTGATCCGCGGAGCACAGTCGCGCCGTGATCGTCGTCGAAGCCAGCCACCGCACCCGTGCATCGGCACAACACATGTGGAACGTGCTCACGACGCACGAGGAGATGCCGGCGTGGTTCAAGCCGGTGCGTTCGGTGGTGCTCGACCCTCCGGGGGCCGAGGAGCGCAACGGCCTGGGTGCGGTGCGGCACATTCGCGCGCTGGGGCCCGCCGTGGTCGAAGAGGTGGTCGAGTGGGACGCCCCCCGCCGCTACGCGTACACGCTGTTGCGCGGCGCTCCCATTCGCAACCACCGCGGCGAGGTGAGCGTGGAGGCACTCCCCGACGGATGCCGCGCGACCTGGCGGATCCGGTTCGAGCCGGTCATCCCCCTCAGCGGCATCGTGCTGCGCCCGTTCATGCAACGTCTCGCCCGCATGCTGCTCGAGAACGCGGCCGCGCATGCCGAGCGCACCGAAGCCTAGCGACAAGGGCGTTTTCGCGCATCAGCAAGAACAGCGCCGAGGGGCTACTGCACCCGGATTTCGGCATTTCACAAATACGACAACGTTGTCGCATTTGAAATACGCCAATCCCTGACGCATTTGCATGGTCGCGGACAGCGGTTGAAGACACCGCTCCCCAACCGTGCTTCGCAACAAGTTCACGTATCCTCTGCGCCACCGTATGACCGGGATGCTTCCTAGCTTCATGATCATCGGGGAGCGGAAGTGCGGGACCACCTCGCTGTATCGCTACCTGACGGAGCACCCGAGCGTTCTTCCATCCCGGGTCAAAGAAACACACTTCTTCTCCCAGTCCAGCCGCGTGGTGCGACGCGAGTTCGATCGGTACCGGTCCTACTTTCCCGCGCCCGGGGATGCCGTCGCCAACACCCAGATGATGGACCTCGACGCCCAGGACCAAATCGTCGAGACCATGCTCGAGGTGCCGATCGATCCGGACCGCGACTACATCACCGGTGAAGCGTCGGCCAACGTGCTGGCCACCGTTCCGCCGCAGCGCATCTTCTCGGTGTTGCCCACGCTCAAGTTGATCGCCGTGGTGCGAGACCCGGTCGCACGCGCGTTCTCCCACCACGCGATGCACCGACGCTTCAAAGACGAAGGCCGGATGCAGTTCGCGTTCGTCACCGACTACCGCCGCGACTTTTCCCGCGAACGATGGCTGTCTCGATTGGGGCTCAAAGGCCCCTACTTGGCGCCTGGCCGCTACATCGAGAGCCTCAGCCGCTGGCTGGACGTGTTCCCGTCCGAGCAGCTACTCGTGGTCCGCACCGAGGATCTCGCCGCGCCTGCCAGCCGTGCCGCGGCCTTGGCGTCGGTGTGCGAGTACCTCGGCCTCGAGCCGTTCGACTTCGCCGCGATCGGCGAAACCAAGCTCAACGTGGCCTCCGCCGTCGCACGCGACGACGACACCGCCGCCACACTTCGCGAGTATTTCGCCCCGTTTACCGCACGGCTGGAGCAGCACCTGGGGCGCTCCATGCATTGGGGGTAGGCGAGACGGCAAGCGATGGTCTACGGTCCCGATCTCGCGTGCTGAACAAGTTCAAACAGCATCCGCTGGTCGCCAAAGCCGGGCCTTGGGTCGCCCTGCTCTTGCTCAACCTGTTGTTCATCGCACCCGGTGTGGCGCTGGAGGTGTCGGAGAAGCCCACCGTGCTGGCCGCGATCGGTGGCGAGCTGATGGTGCTGCTCGCCGCCGCCGTGCTCTCGTTGCGCTGGCGCCACGGCGTCTGGGTCCGCCGCATCGCAGGGCTTTGCGGGGTGCTGGTGTGGGTCTACCTGTGGGACGAGTGCATCGCCCGCTCGATCATCTATCAGAGCCCGCCGCTGTACGACCAAGCGTTCCTGCTGCGCCACTTCGCGGTCCTCATCTTCGACCTGTGGAGCTGGAAGCTCGCGCTGGGCTTGCTGGGCATCGCGCTGGGCATCGCGACCATCGTGTTCATCGGACGGCTGCTGCTGCGCGCCACCGTCCACGGCATTCATGCCCGCCCCGCGCGGGAGCAGCTCATCGGCGCCGGCGTGCTCGTGCTCGCCACGGCCGCAGGCAGTGGACTCGATGCCAGTCGCAAGACTCCGCGCCGCGAACGACTGGTCCATTGGACCACGCCGGCGCTAACCACAAACCTGGCGCAGTCGGTTCGCATGTACCGCGCACTGCAACGCGGCATCACGGCCTCGCCGTATGCGGAGTACGCCACGCAGGTGCCCCTGCAGCGCAAGCCCGACGTGCACCTGTTGCTCGTCGAGAGCTACGGCCGACTGCTGATCACCGATCCCGAGGCCGGCCCCGCGTGGCGCGAACAGATTCAAGACATCGAGACCCGGCTGCGCGGCAAAGGCTGGCACATGGTCAGCGCGTTCTCCCGCGCACCGATCTCCGGCGGCCGCTCGTGGCTTGCCGAAGGCACCCTGCTCACCGGCATCTTCGTCCGTTTCGAGGCGGTGTTTCAGCACCTGGTCGCGGACATCTCCAAGACGCCCAACCTCGTCTCGTACCTCGACAGCCAGGGCTACGAGACGATCGTGCTCGCGCCAAAGGTGCGGCCCCGCCCCGGGGTCGAGTCGGTCAACCGCTACAACTACGATGTCGAAGTGCACGCCCTCGACCTCGAATACACGGGCCCTCGTTTTGGGTGGGGTGTGATTCCCGACCAGTACAGCCTCGGCTTCACCGAAGAACACGTGCTGTCGAAGAACGACGGCCCGGTGTTCTTCAACTTCCACATGGTCAGCTCTCACGCGCCATGGCAGGTCATCCCCGAGTTTCACGACGACTGGCGCGACCTCAACGACATGAGCGCGCCCCCCGAGGCCGAGACTCAAGACGCACTGGCCACCCCGGGCGAGGAGTTTTTGGCTCGCATGCGCCGCTACCAGCGACGCAAGCCCAAGTACATGTGGATGGGCGACGTGGACGCCCTCAAGATCGACGCCTACTCGGCCGCGATTCGCTACGACCTCGAGCTGCTCACCCGGTTCCTCGAAAGGCTCGATCGCGACGCGATCGTCATCATCATGGGCGACCACCAACCGCCACTGCTGTCTCGCGAGGACAGTAGCTTCGATGTGCCGATTCACATCTTCGCGCGCGACTCCGACACCCTGCAGGAATTTCGCGACCAGGGCTTCATCGACGGGCTCGCGCTCAACTCCGGCCGCCCCACGGTGCTCGCGCACGAAGGCATGTTCTCGCTGATGGTGAGAAGCCTGGCGCGGTGCTGTAGCCAGACCACCGCGCTGCCGCCCTATCTGCCCGACGGTGCGCCCGGCATCGACGACCGGGGCTTGGGTGGCTGACGCCCAACATCACTGGTTCGTCGCGCCCCCGCTCGATGGGCCGATCACCGGTGGCACCCTCTACAACCGCTTTCTGACCGAGGCCCTGCGGCAGCGCGGCGACCAAGTGAGCGTGGTCGAGTCGCCACAGCACTGCGAAGGTTTTCCCTGGGTCGACAGCCTGTACCTGCCATCGGTGGCCGAGCAGTGGTCGCAGCGCCCGATGGGTCTGCTGGCGCACTACCTGCCGTCGGTGTTTGCCCATCGCGAGGTGCTCGAGCCGTTCGAGACGAACGCCCTCGAGCACGCGCGCTCGATCGTCTGCACCGGCTCGTGGATGGCCGACACCGTGCAACGCCTGGGCGCACCGCCGAACACGACCTGCTTGGTCGAACCGGGGGTCGACGAAGCAGCGCGGCCATGCCCTGCTGAACCCGGAGTCGTGACCGCAGTGCTCGCCGGTACCGTCACCGAGCGCAAGGGCGTGCTCGCGCTGCTCGAAGCGATCCGGACGGCGCCACCCGCAAGCGCATGGAGGCTGCACGTCGTCGGAGACTGCGACGCCGACCCTGCGTACGCGCAGGCGTGCCGCGGCGCCGCCGGAGGCCTGCCGGTGCGTTTCAGCGGAGCGCTTCCACCCGACGAAGCCCTCCGTACGATCGCCCGCGCGCACCTCCTGGTCTCGGCCGCGCACATCGAGTCCTACGGCATGGCGATCGCCGAAGCACAAACCTGCGGCGTCCCGGTCCTGGCACGCAGAGGCGGTCACGTCGAACGGCTCGTTGCACGCGTCCCCTCCGGCGTGGTCACACGCGACATTGCAGAGCTGGCGCATGCGTTTGCGGCCTGGGTCGAAGACCCTGTCGCGCTCGACGAACGCAGGCGTATCAGCGTCGAACACCGCCCCGTCCGGCGCTGGAGCGACGCCGCGCGCGAGTTTCGGGCGCTGGCGATCCGACACGCGCATACGCGCTGAACCTGCGGTACGGTGATCGGCCGATGGGAACCGATCGACGTTCGTCCTTGATGCTCCTGCCCCTCGTGCTCGCATCGCTCGCATGCGGAACCGGAGCGGACAGCCCGCAGGCGGCAACGCTCGGAACCACCACGGAAACGGATCCCAGCGACGGCTCGACCACCGACGCCGCGACCACCGACCCCGAACCGACCGCCTGCACCCCGGGCACGCAGATCACCTGCATGTGCCTGGGAGGCGACACCGGGTTTCAGGTGTGCAACCAGGAGGGCTCCGGATTCGGCGAGTGCATGTGCGCACCGCCCGACAGCACCGGGACCGAGTCGGGCGCCGACGAAACGGGCGAGGGCGAGAGCTCCACCGGCGAGGTCGAGCCTTGCGGTGACTCCGTGTGCGACGCAGACGGCGGCGAAGACTGTGCCTCGTGCGAGGAAGACTGCGGCGTCTGCGAGCCCTGCGACCAAGCTCCATCGTGCGACGGCGCCGAGATTCCCCCGATCATCGACACCCACGTCGCCGCCCTCGACGACCCGATGGCCTACGTCGACCCCGACCAGATTCTCCAGCAGCTGACCACCGCGGTCGAGCAGGGCGGCATCGAGGCCCGCCTCATCGCGGCCGCACTCGCCCCCGCAGCAGCGGATGAACCGGCGGTCGTCACGCGTTTGCGCGATGCCTTCACTGCGCACCCTCAGGCGTCGACCCGGATTCGCGCCGCGTTCGCCCGCGCAGGCATGCAGGACCCCGCGCAGTACATCGTCCAGCGAGGCGCGCTCACCCAGGCCGAACTGACCGAGACCGCCGTGCAGGCCACGAGCCCCGACGCGTTGGTCGCCGACGACGACCCCATGCTCGCGCCCTGCGACAACCCCCGCATGCGGATCCGCGTCGCGCGGCTCACCGTGCACGAAGAGGACGACGACTTCCTCAACGACGAGGTCTACTGCGCGATCACGACCGAGGCGGCCGAGCACGCCGAGCTCAAGGTCACGCCGCTCACGACCCCGCTCGATGAGGGCGACAGCATCGACTACAGCCTCGACGGCGGGTTGATCTGGGGGCAGGCCGGGCTCACGGCGCCGATGAGCAACATCCTGATCAACTACAACTGCATCGAATCCGAGGGCAGCGGAGAGGGATACGCGGCCCTGCTCGGAGCGATCGGCGACGCGGTCGGGGACTTCGACGGCAAGTCGGTCGGCGCGGACGGGTGGGTGTTCCCCGCCGCGGGCGTCGTCACCAACCTGCTCGCCGGTTCTCTCACCCTCGACGGAGACGATCTGCTGTTCAACGGCACCCAGACCATCGTGGCCGACCAGATGCTGCCGCTCACCTACGGTGGCTGGTGGTCGGTGCGGCGCGAAGGCACCAACCTCAACTCCGATTGGGACTGGGAGCTGCGCATGGAGATCTGGGGCTGCCACGACTACGGCACCGGGATGGCCCCCGCTGGCTGACCCGCACGATTTCGCGCATTCACTTTTTTTGCCCTCGGTTCACGAATCGAGGGATCTGCCGGGCACTCATCCGCGACCACCTGTCTGGTTGGATTGATTGACATGAATGCTGCTTCGTTTCGCTGGTCTGCTCTGTTCACCGCCGCCTGCCTGCTCGCCTCCGGGTGCGATCTGTTCGAACCTCGCGACCCCGAGGTCGAGTTCGAGGACAAGATCTGCGGCAGCACCGACGTCAACCGCTCGCCAGAGCCGGCCGTGCCCGAGCAGGACGCCGTGCTCAGCGGTGCAGTCAAACGCACCGAGGACGGTGGGCTCGAGATCGTGCTCGCACCGCTCATCGTCGGCACTGCGGACGTCACCGCAGCCCTCGACGCCGGTGCGATGACGGTGGAGATCGATGGAGAGGTCGTCACCGACTTCGAGCTGCAGTCCGTCTCCAACGAAGTCCCCGCGTCCGTCGACGTCATGTTCGTGCTCGACACCACCGGCTCGATGCTGTGGGCGATCGACGGCATGCGCTCGGGCATCGACCTATTCCTCGACGGCCTCGACGCGACCGGGCTCGACGCGCGCGTGGGCGGGATCGAGTTTGGGGACGAGCTTCGCAGCCAGATCCCCCTGGGCGAGTCCGCCGAGATGCGACGCTGGCTGGACCTGCTCACCGCGACCGGCGGTGGCGATGGACCGGAGAGCCCGCTCGACGCGATGGAGAAGGCCTACGCCGACGCCGACTGGCGCGAGGGCGCACTACGCTACGTCGTGGTGATCACCGATGTCGGTTTTCACGAGGACACCGACGGCAGCGAGTGCTCCGACACCAACCTCGCCTCCACGGTAGAAACGATGAAGGGCGAATCGTTGCTCACGGTGGTGCACGCGGGCTCGCGTGGTGGCGCTGGCGTCGACCCGGACTGGCTCGTCCGCGCGATGGGCGGGCTCTATGTCTCGATCGACGGCTCCTTCCTGTTCTCGTCCGACTTCGACATCTCGCTCGACACCCCGGCCGACGACATTCTCTCGAGCACACACGTCCTGCGCATCCCGCCCGAGGCTGCCGACGGAGCAACGGCCGTCAGCCTGCGCTACGATCTCGGCGGCGACACGCTGCGCTACGACGCGCAGCTGTGAGCCGGAACGAACGATGGCCGAACTCTATCTCCTGCGTCACGGCCAAGCATCGTTCAACAGCGACGACTACGACCGCCTCAGTCCCCTGGGGCATACGCAAGCCGAGCGACTGGGACGGGCCCTCGAGGCGTGCGGCCTTCGACAGCCGTCATTCATCAGCGGTGCGATGCGTCGCCATCGAGAGACGTTGCAGGGGCTTGCATTGCCCGGCGCGCAGTCGTTCGACGTCGATGCCCGGTGGAACGAGCTCGACCACCGGGCGCTGCTCGTCGCGGCCTTTCCTCAATACCCCGACGCAGCCACACTGCGCGCCGGCGTCGCACACGAGGAGAACCCGCGCGCCGCGTTTCAACGCATGTTCGAGCGCTCCATCGCGCGCTGGATGAGCGGCGCACACGACAGCGACTACGACGAGACCTGGACACGGTTCGTCGAGCGAGTCTTGGCCGCATTCACCGAGACGGTCGCCAACGCCGATGAAGACCGAGACATCGTCGTGTCGACCTCGGGAGGTCCGATCGGCATCGTGCTCAGTCAGCGCCTCGGCCTGCCGCCCGAACGCGGCATGGGGTTGACGCACGGCCTCGTCAACGCCAGCTACACGCACCTTCGCATTCGACACGGCCAGGCTCGGCTGTGCTGCCTCAACGTGCACGCGCACCTCGAACGCGTCACCTACCGCTGAGTCCGGCCGGACCGAAAGCGGCCGTGTCCATCCGCGGCCGAACAACTATCCTGAACGCATGCAGGTGCCGCCCTCCGCCACGCCGCGCGAGCCGTCCGAGATTCCCATCCTGGAGTCGGCACGACTGCGACTGCGCCCACCTCGGCTCAGCGACGTCGAGCCACTCGCCGCGATGTGGGGCGACCCCGAGCACGTGGCGTTCATCGGCGCCCGTACCCGACCGCCGGCCGAGGTGTTCGCATCCGTGCAGCGGCACATCGGGTGTTGGTACCTGGTGGGCTACGGTTTCTGGGTCCTCGAAAGCCTCGAAGACGGCAGCGTGCTGGGCGAAGCGGGCTTCTTGCCGGGCATGCGCGCGATGGATCCGTCCGTGCACGACATGCCCGAAGCCGGGTGGAGCATCGCAAAGACCCATTGGGGCCAAGGCCTGGCGACGGAGGCGCTGCAGGCGTGCCATCGATGGGGCGACACCGCCCTGCCCTTCACCCGCACGGCGTGTGTCATCGAGCACGGCAACCTGGCCTCGGTCCGGGTTGCCGACAAGTGCGGCTATACGAAACAAGCCGACTCGAAGCTCGGCGACAGCCCGGTGGGCCTCTACGTACGCGCTTTGAGCTGACGTTTGAGCTGCTTGGCGGCCAGCGCGTACCCGCCATCGGCACCGTCGACGAAATGCACGTGGTCGCCGCGGTAGCTCGTCACCGCGCAGGTCATCAACGCCGCGTCTGCGACGTGGGTGCCATAGACGATGCCCCCACCCGCATGCCGCTGCGCGAGGTCGGCCTCGATCGCCTCGTGCTGCGCGTCGGTCACGTCCAACACCATGCGCAACGTGTCGTCGAACTTGCGAAAGTCGGTGTTGACCGCGACCTCGTCGCGATAGACGTCGGCGGGAAAGCCCATCGTTTCTTTGCCGCGCGCAAAGCTGTAGCGCCCCAGCGCGGCCTGGGCTTTGATCACCTGCTTGCGCTTGAACAGGCCCATCCCCTTGCTGCGGCCCTCCACGATGCGCGCTTCGGTATCGAAGGCTCGACCGTCACGGGCCACCGCGAGGTTGTCGGGTGCGACGGGGCGGCCTTCGCTGTCGTCGAGAATCGCCTGCAGCGCCTGGAGGACGTCGCGATACGTTTCGGCGGCCTCGGTGCGGTCGTCGGCGGTCGATTGCACGAGCAGCGACACCACCTTGCCGCGGCGGCTCGCCAACGGCTTCCAGCGGCATTCGAATCCCTCGAAGCTGGCCTCGGACGAACCGTCGTCGGTCACGGCATACCGCCCGCCGTCGGTGGGGTGTTTGATTCTGCGCTCCGCTTCGCTCAACCCCGCGCCCGCGAACATCGCGAACGTGGCGTTGGGGCTGGCCCCGAAGCGAGCAACCCGCACCTCGAACCCGTCGTCGGCCAGCTCGGCGACCGACACCATGCTGGCGCGCATCGACATGTCGAGTGCGTTGCGGGCCATCGCCCGAATGCCGCGCAACGCGACGTGCACCCGCGCGCGGTCGCTGGCGGGCGTGAGCACCGTGGCCCCGTCCCCGCCGAACACGAACGGGAGGTCGTGCTCGGGGAGTGCGTTGCGCAACGCGACGATGGAGGCCACGCCCAACGCGTTGACGTCTTTGTAGCGCCCCGCCTCGATCGCCTTGGTCGAGCCCTCGACATCGGTGACGACCACGTCCCAATCCCCCGGCGCGGCGACGTACAGCGCAGGGTCGTGCACATCGACGAATCGGTCGAAGGTTGGAAGCTCCGCGTAGAAGCCTTCACGCCCCACGGGGGAATGTTATCACCCCCGCGATGACGGAGCCCACGCCGATCGAGGTCCGCGGCGCAGCGGAGCACAACCTCGCCCAGCTCGACCTCGACCTCCCCTGGGGCCGTTGGATCGCCGTCACGGGGCCGTCGGGCTCGGGCAAGACCACCCTCGTGTTCGACACCCTGGTGCGCGAGGGACAGCGCCGCTACCTGGGCGGACTCTCGGCCAAGGCCAAGCAGCTGTTCGGCAAGCTCGGGCGAGCCAACGTCGCCTCGCTTCGCGGTTTGCCCGTGCCGCTGGCGATCGGGCACGCCAGCGCCGGAAGTGCCCGCTCCACCGTCGGCACCCGCACCGGAGTGCTCGACCTGTTGCGCCTGGTCTACGCACGCTCGGCCGTCGACCCCGGCGGCGAGTCGCTCACCCGCAGCCACTTCAGCTTCAACGTGGCCCCCGGTGCGTGCGAGGCCTGTGGTGGTCTCGGCGTCGAAGACGTCGTCGACCCCACGCTCATCATCGCCGACCCCACCAAGAGCATTCGTGACGGCGCGCTCGTGCCGACACTGCCCAACGGCTACACGGTCTACAGCCAGGTCACCCTCGAGGTGATGAACACGATCTGCCAAGCGCACGGGTTCGACGTGTTCACGCCCTGGCAAGACCTCACCCCCGCCCAACACGAGGTGGTGTTTCGGGGCTCGCAAGCGCTGAAGGTGCCGTTTGGCAAACACAGCATCGAGTCCCGGATGAAGTGGGAGGGCATCACCGCACGGCCTCGCGAAGAGGGCTACTACCGCGGGCTCATTCCGGTCATCGAAGAGACGCTCACCCGCAATCGCAACGCCAACATTCTGCGATTCGTGCGGTCCGCCCCGTGCTCGGTGTGCAGCGGCACCCGCCTGTCTCGCCCCGGACGAGAAGCCACGATCGCGGGGCGCTCCCTGCCCGCACTTCTGGCCGAGCCCGTCACCACGCTACGCACCTCCCTCGAGGCGCTCGCCGACAGCGCTGCATGGCAAGCCGTGCGCGACTCGGTGCTCGGCCGCATCGACCGTATGGTGGCGCTCAGCCTCGGCCACCTCAGCCTCGACCGCACCAGCGATTCGCTCAGCGGCGGCGAGGCCCAACGCCTGCAACTCGCGGCCCTGCTCGGCACCGCATTGGGCGGCATGATGGTCGCACTCGACGAGCCCACCCTCGGCCTGCACCCCGAGGCACAGGACGGCATGCGGCAGACGCTCGATGCCGTGCTCGCATTGGGCAACACCTTGGTCGTGGTCGAACACGACCCGCAGATGGTCCGCTACGCCGACCACGTCGTGGCGCTGGGACCTGGCGCGGGGTCCCAAGGTGGACGTTTGGTGGAGCTCGGCGACCCACCGCTGGGTCCCCCGCCCAAACCACGTGCGCGCACCCGCAGCCCTCGCGGCACCGTCGTGCTTCGCGGCGCCACCCTGCACAACCTTCAGGCAACCGACCTGCACGTCGAGCTCGGCTGCTTCAACGTCGTGCTGGGCCCGTCAGGCGCGGGCAAGAGTTCGCTGGTGTTCGGCACCCTGCTGCCGATCCTCGAAGGCAAGCGCGGCGGGCCTCATGCAGCCGTCGAAGGGCTTGAGCAGACCGCCGTCGCCGCCGTCGATGCTCGGCCGATCGGACGCACACCTCGCAGCACCCCCGCGACCTGGACCGGACTGTTCGACCGCGTCCGCAAGTCGTTCGCGTCAACCCCCGACGCCAAGGCGGCCAAGCTCGGTGCCACCGCGTTCAGCTACAACAACAAAGCCGGCCGATGCCCGCAGTGCGAAGGCCTCGGCGTGCAACGCATCGGCCTGCACCTGCTCGAAGACGTCGAGCGCCCGTGCGGCGTCTGCAATGGAGGCCGCTACGCCCCCAACGTGCTGGGCGTCCGCCTGCGTGGCAAGACCATCGCCGAGGTGCTCGCGCTCACCGTCGACGAAGCGGTCGCCTTCTTCGAGCCCGACCCGGTCGAGCACGCCCTGTGCAAAGCCATGCAGACGTTGGGCTTGGGGTACCTGCCACTGGGCCACGGCAGCCATCAGCTCAGCCGCGGTGAAGCGCAGCGCGTCAAACTGGCCACGCTGCTCGGGCGCGCCGATGCGGAGCCCTCGCTCCTGCTGCTCGACGAGCCCGACCGCGGCCTGCATCCCAGTGACATCGAACGCCTGCTCGGCGCGATCGATGCCCTGGTCGACGCGGGCCACACGGTGCTCGCGATCTCCCACCATCGGCACGTCTGGGCCGCCGCCGACGTGCGCACCGAGGTTCGCGACGGTGTCGCCACCCACGACGTCCCGTTCGACCCGGGCGACAACACAGCCCCTCGTGCACCACGACCGCCCGTGCCCCCACCCCGGACCATCGCGCTGCGCGGGGTGACCACCCACGGCCTGCAGAACGTCGACGTCGACCTGCCTCATGGCTCGCTCATTGCCGTGGCCGGCGTGTCGGGCAGCGGCAAGTCGTCGCTGGTGTTCGACACCCTCGCAGCGGAGGCATGGCATCGCTTCTCCGAGAGCCTTCCGTTCTCGGTGCGCCAACAGGTGCGCCGCCAAGCCAGACCCGAGCTCGACGGCGCAGAGGGACTCACCCCGGTGGTGTCGCTGCAGCAAGGTGGGGCACGCGCCAACCAGCGATCCACCGTGGCCACCCAGGCCGACCTCGGCCCGCTGCTGCGCTTGCTGTGGTCGCGTGCCGGTTCACCGTCGGGGTTCTCCGCCGAACACTTCAGCCCCGACCGCCCATTGGGCGCATGCGCGTCGTGTGCCGGCCTCGGCACCGTGCAGCGCTGCAGCCCCGCACGCCTCGTCACCGACCCGAGCAAACCGCTCAGTGACGGGGCAATGACGGGCACCAAACCCGGGGCCTTCTTCACGGCCGCCGACGACCAACACATCGCCACCCTGCGCGCAGCCCTGCACGCGCGCGGCCTCGACGAGGACCTGAGCGCCGCGTGGCAAGACTTGTCCGCCGAGGCGCAAGACGTGGCGCTGCATGGGTCCGGCGAGCAGTCGTTCTCGGTGACGTGGTCGTACAAGCGTGGCAAACGAGCCGGCACCCACAGCTTCGAGGGCCCTTGGCTCGGCCTGTGCGGTCTGGTCGAACGTGAAGCGAAACGCCGCGCTCGTCGCAAGGACGCGGTCGCTTGGACCGAACCGCTCGAGGACACGCCGTGCACGACCTGTGATGGCAGCGGGCTTCAACCCGAAGTGGCGGCGGTCGAGGTGGGCGGTCTACGCCTGCCCGACGTGATGCAGTTGCGGGCCGATGCCGTGTTGTCGCGCCTCGACGCCACCCAACAGGCCGACACCACCGTCTACGACGCACTGCGCCCCGAGCTCGCGGCCCGCATCGAAGCGCTGTGTGCCCTGGGCTTGGGACACCTCGCGTTGTCTCGGCGCTCCCCCACGCTGTCGACCGGTGAGCTGCAGCGGCTGCGACTGGCCAACGTGCTGCAGTCTGGCTTGGCCCACACGACGCTCGTGCTCGACGAGCCCACCGCGGGCCTGCATGAGGACGACGTGCTGTCCCTGCTCGAGCGCCTTCGTGCGCTGCGTGACGCGGGCAACACCATCGTCGTGGTCTCGCACCGTCCAGCACTGCTGCGGGGCGCCGATCATCTGGTCGAACTCGGGCCGGGCAGTGGCCCCGAAGGCGGCCGAATCGTCGCCCAAGGCACCCCCGCCGAGGTGCTCGCAGGCGAGTCGCCGACCGCCATCGCCCTGCGCCAGGCCCCCGCGCCCCGTGCCGCCCGCGAGCGCCCCGTCGGCGTACGCATCCGGGGCGTGCACGCACACGGCCTGCCGGGCCTCGACTTCACCCTGCCCGAGTCGGGCCTCGTTGCCATCACCGGCCCGTCGGGCAGCGGCAAGAGCACGCTGCTGTTCGACGTGCTCGAAGCCTCGGCCCGCGCCAACGCACCCCGCGGCTGCACTGCGGCCGAGGGCCTCGAGCGTTTCGCGGACCTTCGGAGCTCGCGGGGCCACGTCGGCCAGACACCGCTGACCACCCTCGGCGTCCTTCCAGCCCTGCAGCGGTTGTTCGCCGACGCATCGGACGGTGCCTTGCCGAAGGCCGCGTTCTCGTTCGACAGCCCCAAGGGTCGCTGCGAAGCGTGCAAGGGCCGGGGCTACGAACGCGTGTCGATGGACGCACTCGCCGACATCGCCTTGACGTGCCCCGCCTGCGACGGCAAGCGCTACCGCCCCGAGGTCCTCGCCGTGCGCTGGCAGGGCCGCAGCATCGCGGACGTGCTCGACTGCCCCGCCGCGCTGCTCACCGAGCTCTTCGAAGGCCCACTGCAACGCGCCGCCATCGCTCTCGTCGACGTCGGACTGGGCCACCTCGCGCTCGGCCGCGACCGCAGCACACTCTCGGGCGGAGAAGCGCAACGACTCATGCTCGCCAGTCGCCTGCTCGACACCACATCTCCGGCGTTGGTCTTGCTGGACGAGCCTGGCACCGGCTTGCACGAGTCCGACCTTCACCGCCTGCGCAGCGTCTTCGACCGCATGACGCAGCGCGGCGATCTCGTCGTCATCGCCGAGCACCGCGCAAGCCTCATCAGCGCCTGCGATCAGGTCGTCGAAATGGCGCGCCTGACGCAAATATGACGTTCTCCCCCTAGGCGGTCAGTCCTGTAGGCCGCCTAGGCCCGCAAAATCCGCGTCCGACTCGACAAACTGACTCAAAGTACTAATTGAGTCAGTGGTGAAACGCTACGACATCGCCAACCTCGAGCAGCGCATGCTCGAGTACGTCGGCGACATCGATCCCGCCTCCAAGAAGGGGGCCCGACGCCGCGCCATGCTCGAGGTCGCGATTCGGCTGTTCGCCGAGCGAGGCTACCGCGGCACCAGCATGGACGATGTCGCCGCCGAGGTCGGTGTCGCCAAGGGCACCCTCTACCTCTACTTTCCCAAGAAGGTCGACCTGCTGATCGCCTGCACTGCGCTCGAAAAGCTGCAGTGGGTTCCGCGCCTGCTCGGCATTCTCACCGCCGACGAGCCCGCCGCGCACAGGCTCAAGCAGTGGATCGTGGCAGCGCTCGAGTTGCCGACGAAGTCACCGCTGATGATGCGCCTGCTCGAGGACCCCGAGATGCAGGCCGTCATGGCCGACATTCCAGATGCGCTCCGCTCCGAACAGAAGGACGCATTCCCGCAGCTGATGGGCCCTCTGTTGAAGGAGCTCGCAGGCGACGACCATCGCTGGAACGACGTCGAGCTTCGCGACCGCGCCAACGTCATCGCCTCGATCGGATATCTCGGTCCCATGCTGCGGCACGTCCCGATGGCGGCCGGCATGGCCCCCGATCGATTCGCAGCCATCTTCGCCGACTTCATCGTCGACGGGTTGCGCCCGCGATCCCCCTCCACCCAGGACAGCTCATCATGATCACACGCCGTGCGCTCACCCGTGGCCTGCTCGCCAGCGCCAGCCTGCTCGCCCTGTGGCCCCGCACGGGTCACGCCGACCTCCCCGCCGATGCCCCCGCCCCCGACGACCCCGGGTTCGCCGAGTACGTGCTCGACCGGGTCGACGACGTGCACCGCGGGCGTTCCAGCCACGCCATCGTCACGATGCATGTCAAGACCAAGCGCTGGGAGCGAGAGATGTCGATGGAGGCATGGAGCCTGGGCAAGGAGTACTCGCTCATCCGCATCCTGGCGCCCAAGAAAGAGCGTGGCACCGCCACCCTCAAGGCCGACAAGGACCTCTACACGTATCTCAGCAAGACCGGGCGCACGATCAAGATCTCGGGCGCCTCGATGGGCGGCTCGTGGATGGGCAGCCACTTCACCAACGACGACCTGATGAAGTCCAGCCGCCTCGCCGACGACTTCAACTACTCGGTGCGCCCGGGCCCCAAGATCGACGGCGTCCCCACCTGGGCGCTCGTGCTGGTTCCCAAACCCAAAGCCGTCGTGGTCTGGGGGCGCGTCGACGTGATGGTGCGCCAGTCCGACCTCCTGCCCGCCGGTCAGCTCTTCTACGACGAAGATCTCAAACCGGTGCGCAAGATGGAGTTCTTCGGCTTTCGCCGGGTCGGTGCCTACGACGTCCCCATGCGCATGCGCATGAGCCCATTGGGCGGTGAAAAGGAAGGCGAGTTCACCGAGATGATCTACGGCGACATCGAGTTTGATCTCGATCTCGAGCCCAGCTTCTTCAGCCTCTCCCGCCTCGAGACGCTCTGATGCTCGACGACCTCCGATTCGCGTGGCGCAACGTGTGGCGAAACACCCGCCGCAGCGTCGTCACCATCTCGGCCACCGCGCTCGCGCTGTTCGTGATGATCGCCTACACGGGCATGGTCAACGGCTATCTCGCGGGCATGAAGGCCAACATCATCGACCTCGACGTCGGTGAGGCCCAGGCCTTCGCCGAGGGCTACCGCGAAAAGCCCTCGCTCTACACGGTCATCGAGGAGCCGGAGGCCATGGTCATCGCCCTGGAGCGCGAGGGATTCAAGGTCGCGCCCCGCTTGCTCGGCACCGGGCTGGGTGCGGCCACCGACAACTCCGCCGGCATTCAGATGATCGGCATCGATGTCGACCGCGACCGCGAGGTCACCAAGATCGCCGGCGAGCTCAAGTCTGGCGCGTGGCTCTCTGCAGACGACGACGGGGTGGTCCTGGGGTGGCGGCTGGCCGACAACCTGGGCCTCGAGGTCGGCGGCGAGCTGGTGGTGCTCTCGCAAGGGGCGGACGGCTCGATGGCCAACGAAGTCTACCCGGTCCGCGGCATTCTCAAGGGCATCGGTGGGCTCGACCGCGTGGGCGTGTTCATGACCCAAGACGCGTTTCGGGAGCTGATGGTGCTCGACCGCGGGGTTCACCAGATCATCTTGCGCACTCCCCCGGGCGTTTCGCTCGACGCGGCCACCGCCCAGGCCGACGGGTTTGCCCCCGACGGCACCCGCGTCTCCAGCTGGCGCGAACTTCGACCCTCCATCGCATCCATGTTGGATGCATCCGAAGCCGCCATGCAGGTGATGGGCGTCATCGTCTATCTCGCGGTCGGCATCGTGATTCTCAACGCCATGTTGATGGCCGTCTTCGAACGCGTGCGCGAGCTGGGTGTGCTCAAGGCGATCGGGTATCCGCCCGGACGGGTGCTGCTCCTGGTCCTGCTGGAGACCGCGATTCAAACCGGTGTCGCCATCGTGCTCGGCGTGTTGCTGGCCATCCCGGTCAACTACGCCATGACCCACCAAGGCCTCGATCTCTCGGCGCTGGGCAACATCTCGGTCATGGGCGTCGCCTTCGACCCGGTGTGGCGCTCCCGCGTCGACCTGTCGACCTACACGGGCCCGATCATCACCCTGGTGGTCATCGTCGGCCTGGCCGTCATCTACCCCGCACTCAAGGCGGCATTCGTCCGCCCCCTGGACGCCCTTCGGAGCTGAACGATGAACGGACCCGGACTCCCACGCCTCGCATGGCGCAACATCTGGCGCAACCGTCGACGCACGCTCATCACCCTGATGAGCATCGCCTTCGGCACGCTGTTCGCGGTGCTGATGACGGGCATCGGCGACTCGTCCTACTCCGAGATGATCGACCAGGCCGCGCGCCTCGGTGGCGGACACGTCATCGTGCAGCACGAGGACTACCTCGACCGCCCTGGGCTCAAGAAGACGGTGCGCGTCGACCTCGAGTCCAACGAAGCGCTGCGCAGCGACCCCGAGGTTCGAAACTTCGTCCCGCGCATCAGCGGCGGCGTGATGCTCTCCACCAGCACCAACAACGTGGGCGCCATGATGCTCGGCATCGCCCCGGAGCTCGAGGACGACACCACGCTGGGCATCGCGGACGCGATCGTCGAAGGCGGGATGTTCGAGGACCGCAACGCCGAGGGCATCATCGTGGGCAGGGTGCTGGCCGAGAACCTCGACCTGCGCATGGGCAAGAAGGTCGTCTACACCGTCACCGACAAGTCCGGCGAGATTGCGACCGGCCTCGCCCGAGTCAGCGGCATCATCGAAACCGGCGCCGCCGAGATCGACGCCGGCACCTGCCTGCTGCCACTGGGCACGCTGCAATCGGTGCTGGGCTACGCGCCCGACGAGTACACCCAGGTCGCCGTCTTCGTCGACGACCACCGCGTCTCCGAGGACCTCGCCGCACGCCTGAGCGCGCAGCTGGGCGACTCGGCAGGCCCCAACGCCGCGGTCCTGCCCTGGTTCGTCGTGCAGGCCGACCTTGCAGGGTTCGTCGCGCTCAAGGTCTACGGCACGCTGGTCTTCGAGCTCATTCTCACCGTGCTCGTCGCCGCCGGCATCTTCAACACCCTGTTCGTCTCGGTGATGGAGCGCATCCGGGAGCTGGGCATCCTGGCCGCGATCGGCTTCACGTCCCTGCAGCTGTTCGGGCTGGTGATGTGGGAGAGCCTGTGGCTCGCCCTGTGCGGCATCGTGGCCGGCATCCTGCTCACCGCCGGCCCCTACTACTACTTCAGCACCACCGGGCTCGACATGACCCAGATGTACGAAGGCGGAGCCCAAGTCTCGGGGATCAGCATGGAGCCGATCCTCTACGTCGAGCTCTATCCCCCGCACGCGTGGTTCATCGCGTTCGCCATCGTCGGCGCCACCATGGCCGCCGGTCTCTACCCCGCGATCAAAGCCGGCCGGATCTCTCCGGTCGAAACCATCCGCCTCGTGTAGCCATGACCAACGACGCCTCCAACCCCGCCCCCATCGTCCGCCTCGACCAGGTCGAGAAGACCTACCAACAGGGCAAAATCGAGGTCAAAGCGCTGCGAGGCTTGGACCTCACGGTGCGCCCGGGCGAGTTCATGGCCTTGATCGGGCCTTCGGGCTCCGGCAAGACCACAGCGCTCAACATCATTGGCGGCCTCGACCGCCCGACCCGCGGTAGCGTGAAGGTCGAAGGCCGAGACCTGGCCACGATGTCCCGCGGCGAGCTGAGCCGCATGCGCCGAGACCGGATCGGGTTCGTCTTTCAAGCCTACAACCTGGTCCCCGTGCTCACGGCCTACGAGAACGCCGAGATGGTGCTGCGCCTTCAGGGCACCCCCGTGGCCGAGCGACGCGATGCCGTCATGTCGCTGCTCAAAGACGTGGGGCTCGAGGGCATGGAACACCGCAGGCCCAGCGAAATGTCCGGTGGCCAGCAGCAACGCGTCGCCATCGCTCGAGCCATCGCGTCCAAGCCGGCCGTTACCCTCGCCGACGAACCCACGGCCAACGTCGACTCCTCTACGGCCGAAATGCTGCTCGAGTTGATGGAGCGCCTCAACGAAGAACGCGGCGTCACGTTCATCTTTTCGACCCACGACCCGCGGGTGATGGACCGCGCCCACCGGATCGTGCGGCTCGTCGACGGCAAGGTCGACTCCGACGAAACGAAAGGTTGAGTCCCGGTGTTGGTCCTGCTCGCGGCCTTGGCCCTCGGGGCGCCCGCTCCTCCCGAGACAGAGCCCGGCTGGAAGGCGGCCGGCTGGGGCGAGCCCTCGCGGCCCGAAGACGCGCCGAAAGGAACGGCGCCCGAGTCCGATCCCGACGCAGCGTGGGACGCCGCGGGCTGGGGCGAGCCCGCCGAGCCGAGCGAATCCGACGAGGCTCCGCCGCCCGCCACCGACCCGGCACCCTCCCCCGTGGCGTCATCGACTGGATTCGAGCGCAAGACGAAGGTCTCCGACGTGCTCGCCGGCAGTGTGCGACTCACCGGGTCGTTCCTGCACTTTCCCGACGAGCCCCTGTTCTACCCGGGCGGTGATGATGCGCTGGCCATCGTGGTCGGACGCGTCGTCGCCGAGGAAGACGTGGGCGAGCACGTGCACCTGTCGTTCAACGCGTTCGGCGAGTTGTCCCGCGTACCGACCGGGGGCAGTTTCGGCGGGAGTTTCGCCAGCGCAGGCAGCACGTCGAGCGCCTACCGGACCCGCTTTCTCGGCTGGCAGTTTTGGGACGACGGCTCGGTGGGTGGCCAGGTCGGTATCGACCGCATGGGCATGCAGGCCACTTTCGACCCCGTGAAGATCGACGTGGGTCGGCTGCCGGTCAGCTACTCGGTCACGGGCCTGTTCTCCATCAACGACTTCTTCGCCCCGTTCTCGGCCACCGCCGTCAACCGCCTCTACAAGCCCGGCGTGGACGCACTACGGGTTTCGGTCGGCATCACCCCCGATTCGTCGATCGAATCCATGGGCGCGTTGGGCTACGACCCCGACACGGATCACCCCAGCTGGGGACACACCGCGGTGATGAGCCGGGTCGCGTTCGTGGGCGCGGGCTTTCGCTGGGAGATGCTCGGCGGCAAGGTCTCGCAGCGCTGGGTCGCCGGCGGCTCACTGCAGGGCGATGCCGGCCCGGTCAACCTGCGCGCGGAGTTTCACGCTGGCTTTCCCGATGAAGACGGAGACCTGCCCGACCGCGACGACCGACCGATCTACGGCCGCGCCGCGGGCGGCCCCAGCATGACCTTCGCCTGGCACAACGCCCAGGTCGCCGCCGAGTACATGTTCGCCTCCGACGGCGCTGCATCCCCGGGCGGCTACATCGACCGCGCCCAGGCCGGCTACACCGACGACCTGCCCTACCTCGGCCGCCACTACGTCGGCCTCGGCGGAGGCTTCGAGCTGATCCCCATCCTCCGCCTGGGCGTCACTTCCCTCGTCAGCGCCACCGACGGCTCCGGCCTCGCAGGCCTCTCCCTGCAGTACAACGTCGCCAACGAATCCGACCTGTTCCTCGGCGTCTTCGTCCCCTGGGGCCGCGGCCTCGGCCCGACCAACCCCACCACCGGCCTCCCTACGCTTCGCAGCGAGTTCGGCCTGGCGCCACTGAGCACCTACCTGGAAACGCGCGTGTTCTTCTGAGGGGACAAACGCCGGGCAGGTTCACCCGCAGGGCGGCTGCGACGGACAAGGAGTGACCTCGGAAAACTCCCCTTGGACCAACAGCCCACCGTGAAACAGCTCGTACCGGCCGGTGTTCGGCCCGACGAGTCGGATGACTCCGCCGGAGATCGGTTCGTCGTCGGAGATGCCGTTCCCGTTCGCGTCGAACCAAGATTCAACCTGGGGCAGCTCGATGTTCTCCCCGAAGACCCGCTCGTCGCCCACATTCCGGTCGTCGGGAACCTCCCCGGGGAAGGTGATCTCGAGCGATGGTCCGCTCGCCGTCGACACGCACGAGGGCTCGTCGAGGCCAAACGTGAGGGTCGTCGTCGGAAAGCCGTCTGGGCTGCAACCGCCAACCCAACGAACATGTCCGACCGGACCGTCGACAACATCGACGAGTTCGAAGGGCAGCTCGTCGATGGCCGCGCAGTATGCGGAGTTGCACACCCCTCCGGCCAGGCAGCTGCACTCCCCCCAGGCCTCCTCACACCCCGAAACAGCGGCGACGCACTCGCCCCAGGCCTCCCCCATGATGCAGACCTCATCGTCACTGCACTCATCGGTCCAATCGCAACGGGGGCGAAGACAACCGCGGGCATCGACATATCCGAGCCCGTTGTGAGAGAGGATCGGTTCGATAGGCGTGCTGCAGCGAAACTCGGGATTCTCGCACTCGAAGGTCGGGGGTTCGGGTTCCGGGTTCGCAACGTCGAAGAGCGCGGTCGTCCCCACGCCCTCGCTCGTGGTGGACGCCCCCGCCACGGTGGAGGCTTCAGCCAGTGTGCCCGTTGGTCCACCCGTCGTGGTGGACGCTCCCTCACCCGGCTCGGGGATGGATGGGCTACACCCCAACGCGACCGCAAGACCGACCACACCGACGATGATCGACGACTCCTTCGCCATCAGCATGAGATCGTAGCACCGACTCGAACCGGCCATGCCGCCGTCTTCGTGTCAGTAGTGCGGAGGCTTTTCGTCTTGCGGGCCCACCTCGGGGCCGCCCGACTTCACCGTCTCCTTGATCAGCTCGATCTCTCGCTCGAGCCTCACCACGCGTTCGGAGAACGTTCGCACCACCTCGTCGAGGTCGGCGATGATCTTGTCTTGGTAGGCCAGACGAACCTCGAGTTCGACGATGCGGTCTTCCACTGGCGCACCGTACTCCCGCGCCCAAGGCCGAGCCAGCGTGCCACGATGCGTGTACATCGAAAGTACACACGATGCGCATCCGAGGCACATTGCACCAGAACTCGAAACGCATAATTTCAAACACTTAGAAATGGCCCGCGAGTTGCTCGAACCCGGGCTGTGAACATCCCGCTCATCGTTCTCGGAGCCGCCGCGGTGCTCGTCGTGGTCGAACGCATCCGGCCCGGGCGCGCGCTCCCCACCGCGCCCGGTTTCTACGCGCGTGCCGCCTTGCTCAACGGGGTTCAAGCCGGCTCGGTCTACCTGCTGGGGACAACGCTCGACGACTGGTGGGGTGCAATCGCACCCTGGCAGCTCGGGCTCGGAACCCTCGCCAGCGCGGCGGTGGGCTACCTCGCAGTCACCTTCGTCTACTACTGGTGGCATCGCGCCCGGCACGAAGTCGACTGGCTGTGGCGATGCGTGCATCAGCTCCATCACAGCCCCGCCCGCATCGAGATCCTCACCAGCTTCTACAAGCACCCGCTCGAGATTGGGCTCAACGCGATGCTCAGCTCGGCAATCCTCTACGGGCTTGTCGGCGTGAGCCCCGAGGCGGGCGCGGTCGCGGTCCTGGTCACGGGTTTGGCGGAGCTCATCTACCACTGGAACGTTCGCACGCCGCGATGGCTCGGGTGGCTGTTCCAGCGCCCCGAAATGCACGCGATTCACCACCAACGCGAGCGCCACACAAACAACTACAGCGACCTGCCCTTGTGGGACATTCTCTTCGGAACATTCGAAAACCCGGCCCGCTTCGACGGGGAGTGCGGATTCGCCGAACATCGCGAGGCCCAGCTCGGCGCGATGCTGCGCGGTCGTGACGTCAACGACGCGCGAGCCCCATCGCCCAGCCCAGTGGCGACCGCGGTCGTCACGCTCGGCGTGGTTCGGATGGTCGCGGACCCGCTGGGGTTGCCGGTCGTCGGCGGCATCGCGGCAGCGACCGGGGCCAGCCCCGCACCCAAGGTGTTTACCGCGTTCGGCGACTTCGAACCCTTTTCCACCGCCGTGACGCTGCACTGGACCGACGTCGACGGCACGTCTCATGCGCTGCCGCTGGACCCCGACGGCCCTCGCCTTCGTGGCGCCTACAACCGTCGCAATGCCTACGGCGCGGTCGTGATCGCGCTGCCGGAAGGACGCCGCCAACCCTTGCTCACCCCAATGTTCGAGTCCGTCGCACACCATGCACTTTGTGGCGAGCGCCCCTTGCTGCGCGAGCTGGGCATCGACCCGACGCAGGTCCGCGGCGACGTTCGCCTCGAGTACACGCCGCGCCCGGGTGCACCGCCGATTCCAACCCAACCGGTCGTCTGCGAACAGGAGGTGCGCCATGTTTGAGATGCGCACCACCGTTCGCATCGTGCTCGGCAGCTACGTCGCGGTGCACTTCGCGGGGCTGTTGCCATGGGCCGCCGAGCTGTTCTCCGACCGCGGCATGCTGCCCGACGCAAAGCTCAGCCCCTTGCTGCGCGCGTTTCCCAACCCACTCGCGCTCTGCGACGGCCCCATCGTGGTGCTCGCGCTCGTTCTCCTGGGCGCGCTGTCCGGGCTGGCCCTCGCCGCGGGTCGCCGCGACCGACTCGCCGCAGGCATCGCACTGTTCGTCACCGCCAGCCTGTTCGGTCGCAACCCGCTCATCGCGAACCCCGCCATGCCGTACGTCGGGCTGCTGTTGCTCGCCTGGTGTGCGTCCCCGCCCCCCGGCCGAGGGCGCGCGTGGTCGACCGCCGTCCTACGAGCGCTGTGGATCTCAATGGCAGTCGGCTACAGCTACAGCGGAATCACCAAACTCGCCGCGCCCTCGTGGGTGGATGGCACCGCGTTCGTCTACGTGCTCGAAAACCCGCTCGCCCGTCCCGGCCCGCTTCGCGAGACATTGCTGTCACTTCCGCCCTGGACTCTGAAAGCACTCACCTGGGGAACCCTGACCCTGGAGATCGGATTCGCGCCCCTGGCGTTGCTTCGCCGCGCACGGCCCTGGTTGTGGGCGGCGATGTTGGGCATGCACATCGGCCTCGTGTTGCTGATCGACTTCGCAGACCTCAGCCTCGGCATGGTGGTGCTTCATCTGTGCACCGCCGACCCCGCCTGGCTCCGAAGAGGCCCAAATCCGAACACCTGCGCATCCCTTCGGTTGCGATGAAACTGTGTCCGGATTGACGGACAGGATAAAGTTGGGGGCCGAGTCGACTCCGAACAATCCGTGCCCGCATCCACCGACAGCGCCGACCTCTTCGTCGCCGTGACGACCCCCACCGGAATCGTCCGGAGCTTTACCTCGAGCTCCGACGATTTCGAGTTGGTCGTGGGCGCGCCGTTGGGCGACGCCCTCCCCGATGCGACACGACCCACCATCGATGATGCAGTCGAGCGCGCACGCGAGGGTCACAGCCGCACCCTCCAGCTCGAAACCCACACCACGGAGCGCATCACCCTCACGATCACGCCGATGGTGGCCGACGATGGCGGTGCCCTCCTGGTCCGCGCGACCAACACACGTGAGGCCCAGACCCTTCGCATGACCCGGCACGCGCTCGACCGGGTCGGCGAAGCGATCCTCTGGGTCGCCGCCGACGGCAGCATCCGCTACAGCAACCGAGCCGCCTCGAACTATCTCGGTTACACCCGGGACGAATTGACAGAGCTGAGCGTCCCGGACATCAACCCCGGCTTTCAGCGGGAGCGCTGGCAAGAGAGTTGGACGATGCTCTTCGGCGCGCCGAGCTCGAAGTTCGAGACCGTGCACCGCACCAAGGCCGGCACCCTCATTCCGGTCGAAGTCACCGTCAACCCGTTCGAGTTCGAGGGCGAGCAACTGGTGTTCGCCTTCATTCAAGAGGTCGCCTCACGCAAGAAGCTCGAGGCCGAAGCCAAAGCGATGCGAGACCGACTCGCGCAGCAGCAGAAGCTCGAGGCCGTCGAAGCGCTGGCCGGGGGCATCGCGCACGACTTCAACAACATTCTCGCCGGAATCGTCGGGTTCGCAGAGCTGGGCATGCTCGACGCACCGAGCGGCACGATCCGCGATAGCCTGGACGAAATCCTGCGAGCCAGCGACCGCGCCCGGGTGTTGGTCGCACGCGTGCTTGCTTCGGCCAACCCGAACAAGCCCACAACCAACGCCGTCCGGCTGAAGTCGATCGTCGAAGAAGCGCTCTCCCTGCTTCGCGCCGCGGCGCCAGCCACCGTGGAGTTCGTCGTCGAGTTCGAGGACGACGGGGTCGTCGAGTGCGACCCCACCGCGCTGCATCAGGTCGTCATGAACCTCGGCACCAACGCGATTCGGGCCATGCCCGAGGGCGGCCGTTTGAGCGTTCGGCTGGGGCGAGCCTCCGCACCCGAGACCCTCGACGGCGCCCCCGCGACGGCGTGCCTCACGATCGCCGACACCGGATGTGGCATCGACCCGGAGTCCATCGAACACATCTTCGAGCCGTTCTTCACCACGCGGGAGGGTGCGGACGGAACCGGCTTGGGGCTCGCCGTCGTCGAAGGCGTCGTCCGTGACAGCGGCGGCGCCGTCCGTGTCGAAAGCGAAGTCGGCGAGGGCACCACGTTCACGGTCTTGCTGCCGCTGCTCTCGACGTCCTCCCCCACCGAGGCCCGCGAACCTCAGACCGCCACAGGAGGCAGCGAAACGGTGCTGCTCGTCGACGACGAGCACACCTACCGCACCGCGACCGGCCGCTTCCTTCGCCGGGTCGGCTACCGCGTCATCGAAGCTGCCAATGGAGCCGAAGCCTTGGAGGCCCTCATCCGCGAGGGCACCGTCCTCGAAGCGATGGTCACCGACATGAACATGCCCGGCATGGCACCCGGCGTCTTCTTGGATCGTGTCCGGGCGCTCCGGCCCGACCTCCCGGTCGTCGTGTGCTCCGGCTTCACCTCACCGAGCGAGCACGAACGCGTCATCGAGGCAGGCGTCCAAGCCTTCCTCGCCAAACCCGTCCGCCAACGCGAACTGGGCCGCACGCTGCGTCGAGTCCTCGACACCGGCACCGTGTTCTCGACCTGACATCGCTCCGACGCGCCCCTGCGCCGCCGGCCGGCCAACGGTCCGCTCCCCCCGCAGAACGCGCAGCCCACTTTTTTGTCAGGCTGCGGTGCCCAAACGGGAGAGTAGGTTGAGGTGTTCACGGCGAAGACGGACGCGGAGCTCTGCCACGCGAGCGCGCAGGGCCAGCACGCGGCATTCGAAGAGTTGGTGCGGCGCTACCAGGGAGCCGTTTGCGCCGTCACGTACGCCGCCACAGGCCGAAGAGATCTGAGCGAGGACCTCGCACAAGACGCGTTCCTCATCGCGTGGAAGAAGCTGCGCGGCATTCGAACCCCCGAGCGCGTCGGCGGTTGGCTGGCTGGCATTGCCCGAAACCTCGCGCGCAAGAGTCGACGCGCCGTTGTCGACCTGCCACTCGAACACGCCGACCACGTTGGAGACGAGGCCATGGATGTAGAGAACGCTGCGGTCGAACAGGAGTCCCGACAGCAGGTGTGGACGCTGCTCGAAACGCTGCCCGCTCGCTACCGCGAAGTCCTGGTCCTGTACTACCGCGAGGGTCGCTCTGCCCAGCACGTGGCCGAGCAGCTGGGGCTCAGCCTCTCGGCAACCGAGCAACGTCTTTCCCGCGGGCGCCGACTGCTGCGGGACAAGGTCGAGCGCGCGCTCGAACGCGAGCTCACCCGCACCGCACCGTCTTCGGCGTTCACGCGCCGGGTTGCAGCCGCGCTTCCCCTCACGTCCGTCGCGACCGCGACCGGAGGCGCCACGTCGGCAGCCTCGCCCTGGATGGCCACCCTTGCAAAGGCACTCGTCATGAAGAAACTCGTCACCGCCCTCGCCGTTCTCGTCCTGGCCGTGCTTGCCTACGCAGTGGTTTCCGATCGCCGTCCAGACCCCGGCGCCACCACGACCCCGTCCGCACAGACACGGAGGTCGGGTCCCACGCTCAGGGACCACGACACTCCCGCGAAGTCCGAGCCGGCTGGGGTTCAGGGAACCGTGCGCTCCTCGACTTCGGGTGAACCCGTCCTCGGTGCAGTGGTGACGATCACCACCCCCAGCGGTACAGCCGCGTTCGTCCGAGCCGGAGGCCGATCACGTCTCGCGGTCGCACGGGCGAACGAGGCCGGTCGCTTCGAGCTCTCGGGACTCGCACCGGGACGATACGTCGCAACCGCAAGCGCTCCTGGTCACTACGGACATCAGCACGAAGCGTTCATCGTCCGTCCCGGCATCACGACTCGAAACGTCGCCATCGCCCTCACACAGGGCGGGCTCACGATCTCCGGGGCCGCGCTCGACATCGGCGGCGGCGCGGTCGAAGGCGCAGTGATTCGGGCTGAACAGGGCGCGCGCACCTACGCAACGATGACCGACACCGAAGGTCGCTACATGCTCGACGTTCCACCGGGGCACTACCGCCTATCCGCCTGGGACGAGGACTACGAGCGCGTCCACCGGCGAACGGTGGTGCGAGGGGCCAACCGTACCGTCGACTTCGAACTGATCCCCGCCAGCTCGATCCGGGGCCTCGTCGTCGAACCCGACGGCCGCACTCCAGTCGAAGGGGCGGTCATCTCGTTCTCCGAAGAAGTCCGCCGCGGTGGGTACCGCAGCAGTCGTGGCTCGGAGGACGAAGAAACGGTGGTTTCGGGACCCGACGGACACTTCACGTTGCGCGGCCTTTCTCCGGCGACCTACAAGGTCTACGCCCACGCGGACCATCGGGCGGCGCTCGTCCCGGCCGAGGTCCGGCTGGGTATCGCGGAGCACTTCGAGGGTCTCGTCGTTCGCGTCGACCCTGCGTTCAACGTGCGCGGCCGGGTCGTCGACAGGGCCGACACCACCGTCGGCATTCCCGAGGCATCCGTGAAGATCGCAGGGCGCGACGCCTCGGCCTCCGTCCGCACGCTCGACGACGGAGGCTTCGAGATCCTCGGCGTCCTCCCCGGAGAACACGCGCTGATGATCGAGGGAGAAGACATCATCGCCTCGAGCTTGCAGACCAGAGTCACGGTCGAGGACACTGATGTGTCGGACGTGGAAGCCCAGGTCCAACGCGGGGTCATGGTTTCTGGGCACGTCGAGCCCGCACAGATCGCCGACGTGCACATGGCGGTTCGCGAGGGCGTCGGAGGCTTCGAAGTCCTGCTCAAAGGCAAGATGCTCGGCGGTGCGAAGGGCCGCAGTGACGAGACCGGACGCTTCACGCTCTCTGCTGTGCCCCCGGGCGAGTGGCTGCTCATCGCCGAAGGCACCGATGGGAGTCTCGCCGAACTCGAGGTTTCGGTCCCCGAACAGGGCATGCAGGACATCGCGTTGCAGATGCACCCACGCGCGAGCCTCCGCGGCCGCGTCTCCGCAGGAGACGACGCCACCGCCGGCCTGACCGTGCGCCTCACTCGGGACAGCGCGCCCATGGGGAGCTCTGCGGCCATGCTCGCCCGCACCAACGCTGCCCTGGTCGTCACCGACCAGGATGGGGCGTTCGAAATCGTCGGAGTCGACCCCGGCCCCTACCGCCTCTCGGTACAAGATCGCCGGGAAGTCCCGTGGACTCGAACCGGTGAACCCGCTGACGATCCCGGACTCGCGATCGATGTCGCAGAGACGAACATCGACGGACTCGTGCTCTCGGTCGACGCTCCGCGCGGGTCGGTGCACGGCGTGGTCACCGGACCGGATGGCCCGATCGAAGACGCCTGGGTCACCCTTTGGAACGACAAACGCTCGCCGTCAGTGGGCGAGATCCCGCGTACCGTCACCGATGCCGAAGGCCTCTTCTCATTCGAAGGCCTCGCGCACAGCCAATACACGGTACGCGCCGATTCCGAACACGGAGACGCCACGGGCGAGGCCACCGCGGTGGAGACCGGCGACAACGTCGAAATCGTCCTCGAGGCACTCGGGACCCTCTCCGGCACCGTGACCACCGACGGGCGCCCCGTGCAGCAGTTCGAGGTCCGCGTCGGCGGGGTGCAACGCCGATTCCTCGACGGCCGCTTCGAGTTGTCCGGCGTCCCTCATGGCCCTGCCGTCGTGGTGGTCAACGCCAAGGAGGGATGCTCGACATCCCGGGTCGACATTCAGTCGGAGACCACCGCGCTCGAGCTCGAGCTGGGTGCGTGGGGCACGGTGCAGGGGCGGGCCGTCACACCCGAGGGCACGCCCGCGGCCGGCGTTCCACTCTCCTGGTCCATGCAAGGTGGCGAGCGAGACCGGACCGCTCGCGTCACACGGCAGCTCGCCGGTGAGACCACCACGACCGACTCGGGTGGCAGGTTTCACATCGAAGGGCTGGGAGCTGGCCGAGGCCGGATCACCTTCGGACGCGCGGTTGCGTTCTCGCCCGGCGTGACGAGAGCGCAGGCCGTGGTCTTCCTGGAACCCGGCGCGAAGGTCGATGTCGGCGATGTCGTGGTCCGTCAGGGCGACCCTGTCGACAAGCGCGACCGCGGATCCCTCGGCATTCGGGTGAAGGCCGCGTTCGACCGCCCACTGGAGGGCGGCCGAGGACCTGCGCATGTCGAGGCTCCCAGTGGACCGGCGTCGCTGTGGGTCGCTCAGATCGACCCGGCCGGACCTGCCGCCGACCTCGGACTCGAAGTTGGCCAGACGATCTCGGCCGTAAACGACGAGAGCGTGGACGATCGAGGCGCGGCCGCCCTCGCGGTCGAGCTGGACGACGCGTGGGTCGAAGCGGGCAAACGCTACACGCTGACCGTAGACACCACCGACGGACCCAAAACCGTCGAGGTCACGGCGCAACCCACGAGGCGACGTCGCCCCGGCAAGCCCGGACAGCCAACCGACCGCGACTGAGCCCGCGCCCTACCGTGCGCGAAGGGCACGACGTACTCTGTGCGGCGATGGACGACGCCCAGCGCCGGACCTGGTTGCGCAACACGATCCTCAAGGCCAAGCAGGCCTACTACTTTGGCGGTCAGCCGATCATGAGCGACGCGGAGTACGACGCGCTCGAGGACGAGCTGCGCGCGATCGATCCCGACGACGACGTGCTGGCGACGGTGGGCGCTCCGGTCCCCGCGGACGCGATCCTCACCAAGGCCCGCCATCGCATGCCGATGGGTAGCCAGAGCAAGGTCAACACCGCCGAGGAGTTCGAGACCTGGTTCACCAAGAACGGCAGTCCCGCGATCCATGCGTCGCTCAAGGGCGACGGCGCGAGTGCGGCGGCGTACTACGTGAACGGCAAACTCGAACAGGCGATTTCGCGTGGTGACGGGTCGGTGGGCGAAGACATCACCGCCAATGCCGTGAAGTTCCAGGGCCTGCCGGTGCTCGTTCAGCGCCCCGACGGGTCTGCGTTCTCGGGCGCCGTGCGGTTCGAGGTCATCCTCACCGTGGAGAACTGGGGTCTCATCGACCCCAGCCGCGCCAAGAACCCCCGCAACCTCGGCAACGGCATCATGGGCCGCAAGAACGGCAAGGACGCCCATCGCCTGGCGGTCTACGCGTTCGACATCGACGACCCGGAGACCACCTTCGAAACCGAACATCAGAAGTCCGAGTTTCTGGAGGCACTGGGCTTCACGCTGATGCCCTACCAGCTGTGTCCCGACCTAGCCTCGTGCGTCGCCTACTACGAGCGCATCACCGCCGAACGCGGCGACCTGCCGTTTTGGATCGACGGCGTCGTCCTGAAGATCGACGACCTGCAAACCCAGGCCAAACTGGGCACCGTCTCCAATCGTCCCAAGGGCCAGACCGCGTGGAAGTTCGCGTCCGAAGGCGGCGAGACCACCATTCTCGACTACACGATCAGCGGCGGACACACGGGCGTCCTCGTCCCCAGCGCACGACTCGCTCCGGTCGAGATCGGCGGCACGACCGTGCAGAACGTGCTGCTCAACAACTGGGAAGAGATCGCCCGGCTCGACGTCGCCGTCGGCGACCGGGTGTTCGTCATCAAGGCCAACGACATCATTCCCAAGGTGATTCGAGTCGTCGAACGTGCCCCCGACGATGAACGCGGCCTGATCGAAGAACCCACCCAGTGCCCATTCTGCGACGGCGAGGTGGCGCGCCGCACCAACACGGGCGGTGAGTCCGGTGTCGCCACGGTCTGCCTCAATCCGGAGTGCCCCAAGAAGTCCACCGGGAAGATCGCCCGCTGGATCAAGGGCCTCGACATTCAAGGCATCGGCGACTCGGTCCGCGAAGCGTTGATCGAACAACTCGACCTGCAAAACCCCGCCGGCCTGTACACCCTGCGCGACGACCCGGACGCCCTGGCGTCGCTGATCATCAACGCCGACAAGGAGATCCGCCTGGGCATGAAGCGCGCCACCACGATCCTCGACGAGATCGAAAAGGCCCGCACCATTCGGCTGATCGACTTCATGGGCTCGCTCGGCATTCATGGGCTCGGCCCGCGCCGGGTCGAGCTGATGCTCACCGCCGTCCCGGGAGAACTCGACACGCTCGCCGACTGGGAAGGCGGCCACCTACGCGACCCCGAGTTTGCGGCGCGGGCCGGCGTGCCCACGCTGGGCGATCGCCTGCAAGACGGCATCGAAGCGGTCGCCGACGTCATCGAAGCCCTGCTCGCCAACGGCGTGGTCGTGACCCCGGCCGATGGCAAGGCCCTCGTGGAAGCGGCCGAAGCAGCCGCGGCCGACAGCAAGGGCACCGTGGCGATCACCGGCAAGCTGCCCAGCGGCAAGAAGAAGAACGACTACAAGCAGCCGCTCGAGGACGCCGGGTTCGAGCTCGTCGACAAAGTCACCCGCGAGCTGTCCTACCTCGTGCTCGCCGACCCCAACTCCACCAGCGCCAAGGCCAAGAAAGCCCGCAGCTACAACGTGGAGCTGATCACCGAAGAGCAGCTGCTCGCAATGCTCGAGCAGGGCTGAGCATCGCTCACACGTCGGTGGCGAGCGTGATCAGCTCGGAGATGAAGTGGCCGCGGATCCGGATCAGGCTCTCGTGGTGCACGTTGACCCGGGCGGTGATGTTCTCGCCGCCCGGCCTCAGGTTTTCGCCGTCGACGGTGTCGCCGTCGAAGATGTACTCGCGCGTCTCGAGGTTGCCGACCAACGCAGCCTCGTCCGCGTCCTGATCGCTGACGGGCGCCGCCTGCTTGCGGGGAGGTTTCGCGTGCGTGACGGCGGGGGTGGCAAGGGCGGCGGCAAGGGCGACGGTCGGAAGGGTTTTTGGCATCGGTGCGGTCTCTCTTTCAGCCTTCACCTTGGCCACCGGCTTGGGTTTCCGTGTGCCAGGCACCGTACGCACGATGGGTTCTTCCAGGGAGACCCGCGCCACGACGACGGGCGCCGGTGCGGTGGCCATGTCCATCGACGGCACGACGACCGCGGCTGCCAATACGGTCGACAACGATGCGCTGGCCACCTTCGGCATGCTCCAGCGCAGGCCGAACCATGCTGACGCGGCAGCCAGCCCCTGGCGCCGCTGCTCGACCGCTTCGTCGAACCGACGCCGCGCCGCGCGAAGTCTGGCGTAGACGGTGTTGAGGTTGGCGTCGAGGCGCGCGGCGATCTCGGGACCCGAGCAGCCTTCGATCTCGGCCAGCACGAACACCGCGCACTTGTCCTCGTCGAGGGAGTCGAGAAAGGTACGCATCATGTCGCGGGCTTGCCCGCGCGCGACGACATCGTCGGGAGAGAGGCCTTCCCGGCTGGGCTGGGCCGCCACCGAAGCCTCCAGCCGGCGGCGCCGCCTTGAGGTGCGCCGCTGGGTGGACGCCACACCACGGGCGATCCCCCACAGCCAGCTCGCGAGTGAGCGCTGCGCGTCGTACTCCGCAAAGCGTCGCGCCAGCACCAAGAACACCTCCTGGCTGGCGTCATCGAGCTGCCCCGGATCGACCCCGAGCTGGCGCAACGCGCCTTGCACCATGGCGGAGTAGTCGCGAACGATGCGGTCGAGGTCGGTCGCTTGGCCAGACATCGACCGACACTTTGGCCGGCATGAATCGGTTCCGTGATCGAGCACCCAAAACACTGAAACGCCCGAGGCGCTCTTGGGTTCCCGTCTGCGCTACGGAACGTATTGGGGGTCGTTGGTGAGCAGAAGCTCCGCAATGCCCGCGTGCGCCTCGAAGTAGTTCGACTCGCGGTTGCGCAGGGTGAACTCGTGTTTGCCCGGAGACAGCGTCATGATCAGGGGCACGACCTCGTCGCAGTTCTGCACCGCGCTGCCATCCCCGACCTGCACCCACGTCCACCCCGGTTGCGAGGTGCCGCAGCCGTAGAACCAAGACACCGGACCGCTCGCGCCCTCGAGATCGTACGAATCGGGGTCGCAGCAGTTGTTGGTACTGGGCTCGACATCGAGCACGCGCCCGTACAGCCGGTAGTTCGACGGGCACTCCACCTCGAACGAAAACCGAATCTCCCCCGAGTTCGACGCCTCGGAGTACGCGTAGGGCACCCCCATGAACTCGCCCATGGTCATCGGCGGGACGATCTCCGCGTTGGCCGCGAACTGGCTGATGGTGATCGGCGTCGCGCAGTCGACGTCGGGACCTGTGGTTGAAGTCGGCATATCGGGCTCGCTCGTCGAGCCCGGATCCCCCGTCGTCGGGTCGGGCATGTCGGTCGTCGGCGCCGACTCGGTCGTCCCACTGGTGCCCGTTTCAACGACCTCCCCGCTGCTGTCCGACCCCCCGGAGGTTTGCGCTCCAGTGCTCCCGGTCGAGGTCTGCTCTTCTTGCAGGCCGGCCGTCATGGGACCGGTCGAGGTCTCGAACGAACACGCTGCCGCGGCGATCGCCAGCGATGCCACACCCCTTCGCATCCTCTGAACATCGGCCAAAGGGCCCGAAATCACAAGCCATGGACGCCTTTGCCTCAAACCATGAACCATGATTCACTTCTTGAGCGTCGATGGTGTACCGAGCCACACCCAAAACGCGCGCCCGGAAGCAGGCGCAGCGTGAACAGCTCCTGGCCGCTGCACGGGCGTGTGTCGCCGAGGGCGGGTTCGCAGCCACTTCCGTGCAAGCGGTCGCAGCCAGCGCTGGAATCGCGACCGGGTCGGTGTATCGACACTTTCCATCCAAGGCGGAGCTGTTCGTCGAGGTGTTCAGCCAGGCGTCTTCCCGCGAGGTCCAGACGATGGCCCGCGCCGCAGACGGACACCCCACCGCATCCGAAGCCCTCGCCGCCGCAGTCGGGGTATGGGCCTCGCGGGCGCTCGAAGGCCGAACGCTCGCCTACGCCTTGATCGCCGAACCCGTGATGCCCGAGGTCGAGGCGGCGCGCCTGCGTTTTCGCCGAGCCTACGTCGACGTGTTGCGTGCGGTGCTCCAGCGCGGATGCGACCGCGGCGAGTTCTCACTCCCCAGCGTCGAGGTTGCCGCCGCGGCGATCGTCGGTGCCCTCGCCGAAGCCCTCGTCGGGCCCCTGTCCCTCGAAGACCCGCCCGAAGATCTGATCGAGCACCTCACACACTTCTGCCTGCAAGCCGTCACCCCGAGTCACACGCCATGATCCCGCACGCGCCCCACACCGTCCTTCCTACCCACCAGGTCGAAAACCAGGTGCCCGAGCTGCCCGCGTTCGATCTCTACTCGGCCGACGTTCCCTTGCGGGAAGCGATCGCTCGCGAAGGTGCCGGATGGGCCGAAGACCGTCTCGTCGCATTGGGCACCGAGCTCGGCACGCCCGAGATGTTTCACTTGGGACACCTCGCCAACAAACACGCGCCGGAGCTCAACATCTTCGATCGCTTCGGCCACCGCATCGACGAGGTCGAGTTCCACCCCGCCTATCACCAGCTGATGGACATGGCTGCGCGCCACCAGCTGCCCACGTTGCCGTGGAAGGAACCGCGTCTGGGCGCCAACGTGGCACGCACGGCGCTGATGCACCTGTTCACGCAGGTCGAAGCCGGCGTGATGTGTCCGGTGAGCATGACCTACGCGGTGATGCCTGCACTGATGGCCCAGCCCGAGGTGGCCGAGGTCTGGGCGCCGCGGGTGCTGGCGGGTGCCTACGACCCACGCCTGCTGCCCGCCGACCAAAAACGCGGGGTCACCTTCGGCATGGCCATGACCGAAAAACAGGGCGGGTCCGACGTGCGAGCCAACAGCACCGTGGCGCGCCCGATCGGCACCGGTGGCCCCGGTGGCGAGTATCTGCTCACCGGGCACAAGTGGTTCTGCTCGGCCCCGATGTCCGACGCGTTTCTCACGCTGGCGCATACCGAGCGCGGCCTGTCGTGTTTCCTGGTGCCCCGCTTTCGTCCCGACGGCACTCGCAACACCGTGTTCGTCCAGCGGCTCAAGAACAAGCTCGGCAACCGCAGCAACGCGAGCAGCGAGATCGAGTACCACGACACCTGGGCCCAGATGGTCGGCGACGAGGGCAAGGGCGTGCGCACGATCGTCGCAATGGTGCACCACACCCGTCTGGACGCAGGCTGTGCTCCGGTCGGCATGATGCGGCAGTCCCTCACCCGGGCATTGCATCACGTTCGCCACCGCAAGGCGTTTGGCAAGCTGCTCATCGATCAGCCGCTCATGCGCAACGTCTTGGCCGACATCGCACTCGACCTCGAAGCCTGCACCGCGATGGCGTTTCGGGTCGCGCGCTCCTTCGACGAGGCCCACACCGACGAAACCCAAGCTCGCTTCAGCCGCCTGGCGACCGCCGTCAACAAGTACTGGACCAACAAGCGCTGCCCCCAGCTCGTCTACGAGTGCCTCGAGTGCCACGGCGGCGCCGGCTACATCGAGGAGTCGGTCATGCCCCGGATGTTCCGGGAGTCGCCACTCAACAGCATCTGGGAGGGCTCCGGCAACGTCATTTGCCTCGACGTATTACGCGCGATTCACCGCGACCCGGAGTGTTTCGAGGTGGTCGCCGCCGAGATCCGCGACGCCGCCGCGGGCGATGCCGACATCAACGCCAAACTCGATGGCGTCACCGCGATGCTGGCCGACCCTTCGTCCCTCGAACCGCGAGCGCGACGGTTCACCGAGGACCTCGCGCTGCTGCTGCAGGCCGCCCTGCTCCGCAAACACGCGCCCACACCGATCGCCGACGCGTTCGTGCAGGCACGGCTTCGCGGCACCGGGGTCGCCTACGGCACGCTGCCGGACGGCGTGGACACGGACCTGCTCATCGAGCGCTCCATGCCCCCGCAGTGACTCCGCCTTCGTTCAGCACGCCCCGCAGGCGTTGGCGGTGACCGCATCGACACACGCAGCGCTCCATCCGTCGGTGCAGCAGCTGGGGTCGATCTCACAGACGCACGTCGCGACGGCGATGTCGTCGCAGGCGGGCGAACCGTTGGGCACGCAGCAGTCGCCGAACTCTCCCCCCGTGGCAACACCGGTGTCGAGTCCCGTTTCTCCGCCGCTTTCGCCCGCGGTAACTCCGGTCTCGCCGACGCCGGTTTCTCCGCCCGTCTCACCCCCGCTCTCGCCCCCCACGCTGTCGAGTCCTTCGGGCACGCCGCTGTAGAGGCCGCACACCTGGGGACGAGGTTCGACGCAGGCACCGTTTTCGCACAGGTTGGGCGACGCGCAGATGCCCAGCGGGCACACTTCGCCGAGCGTGGGCAGGGTGATGCAGACCGCCGGCAACATGGAGTTGTCGCAGAAGAGGTCGTCGGCACATGCCCCTGCAGGACACTCCTCATCGAGACCGGGCAACGCCGCGCACACGGGTTCGTCGGCCGTGGTGTCGCAGACGAGCTCCTCACCACACGCGTAGCCCAACTCGGGCGCCAGGCACGGCTCGCCGAGCGCGGGAAGGTTCGCACACACGGGAAGCAGCGGCGCCGACACGGAGTCGCACCACAGGCCGTCGTCGCAGCCGTACTCCGGGGCACAGGCCTCACCCAAGCCCGGCAGGTCGGGCTCTTCGCAAGGGTGCACGCACACGCCCCCTTCGCAGCTCAACCCCTGGTTGCAGTTGTCGTAGCCGTTGATGGTGGTGCAGGTGCCCCCGGCGTGCATCGGCCCGTACCAGACCTTGCACGGCGCCTCGCACTTGGCATCGGGGTCGGGCTCGAACACGCCGCACCCGAGACGATCGATCTCCTCGACCTGCCGTTGCGCACACGCGCCGTCGAACGTCAGTCCTTCGGTGTCGTTGAGCTCGGCCAACGTCTTGGCGCCCACGCTCAGCTGCGACAGGCAGTGGTCCATCTGCGACCCGCCCGGGTAGTCACACGAGCACTCGACCACCGCGTCGCAGACCTTGTTCGACCACGAGTCCACGTAGCCGCTGACGTCGATGTTTTCGTCTTTGCAGCCGCCCATGCCCAAAGCGAGGGTGAGAAGCGCGAGGCTGCCTGTCGCACGGAGGTTTCGCATGGGCGAACACATAGCGGATATTCGCCGAGCACGGAAATCGGCCGCCGATCCGGTCGGGTATGCTCCAGGCGTGGACCTGCACGCGTACCTGCTCTCGCTGGTGCAGCCGCTCCAAGTGGGCGGCGCGCTGGAGCCAGGCACGACGTTCACGGGGGCCTCCACCGAGCTGGGACCACGCCTGCGTTTCGAGACCGCCTCGGGGCCCATCGACGTCGAGGTGCAACTCCACACCCACACACACAAGTGGGCGGTGCAACGGGGACCGTGGGCGCTCAGCTATCGCGCCGGCCGTTCCGACAGCCCGGTCGACCCCGCCGTGGGTAAGCGAGTGTGCGATGCCCTCGCCGCCCTGCTCCCCGACGCCGTTCCCGAGTCCCCCGGCCTGCACGCCGCACCCCGAGTCCGCGAGGTTCAGGCCCAGCGCATGCTCGAATGGCGAGCGCTAGGCCCCGACAGCCACTACACCGTCAGTCCCTACGTGGGGTGCACGATCGGCTGCCGCTACTGCTACGCGCAAACCCGTCTGTCCCCCGCGCGCGCGCTGATGGGACTGCCGCAGGTGCCCTGGGGAAGCTACGTCGACGTCCGGGTCAACGCCGCCGAGGTGCTCGCCCGAGAGCTCGACCTCGCCGAGCCCGGACCGATCAAGTTCTGCCCCATCGTCTCCGACCCCTACCAACCGCTCGAACGCCGCCACCGGCTCACGCGTGCCTGCCTGGACGTGCTCGCCCACGCCAAGCCCGGCTTCGTCACGATGCTGCTCACGCGCTCGGCCGACATCCTCGACGACGCCGACCGCATCGCGCGCTTGCCCGAGGCTCGTGTCGGCGTCTCTCTGCCGTCCGCCGATCCGGCCGTACTCGCACACTTCGAACCCCGCGCCGCCCCACTGCACGCCCGCATCGAGGTGCTCCGCCAGTTCTCGGCGCTGGGGGTCGGCACCATCGCCGTGGTGCAGCCGATGCTGCCCGGCCCGGTCGATGCCCTGGCCGACCTGCTGGCGAAACACGCGGGTTCGGTGAGCCTCGGCGGCCTGGAGGGCACCAACGACGCCGCGCCGCTGTTCGAAACACCGGCCTACCGCGGCTGTGCCGACGAAGCGTGGCAGAGAGCCCGTTTCGCCGCACTCGATGCGGCCCTGGCCGCCCGCGGTGTGCCGCGCTGGCATGGCGAGCTGCCTCCCGAGCTGCGGGGGGTGTCGTGACCACCGCGTACGACATCATCGTGATCGGCGGAGGACCGGCGGGCAGTACGGCCGCCTGCGCAGCCGCCCGCCGGGGCCTGAAAGTCCTGCTGCTCGAAGCGGGCGAACACCCCCGCCCGCATGTCGGCGAGAGTTTGCTGCCCGGCATCATTCCGATCCTCGATGACATCGGCGTGCTGGCCAAGGTCGAAGCCGCCGGCTTTGCGCGCAAGACCGGAAGCACCCTGGTGCACTGGGGCCGCACGCCGCGATGGGACCTGTGGTTCGCCGACAGCGACGCGTACGACACCGCCTGGTTCGTGGACCGGGCCCGCTTCGACGCCTTGCTCTTCGAGCACGCGCGCAGCCTCGGCGCCGAGGTGCATACGAAGGCTCCGGTCCGCTCGGTGCTCGAAGACGCGGGTCGCGTGTGCGGTGTGTGCTGGCGCGAGCGAGACACCGGCACCGAACACCGCGCCCACGCCGGGGTGGTCATCGACGGTTCGGGGCAGTCGGGCCTGCTCTCCCGCGCCAAGAGCCCCCGGGCACACATCGAAGGGCTGCAGCACCAAGCGTTGTGGGCCCACTTCGAACACACCGTCGCCCTTCCTCCTCCCCGGGAAGCCCAAGCGTTCTTCGTGGCCCAGGACCAGCAGTGGTTTTGGATGTTCCCCCTCGCGGATGGCCGTGCCTCGGTCGGCGTGGTGCAGCTCGACGCGCAGGGCCGTCGCAGCGCCCCGCGCCCGGACTTCGATGCCCTGGTCGCCGCCTGCCCGGAGCTGGTCCAAGCCCTCGGGCCGCAAGCGCGGCGCGCCACCGACATCCGAGCCGAACGCGACTGGAGCTATCGCAGCCAAGAGCCCGTCGGCCCCGGCTGGTACGCCGTGGGCGACGCGGCTGGTTTCATCGACCCCGTGCTGTCCACTGGGGTCATGCTCGCGCTCCACAGCGGGTGGCTCGCGGCCCAGTGCGCCCACGCCGAGCTTCGCGGCGACTCCAGCAGCGCCGAGGCCAGCGCCCGCTACCGCGACAAACACGGCGAAATGTTCGACGACCTGCTGCGCATGGTCCGGTTCTACTATCGGCAAAACGCCTACCGTGACGACTACTTCTGGGAGAGCAAGCGCATCCTCGACCAAGACGGCGAGCGACTGCAGCCCCAAAAGGCGTTCATCCTGCTCACCTCGGGGTTGGTGTCCAACCTCGCCCTCGACGCCCGGGTTGCTGCTCGCAATGCACGCACCGAGGGCGCCGCGCTGCCCGATGCCCCGGCCGCGCTCGACTTCATCGGCGTACACCTGCGGGTGCTCGATCGAGACGACGCGCAAGCCAGCACCGAGGGCGACGTGCCCATCCGCGGGTCGTCGCTGTTCCTGCTGATCGAGCCGGCCGAGCCGAGCGCGCCCACGCTGTTCAAGACCCGCTCCACCCACGTCAACGCGATCGCACCACGCCACGGCAACGACCCGATCTCGGTGCCGCTGCTCGAACCGATCATTCGAGAATTCGCAGCGCTGGTGCGCACCCACGACACCGAGGGCCAAGACCTCGCGGCCTTGTGGGGCGCGCTGCGAGAGCCGCTCTCACGATGGAGCGAGGCCTTGCCGCCCGGTTTCGAGTTCGTCCGGGCCTTCGGAGACAGCACCGCGTGAAACCTCGAGCACTCGCGGTGGCCGTCCTCGGCACCCTCGCGGCGGGAGTCTGGATGCGCTGGTCTCTGGCAGGCCGCGTCGCACTCTCGCTTCCCTTCGAGAACCTTCGCCACGCCCACTCCCACCTGGGCTACTTCGGCATGCTCTTTCCGCTGGCCTGGCTGGGCTGGAAAGCCGCTGGCGTTCGCACGCCCGGCCGAGGCTGGATGGTGTTCTACGCGGTGAGCACTGCCGTGGCGACGGCGGGTTTCGTCGTCGGCGGCTATGGCCCGGTTGCGATCGCGGGTAGCACCGCGGTGTCGGTCGTGTGGCTGTGGAGCCTCGGCCCGCTCCGAACCCACATGAAACGATGGCGCGACCCGCTGGGCGCCGTGCCCTTGGGGTTGCTGCTTTCGCTGGCATGCGTGCCTCCCGTCGCAATCCACCTACGGACCGACCCCGACCTCGCGCACGCGTTCGTGAGCACGTTTCTCTCGGGACTGTTGTTCGTGGTGGTCGTGCCATCGGTGCTCGCGGGCGCTCGAGTCAGCGCGGGTCCTTGGCCCGGACTGCTGCTGACGGGCGCACTCGGAGCCCTGGCGCTGGGCGTCAGCCCCACCTGGCCCGCACGCTTGGGCCTGGCGGGCTTCGCAGCCCTCCTGACGGCACCCGTTGCGAGCAAGACCTTGCCGCTGCACACCCGCGCCAGCTGGCTCGGCGTGGTCGTGGGCATCGTCGCGCTCGCGCTGGGTCTGCTCCCCAACACCAGGCCCGTCGCACTCGGTGCGGTTCACTTTCTCATCCTGGGCCCGGTGATGGCCGTGCTCGCGCCCCGGGCTCTGCAGGTGGATCCCCCCGCATGGGCGTGGTGGCTCGGGCATGCGCTGTGGGGCAGCATGTCCGCGGCCCTGGTCGCACAAGCCTTCGTATCGGGGGCCTGGACGTGGACCGCAGCCGCTCTCGGCGGAACTGGCACCTTGCTGTGGTGGGCGGCCGCCATATTTGCGCGGCGCGGGGTCAACCCCGATGGCAGGGTCGACCTCGCCCACGATGAGCGAGTTGATCGACAATCGAGCGCACCGAATCCGGACTATGAAACACCTGGTTCGCCGCCTTCACGACGGTGAATCGCCAAAGACCGTGCGGGAACAGCTTCGTGCCCTCATCGGGCAGAGCGACGCGGGAGAGGTCGCGGCGATGGAACAAGCGTTGCTGCAAGAAGGCATCGCCGTTTCCGAGCTGATGGGCATGTGCGACCTGCACTCCGAGGTCGTCGGCGATCTCCTGGTCGAGCGCGACCACGCAGAGTTGCTCGCGGGTCACCCGGTCGACGTCTTTCGCCGCGAGAACGAAGCGCTCGGCGCTCGTGCACGGCAGCTCGGCGCCGTCTTCGACGCATGGGCCGACCTCGACGACGCCGCATCCACCCTCGATGCGACCGCACTCGATCAGGCACGCGCGTCGTTCAACCTGCTGATGGATGTCGAAAAGCACTACACCCGCAAGGAGAACCTGCTGTTCCCGGTGCTCGAACGTCACGGCATCACGGGTCCCTCCAAGGTCATGTGGGGTAAGGACGACGAAGTGCGGGCCTCGATGAAGGCCCTCGGCGAAGCGCTCGGCGCGGGCACCATCACGGTCGAGGAATGGCGCGTCGTCAACGAAGCCGTCGCCCGGCCGGCCCTACGCGCCCTCGAGGGCATGATTCAGAAGGAGGAGCGCATTCTGCTGCCGATGTCCCTGCAGACCCTCACCGAGGGGGAGTGGGGCGAGATCTGGCGCCAGTCCCCCGAGATCGGCTGGTGCGAGGTCGACCCCGAAGGGCCCTATCGGCCGCCCGCGCCCCAACACGAACACGAGCCCAGCGCAGCTCCCAAGACGAGCGACGGCGCCATCGTCTTTCCCACCGGGGCGCTCGCAGTGGAGCAGCTCCAAGCGATCTTCAGCGTGCTCCCCGTCGACCTCACCTTCGTCGACGCCGACGACCGCGTTCGTTTCTTCACCGAGGGTCCCGACCGGGTGTTCGTTCGGCCCAAGGCGATCATCGGCCGCAAGGTCGAGCACTGCCACCCGCCATCGAGCGTGCACGTCGTCAAACAGATCGTCGACGACTTTCGCTCCGCCCGCCAAGACATGGCCGAGTTCTGGATCGAACTCGGCGAACGCTTCGTGCACATCCGCTACTTCGCGGTCCGCAACACCGACGGCGACTACCTCGGCACCCTCGAAGTCACCCAAGACGTGAGCCACCAGCGCGCGCTCACTGGAGAACGCAGGCTGCTGGCCTACGACTGAGTCCCTAGCAGGATGTCGGAGAACTCCCACGCACTGCATAACAGCGCCCTCTCCACGCAGAGCGTCGTTGCTCATCGGTCACTGGTGTCCAACCAGCTCCCTCTTCGCGCCTTGCTCTGCATGGCGATGACGCCGTTCTGCATACGCGCGAGGTCTCCGACACCCTGCTAGAACGACTCGGCGCCCATCAGCAACAAGAGCAGCGCTTTCTGAGCGTGCAGGCGGTTCTCTGCCTGGTCGAACACGACCGACCACTTGCCGTCCATCACGTCGTCGACCACTTCGTCGCCGCGGTGCGCAGGCAGGCAGTGCATGAAGATGCTGTCGTCCTTGCCGGTCTTGGCCATCAGCTCGGGCGTGACCGAGAACGGACGCAGGATCTCGATGAGGCGCTTGGCCTCCTCTTCCTCGCCCATGCTGACCCAGGTGTCCGTGTACACGACATCGGCGCCCTTGACGGCCGTTTCCACGTCGGTCTCGACCGCCACGCGGGTGCCCCACTTGGTCGCATCGGCCCGTGCTTTTTCGAGCACGCCTTGGTTGGGGCGAAGCGAGTCCGGGCATCCCACGACCACGTCCATGCCCGCACGCGGACCCGCCAACATCAGCGTATGCGCGACGTTGTTGCCCGCGCCGAGGTACACGAGCTTCTTGCCCTTGGTGGTGCCCAGCCGTTCGCGAATCGTCTGCAGATCCGCGAGGCCTTGGCACGGGTGGTAGAGGTCGGTGAGCGCGTTGACCACCGGAATCGAGCCGTGCTCGGCAAGACCGTCGACCTGCGCCTGCCCATAGGTACGAATGACGATCGCGTGAACGAAGCGCGAGAGCACCTTGGCGGTGTCGTGCACCGTCTCCCCGCGTCCCATCTGCATGCCCGTGCCGCCGGAACTGCTCAGCGCGAGCGCTTGCGCGCCGAGCTGGTTGATCCCCACCTCGAACGAAATTCGAGTCCGCGTGGATTGCTTCGCAAAGATCATGGCGATCGACTTGCCCTGCAACGCGTTCGTGTACTTGCCAGGCTCCGCCTTGACCGCGTCGGCGAGGTCGAGCAGGCGGGTGGTTTCGTCGGCGTCCAGGTCGAGCAGGCTGCGGAGGTGTCGCGTCATCGCGCGCTACTGCACCCGATCTGAAGGCGCTTGAAAAGCGGCGATTTCGAGTGTCGAAGGACCTCGGAATTCCGCCCGTTCTCGGCCAGTTCTCGTGCCCGCCCAACACTCGAGCCGGCCCGGGCCCGCGCGGCACCGCGCCATTCCCTGGGGCTCCCGGCGGCGCAGCCGCGGCCTGTCCCTCTACGACATTGGGCCAAACGCGGTATCTTCGGCGCTTCGTGGAGCCGCCCGTCAATCCCGCCTTCGCGGCGCTGCCGATCGCAGCGTTCGTGGCGGACACGTCCGCGGTCGTCGTGGACGTGAGCCCCGCGTGGGAGGAGACGCTCGCACTCCCTCGCTCCGAGGTCGTCGGGCGGGTGCTCTGGGAGTGCTTGGGGGGCGATCTCGGCGCGCAACTCGAAGCGCGATGGAGCGAGTTCGTCACCACGCGAACGCCGCTGAGCGTCGAGGGCCCGGTGACACCGCCCGCGCTCGCCACGGCGCCGCGCTGCTGGCATCTCCAAGCGCGACATGGCCACGGGCAGGTCGTCGGCCTGCTGCGTGACGTGACCGCCCAATGGCAACGTGTGCAGCTGCATCAGCGATTATCGGCGTGGTCCCGCCGACTGCAGCAGGCCGCGACGTTCGGCGAACTCGTCGACCTTGCCGAAGCCGAAGCGAAGGAGGTCACCCCCTACCGCAGCTTCTGGCTGTTCATTCGGCCCCATGCCGAGAGCCCCGTCGCTCGGCGGCTCGCCTCCAGTGGAGACGCAGCGGAAGCACAGTGGGAACACCTCCCCGAGATCGTCATCGCAGACGATCAGGTCGCGGTCGAGGTCTGCGAGGGCGACCACACGGTCATCATCGAGGACGCCCGCACGGATCCGAGAACGAACAAGGACACCGTTGCAGCCCTCGGCAGCCGCACGAGCATCAACGTTCCTCTCCTGCTGCTCGATGAAAGGCTCGGCGCCTTCGGCATGGGGACGTTCGGTGACGAAGGGGTCCGCGTGCCCACGCCGTTCGAACTCGAAATCATCGAGGCCATGGCAGCACACATCGCGGTGGCAGCCGGGCGCCTACGGTTTCTCGCAGAACGCCAGCGCGCAGAGGAAGAACGCCGCGGTCTCGAACTCCGCATGTTGCGGCTGCAGAACCTCGAGAGCCTCGGCGTACTCGCCGGCGGAGTCGCGCACGACGTCAACAACCTGATGACGGCCGTGATCGGCAACATCGAGCTCGGTCGTCGTGCCGTTCCTCCCGGCAGCGATGCCGAGACCTCGCTCCGCCACGCCTACGTCGCAGCCATGCGCACCGCGTCCTTGGCCGAGCAAATGCTCGCCTACGCGGGCAAGGGTGCGGTGCGGCGCGAGTCGGGGGACCTGCACGAGATCGCGGGAGAGACCCTCGCCCTCGCACGCGTCAACGTACCCAAGGGCGTCCTGCTCGAGCTCCGCGGCGCGCCGCACTGTGTCGTGCAGGCCGATCTCACCCAGCTGCGACAGCTCCTGATGAACTTGATCACCAACGCGGGGGAGGCGATCGGCAGTGAACGACACGGCACAGTGTCCCTCACCCTCGCCCGTCGAGCACTCACCCACGTCGAGCTCGAAAGCAGCCTGCTGGAGACCGCCGAACCCGGCGAGTTCGTCGTTCTGGAGGTGGTCGACGACGGCGAGGGCATGGACGACGACACACGCGCCCGACTCTTCGATCCGTTCTTCACCACCAAGATGACCGGACGAGGTCTGGGCATGTCGGCCGCGTTGGGCATCGTTCGCGGGCACGGCGGTGCGGTCTGGGTGGAGTCCACGGTCGGCGAAGGCTCCACGTTTCGCGTGGCGCTACCCGCCGCCCCCATCGAGGACGACGCCCCGGCACCCACGCCAGAACCTCCGCCGAGTCCCCCCGCACCCGCCGAGTTGGCCGTGCTCATCGCCGAAGACGACGACACGATTCGCCGACTCACCCGGCTCACCCTGCAACGGTCCGGGATCGAGGTCATCGAAGCCAGAGATGGCAAGGAGGCCGTGGAGCTCTTCCACGCCAACGTCGACCGCATCGGCATGGCCTTGCTCGACTCCCTCATGCCCGGCCTCAGCGGCAAAGAGGTCATGACCGAGATCCGCCGCGCACGCCCCGACTTTCCGGTCGTGATCTGCAGCGGCTACATTCAGGATCCCTCCCTGGTCGGGGATGAGCAGCCCACCGCGCTGCTCGGCAAGCCCTGGGAGCCCGCCGACCTCGTGCGCACCGTTCAATCCGCGCTCGCGGGCGACGACTGAATGAGGCATCGTCCGCCCCGATGGGTCGCCTGACCTGCTACCGCTGCTTTCGCCCCCGCGTGGCCTGCATCTGCGGCATGGTGCGCCCCGTCGACAACCGCACCCGGGTGCTCATCGTGCAGCACCCCCGCGAACGCCTGCATCCGTTTGGCACCGCACGCATCGCCCGACTCGCGCTGTCCAACGTCGAAGTCGCGGTTGCCCGCGCCACCGACGGGGAGATTCGCTCCGCCCCACGCGTGCTCGAACGCGCCGCCGTGCTCTACCCCGGACCGAACGCGACGATGCTCGGCGAAGACGACGCGGTCCAACTCGACACGCTCGTGGTCATCGACGGTACCTGGCCGCAGAGCCGCAAGCTGCTTCGCGTGAGCCCCTGGCTGGCGGAGCTTCCCCGCGTGGCGCTCAATCCACCGCGGCCCGCGGGCTACCGCATTCGTCGAGCCAAACACCCCGAGCGCGAAGTCAGCACGATCGAAGCCATCGCCTATGCACTGGGGCACCTCGAGCCCGAAACACCCGGTATCACCGGGTTGGTCGAGGATTTCGACCGCGTGATCGATCATCAGATCGAGCTGCAAGGCCCCGCCAACAAACCTCGGTTTCGAAAGCCCAAGCCGTGACGGCCACCGCTAACGCAATTCAACTGCATTAAACTCCGCAGGGTGAAAGGGTCGCGGCGCTCCCCAAAAAAGCCGTGAAACTCCCATACCCATCGGTGGGTCCAACGGCGCGCACTGGGGACGCCCCCGGCTCAGGTGCCCATGACCCACCCCTTTCTCCGAAGAACCTTTCTGCAGGGCGCTACTGCCGGTAGCGCAATCCTGACGGTGCCTGGCTTTCTCGCGGGCTGTGCCAAATCGCAGCAGACGGGCGCAACGTCTACGCCCGCAGCCCTCACCACCGCGCCGCCGCCCGCCAACCCCTTCGAGACCTGGTTCGGGATCGACGAAGCTGCGGTGCGCAAGGCAATGACGGCGCTGACCTCTCGTGGCGCCGACCATGCAGACATCTACTTTCAGCACTCGCGCAACAACGCAGTCGTCTACCAGGACGGCATCATCGCGCGTGCCAGCACCGACGTGATGCAAGGCGTCGGCATGCGCGTGGTCATCGGCGACAAGGTCGGGTACGCGTACACCGAGGAGCTCACCCCCGAAGCACTCGAACGCACCGCCAAGAGTGCCGCGTTGTTCGCCAAGGGCTCTCCCGTCGCCCCGCCCGAATCCTTCGCCGCAGTCGGTCGCCCCGACCGATATCGCTTGGAGGTCCCGTGGTCGCAGGTCGGTGTCGACCGCAAGCTGCCGCTGATTCAGAAGGTCGCAAAGATGGCGACCGACTCGGATCCGTCGATCGAAAAGGTCTCGGTGCGCTGGACCGACGGCGAAGAGCGCGTCCTGATCGCGACCCTCGACGGCAAGCTCGTCACCGACGAACGTCCGATGACGCGCCTGAGCATCGAACTCACGGCGCGCAAGAACGGCCAAACCCAGTCCGGTGGCTCCAACCTCGCGGCCCGAGGCAGCATCGACTTCTACACCGACGAGCGCCTGAAGACCGTGGTCGAAGAGGCGCGCGACCGAACGCTGGTGCTGTTCGATGCCCGCCGCCCCACCGCGGGCGAGCTGCCCGTGGTGTTGGCCGCAGGCGCCAGCGGCATCCTGCTGCACGAGGCGATCGGCCACGGAATGGAGGCCGACTTCAACCGCAAGGACGTCTCGATCTACTCCGAGATGCTCGGCAAGAAGATCGCCCCCGACTTCGTCACCATCGTCGACGACGGCACGATGGACAACGAACGCGGCTCCCTCAACATCGACGACGAGGGCAACGAAGCCCAGCGCACCGTGCTCGTTCAAAACGGGGTGCTGGTCAGCTACCTGCACGACCGCATCAGCGCCCAACACTACGGCGTGGCGCCCACGGGTTCGGGCCGCCGCGAGTCCTATCGGCACGCCCCCCTGCCCCGCATGCGCGCCACCTACATGGAAAACGGCCCGCATAGCCGCGACGAGATCATCAGCTCGGTGAAGAACGGCATCATCGCCGAGACGTTCACCAACGGGCAGGTCCAGATCGGCGCCGGCGACTTCACGTTCTACATCAAGAACGGCTGGCTCATCGAAGACGGCAAGGTGACCGCCCCGATCAAAGACACCAACATCATCGGCAACGGCCCCGAGGCGCTGCGCAAGGTCACCATGGCCGCCAACGACTCCAAACTCGACACCGGCGGATGGACCTGCGGAAAGGACGGACAGGGTGTGCCCGTGTCCCAAGGACTGCCGACCGTGTTGGTCTCCGGCATGAACGTGGGAGGTGAGAACCGTGCCTGATGCACTTCTCGAAGCCGCCGAACGCACCACGGCCCTGGCCACCAAGGCTGGAGCACAGGGCGCGTTCGCATCCATGAGTCGCTTTCGAAGCGTGTCGCTGGAGGTCCGCGACCTCGAGCTGGAAAAGGTGCAAGAGAGCACCGACACCTCGCTGCAGCTGCAGCTGTACGTCGACGGTCGGTACTCGGGACACCGCACCAACGACCTCGACCCCGACGCGCTGGCCTCGTTCGTCGAGCAGGCCGTGGCCCTCACGCGAGCGCTCGAAGTCGACGAGTACCGCCAGCTCCCCGACGCGTCGCTCTACGCCAAGTCCGTGGCCGACCTCGGCCTGCACGACCCGGCCGTCGAAGCCCAGAGCCTCGATGCCCGTCTAGACCGCGCAATGGCCGTCAACGCACGCCTCGCGGGCAAAGACAAGGTCATCTCCGCCAGCTCGTCGGTCTTCGACGGCTACGGCGAAAGCGGAGCCGTCAGCTCCAACGGATTCTCGGGGATCTACAGCGGGACCATGACCGGCATGTTCGGCAACGTCACCTTGCGTGGCGAAGGCGACACCCGGCCGGAGGGCGGATGGGGCATAAGCTCCCGTCACCTCGCCACGCTGCTCTCGCCCGATAAAATCGGCGACGAGGCGATGTTCCGTGCACGCCGACGCTTGGGCAGCAAGAAGGGACCCACCACCAAGACCACGATGATCGTCGACCGCGACGCGGCGCGGTCGCTGGTGATGCGCCTGATCGGCCCCGCCAGCGGTGGCGCGGTGCAGCAAGGCCGCTCGATGTGGGTCGACAAACTCGACCAGCAGCTCGTCAGCGACAAACTCAGCATCGTCAGCAACCCGCTCATTCAGGGTGCCGTGGGCTCCCGCCCCTTCGACGATGAAGGCCTGGCCGGGTTCGAAATGCCGGTCATCGAACGCGGCGCGCTGAAGAACTACTTCCTCGGCACCTACGTCGCGCGCAAGCTGAAGACCAAACCCACCACCGGGAGCTGGGGCAACATCGTCGTCGCACCCGGTCGCCGCAACCTCGACACCATCATCAAAGACGTCGGCGAAGGCATCTACGTCACGTCGTGGCTGGGCGGCAACGCCGACCCCACCACGGGCGACTTCTCCTTCGGCCTGCGCGGTCATCTCGTCGAAGGCGGCAAGGTGGGCGCCCCCGTCGGCGAGATGAACGTCACTGGCAACCTGCTGGCGTTGTTCCGCGACCTGCAAGAGGTGGGCAACGACCCTTGGGAGCACTCGATGCTCCGCGTCCCCACCCTGGTCTTCCGCAACGTCCAGTTCAGCGGCACCTGAGCGGCGTCAGGCCGCGCGCCGCTGACGACGACGCAAGCCCACCAGGACGATGAGCGCCCCCAGCGGCCCCCATGGTCCGGGCTGAGGCGTGCTGCATCCGCAGCCGCCGTCGTCACCATCCCCATCGGCGCCAGGCGTTCCGCTCGTCGCCCCGTCGGTGGGATCGGTGCCCGACGAGTCGTCGTCGGGCTCACCGGTCGAGTCCCCGCCACCGTCGCTGTCAGTGCCCGTGGTGGGGTCGGGAACGTCGGGGACCTCGGCGTTGATGCCGATGATCACCGGCTCCGAGACACCTTCGTTGCCAGCCCAGTCGACGGCGTGACCCACGAGGGTGTAGACGCCGTCGGGGAACGGCACGTCCGGAAAGACATACGGCGGATAGGTCTCTCGGACCGGCTGCTCCATCCCCTCGATCTCGATCCACACTTCCTCGACCCCGTAGCCCGCATCCACGGCGGCGACCTCGATCGAAACCAGCGCACCGGTCTCGAACTCTTGGCCCTGCATTGGATTGACGATGGTGACCTCGGGCGGGTCCTCGTCGGTCGAAACGTCGAACGCGTCGCCACAGGTCTCGGAAGGGCCGGTGGAGGGGGTGCCGTCGCACATGTTCCCCCAGTCGCCCACGGGAGTGGAGCCACCCGCGAAAAACCCAGTGCAGTTGGGGGTCGGGTTCCAGGTGCCGTCGATGTCGTGACAGGGCGTGATGTCGATCTTCGAGGTCTCTTCGATCCAAGGGACCGCGGGATGCATCAGAGCATGGGTGCCGGTGGTTTCGTCGCATCCAGGCAGGCCGGTCGAGACCATGGAGATGGCACGATAAGAGCCGTCGTCCATCGCCAGGTAGGCGGTGCCTCCGGAGTCGCCTTGGCAGGTGGTCACCCCGGTGCCCTGGGCACCGATCTGAGCGGTGCTGCCCAATGTGGAGACGATGATCGTGGGCCCCCAGCGCTTGGTGCCCGCACTGCCAACGTTGGAGTCGCCATAGCCGACGACAAACACCTCCTGGTCTGCCTGAATGAGCTCGGTCTCACATCCATACGCGGGTGGCGTGAACGGGATGTCGAGCATGGGTTCCTCCAGGATGCAGAACGCCCAGTCTTGAGCCTGGTTGGTGATGCCCAGGTAGTCCGGGTTGATCACACAACGCTCGGTTCGCACGGTGATGGCCTGCGTGGAGCTCTCACCGAACCGGATCCGCTTGTCGCCATCACCACAGTGCGCGGCGTAGGTCACGACGCGCGGGTGTACCAGTGCGCCGGTGCATAGACCTCCGCCACCCGTGACCGCGACCGTGGTCGGCCACTGACACACCTCGGCCGGGGTTCCCCCGTAGACCTGGGGCTCGACCGACTCGATGCCGACCTCCGCAGGTGCAGCCGCGGCATCAGGGGCGAAGGCCAGGACTCCCAGGGCACACAGCGCAGGCACAGGTCTCATGCGCCGAGTCTACGCCTCACGAGCGAACGAGACTGCGACAAACGTGCGCAGCCGTGGGCGACTCACGCGCTCTCGAGCACCGCGTTGGCGAGATCGTCGAGCTCGGGTCCGTGGCGCGGGTGGAACCCCGGAGCGAGATACCGCAGCGCGATCAGCAGGGACTTGGGGAACAGGCGCTCCCGCGTCAACAGGATTCGGCCCGCTTCGGCCAACGTCTCGCGCTCGAGCAGCGACCCCTCATGGGCGAGCAATGCGACCGTCGCAGTCGTCGAGATGCCCGACAGAATGACGTACGCGACCAGCAGTCCTCCCACGCGGAGCGCGTAGTCGTCGTCGACTTCCGACAAGACATCGTAGGCGACCGCGCGGTGCTCGATCTCCTCGGCCGCATGCCACTCGAACAACTCGCGCATCACGGGATGTGCTTCGGCGAGGAACTGCTCGCGCAAGCCAATCTCGGCCAGCAGCGCCGTGAAGTGCTCGAGGCCCGCGGTGATCGACAGCCGCCACCGATGACTGAAGCGCGGCTCGAGCACACGACGAATCACGAACGCAATTGCGCGCTCGATACGTTCCGCGGGAAAGCCCTGCTCACTGAGGTTATTGATGTACTTGCGGTGCTCGATTGCGTGCTGGGCTTCCTGACGAATGAACGCCTCGGCCTCGGCGCGCAAGCGAGGGTCTTCAACCTGCGGAAGCGCCGCCTTGATCGTGCGAATGAAGAACATCTCGCCCGGCGGGAACGCAAGGGTGAAGCTATTGAGCAAATGGGAACGGAATGCGCTCCCCGCAAGCCAGTGGCGTGGAATACTGGCTGGAAACTCGAACCGCGGCTGCCGCGGCGTCACAACACCCATGCCTACAGAATAGACGACGCGGGTCGCTAAAGCCCGTCGCGTGAACACCACAGAAGCGCGCGGCCCCGAGTCCTCCGGGATCTCCGGATCAGTCGAGCCACGACAGGGCTCTCCCTTTCGATCGCTCTTCGTCGAGCAACCGACGTCTATAGCCCGCAGGCGGAGAGGGCATCACTGCACGAGCCGCTGGCCAGGATTGGATCCGTGCACTCCTGCAATGCGGCGTACTCCGCGGCGCACTCGGCTGCGGCGCAGCGGCCGGGGCCTCCGGCCATCAGCAGACTGTTGACGAAGCAATCCTGGAGGCAGGCGTCGACGTCGAGCAGGGCGGCACCGCAGGCGAGCGCGGTGCATTCGACGGTGGACTCCACGGCGCACGCGCGGCAGCCGAACGAGGCCTGCTCGCAGCTGAGCAGGCAGTCCACGGGCGACGAAGGATCACAGTCGCAAGATGCGGTGGGATCGCACTGCGTCTCGCTGGCGGTGACGGCGGGTGAGAATGGGGAGACCACGCTCATGTACAGCAAGCACATCTCATCGAGGGTGCCGTCGCCCCAACCGACGTCGACGGGCTCTCGGGGCTCGCCATCGACGATGGGCTGGTTTTCGGCGGAGTTGTCGTAGGTGCACGCCAGCTCGACCGCATCGCCCGGCTGTACCTGGACAAACTCGTCCATCACGTAGGCCTGCTGCCAATTGAAATCCCAGCGGGGAATGTCGAGCAAACATGCCTGGTCGCCGGACTGCGTTTCGAGGCGGCCTTCGATGCGCTGACCGAGGAGATGCATGTGTCCCGCCAGCTGGCGCACCACGATCGTTTCGTCGCTGTAGTTGGTGAACCGCTTCGTCATCCGGACGTCGGACTCACCCGCGGGGATGTCGAGGTCGAGCACCGCCAGAGGGCGCGCCGAGACCAGCTGCTCGGGCGGCACGTCCGTGAGCTGCAGCCGAAGCTCGGTGGTGTCCTCCTCGGGCTGCCCCGCCTGGGCGCTGTAGTGCACCTGCATCACGATGGGGCTCCCGGCCAGGATGCGCACGGCCATGTCGTCGGGCATCGTTTGAACGCCCTGCCCGGGCACCCACGCCGCGAGCTGGGTCGGAAAGCCCACCGCAAAGCTCGCGGCCGCATCGTCATCCACAGGCACGGGCCCCCCGAAGCAGCTGTAGCCGGGCCGCTCATCTTCGACCGTAGCGGCTTCGACGTCCGCAGCCAGCGAAGGATCCAACGCGTAGACCAAGACGTGGTGCACCTGTGGCGAGCCCGGAACGATCTGCGCGGCCTGCAGATACAGGTCCTCGCCGAAGTCCAACCCGTCGAGCACGAAACACCGGTAGTCGTCCGACGCCTCGGCGCTCGCAACATAGCCGGGCGGAACCCGAGCCGCGTGGGTCGACTCGAGGTCCGCATCGGGGGCGACATAGGGGTGAGCGTTGGCCGGGTCGCCCGATGGGGTTTGAGCATCGACCCAGTCCCGAAAGCGTTCGATGTGCTCCGGCGGCATGACCCGCGCGTCCGCGAGAGGCCTGCAGTCTGGATCCGGGGACCATGGCGGCATGGTTCCGGCCTCCATCACGGCTGCCGCGGCGACGGCCACCGATGACACCGCCTCGAAGTCGTCCAACACATACGGGGCACTCCCGCGCCCGTCGTGACATCCCAGGCAGTGCTCCTGCACGATCAACTCGACGTCGCCGTAGTAGACGACCTCATCTTGGACCGGCGCGTTCTCGGTACCGCACCCCGAGAGCAGGCCGACACAGCAAAGGGCGAGCAATGACGGGGGAAGCCGCAGATTCATCGTGACCACTGCACGGCAGCCTGCGCCGCACGGTTTCGAGACTCCATGACAGGTCATGACGAACGCCGCGCCTGTCATGGGCTGTCATGGCCCGGGGCACATCGCCCGCCTACACTCGCCGCGGTCGATGCTCTCGTTGATGTTACTCCTGAGTCTGCAACTCGGACCCGCGACCGAGGAGGCGAGTGTCGCGAGCACCGAGGGTGCCCCTGCCAAACGAGGGCCCTCGCGCGCCGGGCCCTACCACCTCGACCTGCAGGTTCAGACCGACTTCCCCGTCGCGATCGGCGGGCGCATCAGCGCCGAGTTTCCCTACCGCATCCAGCTCTCGACCGGGCTCGGAACCCTCCCGGGCCCCTACGTCGACGTGATCAACGCGGTCGTCGTCGCGGCAGGAGGCTACGACGACGCCACGGCCGACGTCATTCGGAGCGCCCTGGCCTCTTCGCTGGTCTGGCGCACCCACGTGGGCTGGCGCCCGCTTGCGAAACGCGGGTGGTACGTCGAAGGCGGCTACGGGCTGGTCACGCTGGGCGGCGGCATCACGGGCCAAGAGGTGCTCGTGCTGCTCACCGAAGGTACCGCCCCGTCCGAAGGAGGTCCCGGCGGACGCACGCTGCTCGACTACGACGTCCGCTCCACCTTGCACATGGTCGACGTGGAGACCGGCTGGCGCTGGTTGCTGTGGCGCGACCGCATCGTGCTTCGAGCCGCACTGGGCTTCGCAGGCACCGTCGGCGCCAAGACGACGATGCAGCCTCGCGACGCGACGCGACTGACGGACTCCGATGCCCTGCAAGCGCTCGCCCGAGAGGGCGAGGCCTACCTCGACGACATCTACACGAGCTACGTGTTCACCCCCGTCGTCTCGGTGGGTGTCGGATATCGGTTCTTCTAGCCGAGCGAACCACGTGATAGCGCCGGCCTGCCCACCGCGGAGGGCCGGCGTTTGTCGTGGTTCGCCAGCGTCTCCGAGGCTGTCATGGCCTGTCATAGCCGGTCATGGAGCCGAACGGCCGACGGGGTCAGGCTGACTTCGAGGACAACCGATGAAGTCGTACCACCACTCCACGACCCGCCGACTCTCCCCCCTTGCGAACGTGCCTGCAGTGCTGCTCACGCTGGGCCTGCTGACCCCTGGATGCTTCGACTCCGGGACGAACGAAGGCAGCGGGTCGACGGGTGAAGACGCCTCCACCGGGTCGGTCGAGGACCCCACGACCGGACAGACCGGGGACGAGACCACCGGCAGCGCCGACGAGACCACCGGCAGCGCCGACGAGACCACCGGCAGCGCCGACGAGACCACCGGCGACGGTGAGACGACCGCGGGCGAAAGCGGGAGTACGGGCGAGCCTCCCGATCCCGTGTGTGGGGACGGCGTGGTCGAAGGCACCGAAGCGTGCGACGACGAGGGCGAATCCGAAGACTGCAACGCCGACTGCACCGCAGCGACGTGCGGCGACAGCATCATCAACGCAGCCGCGGGCGAGACCTGCGACGAGGGCGAAGACACCGACTTCTGCAACGCCTGCGCCCTCGCGCCCGACCTCACCTTGAGCGGCATGCACGTGCTGGACACCGATGCGGGCACGATCGACGGCGTCCCCGCGGAAGGATGGAACGACTCCGAGGCATCGCTGTTCCTCACCTCCTTCACCCTGGAGCAGGACGCTCATCTGCGGGCCATCGGCAGCAACCCGCTTCGCATTCACGTCAGCGGAGACATCGTGATCGACGGCACACTCGACCTCTCCGGCGAACGCGGTGGCATTCCCGGTGAGACGACCCCCGACTGCAACACGGCTGGCCAGGGCGGAGCCCCCGGGGCAGGCGGTTTTGCCGGAGGCGCCGGAGCAGGCTTCGGCGGAAGCGGAACCCAGGACGGCGCACCAGGAGAGGCACCCGGTGCACCCGCGGGTGGGGGCGTTGCGTCGACAGCGACCGACATCACGTTCGTTGCAGGCGGCGGTGGAGGTGGTGGCCATGCGTTTGCCGGGCAGCCCGGCAGCGCGCCAGTGGACAGTGGGGCCATCGGTGGAGCCGGCGGTGCCATGCACAGCAGCCTTCCGCCGCTCATCGGCGGAGGCGGAGGCGGAGGCGGAAGCGTCGAGGTCGACCTTCTAGGAGGGCTGGCCCTCGAGGACGACGAAGGCGCGGGCGGAGGCGGGGGTGGGGGCGCGGTCACACTCGTCTCGGCCACGTCGATCGTCGTCGCTGGGCAGATCGACGTAACAGGAGGGATCGGAGGCGGCAACATCGAGGGCGGCGTATGCACCGAGGCGATGGGCAAAGGCGGGGGTGGTGCCGGAGGAACGATTCACCTCGCGGCACCCAGCATCGACACAGGCGCAGGCATCCTCGCCATCGACGGTGGCCTGGGCGGGCTCGCACTCAACCCCGACAACAACGCGCTCAACGGCGGCGATGGTTCCGAGGGCAGACTCCTCGTGGAAGAGACCGACTGACCCTCGATCGGCTAGCCGATCGATACGGCGCCGGTCCCGATGCGAACGCTTCTCGAAGACCGGCGACGCTCGACGAGCTTGGTCGCGCCTTGAACTCCCGCGGCGCTGAGTTCTTTGCGAGCCCGATAGATCTCGGTGTTGAGCCGAAGGTCGTCGATGCGCAGCATCTGGCACACGTCCTCGACGTAGCGCCAGCCGTGTTCGGTCGGCGGCACTTCGGGCAACGTCGTGTCTTCGAGCCGAGCCCGGGCCAAGAGCAAGAGCATCGAGTGGTGGCTGCGCGAACCCAGCGTCTGCCACCGCCCCGCCTGCTTGAGCGAGAGCGCGACGTCCTCTTCGTCGCTGGACACGGTGAGCTTGAGCTCGACGAGGTCGAACACCGGAGCGCCGACCTCGGCATCGACGGTGCGGTCGAGGACCTCCGGCAGATGCAGCACCCAGGAGCGCTCCCCGACCGTGATGACCTCGCCATCGGTGACGGCCCGAGTTTCGCCGTCGACCTCCGCGAGCCAGCCGCCTTGAAGGTCCTCGAACACCGTGGCCCTCGGTTCGTCGACGGACGGAAGCGCGAGCAAGCCCGCCTCGGCCATGACCACCGAATCGATTCCTTCGACAGCGGTCGCGACAGGAGGTCCGTCGTCGGCCAGCCTCCAGCCATCACCCGGGCCCCCGAACGAGAGTGCATCGCCGCGGTTCAACGCGCGCACGCCTCCCGTATCGAGACGACTGTCGTTGACGAACGTGCCGTTGCGGCTGCCGAGGTCCCGAACCTCCCAGCCCTTGCCCGTCCACACGACCGTGGCGTGCTCGCCCGAGACCCTTCGGTCGGCGCTGCGCAATGCACAGTGAGCGGCTCGCCCCACGAGACAACGCGACGGCAACGTCAGCCTCCGTGAAGTGCCCACCTTCTCCAGCCAGGCCATGCGCCGAGTCTATCCATGAGACCATCGCCTTCCAAGCGCCCAGGTTCTTCGATGATCGCCCTCCCTCAGAACGACCCCTCCCCGACGCGCGATTCCGAGATTGCCGAACGCCGAACTCGCTACGCGTGGGACCACGACTACCTGCCGCCGTTCCCATTTCTGCACATCCCGTACATCGCTGGAACCGGCGTATTGTCGATCTACGACGTGCTTGCGGGGTCATTTGCGGGACTGCCCGCCGAAGAGCAAGCCAGCGGCGACTGGTTGATCCGCAAGACCCTGGGCGCGGGTCCGGCCATCTACGAGCTGCTCGAACGAGTCCCCCGCGCGCAATGGCTCGGCCTGGCCAAACAGAGCCGCATCATCGCCAAGGAGAAGGTGCCCTCCTGGGTCGCGCACTCCCTGCGAGAGCTCATTCCCGAGCAGGGACAAGGGAGGTTCCTGCGAACCCGGATCCCCAACGCGGAGCAACTCGTCGCGGCGCTGACTGACCTGCTGCTGCGCAGCGTCGACGAGCTCAGCACTTGGGTGCTGCAAGAGGGTACCGGCAGCCGCTTGGGCGACGCCGTCGACCGCCTCGAAGACAACGTCGAGCGTGTGGCCGTGAACGAGCGCGGCGGGTTGAGTCTGCCGGGGCCCGAGCAGGTTGCCGACATCCTGCAGGGGTTCGTCAAGGACAGCGTGAATGCAGTCGTCGACTCTGCCCGCAACAGCGCACGACAGTTCACGGGCCGAGATGATGCCCCCGAGCCGCTCGACCCTCAGCCCGGACGCGCCGCCGACCCCTACCTGCCCGACGACATCAAACGCATCATCGCGCCGGCGGAGCTGTTCGTCCGGTTCATGGCCAAGATGCGCCACTTTCACACCGTCGGACTCGATGGCACCGTGCAGCTCGCCGACCTGGTGACGGAGCTCGATCTTCCCACGGGTCCCAACCCCACCCTCGACGACGGCGAGTTCGGACGCCGCGCGGTCATGGGCACCAACCCGGTCGTGCTCACACGAGTGCGTGACGCCACTGGCATCCCCGACGGGTTCGCGGTTCGCGATGATCACCTGCGCGCCGCCCTCGGAGCGCTCGGCCTGTCGCGAGATGCCGCCGGCTCGGCCACATTGGCTGAGGCTGCAACGCAGGGCCGACTGTATGTCGCCGACTACGAGATCCTCGCGGACATTCCCTGCCAAGACGGTGTCGACCTCGACTTCTTCGGGCAACCTCTCCCCGAGACCACCGCACGCCAACGCTACCTTCCCGCACCCTACGGGTTGTTCTATCGCTGGGGCGAAGGTGCAGCCTCCGGGTTGTGGCCGATCGCGATCTCGCTGGGGCGAGACGCCGAGGCCTATGAGGTCTTCACGCCCGCCGACGATGCCGAGGTGTGGAGCCGCGTGAAGGCGCTGTACCTGTGCGCCGACTTCAACCACCATGAGATGGCAACCCACCTGGCGGGCGTGCACTTCTGGCTGGAAGGGTTTGCCGTCGCAACCGCCCGCACCCTGCACGTGGACCATCCGGTCTCGGTGCTGCTGGGGCGCCACATGGAGCTGCTGCTTTGGAACAACTTCCTCGGCCGCCAAACGCTCACCAACCCCAAGGGGTTCACCGAACAACTGCTGTCCGGTCGTCTCGAAGACGGCAGCGTGGAGATCATGCGCCGGCACTATCGCACCATGGAGTTCGGCGACCTGCACTTCCCACGCGAGCTCGCCAAGCGAGGCGTGGACGACCGCGATGCGCTTCCCGTGTACCCATTCCGCGACGACGGCCTGCGCATCTGGGACGCGCTGCGAACCTTCGTGGCCGAATACGTCGCGCACTACTACCCGGACGCCGACAGCTTCGCCGGGGATGACGAGCTGCGCGCCTGGGTGGCCGAGCTTCGTGATCCCTCCGGCGCCCACGTGGCCGGCTTCCCCGAGGCAATCGAAGACACCGAGGTCCTCACCGACGTGCTGACGTCGCTCATCTTTCGATCGAGCGCCTTTCACAGCGGCGTCAACTACGGCCAGTTCGACCTGCAAAGCGACCCCAGCCATGTCCCGGGCGCCCTGTATGCGGACCCGCGAAAGGTTCGGGAAACGCCGATGGCCGAGTACCTCCCAGGTGGCGAGACCACCCTGACCCAGGCTGGGGTCATGTATGTGCTCGCCGACCTGCGCGGAAGCTGCCTCACCGACTACAGCCTCGACTGGTTCGAGGATCCCGCGGTGTGGCCCATGGTGGCGCGGCTGCGGCAACGTCTCGATGTCGTCGAGCGGGAGATCGAGCTCGAGAACAACACCACCCGAACCGACCGCCCCTACGACTACCTACGGCCGTCGCTCGTCACCACCACCGCCAACGTCTGACCCGAACTCGAATCCCGGCGTGTGTGCGGCTGCCCATCGCGCCGGGTTTCGAACCCCGCGCGCCGCGATGGCGTCGAACGCTGCGCTCGACGGTCCCTCGAGCTGCTGCAACCGCAGTTGGCAAAGCTCTTCGCGAAGCTCCAGGCCCAGCGCAGCGAAGTGCTCGGCGGCCTCTTCCAGCAGGGTCCGCGCACGATCCGAATCGCCCTCCAACGCCGCGAGTGCGGCGCGCAGCTGCGTGGCTTCAGCGCGCGCATCCCTGCGGTCGAGCTTGCGCAACCCCGCCACGGACCGGTCGACTTCCTTGCGAATCCGCTTGGACGCTCTCGACGTGCGATCGGTGGACGAGGCCAACATCGCCACGGCACAAGCCCCCTTGCGGCTGAGCAACTTGCACTTCACGAATGGGGAACGGCCGAGTCCCGAGCGCTCCAGCTTGGGCACCAGCGCTTGCATGCGATCCCAGGCGCGGGCTTCTTTGGCCTGATAGAGGTCGATCAGGCACTGGCTCAACGTCGAGACGAAGTGCGTGTAGTGGAACCCACCCGCTTCGGGAATCTCGACGTAGTGTTTGCGTGCGCGCTCCGGTCGGTCTTCGGCCAGCGCACTCAGACCGAGGAAAAGGTGCGCACCGTGAGCGGCGTGCGTGTCGCTGAGGGACTCGGCGCGGTGCAGCGCATCCCGAGCAACATCCGCCAGTTTGCGCATCGCCCCCCGCTCGCTGAGCGTCTCGCAGAACATCGACATCGCCACCGAGACCTCCCACCCCACGCCCGTGCAGTCGGACTCGAAGCGCTCGATCGCCGTTTCGAACGCAGCGCCCGCCGCCGTCGCCTCTCCGCGTTGCAGCTGCACGTACCCTTCGAGGTAGTCCACGTACGCGTGCAACTCCGGGTCGTCGGACGCCTGCGCCTGCGCACCGTAGCGTTCGAACAACGCGACCCCTCCGGGCAGGTCCATCGCTCGCAGCTGCGCGGCAAAGAACATCCCGATCTTCGCGATGCGTCGTGGTTCCCCCAACGCCAGCGCCAGCCTCATCCCATGCACCGCGAAGTACAGACCGCGGACATGGTCGACCGACGACAGCCCCCGCACGCCCGTCCAACACGTATCGACCTGCGAAACACGACGCGCGTCGTACGGAGCCGGCTTTGGTCGTCCGCGTTGCACCGCGACGAGCGAAAGATCCCGGAAGACGGCCGCCATCGTCGCGCCGGGGCGCTCGGGCCAGCGAAGCCCATCTCGACGAAGCACGTCCTGCAACGCCGCAATGCCGCGGTCGAGATGCCCAGAGATCATCCACTGCTCGGCTGCCCGGCGTAGGTCATCGTGCCGACCGCTCTCCCCGGCCAGCGCCTGGAGGATCGGCGCCGCTTCGGCTCCCTTGCCGCAATGAATCAGTGCGTCGGCCCGGCGCCGCAAAACCCCGTCCCGCCTCGGGTCGTCTTCGGCCAGGCTCGAAAGCACCGATGCGAGCAGCGCGGCCGCGCGTTCGAATGCCAGCGTCTCCTCTGCCGCATCCGCGGCCAGCAATGCATGATCGCCAGCCTTGCGCGTCTCCCCGGCGGCCTCGAAGTGCCTCGAAACACGCTCGTGATCCGTCGGCACGCGGGCTTCGAGTGCAGTGGCAAGCCGCCGGTGTCCATCTCGGTGTCTTTCTTCGCCGAGGACCTCCAGCAGCGTCGCGCGGATCCGGTCATGGTAGGTCTCCGCCGCCTGTTCGCGCATGCGAACGAGATGCGCGGCTCGGAGCGCATCCAGGGCTGCAAACGTCCGCGGGCCGAGGCCGCTCGCATCTCCCAGCGTTCCCTCCTCGACCGGCCGCCCTGCGATCGCCACCAACTCGAGCACCCGCCGCGCGTCCGAGGGCAGAGAATCGACCCGGGCACGCAGGGCTTCCGCCAAACCCATCCAGAGGCTGGCACTTCCGCGCTGCACCCTGTGAGCCTGCCGAGCCAACTCTTCGACGAGAAACGGGTTGCCGCCCGACTCTTGCGCAATGCGGTCCGTGTCAACGGCCACCCCCGGGCTTCGGGACAAGCGCAGCCGTGCGAGCTCTGCCGCCTCGGATGCCGACAGGGGCCCCAACACGATCGACTCGACACTCTCCTCACGACCCAGCAGAGGCTGCTGCACCTCCCAACGCGCGAGGAAAGCCGACGCATCCCGCTCCTCCTCTCGGCATGTCGCCACGAGAAGCACTCCGGCCGACGGCGCAGCGCGGACCATCGACGCGACGACATCGGCGGACTCGGCGTCTCCCCACTGCAGATCGTCGACGAGGATCACCACCGGACGCAGCGTGCAGATCGTCGAAACGAGCTCGCAGAGTCCCTCGAACGCCTGCCGCCGCACTTCTTGCCCGTCGCTGGGACGCGAACCGTCGACGGCTGCACCGACCGCGGGAGACGCTCGCAGTACCGGGAAGACATCGCCCAACACGGCACCACGCTCCGAGAGCACCGCGCCCGAAGCCTCGGTGAGCGTCACGTCGTCGAGCATCGCCTGTGCCAGCGCGTCGACGATGCCCCCGAGAGCCTTCAGTGGCGCCACCTCTTGCTGAAAACAGCGCGCCGACAATAGGAGCGCGCCTTCCTCGGCCGCCGCATCACAGAACGCCCGGCCCAACGCAGACTTGCCGACCCCGCTGGCACCGTAGACGAACACGACCTGAGAGCCCGCATCTCGGCTCATCCGGAGCCGCGCCCTCAGACGTTCGAACTCGTGGTCGCGACCCACGAGGGACGTCGGCGCATCCTTCGTCCACACCGGCGTGGGCCCATCCGCCGCCCCGAGACGACGCACGACCGCATCCCCGCTCGGACGCGTGCCGGGATCCGAAGAGAGTAGAGACCGACACAGAGCCCACAACGTCGTGCGCAGGGGATGCTCCGGCCCACGAAGCTCCTGCGACTCGATCCCCGACTGCGATCGCCGCGGCAACGACCCCGTCATCGCTTGATGCAGCGTCACCCCCATCGCGTACCAGTCGCTGGCCGGACCGGGCTGTCCTCCCTCGAGGAGCTCCGGCGCCATATAGGGCAGTGTCCCCGCAACACGCCCCGAACCCGTGCGCGCCATCGGCTCGGAGAGACCGAAGTCGAGCAGCTTGGCGCGTCCGTCCTCGTCGACCGAGATGTTGCTCGGCTTGAGGTCCCGGTGCACCAGGCCCGCGTCGTGAAGCACGTGCAGGCCCGCCGCGACCTGGGCGAACACGGCCCGCATCGCGTCCCAGTCGACGTCGCTGGACGCTCCATCCGCGACCGCGAAGGCGGGTGCGACACTCCCAGCATCAAGGTCCGACGCGGTCTCCGTCAGTGTCGGGGCGACGGCTCCCGCTCCACCCAACCAGGTCAGCGGATCGCAGCCGTCGAGACGCTCCATCGTGAAGAACCAGCGGTCGCCGTCCGCGTGCAGCTCGTAGAGCCGCACGAGGTTCGGATGATGAAGATCGGCGAACGCACGGAACTCGTTCTTGAAACGGGCGAGCGCTCGAGGGTGGTCGTGATGCAGCAACTTCGCCGCCAGCGGGGTTCCCTGCCGTCGGTCCACCACCGCGTACACGACCCCGAACGCGCCGCGCCCCAACACCTCCCCGACCTCGAACCGCCCGGTTTCCGGGAACGCGGGCTCGCTGTGCCGTGCCACGTCCACGGCGGCCTATCCGGGTGCGATGCCTCGTGCGTTCACCGCGTGTACGGTATCAGAGACACCAAGGCGAAGAGCGACCGTCCCTCAGGGCAGGCCACCACATCGCATGACGACGGAGGTCGTGTATCCCCCCACGCCGTGCTGCAGTTCGTTGACCGTGCCTGACTCTGGCGTGCCCAACGTCGTCGCGTCCATCGAGTAGACCCGGTTGTCGTCGACCACCACGACCACACCGCCGCCGTGGGCCGTCAATGCGGTGCTCTTGCCTGCGCCCGGAAACTCCTCGACGTGGACGAGTTGCGGGCCGGCGTCGTCGCCGAGCTCGACGTAGCCGAACCGCCCGTTCGAGCCGACCAACGCATGCTCCGGCCACTGCCCGCCTTCGACGAACACGACCGAGGTCGAGTCCGCGAAGAACGCGTCTCCATTGGTGTCTCTCACCTCCGTGAACGTGGGCGCCGCGGCCATCGAATCGAACCGCGCGAAGTTGCCCACGCCGGCCGCGTCTCCGGTCTGCCCTCCAGTGAGGACCAGTGCAGCCTCCTGCCCGCCGAAGGCGATGCCTCCAAGTCTGGCTTGAATGCCAGTCACGACCGTCGGAACAGCCTCGACGGAGAACTCCCCCGACCTCCCGTCCACGGAGAGCGCGACGAGATGCGAATGGTTCTTGCTCGGAACGTCGAACATCACATACGCGGTGCTCGCCCCCGCGTTCCAAGCCGTGCGAACACGACGTGGCACAGCGACAGGGAAGACGTCGGGGAACGATGATGTGGCGGGGAGCTGAAACGGACCCGCGCCTGCATCCAACAACCCGTCGGGACGAACACGATACGACGTCACATCGACCTGTGGGTCCGCTCCGTCGAGCCGCGTCGTGAATGCCAGGAGATAGTCCGCCCCGGGTTGCATGCATTCCAGCGCACGGAGCACGCCCCCGCCGGGGACCTCCAACTCGTCCTCGAGCGACGGGCTGCCGTCGGGACCGAGCACGAAACTCAGAATGCGGGAGCTTCCCTCGGCGACAGCGTGAACGCGACCGCCACAGGCCACCAGCATGTCCTGCCCCGCGACATCGTCGCTGACCTCGTGCATGGCGTTCTCCTGGACCTGCCCCGCCGACTCCATGAAGCCGTCCGCGAATACACGCGTCACCTGCAACCCGAGTTGCCCATCGGCACCGCCGTAGCTGACGACGCAGTCGAACGGCGGCGGGACACAGATGCCCGCATCGCACACGGAGTCACCATCACAGATCCCCTCGGGCATGCACACGCAACCGGGCTGGCCCGCGGGACACCCGTCCCCCGTCGAACTGGACGTCGCCATCCCCGACGAACCCGCCGTGTCATCACCCATGGACGACGAGCTGTCCGCCGTGGATCCATCCGCGGCGGCCGTCGTGGAGGACATGTTCGCGGTGGTCTCGCCATCACCGTCCGTCGACGGCACGATGTCGGGTTCGGTAAAGCAAGCGCTTGCCCCCACGAGCGCCGCACAGAAAGCCAAAGGTCGATTCACCCCGGCACGGTATCGTACCGAACCGTAGACTGTGCACCGTGAGCATAGGAGCGCAGGAACGGGCGTCGTCGTGCCATCGCGCCCCAAGACGAGGCCGTTGGCTCCCAGCAGCCTCGCTCACGGCGGTTTGCGCATGCTCTTCGCCCTCGCCCCCCGCCGAAGCGACGCCCGCACCAGCGCCCATGACCGACGAGCCCTCTGCACCGACGTCCCCTTCGCCGAGTCCGTTCGATCCGCAGTGGCCGGGCACGCCGGACGCGCAATGGCCCGCCGCCTGCTCGGTCTGGGACGTCGGCCGCCATCCCAAGCTCCCTTGGATCACGCTCGCGTGCAACAAGGACGACTTCGGCGCGATCATGGTGATCGACGCCCAGTCGGGCGCACTGGTCTCGGTGTCGACCTCCGACGAAACGACCGGGTGGGCCAACGAGGGCCTCGTCCTTTGGGATCGAACGGGAACACGGCTGTGCACAAACGCCGATACTGGCGGCATCGCAGTGCTGGAAGGCGCGGCATTCGTCGGTCTCAATCACCCCGCACGAGGGCGTGATGGTGCGACGCACTACGCGTGGGTGGACCATCGCATCTACGCCGACACCAACACCCTGTTCGACCCCAAACACACCGCGGGTTGGGCACGATTCGAGTTTCCGAAGTCACGCGAGCTCCTGTGGACCACGGACGGGTTTCGGTGGAACGAGAACATCAATGCCGTCGTCGGCCGCACCGACCCGACCGAAGACGTCGTCAACGAAAACCGGCGCCTGATCGCCTACGATCCGGTCCGGGACACGGTGCTCTACGACCGCGCCGCGGGGGACGTGATGCCGCTGCGCTGGTCTCTCGACGGACGATGGATCCTGACCGCACAGCGGCCAAGTGCCGGCGGCTCCGCGGACGTCATCCTCATCGACGGCGACGACGGCAAAGAAACCCATCGGCTCCAACCCAAGCACGGCACCGCCGGCCGAATGTCGGTCAGCAACGACGGTGACGTCGTGGCCAGCTCCAGCCGGCGGCCCGCGCCAACCGAAGAGATGCTGCACGCGACCGAGCTCTGGCGTCATGGCAAACCTCCGGTCGAGCTCCCGGTCGTCGACGGCGTCGCCATTGCTTGGGCTCCCGACGCCTCGGGCCTCGCGTGGTTGGACGCGCGCGGCACGGTGACGATCATCGACGTCACCACTGCGCGTCCGGTCACCACATTCTCCGCCCCCGAACCCGCCGTACCCGGTACCGGCTCGAAACCCTTCGCGGGACACACCGAGCTCCTGTGGGTGAGTCCATCCCGCATCGCGGTCGTCGGAGCCCACTACGCGTCGATCTACGCCCTCGACGGCACTCGCATTGCCCAGTTCACGGCCCCGAGCTAACCCGAACTCAGCCGGGGATCGTCCGGGATGCCGGACAGGCAAAAGGCGCCAGAAACGGCTGCAGAATCAGCGTTCAAGTACATCCCCCGAGGGGACGAACAAGGGGTCATGGGCTCGCGGAACGGATGCCACGAACGCACGACACACGACCCCGTCGTGGCCGCACGAGACGAAGGAATCGACTTCGCCCGCTTCCTTCGCGAACACGACCTACTGCCGCACGAGCAGGCCGACGCGCTTCGAGAACGAGCGCGATGCGAGCGCTTGCCATTGGGCCGACTGCTCGTCATGAACGGCACGCTCCGTGTGCAGCAGGTGCTGCAGATCCTCGACGTTCAAGCGGAGCAACCCAACCTGCGGTTCGGTGAAATCGCGGTGATGTTGGGACTGTTGAGCACCGTCGAACTCGAAGCCGCGTTGCGACAACAGCGAGAGCAACGCCCCCACTTGATCGATCTCATTCGCCAAGAAGGGCTGGTGCCTCGCCGCACCTTGGACTCTGCGCTGCTGAAGTACGTGGAGTTCCTCGAGATGTCTTCGATCGACGCAGCGAGCACCACCGACCCCTGATCGACGACGCGCCCCAGGTCCGAGCCTCAGCCCCGACCCAGCAACGCGGGATCGGGGCTCACACCGAGTGCCCGCGGATGTATGGTTCGAGTTGCTAGGGTTCGATGTCTGAGACGACTCCCACCGACGCTGTTGCGGAGAGGGTTCGCCCGCCGCTCGCGATTGGGGAAACCCTCAATCGCCCGGTGGCACTCGTACTCAGCGTTGTCCTCACCATTGGGTACGGGGTGAGTGGCAACAGGTTCTTTCTCTCGCCAGGGCAGGATGCGTTTGAAGGCATCGGCTACCTGTTCGGCGCAGTTCTCCTTCTTCTCGCGGGTTTCGCCGCCCTCGCAGCCGTGCTCGCATCACGTGGACGCGCAGAAGCCTGGGCGCTGCTGGCGATCCCCCCCGCGCTCATCGTCTTCGCACTCGCCCAACTGGTGCCCTGAACGATGAGCGAACGCCCAGTGGGTCTGCACATCCGCACCTCGCAGGGATCCCACCGCGCTCCCGAGCATCAAGCCAGCATCTCGGCCTGCGTCGCGTAGATCGTCGAGACCGTGCCTGGCCATGCGGCAGGCTACAACGAAAACGGGCGCCGGCGTTCATGGCCGGCGCCCCTGATGCAGCGTCTGCTCTACCGACGGCGGCGTCGCATCAGCCCCAACAGACCCAGGCCGAACAGACCCAAGGCACCGGTTCCAGAGTCGTCGCCGGAGGTGCAGGAGCAGCCTCCGTCGTCGTCGAGGGCTCCGGCTCCGCTGGAGTCGCTGTCGGTGTCGCCACCGCTCGAGCCGTCACCGCCTGCAGAGGTCGAACCATCGCCGCCGGTGCCGGTTCCGCTGTCCGAGGTGGAGCCTCCACTGGTGCCGTCGCTGGTGCCCTCGGACGTCGCACCTTCGGTGTCACCTTCCGTGTCGCCCTCGGTATCGCCTCCGGTGGTTTCACCTCCGGTCGTGCCTCCGGAGGGGATGTCGACCTCGAACGCCGCCGCGAAGCGGGCGTTGGTCCCCATGTCCGTCTCTTCGTTCCACACCGAGAACACGCGCTTGCCATCGGGTGTCGGGCGCAGTTGCGACTCGAGCTGCACCGCGTCTCCCGAGGCGAGGCGCTGCACGGGCTCATAGCTCATGCCGCGGTTGGTCGACCGGGTGATGAAGATGTCGAGGTCTTCCGCACCACCGAGGTGCTCGTAGGTGTTGAGCTGGGTGCCCCACGCGACGATGAACGTGCCACCGGCCGAGCAGTGCTCCTCGTTGGTGGTGTCGCCCCCCATCGGATCGCCGCTCGGACACCCGGAACCGTTTCCGGGGGTCTTGACCATGCGAGGCTCTCGCACGTTGATGCCCGTCTCCGGCAGGCCGAGTTCGTCGGCGAGCTCGGCGATCGACTCACTGGTGAGGTCCACCGCCTCCGTCCACGTTTGGCCTCCGTCGGCCGACGTGCGAACCCAAAAGTCGTAGTTCTCCTGGTCGGTGTAGGTCGCCACCGCCCAGTCCGGAGTGTAGCTGTAGCCCAGCGCGATGAAGTCGCCGCGGATCAACCCGCGGTGTGCGAGTGCGTTCTCGATGTCGATGTCCGAGGTGCCAGCACTCAGGTCTCCGCCATCGGGCGTCGCCGCACTCAGGTTGATGCCTTGGTCTCCACCAAAGGCCCCCGTCGACATGTCCTCGTCGCCCCGAATCAAGCACCCGTCGGGCGTGTCTCCAAGCGCCGTGGCGGTCGGAGCAATGACCGCGGGGCTGAGGTCCTGCGGACGGAAGCCGAACATGCCGCCCGACTGCCCTTCGGGCACGAAGCCGCTGCGGGCCAAGATGTCGGAAGGCCCCCCCTCGTCGAAGAGCCCCTGCTTCCAGAACATGAACAGGCGCACGGCACTCTCTGCGCCCGGCGTGCCTTGGGCAAAGAAACGCACGCGGCGAGCGTTCTCGTCCGGGTCGCTGATGATGCACCCCATCCGGGCCGGGTCCTCGGCGGCCGGCATCACTTCGCCCGTCGCACCGATCAGGCAGTTGCCCGGGTCGCTCGGGTCGTCTTCACAGCTGCTCGGCGGCGAGCCGTACGGGAACACGTGGTACCGGATGTACTTGCCCGAATCGACTCCGCCTGTGCCCTTGGTTTCCTCATAGGCCACGATGACGGTGCCACCGACGAGCGCCGTGTTCGCCCGAGAAGCGCCTTCGTTGCCCGACTCGAGCATCGTTGGCGCCCCTTGGTGCATGCCGTCTTGGGTGTAGTTGTTGGTGATCCGCACCGGAGCGGGGAACGGCACCCCCGCGTTGAGGTCGTCGCTGGAAAGGGCCGAGTACCAGATGTCGGTCCCGTTGCTCACATTGGCTCCCGACGCACCGTCGCCCGGACCCTCGCCATCGCCGAGCTGAAGCCCTTCGGGGTCCTCTTGCCACGTGATCACCCAGGCCGCGTCACTTCCCTTGTTGACGTCTTGCTTCGCATCCCTGGAACCGTCCGAGAGCTGCTGCGGTGCGCTCCACGTTGCGCCGTTGTCGGTGGACACCGAGACGTACTGGCAGCTGTAGGGGATCTCTCGCTGGTCGAGTTCGAGATAGGTGACGGTATTCTGGCTGCCCCCGGGACAGTATTTGTCGTTCCAGGTCAGCACGACCCGAGAGCCGTTGTTGAACACGTTGGGCTTGTCCGAGTCACCATAGAACTCGGCTGCAGGCGTGCCTTCCCCATGCCACACCGTCGTCGCCGAGGTCATCCCCGCGGTCTGAGAGATGTTGAGCGCGTCCGACCAATCGTCCTCGGAGTCGCAGTCCGACATCGTCGAGTTGCAGGTACGCACGAAGATGTCCCGTGCGGGCCGTTCCGCTTGGGCCTTGACGTCGAAGACGTCGTCCCCCGCCGCGTCGCCGTACACCGACACCAGCGTGCCGTTGCCCATGCGCAGAATCTTGACCTTGGCAGCCCGGTCGGCGCCGAACGTCTTGTCGCCAGTTCCGTTCGAGAGGGTGATCGCATCACCAACCTCCAGTTCGGTTTCGGCTTCCGCCTGGCCTCCCGCCAATAGACCCACGCTGAGCGCACCCACGAAAGCAGCTTTAGACATCCGCATGATCTACGGATACCTCCATCATTACGCTCGAGCGGGCGCAGAAGGTGCCGGGAAACGCCCTGTCGCACCGCAGGAGTTTCTCGATGCGCGCACGCGTTGGCGGACCCAAATTGGGGGGGGTCCCCAGAGCATTCCCCGACATGTTTCAGACTGGGGCACTCGTCGGGCCGCGGGCCCGCAGCGTCCTCAGTTGCAGACAGCGTCGACGATCGCCAGGAGCTGCGCGTTGGTGCCTGCCGCCGCCTTCGCGTCGTCGACCCGCCCCGCGGTGCACAGCGCTTTGACTCTCGTCGCGTCGCGTTCCGCCGCCAGCAAGCCCTTTGGGTATTGCTTGCGGTGTTGACCCAACAACCGCAGCGCAGCGTCGGTGTCTCCGCCGCGCAGCTTTGCCCGAGCGCGTTCCAGCAGCGCGGTCTCGGCCTCCAGTGCATCGACCGCAGACGCCGCGGGCTTCGGCGAAGGCTTGGGGGCGGCGACGCGGGCGGGCTTCGGGTTCGCCTTCGGTGGGGGCTCGGGATCCGAGTGCACCGTAGGCTCGGCGGGTGGGGGAGCTGGTGCGGGAGTCGGGCTGGGCTCCGAGCGTGGGGCCACAGCGCGTGCAACCTCTCGACGCTCGACCGGCGCGGGTTCGGGCGGTGTGGCCTCCGAGTTCGGTGAGGTCACCACCGCCGCAACACCGATTCCGCCGGCACCCAACCCCGCGGTGAGCAACAACGGAAGCCAGAACCCCGACGATGCACCGGCCGTGGCCGCGGGCGCCCAACCGATCGCCAACGGAGTCGCCCCATCGGCGATGCGCACCATGAGCGCGGCACAAGCCGCCCGCGTGTGGGACGGCTCGGGGCGGCGTGGCTGTCCCCGATCCGCCAAACGTCGAAGCGATGCCCGGCTGAGCCTCCCGGACTCCTGGGCGTGGTGACGCTCGAGCGCCGCATTGAAGCGCTTGCGAGCCAAACGCAACCGCGAGTGCGTGGTGCGGACGTTGGCGTCCATGATCTGGGCGATCTCGGGGACCGGCACCCCCTCCAGCTCGGCCAACACGAACACGGTCCGCTTGGTGCCGTCGAGTTCGTCCAGCAAGGTGTCGAGCACCGTCGCCGCCTCCTGACGCGACAACGCATGCTCCGGGTCGGCATCGGTGGCGCCGTGCATCTGAGCCCCGGCTTTGTCCCGTCGAGCCTGCTCCCGCGACGCCGAGCGCCGCAGTGTGGAAGCCACGCGCACTGCGACCGCGTAGAGCCACGTCGTCTCCGACGCCCGACCTTCGAAGTCGCCGATGCGGCGGTGCACCACCAGGAACACCTCCTGCACGGCATCGTCGAGGTCGGCCTCGGCCACCCCGCATCGACGCAACACCCGACGCACGAACCCGAAGTGCGCGCGAAAAAGCTCCGCTACCCGATCGAGATCGGGCGAACTGGAGACGATGCTGCGAGAACCGTCGGGCACGGGCTGCTACAGGGGTTTGTGCCGCCCAAACCGGGCGGCATCACGAAATCGTACGCCCCCGTCCGCACCCGTGCCAGCGCTGAGCGCAATGAGCGCTAGGCCCCGAACAGCGCTTCGAGCGTGCCGTCGATCTCGCCCAACGACTCGTTGACGCCCACCGCCCGCATCGCGGAGTTCATCACCATCGCCGGGTGCAGGTCTTGGCCCGAGAGGTCGTGGTGCTGGCCGGGTGTGAGTCCGCCCGAGCGTCCGCCGAGCATCATCACGAAGTTGTCGACCGAGTGGTTGGAGTCGCCCCCACCGTCGCCCGAGCGCTGCGAGTCGGGGCTGAGCCCCTTGCCGCCCTCCATGACGTACATCGCCGCGACGTTATCGAGCATCGTGCCCGCCCCTTCGGGAATGGCGGCAAAGCTCGCCAACACGCGCGCATACACGTCGACGAACCACGTGTTGGCGGTGTCGAGTTCGGCCTGCGGCGAGGCGTGTTGCACCTCGCCGTGCAAACCGCCCACGTGGTTCCACAGGCTGTGGCGCATGCCCGTGCCCGTGAGCGCCGACGCGCCGCCAAGCGTGATCACGCGGGACATGTCGCAGGCAAACGCCATCTGGATCAGGTCGACGAACAAGTCGGCACGTGCGTCTTGATCCGGCAGGTCCTGCCCCAAGTCCGGGGGGTCCTCGGCGGGCAACATCGGGTCCTCACACCCTTCACCGGTCGGCACGCTGTCCGCGAGGAGCCGCATCTCCAGCTCGCGCACCCGGGTGAGGTGCTGCTCCATCGTCTGCCGATCGGCGGTGCCCAACCGATTCTGAAACGCCGAGATCTGCTCGCCCGCGTACGACAAGCTGCTCACGCGAAGACGTCGCTCCAGCTCGGCCATCGGATCAGGCTCGGCCTTGGGAGGCTGAAAGTTGGTGAACAGGCTCATGTACGCCAGCGCGGGCGACACCTGCGGCGTGATGCTGCGATAGACGATCGGCGGCTCGCCATCGAACCCGGTGGTCTCCTCGTAGCAGAGCTCGTGTCCCTCGGGCTGAGGGTCGAGTTGGTAGTAGAGGAACGGGTGCAGCGTCTGCCCGCCGATCGCCTGCGCGACGAGCTGGTCGGGCGAGAGTCCCTGCGGACGCCATGTGACGCCGGAGAACCCCGAGCGCAGGCCGGTCATGATCGCGAACGTGGCCTGCCCGTGATAGTCGACGTTGTAGCCGCCGGGCACGTCGAGTGGCGCGACGAACAGCCCCGAGATCACGCTGACGTCGTCTTTGACGCCGTGATCGACGAGCGGTTGCAGCACGGGTGTAGTGCCCCACCCCGCGCCGGACTCGGTCGGGGTCAGCCCATCCTCGGTCGAACCGCTGACCACCAGGGCGGTGGGAGACTGACTGAGAAAGTAGCGGCACGGCAGCTCACTGCCGTCGGCCAGAGCCTCACCGTGACCGTCGAGCATGAACTCGAGCAGCGGCAGACCGATGACCGTTCCCGCGGCACCGCGCAGGAACCCTCGGCGGGTCGCATTGAAACGCTTCATCAGTTGGCCTCCTTGCGGTAGCGGAACGCGGGGTCGGTCACGACGGCCACCATCAGTGCCCGGAAGTTCTCGTTCTCGGTCTCGAACGCCTCGGTGAGTCGTTCGACCAGGTCCTCTCTATCTGTGGCGTTGCGGGTGACGAATCGTCCGAGCTGCTGCACGCCACACCGAGCGGCGACCCCTTCTTCATCGAGAACGGCGGCGAACTCTCGCGGCCCCGAGAATGGTTGGCCTGCCACCGTGCCCTCGCCTGCAATGTCGCACTGCGGTTTGTCCGGTTCGACGTCGCGATACACACCCAACCCGTCGTAGCGCTCGAACCCCATGCCGAGCGGGTCGATGAGCGCGTGACAGCTGCTGCACGCACTGCTCGCGTCGCGGTGCACGGCGTACGCGTCGGCCTTGCACTCGTCCTCACCCACTTCCACGCCGTCATCGATATCGACGTCTGGGGGCGGTGGTGGAATGTTCTGACACAGGATCCGCTGCGAGAGCATCGAACCGCGTCGGCTCGGCAAGGTCCTGGCACCTTGGGTCGAGCTGAGCGACAAGAAGCTGCCGTGCGACAAGAGCCCGGCCCGCCCGTCGTCCCCGTACGAGACCCAGCCTGCTTCGGCGGGCACTTCGCTCAAACCGTAGTGCTCCGCCAGTGAGGGGGTCACGTAGGTTTGCTCGGAGGTGAGCAACGAGGTCCAACGTGCGTCCTCGTCGAGAATCACGCGGTCGACCAACGCATCGCTTTCGGCCCGCATGTCGGTGGCGAGCGCCTCATCGGTGACGAGCAACTCGTCGTAGCGCAGCCACAACTGGTGGAACATCCTCATCTGTCCCTCGGCACGTGGGTCCGCGGCGGACTCCACAGCCAAAGAGCGCAGCGCCTCGTCATCGAAGTCCGCGCCTGCAGCGAGGTCCAACATCTGCGCGCTCGGGCCCTGCCCCCACATCGCAAACGCCAACCGACTGACGAGTTCGTAGTTGTCGAGCAACCGAACGCCGTCCCCGACGTCGAGACCCAACTCGTGGTGATAGGCGAACTCGGGGCTCTGCAGCAGGCTCTGCGTCACCATGCGCACCGCAAAGGTGTGACCACCCTCTTCACCGAACTCGGTGGCCGCCGTCACCAAAGCATCGGCCTCTTCCGCGGTCAGCGGTCGTCGCCACAGACGCAACCCCAAGGTCTCGGTGAGGTCGCGCAAGCAGTCGGGGTCGAAGGCTCCGGCTGGGGCGCATCCCGCAATCGCCTCGACTTGGGCACTGTCGGCGGCGAACTCCCGCGCCACGTCGAGCGCCATGCTTTCCAGGCCTTCGATGAAGACGGTGCTGGGATCCTTGGAGGTCGCGTGCGTGTCGAAGGCTTCGACCTCACCGCCGCTCATCGGGTCGATGACGGTGCGAGGGTCTTCGGGCAAGAAGCGCTCCGCCGCACCTTCGATGCCCAGGACCTCGGCGAGCGTCGCATCGATCTCGCGGCGAGAGAGCCGCGGGATCGCGGTGGTTTCGGGGATATCGAGCGCCTCGTCGGGCGTCTCTGGAATGCCCCCGCTCTCGTCCCCGCTCCCGGCATCGGCCGCGCCGCTGCTCTCGCCATCGGTGCCGCTTCCGTCCGCCGCCGCAACGTCGGTGCCGTCGTAGCACCCTCCCGCCAGCAGCAGCGTCGCCACGGCCGCGCTCAATCCCGAGCTCCCCCATCGACCTCTCATGCAACCAGTCTAGACTGGCGACCCTGCGACCGGTTCACGGCTTTTTGCGATCAATCTGATCGCTGTCGTTTTCGTAAGGGTCGCGGTCGATGGAACTGCACCCCCAGCATGCCGCGTGGTGCGAATCGGGCGACCTGGTGGATTCTCCCACCCCCGATCTCCCCAAAACTGAACGAAGGGCGGGTGAGCGCAACACCGCTCTCGAACGCACCCGTCAGCGAAACCCAACGGCCGAGCTGCACCGCGGCCCCGGCTTCGAACGCGACCGAAGCCCAAAGCGACGCCGCATCGGAGCCGTTCTGCACCGCTGTTCCTTCCGGTGCCGCGAACACGGCACCAACATCGAGGCCTGCGCACAGCGGCACACGCACCCGACTCCCACTCGGCATGACATTCGGGCACACGCGCACGCCACCCGCCGCGAGTTGAAAACGCGCCCCGGCATCCACGTCGCTGGCCAACGACGCGCGACGAGGGGTTCGGTACTGCGCGCTCAGTCGGGCGTGCACGCGTTCGACTCCGACGAATGGAGCCAGCTCGAGTGAAGCCCCGGGTCCGGGCAAGGTCCTCCCCACCACCCCGGCACTCACCCCCACGCCATACTCCAGCCGATCTGCGCGCGCTCGTCGGGAGGGCCGAGGTTCGGGTTCCGGTTCCGGTTCCGATTCAGGTTCAGGTTCGGGTTCAGGTTCGGGTTCGGGTTCGGGTTCAGACTCAGGCTCGGGTTCAGGCTGCGCTTCAGGCTCAGGCTCAGGCTCCGGCCATCGAGCGGCGACCTGCACGGGATCGAGGGCCACCACCACCACCAGCGCCGCCGCGCGAGCGAGCACCTGACAGTCCGCCGCCTCGAGCTGCCGGACCTGCGTCGTGGTCGGCGTCGCGATCGTGAGCGCGAGTCCATACCCCTCCTCTCGCAGCGTGACCTCGCCCGTCGCCGTCAGGTCGGCCGCGTCGGGAGACCGAACGGTTTCGGCCCCCGATAGCGCCTCCACCGCGGACGCGACCCCGTCCGCGTCGGGACACCCTGCGGGCGCGGTCCACTGCACCGCGACACGGGGCGCGACGGGCTCGGAGGGCCCACTGAGAAGGGCCAACGCAACAATCGACAGGACCAATGCATTTTGCGTGATACCTGGACTCGGGCGCGGCCACAAACCCTGCAGAGACTGACTCATGCTTACTTCACGCCTCCTTTCCACCGTCGCCTGCACCTCCCTCCTCGCGCTCGGCGCATGCGACAAGGACGAATCGCTCGGCGACGTCGAGTCCGACACCTCCGCCGAATCCGAGTCCGCGGGCGAATCCGAGGGCGAATCCGAATCCAGCGGCGAAACCGAAGGCGAAACCGACAGCGGCATCGCCTGCCCGACCGACGCGATGATCTGCCCCGACGGGACCGCCGTGGGTCGCAGCGGCCCCGACTGTGAGTTCGATCCCTGTCCGGGAGATACGGACGGCACGGGTGGCGAGACCGACGGAACCGGGGGCGAGACCGACGGCGAGCCCGTCTGTGCTCCAGACGACGAGTACTTCGAGCCCGCGGCCTGCCCCACGAAGGAGGGTGGTGGCTACGTCATCGAGCCCGGCTGCCAGACCGAGTGTCTGATCGAATCGCCCAACTGTGGCGACGACAGCGTCTGCATGCCCGTCGAGGTCAACCCGTGCGTCTGTGACGAAGGCGAAGACTGCTGTGCCGCGTGTGCGGCAGGCATGACCCTGTGCGTGCCCATCTCCGAAGGCGAAGCCTGCGATGCCATCGTCGGCCAGACCCTCCGCTCGGTCGAAGAGTACGAGTGCGGCATCGCCAAGGACGGCCCGGTCATGTGCAACTGGACCATCACGCTGGAGGCCGACGGCTCCTACCTGTGGATGTACTCGGACATCGGACAGGGTGGAGACTACGCGTGCAAGGACGGCGTCATCTCGGTGAGCAACAACCCCTCGCTCGCCGCCAGCTACGATGCCAAGTCCGGCATCTTGACCTGGGACGACATCGAGTACGTCGTCGAAGAGTGAGCCCTACTCGCCCGCGCGCACGGCCTTCAGCGTGGGCAAGAACTCCTGAGCCGAGACGAACGTGGAGACCGTCTTGGCGGGCGGCGGCACTTCGCCACTGGCGAACGCCGCCGCTTCACTTTGGTTCATCGGCCACAACGCCACACACGGCAAGGTGGTCCCGCCCACGGTTCGCTGCAGCGCCTCCGCGCTGGGGCTGGCATCGGTCACGTCGAGGCGTCCGAGCACGAACCCCTCCGCAAGCGCGCGTTCGACTGCCTCGTCGGCAAAGGTCTCACGCTCGAGTTCGCGACATGGCACGCACCAGTCGGCGCGGACGTCCAAGACCAACGCCTTGCCCTCGGCGGCTGCCCCCGCTGCGAGGGTCAAAAGCTCGACCGTGTTCGTGACCTCGGCCCAGCGGACCTCGCCGGGCGTGGACGGTGGGGTTTCGGCGGGCGGTGTCGCCGACTGGCATCCCATCAGGAACAACAAGCACGGCAGTACGAACCGGGACATGCCGCGGACGATGCACGCTACGGTGAGATGCCGTCAAATCGCCCGAAGGACGAAACGGCTGGTCGGCGCACGTCGCTTCGTTCACTCTGACGACGCATGAGCCCGTACCTCGGAGAGCTCTACTCGGTGGGGACTGCCCTCTGCTGGGTCGGCACTGCCGTGTTGTTCACCAAGGCGGGGGAGCGGCTGGGTTCGATGGTGGTGAACCTGATCCGCATGGTGATGGCGATCGTGATGCTCGCCGTGGTCGCCTGGTTCACCCGCGGCATGCTCTGGCCCGCCGACGCCACCGAGCACGCCTGGATCTGGCTGACCGTCTCGGGCCTGGTCGGATTCACGTTCGGCGATCTCTGTCTCTTTCGCGCGTTCCTCTTGCTCGGGCCTCGCCTGAGCACCTTGATGATGTCGTTTGCCCCTCCGCTCGCCGCCCTCGCGGGGTGGCTGGTGCTGGGTGAGCGCCTCGGTCCGTGGCAACTGCTCGGCATGCTCGTGACCCTGCTCGGGGTGGTGTGGGCGATTCTCGATCGCACCCCGAGCGCCTCACCCGATGCGACGACCCCCGGGCGACGATGGGGGGTGCTGCTGGGCTTGGGCGGTGCGCTCGGCCAAGCGGTCGGCCTGGTGCTGTCGAAGTACGGCATGGGCGACTACGACGCGATCGCGGCCAATCAGATCCGCGTGTTCGGAGGCACGCTCGGGTTCGCGGCATTGTTCACCGTGATCCGCGGATGGCCACGCGTTTGGCGCGGTCTCTCCGACGGGCGAGGCATGATGTTCACGGCCGGTGGCGCGTTCGCGGGTCCGTTCCTCGGCGTCACGTTTTCGCTCTTGGCCGTCCAGCACACCGAGGCCGGGGTCGCAGCCAGCATCATGGGCACCACGCCGGTGCTCATCATCCCGTGGATGGTGCTCGTGGGGCGCGAACGGGTGGGTTTGGGCGGCGTGGTGGGTGCCCTGGTCGCGACCACGGGCGTGGCCATGCTGTTCCTCGCCCCGCAGTGACATTGTCATGAAACAGCCATCCTCGGTTTTTTCTCGAGGGGGGCAGACCCATCGCCGCGCACCCGCGTTGCCAGTCCCCGAGCCGCAAAACGGCGGCCCGGAGAACGACGATGCGACGAATGAACGGTTTTTCGAAAGTTGGCGTGATGGTCCTGCTCTGCGGCGTGACGGCGGCAGGATGTGACAAGGCCGAACCCGAGGCGAAGAACGCTCCGGCCACCGCCTCGGCGGAAGACAACGCCAAGGTCGCCGGCGACCAGGGCCAGAGGGCACCCGCCGGCGCCAAACCAGAGGACGGCGAGGCGGACGATCGAAAGAGTGAGCTCGCAGCACCCGAGCCCATCGAACTCGCCGAGTCCGAAGAGGAGCCGCTGGCGGCCGCGGTCCCGGCCTCGCCCAAGCCCGCTCAACCCGGTGCGATCTCGGGAGGCAAGAAGGGCGGCGCCATGCCGGCCAAAGCGAAGCGCCACTCGGGACGAGCGCGCCCGAAAAAGGAGATGGCCAAGGCGGACAAGTGGGCCCCGCCCGCTCCCCCTCCCCCCGCGATGGATCCGGCCGCCGGCGAGGGCTACGACCACGTCCAAGAAAACGACTTCATCGCCGTGGCCGACGACCCGCGTTCCACGTTCTCGATCGACGTCGACACCGCGAGCTACTCCAACGTGCGCCGCTTCCTCGAAGGAGGCTCGATGCCTCCGCCCGAAGCCGTGCGTGTGGAAGAGCTGGTCAACTACTTCAGCTACAACTACGAGAGCCCAATCGGCAGCGACCCGTTCTCGATCAACACCGAGGTCAGCGGCACCCCGTGGAACGACGAGACCTTGCTCGTCTCGGTCGGCCTGCAGGGTCAGCGCATCGACATGAGCGAAGTCGGTCCCCGCAACCTCGTCTTCCTGCTCGACGTCTCGGGCTCGATGAACGACCCCGACAAGCTCCCGCTGCTCAAGAAGGGGCTCGGCATGCTGGTCAACAACCTGCGTGACGACGACCGGGTGTCGATCGTCGTCTACGCCGGCGCATCGGGAGTCGTCCTACAGCCCACCATGGGCAACGACAAACCCCGGATCATGGAAGCCCTGCAGCGACTCGAGGCCGGCGGCTCCACCAACGGCGGCGAGGGCATCAAGCTCGCCTACGCAATGGCCAGCCGGCACTTCGAAAAAGGCGGCATCAACCGCGTGATCTTGGCAACCGACGGCGACTTCAACGTCGGCGCCACCAACCGCACCGAGCTGGTCGAGCTCATCGAGGAGAAGCGCAAGAGCGGCGTGTTCCTGTCCGTGCTCGGGTTCGGCACCGGCAACATGCAGGACTCCACCATGGAGATGCTGGCCGACAAGGGCAACGGAAACTACGCCTACATCGACTCGAAGGCCGAGGCGCGCAAGGTCCTGGTCGAAGAAGCCGGCGGCACGCTCGTCACCATCGCCAAGGACGTGAAGCTCCAGGTCGAGTTCAACCCCGCCGAAGTCGAGAGCTACCGCTTGATCGGGTACGAGAACCGCAAGCTCGCCCATGCCGACTTCAACGACGACACCAAGGACGCTGGCGAGATCGGTGCCGGCCACTCGGTGACGGCGCTCTACGAAGTCAAGCCCAAGGGCAGCGCGACGACGCGTACTACCGACAAGCTCAAGTACCAAGAGGACTCCACGCTCACCGAAGCGTCCAAGTCCGGAGAGATGCTCACCGTCAAGATTCGCTACAAGAAGCCCGACGGCGACAAGAGCAAGCTGATCAGCCTTCCCGTCACGGGCGACGACCGAGGCATTCGCAACACCTCCAAGGACTTCCGCTTCGCGGCCTCTGTGGCTCAGTTCGCGATGATTCTGCGACACAGCAAGTACAAGGGCACCGCGTCCTACGACGACGTCCTGAAACTCGCCGGAGAGTCCCTCGGCGCCGATGCCCACGGCCATCGAAAGGCATTCCTCGACCTGGTCGAGAAGGCCAAACGCATCGACAAGACCGCGAAGCGCTCCAACTAATCGTCCTCTTTATTGTCCATCTCCTCCAACGGGCCCCCTTCACCGGGTGCCCGTTTTCTTTTGCAACAAAGCGAAGTGCACACATTGAATCGCCGCCACAATCCATCCACAACTCGACTACGCGCGACATTGCCCTTCCCACGGCATTTCGTCGCCTACAGCTCCCCACAACACAGCGGATGTGATCCTCCGGCTGGGGCATTTTGCCGCGCGCATCGGCCGATGATCCCCGCGAGAACGCCGGAAAGCCGTTGACGCCGTCTCGATCACCCTCCTAGAATCTGAACGGCGTTTGAGCCGCGTTACCAGCATCGCGGGCGCGCCGCGCGAGACGCGGAAGTATGCTGGACAACGTTCTCAGAGCATGGCAATAACCTGGTCCCTGAGTTCGTCGTCCAGGCTGGCCGGCTCTCACCCTCCATAGAATCCCCACACCACGCGCAAGTATCAATGAGCTCGGTCATGGAAGCAGTATCCCTTCAGCCCCCGCCTCGCGGGCTCGGCTTTGGATACAATCACAGCTTCCGATATCTCGGACGTGTCTTTCACGTTCAGACCGAGGATTCGGGCGAACGACATCCCCACATCTACACGCACGTCTTCTGTTCGGGCACCGTTGTCGCGACCCGAAAGACGGACTATCGAGCCGACAATCCAGATCGGTTCTGCGATGTCAGAGGGTTGATGCAGCGGTCGCACAAAGCGATGTGTCGAGCCCTCGCACGCGGCGATCTCGACGAGGACATTCGGCGCCGCGTTGGGCCGCTCGACCTGGTCGCTCGTGCAGTCGAGCCGTCGGACGAGACCGCCGCCCCCCTGGCGGATGACCCCGCTCCGCGGGCATCCCCTCAGCTCGAGGTGCTTCGAGAACTCGAGTCCGATGTCCGTGGCCTTCTCGGGGCCGCACTACTCGACCGAGACGCAGGTGCGATCTGCTCGCTGGGCGCCCTCGACGTGTTGCCGGCGGCAGAGGAGATCGGGCTCCTCCTCGACTCCACGGCCCGAAACGTACTGCGCCCCGACGGTTCCAACACCCTCGAAGACCTCCTCATCACGCTCGAGCACCACTACTTCATCCTCCACCCAGTGGCGCACCACCGATATCTCTTCGTCGCCGCCGAGCGTGCTGCGAGCAGCCTGGGTCTTGTCAGACACTGTGTTGCCGCGACCGCGGCACGCCTCGCCGACTGAACCGCGGCGGTCCCTTCGAGCCGTTCTCGCTGATGCAGAACCGATCCACGGAAGGGGACAGTCGTCTCCCGAACAAACATTTCGACGCGACTGTCCTCGAACGATTCGAGGCGCTCCCTGGGGCCGAGTTTCTCTGGGTCGATCACGCTGGCAAGACCTCATGCAAGACCTTTCGCAACGAGCCGAGCCACGACGCAGCACCTCGATGGATGCGGCTGCTGCTCGGACTCGCCGAGCGAATGGCAGACGAGCTGGAACTCGGCCGTCCGCGCATTCTCGTCAGTGTGCACGAGCAGGCTCTGCTCGTGGTGGGACGGGGCTCCTCCGCCCGGATAGGTCTCGTGTCCGACGACATCGGTGCCGCCGGCATGGCCATGATCACCACCCGGCAGTGGTTGGACTCGCTCGAAGACGAAACCGGAGGGTCGGCTGATGCAGGATGACGACGGATGGTTTCGCCGCCTGGTGAAGAATCGCAAGCCGGCCTCGGGTGAGCGATTCGACCAGCTTCCCGACGCCGGACCCACGGTGCAGCAGCTGCAGACCCTCGCGCTGCAGCTCGAGGAAGAGCTCCGGCGGGAACGCGCCACGACACAACAGCTCCAAGCGCGTGCCCTGCAGCGGGACGCACAGCTCGCCGACGCCAACTCGCGGCTTGCCGCCCTGGCCGCAGAGAACCGCACCCTCGACACCGCGCGCCGCTCGGCCCGCGAGGCAGCCACGACGGCGCGGGAAAAGGCCCGGGCGACCGAGACCGGCCAGGACTCGATCCTTCGAGAGCTCCGCAACACAAAGGACGCGCTCTCGGCGAAGCAACTGCAGCTCCACCGAGAGCGAGACCGGGTCGGCGCCATGCAACAGCAACTGGCTTCGAACGAGCTCGAAGCGCGCGAAACGGCACAGGCGCTCGGTGAAGCGAAACAGCGCTGCGAGTCGCTCCAGCGCGACCTGACAAACGCCCGCGCCGCGCTCGAGGCGGAGCTCGACGGACGATCCAAGGCGAGCTCACGCGTTGCCGAACTCGTCGAAGACTGCAGCGCCCTGCGAGCCGAGCTCGAGGCCGCGCGGACCAAAGCTGCCCAAACACACTCCGAACACGCGGACGCCCTGCGTTTCCTGTTCGGGCCCGAAGCCGAAGACCTCGTGCAAGAGGTCCTCGACTCGCGAAACTGAGGCCACGGTCGCCTCGCAACGAACACCAGACCAAGACGGAAGGAACAGACTCATGCAAAACGTACAAGAAAGCCTGCGCGAACTTCAGAACTCGCTCGCCGGATTCCTCGGCGCCGCACTCGTCGACCACGAGAGCGGAATGGCCCTCGGCACCCACGGAAGCGGCATCAACCTCGACGTCGCCTCGGCCGGCAACACCGAGGTCGTTCGCGCCAAGCTGCGCGTCATGAAGCAGCTCGAGATCGGAGGATCCATCGAGGACATCCTCATCACGCTCAGCGACCAACTGCACGTGATTCGGCCGATCGGCGATACGCTGTTCCTCTACCTCGCCCTCGACAAGCAGCAAGGCAACCTCGGCATGGCGCGGCACGTGATGGCCGGCGTCGCCAAGGGCATCAAGATCTGACGCGCAGGCACTCTGCGGCGCCTTGCGAGGCTGCAACACACCGACGGGCGCCCTTCACGGGGTGCCCGTTTCTCGTGGTCGCAGACAGGGGCGAGAGCCGGTGTGCCTCGCCTGGTACCGTGCGGCATGAGCCACGAAGTCCAGCGCACCACCCTGCAAGCCCAACCGATTCTCTACTGCGCGGCTCAGGTGAGCATGACCGAGATGGCCAACGTGCTGGGGCAGCTGTTGCCCAAGGTCTTCGGCTACGCCACGACGTCGGGCGCGACGATGGTGGGACCTCCGTTCGTCCGCTACCTCAACAAGGCGGCCACCCTCGACATTCAGGCTGGGCTGCCCGTGGCTCCGGGCGCAACCGCGAGCGACGATGTGTCGTTGGGCGAACTCCCCGCAGGCGCCGCGATCACCACGATTCACACGGGACCCTACGACGGTCTTCCCGCGGCCTACGCCGCGCTCGAAACCTGGCTGAAGGACAACGCGGTCCAACCCAGCGGCGCCCCATGGGAGGTCTACCTCACCGACCCGGGTGAGGTGCCGAACCCCGCGGACTGGAAGACGCAGATCTTCTGGCCCATCGGCGACGCGTAACAGACATCGGGACCGCGACGTCCTTTCGCTCGCCGTGTTTCCGCTTTCGATTCTCGACCTTGCGCCCGTCGTGCACGGCGGGTCAGTGCGCGAGACCCTCCAGGCGTCCGTCGAACTCGCGCAGAACGCAGAACGCTGGGGCTACGACCGCGTTTGGCTGGCAGAGCACCACGGCATGCCGGGCATCGCCAGCGCCGCCACATCGGTGCTCATCGGCCACGTTGCGGGAGCCACGTCGACCATTCGCGTGGGTGCCGGCGGCATCATGCTGCCCAACCACGCCCCGCTGATGGTGGCCGAACAGTTCGGCACCCTCGACGCCCTCTACCCCGGGCGCATCGACCTGGGACTCGGGCGTGCACCCGGGTCCGACGGTCCGACCGCACTCGCACTGCGCCGCTCGAAGCACGTCGACCCCGACGCGTTTCCGCAGGACGTGCAGGAGTTGCTGCGCTACTTCAGCGGTGACAACCCGGTCCTCGCAACGCCGGGCAAGGGGGCAAACGTGCCGGTGTGGATCCTGGGCAGCAGCCTGTTCGGAGCGCAACTCGCAGCCGCGCTCGGGCTGCCCTACGCGTTTGCGTCCCACTTCGCACCGGCCCATATGATGGACGCCATCGCCCTGTACCGGCAGCGCTTTCGGCCGTCCGAGCATCTTGCCAAGCCCTACGTCATGCTCGGCTACAACGTCATCGCGGCCGATACGGACGAAGAAGCCCGCCTGCTGGCCACCTCGCTCGAACAGGCCTTCGTCAACCTGCGCCTGGGACGTCCGGGCACCCTACCGCCCCCCAGCGCCGAGTTCAGTCGCCAGCTTCCCGCGCAGGCCAAGGCGTTGCTGCGGTCGGTGCTCTCCTGCTCCGCGATCGGATCCCCGTCCACCGTTCGGGATGCGTTGCAGGCGTTCATTCGGCGCACCGATGCCGACGAAGTGATCGTGGGCGGGATGATTCACGATGTCTCTGCCCGCCTGCGCTCGTTCGAACTGCTCGCAAACATCCGCGAACAGCTTCCGAGACCCCCCGGTTGAGTGCATCGTGCGAAAGCATTCAGTCGTACGACTCGGCGTCAAGGCGATAGAGATAGTTGCGCGCGACGTCGCGGACCTGCTTCGAATCGGCGCTAGCCTCCAGCTCGCGTAGCGCCTCGGCGGCCGCCTCGGACCGGGTGACCCCGCGGCCGAGGGTGTGCAGCGCAGCAATCGTCACCCAGCCCTCGAGGTCGTCTTCGACCGCGAGTTCGGCGATCGCCGCGTAGGAGCGCATCGTTCGGCGGGCGCCGGCCGTGCGTACCGCAGCGGCACGAACCTGGGGATGCTGCCCGTCGTCGAACATCACGGCGCTGAGGGTGTCGTCCGCCTCACGGTCGGGGATGTGTCGCAACCCTTGCACCGCCGCGACCCGGATACGGCGCTCGTCGTCCTCCAGCGCTTCCTGCAGGACCGGGAGGGTCCTCGTGGAACCCGCGTTGCCGAGCATGTGCAGCAGTATCAGGCGCTCTTCCAGGTCCTGGGCCGCGTCATAGTCGAGCACGAGGTCGTCGACGAACCCGGCCACCACCTCGGGCGCGTAGGGGCTCGAGCTGGCGATCGCGTTGGCGAAAGCATAGCCCGCGGTCGTTCGCTCGGGTCCGGCGGAGTCCTTCCAAGCCCCCCTCAGCATGGCCAGCCCCTCTTCAGGGCGTTCCTCGGCGCCAAGATCTAGCTCGACCACCTCGGTGGATGCCGACGTGTCCGCAGGCGCCAGGGTGAGCCGATCGAATACGGCATCGCCCAGCTCCAACTCGCTGGCTCCACACACCGCCGGAGCGCCTGGGAAGATCTCCCCGGACCCATCGGTAAGGTTGGTGACCGTCAGCTCCCAACCTTCCCACTCGGCGATCGACTTGCGGTAGCGATCCTGGCCGAACGCACTGGCGACGACCTCGAGGTCACCCGCCAGCCACGCAGCATCCATATCCACCCGCACATCCCAGGAGAACTCGATGCCGCCATCCTCCTCGAACGTGAGCGCCGCCTGGATGGGCACCGACAGCCGGATCAGCTCGACCTGACCTTCCACGCGAGCGGAGGCGATGCCTTCCGCGCCCACGTTGGCCTGCGCAGTGACGAGGATCGCCGCCTCCGGACGAACGACGACCGCAATACCCTTGGGCAAGATCTGCCCGGACAGGAGGTAGCCCAGCTGCCCCGTCGCGGTAGCCGACACTTCAACCGGCGCGAGACCGGGGACCAACGGCACACCGGTTGTGGCGGTGAACAGCGGCGCGGAGAAGTGCTTCTCGTCGGAGAAGTTCCCCTCGTAGTCGAACAACGGATAGCTGAAGCGGTCGAGGATCGTGAGGGTGGCATCGAACCCTGTGTGGCCATCCCCCGCGGAGACTCCATCGAGCGCAATGCGCACCACGTTCTGGGAGAAGTCGAATACTGTCGCAGCACCCACCAGCTCGCCGCGGATCAAGGTCTCGACGCCCCGGGGACCGCCCGAGACCCCCTGCAGCGATAGCTCCGCACCATACTCGGCACCCCAGGTCTCGTTGCCGAATCCATCTGCGCGCCCCGACGTACCGAGCACGGTATCCCCGAGTGCGGAGGGGCCAACATTCGGTGTGATTGGGGCCATGTCATTGTCGAGGCAGAACTGTGTCGGGTCGTACTGTGCCTCGGCCGTCTTTCCTTCAGCGGCCTCGTCCTCGGGCGCGAGCCCCTGCTCGGCGGGCTCCTCCTCCTCCTCGTCTCCTCCACACCCCACTATCATGACCAAAGTCACCAACACTGGCTGAATCCAACTCGTTCGCATGTGCAGCAACACCTCTGTCATGCAGAGGCTTCCCAACTCCAATATCGCATAGAAAGTTGTTCTTTTTCTCGCGCAAACGATTTCCCGACGCGACATCCCAACAGTCGCACCTCTATACTTTGATGTACGCTCGAGTCATGAGGGTCAACAAAGGATTGCGCGCCTATCACGGGCTACTGTTCGCACTCGGGTTTTGCCTGACCTCCGCCTGCGGGAGCGACGAGGATGACGAGGGTGTGGACGAGGATGCCGAGCGCTACGGCTGCGTCTACGAAACCCGGCTCATCGACTCCTGCAACAATCCCGGAGGCTCGCCATGGGTCGAAGGATGCGTCGACGTACTCACCGACGACGACTGCACGCTCGCGACCGAAGAGATGAACGAGGAGGTCGGAGACTGTACGTTTACGACCGTTTTCCGCAACGTGAGAACTACCCCTGGACTGGCCTGCCCGGACATGGAGGGCGTCGAGACTGGGCCTGAGGAAATCGAGCCCGCCGAGGCCGGGGAAGCCTGCACGAGTCTCGCCGACTGCGCGTCGGGGCTTTGTGTGCCGCGGTTCTACTGCACCAATGCGTGTTCGGACGCGAGCACGTGTGAGACGGACTTCCCGGGCGGATGCTGCATCGGAGAGGGGTCTCTCGGCTACTGTCTGGCCCAGGAAGACTGCTCCATGCTGTGTCCGGAGAACTCGACTCCGACAGGATTGCCGACGGTGTGCGTCTGCGATGACGGCTACACGTACGACCCGATGATGGATGCGTGCACCCTAGTTTAGGAACCAAGGACGAGCGCTTCGCCTACAACGCCGCGCCGCAAGGATGGGGAAGATGCGTCGGCGTGCCGCCTCGACGGGCCGCCCCTTGACGTTCAAGCTCAGGGATTCCCCATCAGGGAAAATGTGAAAAGACGAGATTCTTCGCGACATCGAGGCCGAGTCCCCTCTATGTCTACGGAGAAACCAGATGACCTTGAATACTGCGCACCTCCTCGTAGCAGCAACCTTCGGCCTCGTCTTTTGGACAACTGCCGCATGCGACGGTGATTCGTCGGTATCGGAGCCGGCTGCTATGACCGTCGGGTCGGGCGGCAAAGCCGACGACGCCAAGACCGAGTCCACCGTCTACGACGTCGAGCACGGCGAGTACGTCTTGGAGATCGCCGTCCGTCCGGACCAGACTGCGCTCGACGTGCGGGTCGACGACTGGCAGTTCACCCTTGCGTGGGATGGGATGACAGCGCGATGCCCGTGCCGGACCTTCGCCAGTTCAGTTTTGACCATCGAGGTGAACGAGATCGCAGATGAGCTGGGCATCGAGGTGATCGATGCGCGACTCGGCCTCGAAGCGAGGGTGGAAGAGCGCGACGGGGAGTTTTTCGTGGTGGTTGCGGACGGTGAACCGACGGTTGGAGACTACCTCGCTCTGCTCGAGTCGGCAGACGACTCCGAACGTGCCCTCTTAGACCGAGTTGCGGAGACCGATCTCGAGGCGTACTTACGGCCGCGGAATCCTCGCGGAGAGCTGAGGCTATTCTGGGATGACGAAGAGGAACTTGCGATGGTCGCCGACGCGCTCAACCGTCGCGTGTATCAGCCGCCGGCGCTCTAGGCTCACTAAGGACAGTTGCCGGACGTGACGACGTCACCCGTGACCGGCACGCCATCCCCAGGCACATCGAGAAACTCCATCGGGATCGACTGGCAGTAGTATCCGCCACAGTCCTCCATGCGCATCACGTGCGCGTGGCGGCCCGTGGACCAGCCCGTGGAGCCCGACAGCCCCACCACCGACCCGATGGGCACCGTATCTCCCACTGCGACGGAGACCGACTGCAGGTGCATGTAGACCGACTTCGTGCCGTCGGCATGGCGAAGCGTGACGTAGTTCGCCTGGCCGGAGCACTCGTTGCCGCCACCGTTGTAGCAAGGGTCGCCCGGTCCGGTTTCGTCGTAGGTGTGGGTCACCACGCCGTCGGCAATGGCGACCATGGGCGACCCGAGTGCCAACCCGAAGTCGAAGGCGTAGGCGGAGGTGCCGTTGTGGCTGAAGCCTCCGTTGTTGCCTTGTGTCACCGTGGCCGAGACGCCGCACGGCAGCGGTAGGTACCAGCCGTTGGGATCGATCTCCGGCGGCTCCTCCAACGTGCAGGTGGCGAACGTCGAGAGCACGAAGCCCTGAATCGCACCGCTATCGATCTCGTACCAGAGGTCTTCGCCCTCGATGGACTCGCCCACCACTTCGTCGAGCACATCGACGATGGTGCCGTTGGCGAGCGCTCCAACTGGCGGATTCTCGGTCGAGGGGTCGGGCCGCACGTTGAGTGTCAGCCCCTCGGCCACGTTCACCTGGGCGCGCGGGCAGTCGCTCTGCACACCCGTCGAAGAGGCTCCGGTTTCGTCTCCGGTCGACGCGCCTTCGGTGTCGTCCGCACCCGAGGTCGAGCCCTCGGATGTGGTCTCGCCCGAGGTCGGCGCAACGGTCGTGCCCGCATCGGAGGCCGTCTCGGGTGCTCCTGTCGTGCCTCCGCTCGTCGTGAGCTCGGGATCGAAGGCCTCTCCCGTGGCGCCTTCCTCCATCCCACATCCCGCGATGAGCAAGAGCAGCGCCAGTCGCGAGGGCCTCCACGCCATGCGAACCAGTCTACACCGCGCGCTTGCAGCGAGTCGGGCTCCCGACCGAAGCGCTGCGGTTGTATGCTCGGCCACGTGAGGGGATTGCACGTCGGCGGATTGACGCTCGCATCGCTTGCGATCGCGTGCCCCTCGGTCGATCCGTACGCATGCTCGCTCGACGGCCAATGCGTGCGAGACGGCGTGTTGGGCATCTGCGAGGCCGCCACATCCCGATGCGCATTTCCCGATGAAGGATGCGGGTCGGGGTTTCGCTACCCCCCGGGCACCGATCGCGCGCTCGGGGGCGAGTGTGTTCAACCCGAGCCCTCCACCACGAGCACGGGCATGGCAGCCTCGGAGTCCACCGGAGGTTCTACGGGCGACACGTCGGCCTCCACCGACCAAGGCACGACGACCGGCAGCGAGTCGACCGGATCCCAATGCACCCTGGCTCCGGCCGATCCGAGCAGCTGGTCGGGTGAGGCGCAGCTCGAGGTCGCCGAGCAGACGATCGTGTCTGCCGACATTCCCGCCTTGCGCATCGAAGACAGCCCGAACGCCGTCGTCCGCGATCTCGACATCACGTTCGAAGGCAGCGCGGGCATCGTCATCACCGACAGCCCGGGCGTGACCATCGAGCGCATTCGGCTGCACAATGCGGGCGCCCCCGAGTCTGGGCCAGCGTCCCTCAGCGAGATCGCGATTCGCGTCGAGCGTTCGAACGGCGCGGTCATTCGAGACGTCTTCGTCGAAGACGCGCGGTCCGGCGTGGTGGTCATCGACAGCGATGACGCGACGCTCGAACGCATCTGGGTCAACGATGTGCGCGGCGAGGTCAACTCGAACGGCAAGGGGAGCGACGAGGGCGGCGACTGCGTGCTGTTGCAGACCTCCGCACGCGTCACGCTCACCGGGATGGGCTGCACCAACGAACCCGACGGCTTCGAACCGCATGCCGGTGTCTTCGTCGACCGCTGCGCCGACACCGTGGTGGAAGACGGCATCGCCGAAAACATCGACCAGGGCTCCGGAGCAGGTGTCCGAGTGCACACGATCAGCGAGGACGAACGCGGAATCACGGTGCGCGACTTCGACGTCGTGGGCGGGTCCCACGCTTGCTACGACGTGTACGGTGGTCTCGACGTCACCCTGGAGAACACCGGCTGTCGCAACCACGGCGGCACGGCGTGGGCCTCCTACATGTTCGGCGGCGGGCCGTACCGCGTCATCGGCGGGCGCTACTACAATGTCGAACGGTTGCAGTCGCTGGACACCTCCGTCTACGACGTCTTCGACGTGATGCTCGACCAGTTCGTCCCGCGCTTGCCGCCCGCCGTGCGGCCGCCCTGCGACTTGTAGGAAGGTGGCACGTTGCGCCATGATGGTGGCGAGTGACGGAGCCCCGCAGAGTCGGCCGCTACGTACTCGGGCCCCGGCTCGGCTCGGGCGGCATGGCGGAGGTGATGCGCGCGCACTCGCCTGGGTTGGGCCTCGCCCGCCAGGAGGTCGCGCTCAAGCTGATGCACCACCACCTCGCGGACGACCCCGAGTTCGTGCGGCTGTTCTTTCGCGAAGCCCAGGTCGCCTCGTCGCTACGACACCCCAACGTCGTCAACGTGCTGGAGTCGGGCGAAGACGACGGCACCTACTACCTCGCAATGGAGCTGGTCGAAGGGCCCACCCTGCGGCAGCTGATCCGCGCCCACCAGGGTGAACCCTTCGACATTCAGGCGGCCGTTTCGATCGTGTGTGCGGTCTGTGAAGGCCTGCACCACGCCCACGAACGCACAGGCAGCGACGGCACACCGCTTTGCATCGTGCATCGCGACGTCTCCCCCGGCAACGTCTTGTTGTCGAGCGATGGCACCGTGAAGCTGAGCGACTTCGGCGTGGCCACGGCCACCGCAGCGTGGACCAGCCTGCGATCGACCACCGGCTCGATCCGCGGAAAGATCGCGTACATGGCCCCCGAACAGGCGCGGGGGCACGGCGTAGATCGACGCGCCGACGTGTTCTCCATCGCCAACGTGCTCTACGAGCTCATCGAAGGGCACCGGCTGTTACAGGCCAAGGGAGAGGTCGAACTGCTCCACGAGCTGTTGTTCGCGGGCTTCGGCGACGGCCGACCCACGCGAGACGACTGTCCACCTGCGCTCTCCGATGTCATCGCGCAGGCGCTCGCGGGCGACCCCGACGAGCGTCCCCCGTCCGCTCGAGCGTTTGCAGACGCACTCCGTTCTGCGTGCCCTCCGATGGACGCCTCTGCGCTGGGACGCTACGTCGCCAGGTTCGCCGCAGCGGTGCCGGCACCAAGCCCGAAGCCTTCCGTCACCGCGCCCCCTGCCGCCGAACCCGACACCGAGACCGGTGACCTCGAGCCGCCTGCCCCCGCAGCGCCTACCGCCACACTGCACCTCGAACCCCCACCGTCGCCCGCGCCTCGACGCTCGACGTGGCCGGCGATCGCTGGGGTCCTGCTCGCCGGAGCTGCCGCCGCCGCGTGGTTGTGGGTTCCGGCATCGGAGCCGCCGCGCACCGCATCGGTCCACCTGAGTTTTCCGCCACTGGCTTCGAGCGCGGCCGCCGAAGATCCACCGAACGAACCCACGCCTTCGACCGAAGAACCCGCGCCCGAGCCAGTCGTTGCCGTGCCCGAGGACCCGCCCGCGCAAACGGCCACCCCGCCAACATCACGACGGAAATCGAAGCGTCCGCGCAAGCGCAAGCGCCGGGGCAAAGGCTCGTCGCTCGCCAAACCGCCCCCGAACGAGTCATTGTTTCCGAAGTAGTCCATGCCTCGCATCCTCTCGGTGCTGCTCTCGATGCGGCTCGTGGCACCGCAACAAGAAGTCTCCGACCGGGAGACGGTTCAGCAGCTCGCCACCAAGGCCGACGATGCGTTTCGGCGTGGTGACGTCGCGGCCGCACGGGCCGCGCTGCTCGAGGCGATCGCGCTCGAACCCGACAACATGACGCTGGTCTTCGGCCTCGCCCAGGCCGAACGTTTCCTCGGCAACTGCGAGCGCGCGGTGGAGTTGTACGACCGCTTCCTTCGCAGCGGTCCCGCAGACGCACAGGCTCAGGCGGCAACCGAGAAGCGTGCCGAGTGCACGGACGCACCGCCGCCCGAACCCGACCCGGCCCCCGCACAGGACGTGGTCCCGCCCCCCGAGCCCGCACCTCCGACCGACCCCGCTCCGGTGACACCACCCCCGGCCCCCACGACGAGGCCGGCGGGGCCCGTACTCGTCGGCGTCGGCGCAGCGCTGACGATTGCAGGCGCAGTGCTGGTGGCGACCGCGTTCGCCCGCGCAGCACGGGCCCCCGACGCTGCCACCTTCGACGACTACGACCGCGACCGAACGTCGTCCCGCCCGCTCGCGATCGGCGGCTGGACGGCCCTCGGCGCCGGTCTGTCGCTGGCGATCACGGGCGGTGTGGTGTGGGGGGTGCAGCGGAAACGCGGCCGCTCCATGCTACAGATCGAAGCGCGCCGCTGAAGCCATGCCCGCAGACCCCCCGTCTCAAACGCTCACCGTCGGCGCCGTGCAGCGCAAGCACGGCGCGCGGCATCTGGTGGTGCTCCGCGGTGAACACACCGAGACGATCGACCTGCCCCGGGGTGCCGAGCTGGTGTTCGGTCGCACCCACGACGCCGACGTGCGCATCGACGACCGGACCCTCTCACGCCGGCACCTCAAGGTCTGTGTCGGCAAGACGGTTCGGGTCACCGACCTCGACAGCCACAACGGCACCCGCCTACGCGGGCAAGCGCTTCGACCGGGAACGCCGGTCGAACTGCTCTCGGGAGACGTGCTCGAAGCCGGCAACACCACGTTCGTGTTTCGAGACGAGCTCCCCACCGCCGAACCGACCGACGGCGGCGCGTGGGCGCAAGCGCGGGCCCTCGCGCGGCGGGTGCAGAAGACCAGCCTCAACGTGATGCTCGTCGGCCCGGCGGGGTCGGGGCGCCGCACCATGGCGGCGGAGATCCTCGGAGACCCGCACCACACGATCGACGCGCGCGCGCTCGACAACGCCGGACTCGACGCGCTCGAACACATGCAGGGCTCGCTCCGTTTGTTGCACTGCGACGAGACGCCTCAGGCACTGCAAGCCCCGCTCACCCGCATGCTCGAAGCGGGTCGGCGACGGGTTGCTGCCACCTCCACCCGAGACACGGGTGTGCTCGCGGCGCGGCTCGACTTCTACCTGCCCCTGCATCGAGCGCTCAGTGGCGTCGTCTTGCAGCTGCCCTCGCTCGAAACCTGCAAGGACGAGTTCGACGCGATCGCCGAGCACCTGCTGCGTGGCTGGGCGCGGCGCACCGGAGCCTCGGGTGTGCCTCGACTCTCCGCGGATGCCCTCGAAGTGTTGCGCGCTCGGGCTTGGCCGGGAGAACTCCGGGCGCTCGCGGCCACGCTCGAGGCTTCCGCGCTGGACCTGCGCAGCCCCACGATCGGTCCGGCCGACCTTCGGCTTCCGCGCGAAGTCGTCCGCACCGGAGACCCCAAAGCCGTCGAGCGCCAGCGCATTCTCGACGCCCTCGCAGCGTGCGGCGGCAACCAGACCCAGGCGGCCAAATTGCTCAAGATTTCGCGCCGAACGCTCGTTTCCCGCCTCGACGAGTACGGAATCGCGCGGCCCCGAAAGCGCGCATCACGGACGAAGTCGTAGGCCGGATCGCAGCCCCGTCACCCGTTTGCACAAGTTGTGCAAACCCGGGTTCGACCCGCCGGACCTACACCGAGTGCCCGATACGATGGGCACGTGATGAGGGTGATGCGAGGTGGATTGGCGACCGGGCTGGGCATGCTGCTCTGCACCGGCTGCTACAGCGGACTGGGGGTCGACGCCATGGCGGGCGACCCCGATGGCGACGGCAGCAGCGTCGACTCTGGCCCTTCGGGCAGCGGAGACGATGGCGACGACGGCGGATCGGACAGCGACGACACCGGCGAAGGAGAGCTCGGTGCCGGCCCCACCCCGATGCGGCGCCTCACCAGCGCGCAGTACGTCACTTCGGTCCGCGAGCTGCTCGAAATCCCCGAGTGGATCCCGGCGGGCGACCTGCCCAACGACGGCTTCAACGAAGAGGAGTTCCAGCTGTCCAACATGCTCGCGGCCGGCGTCAGCACGACCACCGTCGACTACGGTCGGTACCGCGACTTGGGCAAGAGTGCGGCCGAGACCGCGTTGGCCACCGACGCGGCGATGACGGCACTGCTCGGCTGCACCCCAGCCACCGTCACCGACGACTGCGCCCGCGATTGGATGCTCGAGCTGTGCGAGCGTGCCTGGAGCCGCCCGGTCACGGACACCGACCCGGTCTTCGAAGCGCTGATGTCGACCGCGGAAGACGGCGAAGCGCGCCTGGGCACGGCGCGACAGGGCCTCTGGTGGGCGGTCAGCTCGCTGTTGCAGAGCCCCGAGTTCCTCTACATCTACCCCGTCGCCCACCCCGACGACCCCTCGCGCATGGACGACTACTCGGTCGCCCGACAACTCGCCCTCACCTTCCGCGATTCGGTGCCCGACGCGGAGCTGCTCGACCTCGCAGCAGCGGGCGAGTTGAGTGACCCGATCGCGCTCGAGACCCAAGTCGACCGGCTCATCGCCGACATGATCTCGGACACGACCCGTCGCGGTGCCGTGCACCGTTTCTTCGACGAGTGGTGGTCGATGAACGTGGTCGAGCACGCGGGCAAGGATCCCGAGACGTACCCCGAGTTCACCGAGAGCCTGCGCTCGGCGATGAAAGAAGAAGTGGACCTGTGGGTCGGCGACATCGTCTTCGACAGCCGCGAGGACTTTCGCTCCGTGCTCTACAGCGACAAGGTCTTCGTCAACGAAGAGCTCGCCGCGCTCTACGGCATCGAGGGCATCGAAGGGGACGACTTCCAGGCGGTCGACCTTCCCGCCGACAGCCACCGCACGGGGCTGCTCACCACCGCTGCGTTCCTCACGGTGATGTCGCACCCGTCGCTCACCTCTCCGGCTGCGCGCGGCAAGTTCGTCACCGAGCGCCTGCTGTGCTTGGAGATCCCTCCGCCACCGGGAAGCGTCGACACCAGCATTCCGCCCTCGGAGGTGCCGGAGACCAAACGCGAGCGTTTCGTTCGTCACACGACCGACCCCACCTGCGCGGGCTGCCACAACATGATGGACCCCTCGGGCCTGGCACTCGAAAACTTCGATGCCATCGGCCGCTACCGCGAGAACGAAAGCGTGTTGTTCGACGGCGTCGTGCACGAGCTTCCGATCGACCCCTCCGGTGAGCTGCTCGGGGAAGCGTTCACCGACGGACGCGAAATGGCGGCACTGCTGTCCGAATCGGACGCGTTCGCCAACTGCATCACCCGCCAGCTCCTGCGCCAAACCTACGGGCGAGAGATCGAAGGCGAAGAGCTCGACACGGTCGAAACGCTCGCCTCCACCTTCGCCGACACCCAATACGACTACCTCGAGTTGATGCGCGCCGTCGCGCTGCACCCCAACTTCACCGCCCTCGTTCCGCAGGAGTAGGACCCATGCCCACGCTGAAACTCCATCGACGCACCCTGCTCAAGGGCTTCGCTGCCGGCACCGCATTTTCCGTCGGCCTGCCGATCCTCGAGGCCATGCTCGACGCGCACGGCGAGGCCTACGCTGACGGCTCCCCGATCGAGCCGTTCTACATCGGCTACTGCTGGGGCAGCGGCGTCGGCAACTTCTCCACCGGAGGCGGGCCCGACTACTGGACGCCGAGCGGCGTCGGCGAAAACTGGACGCTGTCCGACGAGCTTCAGCCGCTGGCCGAGCACAAGGAGTACCTGACCGCGTTCTCCAACATGCAGCTGTTCGGGCCGGGCAGTCACCACGAGATGCGTGCGGGCATGTTCTGCGGCCAGCACTATCAAAACGACGCCTACAACGCGAACGGGGCCTACCAAGGGCTCGGCGCCGAGAGAGCCTCGATCGACCAGTTCATTGGCGACCGACTCGAGGCGATGGGCCAAGGCACGCCGTTTCACTCGCTCGTGCTCTCGATGTCCAGCGTCGGGCGCCACTACAACAATCTCGGCCGCGGTCACTCCTTCTCCTGGAAGGACGGGTTCGTGCTCGAAACGCCCGAGACCTCACCACAGGCCCTCTACGAGCGCTTGTTTGCCGGGTTCAGCCCCGAGCCGGGCGACGGACCCACCCCCGAGTCCTTGGTGGAGCTGCGAGCGCTCGACGCCGTCAAGGCGAGCGCCGACCGCCTGCGCGGTCGCGTGAGCAGCTACGACCAGCAGCGCATCGACCAACACCTCGAGGGTCTCTTCGAGACCGAGCGCGTGCTCGAAGAGCTCGGCACGCTGACGTGCGAGGTGCCGATGGAACCCACCGGCGACTACGGTCCCGACGCGGCCTCGGTCGAGCCGCTGATCGAAAAGAACATCGCGTTCAGCAAGCTGATCACCCAGGCCGTGGCCTGCGGCATGACACGCTCGATCAACTACATGTTCTGCGGGATGCAGGCCGACCCGGTCATTTCCGACGTCGGAGCCACGGACGGCTTTCACTTGCTCACGCACAACGACCTCAGTGGGTCGCAGGTCTCGCAGCCCGAGATGGTGCACGCGGTCACCGAGTTCATCATGGCCCGCCTCGCCGACCTCGTCTCCGAGTTGCGCGCGGTCCAGGTCGGCGACGGCAACCTCATGGACCACGCCTGCATCATGGTCGCGTCCGAGATGATGAACGGAAGCCGCCACAGCGTGAACGACGGCGCGGCGGTGCTGCTGCTCGGCAAGGCCGGCGGCCGTCTACGCACCGACTACCACCACCGTCCCGAAACCGAAGCCGACCGCAACTACTCCAAGGTGCTGGTCACGGTCATGGAAGCCATGGGCCTCGACCAGACGTCGATCGAGGGCGGCCTGATGCAGAGCCCCAACGGTCCGATCGACGAAATCCTGTTGGGCTGAAAAACTCGCGTCATCGGCGGCTGGACCGTCGCGAAGGAGGGAGCATGCGCAAGTCGTTGCTCCCTCTTCTCGTGCTCTTTGCCGCGTGTGACCCCGCCGACGAGGCCCTGTATGAACTCGAAGCGGAGGACGCCGAGTTCGACGATGAGCTCGAGTGGGACGCGGACGAGGATCTGGTCGCACAAACCGCCCCTGCCGCGGCCGACGAGAACGAGGTCTGGGATCCCAAGAACATCCCAGAGAACCTGTGCGGCGACCCCGATGAGCCGCTTTCCCTGCCTCCGGACCCTTCCGGCAGTTGCGACATCGAAGTTCGAGTCAAGAACACCGAGTTCACGGAGGGCCAAGGGATCTCCGAGGGCAAAGGTGAAATGTCGACGGTGGTCACGGCGTCGGTCTCCGTGCCCGCTCCGGCCGAAACGTCCGCGAACATCCCGAATTCGGGCTACCTGATCTACTCCGCGGGCGAGTCGAAGTACCACGGCCGCGTGCTCGAGACCTATACGGTGCCCGTTGGTCAGACCCTCAATGTCGAGGTCTGCGCCGACTTCACCGAGCACGACTTCGGCGGGACCAACGGCGACGACGACCTCGGCAGCCAATGCGGGAACCTGATGCTGCAGTGCGACCCGTCCAACGGGCAACCGTCGTACACGATGACGCTCGGACCCACGGATCTGTGCGGTCCGAACCAGTGCAACGGCAAGGCAGCGGCAACCATCAAGGTGATGCGCGCCGACGCCGACCAGGACGGGGTCGAGAACGACGACGACTTCACCCCCGAACCGTGTGACGAGCACGAAAAGGGTGAAAACGGCGTCGCGCTGTTGCAGTACTTCCACTACGACGACGACGGCTTCACCACGCTCGCACAGTCCGTCGGTGCCGACCTGTCCAGGCCCTACCCCGCCTACGACTTCAAGGTGCTGCTCATCGACAACGACACGTCGAACCCGATGGGCGTGAACAACAAGGCGATCACCGAGGCAGATCTCACCTTTCCGCCGACCCGCCGAGGCCTGCTCGACGCCATGCAGGTGTTGACCGCCGAAGGCTACCGCTTCGACTCGATCGTGCATGCGCACGGCTACAAGCGCAACGCCAACGACGCCAAGTTCGAGGTCCTCCAGGGCAACATGATCACCGGCAAATGGCTCGTCGACGCCACCGAGCCGGACAAGGTGGGCACCGCGCGCGGGGGCATTCCACTGATGGCCTGGTGGTCCACCACCTGCATCGCCGCTCGTCAGATCGACGCGTGGATCGAGATCGGTGGTCTGGTCGCCTCCGGGGCCGAGGACGTGCAGTTCTACCCCAACGCGTTTCACAACTACGTGGACAACTGGCTCGCAGGCCAAGCCTACGACAACGCGGTGCACAACAGCGTGACCAGCGGGGTCGTGGACGCAGCCGAGCTGGTGATTCAAGCCGAGTCGCTGCTCGACCCCTGGTTCTGCATCGGCGATGGCGTGCTGGGCACCAACGATTGCGCCGAAGACTTCTTCAACGACGACGAAGGCGCGAACGAAGCCCGCTACAACATCTCCGACGTCTACGACCACTCGCTCAGCGGTGCCGAGAACATGGCACTGTCGTCCGAACGCTCGTTCCTCGGCATCACAGGCCTGCGCTTCGGGGCAGGCATCTACAGCTGGCCGTAGGTCGCCGGTCGAGGAGCCTCGTCGCGCACGATCTGCTGTGCGACGAGGCACGTTGGACCTCGACGCGTGGCAACGCCCGGCGCATCATCGTAGCGATGGAACCGAAGTCGGAACACGCGGCGTGTGGTGTGGGTTTCGTGGCCGCCCGCAACCGCGTTCGAACCCACGGCATCGTGCGCTCCACGCTGCACGCGTTGCAGCGGGTGGAGCACCGCGGTGCTGTCGGACCCGACGGGCGCAGCAGCGACGGCGCCGGCATCATGACCGACATTCCGTTCGCGCTGCTCGGCCACGAGCCGGGCACCGTCGCCTTGGCCACGCTGTTCCTCACCCAAGACGGAGCCCGCCGTGAACGCGCGCTCGAGGTGTTCGAGTCCACGTTCGGTTTTCTGGGCATGCGGGTGCAGGGCTACCGCGACGTCCCGCGCAACCTCGACGTGCTGGGCGCGGCCGCCCGCAGCACGGCGCCGGTCATCGTGCAGGCCACGCTCACCCGGCCGGAGTCGGCCCGCAACGACGCATCGTTCAACGCCCAGCTCTACCGCGCCAAACAGCTCACGCGCACCAAGCTCAAGAGCGCCGACGCGTGGACCGACCTGTTCTTCGTCTCGCTGTCGACAACCACGATCGTCTACAAGGCGCTGTGTCGCGGCGTCGACCTCGACCAGTTCTATCCGGACCTGGCCAACCCACGGTTTCTCAGCCGCTTCGGCGTGTTTCACCGCCGATTTTCCACCAACACACGAAGCTCGTGGGACAAGGCGCAACCGTTCCGCCTGATCGCGCACAACGGCGAGATCAATACGGTCAAAGGCAACCGCTCATGGGCCAACTCGCGCGAACGAGCCCGCGGTCTGGGCCGTGACGAGCTGCTCACCCGCGCCGACATCAGCGACTCGGGCAGCTTGGGCGAAATGGTCGAAGCGCTGAAGTACCGCTCCAGCCTCCCCCACATCGACGACATTCTCTCGATCATGGTGCCGGCCGCCGATGCGCGCTCGGACTACTACCGCTTCTGGGGCCGGGCCATGGAGCCCTGGGACGGGCCCGCATTGCTCGCGTTCAGCGACGGCGAAATCGTGGGCGCGCGTCTGGACCGCAACGGTTTTCGCCCGGCTCGCTGGGCGATGACCGACGATGCCTTCTACCTCGCGTCCGAAGCCGGCGCGTTTGCGGTCGACGAGGCACACATCGTCGAAAAGGGCACGCTCCGGGCGGGCTCGGGCGTCACCGTGCGACTGCCCTCGGGCAAGGTGCACATGCGCGACTCGAGCGAGGCGCGGCGCAACGCGGGTGCCAGCTTCGATCCGCGGCTCATTCCGATCGCCGACGCAGCGGCGCAGCTGCATCCCGAGGCCCGTGCGAGCATCGAGCCCCCCAAACCGGAACTCCTTTCGCGCCAAGCGTTGTTCGGAGTGACCGCCGAAGAGCGAGCCCGGATTCTCGAGCCCATGATGAAGGCCGGCAAGGAGCCGATCGGTTCGATGGGCAACACCGCTCGCCCGGCGATCTTCTCGGACCAGCCCCGTTCGTTCTTCGACTTCTTCGTACAGGACTTCGCACAGGTCACCAACCCGCCGCTCGACTACCTGCGCGAGGCGATGGTGACCAACCTGTCCACCCACGTGGGCGAACGTCCCAACATCTTCACCCCGGCCGAGCTCATTCCGCCCACGCCCGCGCTCGAACTCGACGACCCCGTGCTTCGGCTGGAGCACATGGCGCTGCTGCGGGCGATGACGATGCGCAAGCCGTCGGGGCTTCGCACGCTGGCCACCGAGGTGCCGATCACCTACGCCCGTGGTGACCACGACGGCTTGCTCGTCGCCCTCGAACGCATCGGCCGCGCAGCACTCGACGCGGTGCGCGAAGGCTGCTCGGTCGTCATTCTTTCGGACCGCACCGCGACGCTGCAGCACCCCCCGGTCCCGAGTTTGCTGGCGCTTCGGGCCGCCGTCACCACGCTCAACCGCCATGGCCGGCGTCTCGACGTCTCGCTGGTGGTCGAGGCGGGCGACGTTCGCAGCACCCACGCGCTCGCGTGCACCATCGGGTTCGGTGCCGTCGCCGTGTGTCCTCGCCTCGCACTCGAGCAGGCCAGGTTCGAAGCCACCGACGACGAAGACGCACGCACCCGGGAGCAGAACCTGGTGTCCGCACTTCTGGGCGGCCTGTTGAAGGTGATGGCCAAGATGGGCATCTCGGTCGTGCGCAGCTATCAGAGCAGCAAGCTGTTCACCCCCTGGGGCCTTGGGCACGCTTTGGTCGACACGTACTTCGGCACCCACCGCAGCCCGATGGGTGGGCTCGAGCTCGCCACGCTCTCGGAGCACCTCGAACGCTCGTGGGCAGCGGCCGAGCAAGCCCCGCTCGACCAGCCCCTGCCCTCGACCTACCAACTCAAGGAACGCAAGGGGTCGTGGCGTGCCGACGACGCCTCGATGGGCGAGCGCCACGTGATGACCGCCGAGCGCAGCAAGCTCGTGCACGATCTCGTACGAGGCCGGCTTCGTGACCGCACCGCGTCCGAAGTCTGGGACGAATACCTGCAACAAGGACGCGCCGTCGCCCCGGTCAATCCCCGCGACCTGCTCGCGCTGCGTCGCGGAGACCCGGCGATCGACATCGACGAGGTCGAGCCGGCCGCGGCGATTCTCCGTCGTTTCGGCTCCGGTGCCATGTCATTCGGCGCGATCAGTGCAGAGTCGCAACGTGACATCTTCATCGCAATGCGATCGGTTGGGGGCCGCTGCAACAGTGGAGAGGGCGGCGAAAACCCGTACTACTTCTCGGACGGCATCACCGCGGTCACCAAACAGGTCGCCTCGGGCCGATTCGGCGTGACAGCCGAGTACCTGGTCACGGGCGACGAGATCGAGATCAAGATCGCTCAGGGGGCCAAACCCGGCGAAGGTGGCCAGCTGATGGGCGTCAAGGTCGACGCCGCCATTGCCAAGGCTCGGTTTGCAACGCCGGGCGTCAGCCTGATCTCCCCCCCGCCGATGCACGACATCTACAGCATCGAGGACCTGGCGGAGCTCATCTACGAACTCAAGCAGCTCAACCCCCGCGCCTCGATCTGCGTCAAGCTGGTCGCGGGCTCCAACGTCGGCACGATCGCCACGGGCGTGGCCAAGGCGGGCGCCGACATCATTCAGGTCTCCGGCGCCGACGGAGGTACGGGCGCGGCCTCGATCTCCTCGATGCGCCATGCGGGGTTGCCGTGGGAGTTCGGTCTGGTGGACGTGCACGCGCAACTCGTCGAGCACGGACTGCGCTCGCGGGTGCGGCTTCGTGTCGACGGCGGCCTGTCCACGCCCGATGACATCATCAAGGCCGCGCTGCTGGGCGCCGAAGAGTTCGGCTTCGGCAAGGGCCTGCTCATCGCGCAGGGCTGCATCATGGCGCGCATCTGCGAGAAGAACCGCTGCCCCACGGGCATTGCGACGCACGACCCCAAGTTCAAAGCCAAGTACAAGGGCACGCCCGACCACGTGGTCGACTTCGTCACGCGCCTGGCCGAAGGCGTGCGCGCCGGGCTGGCTCGGCTCGGCGCTCGCAGCCTGCGGGACATCGTCAGTGCGCGGCGCTGGCTGTGCGCCGCCACCGAACACGACGAGTTCGTCGCCGCACGAGGCCTCGACATCGGCCCCCTGCTCGAGCCTGTGGCGTGGACTGCCCCCGCCGACGCACCGCCACCGTCCGCGCCCGATCGCTCGCGCGAGTTTCAGCTCACCGAGACCGTTTCGCGGCAGCTCGAAACCGGCGGGTCCGCCCACGTCGAGCTAGACGTCTGCAACACGGACCGCGCCCTCTGTGCGGGATTGGCCGGCACCCTCGCGCAACGAGCCGCCGCCACCCGGAAGGCCAATCGCACGCAGGGCGCCGACACACCACTGTGGCCCAAGCCGGACAGCATTCGCATCGACCTCCAGGGCAGCGCCGGCCAAGGCCTCGCGGCGTTCTCCGTGCCGGGCATGCACATCACCCTGCGCGGCGAAGCCAACGACGGCGTCGCCAAGTCGATGTCCGGCGGCACCGTCGTCATCACCCCTTCCTCGTCGGCCCGCTTCGACCCCGCCCACAACGCGATCCTCGGCAACGGTGCGCTCTACGGAGCAACCGGCGGCGCGCTGTGGGTCTACGGGCGCGCCGGCGACCGCTTTGCCGTGCGCAACAGCGGCGCACGAGCCGTCGTCGAAGGGGCAGGCCTGCACGCCTGCGAGTACATGACCGGTGGCGAGGTCGCCATCTTGGGGCCGCTCGCCGCCAACGCGGGCGCCGGCATGACCGGAGGCACCTTGTTCCTGCTGCAAGCCCAAGCCCACCAGGTCAACACCGACTACCTGACGCTCTCGCCTCTCGACGACGACAGTCTCGCCATGCTCGAGGCCCTGCTCACCGACTACGCGGCCGCCACCGCGAGCAACACCGCCAAGGCGCTCCTCGCGGACGTGAACACCCTGAACGCGACGTTCCTGCGCGCCGTCCCCAACGCGTGACCCGTCCGTGGAACACTGCCCGGTGCAGTGACGTGTCCCGGATGGACGATGAGGACCCCGTTGCAGTTGGTGTTCGTGCTGCTGCTCGGCTGTGCCGTCTCTGCACCCAGTCCGCCGCGCGGTGAGAGTCAGGCCGCTGCGCATCCGCGGGGGCTGTTCGCTGCGTTCGACCTCCGCGAACACGAAACGTTTGCCATCTATCGCGCGGGGATGACGACCCCGGAGTTCGAAGTCTCGTCATTCGTGGAGACGCGGGCGTTCCCCCTGCGGCCGGGAGTCTACGTCGCTGTCGTGCGCAGCCCTTCGTCGACGCGGCGCAGACTGTTCGAGGTCCGGGACCAGCCGTTGGTCGCCGAAGCGTCGCTGGAGACGCGGTGGCAAGGCGAGTCGCCCACCGTGCTCGCACTCACCGGTGCACAATCGCGGTGGTCGGCCACGGCCGAGCCCTTTGCAGACGACCCTTTGCGCGGCGAGACGCTACGCCGGTTCGACGCCCTGCGCGACGCCCTGCGCGAGGCCGCCCACGAGGGCGCACGTGCCCTCCCCGACCCCCGGGTGCGAGCACTCGGGCCGTTGGCGGTGGAGTTGGCCTTCCTCCACGACGACGCGCCACCGTCCGCCCCGGCTTTGCTCGCGTCCCTTCCTGCGCCGACCGAACCGCTACTCGCCGTGCTCGATCAGTTTCCCGCCCCATTGTGGGCGGCGCTGCGCGACGCTGCACCCGACGTCCGTACCCGCGGACTCGCATGGCTCGATGCAGTGGCGAGCGAGAACCCCGAACCCAGCGCCCGTGCGATGGCGCTGTTCTTCGCGCTCACGTTGGCGCGCGAGGACGGCGATGCCGCCGGAGTGCAACGGCGCTACGCGTCGATCCGAGCCCTCGACATCGACGACGCTTGGATCCTCACCGTCGTCCGTGCACAGTTCGCGCCCGAACGCCGCGCTCGACCCGGCGCAACGATGCCGCGCATCTCGTTCGCGAAACTCGACGAGCCCGAGGTCGTCGTCCACACCGATGCGCTGCACGGCTCCATCGTCCTGCTCCACTTCTGGGCAACCTGGTGCCGCCCCTGTGTCGCAAAGATCCCCGCGCTGCACGAGGTGTACGCACGGCTGCCCGAAGGCGCTCCCGATGGTGCCCGCGTTCAGTTCGTCTCGATCAACCTCGACCCGGACCCCGCGGTCGCGCGACGTTTTCGCCGGGAGCAATGGCCCATGCCCTGGACCAACCTGCACATCGGCGACAACGATGCCGACGCCGTGCTTTCGGCGTTTGGGCTGCTCGGACCCGGGCGCCTCCTGGTGGGGCCGGATGGCGTCATTCTCGCCACATCGGAGCGCCTCGGCGACACGCTAGAAGCGACGCTCGCCGAAGTGCTCGGCACCACCGCCACCGCAGGCGGTACCCTTTCGCCATGAGTGAGCCATACGCGCTCTACTACTGGCCTGTTCTCCCTGGCCGCGGAGAGCTCATTCGGCTGATTCTCGAAGACGCCCAGGTGCCCTATCGCGACGTGGGGCGAGAAGAGGGCATGGACGCGATCTTCGGAGTGCGCCACGGCGCGGTCGAGGACCACCCGACGTTCGCGCCTCCGGTCCTTCGTCACGGAGACCTCGTGTTGAGCCAAACCGCGGTCATCGCCCGCTACCTCGCAGCGCGGCATGGGTTGGCCCCGCAGACCGAACACGGTCGCCTGCTCGCAGACCAACACTTCTTGGGATGGAGCGACCTGATGCACGAAGTGCATGACACCCACCACCCCATCGCGAGCAGCCTGCGCTACGAGGACCAACGCGAGGCGGCCACGCTGCGGGCACACCGCTTTCGCGAGGACCGGCTCGGCCCGTGGCTGCGGCACTTCGAGCGCGTCGTGCAACGCGGGCGCGGGGTCCACGTGCCCGCGGAGATGAGCTACGTCGACCTCGCCGCTCGGTTCGTCCTGCGGGGCATCGAACACGCGTTTCCAGGAGCGTTCGAACGCCTGAAGCCAGAGCTCCCAGGCCTGCTCGCGCTCGTCGACCGGGTCGAGCGTCGGCCCGCGCTTCGCAGCTACTTGAACAGCGACCGCGCGATGCGGTTCAACCACGACGGCATTTTCAGACACTATCCGGAGCTCGACGGGTGAACCCGGATCAGTCGAACGGCTGGCTGCAGAACTCGAAGTCGTCGACCTCGATCACGTGCGAGGGCGCCGTCGTGCCTTCGTATGCCCCGCCCATCAGCGAGACGTCCGCTGTCGAGTAGTCGTGCACGATCGCGCTGCTGGTGAGGAACTGGAAGTCGGTCCCATCGACGCTGTAGGCGAAGAGCACGGTCCCGGGCTCGAAGTAGAACTCGAGCCAAACCTCGGCCGTGCCCACGCCGAGCGTGACCGTGTCGATGGTCGCCCCGTTGACGCGAGCCGTGAGTTCGGACGACCCCGTCAGCACGAACTCGACGGACCCCGGCTCGCCCTCGGGAAACGCCCGCAGGAGGAACTGCGCCGCGTCATCTTGAGGCAACGAGACGAGATGCGCGACGGCAAACCCATTGCTGATGTCCACGCCGGGCATCTCGATGAAGTCGAACTCGGACGCCCCCTGCTCGATGGCGAACCGCAGCGTGCCCGCGCCTTCGGAGATCAGCGCAATCAGCGGCTTCCATACCCACGGGTCCTCTTCGACGATGCCGTTGTCGAACTCGTCGACGAACTCGGGGCAGCCCCCGCCGCCAGACGAAGATGAGCTGCCGCCCGAGGACGAGCCGGAGCCCGAAGACCCGTCCGTCCCCGTGCTCGAGCCTGTAGACGACCCCGATGCCATGCCCCCGGATGAGGACCCGGATCCGGTGGCAGACGTGGTGGCTGGCAGCATCGTCGTATTGCCGGTGGGGTCCGGCCCCGAGCTCCCGGTCGCCTCGGGCTCGACGCACTGTCCGGCCAATCCCGGCGGTGCACTGTCACCGTAGCGGAAGCCGCTTTCGCACATGCCGTCGGCAAAGCTGCAGTAGCCGCTGGGTTGGCACATGCCCTCGACGCCCGACGACACGCACTGCATGTCGTTCTGGCACTGAAAGACGTCCTCAGACTGGCAGCCAGCTCCGACGAGCAAACCGGCGACGACCAAACCGAGTCCCGCGCGCATCCGGGTCCACAGTATCATGCAGTCCCCGAGTCAACCGCATCACACCACCCCCTACAGGCCGACACAAGCGTTGACGTCGTGCCTCGGCCACCGCTCAGTCTTCGTCCTGTCCGGTGCCGAAGCGGATCACGTTGCCATCGAGGTCGGACACGTGCATCTCGCGGATGCCCCACGGCATGTCCTTGGGGGGCATTCGAATCTTCGCGTCGGTGCCCCGGTATTCCTCGTGCAGCGCATCGACGTCGCGCGCGAACACCATGAGCCACGCGCCGGGCGTGCCCTGGCAGCCCTCGCACAGGAACACCGTCGTATGGCCCCGGCTGACCGAGCCGAAGTCCGCGGGCTCACCGTGCTCCCAGTCCACCGTGAAGCCGAGTTCGTGATCGTAGTACCGAAGGCTGGCTTGCAGATCGCGAACGTTGAGGATCGGTCGGGCGCTCGACAGCTCGGCCTCCTCATGCGAGACGAGCGCGGCCTCCCGCAACGACTCGGGCTCCGACGAGCAACTTGCCAACACACCCACGACGAGCACCGACAGCCACCGGGCCATGACCGCATGCTACCGCGCGGCTCGCAGGCGTGGATGACGCTTCCTCGGCCCGTCTGGTATGGTCCGCGGCCGATGAACACCACGGCCGAAATGGTTCGCGTCAAAGAGGCGTTGGCCTGGGTGGATGCGCCTCGTTGCGTCCAACTCAAGGCCGTCACGGCCAAAGGACAGCCGGTCGAGCTCGACGCCGAGCAGACCCGCAAACTCGCAGAACGGCTGCTGAAGCTCGCTGCGACGCTGGAAACGCTGCAAGCCGAGGCCGACGAGAAAGCGTGAGCCCGGCTCCCCGGGGGTGCGCGAGCCTGCTACAGTGCGCGCCGTGCTGAGCGTATCGCGCACCTTGAGCCTGACCCTGCTGTGCCTTGCCGTGGGCTGCGACGGCAAGCCTGCCGAAGTTCCGCCGAAGACCGCCGCCAACGGTGGCAAGAACGGCCAAGCCTTCGACACCAAAGCCGAGACCGAGCAGGCCGCGGCGACGGCCAAGCCGGCCACGCCGCCAAAGCCCGCCAAGCCCAAGGGCAAGCAGGTGCCAGCGCCCGCTGATGTCGCAGCGCCGCCCGCCGACGCCAAGAAGACCGCCAGCGGTCTCGCCTACAAAGTGCTCACGCCCGCGCCCGCGGACTCCACCGACACGGTCGGTCCCAACGACAGCGTCAAGGTCGAGTACACCGGGTGGACCACCGACGGTGTCACGTTCGACACCACGGAGGGGCGCTCGGCCACCACGTTCAAAGTCTCGCAGGTCATCCCCGGTTGGACCGAGGGCATGCAGCTGATGCACAAGGGCGAGAAGATGCGCTTTTGGATCCCCGAAGAGCAGGCCTACAAAGGCCGCAAGGGGCGTCCTCAAGGCATGCTCGTCTTCGACGTCGAGCTGCAGGAAATCCTCGCCGCACCCAAGACCCCCGACGACGTGGCAGCCCCGCCCGCCGACGCCAAGAAGACCGAGGGCGGCGTCGCCTACAAGGTGATCAAGGCCGGCACCGGCAAAGACCACCCCGACCCGTGGGACAAGGTCGAGGTCAACTACACCGGTTGGACCACCGACGGAAAGATGTTCGACAGCTCCATCACCCGCGGCAAGCCGGCCAAGTTCCCGCTCAACCGCGTCGTGCCGGGATGGACCGAGGGCATTCCCACGATGGTCGTCGGAGAGACCACGCGCTTCTGGATCCCCGAAGAGCTCGCCTACAAAGGCAAGCCGGGCCCGCAGGGCATGCTCGTCTTCGACGTCGAGCTGCTCTCGATCGAGGACCAGCCCGAGCCCCCGCCGCCGCCCGAAACGCCGGCCGACGTCGCTGCCGCTCCGGCCGACGCCAAGAAGACCGACAGCGGCCTCGCCTACAAGGTCCTGACCGAAGGCAAGGGCAAGGACCACCCCACCAAGGCCAGCACGGTCACGGTCAACTACTCGGGGTGGACCACCGACGGCAAGATGTTCGACAGCTCGATCACGCGCGGCAAGCCGGCGACCTTCCCGCTGGGTCGGGTGATCCCCGGATGGACCGAGGGCCTGCAGCTCATGGTCGTGGGTGAGAAGACGCGCTTTTGGATCCCCAAAGAGCTCGCCTACAACGACGCCCCGGGCAAACCCGCCGGCATGCTCGTCTTCGACGTCGAGCTGCTCGAAATCGGCGCTGCCAAGCCTTCTCCGCATGGCAAGCCCGCCGTCGCTCCCAAGGCCAAGCCCGCGGCCAAGCCCAAGCCCGAGTAGCGTTTGCGCTCGCGCACCTCGCAACGCCTCGCCTCGTGCGGGGCGTTCGCAATTCGTGCGTCCGGGGCGCGAGGAGGCTGGGTTACATTCCGCGGCAGCCCACACCCCGGAGGTCGCCATGGATCTGACGTTCGAAGAGTTTCGCGACAGCCTCGCCAGCCGCAGCCGGCGAGCAAGAGTTCTCAAGCGTGATGGTCGGCACTTCTTCGTGCTGATCTCGCAGCAGTTCAGCAAGGAAGAGCTCGACAATCTGTGTGACACCGCCACCGCGATTCGGCGACTCGATCGCCACGTCGATGGTCGCGACTACCTTCGCAACCTGCTCCGCGGGGCGCGAATCATGAACCTGTTCGCACAGCCCAGCACACGCACCGCCGAGTCGTTCGTCGCGGCTGCGGACAAGCTCGGCGCGCACAGCCGCCTGGTCTCCGACATTCGCACCAGCTCGTTCTCCAAAGGCGAGTCGGTCGAGGACAGCGTGCGTACCCTGTCCAGCTTCTTCGACGGCATCGTCGCTCGCCACCCCGACGACGACTTCGGCATTCGAGCCGCATGGGCCCTGTCGAAGACGCAGCGCACCATTCCCGTGATCTCGGCGGGCAGTGGCAAGAGCCAGCACGTCACCCAGTCGCTGCTCGACTTCTACACGCTGCGCTACTCGTTGGCCGACCGCGGCGGCGTCGACGGCAAGACCGTGATGATCGTCGGCGACATCGCCCGCAACCGTGCAGGCCGCTCGCTCGCGTACCTGCTCACCAAGTTCGAAAACCCCAAGATCCACTTCGTCTCGCCCGCGGCCTACGCCCCGGACGACGACCTGCTCGCGTACATCCGCGGCCATGACATCGAAGTGCACGTGCACAACGCGATCGAGCCGCTGCTCCGCGAGCATGGCGAGAGCATCGACGCGATGTACATGACCCGGCTCCAGCAGGAGTGGGACAAGGGCAACACCGCCGGTCAGCCCAACGCCGACCAGAAACTCGGCACCGCCAACGACTTCATCCTGCACCACGACTACCGGAAGTACATCCGGCCCGACTGCGTGCTGATGCACCCGCTGCCCCGCGTCAACGAACTGCCCGACGAATGGGAAGAACATCCCGGCTTCGTCGTATGGCGTCAGGTTCGCAACGGCATGTGGATCCGCGCTGCGGTGTTTGCCACCGTGTTCGGCGCGGACGAAGAGATCCGCGACCGAGGCCGCCGACTCGGCCTCATGTAGCGGCGCCGGTGCTCGAGCTGCTGCTCGAGCCACCAGCGTCAGTTGTCGAGCTCGAGCTCGTGCTGCTGTCCGATGTCGTGTCATCGGATCCGCTGCTCGAGCTCGATGCCGTTTCGGCGCCGGTGCTCGTATTCGTGCTGGTGCTCGTCGGGGATGCCGACGTGCTGGCGTTGGTGGTTCCGGTCGTGTCGTCGCTCGAGTCTCCACCCGTGGTCGACGTGTCGGGAAAGACGAACCCGGTCGTGGGTGCATCCGTCTCCATGAAGAACGGGTTCTCCTCGATGCACCCAGAGGTGGCAACGGCCACCAGGAGTCCAAGCAGGGGTTTTGCGGCACGCATCAGAACCTCACCCTCACACCAGCGCTCGTGGGCCCCAGAATCGGCCGCACGGAAATCGTGTCTTCATCCATCGTGTCGAGCGGGCCCTTGGCCTTCTTGTTTCGCCCACCGCGAGCCGCCGCAATGACGCCGGTCGTGATGCCCGTCAACAAGGACGCAACACCGAAGCCGGTCAGCAACGCGCCCGGCAAGAGCGTGTCGTGGCGGTAGCGGCACGTGCCGTTGAAGTCGATGTTCTCACCCGAGCAGTCGCTCTTGACCGGCCGCTCGTCGAGCGCCAGCAACGGGACGCCCGCACCGAGCAGCCCGAGCCCCACCATCGAGAAGGTCCACCCGGTGATGCGAAGCGCTCGCGTCTGCTTCTCGTTGTTTTCGATCAGCGTGAAGGTGAGCAACTCGGACCCGCCCCGCGGCGCACGCACGGTCTGCACCACATCGTTGTGGTTCCGCATCGTGATCTCGAGGTCGCGCAGGCCAGGCTCGACCTCCACCTCGAGCGGCGTCTTGCCGATGCGCTCGCCATCGAGTCGAACGGTCGCGCCCGCCGGCTCGGTGCGAATCGCCAGCCGAGAGATGTCGTCGGTCTCGAACTCGGCCTGCTCGCGGTCCCCGTAGGGGTTCTCGACGAAGCCCAGCAGCGGGTCCTTGAGTTCCTTGGCCTCGACGACGAGCGCCTCGACCGCGTCGGGATAGCTGCAGATCTCGCAGGTCGACGATTCGTCCACCTTGAGGTTGCCTGCGAAGTCATACAGGCGCACCGCGATGCCGTAGTCGTGATCGAGAGTCGACAGCGCAGGCTGGATCACCCACTGCGCGTCCGCTTCTTCGGCCACGGCGTGAATGCACTCGAAATCCGTGCAGTTCGCCCCCGGCGGGCGTCCATCCACGACCTCGTACTTGCGGCTCTTGAGCGCCCCCTTGATCTCGTCGCGAGCCTCCGAGCGCACCTCGCTGGGCACGTCTCCTTCGACCAACAACGGCATCACAGCCACTCGTGTCTTGCCCTTGGGCTTGGCAGCGAGCGCGGTCGCGGGCGTCACGGACATCCCGAGAGCCGCAACGAGCGCGGCGGCCCGAGGCCGAACGATCCCCTTACACAGCATTCCGCCTCGAAGACTAACAACAACCACGCCCCCCACGAAATTGCTGTGACACGCGGCCGGCCGTCTGTGAGACCCTAGAGGGGTCTTGTCGTCGGACCGCCCCGGCCGCAAAGCCCCGCCTCCGCCTCCGCCCCCGCCTCCTGGCGGTCTTCGGCACAGCGGCAAGGCGTCGCCGCGGATTCAGCCGCCTGCCCTGCAACCGACCGGTCCCGATGGGCAGCGCACGCGTGCCAAGCGGGATCCCATGGAGGACCAGCGGACGATTCGCCGCCACACTCCAGACCCGGCCAGCGAGGGAAGCCAGCGGTTTCGGACGCTCGGACGCCGATGGACCCACCCGCTGGGCGATGTTTTCAACGCGGTCGACGGCAGCACGGGCAACCGGGTGGTGCTCACCCTGCTCCACCCCGCACGCCGGCTCACCACCGGCCACATCGACGCGGCTCGAGCCACCGCCAACGTGCTCAGCGGCATCTCCGACGACTCGATCAACGGCGTCGTGGACGTGGTGCCGTTTCCCGAGGAGCGCGTCGCGGTCGTCACCAACTTCCTGCACGCCACCGCGCTGTCCCAGCAGCTCGGCCGCAAGGCCCTGCCCGCGCCCCGGGTGTTCTCCATTCTCCGCCAGCTCGTCCGCGCCCTCGGGCTCGCCCATCGAGCCGGCGTCGCCCACGGCGCCCTGAGCATCGGCAGTGTCCTGCTCTCCAGCGCGATGGGGCGCCCCGACACCGTCGTCGTCACCGACTTCGCGATGCAGGGGCTGATGAGCGCCGACCTCGAGGTGCCCGACAGCGACGCGGGGCACCACCCGGTCACGCCCGAGCGTATCTTGGGCCTGTCGCGCACCGACAAAGAAGACCTCTACCTCGTCGGGTGCATCGGCTACACGATGCTCACCGGCTCGCCACCGTTTCGCACCGGCAACGCGGTGGCCGTCTCTCGCCGCCATGCGATCGAAGACCCGATGCCGATCGCCGCCCGGCTCCGCGCCACCGGCCTTCCGCCCCAGGGTCTGATCGACGTCGTGCACCGCTGCCTGGCCAAGGATGCGGAAGATCGCTTCGAGGACATGGCAGACCTCGAAGCGGAGCTGTGCCTGGCGCAGATCGATGCGGGCATTCGCACCCCTTGGGACGACCTGCCGATCCCACGCGTCGACGACGTGCGCCGCAAAGCGATTCTGCATGGCCTTCAGGGACAGAACGCGGGCGTGCCCAACCTCGGCGCTCCGGCGGAGGTCGAAATCGCCGAGTCCCGGCCGATCACCATCGCGGAGGCCGAGCAACTCGCAGCCCAGGTCGAGCAGAAGCGCGAAGAGGTCCGAACCCGCAAGCCTGGCGTCCCGCGTCCACCTGCGCCATCCCCCGGCACCCGGCCGCTGTCGATTCCTCGGCCCAAGCCGCCCACCCCACCGCGTGCACCCGCACCTCCGCCCGCACTCGCCGGCATTCCGAAGCCCACCGCCAAGAAGGGCACTGCACCTCTGCACGTGCACCGCCCTCCGCCCACGCTCGGACAGGCGTTCCCCGTCGGCAAACCCGCGGCACCAAAGCCAAAGGACAACGACTTCGACGGGGCCACGACGGCGGTCTCCAAAGTCACGGTCCCCAAGCCTCCCGCCCACGACCTCGACGACCTCGTCACGCGCCCCACCGCCAAGGCGTTCCCCAAGCCGGCGCACATGTTCGAGACGCCGGGACCCGGCGTGCCCAAGCCCGTGTCGCCCTCGACCACCGCACCCGTGGTCAAACGCGGCGTCGTCGCGGGCTCCACCTTCGTTCCTCCGCCCAGCCCCGCCGCAAAGCCACCGGTGCGCTACCCCAGCACCGCAGGCGTGCCCAAGCCCGTGCCCGCTGCGCCGCCGCCCGGGCCTACGCCGCCACGACCTACTCCGCCGACGGTCGCGGCCCCTCCCTTGGGCCGCGCTCCCATTCCCCCGCCGCCGGCCCGCCCTAGCGCTCCGATTCCCACACCGTTCTCCGAGCCCGTCCCCGCGTCCGATCCGTTCACCGACGATGAGCGCGAAGCGATGACGGGCCCGCGCCCTTCACCGCTCGCGGCCGGGCTGATCGTCCCGGCCGAGCCCGAGTGGGACGACGAGGGCAAGGAGCAAGACCGGGCAGCGGGAGACTACTCGAGCGCGCCGCAACCGATCATTCCGCGGCAGCCGCTCACCACCGACGTTCCTCCTCAGCCCGAGCTGCCGCAGCCTACGGCCGCTCCTGCGCCTGAGCCCGCTCCTGCGCCGGAGCCCGCCCCTGCGCCTGAGCCCGCCCCTGCGCCGGAGCCGGAGCCCGCCCCGGCGCCCGAGCCCGAGCAACTCCCGGCGCCCCCGCTTGCACCGGAGCCTGCACCTGCGCCCGAGCCACTTCCGGCGCCTCCGCTCGACCCTTCGCCTGCCCCTACGCCCGAGCCCGTTCCCGCGCCGACGGTCGAGGCCCGCGCTCCAGTCGATGCGCCCGCGCCGACGCCTGCACCCGCCGAGCCCGTCCCCGCCCCCGCGTTCGACCTCGAAGACGACGACGACTTCCGGCCGGCAAGAAAGCCGTGGGGTCTGTGGCTCGGAATCGCCGCCGTCGGAGCTCTGGTCGGGGGTGGCGTCGTCATGCTCAGCAACAACGGCGGCGACACCCCACCGAACAAGACCGCCGCAGCCTCGACCCCAGAACCTGAACCGGCGGTCGTGAAGTCGCCGGAGCCGGAGCCCGAGCCCGAGCCCGAGCCTGAACCTGAACCCGAGCCCGAGCCCGAGCCCGAGCCTGAACCCGAGCCTGAGCCCGTCGCGCAGCCGAAGAAGCCGTCCAAGCCCAAGACGAGCACCCCCAAGCCCAAGACGAGCACCCCCAAGCCCAAGAAGCCGGTGCCGCCGGGCGGTGGCGGAGGTTCGGTCAATACCTCGGGCAAGTCGGCATCCGAGCTGGCGGACCTGGGCAACCAAGAGTTCAACCGAGGCAACTACAAGAAGGCCTCCGCCTACCTGGAGAAGGCAGTCCGCAAGGTTCCGGGCAACGCCAAGTATCGCCTGCTCCTTGGGGACACCTACTTCAAGCAGGGCCGCTACTCCAAGGCACGCAAGCAGTACGTCGAAGCCGACGAACTCGGTGTCGCCTCGGCAGCAAGGCGCATTCAAAAGGTCGACGCCAAGCTCGGCCGCTGAAGCGCCGCTGCGCCCAACCTGAAGTCAGCTCTCGTCCATCGACGTGGCGAGCGGGCGCGTCTTGGGGTTCGTCCCCGCGACCAGTCGGGAGAACCGGTCTTCATAGGCCGGTGTCATCTCCGGGTGCGTGAAGACGTAGAACCGCCCCTCGAGGATCGCCTCATGCACCGCCTCGGCCACCGTCTCGGGCGGAATGCCCCGCGCGACCTCGTTCGCGTAGTACTTGCCGACCTCGGCCATCAGCGGGTCGGTCGAAGCCACCGGGTTCTTGAGTTCCTCTGGGCGGGCGCACTCCGAACCCGCGATGCCGGTCCGCACGAAGCCCGGTGCGAGCACCGAGCACCCGATCTTGGACTGGCGAAGCGCGAGGTCGTGATAGAGGCTCTCGGTCAGGCCGACGACCGCATGTTTGGTGGCCACGTACGGACTGCTCAGCGGCGGCGCCAAGATGCCCGCGGCCGACGCGGTGTTCACCACGTGCCCCGGCTCGCCCGCATCGAGCATGCGGGGCAGGAACGCTCGCAGCCCATGCACCACTCCCCACAGGTTGACACCGATCGCCCACGCCCAGTCGGCGTCGGTGCACTCCCACGCCGGGCCGACCACGGCGACGCCCGCGTTGTTGCACAACACGTTGACGGCGCCGAACTGCTCGTAGGCGAAGTCGGCCAACCCCTCCACCTGGCCACGCTTGGAGACGTCGACCCCGCGGGTGACGACCGCCACCCCGGTGTCGTCGAGTTCGCCGCCTACGCGGTTGAGCTTCCCCTCGTCGATGTCGGCCAGAACGAGGCGCATTCTCGCGGCCCCGAGCCGATGCGCGAGAGCACGCCCCAGCCCACTCCCCGCACCCGTAATGACGGCAACCTTGCCCGCGAGCTCGTCCATGGCGCGATCATAGAAGCCCTCGGACCGGCAGGATACGTTTCGGTGACTTTACGGCCGCGTGTCCGAGGTTGGCGCCGAGATCTCGGCCGCGGTCCGCGGCCCGGGACACCCACCGGGGCTGCCACACACGATGATGCCGGGGTTTCGGTTGTTTCCCGAGGCCACCTTCCCGCATGATGCGCCCGGCTCCGCGGCCCGGGGCCACTGTCGCGTCATGTCGTACCGCACTTGGAAACTCGCCTCCGCTCTGGTCGCCGTCACCGTCGGCGCGCTCGTCACTCCGAGCGTGGACGCGAAGGACCCGCAGACCAAGGTCTACATCAACGGCAAACCCGTGCCCGTCTTCTTCAACGACGGGGACAGCTTCCGTGTGCTCGGCGGTAGCTACCAGGGCACCAAGGCCCGACTCGCCGGCTACAACACGCTCGAGTCCTACGGCCCCGTGCACAGCTGGGGCGACTGGACCGAGAAAGAAATGTACGTCATCGCCAAGATGGCCACGCTGCACGCCCGCAAGGGCGTCTGGCATTGCGAGACCGACGGCAAGACCGACACCTACGGCCGCATGCTGCTGTGGTGCGAAGACCTCGCGACCGAGTTGGTCCGCGAGGGATACGCCCACGCCATGAGCATCGACGACGAACCCGGCAAGCCCGTGCTGGTCGAAGCCCAAAAGGAAGCGATCGCCAACCGCCGAGGCCTTTGGTCTCACGGGGTTCCCAAGTTCATCCTCACCTCGCTGCACAGCGCCGAGGAAGACGTCGACGGCCACGGTACCTACAACCGCCTCATCTCTTCCGAAGACGCCCACTCGGTGAAGTGGAAGCACACCAACCGCTACAGCGAGTGCGACAAGGTCTGCCACAGCGTCTTCGAGGTCGATGACGCGGCGGTCGATGCGGTGACCCAAGCCCTCAAGTCCGACGGCACGGTCAAGGACTGGATCGCCGGCGTCTCCGACGATGCGCTGCGCGGCATGGTGGCCGAGTTCGCCGAGTTCCACCACATCAACCGCGCCATCGCCCCGGACAACCGCGAAGCGTTCAAGCAGCACCTGCTGTCGAACTACGTCAACCAGGGCAAGTTCGGCGACCAGCAGCGCAGCGACGGCGCGTGCATGATCCACGTCGACTTCAAGCGGCGCTTCGGAGAAGGGCGGGCTTCGTGCCTCAAGTAGTCCGCGCACTCGCCCTCGCCGGCCTGGCATCGCTGGGCCTCAGCTCCTGCGGCCAGGGGCCCACGCTCCCTGTCTACGGCTACGAGGGGGATCTCTCGGCATGCCAGGACGGCCAGGACAACGACTTCGATGGCCTGATCGACTGCCGCGATCCCGAGTGCTTCGTGCACTCGACGTTGTGTGGCGAGGTCGTTCCCGAAGACGGCATCGTCGTCCCCGAGAACGAGTTCGAGCTGTGCTTCGACCGCATCGACAACGACAACAACGGTCAGTTCGACTGCGGCGACCGCCAGTGTCAGGCGATCGAGGAAACCTGCTGCTTGCGCGAGTTCACCGACGAGCTGTGCAGTGACGGCCTCGACAACGACCAGAACGGGTTCGCCGACTGCGAAGACTTTGGCTGCCGCAACGCCAAGTTCGTCACCGTTTGTGCCGAGAACACCCCCGAACGCTGCAGCGACGGCATCGACAACGATAACGACGCCCGCTTCGACGAAGGCATCGACTGCGACGACGAGAGTTGCGCCGGCATCGGGATGTGCGATGAAGGCGCATTCTGCGATGACGGCATCGACAACGACCGTGATGACCTCGTCGACTGCGACGATGTCGAAGACTGCGGTGACAACCCGATCTGCACCGAAGCCGCGAGCTGCGACGACGGCGTCGACAACGATGGGGACGAACTCGTCGACTGTGACGACGCCGTCGACTGCTTCTTCGAGTGCGGCGGGCAACCGTCTCCCGAGGACACGCTGGAGAAGTGCGGCGACGGAATCGACAACGACCAGAATGGGTTCGTCGATTGCGGAGACTTCGCGTGCTCGATGTCTTCCAACCAGCAGGTCGTGCTCTTCTGCCAAGAGCAGCAAGAGGTCACGGTCGAGAAGTGCACCGATGGCGAAGACAACGACGGCAACGGCTTCACCGACTGTGACGACTTCAGCTGCTCGCAGAGCAGTGATCAAGCGGTTCTAGCCGCGTGCGCTGAGCGTGCCGAAAACACCCCGGAGAAGTGCTCCGACGGCATCGACAACGATGGCAACGGCTTCATCGACTGCGAGGGCGACTTCGCCTGCACCGACCCGGAGCGCGGAGCAACACCGGAGTCCATCGAGTTCTGCAGCAACGTCGGTGAGCGAAACTTCGAGAAGTGCACTGACGGCATCGACAACGATGGCAACGGCTACATCGACTGCGCCGACTTCAGCTGCTCGAGAGCTGCTGACCTGGCGACGCAGTTCGCCTGCAAAGAAAGCGCCGGAGGTGACGCCTCCTGTGACGACGGCGAAGACAACGACCTCGACGGTTTCGTCGACTGCGAAGACTTCGACTGTGCCTACGACCCGCTCGTGACCATCTGCCCCAAAGAGGGCCGTGTCTGCGAGTGGATGGGCCCCACCCGCCCCGTGGACGAACCCGAATCCGAAACCGACACCGAGTAATCCGATGACGCTCTCTTTCTCATCCCTCCTGCGCTTGCTGGGGCCGGCTGCGTTCGTCTTCACCTTCTTCTCCGCGGCGGCGGCCACCGCAGCGCCGGACGGCGCCTCCAAGGAGACCGTCTGCGACGACGGCAAGGACAACGACGGCGACCTCGTCTACGACTGCGGTGACAACGACTGCAAGAAGGACCCCGCGTGTCAGCCCGACGGGCAACCCGAGAACACGCCGGAGCGCTGCGGCGATTGGCTCGACAACGACGCCGACGGTTACACCGACTGCGAGGACGACGACTGCAACGGCAGCACCGCGTGTTACGGCTCGTGGGACACGGAAATGGCCGGGGGCGCGGTCCCCGAGTCGGGGCCGGCCGGGTCGTCGACCTCCGGCACCACGACCGAGTTCACGAGCGCCGCGCCCACGGTCGTGGCCGAGGACGACAACTTCGGCGAGAACACCAACGTCCTGTGCTCGGACGGCATCGACAACGATGACGACGGCCGCATCGACTGCGAAGACATCGGCTGCCGCCTCGACACGCAGGTCACGATCTGCCAGCCCTCGGGCGACTTCCGCCTGTCCCTGGTCGGCCGCATCGAGGCCCTCGGCTACGACTTCGAAGACAAGCAGTACACGACCGAGTTCGAGAGTCTGCAGCTCCGCGTGCTCGGCCAGATGCCGTTCATTCAGAACTCGTTCTTCCTGATCAGCTCGCGCGTCGAAAAGACGCCGCGGGTCACCTTCGCCCTGTTCCAGGTGCCGATCGGCAAGAAGGGCCACTACTTCAACATCAACAGCGGTGGCGGTGGCCTTGCGCTGGAGCCCGTGCGCTCGGTGCACAAGCGTCTGCTCGTCGACCAGGCGTTCTACCTCTACAACGCGTTCGAGCAGGGCAACGGCGCCGCGCTCGAGTTCGGTGGCCCGCTCGACAAGAAGAGCCGGTTCCTCTACCGCGCATTCGCGGCGGGCGGTTCGGGCCGCTTCGCGGGCAACCTCGGCGGCACCTACTTCCCCGACGGCAACACCCGCTACACGTGGTCGGTCGGTGGACAGATCTGGTCGAACATCATCGGGTACTACAACCGCTGGGACACCCCGTTCCTCTACACGAAGTCGCCCATGACGCTCGCCCTCGTCGCGGGTGCCAAGTACGACCAGCGCGCCCAAGAGCGCTACCCGGCATGGAACGCCCAAGCGGTCTTCCGCTACTGGCGCTTCCACCTGCAAGGCGAGTACTACGGAAAGCGCGAGCTGGAGTTCAAGAACTTCCAGAACGCGTACAACATTCAGCTCGGCTTCTTGCCCTGGGAGAAGCGCCTGCTGCTCGCGGCCGACTTTGGTCAGTACCTCGCGAGCGACTTCGAAGACCCACCAGAAGACGTGCAGCTCGACCTCCGGCGCCAGCTCCAGTCGACCCAGTGGCGAACCGCCGCCCACGTGTATCTGTGGCGCAACGTGTTCTTCGCCTCGGCGGTCTACCAGAACCGTCGCGAAGAGACCGCGTTCGACTCGGGAAGCTTCGCGAACAATCAAGAAGCGCGACTGCTCTTCACCTACCGGTGGTAGGGGCGCTCGGCGGGGGGTGGCGTACGCCCCCCGACGTCGCCCCCTCCCCTTTGGGTGAGAGGGCGCTCCTTTGGGGGGCTGCGAGCTACGCTCTGCTCGCGCCCCTTTCCTCTTTCCCGCTACGAGGACCCTCCGGGTCCTCTTCGCTTGGTTCCGCGTTCGGAGGATTCGGGGATGCTCGAGGGGTGGTGTACGCCCCCCGACGTCGCCCCCTCCCCTTCGGGTGAGAGGGCGCTCCTTTGGGGGGCTGCGAGCTACCGTCTGCTCGCGCCCCTTTCCTTTTTCCCGCTACGTGGACCCTCCGAGGTCCTCTTCGCTTGGTTGCTGAAGCGAAGAACTCGGGGCTGGAGCCGAAGGAGTCCTTCGGGGGGCTGGGAGTGACGGCCTTGCTCGCGCCGTCTTCCGTTACCACTCGGTGGTGGGTTCTAGGCCTTCGGAGGTGAAGATGATGCCGAAGCCGGGGCTGGTCATGAGTTGGAGGATGCCTCGTTTGGCTTGGGCTTCGTCGCCTACGTAGCAGTCCTTTTGGGCCATGCCGACCATCACGCCTTGGCGGCGGCCGGAGCGTTTGGCTTGGGCTTCGTCGCCTACGTAGGCGTCCTTTTGGCCCATGCCGACCATCACGCCTTGGTGGCGGGGGCGATGGGTCTTCTTGGTCTCGTCCTTTTTCTTGTCCTTGTCCTTCTTGCCGCTGTCGGCCATGCGCTCGTAGTCCCAGATCGTGATGCTGCGATCCTTGTGCTTCAGAGCCGAGAGCGGGAGGTTGTAGATGACCTCGTTTTTGTTGGCGCGGGCCAGCTTCAGGGCGGTGGAGACGGCGGCTGAGCTGCCTTCGACCGGGGCGAGGCGGACGCTGACGCTACCGTCGGGAAGGCGAACCGATGCGCCTGCGAAATGGCGCCGGGACTTGCCCTCGCCGTCGACGAGCAAGACGGCGTGCACGTGTTCGTGGGCGGTGGCGACGACGTAGATGCCGGGGCTACCGCCCTCCACGGTGCTCTTGCCCTTGGCGGGCTTGGCCTTCTTCAGCACGGCGCTGGCCTCACCGGACTGCGCGAAGCTCTTCCAGCCGGTCTCGACGTTGGAGGCGATCGAGCCCTGCAACTTGGTGTCTTTCTTGGTCGTCCAGCGTTTGCCTTGCACGACGAACTTGCGCCCATGGCCTGAAGGTTCGCTGCTCACCACATACGCGGCTTCGTTGCCTTGGCCGTCCGTCGTTTGGCCGATGCGGTAGACCGTCGACGGTTTCTTGCCCGCGACCTGGAAGCTCAGGAAGTGCTTGCCGCGGCGGAGCTCGAAGCCGCTGTTGGTCGGCGAGACGTCGATCGGTGCGGGGGTCTCGGGCATACGCTCCGCCTGCGCGGTTGCGGAGGCGGCTTGCTTCGGCGCAGCGTGGGTGTCCGCGGGAGCAGCGAGGAAAAAAAGAGCAGCGGCGGAGAACAGAGCAGGGCGCAGCATCGGCAGCACGATCGTGCCCGCTGCGGCGACGGTCTAAAAGGGAGGCAAGGTACGTCCGAGTCCGCCTGTCTCGAGTCGAGACACTTTGGCCCGAACGCCAGAGCCCGACGTGGAGCTCAGCCCTTGCGAATGCGGACACGTGTCCCGGGTTGGTCCTCGGTCGCGTACACCTCGCGCCATCCCGGCGCGGCATGAGGGCCCATCCAGTCGTAGAGGCGCCGCGCATCGGCGGGAGAGAGGTTGATGCAGCCGTGCGAGCGCACGCGACCGAAACCCGAGTGCCAGTAGGCGGTGTGCAGGGCGTAGCTGCCCTTGAAGTAGGCCGTCCACGGCACCTTGTCGACCGCGTACGACTCCTTGGCGCCGGGGCGAGAGTTCATCGTCCGCATCGCGACCTTGCGCTCGATCCGGAACTCCCCGACGGGAGTCTCGTAGCGAGCTTTGCCCGTGGAGACCAGCGTCGCGAACACGGGCGTCTTCCCGCGATAGGCCACCAGCGTTTGCTCGTCGAGATCCACGTCGAGCCACATCTCGTCGGGCTGCAGGTCCTCGGGCACTTCGGCCGGCATCGCCACCCGCACGTCCTCACGAGACAGCCACCCATCGGCATCCGGCGCGAACACGTAGTCGGCATCGCGAGTGGTGTCGGGAGCCCCGACCACCGTGAAGGCCGGGACACGCCCCGAGGTTCGTGCTCGCGCGGACGGCTTGCGTCGTACCGCTACCGAGCGACGCTCGCCGGGAATCGTCCACGCGATCGGAAGCGCCACGTCCTCGCTCAGAGCCACACCTTCGAATGCCGAGCCGCGAAGCCGACGAATGTCCTTGCGTGCGATCAGTCCGTGGCGTGTGCGCCAGTACTCTGCGCCTCCGACCTTCAACGCTCCCCGACGCTCAACGGTGAGCGACACCGAAGCAGGCTCTCCCGCCCCCGCCTCGACAGCCGCCGCGTCGGCGTAGACGGCAGCGTTGCGTCGCACTCGCCCATAGACGGTCGGAAGCTTGGCGCCCCCACGAACGACCGGCTGGACCAACGAGCGCGGCTCGTCTTCACTCGCTTCGAGCGAGATGCAGGCAAAGCCACGCGGCTGCACCGAAACCCAGCCTCCGCGGCACCCGGCCGCCTCGATCGGCTCTTGTCGAGGCAGCCGAGTGCCGACGGCGAGAACGCCCAGTGCCACCGCATCCGCTTGGGGCGCGACCCGGACCACCGCAGGTGCCCGCAACACGTAGGAGCCTTCGAGCGCCGGGACGACGTCGTCCCAGCCTTCCTCGATCACGATGACGTCGTCCGGCTCCGCCTCGGGCCGTGGCGCTCCCACGGTCGAGGCATCCGAGACCGCCTCCGCGTTCGTGGGCACCAACGCGTACTTCGGAGACACATCGGTCGGGTGAGACCGATGGGTGCACGAAGCGAGCGCGATGAGCACGAGCGACATGGTCCGGCGAGCGTTCATGCATGTAGACAAAGCAGCGACCATGCCCCGGAGTCGCCCCCGTGATTCCGGGCACTTAGCGTCCGTTGCACAATCCGCGTTGCCCGACTTGAGCAACGGCCCCGCCCGAGTCGGGCAACCGCCGCTCCCGGTGAATTGCGCGAAATGGGGCCGCGACTCCCGTTGTTATGCTGCGACCATGTCGGCCCTCGCAGATCTCATCAAGTCTGCTGGAGTCCCGGTCAGCCGCACTCCGCAGCGGCTCCGGGACGTCCCCGTCACGCTCGATCGAGAGCGTCGCCTCGAGCTCGAGACCGTCCTTCACCTTCGCGACGGGTTTCGCGCGCTGGGGGGTGCGCTGTTCGTGCGGCCCTCGGTCAGCGTGGGCACCGTCGACGGCATCGAGGCGTGGAACCGCTTCAGCGGCTGGCGAAAGCCCTACAGCAAGGCGAGCGAGCTGCTGTTCTTCGCCGACGACCTGTTCGGGCATGGCTTCGCGCTCTATCGCGACACGGTCGTGCGCTTCAATCCCGAGCGCGGCACGTTCGAGCACTACGCGTTCAAACTCGAGGCTTGGGCTGCGCGCGTCCTCAAAGAGCGCAACACGTTGGGCGTGCCGGAGCTCGAGGCATGGAACGCCGCCGGCAACCCGGAGCTCAGCACCTACGACCGGCTTCAGCCCAGCCTGCCACGACTGGCCGCCAGCGGCGCTCCGCTCGAGTACATCAAACGCACCGACCGCGATCTGATGCGCCGCTACGCTCGCCTGTTTCGGGAGCTCACCGCCGCCGACGGAATCGCATCGTCGCTCGACCTCTTCTGGTGGGCCTCCGACGACCCCGACGCCCCCGCACCCGAGCCCGAGCCCGAGCCTCCCGTGCAGGCAGCACCCGCGCCCGCGCCCGAACCCGAACCCGAACCCGAACCCGCCGAGAAGGCAGAGTCCGAGTCCGAGCCCGGGCCCGAGCCCGCGGCGGCACCCAAGCTCGAAGCGGTGCCCGACTTGAAATCGGAGCCGATCCCCGAAGAGCTTCTCGCGAGCGCCGAGGCCGAGGTCGAGGCCTTGCTCCGAGAGAACGCCGAGTCCCGCGAGGACGAAGACGAGTAGCTACCCCTCGAAGCGCAGCGGCAACATGCGCAGCGCGCCGAGGGTGGCCATCGAAACGTCGAGTACTTCTCGCGGGCTGCTCGGGTCGATCCACGCTTTCTCGGGACGGTCGAGCAGCATTGCGGCGGTCGAGCCTCGTTTGACGCGCACTTGGCCCACGGGACGCGGAAGGTGGCGCCGTACCTTCTCCCAGACGTTGCGCCACATCAGCACCTCGACATCCAGGCCGCCGCCCACGAACGACGCGTGGGTCGGTGAAAGTCGGCCGCCGAGGTTGGCTGCCAAGGACCCCTTCATCTCGAACACCCAGTTGGCACCCGCCCCGTCGTCGAACGTGCAGTCGATCTGCACGACGTCGTGGAACTCCTCGCTGACCGCCGCGTAGTCGACCCGCCCCGTGGGCTCTCGAACGGCCCGACACGCCCCACCCCAGCGACGGTCCCCCGCGGTCATCGTCATCTGCAGATCGATGCGCTCGGCCGGCCGCGCCTGGCCATCGGGGGACAAGCCGGTGCTGGCCCCGGTCGCTTCACGATCGAGACTGGTCTCCTCGAACCGGAACTCCCCGAGGGTGAAGGCCTTGCGGGACCCGTCGCTGCGTTCGAGCACGGTGCCCTCGCGGGCCAAGCCCGGGTCGATGATCTTCTCCGTCCACTTGTGACCACAGCCCCCAAGGACGAGCACCAGAGCGCATGCGAGCCGTCGCATCGGGGCGGAGCATACTGTTCGTCGGAGATTTGCGGGGCGCGCCGTGGGTGCGGGACACTCGGGGCATGACACGGTTGGCGGTTGGATGTGTGGTGTTGGCGCTTCTGGGGGCTTGCGACGACGACGATGGTGGCGGAGAGACGACCGTGGGGGGGACCGGGGTGGCCACCAGCACGTCCGGTGGCGGCTCGAGTTCCACGACCGACGACAGCACGACCTCCACGGGTGCCGCCGAGTCCAGCAGCGGGGGCGGCGACTCCAGCTCGACGTCGGGCGCGGGCGGCGAGAGCAGCTCGACCGGCAACCCCAACGCGTGCGACCCCGTCGTTCCCGGCGAATACAACGCATGCATCGACGAGAACGGGTCCATCGACAACACCCTGTGCAATTGGATGGGCGCCGGGGGCAGCACCGGGTTCGTCGGTTGCCTGACGTCGAGCTCCACCAAGGGCGCCAACGTCTGCATGATCTCCGACTGTGAAGACGACTGCGATTGTTTCGCCGCGCCTGCGACCGGCAACGCCGTGGTCGAGTGTGCCGAAGTTCTCGAAGGAGGCGGCCGAGCCTGCGTGCTCAACTGCAGCAACGGCGAAGACTGCCCCGACGGGATGAGCTGTGAAGGCGGGCTCTGCTTTCACCTGCCCGCCTGAGCCTCAGCCCTTCTTCTTTTTCTTCTTACCCTTCTTTTTCTTCTTCTTTTTCTTCTTCTTGCCGCCCGGCGTTGGTGCCGGCGGCTTGGGGTTGGAGTCGGGCTTCGTATCCGGCTTGGTGTCGGGCTTCGTATCCGGCTTGGTGTCGGGCTTCGTATCTGGCTTGGTGTCGGGCTTCGTATTGCTCTCGTCCTCGACCTCCTCGCCCGCGACGAACTTCGATGTGCCGGTCTTCTTGCCGGTGTCGTCGAAGAAGCTCCACTTGCCGTGGCGCTTGTCGTCCTTGTACTTGCCCTTGGTCTCGAGCTTGCCGTTCTCGTGGAACGTCTCGGCGAGGCCCTGGCGCTCCCCGTCCTTCCAGTTCTCGATGTAGCGGCGCTCCCCGTTGGGATGCCAGCCCTGCCACTCGCCCTGCTTCTGGCCGCGTTTGAAGTCGCCCTCTTCGTTCTTCTGGCCACCGCCGTACCAGTAGGTCCACGCGCCCTGCTTGCGGTTGTCCCAGTACTCGCCTTCGACCCGCTTCTGGGCGTTCTGCCAGTAGCCGAGGAACTCGCCCTCGCGCCGGTTCTCCCGGAAGTTGACCTCTTCCCGCAGGTCGCCGTCCTCGTAGTAGGTCAGCCAACGGCCGGTCTTCTGATCGTCGTCGTAGCTGCCGGTCTGCTTCAGCTGTGCGGGGTCGTCCGTCTCGGCCTCGAACCACAGATTGTAGGGTCCTTGGCGTTTGCCGCCTTTGGTCTCGCACCACTGCTCGTGGCCCTTGGGCGGTGCCGCACCCGCTGCGACGAGCTCTTCGCCACACACCTCGTCGCTGGGCTCGAGCACCCCGTCCTTCCAGACCTCCTCGGTCTGCGGAGCGCCTGACTCGTCGAAGGTTCGCCAAGTGCCGTCCTTGCGGCCTTCCTTGTAGCTCCCCTCCTCCGCCGGCTTTCCCGTCGCGTGAAAGCGCGTGAACGTGCCGTGTTCGACGTTGTCTTTGTAGTCGGCCTTGGTCTCGGGCTTGCCGTCGGCGAAGAACGTGGTGCTGGGGCCCTGCCGCTTGCCGTCCTCGAACTGGGTCTCGGACGTCTTGGCTCCGTCCTCACCGAAGTGGGTCCACAGCCCCGACTTTTCGTCGTCGGCGAACTCCCCTTCTTCGGCCTTCTTCCCGTTCTCGTGCCACGTGGTCCAGACACCGTGACGCTTGCCGTCGCGGTAGTCGCCTTCGCGCCACTTCTGCTCGGTGCCGTCGTGCCAGCGAATGAAACGACCATGGCGAATGCCCACGCCACCGTCGGTGGCCGGCTTCTCGCACCATGCCTCGTGACCATCCGGGGGCGCCGCGCCCTGCGGCTGCGTACCGTCGGCACACGGCAACCCGGCGATCTCCTTGGGCGCCTCGTCCTCGTCCGCCTCCTCGCCCTCCGCGGGCTCGTCCTCCGCGGGCTTCGCGTCCTCGGCTTCGGCTTCGGCTTCGGCTTCGGACTCGTCTTTGTCCTCATCCTCCGCGCCCTTGCCCTTGTCCTCGGCAGTGGACTCGGACGGAGATTCCTCGGATTTGCCGAGCAGGTCGTCGCAGCCAGAGGCCGAAACGAGAGCCAGCGTGATGAGCAGCGAACGCGAGATCCGTGCGACGTGCATGACGCCCCCAACGTTGCACACGTGAGGGCCTGGCGAAAGTCACCGAATCAGCATGGGACATGCCCAGCTGACGCTCGGGAGCCGTCTACGCGTTCCACATGCAGATGAAGTCGGAGAAGCAGGACATGCCGTCGGGGCACGTTTCTCCGGCGCCACAGCTCAGGAAGCAAGCGTTGCCGCCTCCGTCGACGATCTCCCCGCAAGAGACCGTCGCGTCTCCCGTCGCGGGCGCGGCCGGGCAGTCGCAGTCGGTGACGCACCCTTGCGGCGCACACACGCCGAACATCGGGTTCATCGTGTCGTCCTGGAGACAGGTCGCCGAGAGGTTGTTGCAGGTGGCGATGCCGTCGGCGAGGCAGTCACCGTACGTGCCTTCGGGCAACGGGTCTTCGCACAGAAGATCAGGCCACATGCACACCTGGTTTCCGATGCACTCCATCCCGTCGGGACAGGTCGCCGCACCGGAGCAGTCGAGGAAACACGCCGTGCCTCCCCCGGACAGGATTTCACCGCACACCGACTCGGCGGTACCCGTGCCTGGGGCCGCGGGGCAGTCGCAGTCCTCGACGCAGTCGAGCGCCGCGCACGTACCGTGGGTCGGGCTCATCGTGTCGTTGAGCAAACACGTCGACTCCATGATGTCGCAGACGCCGTTGCCCGAGTTGAAGCAGTCATCGTAGTCGGGCGCGGGCTGGTCGCACGAGGACCCGGTGGAGCTCGAGGAGCTCTCCCCACCCGTGCTCGAGCTGGAACTCGAGCTCTCGCCGCCAGTGCTCGAGGACGAGCTGGTCCCGTCGCCCGACGTGCTGGAGCTGGTCATCGCACCACTGGTGGTCTCGTCGACGATGCCCGTGGTCGAGCTTCCCGAAGTGCCGTCGGTGGTGCTCGACGTGTCGTCGGCGCGCCCCGTGCTGTCCCCCGAGGTCGACGACCCCGTGCCCGCGCTCGCACTGTCACTGGCAGTGGCGGTTGCGCTGATGCTGATGCCCGTCGTGCGAGAGCCGGTGCTGCCGCTGTCGGGCGCCGTGGTGGAACCGCTGTCGTCGGGGGTCCCGGCGCTCTCGAAGGGGTTGATCACGTCCCCGCCGCACCCGAGTGCGAACACGGCGATCATCGAAACAAGCTGTACACGGCGCATAAACGAAAACCCCGAAGCCAGGCACCATAACCGGCTTCGGGGCAACGGGGAAAGCCCCGTGTCGTGAGATCGCGATCAGCCGTTCCAGCCGCAGGTGCGGCCTTCGTTTTGCGTCTCGAGGTAGCCCATCAGCGGCTGGAAGTATTCGAGCACCGCCGCGCCGTCCATCTCGCGGGTACCGGTGAGTTTCTCGAGCGCGTCGGGCCACGGCTTGCTGCTGCCCATCGCGAGCATCGCGGCGAGCTTCTCGCCGGCCTCCTTGCTGCCGTACACCGAGCAGGTGTGGAGCGGCCCCTCGTGGCCCGCAGCGTCACACATCGCCTTGTGGAACTGGAACTGCAGGATGTGGGCGAGGAAGTAGCGCGCGTAGGGGGTGTTGGCGGGGATGTGGTATTTCGCGCCAGGGTCGAAGCTGTCTTCTCCGCGTTCCGCGGGCGGCATCACCCCCTGGTACTCGGCGCGAAGCTTCCACCAGTGCGCGTTGTACTGGTCGGGTTTGACCTTCCCGGAGAACACGTCCCAGCGCCACTGGTCGATCATCTTGCCGAAGGGCAGGAACATGATCTTGGCCAGTGCGTCCTGCATCTGCTTGTTGATCACCGCCTCGTCGCTCTCCGACACCTTGCCGAGCAGACCGATCTCATTGAGATACTTGGGCGTGATCGAAAGCGCGATCGCATCGCCGATCGCCTCGTGGAAACCGTCGTGCGCGCCCTGCTGATACAGCACGGGCCGCGTGTAGTAGTTGTTGTAGTAGTAGTTGTGCCCGAGCTCGTGATGGATGGTCACGAGGTCTTCGTGGTTGACCTTGATGCACATCTTGATGCGCAGGTCGTTGTTGGAGGTGACGTCCCACGCGCTGGCGTGGCACACCACGTCGCGATCCTTGGGCTGCACGAACATCGAACGCTCCCAGAAGGTTTCGGGCAGCGGGTTGAGGCCCATCGACGTGAAGAAGGACTCGCCCATCTTCACCATTTCGATCTCCGACGTTTTCTTCTTCTGCAGCGCCTTGGTGACGTCGATGCTGGGCTGCCCTTTGTAGGGTTCGAGCATCGGGTACAGGTTGGCGAAGTCCTGTGTCCACATGTTGCCCGACAGGTGCGCCGGGATCATGCCGTCGGTGGAGACTTTGTCGGCACCGTACTTCTCGCTGAGCTTGGCGCGAATGTGGCAGTGCAGCTGCTCGTACAGCGGCTTGACCTGTGCCCACAGGCGATCCATCTCCTGCTCGAACGCCTCGGGCGTCATGTCGTAGCGGCTGCGCCACAGCTGGCCCATGTCGCCGTACCCGATGGCCTTGGCCCCCTCGTTGCCCAACTCGACGAAGCGCTCGTAGTCCTGCTTCATCGGCACCGAGATCGTGCGCCAACCTTCCCAAGCCTCCAGCTGCGCGTCGTAGTCGCGGCTGGTGGCGAGCACCTCGGAGAGCTGACCGAGGTCCTTGCAGGTCTTCTCGTCGTCGGGATTGGAGCAGAACTTGCCCTTGCCGTAGGCGCTCTCCATCTTGGCGGTGATGTCCGCGAGCTCCTTGCGCTTGGTCTCGTCGTCGGGCGCGGGCACGGTGCTGGCGAGCTTGAGCAGCTCGAGCTGGCGCATCGTGTCGGGGTCGGCCTCGACGCCGTTGAACGTCGCCGCCTCGGCGATCGCCTTGGTTTCGTAGGCCATCACCTCGGCCGTCAGCTCCGCCGCCGCCTTGTCGTGGGCATCCGTGATGTCGGTGGCTTTGGTCCACTGTGCCTTGGCCGACCGGGTCCAGAGTTCCTTCAGCTCCTTGTCGGTCTTCTCGACGAACGCCTTGGCCTGCTCGGGCGTCTTGTCCGACTTCTTCTCGAACGGGCTCTTGCCGGCGGGTGCCTTGGGGTCGATCGCGACCTTCTTGGGGGCCTTGCCCTCGGCTTTCCCTTCGGCCTTGGCATCGGCTGCCTTTGCGTCGGGCTTCGTGGCGTTCGGCGCGGGCTTGGAAGAGTCACACGCGACGAGGGTCGAGGCGACCAGCAGCGCAGCGAACGAAAGACGAGCAGCCTGAGACAGCATGACGGCGGGACGGTAGCGCCGCACCACGACGCCACGCAACCCGCCGGGGATTCCCTAAGCAGGCTCAAGCATTGCCGGGCGCCGCCCGTACGAGAGACAGGTTGATCGCGTCCGCGTTGTACAGGTGGCGATACGCCTCCACGACGCCATCCCCCAGCGCCGAGGCGAGCTGCCGCACGGTGCGAGTTCCATCGCAGACCTTCAGCAGCGCTCCCATCTCCGAGACCGGTGCCACCGTTTCGATCGGCAGCGGGTGCCCTTCGTTGGTGACGACCAGGTTGGCCCCCGACTGGTCGACCCTCAGGTGGGCGGACAACGACGGATACGCGGCCAGGATACGGTCCCCCGCGAACAACTCGTCCGCACTCGACCGCTCCGGGTGTGTCACCACGAAGCTGTGTTTGATCAGGTTGCCGAACGCCAACTCGGCTGCCGCAGCCTGATCCCACACGTCCAAGCCGTCCGCCTCCGAGAGCAACCCGGCTCGACCCAGCGCCGTCATGTCCGGACGGTACGGCGCGTTGCCGAGCCAGCGGTGAAAGCGAAGCCCCGCATCGTCCACCAGCTGCCGCACGTCGTAGACGTCGTAGGAACGGTCACGCGGGTTGAGCACCATGTCCATGACCTCCTCGAGGCTGATGACGGCGCCCACGTTCGGGTAGACCAGCCGAAACGGATGACCCTGGGGCAGAAACGCGAGCAGCTTCTGCACCTTGGCCGCACTGAGCTCGTCGATCGACAGGCCCAGCTTGGTCGCCAAGTCCTGAAGCATGTAGATGCCCTGCCGCCCATAGCGGGCGTAGACCATCGCCATGATCGCGCCGTCGGGCCGGGTCACGCCGCCCAGCGCCCGCAGCCCTTCGGCGGGGTCGGCGAGGTGATGCAACACCCCGGTGCAACACACGAAGTCGAATGCCTGCTCGAGGCTCGCCACCTCTTCGAGCGCGAGCTGGTGGTGCTCCACGTTGTCTAGCCCGTGCTCCGCACACAGGTCGGTGCTGATCTGGAGCGACGCGGCGGAAATGTCGACGCCGACGATGCGGGCCTTGGGCATGAACGCCCCGAACACCGGGACGAGGTTGGTTCCGCATCCCGCGATGAGGATGTCGAGGCCTTCCCGCACCGCAGCCTCCGGGAAGAACACCGAAAAGCTGGTCCTCGGGTTCCAGATCGGCTGACGCTTGCCGCTCTTGAACTCCTCCAGGCCCGAAACGGTCCGTGGATACGGATACGCCTCGTACAGCTGATGCAGAGCTTCGGACTGATCGACCGCGGGCGCACCCATGGAGGACCCATGCGGTCCTCGGGTGCACCGATCCAGGGTCAATGTAGACCGCGACGGCGGATCAGCCGACGGCCCAGCACTGCGCCACGATCGTGAAGTCGTCGTTGAACACCGGGACGACCCCACCACCGCCGAAGGACGAGGTCACCGTGATCGTGAACTCGGTGGGCGGGATGTGGCCGACCGACACCGAGCCGGTGTAGTTGTCGGTGCCGAACTCGGACGTGTTGCACTGGAGTTCTTCACCGCCGCAATCGCTGTCGGCTTGAAGCGACACACCGAAGGGGAACCCAGCAGTCACCGCGAGGTCGCAGCCACTGTTGCTGCCGATCTGCCCCGGCGAGGTCCAGGAGAACGTGGCCGCAGGATGGTCGGTCGCGACTCCGGAGTTGTATTGCGAGGCCGGCGTGCACGATGTCGTCATGGCGTGCGGGAAGTCGTCGATGGTGTAGACCGCGTTCTCCACGAGCGCACCCGACGGACACGTGTGGGGCAACGACGTGATGTCGACCTCGAACTCACCGGTCTCGGCCGTGTCGCCGTCGACGTACATCGTGGCCGACTCCCCCGCATCGAGGTACCGGATCACCTCGGAGCCACCGGGGTGGTAGGTGTTGTTGCACTGGAGGTTGGGTCCACCGCACACCGGCCCCAGCTCGAGATTGACGATGGGGTCCATCTCGTCGGAGGTCGCCTTGAAGCTGTAGAGGCCCGCCTCGGTCGGCGTGTACCGGAAGGTTCGCTCGAGCCCGTTGTCACCACCGCAAGCGCTGGAGAAGTCGTTGTCGCCTGCCGCGTTGGTGAACGTGTCGGGGAGCGGCACGTCGCTGAGGTCGGCACCAGGGCACGCGACCGGGTTGATGTTGAGCACCGCGTTGCCCGTACCGCCGGCGCTGCCGTCGACCACAACCAACAGCTGCTGCCCTTGCTCGGCCTGGACGACCAGCTCCGACGTCGCTGCACTCTCGGTGTCATCGGAGCAGGCCAGCTCCGCCCCGTCGCAGGTCTCGTCGAGCAGGTACATCACCGTGTCGTAGTCGGACCCGTCGGTGTCGATGATGAAGTAGCCGTCGTACGGCGCGACCCACTGAAAGATCACCTCGTTGCTCGCGACACCGCCGCACGAGCCCTCGCGGGTGGAACGGCCGAAGTTGGAGTCGGCGGTCGCGACCGGGCTGCCCAGCGTGCCGTCGAGCAACTCGAGCGCGCACTCGAGCTGCTCCACACCGCCACTGCTGCTGCTGCCCGTGTCGGGGTCGGTGGTACCGGTGTCCGAGGAGGAGGTCGAGGGGTCGGTCTCGGTGGGCGTCGTCTCGGACGTGGGCCCCGAGGTCGGGCTCTCGGTGGTGGACGTGGGCGTGTCGGTCGTCGGGTCAGACGAGTCCGTGACCGTCCCCGAAGCGGATGTCGAGCTGGCCGCGTCGGTATCGGCCGGGGCGTCCTCGGGGTTGAAACAGCCCGCGAGGAGAACCATCGAAGCGCACAACGAACGTCGATTCCGCATCTTCGGCAGTCTACCCGGCGCGGAGCGACACGCGAAGACTCCCCGATTTCACCTCCCGGGCCGGCCACAGTCGTGACCAGCGGGCCCCCGATGCGGGAAACGCGGCTATTCGACGCCCATCGACTTGCTGATCGCCTCGGCCTCGTCGAGCCACTTGGCGAGGCTGCCTTCGATGCCGTTCTCCCAGAACGAGCGCTCGCGGGGATCCAGGCCGAACGGTTCCATCAACGCGACGGCATCCTTGCTGCCGCCGGCCTTGAGCAGGTCGAGGTACATCGGCTCGAAATCGTCCCCGAAGTTGCCCTGCACGGCGAACAGCGACTGGGTGAACAGCTCCCCGAACGCGTAGGCATACACGTAGAACGGGCGCAGGAAGTGACTCACGTACGACCACAGGTTCTCGGTGTGGTCGTACGTGAACAGGTCGCCGGGCTGTCCGTAGAAGTCGTGCGTCACGGCCATCCAGTGGGTGTTGTACTCGTCGACCGTCAGCTTGCCCTGCTTGCGCGCCTCGTGGATGCGGCGCTCGAAGTTGGAGAAGGAGATCTGCCGTACCACCGTGTTGATGTGGTCCGAGCACTTGTCCATGAGCATGACCAGGCGCTGCTCATCGTTTTCGGCCCGGTCCAGCAGGTACTTGAACGTGGTCATTTCGCCGAAGATCGACGCCGTCTCGGCGTAGGCCATCGGCGCGCGGAACATCAGCGGCCCCTGGGCGTTGGCCGCGAGCATCCCGTGCACCCCGTGCCCCGCTTCGTGGGCCACCGTCATCACGTCGCGGGTAGAGCCGAGGTAGTTGAGGAAGTTGTAGGCCCGCGCCTCTTGCCCCGGAAGGCACACCGCGTAGTTGAATGCACCGCCGGTCTTGCCCTCGTAGGGTGGCGCGTCCACCCACTTGCGGCTGACCATGGTGGAGACCAGGTCGCGCAGCGTCGGGCTGAACGAACCGTAGGCGGACAGCACGGTGTCCATGCACTCCTCCCACGGCACCGCACGATTGTCGGCGAAGGGCAGCTTGGCGTTGCGGTCGCTCCAGCGCAGCGTGTCCCGTTTGAGGTGCTTGCGCAGCAGGTCGTAGTAGCGGCGCGCATGTTTGGCCCCGGTCTCGGCCACCACTTCGTGGAGTGCCTCGACCGTGGCGTCGTCGATCTTGTTGCCGAGGTTGCGGGCGGACATCGGCGAGGCGTATCCGCGCTCGGTGTCCTCGACCGACTTCGCACCGATGACGACGTTGAGCGTTCGCGCCATCAGTCGGTCGAACTTCTGCGAGGTGAGTCCCTGGCTGAACGCCGCCAGCGCGGCATCACGCACGTCGCCGTCGGGATGGTTGCTGATGATGTGCAGGATCTCCGGCAGCATCATCGACTGCTCCTGGAAGTCGAACCGAAGCTCGGCCTCCCACTCGTCGATGTAGTCGGACCACTCGGCAGGCCCGAAGGGGCCGCGCAAGGTGAGCGCGCGCTCGACGTTCTCTTTGAGCAGGTACTTTCCGTTGATACGGATGTTGTCCAGCATCGGCTGGTGGCGCTTGACCACCGGGTCGCTGTCGAGCAGGCCCTGGTAGGTCTCCTCGGGCATCGCCACCAGTTCGTGGTCGAAGAAGTTGAGGTGGTTGGCCTCGGTGCGGCTCCACGTCTCGAACACGATGCCGAGCTTCTGTTGGATCTTGGGGTTGGTCGCGTCCGTGCTACGCCGCAGGAACAGGTAGACCATCAGCTTGTCGGCCAGGCATGTCATCGCCGCCTGTCCTTCGAGCGCCTCGCCGAGCTTGGTCGCCAGCTCGCCTTCGAACGTCGTGCCGAACGTCTCGGCCATCGTCACGAGCTGGGCGAGGTCGGCGTCGAGCTGCGGGTCCTCGAGCCCCTCGTACAGGTCGGTGAGGTCCCAGCGAACCTCTTCAGCGCCCGTGGGAGGAGTCTGCTCGTTGGCTGCGCTCGTGTCGGTCATGGCTCCATCGATTCGTAGCACGACCGCCGACGCCGTGGCGCGCCCCGATGCGAGCGCCGCGAAAACAATGACCCGATGTCCTCACCACCGGACCACGGGGTGAACGTGAGGTCGAACGCAGCCATCGCGACCGAGATCGTCCGCCAGGTCACCGCGCGAGTGAAGGCCGCAAACTGGGATCAGTACGATGCATCGCGCCGTACGGGGCCGGCATTCGAGCAGACCGGCCTCAAGGAGCACCGCAACGCGCTCGACGTCTGCGTCTACGTGGAGCTCCGCAGCGAGACGCGCAAGAAGGTCTACCCGGACCACCGCACCGCCTACGCCGACATGGCCCGCCTCGCGATGAGCAAGGGCTGTGGCAACTGCGGGGAAATGGCGGCGGCAGCGTTCACCCTCGCCCTTCAAAAAGGCGCCCGCATCGTCGAGTACATGAGCTTCGAAAACGTCGACCACGCGTTTTGTGTGCTCGGGCGGAGCGAGCAGAGCGACCTCGACCGCCCGTCGACGTGGGGTGCGGACTGCTGGGTTTGCGATCCGTGGGTCGCGGGAATCCAGAAATCGGTCGGTCTCGGCGCGTTCGATGCCCGACGATTCCTGCAGGTCACCCGGCGCACGATTGGAAACGTCGATCGTTCGGTCAAGGTCGACGCCCGCGAAGAGGTCGAGCGCCCCCGCGGATGAACACCGCGGAGTCGGCGCGCTACACTCCGCGTGTGACCGCCTCCGGGAACGAGCCCGCCGACACGCCGACCTTGGCGCCTCCGCCGGGCGAAGCGGACACGGCGTTGATGCCCGGTCCGTCGCAGAGTCGGGGGGTGGTCGCGGGCGACGATGCCACGCTCGAGGCCAAAGGCACCCGCTACGACCGGGAAACGCTCCTCGGTCGCGGCGGCATGGGCGAGGTGTTTCTGTGCAAGGACCCGGTCATCGGCCGGCGCGTCGCCATGAAACGCATTCGCGAGGGCGTCGACGAGGACCCCGAAGCACACCGCCGCTTCGTGCGAGAGGCCCGAGTCCAAGGGCAACTCGAGCATCCGGCGATCGTCCCGGTCCACGAGTTGGCCCGCGACGAAGACGGACGCGCCTACTTCACGATGAAGCGGGTCAAAGGGGAATCGCTGCACGAGATCCTGGTTCGGCACCGCAGCGGAGACCGCAAGGAGGGCGAGGGTCGAAGGCGCCTGCTCAACGCCTTCGCTCAAGTGTGTCTCGCCGTCGAGTTCGCGCACGAGCGGGGTGTGCTCCATCGCGACCTCAAACCGGGCAACATCATGCTCGGAGACTACGGTGAGGTTTACGTGCTCGACTGGGGCCTCGCCAAGGTCGGCGATGCCCCCGAGTTGGACGACTTCAACTTGCCGTCCAGTGGCGACGACGAGACCCAGGTCGGCACCGTACTGGGAACTCCTGGGTACGCGTCCCCAGAGCAACTGAAGAACGAGGCCTCCCGGGCGAGCGACATCTACGCCCTGGGGGCGGTGCTGTTCGAGGTGCTCACCCTGGAACGGTTGCACCGCGGCGACTCTGCGCCCGCCCTGATCGCCTCGACCGTCGACGGCGCGGATGCCCGCATCGCGTCCCGGTATCCCGCGCTCGACGTGCCTCCCGAACTCGAGGCCATCTGCCTTCGGGCCACGGCGCAAGACCCCGCCGAACGCTACCCCACCGTCCGAGCCCTTCACGACGCGCTCACGGCGTTCCTCGACGGGGATCGGGATCTCGAGCTGCGACGTGCAGCGGCGGCCGAACAGGTCGAGCGTGCGCGACTGCTGGCCGAACGCGCCTTGGACGGGGACGACGACGCCCGGGCATTGGCGCTGCGTGCAATCGGTGGCGCGCTCGGCCTCGACCCGGGGAACCGTGACGCCATCGGCACCATGGTGACCCTGCTCGAGCACCCGCCCAACACGCTGCCTCCCGAGGCCAGTGCCGAGATCGACGACCGACACCAAGCACACCTGCGATTGGCCGCTCGCGACGGGGCACTCGGCTACATGTCGTGGGTCCTCTACGTGCCGCTGCTGATCATGATGGGCCTGCGAGACGCGTTCTCCCTCGGCGTGTCCACGGCGCTGATGGTCCTCGCGGGGGCGGTCAGCTGGTGGGCATCACGACGCGACCGCTACCTGCGACCGTACTCCTTGTTGGTCATGCTCACCGGCACGCTGGCCTTGTCCAGCATGACTCGAATGTTCGGGCCCTATCTGCTGCTGCCCACGATCATGATGGGCCAGGCCGTCGCCTTCAGCCTGTCGCCGTTTCGACGCGAGCGGCTGCTCGCCGCGGTGATGAGCACGGTGGGCGTGCTCGGCCCCATCCTGATGCAGTGGTGGGGCTGGCTGCCCCGACAGACGGTGTTCGAACACGATGCGATCCGCGTGCTGCCGGGCATGACCGCACTCGACCCGATGCTCACCCCGCTCGTGCTCGCCGTGGCCAGCATCGCCCTCATCGTCACCCCGGTGATTCTCATCGGGCGGGCGCGAGACGCCTGGAACGCGGCCCAGCGCGAGAATGCCCTGCGAGCGTGGCACTTGCGCCAACTGGTCACCGACGACGACGCCTGAGCCCGCAGGATTCGCGCGATGCGACCCCTTGCCAGGGCGTGCCGAAGACCGATCCTGGCAGTATGCGTGTGCTCGCGCTTTCGTCGTGCGCCTTTCTCCTCGCGGTTGCCGAGCCGGAGTGCGTCCCCGCGCCCACCGGTGACACCCCGTCCAAACGCTCGGCGAAAGAACAGCTCGAGCCCGAGGCCTGCCTCTCGGCGTGCGCGGGCGGCAGAACCCTTTCAAAAACCGACGAGGAGACCTGCCGGCTGGTGTGCGAACGGGAGGCGGACTCGCCCAGCCGGGCCAAGACGTTGCTGGCCCGGTTCGAGGTCTGTGAGTCGCGGTGCCAACCTCAGGCGAAGACCGACGCGGCCACCTGCGCCCTCAACTGCGTCGAAGCCTCTCTGTCCACCGTGAACCCCACCGACGACGCACGCAAGTGCCTCGCGCCTTGCCTGACCACCCTGCACGACGAGGTCGCGCAGTGTGAGACCAAACCCAAGGCCGACGCGGCCACCTGCTCCCTGCTTTCTCGCCAGCTCGCCGAACGCTGCATCGACGGCTGCGCGGACTGATAGGCTCGGCTCGTGGCCGCCCCGCCCGCCAAGAAGCCGATCCGCTGCAACACTTGGGAGAACCCGCAGCAGCTCGTCGGCACCGTGCTCGACGGTCGTTATCACGTGAAGCGACTGCTGGGCGCCGGAGGCATGGGCGCGGTCTTCGAAGCTGAGCACACAACGCTGCAGAAACGTGTCGCCATCAAGGTGCTCGCGCCCCGGCTCGCCAAGAAGGCAGAGCAGGTGCAGCGATTCCTTCGCGAGGCCCAGGCGGCCTCGAAGGTCAGCAACATGCACGTCGTCGACATCAGCGACTTCGGGCATGTGCCATCGGTCTCCGTCTACTACGTGATGGAGCTGCTCGAGGGCGCCGACCTGCACAAGATCATTCGTCAGCAGGGCCGCATTCCCTGGCCGCGGGCCAAGGCCATCCTGCTACAGGTCGCCCACGCACTGATGGCGGCGCACGACCAAGGCGTGGTGCACCGCGACATGAAGCCGGCCAACTGCGTGGTGCTGCCCGACCCCGACGACCCCGAGCGTGACTTCGTCAAGGTCGTGGACTTCGGCATTGCCAAGATCCTGGAGTCGGACGGGCCCGGCCTCACCCGCCCCAACGAGATCATGGGCACGGTCGCGTACATGGCTCCCGAACAAGCGCTGTGCCGCCCGGTCGATGAACGCACCGACGTCTACGCGCTCGGTGTGGTGGCGTTCGAAATGCTCAGCGGACGCGTCCCCTTCTCGGGAGAGCACGCGTTCGATGTGCTCGAAATGCACTGCCACACGCCGCCGCCTTCGCTCATCACCCTGACGCAGGGCATCTCTGCCGAGCTCGACCAGGTGGTCCAGCGCGCGCTGATGAAGAACCCCGACGACCGCTACCCCGACATGCGGAGCTTCGAACACGCGCTTCGCTCGATCGACGACAGTGGGCGGTGGACCGAGGTCTCGGCACCACCACCCCCCACACCACGCGCGCCCGCCCCCTCCACCGCACCGCCCACGCCTGCGCCGCAAGCCGTCAGCCAGGTGCAGACCGGCATGTCCAACACGGTGCTGCTCGGCCTGTGGATCGCGGTCCTGGCCGGCGGCATCGTGCTCGGCGCGTGGTTGGTCACCCGCTTCCTGTAGCTCCCCCCGACGACACACTCATGATCCCGTCTTCCGACGCCGCGGTCGAACACGCGTGGGCACTCGAAGCGCCCGAGGTGCTGCGTCAACTCGACGTTGAACCGGCACGCGGTTTGTCCACCGACGAAGCGGCCACCCGCGCGCTTCGGTACGGCCCCAACGCACTGGCCGAGGTCAAACCTCGCAGCCCGTGGTCGATCCTGCTCGCGCAGTTCAAGAGCCTGCTCGTCGCCTTGCTGGTGGCGGCGGTCGTGCTCGCAATGGCGTTCGGCGAATGGGTCGAAGGCGGCGCCATCGCGGCGGTCCTGCTGCTCAACGCGGCGCTGGGCTTCGTCACCGAGCTGAGGGCCGCGCGCTCGATGGAGGCCTTGCGCAAGATGGGGGCCACCACGGCGGTCGTGCGGCGGGATGGCGAAGCGCACCTGCTCGAGGCCTCGGTGCTCGTGCCCGGCGACATCGTTTCGTTCGAGGGCGGCGACATCGTCACCGCCGACATGCGGGTCGTCGAAGCGTCCAAGCTGCAAGCCAACGAGTCCACGCTCACCGGGGAGTCGCTGCCGACCAAGAAGGGAACAGGCGCAGTCCCCCGCGACACGCCGATCGGCGACCGAAGCCCGATGCTCTACAAGGGCACCGTCATCACCCGTGGGTCGGGCGTGGGCGTCGTCGTGGCCACGGGCATGGCATGCGAGCTCGGCCGGATTTCCCAGCTGGTCGAAGATGCTCAGGTCGAGTCCACGCCGCTCGAACAACGGCTCGAAAAGCTGGGCCAGGGCTTGGTGTGGGCGGTCCTCGTCATCGCGGCCCTCATTGCGGGCACCGGCTACGCGGCGGGCCAAGCCCCATGGCTCATCATCAAGACGGCCATCGCCCTGGCCGTCGCCGCCGTGCCCGAAGGCCTGCCGATCATCGCCACGATTGCCCTGGCTCGCGGCATGCACCGCATGGCCAAACACAAAGCGCTCGTCAATCGACTCTCGGCCGTCGAAACGCTGGGCGCCACCAGCATCATCTGCACCGACAAGACCGGAACGCTCACCGAGAACCGGATGAGTGTCGAGCATGTAGTCACCGACGAGAACGACGCCCGCGCTCTGCAACTCGGTGCCCTTTGCAACAACGCCGAGCTGGCCGAAGATGGGGCGCACGTCGGCGACCCGATGGAGGTGGCCCTGTTGCTCGCCGCCCGCAAAGCCGGCATCGAACGCGCTCCGCTGGTCGCCGAGGCCCCCGAGCTGCGCGAGTTCGCGTTCGACTCGGACGTCAAGATGATGGCCACCGTGCACGGCACGGCCGCGCCGTTTCGCATCGCGGTCAAGGGCGCTCCCGAGTCGGTCATCGCCGCGAGCACGCTCACCGAAGCCGATGCCGATCGTTGGCGTGCCGAGGCCGAGGCCATGGCTTCACGAGGTCTTCGGGTGCTTGCGGTCGCCGAGCGCCCCGCCGAAACCACCGATACCGCCCCCTACCAAGACCTCCAGTTCGTCGGTCTGTTGGGCATGCACGACCCTCCACGCCCCGAGATTCGCGGCACGATCGAGACGTGTCGCCGCGCAGGGGTCCGGGTGGTCATGGTCACCGGGGACCACCCCGTGACCGCCCGCAACATCGCGCACGCCACGGGACTCGTCGACGAAGAGACCACCCCCGCAACGCTGGGCGCGGCCCTCGAAGACGCGCCCGGCGCAGATGCCGACACCCGGCGAACGCTCGCGAACACCCGCATCTTTGCGCGCGTCAGCCCCAAGCAGAAGCTGGACCTCATCGCGCTGCACCAGCAGACCGGGGCCGTCGTCGCCATGACGGGCGACGGGGTCAACGATGCACCCGCGCTGCGCAAGGCCGACATCGGCGTCGCAATGGGACAACGCGGCACGGCGGCGGCCAAAGAAGCCGCGGCCATGGTGCTCGAGGACGACAACTTCGCCACGATCCCGGTCGCCATCGCCGAAGGTCGGGCCATCTTCGACAACATCCGCAAGTTCGTCGTCTTCTTGCTGTCGTGCAACATCAGCGAGGTGCTGGTCGTCACCCTTGCAACGCTGGTGGGTGGCCCGCTCCCGCTGCTTCCCCTTCAGATCCTGTTCCTCAACCTGGTGACCGACGTCTTTCCCGCGTTGGCGCTCGGGGTCGGGGAGGCCGATGCCACCATCATGCTCCGGCCCCCGCGCGACGCCAAAGAGCCGATCATCGGCCGCAGGCATTGGAAGAAGATCCTCGTCTACGGCGCCCTGCTCACCGTGTGCGTGCTCGGGGCATTCATGCTCGCGCTGCACACCTTTGCGCTGGGCCAAGCTGGCGCGGTGACGGTGTCGTTCCTGACCCTCGCGTTCGCGCAGCTGTGGCACGTGCTCAACATGCGGCGCGCGGAGAGCCCCGTGCTGCGCAACGAGGTCACCACCAACCCGTGGGTCTGGGGCGCGCTGGCCCTGTGCGTGGCGTTGCTGCTCCTGTCGACCTACGTGCCGCCCGTGGCACAGGTGTTGTCGATCGAGCCCCCCAGCGCGGTCGGCTGGGGCCTCATCGCCACCATGAGCCTGCTCCCCCTGGTGGTCACGCAGGTCGTGGCCTCGCTCCGACGACGGTCGCTAGAGCAGCACGCTCGGTAGCGGGTCGCCGATGCGGCTGAAGTCGTAGTCGATCGCGTGGGTGCTCGCGCCCTTGCCCACGGTCGAGGTGGAGCCGTAGCCGGGGTCGCCGTTGGTCTCGTAGTCCTCCGGCTGGAGCCCCATCGCCTGCATCATCGTGACGAAGAACTGGTTGTAGGGGATGCCGCGAATCACGTGACCGTTGTGCTGGCTGAAGTAGGACTGCGTCTGCCACTCCGTGAAGTCGAGATAACGCCCGGTCGCAATGCGTCCGCCGGCACTGCCGGCCGTGATGGTGGGAATCGAGTAGTTGAGGTGGTTGAAGCCCAGCTCGTTGCCCCAGACGATGAGCGAGTTGTCGAGGTAGGTCGATTCGCCGCCCTTGAGCACGTCGAGCCGTTCGATGAGACGCAGGAACACATTCTGCGCCACCCACTGGTTGAACCGCCGAAGGTGTGCATCACCCGACGGCGACCCCCACTCGTGCGCCAGAGCGTGCCATGTCTGCCCGGAGGCGTTCTCGCTGTGGGTGAAGCCTGCGGGCGCACCATCGGCGTCCGAGATCACCTTCTCGGCGTCGATGGTGACCACCCGGGTGTGGTCGCAAATGATGCCCGCCACCGCCACGTCGATCATCAACGCCCACGACTCTTCGATGTCCGACAGACTCAGGCTTCCGCCGTCGGGGTAGGAGTTGGGCATGGGCGGGAACTCGCACTGCGCCGTGACGCCCCCGCCTTCCAACCGCCCCTGCAGCTCGTTGAGGAACGTCAGGTGCCGATCGAGCAGCATGCGATCGGCGGCCGACAACCGCGAGTTCGCCTGGATGCGGCTGTAGTCCTCGTAGACCTGGTCCACGAGTCGTTTGTTGGGCGACTCGCCCTGCTCCGGTTGGGTGCTGGGATCCGGAGGCATCACCCCCGGACCCGTGAACAGCTCGTTCCACGCCGTCAGCGGGTCGACGTGGGCCTGAACGCGGTTGACTTCGCCGCCTTGAATGCCCGCGTGCGTGTACGAACACGAGTCGCCGCGGGAGTTGTTGAGGTGCAGCGACCGCACCAGCGGCTGCGAAGGGTAGAACCGGTCGGAGTACGCCATCACCTGGTCCACCGTCGGCACGTGCGGCAATGCCAACGACGCACCCGCCGTGACCGTACTGGCCCCCGCGTAGTTGCCGAGAAATGCGCCGTGGTTGTGGTTGGTGTCGGGCAGGAAGTCCATGCCCCGCAGCAGCATCATCTTGTGCAGGTACGGGTTGAACGCCTGGTCGATGATGACCGACAGGCCCGGGTCCATGAAGTCGGTCATGGGCGCCTGCGTGTACGGCGTCCCGGGAATCGCCTCGGTCAACCCGGTGGTGCCGTCCGCCTTGTCCGCCCGCAACGCGTAGCCGTTGCCTTCGAAGGTGGGGTACCAGTCCACGATCGTCTGGCCGCTGTTGCTCTTGATCGCGATGAACCGCACCGGCTGCGACGGAGCTCCGCCCGCATGTGCGTTGCGGCGAAACAGCGACGACAGCATGGGGATGGCCAGCGTGGCCCCGCCCATGCCCTGCAGAAACATTCGACGTCGAACTCGGTCGTACTTCATGGCTACTCCACTCCCCGGACGCGAAACTCCGTCTGCAAGGCGATCTCCGCCAGTGCGGAGCGAATGGTGCCGTCCCCGGCCTCGGACTCGATCTGCTCCATCACGCAGGCGTCGCTCTCGGTCTCGGACGGCGCTCGGCGATACGTGAACTCGAAGTAGTGTTTGGCGAAGCAGTGCAGGTAGCCCGGGTTGGCCGCGGCGACCTGGGCGAACTCGACGGGGCCGGACACCACCGGGTTGTCGTCCAACCCGAGCAGCGTGGCCGAAGCGTCGACGGGAAGCTCCGCCAAGACGTCCCCGTTGCCATCGATGACGCGCTCGGTGGTGCGGAAGCGGCCCAGCCCGTCGTATGCCTCGAGCGTGTGCCCGAACGGGTTGATCAGCTGGTGGCAGGCGATGCACTGCGCGTCGGCGGTCTTGTCGTCGATGCGCTCCCGCGTGGTCTTGGTCGGGTCGAGCGGCGGTGGGTCGAACGCGTCGGGCGGCAAGTTGGCCGGAGGCGGCGGGATGTGTGCACAGAGCAACCGCTCCTGAATGTCGATGCCGCGGTGAATCGGGTTCGTCGTGTGATCACCCGTGACGAGGTTGGCCGCCCGCGTATGCACCCCGGCTCTCTCCCCCGCGGGAAACTCGGGCGGTTGCCCGCTGCCGTTCCAGGGTTCGACGCCGTACAGCTCGGCAAGCACAGGCGAGTCGGTGAACGACAGGTTGCTCGTGAGCAGATCCGAGATGTGCCCGTCGTGCTCGAACGTGTAGTAGGTCGTCAGCGCGTCCAACTCGGCCACCATCGCCGCCTCGAGGGCGTCTCCGACCTCCTCGGGATCGCCCGCAAACGTGCTCAAATCCTCCGAGAACGTCCGAAACGCGGGTGTATCCGCGATGCCCCCGAACTCGCGGGCGATGAACCACTCCCGATAGAAGTTCTGCGTCGACTCGCGCGTGCGCTCGCTCTGAAGGATGCGCTCCACCTGCGCCCGATAGCCCGCGTCCGAGTTGAGGCTCCCGTCCGCTGCCGCGGCGAAGAGCTCGTCGTCGGGCATCGATTGCCAGAAGTGGTACGAGAGTCGTGAGGCGATCTCGTACCCGTCGAGCACCAACAGGTCCGCACGTTCGATCGCGGGCGAACCGTCGACCTCGAAGTGGTAGACGAAACGCGGACTCATCAACATGGTGACCGCGATGTCGCGATAGTTCTCGGGGCCCGTGCGCTCCGAGGTCACCAAGCCCAGGTAGCCGTCGATGTCGTCCTCCGAGAGCGGATGGCGATGCACCCGCAAGCCGAAGTCGGTGACGAACGCTTCGAGGCATTGGTCATCGATCTCGGCCGACGCGGCACAGTCCCCCGCCAGGGCCGCCATCACGCTGGGGTCGTCCAACATCGCATCGCCGACCCCGGTGGCGACCGCAAACCAGGTGTCGATGTGCCGGGCCGCGAGGCGGTTGTCCATATTGGCAAACGTCGTCTCCCCGCCATCGACGGGGAGCGCAACGAGCAGCGGCTCCACGGTGTCGAAGACCGTGGGCACGTCCTTCAGTAGATCTCGCAGGGTGTTGCCGTACTGCACGACAGACATGCGTTTGAGCGACGTCGGGTCCGGCGAGCCCTCGGCACACAGGTCGCCAGGCAGATCGACGGGCTCGTCGGGGTCACCGGTTCCGCCCGACGCTCCTGAGGCGTTCGAATCCGCGGCATCGGTGTCCGACGAAGCCGACGCACCGACGTAGCAGCCGCTGACGAGCACGCTCAACAACGGCGGCACGACTCGGCGCAGCGGGCGTCGGAGCCGCAAGGAACCCGTGGAACGCATGCTCGGCATCGCGTCGGTGGGTGCGCTTGCCCTCCCGCGTTTGTCCGCAAATCGAAATGGCTGTCGTTCGTGCGGGGTGGCCCACACAACCGACACTCGGCGCGCATCCGCAGCCGCTCAGTGCCCGTTCGCCATCTCTCGCGCGTGGCCCACGGCCTCCCGGAGAAACGACAGAGCCCGTGCCTCCTGCTCCGCGTTGGTGTCGGTGACCGTGGAGCCGAGCAGCACTGCCGCGAAGAACCCCTCGGTATGCCAGTGGCCGCACGTCAACGCCGGCGCAGCACCGGTGTCCGCAGGGTACGGCCAGGGGCTGACGTAGGCATAGGGCTCGGCGTAGCTCGCATCGCCAAGGCTGAACCCCACGTTGACCGAACGCGCCAGCTCGGGGTCTTCGTGGTGCTCGAGGGTGATCAACGTGGCGATGTCGAAGTGGTGCGGCCAGAGCCGAACCGCAGAGGCGTTCTCATCCCGAACCTGCTGACCGAGCACCTCGCTCGCGTTGCTCATCCACGCGGCCAGCTCGGCATGCGCATCGACCTGCCCCGCAGTATCGAACGCAGTACCACCCTTTACCGGATGCGATGGCATGTCGTGTTCGAACAGCCCGAACGGCGCGACCGTCAGCGTTTCCACGAACCACGCGGCGCCCTCGGCCAAGGTTCGCCCATGCACCGGGCAGGCATCGACGACCCCACCATCCTTGGCGACGATCCAGGTCAGGTCCTTCAATCGAAGTCCCACCGACACCGACCCGTCCGGCCCCAACGGGTGAGAGAGCAGCGCTTCGGTGCCCGGATCCCAACCGAGGTTGGTATGGCCGAAATCCGCCCGGGGCGGGAGCAACGACGCAGCAGCCGCTGCGGGCACTTGAACGGCCCAATGCGCGGATAGCCGCGCATCGACGAGAGCACGAGGATCGAGAGTTCCGAGTAGGGTCCACATGGGTTCTCGCTACAGGGGAGTGACGCCCGCGTAGGGCACTCCGGTGAGGTGGGCGATGTCGCGGTCGTAGGTGGTCAGGTCGTCGAGCGAGAACTCGCGAAGGTGGTCGTGTCCGCAGGCGCGCGCGAGCACCTTCATCAAGCCCACGGTCGTATCGAAGAAGTTGGTCAGCTGCGCCGCCGACTTGTCGATCTCCAAGCGTCGGCGAAGATGCGACTTCTGAGTCGCGATGCCCACCGGGCAGTTGTTGGTGTGACACGCCCGCATGCCCAGACAGCCGATCGCCTGCATCGCGGCGTTGGACACGGCAACCCCATCCGCCCCCAATGCCATGGCCTTCACGAAGTCCGACTCGGTGCGAAGACCTCCGGTGATGATCAGCGTGATGTCATCCCGGCCCCGTCGGTCGAGGAACCGGCGTGCGCGCGCCAGCGCGACCATCGTGGGCACCGAGATGTTCTGCTTGAACACCTCGGGCGCCGCCCCGGTGCCGCCGCCACGACCATCGAGAATGATGTAGTCCGCCGTGGCCGCGAGCGCGAACTCGATGTCGGCCTCGATGTGCTGCGCGCTGAGCTTGAACCCGATCGGAATGCCGCCGGAGCGCTCACGAACCTGGTCGGCGATCTTGGCAAAGTCCTCCGGGGTATCGAGGTCGGCGAACGTGGATGGACTGATCGCAGGCGTGCCGGGCTTCAGCTGCCGAACCTCGGCGATCTTGCCCTTGACCTTGTCCCCCGGCAGATGGCCTCCAGTCCCGGTCTTGGCACCCTGTCCGGCCTTGAAGTGAAACGCCTGCACGCCCTCGACCTTGTCGAGGCTCCATCCGAACTTGGCCGACGCCAGCTCGTAGAAGTAGCGCGAGTTGGCCGCGTGTTCCTCGGGCAACATGCCGCCCTCCCCCGAGCAGATGCCCGTGCCCGCTCCTTCGGCGCCCTGGGCCAGCGCCACCTTGGCCTCTTCGCTGAGCGCACCAAAGCTCATGTCGCTGACGAACAATGGGATCTTCAGCGTGAGCGGTTTCTTGGCCCTTGGCCCGATCACCAACTCGGTGCCGATGGGGTGCTCATCGAGCTTCGGCTTGCGGTGAAGCTGAGCGGTCAGCACCTGGATCGAATCCCACCGCGGCAGCTGTGTCAGCGGAACGCCCATCGACGAGACAGGCCCGTGATGTCCGGCCTTCTCCGGTCCAAGCACGGCCAGGCGCCGGGTTCGAGCGTTGAACGGCTCCTCGGGACCCCCATGCGGGTCGTCGTAGAGACCGAGGTACGCGTCGCGGTCATAGGCTTGCGGGTGCGCGTCGTGCCAGGCGGAAACCTCGGCTTCATCGACGAACACAGCGTCCGCGTCCGCATCGACCCATGCCTCGAAGCGATGCAACGCTTCGGCATTGTCGTAGGCGCTCACCCCGGTCTCGAGCCGGTAGTCCCACCCATGCAGCCCGCAGATCAGGTTTTCGCCCTGCACCGATCCGTCCGACATCAGGGCGCCGCGATGCAGACACCGCCCGTACAGCACGGAGACCCGATCGTCGAAGCGGGTGACGACGAGGTCGACGTTGGCGACCAGCGCGTAGGTGGGGGTGCGGTCCTCGAGCGAGGACCAGGTCGCGACTTTGTGCGGGGAACGAGGAGTCTTTGTCATGGGCCGACCCGGCGAGCGTCTCACGAACACGCCGGGCGAAAGACGGAACGACGTAGCCTCGCGTTACATCCCCCTACGGAGACCCGGGCCGCCGCTACTTGGTCGATTTGACCGCAGGCACCCCAGAGGGCCCCGCCTCGCGATATTCGGCCAGGCGGTACTGAATCTTGCGCGGCGAGATGCCCAGGATTTCGGCCGCCTTGCGGGTCGAGCCGCGGACCAGCTCGAGCGTGCTGAGAATCGCGTACTTTTCGATGTCGGCCATCGAAGCGCCAGGGATGCGCGGGGCATCACCACTGTCGCTCTGGCTGTGGTGCAGCACCTCCCGCGGGAGGTGTTTGGGCTGCACCTCTCGCTCGTTGCACAACACCACCGCACGTTCGACGCAGTGTTCGAGCTGGCGAACGTTGTCGGCCCAGTCGAAGTGCTGGAGCACGTGCAACGTGCGGTCGCTGAACCCCGAGATGTGTTTGCCACGCTCCTTGGCGTGCACCTGAAGAAAGTGCATCGCCAACGCGGGCAGGTCTTCCCAGCGCTGCCGGAGCGAGGGCACACGCAGCGTCACCACGTTGAGCCGGTAGTACAGGTCGTCCCGGAAGGTCTCGACCTGGAAGAGATCCTGCTCGCACGCGGCAACGATGCGAACGTCGGCGGTTTCGGTGTCGGATCCGCCCAGGCGCTCGTAGAGGCCCTCCTGGAGGAACCGCAGCAGACGGCTCTGCACGGTGCCCGGCAGGTGGCCCACCTCGTTGAGCAGCAGCGTGCCACCGTGGGCTCGGGCGATCGCACCGTCGCGGCCCGAGGTCGTGCCCGGCAGCGCGCCCGCGACATGCCCGAAGATCTCGGCCTCGAGCACCGGAGCATCGAGCCCCGAGCAGTGCACCGTGACGAACGGACCCTCCGCCCGCGACCCCCAGTCGTGCAGCGCCCGCGCGACCAACTGCTTGCCCGTGCCGCGTTCGCCCAGGACCAGCGCCGGGGCATCCGAATGCGCGACTTGGCGAATCAGCGCCACCAAGTCACGCGACGCCTTCGACGTGCCGATCCACTGCACGCCATCACTGCCGCTCTCCCGCAGCTCGGACTTGAGCAACGAGTTCTCCTGGCGGAGGCGGTGGTGCTCGAGCACCTTGCTGACCACGACCAGCAACTCGGGAAAGTGCACCGGCTTGGTGAGGTAGTCGTCGGCGCCTTGTTGCATCGCCTCGACGGCGTTCTCCACCGAGCCGAACGCGGTCATCACCACGATGCCGACCACGTCACCGCGCTCGCGAAGCTTCTTCATCAACGCCAAGCCGTCGAGACCCGGCATCTTCACGTCGGTGATGATGAGATGCGGGCTCCACTCGTCGACTTGGCCCAACGCCTTGAAGCCGTCCGCCGCCGAATGCACCGCGAAGCCCTCCTCGCGCAGCAGCTCGACCAGTGCGTTGCGAGCCGCGGCTTCATCGTCCACGACCAGGATGCGAGTCTCTTCGGTGGGCGCTTCTACGGCAGACATGCTCAAAAACGGGGATATCCCGCGAATCCCGCCATCGTAACGCAGATTTTGCGTCGCGCGCACAAGACGCACACCAATCCACGCACGAAGGGGGTTGGCGAAGCGACCCGAGTGCCCGAGGTTTGGGGCTGTCGATGCCCTGCTGGGACCCCATCGTTTGGCCCGTTCGTGCAAACACGCTGCCCTCCGAGGCTCGTGCGGCTCTGGTCGAACACATTGCTGGCGACGCCGCCGTGCTCGGCATCGACGGTGACGCCTACCGAGCTTGGGTCACCGCCGCACTCGCCGACGAGGTTGGCGCCGGGGCTCGCCGGGCCGAACTCGCCGCGACAACCCTCGCCGACCGTTCCCTTCCGGAACAGGTCGAGCGCCTCGTGACGCTCTCGGCAACCCGCCGCGAGCGGGCCCAGAGCCGCGAAGGCTGCGACGCTCTCGCCCGCTGGACCGACGCGGAGCTCGTCGTGCTCACCCGCGCCGCTCAGCTGCGCTTCGACGATCCATCGTCGCCGCGCAACCGACTGGCGACGCTGGGCAAGGCCGCCGGCACCCTCGGCCACGAACTTCGCAACCCGCTCGGCGTGATTCAATCGTCGGTCTACTTGCTCGGCAGGCGGCAAGACGTCGACGACAAGGCCCGCCGCCACGTGGAGAAGATCGGGCGTCACGCCAGCATCTGCCATCGCATCATCGAGGACTTGATGCACCTGGCTCGCAACGCACCACCGCGGCTCGAGTCATTGGATATCGCCGAAGCCTACGCGCTCGCCGTCGAAGAAGCCGCGTTGCCGTCGGTGGTGATGTGTCGCAACGAAGCGCCGCCGGGCCTGCGGGTACTCGCCGACCCGGGGCTGTTGCAGCGCGCCCTCGTCAACCTGCTACGCAACGCGAACCAGGCCATGCGCGGCACCGGGGCCGTGCGCTTGGGCGTGATCGAGAACGACGACGAACTCGCGTTGTGGGTGCGGGATCACGGCCCTGGTTTCGAAGCGAACATTCTGCGCGAAGCGTTCGATCCGCTGGCCACCACGTCCGGCATCGGGCTCGGGCTGGCCCTCGTCGAAAGCGTGATGCGTCGCCACGGAGGCCGAGCGACGGCCGACAACGAGGCCGAAGGCGGCGCTCGTGTGACGCTGCACTTCCCTCGCACTCCGAGTGCGACGACCTGACGCAACGGGAGCTTTGCGTTTCGGCGCCTCGCTTTTCGCCGATCGGCCTTTGCAGTGGTGCATCCAACCCGCACACTCCCAGCAATGCGGCTCTCGGGTGCACGGATCCTGGTCATCGACGACCACGCCGACCTGGTGGAGAACCTGCAAGAGATCCTCGAAGGCGAGGGCGCGACGGTTCGCACCGCCGACAACGCCGAAGCAGGACTCGAGCTGGCCGAAGACCCCTTCGACATCGCGCTGGTCGACGTGCAGCTCCCCGACGCCCGGGGCCCCAAGATCGTCCCCAAGCTCAAGACGGGCGACGGGCTCCAAGAGGTCCTCCTCGTCACGGGCAACGCGTCGATTCACGACGCCGCCGAAGCCGTGAAGTCGGACGCGTTCGCGTACATTCTCAAGCCCTTCGATTCCGAAGACCTGGTCGCCAACGTCGAGCGGGCATGCAGGCAGGTCGACCTGCGCCGCCGAGCGGCGTCGCTGCAGTCCCGGCTCGGCCGCAGCGAAGAAGCACTGCGTACGCTCGTCGATACCGTGCAGGCGTTGCTCTTGGTGCTCGACGGCGACCTCAAGGTGGTGCAGGCCAACCCGGCCGTCGCCGCTGCCACGGGCCTCGCCGCCGAAGAACTCGAAGGCGCCGATTGGCTCGAGACCTGTGTACCGCCGCGCGCCCGAGAGGCGGCACGCAAGGCCTTTTCGTCGATGCGAGTCCACCCCGAGTCGGTCAGCGTGCATAGCCTGATCACGCGGCGCTCTCCCGAAGCCGGCATCAGCGAACGCAGCATTCGGTGGCAGCTCGCGGCCTTGGGCGAAGGCAGTGCCTTTCGCATCTACGCCTCCGGCCTCGACATCACCGACATCGCCGAGCTCGAACGCCGCACCCGCATGGCCGAAAAGCTGGCCGCCGTGGGCACGATTTCCGCCGGCCTGGCCCACGAGATTCGCAACCCGCTCAACGCGGCCAACCTCCAGCTCCAGCTGCTCGAGCGCCGGGTCAAGAAGGTCAGCGACGACCCCAAGGTGCTCGCACCACTCGACACCGTGCGCGAGGAGATTCAACGGCTCGGCGCGCTCGTCTCCGACTTCCTCACCTTCGCCCGCCCCACGGCGATCAACGCCCGCCCCACCAACCTGTGCGAGCTGATCGAACACGTCGCCAGCCTCGAGCGCCCCGTCGCCGACGAGATCGGCGTCACGCTGCTCACCTCGTGTGAGGCGCGAGATGTTCCGGTCGAGGTCGATCGCCAACGCATCGAACAGGTGCTGCTCAACCTGCTGCGCAACGCGCTCGAAGCCGTGCGTGGACAAGACGACGGCCGCGTGGAAATGACGGTGCTGCTCGACGGCGCTGGCGCTCGCATCGTCGTGCAAGACAACGGCCCCGGCATCGACGACGAGGTCGCGCGCCGCATCTTCGAGCCGTTCTTCACCACCAAAGAAACCGGCACGGGGCTCGGCATGGCGATCGCCCACAAGATCGTCGACATGCACGGCGGCCACCTCGACATCGACGGGCACGACGGCGCACGCATCACGCTCGTGTTGCCCCCACGCCCGCCCCACCCCGCTCCCGCGGGCGGCTGAGTTGCATCGTTCGCGGCGCGGCTGCGTCTATGCCCTCCGTGAGGCCCGTCATCGCGATCGCCCTCGGCGTGCTCATCTGCGGATGCCGCCCCCACGCGTCCCCGCAAGCCCCCAACGCCTCCGCGGCGATTGCAGGGGGAAACACCTGCCACGCAACGAGGGGAGACACCCGCCCGCTGCTCGTCGAGTGGCCGGCGGCCGATCGGGCCCAACTCGAAGCCGCCTCGGCAGGCGGCCTGGTTGCGGTCCGCTACGACGGTTGTCAGATGCAGGTGCTCTCGCGGTGCGAGCTCGAAGGCGGCTACGACTACCACCCGATCACCCGCAAGCGGGACGAGCTCCGCATCCGCAGCCGCGACGCGCTCTGGGCCGAGATCCCGCTCGGCGCGGCCAGCCTCGAGTCGGCGCTCTCTCGCGAAGGCCAGATCAACGTCGACATGGCGGTCGTGGGCCAACGACAAGCCAACGTCGACCAAGCCCGCGCGACCGGAAGCGGTGCGGCCTGCAGCGGCGCGACCCATGTCGTCACCACCATGACCGTCGGCGCCTTCACGCTCTACACGGGCAACGCGATCGAAGGGAGCGTCGACGTGACCCTGCACGGCGCCGGCGGTGGTGGTCAGGTCGCGCGCAGCTCGGAGACATTGCGCAGCGACGGCGACCTCGCACGATGCTCCGACGCCACGACCCACGACGACGCCCCGCCAACGCAATGCGGCGCACTGCTGCGGGTCGAACTCGCCCCGCTGGGGGCCGGCGGAGCCTTGGTCTCGGATGACGAGGCCCGCCGAGCGCAAGATGCCGCGGTGTTGCGCAAGCGGTCCGAGCAATGGAGGGGTGCGCAACGAGGTGCACGCATCGGCGCGGGGCTCAGTGCAGCCGGAGCGCTCGGCGGGCTCGTGTTCGTCGTCGTGCGCTCGGTTCAGATCTCATCCGCCGAGTTCGACCGAGACCGCGAAGCCAGGACCGCCGACGAAGACGACCCGTTCTTCGCCAGCGCCGACGAACGAGCCCGGGCGGAGCAGCGGGTCGAAGAGCTCGAAGCGGACATCGACCGCTACGAGACCAGTCGCCGCACCGCGGGGTTCGTGAGCCTGGGGCTGGCCGTCGGGGCCGCGGGGCTGGTCGGGCTCGCCGTCGGGGCGCGCAACCGTTCGCACACCCTGGGACGCCGCGCCAACGCGCTTTCGGTGGCTCCAATGGGCGGGCCAGGTCTAGGCGGCGTCAGCTTCTCGGGCCGCTTCTGAACCGTTACCCTTCGCGTCTATGCGAAAGGTCCGCCGCCGCGACGCGCTCGACTACCACTCCAACGGGCGCCCGGGAAAAATCGAGGTTGTCGCCACCAAGGCGCTCAACAGCCAGCTCGACTTGTCGCTCGCCTACTCGCCCGGCGTCGCCGAGCCCTGCCTGGCGATCAAGGACGACCCCACGGAGGCCTTCAAGTACACCGCACGCGGCAACCTCGTCGCCGTCATCACCAACGGCACCGCGGTGCTCGGCCTCGGCAACATCGGACCTCTGGCGGCCAAGCCCGTGATGGAGGGCAAGGGTGTCCTCTTCAAGAAGTTCGCCGACATCGACGTGTTCGACCTCGAGCTCGACGCGGACGACCCCGATCGCTTCATCGACTGCGTCGCTGCCCTCGAGCCCACCTTCGGCGGCATCAACCTCGAAGACATCAAGGCGCCCGAGTCCTTCTACATCGAGGAGAAGCTGCGCGAGCGCATGAAGATCCCGGTGTTTCACGACGACCAACACGGCACCGCGATCATCTCCGGTGCCGCGCTGATCAACGCAGCCCACCTGCAGAACAAGGCACTCGCCGACCTGAAGGTCGCGGTGAGCGGCGCAGGAGCGTCCGCAATCGCGTGTGCCCGCTTCTTCATCAGCCTGGGCGTCAAAGCCGAGAACGTCACCATGTGTGACTCCACGGGCGTGCTCTACAAGGGCCGCACCGAGCGGATGAACGACGCCAAGGCCCAGATGGCGATCGAGACCGACGCACGCACCCTGACCGACGCGATCCAGGGCGCCGACGTGTTCCTCGGTCTGTCCACGGGCGGTGTGCTCAGCAAGGAGATGGTCAAGACGATGGCCGAGCGCCCGATCATCTTTGCGCTGGCCAACCCCGACCCCGAGATCCCCTACGACGACGCCAAGGAGGCCTGCCCCGATGCGATCGTGGCCACAGGGCGCTCCGACACCAACAACCAGGTCAACAACGTCCTGGGCTTTCCGTTCATCTTTCGTGGAGCGCTCGACGTTTCGGCCACCACGGTCACCGAAGAGATGAAGGTCGCGGCCGCCAAGGCGCTGGCCGAGCTCGCCCGCAAGGACGTGCCGCAGGTCGTCTCGCTCGCCTACGGGCGCGACTACGAGTTCGGACCCGACTACATCATTCCCAAGCCGTTCGACCCGCGCGTGTTGCACTGGGTGGCCCCCGCGGTCGCCGAGGCGGCGGTGAGCTCGGGCGTGGCCACCCGCCCTTACGACGAGGCCTCCTACCGCGAGCACCTCAAGAGCCTGCTCGGTCAGTCCACCGCGGTCATGCGCCGGTTCCTCCGCCAAGCTGCGAGTGAGCCGAAGCGCATCGCGTTCCCCGAGTCGACCAAGCCGCCCGTGCTGCAAGCGGTGCGAGTGCTGGTCAACGAAGGCATCGCCGTGCCCGTGCTCGTCGGCAACCGCGAGGAGATCGCAGCGGTCGTGGCCGAACACGACATCGACCTCGATCTGAGCGCAGTCGAGGTCGTCGACCCGGCCACCGACGACCACGTCGAGGAGTACAACGCCAAGCTCTACGCCAAGCGCCAGCGCCGAGGCGAAGGACGCCGCACCACCCATCGCCGCCTGCAGTCGCCACTGGACTTCGGGCTGATGATGGTCGACGAGGGCCGCGTCGACGGCATCGTCGCTGGGCACGACATCCACTACCCGGATGCGCTGCGCCCTGCGCTGCAGATCGTCGGACCCGCGCCCAACACCAAACGGGTCGCAGGCATGTACTTGATCCTGCACAAGCGCGGCACGCTCTTCTTCGCCGACACCACCGTCAACGTGGATGCCGACGCGGACACCCTGGCCGACATCGCCGAGATGGTCGCGGACGCGGCGATCACGTTCGACGAGCAGCCCCGCATCGCAATGCTGAGCATGTCGAACTTCGGGTCGGTCAATCACCCGGCAGCCCGCAAACTCGCCAAGGCGACGGCCACGATTCGCGCGCGACGCCCCGACCTGCAGGTGGAGGGCGAGCTTCAGGCCAACTACGCGGTCAACTACGAGATGCAGAAGCGGTCGTTCCCGTTCTCGACGCTCGACGGCCCGGCCAACGTGCTCATCTTCCCCAACCTCGAGGCGGGCAACGCTGCGTACAAGCTCATGCGCGAGCTCGGGGGCATCACCGCGGTGGGCCCCGTGCTGCTGGGCATGGCCAAGCCGGTCACGGTGCTCGAGCGCGACTGCGACGTGGACAACATCGTCCTGATGACCGCGCTCACCGTCGTCCAGGCTCAAGACGCGGCACGGCGCACCCGCGAAGGCGTGCTCGCCGAGAGCGCGGAATAGCCGACGGTTGTCCGCAGCCAAGGGTGCGGGCTACAAGGCGCCATGCGTCGCCTGTGTTTCGTACTCGGAGCCGTCTGCCTCACCGCCTGTGGGGACGACGGCCCCGCCGCGGATGACTCCGGCAGCACCACCGCCGCCACCACGGGAACCACGGGCCCGGGTTCTTCGAGCACGAGCGGGGGCGAGTCCACGGCCGGCAGCTCCGGCGGTGAGGCCAGCAGCACGGGTGACGACGAAAGCGGCGACTCCACGACGACGGGGTCGCAAGGCTGTCCCGACGCGCTGCCGCCCGCCAACCGGGTGCGGCAGGTGATCGTCGCGCTGCCGTTCGACGAGGCCGGTGGCCAGGCCCGACGCTACGGCCGACTCGAACTCGACGAGGACGGCAACCTCTCCGAGGTGGTGCAGGAGTTCGAAATGGGACGCGCCTTCGAAGGACCCATCGTCTTCACACCCGATGGGCGCTTCGGCGTCGTGCCACAGACCCCCGTCGTCGACTCGAACGACTCCGCGAGTCTCGGCGTGTTTCGGGTGGCCGACGATGGCGTCGTCGACGTGCTCGATCCCGGGTTTGTCGGAGACTTCTACCCCTCGAAGATCACCATGGCCGCCGACGGCCGCACCGTCTGGGTCATCGACTCGGCCTTCGAGGACGCCGGCGGAGGCGTGTACGAGGTCGAACTCGACTGCGACGGCACCCTGATCGACCACGGCCGCGTACTCCCCGGCCGCCTCGTCTCGGGGCTCCTGTTCACGCCCCAGGGCAACGCAATCCTCAGTGCGATTCAGATGCCCGGCGTCACTCCCGGGCCGCAAGGCTTCCTGTTTGCGTGGCCGGGCGAAGACGCTCCGCTCTCCACCGCCGACATGCTCGGCCACACCGATGCGGTCGTCGAGGCCACCGCACTGACCCCCGACGGCGGACTGTTTGCCATCGCCGACAACTCGACGTTTGCCCCCGTCTCCAACCAAGTCGGCTTCGTGCAGATCGATGGAGAGACACTCGTCGGAGCGGGCGCGATCGAGGTGTTCAACCCCTACGAGCTCGTGGCCTCGCCCTTCGACGATGTGCTGCTCGTCGCCAGTGGGGAGAGCAACACCATCTACGTGCTCGACTACACCCCAGGCGGCACCCCGGCCCTCTCGATGCGCGGTCCGCTCGAGGCGGCCGACGGCCAGCCCGTGTCGCTGCCGGGCAAAGCGACGATGGTTCGGCGCGGGGATCTCGAGGGCCTGGTGCTGTGGGCCCAAGACGGCGGGATTCGGCGCATTCAGCTCGGGGGCGATGGCCAGGTGACCGACCTGGGGGTGCACAGCCCGGGTTCGGGCCTCGCGTGGATCGTCGGGGGCATCGGCGTCCAGCCCTGACGCCCTGCAGCCCCGCCGCGCCCGTCCTGCACGGATTCCGTTTGCACCTCGATTTATATCGTGCACAACATAAACCATGCACAGCATCATGGAGACGCATGCGCTGGCGGTTTGGGGGCTGTTCAGCCTGGCGCTGCTGGTTCTCGTGCAGAGCATGGTCGCGGCCGCGGCCCACCGACGACAGAGCAGCTACGTCCCAGGCGTCGTCGCGGACACCTTGGGACACGGCTCATTCGTCTTTCGCAGCCACCGCACGTTCCTCAACTCGCTGGAGAACCTGCCGATGATGGCCTTTCCCAGCCTGCTCGCGCTGCTGGTCGGCATGGACGCGGGCTGGCTCGGCGGGCTCGTCTGGACCTACGTCGGCGCCCGCGTGATGCACATGGTGCTGTACTACGCCATCGCCACCGAGAAGAATCCCAGCCCGCGTAGCTACTTCTACTCGGTGGCCCTGCTCGCCAACGTGGTGTTGTTCGTGAAGCTCGGGCTCCACATGCTCTAAGCGAACACTCGCAACGCGCTCGGCATCACCTCGATCACCTTCGGCTGCACGTAGAGGGCTTCGCCGTCGAGCATGATGTTGGTGGGCCCTTCCAGTTCGAACTCGATGCGGCTGGGCTGACTGGCCTGCACGGCGTCGAGCTCGAGGTGTTTGCCCTCGAAGATCTTGGGGAACGCACGCAGCAGGCCGATACGGCCCAGCGCGCCCACGTGAATCACGTCGACCTTGCCGTCCGCCGTGTCGGCGTCGGGCGCCATCATCATGGTGCCGCCCGTGAACTTGCTGTTGCAGATCGAGATGAACGCAGCGGGTCGCCGGTTCCAATCGCCCTCGTCTTCGCGAATCGGATAGGCGCGGGGGGCCAAGCCCAACGTCTCGGCAACCACACTGCCCACGTAGCCGAACTCGCCCCAGTTCTTGTAGCGAGCGGCGCGGGAGTTGACGTCGGCGGCGAAGCCGATGGCGAACAGGTTGATGAAGTAGTTCTCGCCCTTGTCGTGCTCGATGCGCACCACGTCGACCGTACGAAGGCGACGTTCGAGCAACGCACCCAGTGCATGGCCGGCCCCATCCTTGTCGCCGTCATGCATGAAGTCGCGCAGGAACGAGTTGCCCGTGCCCAGCGGCAGGAACCCCAAGTGCGGCAGGTCGTCGTCACCCCCGAGCGCGGCGGGGAACATGCCGTTGACCAGCTCGTAACCGGTGCCATCGCCCCCAACCGCCAAGAAATGCCGACGCCCCTGCGCGTAGGCGTCACGCACGATCTCGCTGGCCTCGCCCGGTCCCGACGTGGTCGCGACCTCGACCTCCAGCCCGGCATCCTTCAGCCGCTCCAAGGCGGCCGGATACTCCTTGCCACAGCGACCACCACCGGCCGCAGGGTTGACGACAGCCAAGAACTGCATGCGACCGCTTGGATACCACGCGAAAGGGACCGGCGCGGGCATGTGGCGCGCTCGCGCAAAGCACGCCGAAACGCTCGGGCTACGTCCGCAGGACCTTCGCGTGGTGGCGAAGGTGGTCTTCGATGAACGTCGCGATGAAGAAGTAGCTGTGGTCGAAGCCCTCGTGCATTCGAAGCTGCAGGGGTTGCCCGACCGCGGCGCAGGCCTCTTCGAACGCCGACGGTATGAGCTGCTCGGCGAGGAAGGAGTCGGCCGTCCCTTGGTCGATCAGGATGGCCGGTCGCATGGAGCCGTTGCCGCCCGCGCGCATCAACGCACTCGCGTCGTACTGCGCCCACGCATCCTCGTCGGGCCCCAAGTAGGCACCGAACGCCTTCTTGCCCCACGGCACCTGCGAAGGCGCGCAGATCGGGGAGAATGCAGACGCCGATCGGAAGAGCCCGGGCATCCTCTGCCACAAGACCAACGCCCCATGCCCGCCCATGGAGTGCCCCATCACGGACTGGTTGTGCATCTGCACCGCGAAGCGTTGGTGCACGACGTCGAGCAGCTCATCGGAGACGTAGCTGAACATGTTGAAGTGCCGCTTCCACGGCTCTTCGGTCGCGTCCACGTAGAACCCCGCGCCTTGGCCCAGGTCGTAGGCATCATCGTCGGGCACGTCTTCGCCGCGTGGGGAGGTATCCGGAGCGACGACCGCCAGCCCGAGTTCGGCCGCGACCCGATACGCGCCCGCTTTCACGGTGAAGTTGTCCTCGGTGCACGTCAGCCCCGAGAGCCAGTAGACCGTCGGCACCCGCTCGGTCGCCCCCGGCGGCATGAACACCGAGAACCGCATCGTGCAGCCGCACACCTGCGAGGGGTGCGAGTAGTACCCGATGCGACCGCCGAACACGGCGTGCTCTTTGAGCGTCGTGACGGTCATCAGTAGACCACCACCGAGCGAATCGACGCGCCTTCGTGCATCAGGTCGAACGCGCGATTGACCTCGTCGAGCGGCATCGTGTGGGTGATCAAGTCGTCGATGTTGATCTTGCCGTCCATGTACCAGTCGACGATCTTGGGCACGTCGGTGCGGCCACGGGCACCGCCAAAGGCCGATCCTCGCCACACGCGTCCAGTCACCAATTGGAACGGACGGGTCGAGATCTCCTGGCCCGCCCCCGCAACGCCGATGATGATGCTCTCGCCCCACCCCTTGTGGCAGCACTCCAGCGCCTGGCGCATCGTTTCGACGTTGCCGATGCACTCGAACGAGTAGTCGGCCCCGCCGCCCGTCAGGTCGACGATCGCTTCGACGATGTTGTCGCACTTGGTCGGGTTGATGAAGTCGGTCATGCCGAACTGCTCGGCCAACTCGACCTTGCCCTCGTTGATGTCGATTCCAACGATCTTGTTGGCGCCGACCATGCGGGCGCCCTGAATCACGTTGAGACCGATGCCGCCCAGGCCGAACACCACGACATTGGCGCCCGCCTCGACCTTGGCGTCGAAGACCACCGCACCGACGCCCGTGGTCACGCCGCAACCGATGTAGCAGACCTTTTCGAACGGCGCGTCTTCACGGATCTTGGCGACCGCAATCTCCGGCATCACGGAGAAGTTCGAGAACGTCGAACAGCCCATGTAGTGGAGAATCGGCTCGCCACCGATCGAGAACCGAGACGTGCCATCGGGCATCAACCCCTTGCCCTGCGTCGAGCGAATCGACTGGCACAGGTTGGTCTTGGGGTTGAGGCAGAAGTTGCACTCGCGACACTCCGGTGTGTAGAGCGGAATGACGTGGTCACCCGGTTTGACCGACGTGACCCCCTCCCCGACCTCCCGCACGATGCCCGCGCCTTCGTGCCCGAGAATCGCGGGGAAAGCGCCTTCGGGGTCGTCGCCAGACAACGTGAACGCGTCGGTGTGGCAGATCCCGGTGGCGGCGAGCTCGACGAGCACTTCGCCCGCGCGAGGCCCCTGAAGGTCCACCTCTTCGATGGTGAGTGGTTCTCCGGCTTTCCAGGCTACGGCGGCTCGGGTCTTCATCGTGCGTCTGTCCTTCTGCGTTCACGGCTCGGAACGCGGCGACGAGTTTACAGAGCGGGGCACCAACGAGACAATGAGGCGTTCGAGAAAGAATCGTTCCGCCTGAAGAACAATATGGTCGCCAACCTGCAGGGAACCCGGGAGTTTGTCGAAGTCGTGCAGCAGGGCTCCTTCACCGCGGCCGCACAACAACTCGGCGTGGCGAAGTCATACGTCTCCCGCCACGTCCGCGCCCTAGAGACGCGGCTCGGCGTGCAGCTCATGATTCGCAGCACCCGGCGGTTCACGCTGACCGAACACGGCGAGGTCTACTTTCAACAGTGCCGCCAACTCTTTCAGAGCATCGAAGAGTTGGAAAAGCGACTGCAGGTCGACAACGTCAGCCCCCGCGGCACCGTGCGCATCACCGCCGCGGGCCTGTTCGGCGAGGACTACATCGCCACGGCTGTCGCGAGCTTCATGGCGGCACATCCCGACGTGCACGTCGAACTGGAGTTCACCAACCGCCAGCTCGACCTGATCGAACGCAACATCGACATCGCGTTTCGCACCGGAGACCTCGGCGACGGCCCCTTCATTCGGCGGCGGCTGTGCGCCTACCCGCTGGTCGTCGTGGCCAGCCCCGAGTACCTCGCGCGCGCGACTCCACTCGAGACGCCCGACGACCTCAAACGACACAACTGCCTGGTGGGCACGCTCACCCATTGGAGGTTCGACAAGGGCAACGACTTCGAAGAACGCCGTGTGCACGGAAGCTGGCGCAGCAACAACGGCCGAGCGCTGATCGCCGCCGCCCGAGCTGGCCTCGGCGTGGCCCAACTCCCCCTGTTCTACGCCCGCAACGCGATCGAACGCGGCGAACTCGTCCCGGTCCTCGAACCGTTCCTTCGCAACGCACTCCCAATCTGGGCGCTCCAACCCCAACGTGTTTACGTGCCGCTTCGGGTACGGCTGCTGCTCGACCACATCTACGCCCAATGCCGCGACATCGGGGAGGCGTCGTAGCGGGTGGCTGGACGCGCAGGGCAACCGTGGCCGATGATTCTCGGGACTCGTTGAGCGATACGCCCCACTCCAGCCCGGCCGGCTCCACGCCGCCATCCTCGTCCGGACCCGGACCTGGCACCGGGGTCGGGCGGTACGTGATCTTGGAGCGCGTCGGCGAAGGCGGCATGGGGGTCGTCTTCTCCGCATACGACCCGGAACTCGACCGCCGCGTCGCGCTCAAGCTCCTCGCGCCGGACCTCATCGAAGAGGACGCCCGCCTTCGACTCCTGCGCGAAGCCCAAGCGATGGCGCGTCTGAGCCACCCCAACGTCGTGCCGGTCTACGATGCGGGCACGGTCGACGGGCGGGTGTTCGTCGCGATGGAGTTCGTCCAGGGCGTCACGCTGCGTACCTGGCTCGCTGGGGAGACCCACGACTGGACCGAGGTCCTGGACACCCTGCGACGGGCTGCACTCGGCTTGCACGCCGCACACGAAGCAGGCCTCGTCCACCGAGACTTCAAGCCCGACAACGTCATGGTCGGCGACGATGGCCGGGTCAGGGTCCTCGACTTCGGGCTGGCGCGCAGCGCTTCCATCGACAGCGTGCCCGCAGGCCAGGCAGAGACGCCCGACACGAGCAACAACCACAAAGCGCTCTCCATCTCGGTGACGAGCGAGGGAGCCATGCTGGGCACGCCCGCGTACATGCCTCCGGAGCAACTCGAGGGCGGCAACGTCGATGCACGCTCGGACCAGTGGAGCTTCTGCGTCACGTTGTACGAAGCGCTCTACGGGACTCGCCCGTTCGCAGGCGACACCATCGCGGCCTTCGTTCTCGCGATGCACAACAACGGCGTTCAACCGCCCCCGGACGCGAGCCCGGTCCCACGCTCCGTGTTCGCCGCGATCCACCGTGGACTCGAACTCGAACCCGACGCGAGGCACCCCAGTCTCCGAGCGCTGCTCGACGCCCTGGAGCTTCCCCCGCCCGCCCGCCGGAGTCTCCGACCCATCGGCGCCCTCGGTGCCCTCGGACTCGGTGCGGTCGCGGCAGGAACTTGGTGGTGGAGTGCCCAGCACGCGGACGACCCGTGCAAACCACGTACGCGGGCAGCCGCGGAGGTCTGGTCCGACGACATGCAGCAGGCGGGCGCCGACGCGTTCGAGCGCAGCACCGTCCCCTACCGCGCCGAGGCATGGGAGCGAGCGTCGGCGCGAGTCTCCACGTACGTCGAATCCTGGGGCACAGAGGCGGAACGAGCCTGCCGCGCCGCGGCCCCAGGCACGGCCGAAGTCGACGCGCTTCGCAACCGATGCCTCGACCGGCGTCTGCGTCGTCTGACGAGCGTCGTCGAAACGTTCGCAACCGCCAACGACGATGTCGTGCGCGGTGCCATCACCACCGCGTTCCAACTGCCGGACCTCCAGCCCTGCGCCGACGTCCCTGGCCTTCTTGGTGCGGTGCGGCCCCCGAGCGCCCCCGACCAGCGCGCGGAGCTCGAGCGTCTCGAGGTCGCGCTCGAGGCCGCGATCGCGCAGACGCTGTCGGGCAACGACACCCAGGGCAGTCGACAGGCCCAAGTCGTCGTGGACCACGCCCGGCAACTCGGCTACGACCCGTTCACCGCCGAGGCTCTGAGAACGCAGGCGTCGTTCGCCGCCGAACGCGGTGACTACGAGACTGCGCGGAAGCTGGGCGTCGAGGCGTTCGAACTCGCAGCCGCCGCGCGAGACGATGAAGGCGCGGCACAGACGGCATCCGACCTCCTTTTCATCCTCGGTTCCAAACTGCGGGTGCCGGCGGCGGCGGACGCTTGGACGACAGTCGGCGCCGCGATGCTCGAACGTGCGGGGCCCGGTCGGCAGGCGACGGGCGCTGCGTTTCACAACGCCGTCGGCAACGTCGCCATGACACGAGGAAACCACGCGCGCGCGCTCTTGGAGTTCTCGGCTGCGCGGGACCTGTGGGATGCGCTCCCAGGCGACCATCCCATCGAGATAGCGTCCGCACTCGGCAACCTGGGCGTCGTCGCGTTCCGCATGGGAGACATGGCCGCTGCCCGCGACTACCAGGAGCGTGCCTTGGCGATCGAACGCGAAGTCTTCCCGCCGGGACACCCGAGGCTCGAGGCCACCGCGTCGAACCTGGGCCTGGTCTTGGCCAGTGCGGGCGAGCCCGAGGCCGAGATCGACCGGTCCGAAGAGACGGTCGCGGACAGTCCGTAGTGGTGGCAATCGAGCGCAGTCGCGGTGAGTCCGCTGCGCGGCCCGAGTCGCAGACTTGGCTGCAGTCGCATCCTCTGCCAGAGTGAATCCCTCGATGGCCGATCGTTCCACGGAGTGGTGGCTCGAGTTGCCAGACGGGACCCGTCGCCGGGTGGGGTCCGCCGGCCTCCTCATTGGCCGCAGCCCAGACTGCGACCTCGTCCTGCACGACCACCACGCCAGTCGGCGGCACGCCATCGTCCACCTGACGACCGACGGCCTCGCACTGGTCTCGTTGGGCCGGGACCCTCAGCGACTCGACAGCGACGGCGGCGCTGAGCTTTCCGATGGCACGCGCCTGTCGTTTCCCGGTCTGACCGTCACGGTCAGAACGTCGAAGCAGGCCGCGGAGAGTGACCCCTCATGGGTTCTGCGGCACCACGGCGGCGGGATTTTCGGCGTCAACGCGCGCGGGTTGTCGGTCGGCAACGGACCCGAGGACGACCTTCACATCGCGGGCTGTGCTCCCCGTTCCGCCGTATTCCGGGTCGCGGGTGGACACCTCGTGCTCGAAGCGGGCATCGGCCTCGGTGTGTCGTCCCGCAAGGGCGGCTTGATCCGGCTGGAGGCCGGCGCCCTGCATCGACTGTCCCGAGGCAACGTCGTGCATCTGGGCACGACGAAGATTTCGGTGGTCGTGGGCGGCTCGACACACTTGGGCACAACGGTCGGGCGCGGTGCAGTCGCGGCCAGAGACATGACCGAGGGACCGTCGGTACGGTTGCAGTTCTTGCCTCGCGGCGGCCGACTCTTCGTCGCACTCGATGGAGAGGAGACGACCGTGTACCTCCCCGGTCGCCGCTGCGATCTCGTGGCCTGCCTGCTGCAACCTCCCGCCCCGTACGCCCCTGGCGATGCGATTCCCGACGAGGCTCTGGTCCCGCGAGTATGGCCCGGCGGCACACAGACCCGGTCCGCGGTCGGGGTGCTCCTGCACCGTCTGCGCCGTGACCTCGTGGATGCCGGGCTCGAGGGCGGGTCGTTGGTCCAGCGCGTCGATGGGGGTGGTGCCACGTGCTTCAGCCTGCCCTCGGGCGCCTCGGTCACGGTCGAGTAGTTCCGACGGACCCCATCTCCGCGGCGCTTCGAACGAGCTCTTCCTTGAGATAGGTGGCGGCTCGCGTTCGATGCAGATCGGCGCGAAACACCAGTTGAATGGAGTCCTCAAACACGGGCAACGCGTGGTGAAGCCGGCGTAGCGAGCGAGCGGAATGGTGGGCCGCGATTCGGCGAGGCAACAGAGCGGGCCCGATGCCCGAAACGGCGAGGCTCTTCGCAAGACCGAAGTCCCCGCATTCGAGCCGTCGCGGAGAAGAGAACCCCTGCGCCTGGAGCCGCTCCAGCAACACCGCACACCCTTCGACGCGGCTGGGATAGATCAGAGGATGGCTCTCGAAGTAGGCGCGAGCCTGATCGGCATCGGAGAATCGGGCCCCTTGCGCGCCGTAGAACGCCCCCGGGTCCTCGGGTCCGGGCGCGCCATCGGGATCAGCCACGAAGACGTCGATCGCATCACGAAACAACTCGGTGAGCACGACATCGGGATGCGGCCGCGGATTGACCACAATGCCGAAGTGGATCTCCCGAGAGACCACCGCATCGAGCACCGACTGAGACGTGGCGTTGTGAAGAGACACGGTGACCTCGGGAGCATCCTCCAGGACACGCTCCAAGAACTGAGGAAGGAAGTAGGCGCCGAGCGACTCGTGACAGCCGATCGTGAAGCTGCCCGTCAAGCGATGGTCGAGACTGCAGATGCGCTCGGCCGCACGATCGAGGACGGTCATGACCTCATCGACGTGCCGCAGAAGCTCTTCCCCGCTCGCCGTCAACGACACGCCCGCACGATGACGGAGAAACAAGGTCGTACCGAGCGATGCCTCCAGGTGTTTGACGGCAAGGCTCACCGTCGGCTGGCTGACATGAAGAGACCGAGCCGCGTGGGTCATGTTGCCCGCCCGCGCGATCCCCTGAAAGTAGCGCAGCTGCGTCAAGTCCATGCCGAGCGCATTGGGACGAGTTCTCGCGACACGCATCTACTGTCCCCCGAGTGCGGTGCAACGGCGGGACGCCACGATAAGACGCGGGGTTGCAACGAAGGCATGAAGCCCAAGGCGGTTCGAGCGGTGCATGGCGTCGAGCTAGCACCGAGGCCATTCGCAGCTGTAATGACGGTGTAATGCCGCAGCGTGATCGGACGATGAAAAGGAACGCCGAGCCTCGTCGCGCGCCAGGATTCGCGGGCACAGGAGAGCCGCTGGACCCCGATTCTCGGCCGCCCGTCGCGAAACACAGCACCACGCGGCCGGTCTACGGCGCATAGCCAACACGCATGCTTGCAATAGCCCGGGGCTATGTCTCGAGAACTTGCGCGTCTTGGATCACGACGGAAGCGGAAGACGCGCGGTCCGAGACCAGTCTCGAAGTCGGACAACTCCGCTTGACGTTGTCGAGCGGCGTGTCATGTTGGCGCGAACCGATGGTCTGCATCTGCACAGCAACATGCACACGACGGCTGGCGCTGGTCCTCGCGGACACAGCGACAACAGCTGATTCGTCGCGCACATGCTGTGCACGGACCGTCTTCGGCGCCACGGACTGAGCCTCCGCCGCGCCTGCCCTTCGGCAAAGGCCCCGTCGCAGCGTGTGCGCGGGGCCTTTTTGCGTCGCTCGGACGCATGGCCCACCGACTGTCCCCGCGCTCGTGCGGGGAAACGGTCCGGCGCGCCTGCCCCGACGCACCCGACCGCCCAACAACCCTCGGGGCTTCGAGACGGAGCAAGAACTCCAAGGAACGAAGCAATGGTCACCAAGACCCACGTCAACATCGGCACGATCGGCCACGTCGATCACGGCAAGACCACCCTCACCGCGGCGCTGAGCCTGGTGTGCGCGCACGACCATGGCGGCAAGGCCAAGGCGTTCGAGCAGATCGACAACGCGCCCGAAGAGCGTGAGCGCGGCATCACGATCAACACCGCGCACGTGCAGTACGACTCGGCCGAACGCCACTACGCACACATCGACTGCCCGGGCCACGCCGACTACGTGAAGAACATGATCACGGGTGCGGCCCAGATGGACGGCGGCATCTTGCTCGTCGACGGGTCCCAAGGCCCCGAGCCCCAAACCCGTGAGCACGTGTTGCTGGCCCGTCAGGTGGGTGTGAAGCACCTGGTGGTGTTCGTGAACAAGGTCGACCTCTCCAGCGAAGAGTTGCTGGAGCTGGTCGAGCTCGAAACCGCCGAGCTGCTCGACAAGCACGGCTTCGAAGGCACGCCCATCGTGCGAGGTTCGGCACTGCAGGCCATGCAGGCAGCCACGGACGGTCGCTGGGACGACCCCGCGATCGAGCCGATTCGCACGCTGGTCCGTACGCTCGACGAGCACGTCGCCGAGCCCGAGCGCGACTTCGACGGGGCGTTCCTCATGCCCGTCGAAAACGTGCACACGATCGAAGGCCGCGGCACCGTGGTCACCGGTCGTGTCGCCCGCGGCGTCCTGGCCAAGGGCGCCTCGGTCGAGGTCGTGGGCAGCGACGAAGGCGAAGTGGTCGTGACCGGCATTCAGGCGTTCCACCGCGACATTCCCGAGGCACGGGCCGGCTTCAACGTCGGCCTCCTGCTCCGCGGCGTGAAGCGGGACCAGATCGCCCGCGGTCACGTGCTCGCGCTGCCGGGCAGCATTGCGCCTCGCAGCCGCGGTACCGCCGAGCTCTTCGTGCTGCGCAAGGACGAAGGCGGCCGCCACACGCCCTTCGGCACCGGCTACACGCCGCAGCTGTACTTCGGCGTGACCGACGTGTCGGCCGCGCTCGAGACCGGCGGTGACCTCGTGCACCCCGGCGACCGGGCGACCGTGAACTTCGAACTGCAGCGCCCCGTTGCGGTCGAAGTCGGCATGCGCTTCGCCATGCGCGAAGGCGGCAAGACGGTGGGCGCGGGCCTCGTCACCCGCATCCACTGACATCGAGGGGGCCCACACGACGTGGGCCCCCTCGTTTGTTTCCCCGAGTCGAACGTTGCGTTGCTCCCCGAGCACGACGAAGCGGGCCATGCTTGGAGGGTGTCCAACGCCCCCCTTCCCACCATCTTCCTGCCGCATGGCGGAGGTCCCTGGACGATCGCGGACATGGGGTTGGGCGAGGTGTACGCGCCACTGAAGCGCTACCTCGCGGGCCTCACCAACGGACTCTCGCAACAACCCAAAGCGATACTCTGCGTGTCGGCGCACTGGGAGGCTCCCGTGCCCACCGTGCAATCCGCCGCAGCGCCGCCGATGCTCTACGACTACTCCGGGTTTCCGCCCGAGTCGTACACCTTTCAATGGAACGCGCCGGGGGACCCGGAGACAGCTGCGATGGTACGCAACCACCTCGCACACGCCGGATTCGAGACCGCAGCCGACCCTGGCCGAGGGTTCGACCACGGCGCGTTCGTGCCGCTGATGGTCCCGTATCCGCGCGCCTCGATCCCCACGTTTCAGCTCTCACTGATCGGATCGCTGGACCCCGAAGCACATCTGACGATGGGCCGCGCCCTGGCACCACTTCGTCGGCAAGGCGTGCTCATCGTCGGCAGTGGAATGAGCTATCACAACATGCGAGGGCTCGCCGCCGCGATGCGCAACACCGCGGAGCGCCGCCAGGTCGAGTACGACTCCGAAGCGTTCGATGCGTGGATGCAACAGACGGTACGAGAGCCCGCCGACGCGCGCCACCGCCTCCTCGCACAGTGGCGCGACGCCCCCGCAGCCCGAGCGAGCCATCCGCGCGAAGAGCATCTGCTTCCACTGATGGTTGCCGCGGGTGCAGCCGAGGAAGACCCGGGGCGCGTCCCATTGACCATGTCGCTGATGGGTGCGCGCGTCAGTGCGGTGCACTTTGGTGCGTGAGGCGGCGGCCGACGAGTCGACACAGGTGCCGGCCGCCGACCCACCCCTCGTCGGCGAACACACACTCCAGCCCAGCGGCTTCGAAGACCGCGCGCCCTTGCCCCTGCGACAGTAGGAACCGCCGGCTCGGCTTGGGGTTGCGCGCCAAGTTCTCCACCGTGGGATGCAGCCAGATCGCGACGCCTCCCGGCGCGAGGGCCTTCGCCACGCCCTTCCAGATCGACGGCTGCAGATAGTTCGCACACAGCACCAGTGCCCACGGACCGTCGGGAAGCGGCTGCTCCTCGAGGTCGGCCTGAACCGTGGTCAGCCCTACGTCTCGAACCTCCGCCAGCGATCTCGCGCGCTGCAGCGCCACCCCGGAGACATCGCAAAGAGTCACCTCCAGGCCACGCAACGCCAACCATACGGCCTGCCCGCCGTCGCCCCCCGCAATGTCGAGCGCCGGCCCAGACGCGGGGATCCACGGCAAGACGGAGCGCAACGCCTCCGACGCATCTGCCACCGGCACCGTCCGCCCCTCGTACTTCGCGTCCCAGCGCAGCCTGTCCTCGTCCGCCACCGCGTACAGTCTTGCACGCGCGCGTGGGGTAGAGTGCGCGAGTCGGCCATGATCATCTTCGGAACGCGCACCACCAACCCCACGGCTGGACAAGGCTTCTTCAACTGCCCTCGTTGCGGCCCGCAGAAGCCCTACACCCACAAGAAGGCCAAGCGGTGGTTCACCCTCTACTTCATTCCGGTGATCCCGCTGGGCACTGCGGGTGAGTATGTTGAATGCAACGCGTGCGCGGGGACGTTCGACATGGAAGCGCTGCACTATGACCCCGCAGCCGAGCAAGCCGAAATGTTCGACCGACTCCGGCGGCTTGCCGTGCTCGCAATGCTGCACGCCCAGCGCTATCAGCCGGCCAACGTCGCTGCACTGCAGGCCGCCCTCCAAGGCATCACGCAGGACTTCGTCGCCGAAGACGTCATTCACCAAGACGTCCAGTTCGCTCAGCAAGCCCAGGCTCAGCTCGAGACGGTGTACCAGCAGCAAACCCAAGACCTCTCGGCCGACGGCAAGTCACTTCTGATGCGCGTCATCCTGGCCACGCTGTCCCCGACTCGGCACGTCGAACCGCAGGACCATCAGGTCGCCCACCGCGCGGGCGCAGCGATGGGTATGCCGCCCAACGTGGTCGAGCAGTTCGTTCAAGCCTACGTCGCGGGGCAATGACGGCGCTCGTGCTCGCCGCGAGCATCGTCGTCGCGATCGTGCTCGAAGCGTGGGCCTCGCCCAAGACCAGCGACCGCGGCGGAGGCGGCTCGGGCATCCCGTTGCGCGCCCTCGCAGCCGCAGCAGGCGGCTTGTTGTTGCTGGCGTCGATTCATGCCCTTCGAAACGCCGAGACATGGCTGCTCGTCATGCTCGGCGCCGGATTCATCGGGGTTGGCGGGTGGCTACGGGCCTCGGCCATGCGCAACCTCGGCGCGCTGTTTCGTACCGAGGCCGGTGCAGCTCGGCTGGTCACGCACGGCGTTCATGCGGTGATGCGGCACCCATCCGAGTTGGGGTTCATCGCCTGGGTGCTCGGGCTGTGCATTGCCGCACCCACGCCCTTCGCCATCGTCGTAGCGCTGCTGCAGCTCCCGCTACTCGTCTTCCGGCTTCGCATCGAAGAGGCCGCGCTCGCCAAACAGTTCGGTGAACAGTGGGTGCGCTACGCCACCCGAACGCGCCGGTTCGGGTTCTGAAACCGCAGACCAGGCGACGCCCGATGGCCGGGTGTCCTGCATGCGTTGCTATCGTGGTCGCAATGCGCCCCCCTGTCGCGTCGATGGTTACGGTGGTCGGCCTGCTGTCCGCGTGTGCCAGCGACCCCGAGAGCAACGACTCCGGCTCGAGCACCAGCGCCGACAGCTCCACAGCAACCACGGCGCCCGGCGAAGGCTCCATGACCTCCGCGACGTCGAGCGCCGGAGCGTCCACCGCCGCCAGCACCGGCGGAGACTCCACGGGAGGCCTTCCCGCGTGCGATGGAATCGAGTTCGCCATCACCGCGGTGAACGGCCCTCTCGACGACCGCGCCGACCTCACGGTTCGTGGCTGCGGATTCGGCATCAAAGATCCTGTCGAGCCGTTGATTTGGGACGACTTCGAGGGCGGTGAGAGCGACCTCGGAGCACTGATCGCCGACGTCGATGCCAAGTGGACCACTTCCCACGACAGCTTCGCCTACGACGACACCTGGTCGCACTCGGGGTCCGTCTCCGCGCGCTCGATCGGCACCGGAGGGTTTCACAACATCTATCCCGCCCAGCTTCGGTTCACCGACACGCTCTACATGAGCGGGTGGCTCCGCACCGAAGGTTGGGACGCCAGCGACGTGTCCTCGGAGTTCGGGCTCGCGGTGAAGTTCTTTCGCATGAACAACAGCGAGTTCGGAGCACCGCCCTCCTACAACGGGCCCTTGGGGCACAACTTCGGCTGGCGCCAGTTTTCGAGCATGGGGGATCCCGAGCAGCCCTCGTCGTTCTCGTTGTTCTTGCAGACCGCGGCCGACGATGACGGCACCGTGGGGTCCTCGGGCTATCACGGCGACACGCCGTGGTCGTTCAACGCGGACCCCGTGCGTGTCGAGTACTTCGCCGCGCTCAACACTCCCGGCGTCGCAGACGGGTACTCCTTTTCCCGTCACATCGGTTGGGGCGAGCACGAGAACGAGACGTTGATGCAGCGCGAAGCCGGGTCCACGCTCCAACTCGACGTTCCATACTTTCAACTGTCGGCAGCCAACACCGCCGACGCGGCCGACTTCGACAGCTGGGGCGACGACTTCTACGCCGACGTCACCCAAGCCCGCGTCGAGCTCGGCGATGCACCTGTCTTCTCGGACTGCACCCACCGCGAGATTCAGATCCCGCACTCGACATGGGACGAGCAGACGGTCCAGGTCACCTTCAACCGTGGCACGTTCGAGAGCGGACGGACCGTGTACCTGTTCGTGATCACCGAAGACGGCCGAGCCACCGACGGTTATCCGATCGAGCTCTGACAGCACCGCAGAAAAACTTCGCCTTGCACCCCCGGACGAACGGCGCTACGCCTTCGTTCGCCATGTGGCAGTACACCTTCGTTTGATCGTTTGACGATTCGACGGCTCGCCGCCGTGACCACACCACGGTGAGCCTCGGCCCCTGACGTCCGATTTCCTTCGGGAAGTCGTGATGTTGGACGTGCGCCGTCTTCGACCGACCACACGAACCCGCACCGCTCGCGACCACCCGCGAGCTGGACGACGGCTGAGTTGCGACCTCTCGCGCTCGGGCGGCGGGGAAAGGAGCTGCCAGATGAGATTCCATTCGAAACCAATCGACGAACACGCCGAGGTGCCTCTCGCAGACGAGGGACAACTCGAGCACCTGACCACCCAGTGGGACGCCAAGCGCATCGGTCCCAGCCCAACGCACGAAGGCGGCAACGCTTGCTACGTGCTGTCGGTGCTGCGCGGTCGCAAGAGCGTCGCTCAGGCCCAACTCGCGGAAATCACGGGGCTCGTCGAGGCTCGAGGTGACCACGTGGTGGGTGCCGAGAGCGTGCGGCTGAGCGAACCCGATGCCCGCACGTTCGTCGGATCGGGCGTCGCATCGCGTCTCGCCTCCGTGGCGACCGATGCTGGCGCCGACATGCTGGTGGTCGACGCGGAGCTGAGCCCGTCGCAGACCCGCAACCTCGAAGACGCGGTAGGCCTGCCCATCTGCGACCGCGAGGCGGTAATCCTCAACGTGTTTGAACGACACGCCACCTCCGCGCGAGCCCGCATTCAGGTGGAGCTCGCCCATCTCCAATACCTGCGCCCGCGCATCCGCGGCATCGGCCTCAACATGGATCAGCAAGCCGGTGGCGTCATGGGGAGTCGCGGTGCGGGCGATACGGCCTCGGAGTTGTTGGCTCGACGCATGGACGGCAGGCTGGCCGAGCTCCGAAGACGGCTGGCGCGGCTGAAGGTGTCCGACCGCGCTCAGCGAAGACGCCGCTCGGACTGCGCCCGCATCGCCCTCGTCGGCTACACCAACGCGGGCAAGACCTCGTTGATGAACGCGCTCACCTCGGCGGAGCTGTCGGTCCGCGACCGCCCCTTCGAGACGCTCGACACCACCTCGCGTTGTCTGAGCCGCCACGGCGGCGATGTCCTGCTCAGCGACACCGTGGGCTTCATTCGCGACCTGCCACAGCGACTCTACGCCAGCTTCGAAACGACGCTGGCAGAGGTCGCCGAGGCCACCCTGGTGGTCGTGGTGCTCGACGCGTCGGATCCCGAGTGCGACCAACACCTCGACTCCACCGAGGACGTGCTCGGCAGGCTCGGGGCAGCGAACACTCCACGTTTCGTGGTGTTCAACAAGGTCGACCGCTGCCCGAGTCTCGACCCGGCAACCCTGAAGCTGCTCGCAGATGGAGCACCGTTCGCCACCGTGAGCGCCCACGATCCCTCGAGCGTCATGGACTTGAAGCGGGCACTGCTGCAGGCCGCACGAGCCGACCACCAAACACGCGAGCTGTTCGTGCCCTACGCGAGCACAACCCTCGCGGAGCGGATCTACGCCGAGTGCCGCGTCGTCCGCACGAGGGCCGTCGAAACGGGGACGCAGTTCGTGGTGGAGGGGCCGCGGCATGTCGTCGACGCGCTGGCCAAGGCCACCCGAAGGAGGCACGCATGACAGCTCTGCTCATTGTCCGTGGCCTCGACCTCCACACCCCCGGCGGCCGACCTCTGATCCGCGGCCTCGACCTGCAACTCGCCCAGGGCGAGCGGGTCGCCATCGTGGGCCGCAACGGAGTGGGCAAGTCCTCCCTCCTGCGTGTGCTCGCGGGGGACGAAGCTCCCACCTGCGGCGCAGTGCATTGTGCGGGCCGTCGTGCCTTCGTGCCTCAACATCCAGGGCAGGAACCCCGCGGACTCAGCCCGGGGCAGGTCCAACGAGCACGCCTGGAGCGCGCGCGTCGGTCCCAAGCCGACCTGCTCCTCCTGGACGAACCCACGCACGACCTCGACGCAGGCAGCATCGATGCGCTGTGCCGTTGGCTCTTTCGTTGGAAAGGTGGCCTCATCGTCGTGTCCCACGACCGCCGGCTGCTGCGTCTGTTCGACGATTTCTTCGTCGTGGCAGAGTCGGGCTGCCATCACGTCTCGGGCTCGTTCGAGCACCTGGTCTCGGAGCTCGAGCGGCGCAACGAGGCCCACGAAGAGCGCTACGTCCGTACGCTCAACAGCCTGGTTGCCAAGGAGCGAGCCCACGAACGCACCCGCAGGCGGCGCGAACGCAAGGCCAACCGCGGCCGTCTCCGAGAGCTCGCGCGCTGCACCCCGCGGTCGGTCCTCAACGGGAAACGCTCGTACGCCCAAGAGAGCCAAGGCAAGCGGGCCAAGGTGCAGACCGCCCGCCTGGGTGCGGCACGGGCGTGGGCCAAGGCCACTCGACGTGCGCTGGCCGTCGAGCTCCCGCTGGAGGTTGCCCTCCCGCACCTGCCGATGCCGATGTCCCCCGTTGCAGGCCTGCACCGCGCCAGCGTCGTGATGCACGACACCGTGCTGTTCGAAGACCTCGACCTCTGCCTCGGTCGACAGCGCATCGCGGTCACCGGTCCCAACGGCGCGGGCAAGAGCACCCTCGTCCGCACGCTGGTCGGCGAGCATGCGCCCACGCATGGTCGGGCGTCGTGCGAACGTCACCGCATCGCATACATCGCCCAGAACGCGTCCAACTGGGCACGGGACGAAAGCACACTGGAACTGCTGATGGCTTCGACCACGATCGAAGAAGCGGCGAGCACCCTTCGTGCTCACCGCTTCCCCTTCGCGCTCGCCGACCGCCCGTTGCGGGCACTCAGCCCGGGCGAACGCCTACGCGCCGCGCTGCTCTGCGCCTTTCATCGCGACCCGCCGCCCGAGCTGTTGGTGCTCGACGAACCCACCGACCACCTCGACTTCGCGGGCCTGAGCGCCCTGCAAGCCATCCTTCGCGCGTGGAAGGGTGGCCTGCTGGTCGTCAGCCACGACGCGGAGTTTCTCGACGCGGTCGGCATCCACGACTACGTGGAACTCGGGGCGACCGCTTCAAAGAAGCCGACCGAGTTTCCGTCCGGGTCGTGCGCGTAGACGAACCGCCCGGCAGGAATCGCAATCGGCTCGGACACGTTCTTCGCGCCCGCGTCCTGAAGGCGCTTGGCGATCTCCTCGATCGTACCGGAAGCGGCGAGATGCACGGTCGGCCCTTGACCATTGCCCGCCGGCTTGCCCGGGTACAGGTGTCCGGCCACGCCGGTTTCGGGGTTCTCGGGTTTGAACACGGCCATGGGGTTGGGGCCGGAGTTGTCGAGGGTGAGGTCGGCCCCCGTCGCCGTCTTGTAGAAGGCGATCGAACGCTCCATGTCGGTGACGGGGATCTCGGCCCAAACGGTGAAGTGCTGTGGTGTGTAGCTCATCGTTGTTCCGTCCTGAAGGACGTCGGCAACGTGGCACAGCCCTCCTGACAGCACTCTGTCAGCAGCCCGGAGACTGCTGACAGCATCATGTCAGGAGCCGCTCACCCGCAGACGGCGGGGACTTCGGCCTTGGCCTTTTCGAACGTGTACTTGTAGCCGTCCGCGAACTGCTTACAGGTGTCGTCGTCGGATGCCATCGCAACACCCGAGCACGACAGGTTGATCTGGTCGGGCTCAGCCTTGCCGTCATTCTCGACCTTCACGCTTTCGACGCAGCACTCGAGGGCCTTGCGGCACACCTCGGTGTCGTTGCTGAGCATGAGCGCGGGCTTGTCCTTCTTCTCGGCCTTGTCGCCGTCCTTCTTGTCGGCCTTCTCCGCCTTGGCGCCGTCGGCTTCTTTTTTGCTGTCGCAGCCCGAGGCGAACGCGAGGCTACCGACCAGGGAAAGCGCAAGGAGGCGAAGCGTGTTCTTGCTGTGCATGGGTCGTTCTCCAGCCCGGACTCTGCCGAGCAGCAGAGGGACGCAGATGCCCATGCGCGGTTGCAGACAATTGCCCGATTCTCGCGAGGAAATCGTCTCGGGGTTCAGCTGACCTCGTCACGCCCGATGCTCTGGTAGACGTCCTCGAGGTCGCTGCGCACCTTCGACATGGCGATCACCTCCACGTCGGCGAGCACCAGCTCCTTGAGCAACACCGCTGCCCGTCGCTCATCGCCGTGAATGCGCACCTTGATGCGGCCGCGTTCACTGGTCTGGGGGTCCACCGGATCCTCATCTTTGTGCAGCGGCTCGACGCCTTCGATCAGGCCCTCGTGTTTGCGCAACACGTCGAGCGCTTTGACCAGGCCGCGCGTGACCTCGACGTGGTGAAGCCGACGTCCGACGTCGTAGTCGGCGATGACCTCTTCCACGCCACCGTGCACTTCGAGCTTGCCCTTTTGAATCAACGCGACCGTATCGACGAAGCGGTCGAGCTCCCGAAGGATGTGCGAGCTGACCACGATGCCCACGCCCTCGTCGGCCACGCGGCGCAGGATGTCGCGGAGCTGACGGCGAGCAAGCGGGTCGAGACCGTCAGCGGGCTCGTCCAGCAGCAACAGCTCGGGGCCGTGAATCATGGTGCGAGCGATCGCGAGACGCTGCCGCATGCCCTTCGACAGGTCGCTGATCGTCGCTTCGGCTTTGGTCGAGAGGTCGAACAGATCGAGCACCTCGGCGACCCGCGTCTTGGCCTCGGCATCTCCCAGGCCGTAGCACTCGGCGAAGAACCGCAGGTAGCCCGCCGCGGTCATGCTCGGATACAGCGCGGTGCCGTCCCCGAGAAAGCCGATCTTCTGGCGCAGCGCGTAGCGCTCCTTCCAGGCGTCGGTGCCATCCCACGTGACGGAGCCCTCGTCGGGGCGCTGCAGGGTGGCCAAGATGCGCAACGTGGTGCTCTTGCCCGCGCCGTTGGGGCCGATGAGCGCGAGAACCTCCCCGCGCTTGATGTCCAGGTCGAGGCCCCCGACAGCGTCACGTACGCCGTCGTAGGAGTGGCGGATCTTTCGGCATTGCACGCGTTCCACGAGGTTCTCCAGGGTCAGACGCACGAAGCGCCAATTCGGTTCCCACCAAACGTAGCAACCACCTCGAATGTAGCGTTACAACCTCACCTCATGCGCAAACGCCCTGTCCTTTGCTCGGCTTCGCTCGCGGCGAGCCTGCTGCTGGCCTGCAACAAGGGCCCCGAAGCGCCGACCACGGTCGAACCCGCGGTGGGTGGGAGCTCGACGAGTCGCGCCGACGCGCAGGCCGCTCGCACCGACACCGACGTGGAGCGCTTCGTCGTCACGCTCGGCGACGCACCGACGCTGGGGCCGGACACCGCCGCCGTCACCGTGGTGATGTTCAGTGACTTCGAGTGCCCCTTCTGCACCCAAGGGCTGCAGACGCTCAAGCGGCTTCGCGACCTCTACCCCGACGACGTGCGCATCGCCTACAAGGCCCTCCCGCTCGACAACCACCCCAACGCCCTGCTCGCCGCGATGGCTGCCCGTTCGGCCCAGGCCCAGGGCAAGTTCTGGGAGTTTCACGACCTGCTGTTCTCGGGGCGCGCGCTCGACCCTGGCGTGATCTTGGCCTACGCCAAACACGTCGAGCTCGACATGGACACCTTGATCCGCGACCTCGACACGCTCGAGTACGGGCCCGAGGTGCGTCGTGATAGCCGGCAAGCACGCCGCTTGGGCGTGTCCTCCACACCGACGTTCTTCATCAACGGTCGCAAACTCTCGGGCGCCAAACCCCTGTCCGAGTTCGACCGCATCATCGGCGAAGAACTCCGCTACGCCGACGACCTGCGCGGGGCGGGAGTGGCGGCCCAGGACCTCTACGCCGAGACGCTGCACGGCGGCTTCGAGGCGGTCGAGTACGCCGAAGGTCGGCGCGGTCTCAACCCCGATGGTGTGTACGCGGTGCCGCTGGGCGACTCGCCCCGCAAGGGCTCGGACACCGCTCCGGTCACCATCGTCAGCTTCGGAGACTTCGCCTGCCCCTTCTGCGCCAAGGGGCACGAGACGATGCAACGCATCCAGGCGCACTACGGCGACAAGCTGCGAATGGTGCACAAGCACAAGCCGCTGCCCTTTCACCGTCTCGCCGACCCTGCCGCCCGCGCTGCCGTGGCCGCCCAAGCGCAGGGCAAGTTCTGGGAGTTCCACGACGCACTGTATGCAGTCGGTCCCAAGTACGGTCTCGACGACCTGCGCGACATCGCCAAACAGCTCGGGCTCGACATGCAGTCGTTCGACTCGATGATGAGCTCGCAAGCCGCGGCGGACCACGTGGAAAAAGACCTCGCGCTGTCGATGGCGCTGGGCGTCAATGGCACGCCGGCCTACTTCATCAACGGCCGTCCGCTCGAGGGCGCCTACCCCGAGATCCACTTCCGCCTGCTCATCGAAGAGGAGCTCGACCGGGCCCAGGCGGCCCGGGATCAGGGCATCGCCCCCGAAAAGCTCTACGAGCACCTCACGCACACGCCGCTTCAGGACTGAGCGTCTCCGCGATCGTCCCGCGGGGTCGAACGCAGCGTTGCGGTAACCCAGCACGCGTCGGGCCGTATGTCTGCGTGCCATGACGCTCCAGTCGCAGTCGCACGGTGAGGTCCTCAGCGATCGTTGGCGGTTGAACGCGCCCTTGGGGCGCGGCGCGATGGGCTCGGTCTTTGCCGGGGAAGACCTGCTGCTCGAGCGCGACGTCGCCATCAAACGTCTCGCCCCCGAGTTCGCCTCCGACGACATGATGCTGGCCCGCTTTCGGCGGGAGGCGCTGGCGTCCAGCCGGATCGTGCACCCCAACATCGTCACCACCCTCGACTTCGGGGTGCACGACGGCGTGCCCTACATCGTGATGGAGCGGGTCGACGGGCGGGGGCTGGACGAGGTCCTGGCCAAGGAGGGACCGCTCTCCGTCGAGCGGGCAGCGCAGCTGGCTCGCCACGTCGCGCTCGGTCTGGAGGCGGCGCATCGGCACGGCATCGTGCACCGCGACATCAAGCCCGGCAACGTGATGGTCGCGCAGCCGGGGCTGGTCGAGGTGGGCCGCATCGTGGACTTCGGCATCGCCCGATCCGCGTCCATGGGCCCGCGCCTGACCCAAGTGGGCTTGGCCGTTGGGACACCCGGCTACCTCGCCCCGGAGCAGCTCTCGGGCGGAGAGGTCGACGCGCGGGCCGACGTGTTTTCGCTGGGCGTGACGATGTACGAGATGCTGACGACGCGGCTGCCATGGGAGGCCACGGACCCGTTGGCCCTGCTGACCGCGCTGCTCTCGCAGGCCCCGGTTCCACTGTCGGAACTCCGCGCCGATGTGCCCGGTGCCCTCGCCGACCTCGTGATGGCGATGCTCGCTCCCAAGGCCGAGCACCGGCCCGCCAACGCGGGGGAGGTGGCGCGGCAGCTTGCGTCCTTCGTCGACCATCCCGCGCACGCGCCGGGACGGGACGAGGTGGTGCTCGCCGCGGTCTCGCTGGGCGACGATGCGACCGAACAACTCGCCTGGTTCACCGAGGCGGTCGATGCCGAGGGCGGCCATATGGCGCAGTCGATCGGGCGCGAGGTGTTGGCGGTCCTTCCATCCGCCGAGGCCGGACTTCGCCTCACACGCAGCCGTCCGCGCGGGACGACTCGACCCGCTGTCGCGCTGCACGTGGGTGCGGCGAGGGTCGATGAGACCGGCATGGCCCTGGGCTCTGGCGTACGCGCCGCGCTTCGGCTGGCTCGCCTGACCACCGCCGGCGAGGTGCTGCTCACCGCGTCGATGCACGAAGCGATCGGGCTCGGGTGGCGCGGACGCCTCGAAGGACGGGGCCGGTTCCTGCTCGACACCAACATGCGGTGCGAGGTGTTCGCGCTGCGCGGTGTCGACCCCACCGAGGTTCATGCGGGCTCCCTCGAGGCGCGCTCCGACGGCCGGGGAGAACCGTCCCTGCACTGGCGCTGCGCCTGCGGCGGCCACGGCTCCCTGCCCGACACTGCCGCCACTTCGCTTCGAGTCCGCTGCTCGCTGTGCTCCCGGCTGTTGCGCATCGACACCACCGAGGCAGCGCAGCCCGCAGGGGACGGCGCGCACCCGTTGACCTCCATCGTGCTCACCAACGCCACGCCACCTGCGGCGGGCAAACCCGCCGACGACGCGGCCTTGGTCGCCGCGCTCATCGACTTCGCCGACTGAAAGGACCCACGCCATGCAGACCCAATCCGCCGATACCGAAGTGCAAGAGAAGTACGTCTCCCGCCTCCGCGCCCGCCTGGCGCGGCCCGAGATCACCCTCACCGATGCCCGCGACGGCATGCTCGACTGCTTCGTCTCCACCTATCACACCGGGGTGAAACAGGGGCTCAACGGCATCTTGGGGGTCGACGCCTCCCCGGACCAGGTCGCGCAGGTCACCACGCGCATGTTCAAGGATCGCCTGTCCAAGCGCGGGGTGAGCTTCGATGCGCCCACCGCCGAAGCGCTCAACGACGTCAAGGAAGAGCTCGACCGCGAGCTGCACTTCGAGGACCTTCCGGTCGAGGTCAGCGCCACCCACGACCAGGTTTGCTCGCTGCTCCTCGCCAAGGCCGACGGGCTCATCGAGCACCACGGGGACCAGTCCGTACTGGACGACAAAGCCAGCGCCAAGGCGCCGACCGTCTCCCGAAGTGCACCGACGCGCAATGTGAGCACGGTTCCGCCCCCGCCACCTGCCGCGACGGCACAGCCCCGCCATGTGCCTCCCAAGCGCCCGAGCACGGTCACGACCGGACTCCGCCAGGCCCTTGCCGGCTACCTCGAAGAGATGCGGGACGCCAGCGCAACCGCAGACCCCACCGATCTGCTGGAAAGGCTGGAGCGAGCGCGGTCTTTGATGCAGTCCCTCGCCGACTTCAGCCGCTGACGTAACGCTGCCCGGGCGCGGGCGTTGTATGCCCAATGCGACTGCCGACTCGGTGCACCGCCCTGCCTCTGGGTGCAATGCTCCTCACCGCGTGTGCACCGCCTCCGGCCACCGAGGCCGAGTCGGGTGACACCGACGTCGAGGCGGCGTTCGACCCCGAGCGTCTCGATCGGAGCGAAATGGGCGGCGCTTGTGGCTACCCGGCCGGCCCCTACGGAACCCGCGTCGGCGATCGTCTGGCCAACTCGATCGGCTTCGACCTCGAACGCTGTGACGGCAGCGTCGTGGACTTCGACACCTTCTTGTGCCCGAGCGAAGGCCACAAAGCGGTGCTGCTCAACATCGGCGCCGGTTGGTGCGGCCCGTGCCAAGAAGAGACGCTCGAACTCCCCGCCCTGTACGACGAGTTCGCCGACCAGGGCCTCGAGATCGTGCAGGTGATGTTCCAAGACTGGAGCGCGCAGTTCCCCACCAGCTCGTTCTGTGAGGACTGGACGCACGGCGCCTGGGAAGGCGGAGACGTCGACCTGCAGCTCACGTTCCCCGTTCTGGTCGACCAAACCAACGAATGGACCGGCGTGTATCTGCAGAACCCGGACGCCGCGACGCCCGTCAACATGCTGCTCGACGCCAACGGCAACATCCGATGGAAGTCCGAGGGCCAAAAGGTCGGCCTCGATGTGCTGCGCAGTCAGATCACGGCAGTGCTCGCCTCCCCCTATGAGGTTCCGTAGGTGTCCGCCATGAACGGCCGAGCATCGCTCCTTCTCGCAGCCCTTTTGTGCGGCTGTGCCACCTCGGGTACGGCCCGTTCGGGCCTGGATTTCTCGCTGCCCGACCTGCGGGGCTCCATCGTCACGCCCGCGGCCCAGTCGAGCGCTCGGGTGTTCGTCGTCGCGTTCTGGGCCACGTGGTGCCAGCCCTGTCAGCAAGAGCTGGCCAAGATGAACGCGATGTATGCGGACCTGAAGCCGCGGGGCCTCGAGGTCTACGCCGTTTCGATCGACGGCCCGGACACCGCCGCCCAGGTCGGGCCCTGGGTCGAGCGCGAAGGGTACGCGTTCCCCGTGCTGCTCGATCGGGAGACCCAAGTCCTCACCCGGTTCAACCCCCGCGGCGACCTGCCCTATTACGTGGTGATGGATGCCACCGGCAAGGTCCTCCGAGAGCACCAGGGGTACATGACCGGCGACATGGACGACCTCGCGTCGTTCTTGGACGGCGTGTTGCCGACGGAATGATCCCGTGGCGGGAGTGGTGGCACTGCTGCTCGTGATGGCGTCCCCCGACGCCGCCCGGCAGTACGACGGTCCGCTGGAGGTCGCAGCTCCCGAGCCGACGTCACAGCCACGTCCAGCGCCCATCCCCGCCGAGCCACCGCGCGACGAGGCGCCCGCCCGCACGCCGTTCAACCCGCGCATCCCCAGCATCGACGTCGGTCGCGGTGCCGTCATGCAGCCCTGGGTTCGCAACACCCTCTACACGGAGTGGTATCGCGAGAACTACAACACCGAAGACAGCGACGACGACTTCGTCAGCCTCGTCAACCGGCTCAACTTCGGACAGACCACCCGCACGCGCCGCGCCTCGATCGGCACGCAGTTTCGCGTCGACAGCCAAAACATCTGGTTCACCGAGGACCGCGGCTGTTCCGAGGCCGACGGCACCTGTGTCCCGGTTCAAAGCGATGCCCGACTTGAACGAGCCACGGTCCGCGTCGACACCCAGCACCTCGGCGCGACCGCAGGAGACTTCAACGTGAACATGGGTCGTGGGCTCGGCCTGTCGGTCCGCAAGATCGACGAAATCGGAGTCGATGCGACGATCAAGGGGGGGCGCGTGGACCTGAAGACCACGCCCGTGCGTGCGACCGCGATCGCCGGGTTCGCCAATCGTCAGAACAGCGACTTTGCCACCCGGCAACTCATCCCCGACCCAGGCTACCCCGCGCAGTCCTACACGTTCAGCCAAGACGCCAACGACGCAGGCTGCAATGTCGACGACGCGCTCGATCCGGACACGGGCAACCCGCTGTGGACCGTCTGCTCCGACTTCGTCGCCGGGGGTCGCATCGAGAGCACGCTACCCGGCCGTATCGATGCGGGCCTCAACTACGTCTACCTGGACTTCGGAGACGAGATCACCGCAGGCGTGGTGGACGAGTACCTGCATCAGTTCGGTGCCGACGTTGGGCGGGCCCGCGTCGCGGGGGTTTGGGACACGTTCGTCGGAGGCAGCGTCGTGATGCGCAATCCCAACCTCGCGGGCACCGAGTTCGCCGCGCAGGGCTACAACGGCTACGGCCTGTACACGTCGAACACCTTCTACGCCGGCACCACCACCGTGTTGGTCGAAGCCAAGCACTACCGCGACTACCTGATGGCCGTCGGCCAAAACGCGCTGCTGCAGTACACCGAAAACCCCACCCTCGAACGCGAAGACCAGCAGGTCCCCGGCAACCTGGGCGCCACCGGAGGTCGGCTTCGCGTGGACCACACGTGGCGCGCCCGGGGTCTCACCGTGTTCGGCAACACCCTGGCCTACGCCTACGCCCAAAACGAGCGGCAAGACCCGTTTCAGCTCCACGACAGCGAAGGGTTGATCGCCACCCACAACTTCGCCGGCATCATCTACCGCAAGCCCGAGTCGGACTTCGTCGCTCAGGTCTCCGCGGGCTACCGTCACGAGCGCTGGCTTCGCGAGCCCGTCGAGGGAGAAGGAACGCTCCGGCGCAGGTTCCCGCACGCAGAGTTCTACTTCACGATTCCGCTCGGGCGGACACGCGACCTCGTGCACGCCCTCGCGTTGCGGGGCGAGGGCCGTTGGGAAAACTTCGTCACCGTCGGCAACCGCGAGGACTTCTTTCGCGGCCTGTTCACTGTCGGGTACAGCGTGAGCCCGTGGTTCTCGCTCACCTACCTGCAAGGTTTCGACACCGAGTTGCCCACGCCTCGTGGTGAGCCCTCACTCACCGAGGAGGAATGCAGCGGCGGCTTGGGCTCGACGTGTCGCCCCCATCTGTGGCCAGGCGTGCAGGCCCAGGTCAACCTGTGGGGGTCCAGCTTCCTCCGCGTGTTTGCGGGTCGCCAGGTGGGCGGCCGTGTCTGCGTGAACGGGTCGTGCCGCACCCTCCCCGACTTCGAAGGGGTGCGCAGCGAGTTCGTGCTCAGCTTCTGAGCGGTGTTGCGCGAGCCACGATCTCGGCGATGCCATCGACCGGGGTCTCGCGCTTGCTGATGCGATGCCGCACCCCCAGCTTGCCCAGCACGTCCAGCCAACGCCCTTTGGCGAAGAAGCTCGACATGAACACGACCTCGGTCGTGGTGCCCTCCGAGCGCAGTGCGGAGATCCACTCGATGCCGTTGCCGTCGGGCAACATGCCGTCGACCAAGAGCAGCGAGGGCTCGTACAGTCGCGACATCGCCGTGGCCTCACGCAACGACGAGGCCTCCACGACATCGATGCCGCGCGCCTCCAACAGGGTTCGCAGGCCCATGCGAAGGTCGGCGTCGTCATCCACAACCAGGACCGAGGGCATCACGCCGCGTCGCAAGTGCAGGACTCGGGCCATCGTTTGGGCGGCCGCCGTTCGGCCGTTCGTGCTTCGAGGGCGTCCCATTCTGCCCCACGGGGACGCTCCGCCTCGCCCGGAGTTTGGTACCCGGCGCAGCGCTGCGTACACTTCGGCGGCCCGTCGCTTGCAGGTCTCGCTTCGGACCGCACTCGCCATGTACGCCCTTCGACCGCTGATTCCCCTCACGTTCTGCACCCTGATGCTGCCAGCCGCCGTTCACGCGGCGCCCTCGGCCGAAGGCAAGGTCGAGCTCTCCACCAAAGGTGGCAAAGCGTCCGGCAAAGCCAGGGCCGACCGCAAGAAGAAGCGTGACGACGAAAAGGCGGCCGAGAAAGAGAAGCCCTGGATTCGCCGCTGGGCACCCGAGAACAACCAGCTCGACCTGGGCGGCTACGCGGGCCTGTTCTTTCGTGCGGGCAACCACGGCCTGTTCGACCAAGGCGTCGACACGCAGCCGTTCATCAACAAGACCAACCTCGACCTGGGCCTTCGTGCGACCTACTTCCCGATCAAGTGGGTCGGCGTGGGCATCGAAGGCGGCGGCATGCCAACGCGGGCGCCCCAGCGTGACGTGAACGCCACCTTCTGGACGTTCCGCGGCCACATCGTGGGACAGCTCCCGTATCGCATCACTCCGACGCTGGTGATCGGCGGAGGTCTGTTGGGAATCCGCTCCAGCGATCCCCTGCTCCAGGCCGGAGAAGGCGTGTTTCATTGGGGCCCCGGGGTCAAGGCCCACATCAACAAGTGGGTTGCGCTTCGTCTCGATGGCCGCCACATCGTCGAGGGCGGCGGCAACGATGGCGAGCGTGCGCACCACGGGGAGATCCTGCTCGGGGTCGACGTCACCCTTCGGTTCCGCCGATTGCTCGAGGGCAAGAAAGGCAGCCGACGTGCCGACACCGACGGCGACGGTGTGGCCGACTTCTACGACGTGTGTCCCGACGAACCTGGCGATGGCGATGATGGCTGTCCCACCAAGGAGCGCGACAGCGACGGCGACGGCATTCCGGACAGCCGAGACCGCTGTCCCAAGAAGTGGAGCGACAACCCCGGCGGATGCCCCCTGCCCGACGATGACGGCGACGGCATCATGAACGCCGACGATGCCTGCCCCGACCAGGCGGAGATCTACAACAAGTTCAGAGACAAGGACGGCTGCCCCGACGAACGACCGGCCGAAGTCGAGGAGTTCAACGGTGTCATCAAGGGCATCACGTTCGCCTCCGGCAAGGCCAAGATTCGGCGCGAGTCCTACAAGGTGCTCAAGAAGGCGATCCGGGTGCTCAACAAGTACCCCGAGCTGCGCATCGAGATCTCCGGCCACACCGACTCCGTCGGCTCTCACGACTCCAACGTCGACCTTTCCCAGCGGCGCGCCGAGGCGGTCAAGCAATACCTGGTCGACTCGGGCATCGACGGCTCTCGCATCGAGACGAAGGGGTTCGGCCCCGATCAGCCGATCGCCGACAACGAGACGAAGGCCGGCCGTGCCGACAACCGCCGGATCGAGTTCAAGCTGATCGACGAATAGGTAGACTCACGGCGTGCTGCCGTGGGCACTCCTGCTGCTCGACCCGTCGATCGAGATCGGCGCGTGGAACGTTCCGCCCGACTGTCCCTCCGAGGAGGCCTTCTCGGAGATGGTCCGGGCGGAGGCGCAGAGCATGACCGAGCCCGAGCATGCTCCGCAGCTGAAGGCCGAAGTCGCAGTGCACCGGATCGCCGCCGAGCACTGGCAGCTTCGGCTCCGCCTCGTGCACGACACGCACGACGACACCCGAACCTTCGACGCGGCAAGCTGCGAAGCGGTGGTCGAAGCAGCCGCGGTCGTGGTCTCCCTGCGCTGGGTCGAGTGGACGTCCGCCGAGGACCTGGTCCCCGAGCCCGAAACGGCCGAACCCAACCGCGCACCACCACCACCGAACGAGCCCCCCTCCGCGCCAACACCACCGCAGCGCCCCCCAGCTACCCCTCCCGAGACTCCCACCCCCTCTGCCGCACCAGCACCTCCGCCAATACGAGAGTCGACGCCGAGCGAACGGTGGGTCGGAGGATGGGTCGGGTTGCTCGGAGGCGTCGCGTTCGGGGTCGCACCGGATGTGGGCGGTGCGATCGCGCTCGAAGGCGGGATCACGGGTCGGTCCTGGCGTGCCGGCCTCACCGTCGCCACGACACCGGCTCGCGGCAACCGGCACCCCGACGACACCGCCGTGCGCGGCCGCTTCGATCTGCTGACCGCGGGCGCCTTCGGTTGCGGCTCGCCGCGCGCGGGCCGATTCGAGTTTCCCCTTTGCGCGCGGCTGGTCGGCGGAGGACTCCGAGGCAATGCCACGGGCGCGGTGGAGACGTCGCGACCTGCATGGGGTTCGTGGTGGGGCGCGGGCGGATCGGCAGGCGCGTCCTGGCACGTGACCGAGCGCTGGGCCCCCGCGTTGGCCGTCGAAGCCCTGGCCCCGCTTCGGACCTGGACGTTTTCAGTCGGCGATCTACCCCAGACCCCCTTGCACCGAACCGGCCCGGTCGCGGTTCGCGCGTGGCTCGGCGTGGAAATTCATCTGTAGGTCGGTCCACAATTCGTCGCCGACCCCCGCACTCATGGGAGACACGCCATGCTCTCGACCGCGCCAGCCTCTCGCCCCTCGTTCGAACGCGTCTACCGCGACCAGTTCGAGTTCGTGTGGCGCACGCTGCGAGCGCTGGGAGTGGCCGACGACGCCGTAGACGACGCGGTGCAAGACGTCTTCCTCGTGGTCCATCGGCGGCTACCCGAGTTCGAGGGGCGCGCCTCCATCAAGACCTGGGCCTACGAGGTCGCGCGCCGGGTCGCGTTGCGCTACCGCACCCGCACCGCCCGCGACGCTGCCCGCCACGGTGAAATGCCCGAGCTGGCGGCACGGGACGACCTCGACAGCGAGGTCGACCAAGCACGCGCCGACGCGGTGATGCGTGAGTTCTTGTGGGGCCTCGACGAAGACCGAAGACGCGCCTACATGCTGTCGGAGTTCTGGGAAATGCCCGGCCGGGAGATCGCCGAGACGCTCGGGGCCAACATGAACACGATCTACGCCCGCATTCGGTCCGCGCGTACGGAGCTCGACCGTCTCGCCAAACGGCTGCACGCTCGCGACGCGGGAGCGGTGGCACGCAGCGTGCGAGGCAACCACCCGAGCGATGCAACACGGCGACGCGCGTACGCAGCGGTGCTGACGAGCGTTGGGACGTCGGTGGGAGCCAAGTCGGCGGGCATGGGCATCCTCGCGTGGGGGCTCGGTGCGCTGTCGGTAGGCATGCTTGCAGTGCGCATCGCCCTGCCTGCGGACCCGCCTGCCGAGCCCGTTGCCGCACCAACGACCCGCGCGAGTGACCCCAGTCCCTCGCCGCCCCCCGGATCGCCCGCTCCCCGCCGCAGCACCCCCTCGGCTCCGTCACCACAACCGGTCCAACGTTCGGCCGCAGTGGTTCCGGTGCGCCGCTCGACGCCGCGCAGGCCCCCCGCGACCCTGGAGGCCGAGCTCGCGCAACTCCGCAAGATTCGCGCGGCACTGAAACAGGAGCGCTATCCCGAAGCGGGCAAGCAGATCGCCGCGTACCGGGCCGCGTTCCCGCGCGGCGACCTGCGCCCCGAGGTCGACGCCCTCGACGTGGAGCGGGCCTGCAAGGTCCACACGCCCGACGCCCGGGACAAGCTGACGGCGCTCGAGCGGACCGGCACCGACGCAACGCTCCTGCTCCGCCTGAAAAACCTCTGCGAAGAGAAAATCGCTCCACAAACCCCGACGCGAACCGGCACTCCACAGTGATGAAGACGACATGGCTTACCTTCGGTTTGGTCCTCCTCCTTTCCACCGCCGGGTGCGACGACAAGGAGCAGTGTGTCGCCGACTGCAACGGCGAGACCGGAAACGAGTCGGGGAGCGAGACCGGAAACGAGCCCGCTCCGCAGTGTGTCGATGCCAACGACGCCGCGACCGAGTTCATCGAGGCCAACCGGGCCTGCGAAACACTTCTCGACTGCAAATACGCCGACGCGCTCTGCTACTCAGGCGACGCACCGTCCCCGTGCGGCACTGTCGCGCTGGCGGTGACAGCCGACGACGATGCCTGGAACGCCCTACATGGGGACATCGAGGGCGCATGCGAGTGCCTGGGCGCCCCAGACTGCGGGCCGGGCCTGCTCTGCAACGAGGCGGGCCAATGTGAAGCACACTTCGGCGATACCGAGCGCTACTGCGACAGCGTGCAAGGCGACATCGAGACATTCCTCGACGCGAACAGGGCCTGTGAAGTCGACACCGACTGCGTCGGCGTCGAGAGCACGTGCCACGTCGACGAGTGCAGCGTGGTCGCGCTCAACACCAGCGCCAGTGTCGAGGACTGGACGCAGCTCGACACCCTCCTCGCAGAGTGCGGTCCAGCGGCCTACTGCAACTACGTCGGAGAGTGCGGAGCCGACATCCGCTGCTCCGACGCAGGACGCTGCGAGGCGGTGTTCTAGCAGGATGTCGGAGAACTCCCACGCACTGCATAACAGCGCCCTCCCCACGCAGAGCGTCGTTGCTCATCGGTCACTGGTGTCCAACCAGCTCCCTCTTCGCGCCTTGCTCTGCATGGCGATGACGCCGTTCTGCATACGCGCGAGTTCTCCGACCCCCTGCTAGACGCCGCGGCGAAGGCGGTCGAGGAGAGTCTCGGCCGCGTCCGCGTCGAACCCTGCGTCACACAACGCCTCGAGCTCCGCCGCCGCTTCCCCGACCTCGGGGAAGCCATAGGAACCCGCGGTCCCGGCGAGTTTGTGGGCGAGCGCCTCGGTACGCTGAACACCGCCCGCCTCCCCCGCCGAGGCGGATTGCACCGCGGCCTCGAGTTCGGCGACACGCTCTCGCAACCGCGCCTTGAACCCGTTGCGCAGCTCGGCGAGCTTGTCCCGCGCATCGGCCAGTCGTGCCTCGTCGCTCATGCGACCTCCACGAGCGCCCGGATCTGATCCGGCAACGTGATCGGGTCGAAGGGTTTGGCGATGACGCCTGCGGCCCCCAGCTCGGTGTAGCCGCGCAGCTCGTGGGGCTGCGCCTTCGCGGTCATGAACACGACCGGGATCCCACTGCATTCCGGGTCCTCCCGCAGCCTTGCAAAGGTTCCCGGACCATCCAGCTCGGGCATCATGATGTCGAGCAGGATCAGATCCGGCTGTTCGTCTCGCGCAGCGCTGAGCGCCGAAAACCCATCGGACACGCAGAACACCTCCCACCCACCGACGTCCCTCAGGGACATCTCACCGATTGCCCGAATGTCGGGGTCATCGTCGCACAGCACCACCTTGCGAATCGCCACCAGATCGCCTCCACCCTCGAGTTTGCACGCGTTGGGCCAACCTCTGCCCCCCATTGGAGTTGGGTGAAGTCGGCATGGTTGCGGCGAGCAACGCGAGGCGCTCTGCCCCGACGGGGCCCGCCGCATGAGTCATGTGAGTCCCTGAGCTTTGTACCGCTCGAGGCGCCGGTACAGCGTCTTGCGGTCGAGCCCGAGGATCTTGGATGCCGCCGTCTTGCTGCCTCCGACCGCTTCGAGCACCCGCATGATGTACCGCCGCTCGACCTCTTCGATCGGAACGAGCTCGGACGGGTCGTCGGACGCGACGACGACGTGAGAGCGTTTGAACGTTCGAATGCGCTCTGGCAGGTCGTCGAGCGAGATTTCGGCGAACCGCGTCAGCGCAACGGCCCGCTCCATGCAGTTGCGAAGCTCCCGCACGTTGCCCGGCCACTCGTAGTCGCACAGCCGCTGCGCCGCGACCGGATCGATTCCCGTGACCTCTTTGGCCTCCTGCGCCGAGAATCGGCGAAGGAAGTGCTGCGCCAGCAGCAGGACATCGGTGCCCCGCGCTCGCAACGGCGGAAGGCGCACGTGAATCACGTTGATGCGGAAGTAGAGGTCCTCGCGAAAGCGACCCTGCTCGGCCCAGGCTTCGAGGTCGCGGTTGGTCGCGGCCACGATGCGAACGTCGATGTCGATCTCCTTGTTGGACCCGACCGGACGAACCTGCCGCTCCTCCAGCGCCCGCAGCAACTTGGCTTGCATCGGTCCGGGGATTTCGCCGATCTCGTCGAGGAACAAGGTGCCGCCGTTGGCCTGCGAGAACAGCCCGACACGATCCGAGCGGGCGTCGGTGAACGAACCGCGCGCGTGACCGAACAGCTCACTCTCGATCAGCTGCTCGGGCACCGCCGAACAGTTGAGCGCGACGAATGGCCCATCCCGCCGATTGCTGTGATCGTGCAGGGCTCGCGCGGCGAGCTCTTTGCCCGTACCGCTCTCTCCCGTGATCAGCACCGAGGCCTCCGACGGCGCCGCGCGTCCGAGCAGGTCGTACACCCGCTGCATCGGCGTGCTCGTGCCCGTGAGGCCACCGAACCCACCGGTCGGATGCACCACATCGCGCAGCCTTCGCGCTTCCTCGTGAATCCTGCGCTCCTTCACCACGCGCCCCAGGCGCATCGAGACGGCATCGACGTCGAGCGGCTTGAGGATGTAGTCGTAAGCGCCAGCACGCATCGCTTCGACCGCACTCTTGATCGAGGCAAACGCGGTCATGATCACGACGGCGGACGTCGTCTCGGCCACGATTCGTGAACAGAGTTCCAGCCCGCTCATGCCGGGCAGGTTGAGGTCGACCAGCACCACATCGAAACGGTCCGATTCGAGCAGCTCCAGCGAAGATTCTGCGGAGGGAGCTTTCTCGACCGAAAAGCCGTGCGCGGTGAGCCCTGCGGCGAGCAGCTCTCGAAGGTCCTGATCATCCTCGACGATGAGGAGGCGGCCGTGGTCTTTCGCGGCGGTCACGGCCCCTTCTATAGCATTCTTCGTTCCAACCTCGATTCGCCCAAAGCGTCGCGAAGACAGGGCTCCAGGCAGTTTTCGGGGAGAGGCGAGGCGCCGCGGTGGGGCAGCCTGCCCCGGACAGAACATTGTCCAAGTTCGGCTGGAGCCGCGAAAACAGCAAGAGTTGGCGACGTTGGCCCCGGTCCTGCAATGGTCCCTGACGAGTCACCGGAAGGACGCGCATGAACGCCCTCGCTCTACTGACCTTCTCCGCAATCAACCTCGGCACCGCTGGCTACACCCTGGCCCAGCCTCCCGAAGGCACCGTTTCCAAAGACCCCGTCACGACCGGGTCCACCGATGTTGGCGACCAGGGCAAGTTCGCAGCCGCCACGACCGAAGAGGACAAGAACGCCGACGACGCAACCGAGTTCGAAGGCTCGGTCGGTGGATTCCTGTCCACGGGTAACGCAGAGGCCGCATCGGCGACCGCCCTGCTCAAGTTTCGCCTTCGGCGCGGAGCTCACCAGTTCCGCAGCGAGGCCGCCGCGAACGGAGGCCGCGCAGCTGTCCCGGATGCGGACGGCAACGTCGGTGACCCCGAGCAAACGGTCGGTAACGTGCAGGGAATGGTCCGCTACGACTGGTTCTTCTCGAAGCGCTGGTCGCTCTTCCTGCAAGCCACGGCTCGCCACGATCCGTTCCAGGACCTCGACCTTCGAATGAACATCGACCCCGGCGTTTCGTTCTACGCCCTGACGGACCCCAAACAGCGCCTCTGGTTCGAAGCTGGCTACGACTTCCAGTACGACCTTCGTACCCAGGAGATCGTGGACGAAACAGCCGCCGACCCTATGCTCGACGACGTCGATCGCGTCTTCGTGAACCACGCCGCGCGTCTGTTCGGCGGCTATGTCAACAACCTCAACGAACATGTGACGTTCGATACGGGCATCGAATACCTGCAGTCCGTCGTCGACGCGCCGGTCTTCCGAGTCAACTGGGCGACCGCGCTCACGGCCAACCTCAACAACCGACTCAGCCTCTCGACGAGCTTCACGCTCCGCTACGAGAACCGCGCGGTGGCTGAGAAGAAGCTCGACACGATCACCGCCGTCCTGCTGGGCGTCCGCTTCATCTGACCCCTGCGGTGGTATGCATGGGCATGGCTCCCGACGCGCGGCGCTACGCCCAAGCAATCGTCGATGCGCTGGAACTCCCCAGCGCACTGCTCGGGCCGAGCGGTGAGCTCTGGGTCGCCAATGCGGCCTGGCTCGCCGCCGAGGGTCCGCCGCTCGCGGGCCCCTCGCGCGGCGGTATCGGAGACTCGTACCGCGCGGCCCTCGACGAGCTCGACGGGCCGCTGCGTCACGCCGCCGCCCAGCTCGCGCGGGCCGTCGACGCCGCGCTCGACGGCTCGGTCGCCCAGCCCCGAACGCTGACCTACCGAGTCCGCATCTCCGAACACAAGATTCGTTGGTGGCGCACCGAAGTGCGCCCCGCCGACATCGAGCCGCGGTGCGTCGTCATCTCGCATCGCGACGTCACCTCGCAGCGGCGCACCGAAGAAGAACTCCGCCGCTCCCAAGCCCGGCTGCGCACCATCGTCACCGGTGCACCCATCGTGCTCTTCGCGCTCAACGACGAGGGGCACTTCACCCTGGTCGAGGGCATGGGCGCTGTCGGAGCCGCGTTCGCGTCGCCCGAGTTGGTGGGCCAAAGCGTCTTCGATGCCTACGCGCAGATGCCCGACCTGCTGGAGATCGTGCGCGAGGCACTGTCGGGCCGCGTCGCGGTGAGCACCATCGAGGTGGGCTCGCTCGCGTACGAGGTGCGTTGCTCGCCCTACGCGTCCCACGACGGCACCCGAGACGGGGTGGTGGGCGTGGCCACCGACGTCACCGAACGCCTCAAGGCCCAGCGCATGAAGGACGAGTTCGTGTCGATCGTCTCGCACGAACTGCGCACCCCACTCACCTCGATTCGGGGCTCGCTCGGCCTGCTCGAGGGCGGTGTCGCGGGCGAGCTGCCGCAAAAGGCCAAGGACCTCACCCGCATCGCCCGGACCAACACCGACCGTTTGATCCGGCTGATCAACGACATTCTCGATCTCGAAAAGATGGAGTCGGGCCAGCTCGAGCTGCGCCGCAAGACGTTCTCGCTCGGTACCGTCGCGCACGACGTGGCGGGAGAACTCGGGCCGCTCGCCGCTCAGGCGGGTGTCACGCTCGATGTGCAGGCGATGGACGAAGATGCGGTCTACATCGATCGCGACCGCGTGCACCAGGTGATCACCAACCTGGTGTCCAACGCGATCAAGTTCTCGCCCGAGTCGGGCGTCGTCACCGTCGACATCGAGCCCTCCAACGGCAGCCGCGTCCGCCTGAGTGTGCGTGACCAAGGCCCTGGCATCGCGCCGCGCGACTTGCCGCGTCTGTTCAAGAAGTTCAGCCAGCTCGACTCCAGCACGCGGCGCACCAAGATGGGGTCGGGTCTGGGCCTGGTGATCTCCAAGTCGATCGTGGATGCGCACGGCGGACGCATCTGGGTGGAGAGCGAGGTCGGTCGCGGGTCGGTCTTCATCTTCGAGCTGCCCCGCCCCGTGTCCGGGATTCGCCCCAAACCACGCCCGCAGTCCACCCCCTCGGGGCAGCGACGCGAAACGATGGCACTGGACTCGGGAGTCTTGGCGCGCGATGGGCTGGCACCTCCCCAGGTGAGGGTCGACACCCTTCGCGCACTGCTCAACCCGTCGAACGACCGGGCGCCACAAGCCGCCCTCGACGACGCGCACGCCAACCTCAACATCTTGGCCGCCACACTGCCAGCCGAGGACGCCAAGGCCGTCGCGGTTCAGCTGCGCAGCGACGTCGAAGCCGCATTGCGTGGGCTGGCCAAGGGTGACGGCACCGACTGGGCAGCACTCGCCGCGCGGCTGGTCGAGCTCGAGCGCGCCGTGATGGAGCGGGGATGAGCGAAGCCTCCGTTCGTTTTCCCCTGCGGGTCAAGCTCGCGGTGTTCGCCGCGTTGTTGCTGATCGTGCACATCGTGGGCGTCGGTTGGGCTGCCATCGAGCTCACCCGAGCCACTGTGGAGACCTCGTATCGCGAGCTCCAGATCGCCGTGCTCGAGGTCGTCGCCGAAGCGATCGAACAGGAGCTCTCCCGCGCTCAGGACGGCCTCGACGCGATCGGCCGCACGCTCACCAACCCGACCCTGGGCGACGATGCGCGGGTCGAAATGTCCTCGATTCTCGTCGAGAGCAACGAGGTGCTCGACAACGCGATCATCTACGACGCGAAGGGCACGATGATCACCCCGATCGTCGAAGGACGGCTCGAGGACTTCGAAGCTCCCGCAACGCTCGACGCCGACCTGCGTGAGGCCGCGGTCGCCGAAGGCGTGGCGACAGGTTCCGCCGCCGTCGCGGCTGACGGCCCACGGGTGCCCCTCGTGGTGCCGCTACGCGCGGGCGACGAGGTCACCGGGTTCGCGGCGAGCTTGGTCTCGACCGCCGAGATTCAACGGCGCGTCGAGTCCCAAGCCGACGCCCACTTCACGGACTTGGCCAACGCCTTGTACGTGGTGGACGAGCAGCAACGCTTTCTCGCCCACCCCAACCGCGAGCTTGCCGACACGCTCAGCAGCGCGGCCGACGAAGGCGCGCTTGCAGGCGTGGAGGCCGGAGAGCGCCGCCGCTTCTCCCAATCCGCGGAGTACACCGCCAGCGACGGAAGCGAGTGGGTCGGCACCGTCGTCGGCCTGCGCGCGCGCGGATGGGCGCTCGTGGCCCAGGTGCCGCGCGAGGCCGCCTACGCGCCCGTGGCCCGGGTGCAGCGGATCGTCACCGGAGCGGTCATCGGAGCGCTGCTCATCGCCGTGATCGCGAGCATCGTGCTCTCGCGCCAGGTCACCAGCCCGATCGAGCAGCTCAGCAGCTTCGCCGACTCGCTCGCCCATCGCCGCTTCTCCGAAACCGTCGAGATCAAGACCTCCGACGAACTCGCGGTGCTCGGCCGCGCAATGACCCAGGCCGCCAACGACCTACAGGCCTCCGAGACCCGCATCCGCGAAGAAGAGGCGATTCGCGCCGACCTCGGCCGCTACCTGCCGTCCGAGTTGGTCGACAAGGTCGTCAAACGCGAACAGGACATGGCGCTCGGAGGGCAGCGGCGCGAGGTGACGGTGCTCTTCGCCGACGTGGTGGCCTTCACCCCACTGACGCAGGAGCTCGCACCCGAGGCGACCGTTCAGATCCTCAACGAGCTGTTCACGATCCTGACCGAGATCGTCTTTCGGCACGATGGTACGGTCGACAAGTTCATCGGCGACTGTGTCATGGCGATGTGGGGAGCCCCCCGCGACGAGCCGGACCACGCCGCCAAGGCCCTCGAGGCCGCAGAGGAGATCGTCTCATGGCTGGAGATCGGAAACGCGAACTGGAAGAAGAAGTACGGCGTGACGATCCAGATCGCCGTGGGGATCAACTCGGGCGAGGCGGTCGTGGGCAACATCGGGTCGAAGACTCGGATGGAGTACACGGCGATCGGCGACGCGGTGAACGTGGCCGCCCGCCTGGAGGCCGTCGCGAGACCGCAGCAGATCTTGATCACGCAGGAGACCAAGGAAGCGGCGGGGGACGGGTTCTCGTTCACGGAGATCGGGGAGAAGACCCTCGCCGGACGCGAGCAGCCCACCCGCCTGTTCGAGCTCAACCTGTGAAGTCGGGGCAGACCATCGTCGCCCCGGCAGCCCCGGTTCCTCCCGCGGGGCGAACACCCCGGCCGCAGCCCCGCAAAGCCGAAACCCGGCCGGCAGTGCACGCGCAGCTCGACGGAGAACTCACGCTCACCGCGGGGACCGTCGTGCACGACAAGTACGAGGTCGTCGACCTGCTCGGGCAAGGGGGCATGGGCTCGGTCTATCGAGCCAAGCAACTCAACCTCGGGCGGGAGGTGGCGCTCAAGGTCCTCTCCCCCGCCCTGGCGACGCAGGAGCTCGGCCGGCGCCGCTTCGAGCGGGAAGCGCGGGTGGCCGCCACACTCGCGCACCCGGTCGCCGTGCAGATCTACGACGTCGGCGCTTCAGGACCGTTCGTCTACATCGCGATGGAGCTGCTCGAGGGCGCGCCGCTGCGTGACTTCATGCAAGACGGCGTGCCGCTGCCCATGGACCGGCTGCTCGAGGTCACCATGCCGCTCGTCGAGGTGCTCACGGCAGCGCACACGATTCCCCTCGTGCACCGCGACCTCAAACCCGAGAACGTGTTCGTCGAACAAGACGGCGAACGCGAGGCGATCCGGGTGCTCGACTTCGGCCTCGCGTTCGTCGAGGGCGAGCACGACAAAGGGCGGCTCACCCGAGAGGGACTCGTCGTCGGAACCCCGGCCTACCTGAGCCCCGAGCAAGCCCAAGGCAAGGTCGTCGGCCCGCCCGGCGACGTCTATTCGTTGGGGTGCATGATCTACGAGATGGCCACCGGGTGGCCGCCGTTTTTGGGCAGCTGGATGAACGTGCTCACCCAGCACCTCTACGTCGCGCCCGTATCGCTGCGTGAACGGGCCCCCGACGCCGGCATTCCCAGCGACCTCGATGCGCTGGTCATGCGCATGCTCGCCAAACAACCGTTCGAGCGGCCGACTATCGAACGGGTGCACGAAGACCTGCACCGGGTCGCCGGAACCCTGTCGGGAGCCCGGCACCGCAGCCGCACCGATCGCATGCTCGGCGAACGCACCGACCGCATGATCTCCGTTCCCGCGGCGGCCGCACTCGCGCCCGACGCGTCGCTGCCCACCGACATCGAGGTGATCAATGCAGGTTTCGTAGGCGAGCTGACGCATGAGATCGTCGTTGCATTGGCGAGCAACGGAGTGCGCGCAATCCCCATCGAGCCCCACAGCGGCGAAACACCCCAATACTCGGTCGTCATCGTGTCCGGAGGCGGCGACGAGGTCCTGGAGCGAACCGTGCAGGACGGGCATGCAGTCGTTGCAGTTGCAGACACCTCCGATGTGGAACGAATCTCGCACCTGCTTCGGATGGGTGTTGCCGACGTGGCTCCAACCCCGGTCCGGATCGACGAACTGACGCGCAAGGTTCGTCGTGTCCACGCCCGCCGACAACGCAAGCGCAAGACCTGACCCATGCTCTCTTCCATCGCCCCCGTCGCTTTCTTCCTCGCGGCCCCCGCGTCGAACCCCGACATCGAACTCTACGACTACACGGTCAAGGAAGGCGATACGTGTGCACGCATTGCCAAGCAGGAGTTCGGGAGCCGCAAGGCCTACGACCGAATCCACAAACACAACCCGGGCATGGGCCCGACCCCACACAAGCTGGTGCCGGGCAGCGTGCTCAAGCTTCCTCGCGAAAAGGTGTCGCCCGACGCCCGCGTCACCGCCTCCGAGCGACAAGTCGAGGCCCGCTCTCCGTCCGACTCCGTCTGGAAAGCGGCAAGCCAAGGCTTCGAACTGTTCCGCGGATGGCGGGTGTCCACCCTCGAGCGCGCGTTCGCGGAGGTCACCTTCCGTGACACGTCGCGCATCTACATGCGCGAGAACACCCTGGTCATCATCTACGGCGGCACGCAAGGCACAGCGCGACGCACCAGCACCACAGCCAAGCTCGACAAGGGCGCCCTTCGCAGCCGGCTGGGCGAGCTGTCCGGCGGCAAGTCGCTCACCGTGGAAACGCCATCGGCCAACACCGAACTCGAGGGCGGCTCCTCCTTGATCACCGTCGACGCCGAAGGCACCTCCCGCGTCGCCAACCACGGCGGCGGTAGGGCCAAGGTCAGCTCGGGCAAACGCGGCAAAGCGATCGACGTTCCCGAGCGCATGGGCTCCAAGGTCAAGACCGGCAAGGCCCCCACCCCTCCCAAGCCGCTGCCCGACACGCCCAAGTGGGCGAGCGACAACGCGAGCACCTTCCTCATCCCCGACGGGGCTTCGGGCACGATCGCGGGCAAGTGGTCGTCGGTGCCAAAAGCCGAGACCTACCGGATCGAGGTCGGACGCATGGCCCAAGGCGGGTTCGTGATGACCTCCGTCCAAGTGCCCAAGACCGCCACCGCGTTCGAAGTGCACGGGCTGGCGCCGGGCGAGTACTTCGCGACCGTCGCTGCGGTCGACGACGACTTCTTCGAGAGCCCCCCGTCTCGCCTCTACGAGACCAAGGTCATCACCACCAACATCGTCGCCCCGACCGGCGCCGCCGTGGCCGTGCCGCCTTCGGGCGAAGGCAAACCCATGGCCCCGGTGCGCGTGCTGCCCGGCACCCGGATCGACGTGCCCAGCGGCATGAGCTGCGGTCTAGGCGACGCAGAACCCGGCCCCCAAGTCGTGGCGGCCGGCGCGGGAGTCCAGCCCGTGCACTGCCGTGATACCGCCGGCAAGCCGGTGGGCGGGTTCTCGCTCGACGTCATCGCCGTGCAGGTGGCCCAAGCCGGAGACGAGACAGCGACGTCCTTCACCGTGAACCGCGGCACCGCCACGACGCTCGACCTCGCGTTGTCGGCCGACGCCGAGTTGCCGGTCGACCTCGCCGTCGCTGCTCCCGCGGGCTTCGACGTCAGCGAGATGCGGCAGGCCGACGATGGCCACTGGGTCGTCGACGTCACTGCCGGGCCCGATGCGGCAACGCCGGCGGCCTTCGACATCGTGCTCGCCGGCACCGACGTGGAGCTCGCCGAGTTCCCGGTCTCGGTCGTCGACCCGGACGCGCCTGCGGAAGACCCCGTCGCCGAGGCTCCCAAGACCCGCGATACCCACATGTTCGAAGCCGGCGTCTATGGCGGCTTCATCGCGATGTCCACCGACCACGAGCTGCTCACGACCGACAGCCCGCTCGCTCGCGACCGCCGCATCGCACGCGTCTCCCCCGACGTTGGCGTTCGCTTCGGCTACTACCCGCTGCGCACGTTCGGCGTGGAGCTCGAAGGCGGCTTGATGCCCACGACACTGCGCGAGGGCAGCGACGTGATGCTGTTCGAAGGCCGCGCCTCGCTCATCGGTCAGCTTCCCGGACGCGTCACCCCCTACGTGCTCGTGGGCGGCGGCGTCACGGGACTCACGTCCGACCCCAGCGTGTTGGGGGACGACACCGACGCGAGCTTTCACTGGGGGGGCGGCGTGAAGTTCTTCGCCACCCGCCATGTCGCGATCCGGCTCGGTCTGCGCGACGTCGTGCTCGCGCGCAGCGACGAGGGCGGCAGCTCGCACTCGCCTCAGCTCCTCCTGGGCGTCAGCGGCGTGTTCCGTCGCACCAGCGTCGGCAAACGCTGACGAGGCGTGCGGTACCATGGTCGCGGCATGAACCTGCGGCGTTCGACTTGGGTGATCTTGGTGCTCATCACCCTGTCGACGCCGCTGGCTCTGGTGGTCGAGACCGTGCTGCGCCGCATCATGTTTCCGCCCGAGTTCGAGGAGGTGCGCGCGTTCCTGCGTCCCTCGCTCGAACTCCCCACGTGGAGCTTGCTTTCGCTGGTCGTGCTGATGACGTTTCTGGGTTTGCGCGCCCAGCAGCGCCGCATCACCCGGCGCATGGCCGCACGCCCGCCCGAGGAGCAAACCCAGCACTACCGCGACAAGGAGACCCTGGACTCCTTGGTGCTGTTCACGTCGTTGCCGCAGATCCCCGCCATCCTCGCGGCGTTCTGCTTCATGTTCGGAGCATCCTTGGTCCCGGTGCTCGCCAACATGGCGCTGGCGACCGCGGGCGTGATCTGGGTGGGACTCAGCGGCCTGCGCAACGCTCAGTCACGCCCCGCGTAGGCGCGAATCACCTGGTACGACAGGTCGTCGCTGGACCCGGTGTTGTTGAGCGCCGCCATGTGTTGCTCGACGAACGCCCGCCGCTCCTGCGCCGACGCGTCCTTGGCCTCGAGCGCCACGACGCCCGCGGTCGTTCGGAGCGAAAGCGGCAGTGGGTGCTCCTCCGTCTCGAGTGACTCGAGGACCAGCGGCAACAGGCGCTCGCCGTTGCGCTGCGACAGCGCGGTAAGCAGCTCGATCGAGGACCGTGCGTAGTCGGGGGCGTCTTCACGCTGCATCAGCGTGACCACCTGCTGCCAGAACGGCGTCTCATGAATCGGCAGGTGCGAGGCGACCTGGGCATAGACCTCGTAGGTGGCATGCAGCCACCGCGGCCATGGCTCGGGGTCGCTGTCGATCAGCTGCGTCATCGAGCGCCAATGGTCCATCGCGGCGCTGGACAACGTCGCCGGCACTCGGCAGCCCGGGTCCATGTACCGCCGCATCAGCAGCACCGCCTGCTCGCTCTCTCGAAGGATGTGCGGGTCACGGAGGTCGCCGATGCCCGCCAGCGGATACGGTCGGCGGTCGATGGATCCGAGCGACTCCATCAGCGGTGCGGGCGTCCAGCGCAACGCGTGCAGGAACTCCGCCGACGAACGCATGAAGCGCTCGCGCTCGGCACCCGTGTCGAGAATCGGATGGCTGTCGCGGTTGGGTTGCCGACCGCGAAGGAACGGATGCAACAGCTGACGGTTGGCCACGATGAGACCGTCGATCTGCCCGATGTCGTGAATGCCGAGCAACGCGAAGCTCTCCTGCGCGCCCTGCCACGACAGCGGCTCGTCGGACAGAGGACCGATGCGGCCTTTCGGCGAAGACAAGATCACCCAGTCACGCGACCCGATGCGCACGACGAGGTAGTCCTCGAACTCCTGATCGAGCGCCGCCAGCACGCTGATCAGCAGGTCGTCGGACAGCTCGTAGCCCTGCAGCCACTGCGCAAGCACACCGTCGTCGGCCAGGTAACGTTTGGCCTCCTGGTAGAACTCGACGGTGAACAGACTCGATACGCCACTGACCCAAGGGTTGGTGGGCTCCGAGATGATGAAGTCGTACTTGCGACCCGAGCTGGCAAAGAACGCCTTCGCGTCGTCGAAGTGGATGTGACTGCGCGGGTCTTCGTAGGCCCGCCAGTTCACCGCCCGGAAGAACTTGGAGCCCTCCACCATCTCGGGCTCGATCTCGACGGTATCGAGGCGCTCGAGCGTGGGAGAGCCCAACACCGTGTGGCAGGTGACGCCGGAGCCAAACCCGATGAGCGCCGCGTTGCGAGCATCGGGCCGCACCATCAGCGGGATGAGGCCCACCAAGAACTGGTTGGGCTCGTCGCCTGCGATGTCGGGCCCGTCCAGCGGGTCTCGGTCCTCAGGCCAGCGATTGAGAATGACCGACGCGTCGGGTTTGCCGTTGGTGTAGATGACGCGATAGCCGGGGTACTCCGAGTTTTCGACCACGGTGACGGTGGCCGTGCGGCCATCCACGTAGCTGAGAATCTCGAACGAGTCGGGCAACGACGTGCGGCTCTTTCGGAACACCGTGGAGGTGAGCACCATCGGGTCCAGGCGAACGAGCAAGCCGGCCACGGTCACCAGCACCGCACCGATGGTCGCCGTTCGCAGCAACTTGGGCGTGAGCGCGTTGGCGCGTCCATGGCGAATCTCGCCGCGAATCAGCGCAATGCCGAGCAACATGTCCGCCAGCGCTCCGATGACCACGAGCCCCTGCAACCGCAGCAGCGGCATCAAGACCAGGCCGCCCAGCGTCGCCCCCGTGATCGCACCCAGCGTGTTGACACCGTAGACGCGGCCAACGACCGCCTCGGATTGCCCGCGTTTGAGCATCACGTGGGTGAGCAGCGGCAGCGTCATTCCGGCGCAGAACGTGGCCGGCAACATGATGAGCAGGCACAGCAGATACCGCAGGATGTTGAACTGGTACCAGAGTCCCACGGTGCGCGCTTCGGGGCTGAGCAGCCACGCCATCGCCTTCACCGCAAGCTCGTAGGCGGGCAAGGTCGCCACGGCGCACACGCCCATCACGATCTGCACGATCGCCAGCGCCAGCTCGGGGCGCTTGAAGGAGTCCATGCGTTTGCGGACCCAGAACCCGCCCAAGGCGAGGCCGAACACGAATGCCGAGAGCATCACCTCGAACGAGTGCGTTGCGCTGCCCAGCACCATCGACAGCAGACGAATCCAGCCCACCTCATAGAGGAACGACGACAGCCCGGTCCCGAACGCCACGGCGAGGTAGAGCAGCACCATGTCCCGCATCTGCGTGGCGCCGGCCTGCTCGGGCCGCGCCTCGATCGGGTCGGTCGCGTCCCGGTCCCGCATCGCCAGCACCATGATCGCCAGGTTGAGGGCCGCCGCGACCATCAGCGCGCCGGGCAAACCCAACCGAGGCACCAGCGCAAAACCGGCAAGCAGGGCACCGAAGGCAGCACCGAGAGAGTTGGAGAAGTAGAGCACCGCGAGCACTTCACCCGAGCGCCGCTTCTCTCGACGCAGAATGCCGACGCTCATCAGCGGAAACGTCATGCCCAGCAACAGACATGGCGGGACGATGAGCAGCGATGCGATGCCCCACTTGGCCACGGTGACCGCGTCACCACCACCGAGCGCGGGGAACAGCGAGTCGTAGGCGAACCGCGACGCGAACGCGAAGACGTGCGGAAAGGCCAGCGCATACAGGCCGATCAGCCCCTCGATGACACCATAGGCCACGACGGGCGCACGAACCCGGGACAACACACGGCCGGAGAGCAGCGCCCCCAAGGACATGCCTCCCATGAACAGGCTGAGCACGAGGATCTGGGCCTCCGCCGCACTGCCGACCAACTGCTTGATGTAGCGCGACCAGATCGACTCGTAGATCAGCCCGCTGATGCCCGAGGCAAAGAACAGCAGGAACAGAAGTCGCCAGCGCTTGGCTGAGTCGGTCGAGCCCATGGCCGGCGCACGATAGCGCCGGACTCCCCGCCGCGCGCATCGTTGTGTTTCCGGGGGAATTCCCTTTTATTTTCGGAGTTGTCGAACCGGTGCGCTCGGTTGCTATAGTTTCGCCGGGCGGCGCCTGATGCCGTCTGGGACACAAACATGAAATACGTCGCCAAGCACGGGATCGAAGACCTCGACCGGGTCAAGACCGTCATCGAGAAGGCCTACGACTCCTACAAGGAACGGCTTTCTGAATACAACCCGAACCTCGCCTGGAAGGACGACCGCAACGCGACCGTGTCATTCACGGTGATGAAGAAGTCGCTCAGCACCGACTTCGAGATCACGCCCAACGAGGTTCGCATCGAAGGCAAGATCCCGTTCATCTTCAAACCGTTCGAGTCGAAGATCGAAAAGGTCGTCGGCGGCGAAGTCGAAAAGTGGATCGAGAAGGCCAAGGCCGGCGAGATTTGAGGGTTTGAGCCTTCGGGCTTGAGGCCCTTGCCGGGGTTCTTCGTGCCCCCCCTTCGGGTGAGGGGGGCACTGCGAACCCCTCGGGGCGTGGGCCTGCGCTCGGCTCATCCCTTCTTTCCCGCTCCCCGGAGGGTGTGGGGCAGCGTGGCCCGCTCTGAGGGAGCGACCAGGAGAAACCCGGGTCGCGCTCAAACGTGAGGGACTAACCGGGGTCGGCGGGTTTGCCTTCGTGGATCCACTCGGTGAGGTTCTTGGTCAGGAGTTGGGACCAGCCTTCGGTGAAGCTGGCTTCGACGTCGGGGTCGCGGACGCCGTGGCAGTAGTGCGTGAGCAGCAGCTCGGTGCCCTCGCCTTTGGGCTCGAGCGTGTAGCTGAACTTGCTGTAGCCGGGGCCGGACATGCCCATGCCCCCCTCGAGCGTGATCTTCTTGCCCGCGCGCATGAACGTGACCGTGGCGTAGAGTTCGCCCTCGCCGTCGCCCCACCGCTCGATGAAGTGCCCGCCCACACGCGCGTCGAGCGAGATGTCCGAGTCGTTGGGGCCGATGTGAAAGCCCCACCACTGGCCGACTTCACGAGTCACGGCCTTCCACACCCGCTCGGGTGAGGCGTTGAGGGTGATGGTCTGTTCGATGTGAAAACTGAGGTTGGGTTGGTCGCTCATCGTTGGCTCCGTTTCGAGGTGTCGTTCGAGCGCGAGCAGACGTCGCGCCGAGGGTTGTGAAAACTGGTCGACCCACCGCTGCGCAATGCGCTGAAGCGGGACCGCGTTGAGGTGGTTGAAGCGCTGCCGGCCCTCGCGTCGGACGAGCAACAAGCCGGCCTCCTCGAGCTGCTTGAGGTGCTTCATCACCCCGAACCGGCTCATTTCGAACTGCTCGCAAAGCGCCCCGGTGGTCTTGGGGCCTTCCCGGAGCCGGTCCAACAGCGCGCGACGTGTGGGGTCGCCGAGGGCCTTCCAGAGCCCGTCGTCGTCATCGCCGCTCGACATGTGACCAATTAGTCACACGTTGGAACTGGCGTCAAGGACGGGGTTGGCGCCGGTGTAACCTTGAAGGCGACCCGTGGGTGAGCAGCAGATCTACGCCAGAGAGTTCACCGACGCGGATCGGCGCGCGTTTGCCCTTCGGCTCGAACAGCAGCTCGGCCAGCTACGACGGACGCTGCAAACGCCCGCCTTCGCCCGCGACGAACCGAGCATCGGCGCCGAGCTCGAGCTCTACCTGGTCGACGACGCCTATCAGCCCGCCGCGGTGAACGAGGCGCTGCTGGAGCTCTCCGGACACCCGCAGCTCACCCCCGAGCTGAATCGCTACAACCTCGAGTTCAACATGACTCCGGTGATGGCCGCGGGGTCCCCGTTTGCCGCGCTCGACACGGAGCTGCGCGGACTCCTCGACTCGCTGCAGCAGCAGGCGCGCAGCATCGACACCAACATCATCCCGATCGGCATCCTGCCCACGCTGCGCGAAGAACATCTCGCGATGGCGTACATGACCGACCGCCCGCGCTACCACGCGCTCAGCCGCGCCCTCACCGACGAGCGTGGCAAAGGCGTGCGCATCAACATCAACGGCCAAGACCCGCTGACGATGCAAGGGGAAGGCGTCACGGTCGAAGGGGCCAACACGTCCTTTCAAGTTCACCTGCGCGTGCCCGCCGAGCGGTTCGCGCGGATGTTCAACGCCGCTCAGCTCACCACGCCGCTGGTCCTCGCCTTGTCGGCCAACTCTCCGCTCATCGCCGGGCACCGGCTGTGGAGCGAGTCTCGCATCGCGCTCTTCAAGCAGAGCACCGACATTCGGCCCAAGGACCACAGCGACTGGCGCCAGCCCGCGCGCGTCAGCTTCGGACACGGATGGGTCCGCAACGGCGCGTGGGAGCTGTTCGCGGAAAACGTCGCCCTCTACCCTCCCCTGGTCCCTGTCCAGTTCGACGACGACGGGGGCGAGCCGCCAGCGTTTCGAGAGCTGCGGCTGCACCACGGAACCATTTGGCCCTGGAACCGCGCTGTCTATGACACGGCCGCCGGGGGGCATTTGCGGATCGAGTTTCGAGCCCTGCCGGCAGGACCGACCGTGGTCGACATGCTGGCCAACGCCGCACTCGCGATCGGGTGGAGTGCCGCGCTGCTCGACTCGGTCGACGACTTGATCGCCCGCCTGCCGTTCCGTTTTGCGGAGTACAACTTCTACCGCGCGGCACAGCGCGGGCTGGACGCGGAAGTGCTGTGGCCCTGCGAACGAACCGGTGGCCTCGAGCTGCGTCCGATCACCAGCCTGATCGAGCGCTTCCTTCCCGCCGCGCGTGAGGGATTGCTCTCACTCGGGATCGACGCGTCGGACTGCGACCCGCTGATCGATGTCGCCGCCAACCGCCTGCACAACCGCCGCAATGGCGCCGCATGGCAGCTGGAGCACTTCGAACGCCACCTGCAAGGCGGTTCGGTGAATCAGGCCTGTCAACGCATGCTGGCCGACTACGTCGAACGTGTCATGGTCGGGGCCCCGGTATCCACATGGACCTGAACCGCTGGCAAGACCCCGCGCCCAACGCCATCGAACCACGCATCGGCGACTTTCTCTGCTCCCTGGCGGGCCCCACGGCGATTCATGTCACGGGCACCGATGCGGCACGAACGCGGGTGCTGGTCACGCTCTCCCACGGCAATGAGCCGTCCGGGCTCGAGGCGGTGCATCGCTGGCTACGCGCGGGCAAACAGCCGCACACCAACATCGTGATCGTGCTCGGCGGAGTCGAGGCCGCACGTGCCGACCCGATGTTCTACTTTCGCATGCTGCCCGGGCAGCGCGACCTCAACCGCTGCTTCAACCCTCCGTACATCGATGGGCCCGGACAGATCGCCGATGCGATGTTGCGACACATTCGGCGCCAGCAACCCGAGGCGGTGATCGACCTGCACAACACGTCGGGCTCCAACCCGGCGTTCGCGGTGACCATCGGCGACTCCCCCGAGCAACGCGCGCTGAGCAGCCTGTTCGCCAAACCCATGGTCGTCACCGACCTTCGCCTCGGCTCCCTGATGGAGCAGGACTTCGGGTGTCCCGTCGTCACGATCGAAGCTGGCGGTAGCCAAGACGACGCATCCAGCAACGTCGCCGACGACGGGCTCGAGGCCTACTTTCATCGCGAAGACGTCTTTGCCGGCCCTGCCTCGGTCACCCTGCTCGAGCATCCCCACCGCCTCGAACTCGCCACCCACGCCCGCATCGACTTTGCCGATCATCCGCTGGGCGGCCGCGACCTCACCATGCGCGCCGACATCGAGCGCCTCAACTTCTCCCCCGTCAGCCCCGACGAGCCGCTCGGGTGGACCGGCCCCGACGGCCTGGAAGCACTACGCATCGGCACGGGCATCGACGTGGCGGAGTTCTTCCGCGTGAGCGCCGGACGACTGTTCGCGACCCGCCCCATGCGGCTGTTCATGGCGACGACGCGGGCCGACATCGCCGCCTCCGACTGCCTGTTCTACTTCGTCAGCGAGTAGTGCCTCAGGCCTGAAGTCCATGCCGGGTTTCTACAGGACCCCCTTTTGGGTGGGGGGTCCCTCCGAAACCCTCGGTTGGCCCAGCTGTATCTTCGGCCCTTTCTCCTTTTCCGCTCCGCGCCCCTCCGGGACGCTCCGCTCTCTTGCTCACCACGGCTTCGAAACGAAGCACGGTTACTGCGTCTTCTGCTGCTGTTCGTACTGGAGCAGCCACTGCCGGATCGTCCAGTCCGCATCCTCGGCGTTGGGGACCGCCGTGCGCATGTTGTCGAGCAACTCCTTGCGGGTCGCCAACGGGAGCGGGCCCTCCGACTCCAGGAACTGCTCGACGAGTTCTTCCGTCGTGCGCGGGTCGTTGGGGAAGTACTGCTTGGAGTTGCTCATCGCCACGATTGCGTTGATGAGCAGCATCTTGCGCGCCGCGACGTTGCTCGGACCCGGCGAAGCCGCCAAATGCAACGTGTACTGCGCCTTGGTCTGCTTTCGCATGCTCGGCGGATAGACGTAGAACGACTCCTCCAGGCGCTTCATCAGCGCCTTTTCGTCGAGTTCGACGAGTTCTCGAAACTCCTCGGGGAGCTCGTCGAGGTACTCGGGATCGAACACCGCGGTCGGTGCCGTCGGCATGGAGGCGGGTGGACTCGCACTCGCCACAGACTCAGGTTCGCTGGGAACGGTCTCCGGCTCGGCGACGAAGCGCTGGTAGGCCCACGCCCCTGCCCCACCGACGAGCACCGTCGCGAGCACGCCCGCCGCGATCGCCGGTGCTGCTGTGGAGCCCTTGCGGGTCGAGGTTCGCGGTGCGTGCACGGCCGCTGCGAGGCGCTCCGCGAACGCGATCGCACTGCCGGGCCGCTGCTGCGGGTTCTTGGCGAGGGCCGACAACACCACGGTCTCGACCGCTGACGGCACCGCCCCCGGAGCGACGCTCTGCATGCTCGGCACCGACGAGTAGACGTGGCTGTGCACGTAGCTCATCGGGTTGTCGGACAGGAACGGTGTCCGACCACAGAGCATCTCGTAGGTGATGAGCCCCAGCGCATACACATCGGTCCGAGCGTCGATCGCCCCGCCCGTGAACTGCTCGGGCGCCATGTACCGCGGCGTGCCGACCCAGCCCTGCGTCTGCGTGCCCGTGCCTGCGTCGAGCTTGGCGATGCCGAAATCGAGCAGCTTGGGAACTTCCCCGTCGGCGCTCGGCACCAGCATCACGTTGCCGGGTTTGAGGTCGCGGTGAATGACACCGTTGCGATGGGCCTCTTGGAGGCCGCGGGCGATCTGGGCCACTAACTCGACCACCCGCCCGAGCGCGAGCTGCCCGTACGTGGCGATCTCCGAATGCAGGGTCTTGCCCTGCAGGAACTCCATCGCGAGGTAGAGCTCGCCCGAATCGAGACGGCCGAAGTTGTAGACCGAGACGATGTGCGGGCTGCTCAGACGAGCGGCCGCCTGCGCCTCCACCTGAAACCGCCGCGCCGCATCCGGGTCCGCGCTCACGTCTTGGTGCAGCACCTTGATCGCGACCTGCCGGTTCATCCCGATCTGCTGGGCCAGGAACACCGTGCCCATGCCGCCGCGGCCGAGCTTGGAAAGGACCCGGTACTGGCCCAGGATCTCCCGCCCGATCATCCCGGCTGTGGTCGGCCCAACCGGCGGCACCCCGCCACGCGTATCGTCCGCTGCAGCGCCCTCCGAGATCGTCGCAGCATTGCTGCCGGAGACGGTCTGCACATCATGGGGGGCCCGCATGCCATGCAAAGCATGACACGCGCCGCCCCATGGTCGCTATCCCTCGGAGGGGGGGAGGCCGCAGACCTCGTCGGTGTCGAACTCGGCCTGGTAGTCCACGCCCTCGATGTCGAACCCGCGGGTTTGGGCGTACGCCGACATGAAGCGGTCGTACAGGGCGCCGTCGAAGGACGAGCCGATGGCGGCCGCTTCGTAGCGGGACTGCAGCTCGCTTTGGAACTGCTCCTGCAACTCGATGTCGTCCATCCGGACCAAGCCCTCGTCGTCGGTGGCCAGACCGTCGGCCGAGAAGTGGCCGTCGAACATGCGGCGCATGGACGCGAGTGGGTCCTCGAACTTGTCGCCCATCACGTCGAGCATGTGCGCGAGGTAGAACGGCACGCCGGGGATTCCGCCGGAGGCTTCGGTGACCACCGCCGGACCTTCGACAGCCCGCGCCTTGCCGCCGACACGCTCTTGGAGTTGAGCGTCGAGCGCTGCGGTCTCGAACTCGAGGTCGGCCTTGGCGAGGCCGATGAGGCCATCGCGATACATGCCCGCGTTGAGCGGGTTGCCGCGGTAGCTGATCGTGTAGAGCGTGAAGCCTTCGGCGAGCACGTCAGCGGCCATGAGCACGTCGATCCACTGGCGCACGATGCCGCCGCCCATCACGAAGATGGTGGAGATGGCTTCCTCGGGCGAGCCGACGGGAAGCTCGAGCTCGACCACCTCGGGCTGCTTGCCGCGACGCTCGTCGCGACCGGTGAAGGTCTTGACCTTGAGCGGCTGCCCGACGGGCTTGAGCGCGCTGTTGATCGTCTTGCCGGTGCGGGGGTCCTTGGCGCGAGGCGCCGCGAGCGACCAGACCAGACCGTCGAGCTTGCCCGAGAAGCTCTCGCGCACGGTGGCCACGACCTCGTCGCGAATCGCGGGGTCGAACGCGTCACCGATGATCGAGCCGGCGGTGGTGCCGCGCGCGTTCAACCCGCGCTCGAGCGCGAGGTTGCGGTGAAACCCGGGCGACCCGATCTTGCGGATCTTGTTGTTGCTCTCGGGCGTGGGCTGGGCGTCGAGCGAAACGTTGAGCGTGTTTGCTCCGTAGCGCCCGCCGAGCACGGCTCGCGCGGCGCTGCCGAAGCCACCGGACCCGCCCACGATCATCCAGTTGCCGCCTTGGGGTGCGTCGGCTTTGCCAACCCGCTCGAGCATCGCCTCGGCGGCCTTTTGCGAGCCCACCGGATGGAAGTTGCCCGGGAACACCACGTTGCCCATCGAAGGGACGAAGCGGAACTGGAAGGAAGGGATCGCGAGCTTCATCGCCCTGCCCGTGTACCATGGAACAATGACGGTTCGAAGCGCGGCACTCGCCGCCCTGCTGGCGCTGTGTGCATGCGCTGGCGCCCGTGACCACGTGATCGCCTTCGACCCCGGGCAGCACACAGCACGCGTGCAGGACGTCCGCGTCGACATCGTCGAGGCCCGCTACGCAGAGCGTCAACTCACTGTGCAGTGCACCGTCACCAACGAGGGCAGCAGCCCGGTCACGATCGAACGTGACGGCATCTTGCTCGAGGACGACGGGCTGGAACTCCCGCCCACACCGCTCGCCGGACAGCCCGACCGCTTGGACCTCGCCGCTGGGGACTCCACCCTGCTGCTGCTCGCGTTTCCCGTCGGAGGCCACGAACCGCGAATGCGACGGCTGGGCCTTTGGGTGCTCCGTAGCGAAGCCGGCCCGTTGCCGCCGCTTCGCATCGACGTGCCGGGCATTCGAACCGAGTCGGCGACGAAGCACATCGACAGGTTGGCCTCGACGACGCCATGAGCTTCGACTTCGACACGCTCGAGATTCAAACGCCCGGTGGCGGACGCACGGCGATGGTCATCACGCCGCTGGTGCCCTTGGTCGTCGACGCACGCGTCCCCACCCCGGGCAACGATGCCCTCTCCGAGGTCGACAACCAGATCCTCGAGGGCGCCAAGCGGGCCGCCGCCACCCATGCGACCGTCTGCATCTTTCGCGCCCGTGCGCCCGTCGGCGAGGGCGCGTACAGCTTCGACCCCACGATGTCCGAGGACCAGGCGGTGCAAACCGCTCTGGCGATGATGGGCGGCCAGATGCGGATCTATCGCGCGATGCTCCGCATGGGCATCTGCTTGTTCCTGCACACCGACCTCGGGCTGCTCGAGGTGCAAGGGCTGCGGGGCTCGGTCGACCTCCGCATTGCCCAGCTGGAACCGACCGCACACGGTGACTCGATGCAGGCCAAGCATGCCGAGCTGGACCTGTGGATGCTTCGCAACCTGATCTTCTTTTTCTCGCTGGGCTTCGACAAGCTGATCGCGACCATCCTGCCCGACAAGCTCACGCTGATGGAAAAGCGAATGGAACGCATCCGCCGGCTGGCCCAAGACATCGAGTGAGCGCTACGGCAAAGCGCCCTGGCCCTCGCGCAGCACCTCGATCTCGTCATCGAACAGACGCAGCACGGTGCTCGGCTCGGGCCACAGTGGCCCGGCATCGACGATGACGCTGACCGCGTTGCCATGCAGCCGCTCGAGGTCTTCCGGGTCTTCGAGGTCGGGGTCCTCTTCGCCCGGCGTGACCGACCCGGTGAGCAACGGCTCCTCGAGCAGGTCCACCAACATGTTGCAGACCGGGTAGTCGGGCATTCGCAGCCCGACCTCGTGATTGCGGTTCCGCATGCCGCGGGGAATGTCTTGGGTCGCGGGCAAGATCATCGTGTACGGGCCGGGCAGCAGCCTTCGCACCACACGGAAGTGCCGGTTGCCCATGTGCCCGTAGCGGCCGATCTGCGACAGCTCGTTGACCAACATGGTCAGCGGCTTGTGATGTTTTTCGTGAATGCCCTTGAGCTTGCGCAGCGCGGCGATGCCCTTGTTGGAGGACATTGCACAACCGAACGCATAGCCCGTGTCGGTGGGGTAGATGATCACGTTGCCGCGACGCAGCGCGTCGATGGCGGGGCCCAACTTGCGCGGAGCGGGACGCTCGGGGTGGATTCGCAGGCGCATGCAGCCTCACTCGTTCTCGGACGCGTTGGCGTCCCGGTACGCTTTCACGCGTGCCCAGAGGATCGCGTAGAGCTCGATCGCGAGAATGATCGCGTAGATGTCGTAGGGCGTTCGTAGCCGGATCGAACCGAAGAACAGCCCGGCGATGGCGGTGGAGGTGAAGGTCTGAAACGCGATGACCGACATCGAGGGCCGACGCCGTGCGCCGAGCATGAACCAGACCATGCCCACCAGCGACGGCACCCAGATCACGACCTGGTAGAAGTGTTTGAAGACCTCGACCGGGCCGAGGAACCACTCCCGCCCCTTTTCCTTCTCGGGCCACTGCTGCCCGACGAACCACAGCAGCGACATGTTGACGAGGCTGTAGCGGGCCTGCTCGATGACGCCCGTCTTCTCGTAGCACTGCGTGCGAATCTCGCGGTGAATGTCGGGGTCACCGACGTAGCCCACGATGCGAATCGTGTCGCTACCGAGCGCGGGCCGAAGTCCCAGGATGCTGTCGTCGGGGATCTTCTTCTTGATCAGCCGATAGCCGGGCAAGCTCACTCGCCGCCCGTCACGAGTGTTGTGCTTTCGCTCGCTACGCTTCTTGAGGAACTCGGTGCGGAATGCCTGCGTCACGATGTTGTGACAGCGCGCCGCGGTGAGGTTCATGTTGGCGTTCTCGGCCACCCCTGGCCCGTAACCGGTGTGCTGCTCGAACCGCCACATCGAGAAGTAGAGCATGCTCAGCAACGGCACCGCGATGGCGACCAGATGAAACCAACGCACGTGCCGCAGCCGCTTGAAGTTGAGCAGCCACAGCGCGAACACCAGCAGGAAGAACAGGGCCGACTGTGGACGCACCGCAAACGCGATGGCCGACACGATGCCCGCCCCGACCGAGCGCTTGCCCTCTTGCAGCGTGCACAGCAGCCAGTAGGTGGACCACAGCTGGAAGAACAGAAACGGCGTCTCGGAAAGGAAGCTGCCCGAGTTGCTCAGGCTGGGGTGCCAGACCAGCGCTGCAATGCCCACGATCTTGGCGAGCAAGGGGCGTGACGACACCCTGCAACCCACGAGGTAGGCCAACGGCACGGTGAGACCGCCCATCAGGGCCCACAGCACCGCGCCGGCCACCAGGTTGTCCTTGCCGAACAGCTTGAGGGGAACGGCGAGGATGTAGTGGGTTCCCCAGGCCTGCCACGCCAACGTGCGGTCGCCCCACACGAACCCGTGCTCGGCCAAGGCCGTCGCACGGTTGACGTACTTGGCCATGTCCGAGAACACGTAGTCCCACGGGGGGTGAATCCACATCACCCAGGCGAATCGCGTCGCCAAGCCGAGCACCAAGAGCAGCAGCAAGAACCGCCGGTCCGGGGTGATCCGCGACAGGAAGCCCGGGGCACGCTCGGACGCGGCCTCGGCTTTGGGCTCCTGGGGCTCTTCGCTCACGGGCCGGGAGGGTAGCAGCACCGCGCCCGAGGCGTGCAACCACTGTCGCTATCCCCGGCCGGGCGTTCTCGATAGAGTCCCGCTCATGTCGGGCCACCTCCCCGTGCAGTCCCCCCAAGTCTTCTCCAGACGGCGGTCGGCGCTCGGCGAAGCGCTCGGCGAACGCTCCGCGGTGATTTTTGCGGGCGGCCAGCGCTCGCGGAACTACCCGGCCAACGTCTACCCATACCGCGCCGACTCGCACTTTCTGTACCTCGTCGGTGCGCCGATGTCCGATGCCGCGCTGATCGTTCACGGAGGCCGCAGCGAACTGTTCGTGGTGCCCCCCGATGCAGACGATGCGCTGTGGCACGGAGCCTCGCCTTCACTCGCCGCAACCGCCAAGGCGACGGGCGTCGATGCAGTGCGGCCGTTGAGCGAGCTGGCCGAGACGCTCGAGAGCCTGCCCGGAGTCGGCACCCTGCCCTCCGCCGATCCGCTCACGCGCGCCAAGCAGTGCGCGCTGCTGGGACGCGACTGGGCACCCACGCGTGCACCGTCGGTGACGGACCTCGGCGACGCAGACCTCGCGCTCGCCGATGCGATGATCGGACTACGCGTCTGCCACGACCCCGGCGCGCTCGAGATGATCCGCGGCGCCGTCGCAGCCACCACGGCTGCCCACGCGGCCGGCATGGCGGTGACCCGACCCGGCCTGCTCGAACACGACGTCCGCGCGGCCATGGAACGGGAGCTGCTGGCACGAGGGTGCGAACCCGCCTACGGCAGCATCGTCACCGTGCACGGCGAGGTCCTGCACAACAACGTCTATCAACACCGACTCGGGCCCTCCGACATGCTGCTGGCCGACCTCGGTGGTGAACACCACGGGTGGGCGAGTGACGTCACCCGGACCTGGCCGGTCGCGGGCAAGTTCAGCGCCACCCAGCGCGCCCTGTACGACATCGTGCTGCAGTCCGAAAAGGAAGCGTGCGCGATGGTGAAGCCGGGGGTCCGCTACCGTGATGTGCATCTGCACGCCAGCGTCGTGCTCGCCCGCGGGCTGGTCGACGAGGGCATTCTTCGCGGCGACCCCGAAGGGTTGGTCGAGCGCGGCGCCCATGCGTTGCTCTTCCCGCACGGGGTCGGCCACCTGCTCGGCCTGGACGTGCACGACATGGAGGACCTGGGCGACCGGGCCGGATACGCACACGGTCGTACCCGTAGCGAGCAGTTCGGGCTCGGCTTCCTCCGGCTCGATCGCGACCTCGAACCCGGCATGGTGGTCACCATCGAGCCCGGGCTCTACTTCGTGCCCGCGATCCTCGAGAGCGAGCAGATCGCGGGGCCCTTCATCGCCGACGGCACCCTGAACAAAGACGCTTTGGCCCGATTCGCGGACGTCCGCGGCATTCGCATCGAGGACGACGTGCTCTGCACGGATGGTGAGCCCGAGGTCCTCACCGCCGCGATCCCCAAGGAAGCCTCCGAGGTCGAAGCCGCGGTCGGCACGGCAGTTTCTTAGCGACCTGCGCATCGTGGTAGGCTTCGGGCGTTACGCCATGCGTCTACGCGTTGCTGCATCTCTCCTCGCTCTGCCCGTCAGCGGGCTCTTCGGTGCCTGTACGAGCGACCTCGACGCTCCCGATGCCTACACCGAACCTTCGGCAGGCAACGACACCGCGGGCGACCTCGGACTCGACTGCGACGCCCTCCCGCAGGGCGCCGTCGGAGCCGACTACGACTTCACCCCCGAGGTTTCCGCCATGGACGACGGCAGTCGCACCTGGATGGCCGAGACCCTGCCCGAGGGGCTGAGCATCGACGAGAGCAGCGGCCGCATCAGCGGCGTGCCCACCACCGAGGGCACGACCTCCGTCGAGTTCACCGTCATGGACGCCACCGGCATGGCGGCCACGACCTGCGACATCGTCATCAACGAAGGTCTCGATGTGAACATCGACCTCGTGGTGGACGAGGTGCCGGGTTGCCTGCGTCCGGGCGGACAGACGCTGCTCGACTTCGTCGTCGAAGGGACCGGCGATGGATCGCCGATCACCTGCGAACATCAGGGCGGCAACGGCAACGGCGCTCGCCCTGCCGGCATCTCGGTCAACGCCGACACGTGCGCCATCGAAGGCACCATCATGGAAGACCGCTACGGCACCTGGGTCTTCATGGTCCGTGGCGAGCAGTCCGGCGCCGAGGTTTGGGTGCCCTACTGCGTCAGCAACGACGAGCCCAGCGGATACGACATCACGATCGACCACAGCGGCCTGGCCGACGCGGGCGAAGATGGCACGTTGGTGCCCATTCTGCGTCGCTTCAACCCGGGCGCATCGGTGGCCGTGGGCGAAGACGGCGACCCGCTGTTCAGCATCGTCGACCCCGACTCGTGCGGCGACAACTCGTGTTTCTTCGGGTTTGCGTTCAGCATCAACGGCTCACCGTTCGACCCCGACACCTTCGCGATCACCAACGACGCGATCCTCCAAGATGACGCCGGCGGCGGTCCCCAGGGGTTCACGCACGGCCTCGAAATCGCTGGCCCGCAAGTTGCCGAGGAGTTCCAAGACCGGCCCTGGACCGTCAACGTCGCGCTCGACTACTGCCTCGCCGACAGCGATGGGCCCTGCGACGGTGCGGACAACGTTCGCGCCAACGGTGAGGGCAACATCGAGGTCAGCATCCTGATGGTCCCGGAATAGTCGCGTGGCCGCTGCTACCAACCTGCGTGAGCAAAAAGCCGCACGCATGGTCGAGCGCGAGGTCGGCCCGGTGTGGAACGACCGCTTCGCCCGTCTGCTGTGGAGACACCTGCCTCCGTTGCGAGAGGGCATGGTGCTCGACATTCACAGCGGCGTCGGCAACACCATCGAACAGCTGCTCACACGGCTCCCTGCCCAGGTCCGCGTACTCGGCCTCGAACCGCAGGAAGCCAAGCGCGCGCTCGCCAAGAGCAAGATCGCACCGGAGTGGAAGAACCGGGTCTACCTCAAGGCCGAAGACGCGGCGTCCGTGGCCAACATGGGCGACTCGCTCTACGACCTCGTGGTGGCCAACCTGGTGCTCAGCGAGGCGCACGACCTCACCGAAGCGCTCGAGGGCCTGATCCGGGTCACCAAACCCGGCGGCACCGTCATGGCCACCCTGCCGATGTACGGCACCTGGTCCGAAGCCGAAGACCTGCTGCGCGAAGTGCTGCGAGACGAAGGGCTCACCCAAGCCCAAAACCGTCTGCGCCGCATGGCCAACCTGCGCCCGACCGGCCCCGCGCTGGCTCGTGCACTCGAGAGCATCGGGCTGAGCACCGCGCACTACGTCGTCGAACAAGAGCGATTCACGCTGCTGTTTGGTTCGGGACGCGAGTTCCTGTTCTCGCCGCTGGTCGAGCTGGGTCCGCTTCGTCTCTGGAAAGCGGTGGTCTCCAGCGAAGGCAACGCGCAGCAGTCGTTCTTCCGGTTCAAGGAGGCCATCGATGCCTACTGCGCCTCGGGTCTGTTCACGGTCACCGCGGTCGCGGGCGCCATCGTCCTGCAGCGCCCCATGGACGGCGAAGACCCCCGGATGCTGCCCGGCGCCCGCTACTGGCGACGCTTTCCCGGTCTGGATTCACTGTGGTCCGACGCCGAGTCCGGCAACCTCCCCGAGGACAGCCTGGCCGCCGACATCGACGTCGACCTCGATGCCGACGAGAGCGGCATGGCTGCAGTCCCGGCGTTTCAACCGGACGAGAGCGTGACCGCCCCGCGGCAGATCGTGAAGCCACAAGACGCCGAAGACGAGGCGATTCGCGCCCTGCTCGAACAACCCGCGTCCGAAGAAAACCCGGACAGCAACCTCGACGCGTTGCTCGACCAGGTGCTCGAGTTCGACTCGAATCAAGCGACAAGCAACGCCAACGACGTCGAAGAGCTCGACGACGAAGAGCTCGAGTTGGTCGACGTCGACGCCCGCAAGCCCGGAGAGACGCTCAAGCGAATCAAGGCGCTGCTTCCTCCTCCGCCCAGCGTGCCGCCCCCGCCTCCGGGCCGTCGCTCCCCCAAGAAGCCCCGTTGAGCACGCGGTGACGATGCGCTTCGTTCTGCTCGTGGTCGCAACATCGCTTGCGGCGTGCTCCAAGTCCGAGGCTCCCAAACCCGCGCCCAGGCCTCAGACTCCGGCGCCCGAAGCAGCAGCGCGACCCCAACCCAAACCCGCGCCCCCGCTGCCCGAGGCCAAGGGTCCGCCGATCCGGCGCGACGGCACGATGTTCGGCACCTCGGAGCTGATGGGAACCACCGTCTCGCTCAACGTCTACGTCGGCCCCGATGGCGATGCGGCCAAGGCCGGCGCCGCGATGCAGGATGCGCTGGCAGAAATGGCCCGGATCGAGGGTCTCATGAGCGAGTGGAAGCCGAACACCGAGCTCTCCACGCTCAACTCTAACGCGGGCGGCCCGGCCAAGCCCGTCTCCGAAGAGCTGTTCGAGGTCTTGAAGGTCGCGCACACGGTGCATGGCGAAACGGGCGGAACCTTCGACGTCACGTTTCACGGCGTCGGCCACCTGTGGAGCTTCAAACCCGGGTCGGTCCCGCCGAGCGCAGACGCCATTCGCAAGGCGCTACCGCTGGTCGACGGAGCCGCGATCGAGCTCGACGAACCCACCCGCGCAGTACGGCTCCCCAAAGCGGGAATGAAGATCGGACTGGGTGCGATCGCCAAAGGCTACGCGGTCGACCGCGCCTCGACGCTGTTGCGAGAGCGAGGCTTTGCCAACCACGTTGTCGAAGCCGGCGGCGACACGTACGCATCGGGGTCGAAGGGTGACGCCCCATGGCGGGTGGGCGTGAAAGATCCCGAACACACGGGTTCGCAGGGCGTGCTCTCGATTCGCGACCGCGCTGTGGTGACGTCGGGGGACTACATGCGCTTCTTCGAACACGAAGGTCGGCGATACGCCCACATCATCGACCCCACGACGGGTTGGCCCATCGAGCAAGCCCACAGCCCACGAAGCGTCACCTTGCTCGCGAACGACGCGACCCAGGCCGATGCCTACTGTACGGCCGTTACAGTGATGGGACCGGACGCAGGCATGAAGTTCGTCGAATCTCGCAAAGACCTGGACGCCGTCATCATCGAACGAGACGGCACCGTGCGGGTATCCTCGGGGCTCGCCGACGTGTACGTACAGCTGCCACCTTCCGAACCCGAGCTGTAGCGATTCACGGACACATCTTTGAAACGGACCGCCGCGGTCTCTACAATTCGGTGGTCTTGCCCGCTTAACTTCTCATGCCAGCCCGCCCATCGACGCAACCGGCCGTTCCCGACGGTACCGACCCAAACCCCAGCGCATCGGTCATCGGCCGTGCACCCACTCGCATCGCACACGGCGCGGTGCCCCCCTCCATGCCGCCAGGACCGACCGCACAGGTCGGACCCCCGCGCGCCGCCGCACCCACTGGGGCCGGCGACGCCACACGGGTCGGCACATACATGCACGGCACCGAAGGGCTGCACACGCCGGGCACCGATTCCAAGCTGCGGCTGACCAAGGGCAAGGTCATCCCCGGCACGCGGTACCGCATCATCCGGTGGCTGGGCGAAGGCGGCATGGGCGTCGTCTACGAGGCCGAGCACGTGGACATCGAGCGCCGCGTCGCGGTCAAGATCCTGCGTTTCGACCTCAGCCAGCAGGCCAACATGATCAAGGTCTTCAAGGACGAGGCCAAGGCGGCGGGACGCCTGGGCTCGCAGTACCTCGTCGACCTCTACGACTTCGGCGAGCTCAAGGATGGCCGGCTCTTCTTCGCGATGGAACTGCTCGACGGGCACGACCTCGTGCCCCCCGACGAGCAGTACAGCATGGACCCGGGCACGTTCATCGCCACGCTGCGCCAGACGTGCAAGGGCTTGGGGGTGGCCCACCGCGCCGGTGTCGTGCACCGCGACATCAAGCCGGAGAACATTCTCACCACCACCGCGCCGGACGGCCGTGAGCAGATCAAGATCGTCGACTTCGGCATCAGCTCGATGCTCGCCGCGGGCGCTCAAAGTGGGGGCGGCCTCGCCGGAACCCCGCACTACATGGCGCCCGAGCTGATCCTCTCGCGCCCGTTCGACGGCCGACTCGACATTTATGCGATCGGCTGCATGGCGTACGAGTTCATCACGGGCAAGCCGCCCTTCGACGCCAAGACGATCGAAGCCCTGCTCGAAATGCAGGTCAACAACGTCGCCGTTCCGCCGCGACAAGCCCGACCCGGCGCCGACATTCACCCCGCGATCGAAGCCGTGGTGATGCGGTGTTTGGCCAAGGACCCTGCGGACCGCTACGCCGACACCGCGGATCTGGAAGCCGCGCTGTGCGAAGCCCAGATCGCCGCTGGCATCACGACGGATTGGGATGACCTGCCGCTTCCCGAACTGCCGCACGACCCCGAACGCATCGCCGCCATTGCGGCACGCATGCCCTCGACCCACGCGAAGACGGAAACCAAGCGTGGGTGGCTGTGGCCCGTCGTGGCCGGCGTGAGCACGCTTGCGGCGGCCGGTTTGGCGGCGTTCCTGGTGATGGGCGGAGGCCCAACCGAGCAAGAGGTCGACGACGTCGAACGGCTCACCGCCGAAGCGCGCGGGGAAGCCTCGCGGGCCAACTGGGTCGCGCCACCCGAAGACGACCCCGACGGAGCATCCGCCTACCAGAAGGTCCTCGAGCTCGAAGCGCTCGAAGGAAGCGCCGAAGACCTCGGGGACGAACGCGGCGACGAGCTGCGTGACGAGTTTTCGTCGACGCTGATCAAACACGCCGACGAGCTCTACGACGCAGGCGCCAAGGACCTGGCCGCGCACTACTACATGTACGCGCTCGTCTTCGACGACAGCAACTCCTATGCCTTCGAGCGTTCCGGCGCGACACCGGGCATGTTGGCGAGCTACCTCGAGAACGCGAAGGACGGGAAGTTCAGCGACGCGGACCGCTTCATGGCGAAAGCCGCAGACGCCGAGCTCGAGCAAGACCCCGAGAAGAAGGAAGAGAAGCTCTCCGAGGCGGCCGAATTCGCCAGCAAAGGCGAAGGCGACGGCTCAATGGCATTGGCCGCGGGCAGCAAGGCCGCGCGCAACATCCTCGGTCGCCAACGCCCGCGCCGCAAAGCCGACGACGATGTCGACCCTCTGGTCGCCGCGGCCACCAAGGACGCACCAAGCCCCGATCCCGACGACTTCAAGCTCGGAGACGAGCCCGTCGAGGTTGCCGACGCGCCCGAAGAAGACGAACCCGCCACGCCCAAGAACCGTCGGCGGCGCAGCAGGACCAAAGACCCCACCGAGCTACTCGGCCAAGCCCAGCGCGACCCCGACAAAGCCGCCGACCTCGCCGAACAAGGCATGGTGGCTCTGCGCGCCGGACAACGCTCGAAGGCCTCGTCCCTCTTCAACCAAGCGATCTCCTTCGACCGCCGCAACGCCAAGGCTCTGATGGGCCTCAGCGACGTCTACTTCGACACCGGCAAGAACCAAAAAGCGCTCGAATACGCCGAACGAGCGGTCCGAGCCTCCCCGGCCAACCAGAACTACCGCCTCAAACTCGGCGACGCCTACTTCAAGGTCCTCCGCTACCGCGACGCCCTCGAGCAATACGAGAAGGCCAAGGCCAAGGGCTCCAAACGCGCCCAAGCCCGCATCGACAAGGTCAAAGCCAAACTCGGCGGCTGACCCCCCGCTGCAAGGAAGCGAAGCGACCCGAAGGGTCGCAGCGGAAAAGATAGAACGAGGCCGAGCGCAGGTCCCAAGCCCAAGGGTGCCCCCCCTGCGACCCACGCCGCAAGAGAGCGAAGCGACCCGAAGGGTCGCGCAGCGGAAAAGATAGAACGAGGCCGAGCGCAGGTCCCAAACCCAAGGGGTTCGGAGTGCCCCCTCACCCAAAGGGGGGGCACGCAGAACCCCGGCTCATACCTGAAACGCGAGGCCTCAGCGGGCACGGAGAACCCCGGCTCCACACTGAAGCGCGAGGCCTCAGAAACGGCCGGAGAGGGTCAGCCGGCCCCAGCCGATGCCAACACGAGGACGCCGACTGCGACGACGTGCGGTGCTGCCTTCGAGCTCACCACCACGCTGCGTCTTCTTGCGCGTGCGGCTATTGAGCAGAATCGCAATGCCCAGGGTCGTCAGCGCGCCACCGGCGATGCCGAACCCCAAGGCATGCCCCTCGGTGTTCCAGACGAACTGACAGTTTCCGTCCATATCCTCGAGTGGACCATCGACCTTCCCAGCCAACGGCTTGCTGCACTTGCCGCCCAGTCGGTACTCGCGTTCGGTCAGGCCCAAGACGGCAAAGCCGGTCGCCGCACCCACAGCCGCCACACCCACGCCCAGCGAGACCCAGCCCCATGGACGCGAAGGCAGGCGGCTGGGCACCTTTTCGAGTTCGAAGGAGAGCTTCTCCGCCACGCCTTCGACCAACTCCACCTCGCGCTCGATCGCGATGTAGCCCTCTTTGCTGACGCGAATCACCCCTTTGCCCGGCACGACGGGTCGCTCGAGCGGGGTGACGCCGATGATTTCGCCATCGAGCAACACTTCGGCCCCCTCGGGCGAGGAGACGATCGACAGGGTGCTCGGCCCCTTGGCCAACGCATCGAGCTTGGTGCGAAGCGTGGCCGCAGCCGTGCTCATCAGGTTGCCCGCGTCGGCAATGCCGCAGATCTCGCACCCCTCGTCCGTCTTGGCCAAGGAGTTCCCGCTGCGACCATCGTAGAGCTCGACCTCGACGGCGTAGTCACGGTCGACCACCGTGACACGGGCCCGAAGCACATGAGTCGCCCCTGCGTCGGACGCGACATCGGCGAGACACTTGGACTTGTTGCACCCCGCTGCCTTGGGCGATGCAGCGACCACCGCGGCGGGATCGACGACTCCAAACGCACCGCGCTGCAGTCCATCGACGAGCTGTTGGCTGAGACTGTCTCGGTCGGCGTCACTCAGCTCGCCCTCGACCTCCAGCGGAAGAACCGCCACCGTCGCCGTCGAGTCACCGGGCGCCGCAGCGGGCTCGAACGCAGCGTTCGCCGCGTTGGCCACCGGCATCGGAACGCCGAGCATCCAAAGACAGGCAGCGACCCAGAACGCGGTGCAGCGTCTCCACACAACCGTCACCACGCGAGGTTACCACCGGGTTGACCCCTTCGGGTGCAGTCGGACACGCTCCAGCATGCTTCCGCGCCCTCCCCTCGCCGGGCTCGTGCTGCTCCTCGCCGCCTGTGGGGCGAAACCCGAACCCGAAGAGCGACCGCCCGCGTCCGCGGTGCAGCCTGGATCGGCGTTCCGGTTCGAGCCCACGTTGACGGCGTTCCGCCCCGACGGCTCCACCATGGAGCTCATCGCGGAGGCCGGCGATGCCGCCCGAGGGACCCTGACCCTGGTCATCGCGCACCACGACGGCACTGCGCTGTCCCTGGCGCAGTGGCGATTCGAGTCGAGCGGCGAAGAGGGGACCCTCGCGCCCGCAGGGAACCCCACCCCGCTGCTGGCCATCCAGCGCGGCCAAGTCACGGATGCCGTGGCACTGGAGGCATTCGTGCAAACGCGTGCGGCGGGCCACAGCGCGAGCCGCCGCCCTCATGGGGTGTCGGCCGACGACGCGGCGGCAGCGCTCAGACTCCTCCACCGCAACGCAGCGGTCACCCTGGATCCTCGCGCAACCCCCGAGCAACGCGTGGCCGCCCTCGCCTCGTTCACCCGGGGACTCGACGACGATCTCCTGTTCAGCCGCAAAGGTCTGGTGCGCAGCCTCGACACGCTTCACCAGGCCCGCGAAATCGGGACACCCGAGGGGTCGGCGCGCCGGGTCTCGGTCCGCTGGGGCGAGCAAACGATCGCGTTGCTACGCAAGGCCGACGGCTGGAGCATCGACGCCTTGCAGTGACGCCCTACTTCTTGGGTTTTCCGACCTGCCCCTTGCGTTGGTACAGGTCGACCCAGCGCTCGTGCTCCGCGACGCTCTTGCTGAACTCGTGCGTGCCATCGTTGCGGGCCACGAAGTACAGATAGCGGGACTTCTTGGGTGCAAGCACGGCCTCGAGTGCGGCCTTGCCCGGGTTGGAGATCGGCCCCGGCGGCAGGCCCTCGTGGGCGTAGGTGCTGTAGGGGTTGTTCTTGTCGTCGAGGTGAATCCGTCGGATCCGCCCTTCGAACTTCTCGCACGCGGCCGACTTCTCCGCCGGGACCGTGCAACCGTAGATGATCGTGGGGTCGGTCTGCAGCAGCTTCGGCTTGAAGCTCGAGAACTTCATCCGATTGAGGAACACCCCCGCAATGAGTGGGCGCTCGTGCTTGGCCCCCGTCTCTTTTTCGACGATCGAGGCCAACGTGACGACCTGCTCGGGGCCCCAGCCCAACGTCTTTTCCAGGCTCTGCAACGAGTCGCGATGGGAACGGGCCAGCCCCGAGAACACCTGCCGATGCCGCCCGACCATCTTGCTGATCACCTCGGCCGGCGTTGCCTTGGCGGCAAACTTGTAGGTGTCGGGGAAGAGGTAGCCCTCGGCCGTCTCCCCCCGAATCTCGAGCGAGTCGAGCAACGCACGATCTCGCATTGCGGCCTCGAAGTCCTCGGCGGTGCCCAACCCGGCGTCGGCGAGGATCTGCGCCACGTCGAGGATGTTCTTGCCCTCGGGCACGGTCACGCGCACCTCGGCGACCTTCTGCTTGCGCTGGAGTTCCTCGATGATCTCGTCGGGCGTCATGTCCCCGCGGAACACATGCGGACCCGCGGTCGTCTTTCGGGCCGCGCCCTTGTGCAACACGTAGACCTTGAACGCGGTCGCGTCTTCGGACGAGAGCACGCCATGTTCGACCAGCAGCTCGAGCACCTGAGGAAACGACGCCCCACGCGGTACTTCGAGTTCGATCGTGTCCGCGCTCCCTTCGAACCGCTGCGTGGGATAGTCGAGCAGCCGTTCGTACGCGCCATGGGCCGCCCACGCCGCGCCACCGAGGGCGATGACGACCACGGCAAACGCCCAGCGTTGCGGTCGCGAGGACCCTTTCGGCTTCCACCACGGCCGCTTCTTTCGGCGTGCGCGAGCCTTGCCGGAAGGCTTGCCCCGGCCCTTGCGAGCTTGGCTCATCGGGCGGACTCCGCTCGGTTGCGCTGTGCGTCCAGCCACCCTTGCAGGATGACCTGGGCCGCAACGGCGTCGATCTTCTGCTTGCGACGGGCCCGGGAGACGTCCGCTTCGAGCAATGTGCGTTCGGCGGCGGCAGTGCTGAAGCGCTCATCCCACAGGTGAATGGGAGTCGGCGCACTCTGCCGTTCCATCTCGGCTTCCAGCGCCTCGACGAAGCGGTGCACGGCCCGGGCGCGACGCCCGACGCGGCCGTCCAACTCGAGCGGCAAACCGACGACGATGGCCTTCACCTCCTCCACGCCCACTTGACGCACGATTTCCCGCGCATCTTCCACGTGGCCCTTGCGCGCCCACACGTCGTATGCCGTCGCAATCAGCCCCGACGCATCGCCGAGCGCCCGGCCAATGGTCTTGGAACCGACATCGAGGCCCAGGGACCGCACGGTGGCTACATAACACGGGGGATCTCGGCCCGTCCAAATCGAGCCTGGATGGTCGTGAAGCGACGCCGAGCGGCCCACGAATGGCTTGCCCCACGCCCTGGGGTTTGCCAACGTTTTCCCGTTGGATGCCGCTACACCCGTGCTCGACGAGCCCCTCGATGCGGGCCCCGAAATCGGAAGCGGAGCGATCGCCACCGTGCGTGAGGTCGTCACGCGGCAAAGCGGCATGCGGTTGGCCGCGAAGATCCTGCACCCGCGGCATGAACGCGACGCTGGCGCGCGAGCACGGTTCGAACGCGAAGCCGAGCTCGCCTCCGGTCTGGTGCACCCGAACATCGTCCGTGTGTTCGGCATTCGGCCGGTCGAAGGTCGCACGGCGCTGCTCATGGAACTGGTCGAAGGACCGACGCTCGCCGGGGCGTTGGCCGAGCGCGGTCCGCTTCCGTTCGACGCACTGGTGCCCGTCGCCCGAGACATCGCCCGGGGTCTCTCGCACGCCCATGCGCGCGGTGTGATCCATCGCGACCTGAAGCCCGCGAACATCCTGGTGAGTCGGAGCCAGCCGCCGGTCGCCAAGATCGCCGACTTCGGCATGGCGCGCGCAGCCTCGTTTGCAGCAGCGGACAAACGAGCGCTCACCGTCCTGGGCACGCCCCCGTACATGGCGCCCGAGTGCCTCGACCCGCTCGCCGTCGACCCACGCACCGACCTCTATGCGCTCGGCTGCATCCTGGTCGAGCTGGCGACCGGCGCCCCTCCCTACGGAGGCAGCACCCCCTACGCGGTGCTCGAAGCCCACCGCAGTGAACCGATCCCGTCGCTCCCCGAGGCGTACGGCACAGAGCTCGACACGCTCGTGCGACGGTTGCTCGCCAAGGCCCCGGGCGAACGGCCCCAAGCCGCGGCGGCGGTCGTCGACGCGCTCGACCGCCTGCGCTCCCCCACGACCGCGCTCGTCCCCCAGACGACCGCGCTGGTTCGCCCCCCCGACGAGGGCACCGACGGGCGATGTGCCAGCTGCGGCGCGGAGGTCCTCAGCGAGCTACGGGTGTGCTTTCGCTGCGGCATGGTTCAGGTGTTCGTCGAGCCCGGGCCCTACACCGTCTTCGTGGTCGGACCGGGACGCAGTTCCCACAAGTTCTCGTCCGAGCTCCGAGACAAACTGGTCCGTTGGGTCCGGGCCAACGCAGCCGCGGGTCTCGACCCCAGCGGACTTGAGCAACGCATCCCACGGTTGGCCTTTCCGCTGGCAGTGGGCCTCAGTGCCGTCAGCGCCCAGACTCTGGTCGACTCCCTGCGGCACCTGGGCATTCTCGCGGAGTCCCTTCGTGGCGGTCCCTCTGCACACGCGGGCACTCGACGAACAGCCAACGCTTTGCTCCGCCGTGGAATGACGGTGGCCACGGCCGTCGTCGCCGCGCCCGTGCTGCTCAACCCGTTCTTGGGCATCCCGATCACCGCCGCCGGGCTGCTGCTGGTGTTGCCGTTCGTGTTCGCACTGTCGCGCCGCTCCGCGTACCGTCGCGCGTTGGAGGTCGGGCAAGCGACAGCACGGCGTGCACTGCCCCCCGCGATGCAACAGCGACTCGACACGCTCTGCACGGCCGTGCCCAACATCACCGAGGCTCGCCATCGAGACGCGCTCCGGGCCGTGGTGCACCGAGTGGTCGCGCTCACTCGCGCCCTACCGCCGTCCGAGCAACACGAGGTGGAACACGAGATGGCCCACGCGATCAATCTCGCGGCCGTGGCCGCCACACGCATGGACGCGCTCGACACCGAGATGGCCCGCGCCGACTTCGACCCCGCAGCCCCCGCACACCGCCACCGCATGCATGAACGCGACCTCTGGTCGGCGCGTCTGCTGGACCTCACGGCGACACTCGATGCGCTCGCGGCCCGGCGCGCCTCGGCCGAGCATCGGCGGGACGACGGATCCGAGGCGGAGATCCTCGCGTCGCTTCGCGCGACGGTCGAATCCCTGGAGGAGGTCCAGTCGCTTTGACCCTGCCGTTCCTCGGTCAGCCCCACGAAGTCCTGCAAGGACCCGCCGACATCGGGACCGAGCAGCGGTGGCTCGTCGCGTTGCCCGACGGCCGCCGCGTGCTGGTCGCTCAACTGGCACCGGACCTCGCTCGCGACGAATCGATTCGCCGCCGCTACGTGCGAGACCAAGAGCGGGTGATGCAGCTCGGTGCGCATGCGGTCGTGGAAACGCTCGCGCTCGGACCACAGCCCGATCCGCGCGCCCCCCAGGCCTGCCCACCGTGGCGCATGCGCCTCGCACCCGAAGCCGAGTCCCTCTCCACCCTGCTCGCACGCGCGCCACTGGGCCTCGAAGAGTTCACCGCAGTCTTCAGCGGGCTCGCGGATGCGGTGCACAGCGTTCACCAGGCAGGCGCGGTTCTTCGTGACCTGCGCCCCGAGCAAGTGCTCCGGCTACAGAGCGGTGGCGTCGCCCTGTGTGACATCGGTCTGGCCCGCGTCGACGTGCTGTCGAGCCACACCGCATCCAGCCTGTTGCTGCAGGGCAGCCCCTATGCCGCTCCAGAGCAACTGTTCCGCACCACCGTCGACCAGCGCAGCGACCTCTACAGCCTCGGCGCGCTGATGTGGCACGCGCTCACCGGCGCGTTGCCCTTCGACGACGGCCCGGCGCTGCTGCGCGAGCGCTCGCCCCTTCCCGACATTCGAACGCTGCGGCCCGACATCCCCTCCGCCCTGGCCGACCTCCTGCCCGAGCTGCTCGCTGCCGAGCCCGACACGAGGCCGCCGAGCGTCTCCGAGATCACGTGGGTGTTGCGTGGCGGCGCAGCGCTGGTTCTCGACACCGAAGAAGTCACCTGCCAGCACTGCGGCGCATCGCTTCGTGTCGGTCAGCGCCTTTGCCTGTCGTGTGGACGCGTCGCGGTGCGCTTTCATCACGTCGAAACGAGCCAACCCGGCTGGGGGCTGGACCTTCGCTCGCTGAGCGAAGACGCGACGAAGCTCGAGTGGCTGCAGCGCTACTTGACCAACATCTCCCGCCACCCGATGCGTCCGCCCGAGTTCATCATCGGCAATGTGCACCTGTACGACGACGCGGAGAAGCTCGGTCGGATTCGTCTCCCCGCACGCCTGTACTCCAACTTGGATGCGGACACGGCCGCGGCCCTGTGCGACTCGATGCAGGAACAGGGCCTCGACGTAGAACTCGTCTCCCCCACGGCCATACGCCGCAGCGGGCTCGAGCTGCTCGCATCAGGCACCGTGATGGCCGTGATCCTCACCGCCCTGATCAGCTTCGCCGATGCGATCGTTTGGGGGCCCACGCTCGCCGTGTTCGGGGTCGCGTTCGCGTGGATGCTCGGTCGGTTCAACCGACGACTGTCCGAGAAACGCACCCCGGGGAGCTTCACGCTGCGACAAACCCCGGTGGCCCTGCCCGCCTCGGACCCCTACGTCGCCCGGCTCTCGGCATTGCTCGATCCTTCGCCACCGGCGGATGTTCGCAGCGTCGTGGCCGACCTGTCGTTGCTCGTGCAACGACTCGTCGACCACCGCGCCACGCTGCACGGGGTTGGCACCGCGGAACTCGAAGTCGTCACCGCCCCCATCGAGCCGCTCGTATCCGCGGTCGAACGCGCGGTGCAACGCCTCGTCGCGCTCTCGGACGAGCTCTCCACGCTCGACGAGGGCGCGATGGTCCGCGCACTCGCAGCCTCCGAAGCCCGCAAGGATCCCCCACATGCTCGTGCCCCGATCTTCGAAGGCCTCGACCGCCTGCGAGGCCTGGAAGATCAACGGGCCGCCGTGCTGCACCGCCTGCTCGAGACCCAGGCCTTGCTGCATCGCACCGTGGAGATGGGCCTCGCCGTGCAAGACCCCGCCGCCCAACACGAGCGCGACATGCAACGCGCCCTCGCCAGCTTGCAAGCGTCCTAGCAGCCTTCGACTTCGGCCTCGGCGGCGCACAGCAGCGCAGGGTCCGGACGCAGGCTGTACTCACACGTCGCCGCGACGGCCAACTTGATCGCGTGGTCTGATCCGGTCTGGGCTGCGCGTAGAGGCAGCGTCGCCGGGTCGGGCAACACGGCAGGAGGCTCCCAGGCGATCCATGCGCGCGGACTCCCGTGCGCTGCATGCAATGCGGCCACCGCGTGAAAGACAGCCTTGCGAACCTCGAGCTCCAACACCGGCTCGACGTAGGGCAAGAGCTCACGCACCGCCGCGGTGGCCGTGATGGCGTGCAGCTGCGCAAAACCTCCACCCGAGGTGGTCAACATCATGCGCGCCGCGATGCCGACCATGTCCGAGAGAAACTCGCCCGTATCCAGGTCGCGCAGGTCGACTCTGGCGATCGCGTCTGCGAAACGCGAAACCCCGTCGAGGTCGCGCACCCGATCGAAGATGAACCCGGCGCCCGAACGCTCTTGGGCGGTCAAGCCCGGCAGCGTCTCCATTGCGGTCCGAAACCCGACCGAGGGCTCCACCCCAACGGTCCCCGGGAGTTCCTGAAACCATGCCGCCCAGTAACCGAGCGCATGCGCCACCTCCGTGGCTCGCACCGCCGAGGCATGGCGCCTCCATCCCCGCAGGGCGTGTCCAGTGCGAATGAGCCCGTGCGTCGCTCCGGCCATCACCCCTGGCAACAACGCGGGCAAGGCCTCCCGCACCACCTCCTCCACCGACCGACTCGCGATCGCGTCTCGATACGCTTCGATCCATCCCGCTTCTTCTCGGTCGCCGCACGTCCTCTCGCCGTCGGCGGCTGGCGGAACCGGTTCGAGCACCTCGTGGACACGCTCGAGGTAGGTGCCTGCAAAGCGCTGCAAACCCGCGGTTTCCAGCGACTCGAGCACCATCGGTGCGTGGTTGCTCATGCCACCATCGAACGACGGCGCTGTGGCGTGAAGGCGATGCAGCGGCTCATCCATGACTGTGGTTTGACCCTTCCCGGCGGCGCTGTCGCCCCCACCGCTCGCAGAGCAGCGAAATTCCAATCCATTGTCACGCCGCACGACGTCGCGTGCTGAGCATCCACGACGCCAAGGTGCACAGCGTCACCGCGGCACCGCTCGCGAACACCGATGCGCCCACCCAATACGCTGCGAGCGCGAGCACGCCGAGAAGCTGAACGAGCGAGACTTGCAGGGTGCTCCGCTGGCGAGACACGATCAGGAACAGCGCGGCCAACACGACGATCGCCGCGGCCAGCCCCCACGCGATCCGTTCGACTTGAATCGAGCGCCCAAACTCCTCCCAGGTCGGATCGGACAGCCCAAGCCCGAGCCGAGTGTCGAGCTCCCACGCCGCGACCTCGAGCAGGAATGCCCCAGGCAGCCACAGCAGCGCCGACTCTCGTTCGCTCCCCACTCAGTAATGATAGTCGAACGCGTAGGAAACACAGGCGTCTTCGGCCTGGTCGATCCGGACCCAGATCGCGATGTCGTCGTCGACGGTCCCGGTACAGTTCGCGTCCGGGACGTGGATGAGGGTGTCGGCACAGCAGCCGGGCCGGCCGTCGGGCGAGGTCGTGGCGACCGCCCCCTCCTGGCACGGGAACTCCGTCTCTCCGAGACCGTTGCCACAGTTCGCGAACTTGCAGAAGCGAACGTCGGCCGAGGCGACGATGGTGCGGAACGGGTCGACGGTTTGAAACGCCACGTCGTTGCCGTCGTAGCGGAACCAGTCCACGTCGTCGGGACCGGTCAGCACGCCCATGACGGTGCCCCCGTTGTCGTCGTTGTCGTTGATCTCGCCGAGGAAGTAGGCGGTGTCTTCGGTGAGGTTGTCGCCCCACTCGTCGTCCTGACACTCGGCCATCATCTCGCACACGTCGTCGACGCCGCACTCGAGGCCCTCGGCGCACGCTCCCTCGTCGCATGCACAACCCAGCTCGCCGACGGTGCACCCCGTGCTCGAACTGCCCGTGTCGTCGCCGCCCGAGCTGCTCTCTTCGGAGCCCGTCGACGCATCGGTGCCCGGAGTGTCCGTGGTGCTGCTCGTGCCCGGGTCATCGGAGGTGCTGCCGCTGACGCCCGAGGTGGAGATCGTGGTGGTGGTGCCCGGCGTATCCGTGGTCGAGGTCGACCCGACATCCCCCGAGCTTCCGCCGCCGGTTCCCGCGTCGGCATCGTCGCCGCAGGCCGTCAGCAAAGCTCCCAGAATGATCAGGCACCCCGTCAATCGCATGCGTTCTTCATAGCAGAGCCCCCACGGCGATGGGCGGGGTTCGCGACCTGCGAGTTCACATTTCTTCATGAAGACGCACGAAGTCGCGAAACAGGCGCGACTCAACCTGAAGGACAAGGAGACAACACCATGTTCGGTTTCGTTTTTGGAGCAGTCTGTCTGATGGGAATGTTTGCGTTCGCGAAGCGGCGTCGCCACTTCGGCCACCACTGCGGTGGGCGACGGTTTGGCCGCTGGAGACACGAAGGGTGGGATCGCGATCCCCACTGGCACGATCGCGACCCCGGGTGGAGGCGGCGCAGCCGCGGCGTGGAGCGCATGAGCGACTGGCTCGCGTCGCGCCTCGACGCGACCCCCGAGCAGTACCGCGTGATCCGCAACGAGATGGAGCAGTTCACCGACCAGACGCGGTCGTTCCGCGACGAGCTGCAGCTGTCGCGCCAAGACATCGTCAAGGCGATGCAGGGACAAGCCTTCGACGAGGAGGTCATGGGCGAGAGCTTTGCGCGGCAGGACGACAGGATCCGCGAGATTCGTCAGCACCTGGTCGGTACGCTGGCCCGCATTCACGACGTTCTCGACGTACAGCAGCGGGACCGACTCGTCGACCTGGCGAATCACTTCGGCGGACGCCGAGCCTGGCGGTAGAGTGAACCCGTGGCCGTTCGAGTGCTCTTGGTCGACGACGACACGCGGCTGTTCGAACTGCTGCAAGGCTACCTCGCGCCCAATGACGTCGCGCTCGAGCATGCACGCTCGGGCGCGGCGGGCCTGGACGCGCTCGACCGAGAGACCTACGACGCGGTGCTGCTCGACGTCATGATGCCGGGCATCGACGGCCTCGAAACGCTTCGGCGAATCCGGGTCCGGTCCCAGATCCCCGTCATCATGCTGACCGCGCGCGGGGACGAGGCCGACCGCGTGGTGGGCCTCGAAATGGGCGCGGACGACTACATCGCGAAGCCGTTCAGCTCGCGCGAGTTGCTCGCCAGGTTGCGCGCCGTCCTTCGCCGACTGCACCCCGAGGCGTCCGCCGCCCGCCTCAGTGAGGCGGGGGTGGAGGTCGAAATCGAGGCCCGCCAGGTCCGTGTCGAGGGAAGCGCGGTCGAGCTCACCGGGCTCGAGTTCGACCTCCTCATCGCGTTGATGCGTCGCGCCGGGCGGGTCGTGCCGCGCGGTTCACTGCTCGCCGAGGCAGGACGGAGTGACGCGGTCGTCGGAGAGCGTACGGTCGACGTGCACATCTCCAAGCTGCGCAAGAAGGTCGGGGCGGACCGCATTCGCACGGTACGCGGCGTCGGCTACGTCTTCGCCAGGAGCAACGACGGGTGAGCAGACGGCGGCACCGACACTGGTGGGACCACACCGATCATCGGCATCACCGAGATCGATGGCACGAGCATCGGCGATGGGGTGACGGGCACCGGTGGCAACAGCATCACAACCCGGTGCTTGGGTACTTTCGTCGCCGCCTGCGTCGACAGCTGTTCGCATGGTTCGGCATGGCGATCTTTCTCACCGGGCTGCTCAGCGGCGCAGCGGCATGGCTGTGGACCAGCGCGGGCGAAGACCACGAGGCGATGCTCACCCAGTTCGCGACCCACCGCTTCCAGGCGGTGTGGGACGACGACGATGCGCGAGCCGACTTGGCGCAGACCGTCGCGAGCGACCTTGCGATTGGGATGCGCGTGGTGGACGGATCCGGAGCACAGCTCGACGCGTTCGGTCCGTCCTGCGACGACCCGTACACCCTGACCATCGACAACCGCGGCACGGTCGAGGCCTGCCCGGCCGACTCGTGGAAACCCACCCGCATCTGGCTGCCCTTCGCGGTCGGCGGACTCGTTCTGTGGATGGCCTCGGGCGCGATCGCGTACCACCTCACCCGCCCGCTGGCTCAGCTCGTCCGCGTCACCAAAGAGCTTGGCGAGGGCAAGCTCGACGCCCGCATGACCGGGCCGGTCCGCGGGGCCGAGCTCGGTGCCATCGCGGACGCGGTCAACGACATGGCAGCCCGCATTCAATCGATGGTGGACGCCGAGCGCGAGCTTCTCGCGTCGGTGAGCCATGAGATCCGCACCCCGCTCGGCCACTTGCGCGTGCTCCTGGACACCGCCCGGGCCTCGGGCGCAGACACGGCAGTCGTCGACGAACTCGACCGCGAAGTCCATGCGATCGATGCCCTGGTAGGCCAGCTGCTCGCCAACTCGCGGCTCGACTTCGACCGCATCGACCGCCGCCCCCTCGACGCGGTCGCCCTCACCCTTCGCGCCCTCGAACGCGCGGACATCGACCCCACCCTCCTCGAAGCCGACGCCGAAACGCTCGAAGTGAACGCCGACGCCACCTTGGTGCTGCAGGCGCTCGCCAACGTCCTACGCAACGCCGAAGAACATGGCGGCGGCGTCACCAAAGTCGAACTCTCTCGACGGTCCGATGCCATCGCCATCTCCATCGAAGACCAAGGCCCGGGCTTCGAAGACGTGACGCGAGCGTTCGAAAACGGCTACCAGGGTGCAGACGGCAAGGGCGCGTTGGGACTGGGTCTGGCCTTGGTGCGGCGCGTCGCCCAAGCACACCAAGGCGACGCCGCCGCGGCCAACCTCGACCCCGGCGCCCGCGTCACGCTCACGCTCCCCACAGCGCATACAATCCCCACGTGAGCGTTCAGAACCCGAAGATTCTCGGTCGTGCATTCCTTCGAGAGATGTTCGACGACGGCTACTTTCCGAACGCGCTCGTCGAGGAAGGAAAGCAGATCTTGCTGAAGCTCTGCGCCGACATCGAGGCCACCAAGCCCGAGGGCCTCGATGCGCTCTATGCCCTCACCCATCCGGCCACCGAGGCGTTCAACGACCTCGATGGAAAGCTCCAAGACGCGGGTAGCGAGATCGAGACGGCCGCCCGAGACTGCATTGGCACCGAGTTTGCGTTCATCGCGTCGGCCTACGGGTTCGAGAACGTAGACATCGAAGAACTGATCGCGCCCCGCGATTGGTGAACGCCCTTGCCCTGCGACTCCCAGCGCGCGACCCTGTCGTCGTGATCGTCTTCGAAGTCCACCTGACCCCCGGTAGCAACGACGAGGAATTGCTCAGCGCCGAAGTCTTGCAGGAGACCAAGGCGCAGGTCATGACTGCGACCGAGGCCAAGGCGATCGGGTTCGAGGGCTTCAAGGACGACCCCAACCTGCGCCTGGTCGCGGTCGAAGAAAAAGACGAACGGTGGGTGGAGAAGGCGCTGGAACGCGCCCACCAGGTCACGGGCTACCGAGCGCACCGCGTCTACCTCTGAGCCCCCGCAGCGGGCCGGCTTGACAGGCTAGGACGCGTGTCCTAAACCATGACTAGGACAGATGTCCTAGTCATGGTGACGACACGCGAACGCATCGTGGAGGCCGCGGACGACCTCTTCTACCGCCAAGGGTTCGAGCACACCTCGTTTGCGTCGATCGCCCAGGCGGTCGAGATCTCGCGCGGCAACTTCTATCACCACTTCAAATCGAAGGATCAAATCCTCGACGCAGTCATCGACCGTCGCCTCGACAACACGCGGGCGATGCTCGAGGCCTGGGAACAGCAAGCGGCGAGCCCCCGCGAGCGCATTCGGTGTTTCGTTCGCATCTTGATCACCAATCGCGCCAAGATCGAGCTTCACGGCTGCCCCGTCGGCACCCTCACCACCGAGCTCGCCAAGCTCGAGCACACCGCTCAGGACAAAGCCGCACGGGTCTTCACGTTGTTTCGTCGGTGGCTGACGCACCAGTTCGAAGCGTTGGGGCATGAAGCGTTCGCGGACGCGCTCGCAATGCACGTGCTGGGGCGCTCACAGGGCGTCGCGGTCCTCGCCTCGGCCTACCGCGACCCGACGTTCATCGACCGCGAAGTCGATGACATCGAGCGCTGGCTGAAGAACCTTCGAAAGCCACGACCGTCATGAGCGACCTCTACCAAGCCCCCGACGGGCGCCCTCGCTGCCGCTGGGCAGGCGCCGCACCCGACTTTCTCCACTATCACGACACCGAGTGGGGCTATCCCGTGGACGACGACCGCATCCTGTTCGAGAAGGTCTGTTTGGAGGGCTTTCAGTCGGGACTCAGCTGGCGAACGATCCTCACCAAGCGGGAGAACTTTCGGCGAGCGTTTCACGACTTCGAGATCGAACGTGTCGCCCGATTCAATGCCAAGAGCGTCGAACGCCTTCTGGCCGACGAAGGCATCGTCCGCCATCGCGGCAAGATCGAGGCGGCGATCAACAACGCCCGGCGCGCCCGTGAGGTGATCGCCGAGCACGGGTCGTTGGCCGCCTACTTCTGGGCCTTCGAGCCCGACCCCGACAACCGTCCGCCGCCGCAGTCCCAAACGGTTTCCACCGAATCCAAGGCCCTCTCGAAGGATCTCAAACGACGGGGCTGGAAGTTCGTGGGGCCCACCACCGCCTTTGCCTTCATGCAGGCGATGGGGCTGGTCAACGACCACGCCGAAGGATGCATCACCCGATCGCTCGTGCAGCAAGCACGCCAGCGATTCTCCTCCCCCGCCCAGCGCTGACCATGTTCGCCATCGTTCTTCAGTTCTCCACCAACAAGTCCGCCGCCCGCGAGCACATGGACGGGCACAACGCCTGGCTGCGCAAGGGCTTCGACGACGGTGTCTTTCTCGTTTCGGGCAGCCTCGTGCCGGGTCGCGGTGGCATCGTGCTCGCCGCGGGCGAGGATGCACAAACGCTTCGACGCCGCGTCGACGAAGATCCCTTCGTCGAACACGCCGTCGTCGAGGCCGACCTGCTCGAGTTCAATCCGAGCAAGGCCGACCCGCGTCTAGGGTTTCTGCTCTCATGAGTCGGATGCCGTCTCGTGCCACACGTTCTGCACGTGCCGCACGAGCACCGCGAGGGCGGGCAAGCCGAACATCACGAGCACCATCAAGGCCAGCACCGGTGCGACCTGGTAGCCCTTGCCACCGCTGAAGGCCGTCAGCCAAAGCAGCGCGCCGCCGCCCGTGAGCACCACGAAGGTGAGCACGACCGCGCCAATGCGGCGAAGAACTCTCTGCGTCGCGCTGACCACAGCGGGCTCATCGTGAATGACCACCGTCTGTGCGCCCGTGGTCGAGCCGTGGTTCAGCTTGGCCTGAGCGCGGCGCCCTGCGCGGCGGACCTCGGCCCGCGCCCGCATGCGGGACTCCCAACGACGTGCCTGTGCCGATGCACGGACAGCCTCGTTCATTGCTCCTGCTCCTCCTGCGCCACTCATGTCGTGTTCACCAACTCACGACGCAGCGCCGCGATTCCAGGAATCGGACGCAAATCGGTATGTGCGGGCCGGAATTCGAAAAAGGGCCCGTGGTTTCCCACGAGCCCTCTTGGCAGTTGAAGGACCGGATCAAGCCGACGCCGATGCGGCGGCCTTGGCCTTCTTGCCGTGGCACTTCTTGTAGCGCTTGCCCGAACCACACGGGCACGGGTCGTTGGGGCGCGCCTTGGCGACCTCTTTCTTGCTCGCCGCAGCCTTGACGGCCTTCTCCACCTGCTCGGCGGGGTTGGTCTCCTTGGCCAAGACCTTGCCCGCGGCGTTGAGCTGCTCCATCGCACGCCGCGCGGCCTGCTGCAGCTTGTCGAGCTCTCCCTTGCTGGCCGCGGCCCGACGCTTGGTGGCCCCGGCCCCACCTGCACGGCGTTGGTTGGCCCGTGTCAGCGCAGTCTCGTACTCGGCGCCCTCTTCGGCCTCTCGCCGCTGCTCCTCGGTGAGCTGCAGCATGATGACCTTGTCGAGACAGGTCTGCTCGATGCCCTCCCACATGTCGCGGAAGAGGTTGTAGCCGCGAATCTTGTACTCGTTCTTCGGGTCACGCGTGGCGTAGCCGACCAAGCCGATGCCCGTGCGCAGGTGCTCGATGTTCTTGAGGTGCGCAATCCACTGCCCGTCGATCTCCTTCAGCCAGATATGACGGATGTGATAGAGGTAGATGGTGAGCTGGTAGTCCTTCTCGCGCTGAAGCAGCAGCGATTCGGTGGCCGACCAGCAGATCTCGACCAGCTCGTCCTGGTTCTCGGGAACGTCGGCGAGGTCGACCTCGGCGTGGAAACGCTCGAGCATGAGCTTTTCCAGCTCTTCGACTTCCCAGTCGTCGGGGTGCACGTCCTCGGGGCAGAGCGTGTCGACGGCCTTTTCCACCAAGGCGAACGCGAGGTCGTGCAGACGTTCGCGCTGCTGGATGAGGGCAGCCGCCGTCTCGCGCACCGCCACATCGCACAAAGCCTTGTAGTCCTTGCGCACCGCCGACAGGTCCACCATCGCCCCGTAGTGGCGATAGAGGTTGCGCATGAGGTTCTCGTCCTCGACGCCGTCCTTGGGGAAGGGCTTGTCCCCGCCATCGGCGTCGGCGCCGTTTTCGATGAGTCCCGCGATGTGCTCGTCGACGAGCCCGACGACCTTTTCGCGGATCTCCTTCGACAGTGACTCGATGGTGTGCGGGCCGGACGTTTCGGGCGGCGGCGGCAGCTTTTCTTGCTGCTCTTCACGCGCTTTTTCGTCGAGGATCTCGGGGCGATAGCGGCCCTCGAGGATCTGCTTGCGCAGGGCGTAGATCGCCTTGCGCTGCTCGTTCATGACGTTGTCGTACTCGAAGATGTTCTTGCGCGTGTCGAAGTGCATCGCTTCGACCTTCTGCTGCGCGTTCTCGATGGCCCGGTTGACCAGCGGAGCCTCGATGGGCACGTCTTCCTCCATACCGAGGCGTTCCATCAGGCCCGTGATGCGGTCGGCCCCGAAGATGCGCATGAGGTCGTCCTCGAGGCACAGGTAGAACTGCGACGAACCGGGGTCGCCCTGGCGACCCGCTCGACCGCGGAGCTGGTTGTCGATCCGGCGACTCTCGTGCCGTTCGGTGCCGACGATGTGCAGACCACCGATGGAGAGAACCTCGTCCTTCTCCTTGTCGCACTGCGTCTTGAGACCCTTGTAGAGCTTCTCGTACTCCTCGGGCTTTTCGTCGGGGTCGAAGTGCTCCCGCGCCATCATCTCTGGGTTGCCGCCCAGGATGATGTCGGTACCGCGACCGGCCATGTTGGTGGCGACCGTGACCGCGTACTTGCGACCCGCCTGCGCCACCACGCCCGCCTCACGCTCGTGCTGCTTGGCGTTGAGCACGTTGTGCGGAATGCCTTCGCGGTCGAGCAGCTGGTGAATGACGTTGGACTTCTCGACGCTGGTCGTACCGACCAGAATCGGTTGGCCCGCCTCGTGGCGTTCCTTGATCTCGGCGATGACCGCCTTGAACTTGCCGCGCTCGCTCTTGTAGACGAGGTCGTCTCGGTCGTCGCGCACGATGGTGCGGTTGGGCGGCACCACGAACACGTCGAGTTCGTAGATCTTGTGGAACTCCTCCGCCTCGGTGTCGGCGGTACCCGTCATGCCCGACAGCTTGCGATACATCCGGAAGTAGTTCTGATAGGTGATCGTGGCGAGCGTCTGGCTCTCGGGCTGAATCGGCACGCCCTCTTTGGCCTCGATCGCCTGGTGCAGGCCGTCGCTCCAGCGGCGACCTTCCATTTTGCGACCCGTGAACTCGTCGACGATGAGGACTTCGCTGCCCTCGACCAGGTAGTTGACGTCCTTCTTGTAGAGCGTATGCGCGCGAAGGCCCTGGTTGACGTGGTGCAGCAGCTCGTTGTTCTCGGGAGCGTAGAGGTTCCTGCCCCCGAGTTCGTCCTCGAGCTCGCGCTCGAGGCGGTCGACGCCCGCGTCGGTGAGCTGCACGCTCTTGTGCTTTTCATCGAGCACGTAGTCGAGGTCGCGCCGCAGCGAGGGCATGATCTTGTCGACCGTGTGATAGAGGTCGGCGGGTTTGTCCGCCTCGCCCGAGATGATGAGCGGGGTCCGAGCCTCGTCGATGAGAATGGAGTCGACCTCGTCGACGATCGCGAAGTTCAGATCGCGCTGAACGTACTTCTCGATCGTCTCCTTCATGTTGTCGCGCAGGTAATCGAACCCGAACTCGTTGTTGGTGCCGTAGGTGATGTCGCACCGATACGAGCGCTGACGCTCGGTGTGATACAGCCCGTGCACGATGGTGCCGGTCGACAGCCCGAGGAAGCCGTACAGCTGGCCCATCCACTCGGCGTCGCGCGACGCGAGGTAGTCGTTGACGGTAATCAGGTGTGCGCCTTTGCCACCAAGCGCGTTGAGCACCAGGGCCGACGTCGCGGTGAGGGTCTTGCCCTCACCCGTGCGCATTTCGAGCACCTTGCCTTGGTGCATCGCGATGCCGCCGACCATCTGCACGTCGTAGTGGCGCATCTTCAGTACGCGCCAACCCGACTCTCGAACGACCGAATAGACATCGACGAGCAGGTCATCGAGGGAACGGCCGTTGTCGATCTGCTCCTTGAACTCGGCGACCTTGCCCTTCAGCTGGTCGTCGGAAAGCTCCTTCAGCGCCGCCTCGCGCTCGTTGATCGCGTTGAGCAGCGGCTGCAGCTTCTTCATCTGCCGCGAGTGCTTGGTGCCGAATACTTTCTTGATCAGTCCGCCGAACATGCGTGCGTGGCTTTCTCGCGCCGTTGATACCCGCCGGGGCGTGGAATTGCGATCGACCGGCGAGGCGCGAATGTGGGGAAGGCTACGGATCGGACGCCCAGCTGTAAACGCGGGCATCGCGAGGTCCCAGCCTACGCCCAAACGACCAGGATCTGACCAACTGGCCTGAAAGGGCTCTCGCGGCGCCGAATCGAGCTGATAGAGTCGACTGGCTGATGTCCGAGTACCGCGTCGCGCTTCGTCACACCACGCTTCTCGAGTCCGCCACCCTCCAGGATCGAGCCGATATGGGCGAGGGTCGGTACTTCATCGCCACCGCGGCTCCCCCGCCCACGAGCTCCATCCTCACACTGGACGATGCCGACGGCACCCAGTTCTTCGTGGTGGACAAGGTCGTCGAGGTCGAAGCCGAGGGCCAGGTGCGGGGCGTGCTCGGCAAGCTCACCGACGCCGAGGCCCACCAAGAGGCATCGAAACTCGGGACCGAGCACCTCGACGATGGCGAAGCCCCCGACGAAGGCGCGCCCGCGATGGCGATGCCCGCCCCGGTGGTCGAACCCGACAGCGGCGACGAAGAGGTGGACGAAGCCGAGCGCCAACGACTCGAAGGCGACGACGAAAGCGCGGCCGAGGGCGGCACACCCGACGAGGCCAGCGCAGATGGCGAAGCTTCGGAGACGGACGGGCAATCGAACGGACGCCGCGGCAAACGTCGCCGCGGCCGCAAACGTCGCTAGCGCGACCTGACCGACGCGGCAACTGCCGTGGCGATCCAGCGCACCCAACCACCGGGCGTGGGAACGCTGGGCAAAAAAAGTCGTGGGTCGAGGTAATGGATCCGGTCCTGAGGCGACAAACACCTGGTTGCACCCGCCCGACCGCGTCCCCTCCGCCCGATGCCGCACGCCCCCCGTCCAACACTCACCCGGCTCTTGCCGCTGTGCGCAGCGCTTCTGAGCCCCTCGCTCGCCCTCGCCGAACCGCCGTCGTCGGCGTCCGAAAACGCGAACGAGGCCGTCAGCACGAGCACCGACGACGCAACGAGCGGAGTCGACGACCTCGAACAGTTCGAGGAACTCGAAGAGCTCGACGAACTCGAAGAGCTCCCGTTCGACCGCGTCGACCTGGCCGAACTCGAAGCGTCCGCCAGCGCTCCGCGTGAGGATCGGTCGACGGTCGAGCTCGAACCGACGATGAGCCCCGTTGGGGTGGAAGACCCCTTTCCCGACCGCTTGGATCGCCCCCTTCCCCATGAGGTGTGGATCCCCGGTGCGGTCGGGCTGGGACTTGCCGGTGCGTCCATCGTGATGAGCCGCCTCGCGTTGCGCCCCGACTGCAGCATCCAAGACGACATCACCACTTGCACCGCTCCGAGCAGTGGCGACATCGGAGTCCGAGGCGGGCGAGTGTTCGGCGCGGTTGGATTCGGAGCCGGCGGCGCGGTCTTTGGTGCAGTCGCCGGCCGCTCGTTTTCCCACTGGCTCGCTGGGAACCCGCGCATGAGCCTGGCGCAGAAGCGGCGCATCGCGATCGGCACCGGGACCACGGCCGTCGTGCTCGGGTCGGCCGGCATGATCGCGGGCGCGACCCTGTTGGGCCTCAGCACGCAGCGGGCGATCGACATCGGCCGAGAGTTCGACGGCGTGGACACCAACGCGCTCACCGACGAAGAGCACGCGCGGCTCAATCAGGGCCTCGACCAGATCCGCAACGCACGGGCCGGCATGATGGTCCTGCTGTCCACGCCCACCTTGTTCGCGACGGGGGTTTCGATGCTCGCCCACCGCCCTCGCCCCAACCGGCTCTCCCTGAGCCCGGCATTCGGCCGAAACTACGCCGGGCTCACCCTTCGAGCGCGGTTCTAAGCCCCGCCCTAAGCGCAACCCGGGCAGACGAGCCGGCCCCAGAGACCAGCCACCACATTTAAGGCACCCGCACAGCCTTTCGGCGCCTTGCTCGCACCATCGTTCGGCCGCATCACCCCGCAAACGCGGTCGCACAGGGCCTTTGCGCGACGCTCGGGGGTTCGAATCCAGACCCTCGGGCGCCTCGCCGACCTGGGATACTCGAAGCGCTTTGATGACCGCCGAGGCCACCCAGACCTCCACCCTCGCCGAAGATGATGGTCGCGAGCCCAACCGATGGTGGCTCGAGCTCGTGCATCACGACGACCCGCAGTGCATCGGCCGACGCATCGAGTTCGACGGCGCAATCGCGCTGGGCCGCAAGTCCGATGCATTCGGCGTCGGCACCCTCGACGATGGCCACATTTCGCGCGCCCACGTGGAGCTCGATCGAGGCACCGGGGGCACGCCCACGGTACGCGACACCGGAAGTCGCAACGGCACCTATGTGAACGGAAGCCGCGTTCAGGAGCACCCGCTGGTCGCCGGAGACGTGATCGGACTGGGCCGCGCGCTGCTGATGGTCATTCGCGAACCGGCCCCGCCCCACGTCGAGTTGCCCGCAGAGCTGGTCGGACACAGCCACGCCTTTCTTGCCGCCCTCGCCACCGCAGTCAAAGCCGCGCCCCGCGGACCGACGTTGCTGTGGGGGGAGTCGGGTGTCGGCAAGGACACGTTCGCACGTCACATGCACGCGGTCAGCGGTCGCAGCGGCACCTTCGAAGTCCTGCGGTGCGGCCGACTGCCCGACGAGGATGCGGGGCTGCGCGCGGTGCTTCAGGCCGCCGGACGCGGCACCGTGGTGCTCGACAACGTCGAGGAACTGTCATCGTCGGCTCAGCTCCTCCTCGTCGACCACCTCGATGCGGCGGACGAACCGGGAGCCGGGATTCTGGGCTGCACGGTCGAGACCCCGGACGCTCTCGCACACCGCCTTCGCCCCGAACTTCTCCACCGCCTCCGTCGTTGGTCGGTTCGCGTTCCATCGCTCACCGAACGCCGCGCCGACATCCCCGCCCTCGCGCTCGCGTTTGCGCGCCGCTATTCGACGTCCGGCGATATCCGGCTCGATGCCGAGTTCACGTTCCGCCTGCTGCGGCACCGCTGGCCGGGCAACCTGCACGAGCTCGAAGCGCTGGTCGAACGCGCGACAGTGGAGTCGGACGGCGACCGGCTGACGCCGTTCGAGGGCCTCGACGCCTTGCTCGCGCAGCAACCCTCGGCACGCGGCATTTCGACCTACGGACGCAAGGTCGACCGCGAACCGTACGTCGCCGACGCATCGGGGCGCTGGTACACGACGCCCGACGGCCAGAAGTTCGACCTCGAGCGACGCAAGACCCTGGCCAGAGTGTTGGGGACGATGCTCGAGGCTCGACGCGACGAGCCGGGCCGAGCGCTCTCCGTCTCCGACATGCTCGATCGGGCGTGGGCGGAAGAGAAGCTCCTGCCTCGCTCCGGCGCCAACCGGGTCTACGTCGCCATGACCACGCTGCGCAAGATGGGTCTGCGCGACCTGCTCGTCCGCACCGACGACGGCTACGTGCTCGACCCGGACGTCCCGCTGCGCATCATCGAAGGCTGAGCGCGGTCACTGCGGGCCGACGATGGCGTCGAGCTCCGCTTGTGTATCGGGCAAGTCCTTGGAGAGGATCATCTCGGCCCCCACTCTGCGAGCCTTGGTCTGCACGGAGTCCAGCAGCGCCTGAGCCCGCGCATAGTCGCCATCGTCTCCGCGCTGCATGAGCGCCTCGGCAAAACGAAGCTCGAGCAGCATGGTGTCGACCGCATCGGGCACCTCGCGGGCGAACTCGAGCCCCTGCTCGCCCGCCTCGACCGCCTCGTCGTGCCGACCCGCGCCGTTGAGCACATACAGCCGAGCGATCGCGAACACCACCAGGTTGAGCCGTTCGAAGTTCGAGTCGGCTGCGGCCACCGAGGCCCGTCGCATGTAGTCGACGGCTTCGTCGTGTTTGCCCAACTCAGAATGCACCAACGCCAGCTCTCGCAAGGCGCCCGCGCGGTGCCCCGCAAACCGAGGGTCGGTCTCCCGCTCGTAGATCGCGTAGGCCTCCTGCGCCCGCTCGCCCGCCTCCTCGACCCGCCCCAGCTCACGCAGCACGGTGCACAACTCCACCCTCGCTGCGGCGGCCTCCATCTCGTAGTCGCGGTCCTCCTGGGCGTCGAGCAGCTCGACGATCGACGCGAACAATCGCCCGACCTCCTCCAGGTCCCCCACCGCGTACTCGACCGAGGCAAGCGCGCGTTTTGCCGTCGCAACGCTGGGATGCGCCGGGCCGCGATGCTCTTCGATGATGCGAATCATCGACTTTGCGGACACCCGGGCGAGGTCGAGGTCTCCGAGCGCCTCGGCGCTGCGGGCAACGCCTTCGAGCGCGTCGACGGAGTCGGGGTGACCCACGCCCCGTGCGGCCCGGCTCGCCGCGACTGAGGCTTGAAATGCGGGCAACGCCTCGTCGTAGTCGCCGAGGTAGTAGTGCAGCGTTCCGATGTTGTGCTGGCGCCGTGCCTGCGCCATGAGCAGCACGATTCGGCGTTTGGCGGTGCTCACCTCTCCCGAGTCGGCGTCGCCCACCGCGTTGGCGCGCAGCATCAGAGCCAGCGATTGGTCCAAGTCGCCCTCGCGTTGAGCGATGGCCGCGAGGTTGGTGAACTTGGCCGCCGCCATGTCCGGACGTGCGGTGAAACGCTCCATCCGGGTCTCGGCCTCCCGGGCCCACCGCCGGCCTTCGTCGATGTGTCCCAGCGTCACCCCCTCGACCCAGATCAGTCGGATCGCAGCGCTGGCGGCCGCGCGGTCGTCATCGGCCGACGCGGCGTGGTCGTACGCCTCGCGCAACACCTCCGACCCGCGCTCGCCCTCTCCCGCGGTGTCGAGCATGTTGCCGACCTCCGACAGAGGACCCGCACGAAGCGCGGGCGGCTCGATCTGTCGCGCTGCCATCAACGCCGCGTCCAACTCGCCCACCGCCGCCATCCGATCGCCCAGGCGAAACGCCTCGCGGGCCCCGGCCCGGCGGCGGTCCACCTCGTCCAAGTAGGCACGCGTCCGCGGGTCCATGCGCGCAGCCTCCAGCCGGGCCGACATCGGCTGCAGGCACTCGTCAACGTCGCTCAGGCGGCTGACCGTCGCAACCGCACTGTCGACCGAGACCGCGTTGCGCACCGCGATGCGGTCCCGCGTTTGTTCGAAGTCCAGTCGTCGCCGAGCCAGACACGCCTCGGCGATGTCGCGTTCGGAGGCCGTCAACCCGCAGGCTTCGCGCTTCGCCGAGGCCCAATCCGCAGCTTCGTCGTCGAGCATCTCGAGCACGCGTGTCCCTGCCTCCGCCGCGCCCGGCGACGAGGAGCGCACGAACACCGCGCGCACGGCATCACGATGCTCATCGTTCCACAATGCGCTCGCATCATCGCCACACGCCACCTCTCCGCGGTTCCCGGGCGGCAAGGCGAGCAGCGCAACGGGCAGCACGAGCCCCGCACAGATCGCCCCCCAGACCCTCAGTGGCCGCCGCTGCATCGCATCCAGCAATGCGCGAACGTCTCGGAATCGGTCGCGGGCCCGTGGCTGCAGGCCGCGTCGCAGGGCTCTAGAAACCGCGAGCGGCAGTCCGCGAAACGCATCGAGCGCGGGCCCATCGTCCTTGAGCATTTCGAGGCGTGCCAAGGTCGGCGCTTCGAACAGACGCGACCCCGCGAGCACCTCGTACGCAGTGAGGCAGAAGCTGTACTGGTCGGATTGCGGTGTCAGCGGCCGGGCGCGGTGCTGTTCGGGGGACATGTACGCGGGCGTGCCGATGACGACGCCGTGTGCCGTCACGGTGTTCGAGCCCCCCGAACCGCTGCGTTCGGAGGCAAACACGGGCGAAGGCCCCGAGCTCGACTCGTCGTCCCCGTAGGCCCGGGCGAGACCGAAGTCGGTCACCTTGGCCACGCCCTCGCGGGTGATGAGCACGTTGCCGGGCTTGAAGTCGCGGTGCACCAGCCCCGCATCGTGGGCGGCAGCGAGTCCTTCTCCCGCCTGTCGAAGCGCCCGCATCCGAGCCTCCTCGCTGGGGTTGGTCTCCAACCATGCGGTGAGCGTCGTCGCCTCCAGCAACTCCATGACCAGGAAGCCGTCGCCATCGCGCACACCGTAGTCGTAGACCTGCACGACGTGCGGGTGATGCAGCGCCGCCATCGCCCGCGCTTCACGAGCGAACCGCTCCGCCCCGCGTGGGCTGCTGCCCTGCGAGGCGTGGCTCATCTTGATCGCCACATCCCGACCGAGCTTGGGGTCGCGCGCCTTGTAGACCACGCCCATGGCGCCCGCACCCAGACGGTCTTCGACGATGTAGCGACCGATCGTGCTGCCGGTCGACCGTTCCCACCGCGCACCGACGGCGGCCTCGTCTTCCGCAAGGGTCCGGGTGCGGGAGGCAGGTTTATCGTCCGTGGAACCCACGCCCTTGCAAGTATCCCGCAGTCCTCTTCGACCGACCATCGTCAGGACCGACCACAATGGGACGGCCACGCAGGCTTAAGCCTTCGCAAAGGCTTTCATCGACAGCGTTGTGTCCGGGAGGTCGGCGGCGCGTTGCCGCTGCAGAACGGCGGGCTCCCGGGTTCCCACTCGACCTGGCAGTAGCCGGAGTCCCAGTGGCCGATGGCCCCGCAGTCGGGGATCGCAAACAGCCGGCTCCACCCCGGCGCGGAGCCGCACACCGGGGGATTGCACTCCACGTACTCCGGCTCGGCAAACGTCTCGTCCCCATCGCAGTCGAAGTCGAAGCCCCCGAGTCCCACACGCGGCGTATCGAAGAACTCGGTCTGGCCGGGGAACACACGAGGGTCCGCGTCGTCGCAATCCAGCGGCGTGAAGACGCCGTCCTCGTCCTCGTCGAGCGGCACCGGCTCCCCCGTGCTCTCCTCACTCGAGGACCCCTCGCCCGTCGACGAGCCCGACGTTCCACCGCTCTCGCTCGACGAGCCGCTCGTCGTCCCCACGCCGCTCGTCGTCCCCGCGCCGCTCGTCGTCCCCACGCCGCTCGTCGTCCGCACGCCGCTCGTCGTCCCCACGCCACTCGTCGCCCCCGCGTCTTCCGTCGTCGACGACGGCATCGGCACGACTCCGCCCCCCGTCGAGCCGGCGACCCCGGGCGTCGAGGACGACTCCGTCAGCGCGGAAGGCCCGCCTGTCGTCCCGCCCGGCTCGGAGTCCAGCGCGACCTGCGGGTCGCAGCCAGCCCACAGCAACACGGCGATCAATCCTGATCGTCTCATGCTCTTTCCTTCGCCCCGCCCTCCTGATCGCGCCAGGGCCAACTCGGGCCAACCCTCGTTCGACCCCCAGAAGGTCCGCGACAGGCGGTGATATAGTCCGGCCGCTTCGGCAGGCTCCATTTGACCGACGACACGCACACGCCCGAGATCAACTTGCCCCCCGCGCTGCGGCCCGGGATGCACATGCATGTCGTCGCGCCGTCGGGGCCGGTGGATCCTCCTCGCCTCGACAAAGGTCTGCGGGCACTGCGGCGGGTGCTGCCCGACGATGCGCCGTTCGAGCTGGCGAAAAACCTGCTCGAAGCCGATGGCTACTTTGCCGGACCCGACGATGTCCGCGCGGCCAGTCTGCACGCGGCGTTTGCAGACCCCGATCCCAGCGTGATCATCTGTGCGCGAGGTGGCTACGGCCTCACACGCCTGCTCGGCCGACTCGATCCGGCCCGTCTCCGCCGCAACCCGAAGTCGATCGTGGGGTTCTCCGACGTCACCGCACTGCTGTGCTGGGCGTGGGTGACCGCCTCGGTCGCAACGATTCACGGCCCCGTGCTCGGACAGCTCGGCGGGCTGCACCCCGGCGACATCGACCACCTGTTCGACCTGCTGCGCGGCGAAGTCCCGCCGCCCATCGTCGCCTCCGAGGGCTCGGCCCTGCACGGCGGAACCGTCGAGGGGCGCCTGGTCGCGGGCAACCTCGAGGTCCTGCGCAGCCTGGTCGGCACGAAGTTCTTCCCGCCGATGCGGGGCAACATTCTCGCCTTCGAAGAAGTCAACGAGGCGCCCTACCGCATCGACCGTGCGCTGACCCAGCTGCTCAGCAGCGGCGTGCTGCGAGGGGTGCGCGGCGTGATCGTCGGCCAGCTGTCGATGTGCGAGCGACCCAAGCCCGGTGTGGGACCCTCCGCCGAGGAGGTCGTGCTCGAACGGCTCGGGACGCTGGGCGTGCCCGTCGTCACGGGTTTCGACTTCGGTCACGACAGTGGCCGCAACGTGGCCCTGCCCTTCGGCACCCGCGTGCGCCTGCGCGCAGACGACTGCGCGCTCGAGCTGCTTGAACCGGTGACGCGATGAACTGGCTGCTCGAGCACTGGCAATCGGTCCTGATCGCCACGACCGCGTTGCTTCTGTTGCGCGCGCTGTGGCGGCGCCGCGGTGGGCGGACCCCGACGCCCGAGGAGAGCCGCGAAGCCGACGACGCGCGCGACCCACTGCGGCGCTGGTGTCAGGCGGCGATGAAACTCATCACCCGAGACTGCGACTACGGGCACCTCCCCCGCGGAGAAGCGCGGCGCATGCTGCAGCGGTGGTGGCACGTGCACGGCACCCGCGAACTGCACGACACCCTGCGCGAGCTCGGAGATTCGCCCAACCCCGACAACGCGTGGGAGCTCCTTCGTTTCATGCTCGTGGCACGCCTCGGCGCTGCCGCAGCGATGATCGACCACGACGATGCCTGGACGATGATCGCCCCCATCGCAGCCCGGCTTCAAGACGCCTACGGTGACTGGACCGGCATGGCGCAGGCGTACCTCACCGCACGGCGTCAGTGGCAAGAGCTCGCGCTCGACGGCTCCGAAGACGACGACACGATGCGGTGGATCACCGACAACCTTCAAACGCTGCGTGCCGGCGTTTGGACCGAGGTCGACTGGGACCTCGAGCTGGAGAACGAATGAACCTCGAAGAAGGCCAATCCGTCACCGTCACGTTCGACGAGGTCGCACCGCGAGGAGACGGCATCGCAAGCAAAGGGCTGCCCAAGCCGATCTATGCCGCGGGTGTCATCCCCGGCGAAGAGGCGCGCGTCCGCATTCGCAAGATCCGACGCAACTACATCGCCGTCGACGTCGAAGAGGTCACCAAACCCTCCGAACACCGCGTCGAGCCGCCCTGTCCGCTGTTCGAAGGGTGTAGCGGCTGCCAGTTTCAGCATGTCGACTACGCCAAACAGCTCGAGCTCAAACGCGACATGGTCCGCGCCCAGCTCAAGAAGTTCGGCGACTTCGATGACCCTCCGGTGTCCCCGGTCTTGGGCGCATCCACGCCGTGGAACTACCGCAACCACGCTCGGTTCACGGTCCGGGACGGCAAGCTCGGCTACATCCGCCGGTTCAAGCGGCAGTTCTTCGAGGTGCCCGAGTGCAAGATCATGGACCCTCGCATCAACGAGGTCCTCGCCACGCTTCGCGGCAAACTCGACGGCGCGACCCAGTGCAACGTGCGGGTCGGTGCCGACCCCGAGCAAGTGATGATTCAGCCCAAGCTCGACCTGTCCGAGTTCGGGCTCGAGACCGGGCAGTCCCACATCACCGAGCGGCTACACGGGCGCGAGTTCTTGGTCGCCGCCAGCGCGTTCTTTCAGGTCAACCGACGCCAAGCCGAAGCATTGGTCGACGTGGTCCGCGACCGTGTCGAAGCCGATGCCGAGACCGTCGTCGCGGATGCGTACGCTGGCGTCGGCACGTTCGCCGCGTTGCTGGCGGACTCGGTCGGCAAGGTCATCGCCATCGAAGAGAGCGCGCCCGCCATCGAAGCGGCCAAGAAAGCCCTCGCCGGCCTCGACAACGTGGAGCTGATCTGCGCCCGGGCCGAGCTCTTGCTGCCCACGCTCGAGCAGAAGGTGGACGTCGTGATCCTCGACCCGCCGCGCAGTGGCTGCTTGCCCGAGGCACTGGCCGCGGTCACCAAGTTCCGACCGCGCCGGGTGATCTACGTGTCCTGCGACCCCGCGAGCTTGGGGCGCGATCTCGCCACCTTGTGCGGCGAGGAAGGCGCGTTCGACCTCGTCGAGATTCAGCCGGTCGACATGTTCCCGCAGACGCACCACGTCGAGTGCGTCGCGACCCTCGATCTTCGGCCGACGTGAGCCGGAACCTTGTTCGAAGGTCCGATTCGGGGTGAATATCCGCCCATGCTCGCCCGTCTGAAGCCGGCCATGCTGCTCCCGCTCGCGTTTGCCGCCCTTCTCACCGCCCCGGCCGCTTCCGCGAGTACCCCGGCGCCCGTGGCTGCCAACGCTGCCGCCGAGAAGATCTTCGTTCAGCTGAAGATCGAGTCCGGCGGCAAGAAACTCAAACATCCCGGCCACAAGATGGAGACGGGCGAGGAGCTGGTCCTCGTACTCAACGAGGGCAAGAAGAAGCACGAAGCCGTCATCTACGTGGAGTCCACCGACGACGGCTACTCGGTCGAAGTGACCTACAGCGCGGGCGGCAAACAGAAGCTCAAGGGCACACAGCCGGCCAAGGGCGACGCCTGGGTCACCTTCAAGAGCGACGACGGCAAGTCGAAGGTGATGGTGAACATCAAAGCGGGCGGCAAACGCAAAGACGACATCGACGTCGGCGGCGGCAACAACCCGCTCGACGGGCTGTAGGCCCCTCGGCCCGACCGCCTCGGTTGGCAAACGACGCCACAGGCACGAAAGAGAAGCGCCCACCTCGGACCACCGAGGGGGCGCTTCTTCATTTCTCTCTCTCGAAAACTCGGCGTCCGGACGCGGGCAACCAATAAAGCGGCGCGGGCCACGAAGTTAGGGGGACGTGACCCGCGCCAGGGATGCCGACCTTGTCTGGACTGTCACCGTCGGGGTGTCCCCCGGCGGCGGTGAACCCCTTGCGGGCCTCACATCCACTGAATGTCTCGGGGCCCGAACATCCTTCACGCCGCGGGAACTTTTTTTCGACTTTTTTGGTGTTTCGAATGAGCGCGATACTCGCACTCATCCCTCGGTGGTGATCGGGCGAGAGCCACTGCACGACCACTTGAAGCCGTCGAGCAACACCATGCTGTCGAGCGAGGGATCCGACAGGTCGAAGATCGCGAACACCAACTCGATGGTCTCACCCGGCACGACCGGCGCCTTCGTCGTCAGCCATCGCGTTCCACCGTGGTGCTCCATGGAGAAGCCCTCCAGCTCGGGCGCGTAGCAATCGGGGCACGAGTCACTCGCGCTGCGATAGTCCATGAACACGCTCTGCGCGGTGATCGGTCGCAGCGAGTCGTCGAACGATACGTTGCCCGTCCAGGCTTCGGACTCGAGCCAGGCCACGAACATGTCGTTGAACGGCATGGCGCCCCCGTCGGTGTAAAGAGGGTACTCGCTGGAAAAGAAGGCGAAGTCGAACTCGATCGCGTCGGTGAAACGCGGGACCTCGGCCTCCATGCGGAGCTCGCCATAGTCGAACGCCCCGTCGCCGCTCTGCCAGGGCTCTTGCAAGCTGTTGGAGCAGTCACCTTGGCCGACGAGGTGAGGCTCGTCGGCGCAGTCGCGATACGCGTGCACCGGCTCCCAGTCGAGCGGCTTGGGCAACGTCTCGATGCGAGAACCGCCCAAGTCGGTGCTGGGGCAGTACGTGGGGTCCTCGCAGTCCAGCGGATGGCGGGCCCTCAGTTGGTCGGGGGTCATCGCCAGCTCGGACGCGTCCCCCGTGGACAGGACGAGCATGCGCTCACCTTCACGTGGAGAGAACGGGCTCTTCGGACCACCGATCCGTCCCTTCACGATTGCGAGGGCTCCATCCCGCGTGGTCTTCTCGAACTCGGCCTTCTGATCCTGACCACACAGGCCGATCACGTGCTGCCACCGCAGGTCGGAAGGCTCCCCCGCATCGCAGGATGCAAAGGTCGGGGGGGCACAGGTTTCGGAGTTCTCGCCCTCGGGCAGGTCCAGCCGGCTCTGTGCATCGCCGGATGACGAGCCGTCGTCTTGGCCCGCCGTCAGCCCGGAACCTGCGCCCGCGCTCGAGCCCCCGGTTCCACCCCCGGAGTTCGTCGTCCGGGTGTCGGCTCCAGTCTCGCCCGAGCCTCCGCCGCCCGCGGCCGAACTCTCACCGTCGGCAGCGCTCTCGTTGGAACCGACGAGCCCGCGAACCTGGCAGCCAGCGGTGAGCAGGGCGCAGCAAACCAATGCGCGCATCGACCTCCGGCCCACCTCCATGCGTACACGATAGCAGACACTCGGCCCCCGAGGCGTGAGGGCCGCAAGGCCCTGATCTCCCTGAAGATTGGCCGCGCGCGACTCGAGGAGGACTCGAGGAGCTACTCGAGGATTTGGCGAACCGCGTCGGCGTGGGGGCTCTTGCCGTGGCTACGGAGGAAACGCTCGGCTGCGCGCCGGGCTTGCGCCGTGCGTCCGAGCCCATCGAGGGCGAGCACCGTGAGCGCCTCACGCTCCTCGCGAAGCAGGCCCTTGGGGAACGACGACTTGGCTTCGTGCAACAACTCGAGCGCACGCTTGGGATCCCGCTCCAGGGCTCGGCGTGCGTCGGAGATCAGCCCCGCCTCGCGGAGGTAGTCCTCGCCAGTGGGTGCCCGCTTGGCTCGCTTGCCGCGGGGCGTCGCCGGCGATGGAGCGGCCTCGGTCTTCGCAGGCTCGTCCGCGGACACGGAGGAGTCTTCCGCAGGCGGTTCGGCCGGGACGGCGGCTTCGGGCACGACAGCCGGAGCGACCTCGGGAACCGGTTCGGGGGTTGGGTCCTGTCCGCCACTGCGCACGACAGCCGGCGCCGCGGGTCCGGGCTGCACCAACGCGCTGGGCTGAGGATCGCTCGATCCCAATCCCCACCACACCAGCGCGCCAGCACCGACGACACCCGCAATGCTCGCGAGCAAGGTCTTGCTGACTCCGGCCGTGGTGGCGGCGGCAGTCGTGCCCGCTTCGGCGGCAACCGCCGCGCTCAGACTGGCCGCTCCTGCAGCCGCATCGAATCCTTCGAGACCCGCCGCTTTGGCCATGGCCAAATCAGCACGAAGGCTGGCCGCCATCGTGGGGTCGTCGAGCAAGCGAGGAGGATCGGTCATCATGAACTCATTCCGGCGACCAGGGCCGACGCTTCGTCGGACGGGGCCGCGGTTTTCTCGGGGCTCTCGAGAGCCGCGTGCGCTTTGGCAAACTCGCGCCGCGCCGAGTGGAGCCGGCTGTAGACAGTACCCACAGGCACGTCCAGCGCGGTAGCGATTGCATCACAAGCCTGTCCCTCGAGTTCGTACAACACGAACACCGCGCGCTTCTCCGGTGTGAGGGTGTCGAGCGCTTCTTGAACCCGCGCCAATGCTTGTCGAGCTTCGGCCCGTTGTCCGGGAGAGGCGGTTGCCGGCACGGCGGGTGCCAGCGCCACCACTTCGGCATTGGCGTCTTCGAGCCGCCGCCGCGCCTTCTTGCGTTTGTCCGAGGACACCCGGAACGCGATTTCCGCCAGCCACGTGGTCGGCTTGGCACGACCCAGGGTGAAACCACCACGCCGATGCGCGACCAAGAACACCTCCTGCACCAGATCAGGCACGTCTTCCCCCGAAACGCCGAGGCGTAGGAGAAACCGAGCGACGAACTGCGCATGTGCGCGATACAGCGCGTCTGCATCGAGGTGGTCGGTCACGGGAGGGCATGAGGGTCCCACGACATGTATTGCCGAGCTAGCTGGATCCTTCATCCGCGCCACAAACACTTGGTGTCCGAGGCCGGACCGAATCGTTGCGGTGTTCCTCACACCTCGTGCGCTCGGCTCGCGACTCGCACGGCGCCGCGACGCAGCAACAACCCGCAAAACACCAGCGACACGGTGATGAAGGCGCCCTGCGCCAGCGTGTGAATCGCGGATCCGTCGAGCCGGTCGAGACCGCCCACCGCCCACGACCCCACCGCCAGTGTCGTGGCAAACGCCAGACGACCGACGAGGCTCTGCACCGACAGGTAGGTGGCACGCAGGTGCCCCTCGATGTTGGGCAGGATGCACTGCATCTGTAGCGGACGCGCCAGTGCACCGGGCACCGATCGCATCAGGAGAAGCACGACGATCACCGAGTGCACGACCAGGCTCAACCCCGCCAGCACGAGGCCCTGGAGCGCCATCGAACTCAGCAGGACCCCCGGCACTCCGAAGCGGCGACTGAGCGTGTCCGCCCGACCACTCGCCACCGCGGCAATGGCCATCATCACCGCCATCATCACGCCGGACGCAAGAGGCGTGAACGCATCCACGGCATGGTCCGCCAGCACTAGTCGCAGATACGGCTGCGCGAGTTCGTACGGCACGTGGTTGAACACGGTCATCGCCACTGCGAACGCGAAGATCCAACGCAAGCCGGGATTGCGCAGCGCGGACACCACCGCGCGCAACTGGGCCAAGGGTCGCGAAGCCGCCTTGGCTCGCGGTGGTTCCAGCATCGACCAGGCAATACCAAACGCCACCGCGGCACCACCGGCCGACAACGCATGCCCCAACCGCAGGTCGACCGAGGCGAGCACGCCACCGACGAGCGCGGCCACGGCCATCGCACCCGAGGCCCACGCTTGCGCGCGACCTTCGAGCGACGCCACTTCGCGCTCTCGACCCAGTGCCGAAAGGGAGTCGAACGCCATCGCGCTGTCGGTCCCCGAGTTGAACGCCATGCCGGCTGCGATCGAAACCTGACCGGCGGCGAACCACCACCACGACGCCCCGAACGCCAACGCGAAGTAACCGAGCGTCCACGCGGTGGCGGCGACGATCAACGTCGGCCGCCGACCCCACCGATCCGAGAGGTAACCCGAAGGCACCTCCAACACCACCACGGCCCCATAGTAGAGGGCCTCGAGCAGCAAGACCTCCGCCACGTCGAAGCGCGACGAGAAGTAGAGAAAGAAGACGGGCAGCCAGAACGTGCTGGACGACGCGGCTTGGTAGGCCGGGTAGAGGCGGACGTTGCGTTCGATCGAAGCAGCCATCAGCGAAACGCAATCACCACGCCCACGGTCAGCCACCCACCGACCCAGGGAAACTCGCGTCCGGCCTGGCGGACGCCGTCCGAGTCCACGAAGTCGAACGCCGGCTGAAGGATGTGCACGAGACCGTCTGCGCCAAGCTCGAGGTCCACGAGGCGAGACACCTCGACCCGCAGGTCGGCCCCGAAGGTCGCGCCCAACCACGGCACGCCGTCACTGCCCGACAACGTGAAGCCGCGGCCACGTGCCAACGCGCCGCCTCCGACCACGCCCACGCAACCCCGGGGATGAAGCCGTCCCCGCGTCACGCCACCGCAGACATCCAAGTTCGCGCCCACCAAAGTGAATGCGGCGCGTCCGTCTCCGTGCTCCACGAATCCACCGCCTGCCGCGACAATTCCCGCATCGATGTCGATGCGGTCTCGCCAACGCAGCTCCACAGCGGCCGCACCGAGACCCGACCAATCCGGCGGAGCCTGTACGCCCAGCCCCGTCCGAAGCACGACGGCTCCCGTCCACGGCCACGGTAGCGGCTCCATCGGCACGGGCTCGGGTTCAGGCTCGGGTTCGGGCTCGGGCTCGGGTTCGGGCTCGGGCTCGGGCTCGGGCTCGGGTACGGGCTCAGGCTCGGGTACGGGCTCAGGCTCGGGGAGTGGGATCAGCAGGGTCGCGTCGATTGCCAAGGCGATCGAAACGCCCACGACCGCATGCAACTGTTCGCAGTTGGTCGCCTCGGCGTCGAAGCGGCGCACCGCGATCACCGCTCCTTCTCGGCGCACCGTGTACTCCACGGCCAGCGCGTCGTCGGCATCCCCCGCGAGCTCGACCTCGATGCGCGCGTCGACTTCGTCGGTCCGCAGCGCCTTTGCGATCACCGCGACGAGACGCCCGCGATCGAGGCACGAGGCGCCCGGCTCGACCTGCAGCGCCTCTTCGATTGGCCGATGCGTGGGCACCGGGTCGATGCTCTCCACGCCTGGAGCCCACGACAGGCTCAGCGCCAGGACCATGGCGAGCATCGGCAAACTCTACCGTGTGTCCAAAGAAGGAGACACGCTCCCGCGCCAGCTGGCGCGGGGCGTGTCTCGGTCGGGCGTCCGTCACCTCGGCTCGTCGTGCGTGGCCCCGTACCTGTCCCCCCAGACGGTACGGGCCTGTCGATGCTCTACGGTCGTCCCTTCCGCATCCCCATCGACACAACGCTTTGAGATTCGAGGTTTCATTCGCTCGCCGCGCGTCCGCTCCGGCGCGCACGCCCTAAGAGAGCAAGGTTGATTCCAACTCGCGCCACTCCACCATTCGGCGTTCATTTTCAACGACTTGGAGAAATCGCAGGGCGAATTCGCGCTTCGTGGTCCGCAAGAAGTATCGCTTTGCGGCACTGCGGTGACGCAAAGCGTCGGTCAGCGGACGCGAACGCAAAGCACGCGAGCCGACTCGGCGTCATCGCGGTGGCGCTCGCTGGGACGTGTGACGTCGCGGGAGAGCGTGTACAGCGATCCACCCGACGACCACGACGCGCTCCAGTACTCCCCTTCGCGAAGGAGGCGAGCCCGTCGCAGTGTTCGCAACTCCTCGAGCGTGGGCACGCGCCAGCCGTCCAGCCCCGCGACGTCCAGCTTGGAGCACCGCTTGCGAGCGTCGGCAAAGCTCATCGTCGTTCGTGACGCCGTGCGTACCAGCAGCGCATCGAGAGCGTGGATCTTTCCCGCGTCGAGGGCGGCCGCGACCCGGCGAGCCTCGGCCGCGGCGGCTTCGGAGGCGGAGGCGGACGGCTCGGCCGAAGGGGCGGGGTCCACCTGGGGCGCCGGTTCGGGCGAAGGTCGTGGCGGTGGAGGGGACGGTTGCGCTCGGGCGGGCGGAGCGGGAGCCAGCGACGCCGGAGCACTCGCCATGTCCTCCCCACCCCCACGCTGCAACGACCAGACCGCAACGGTGGCCGCCGCCGAAAGCACCAGCGCTGCGACAAAACCGGTGGTGCGGAGACGACGTCTGCGGCTTCGCGTTCGCTGACCTCGGCGAACCTGCTCGACCGACACACCGAGGTCTGGAAAGGTCGTGCCGCTCTCCGAAGCCCCGGGGTTGGTGGCCGTCATGGGGTCCACGGCGAGCGCCGCACTCGACCCCTCGGAGTCCGCCTCTGCGATCGGGTTCACTTTGCGAACCCGCGGAGGCGCGGGCTCGGGCGCCACGGAGACCGGCGCGGCGGCAGGGAGCGTGGACGGCGGAGGACGACGGCGCGTTGCTGGGGCAGCGCTCCGCGTCGGGGCGCTTCCGACCGGCTCGGCATCGATGCGCGTGCGCATGTCCGTCACGGCCTCTTGCACTTGCTTCAAGAAGGCAGCCGGCGCATCGCCGTCGAACTCCACCACACACAGTCGGTGGTGCCGATCCCGCTGTGCGCTGTAGGTCGCGAGCACGGCGTCGAGCCGTTCCGACGGCAGCTGGGCGGAGTGCACCACGACGAGCACCGTGGGCGTGTCGTGGAGCAGATGCACGACCATGCCTTCGAGGTCACGGTCGATTCCGGGCACGAGATGCACGTGATCGCCCGCCAGCTCGGACTCGAGCGAACGCAGCGCCACCATGTCGGCGAACGCAAAGCAGACGACGGTGGTCACCTCTCGCTCCACCCGGCTCCCGACGAGCGGGCTGTCGTCCAACCGCATCACGCATCCATGATGATATCGGATCGTGGGCCGGCTCAGCGAAAGATGCGCGCGCCTGCAGAAGCGCGCTCCCGTCGCAGGCCACAAAACGCCCGCTCTCGAGTATGGCGATGTCGGTGAGGCGTCCTGATCACGGCCGCTTCACGTGATCGTGATCGTCGTGGTCGTGTGCATGACCGTGGTGCCCATGCCCGTGGTCGTGCCCATGATCATGCGCGTGGCTGTGGTCATGGCTGTGGCTGTGGCTGTGACCGTGTCCATGACTGTGGTCGTGCCCGCTGTGGTCGTGATGACCACCCAAGATCTCGAGCCACGGGCCCAATCCCCATCGCCACAGCTGCCAAGCCAGGCCCAACGCGAGCACGGCCGCGGCACCCCAAGCGGCCACACCGTGTCCGTGCGGACCATCGATATGGGTCGGCAGCTGGAGCGGGACGTGCAAAGCGTTGACGGCATAGCCGATGCCGATCGTGGCGAGCGCGATGCCCATCGTGCCGACCAACACGCTCCGGCCACCGTAGGCATCCTTGAGCACCCCGAGCGTGGCCACGTTGGTGGCGGGGCCGAGGAGCAGTCCCACCAGCACCGCCCCCGGTGAAACGCCCTTGAGCAACAACACCGCCGCCACCGGAGTGGCCGATGCGGCGCACACATAGGCCGGCATCGCCACCGCTGCGACGAGCCAGATGTCGAAGCCGCCCACGGTCGTCTGCGCGAGCGACCCCTCCGGCAACGCGACCTGTACGAACGCGGCCGCCCACAAGCCGACGAACGCCCACGGGGCAACATGCATGAGCAGCTCGTCGAAGTGAGCGAGTACCCGCGCCGAAGCGCCGGTGTTCACCCCGACCGGCTCGGTGCGTTCGACCGCCTTTTCGCCGCGGCCACTGCCACGCACGACCCGGCCAAACCAGACCCCCGCGAACACCGCGAGCGCGAGCGCAGCCACGATGCGGACCGCCGCATAAGGACCCCCCATGAACCGCACGGTGAGGGTGAGCGACTCGGGGCCCAGCTCGGGAGTCGCGACCAGGAACGCAACGACCAGCGCTGGGCCGGCGCCGCGTTTGCGGAGCCCTTCGGCGACCGGGAGGACACCGCACGCGCACAGCGGCAAGGGGGCGCCCACCACGACCCCACGAATCGCTTGTCGCAGGTCGGTGCCGCCAGTGAAGAAGCGCTGCGGCAAGCGGGCGCCCAGGACCTGCAGCAGTGCACCGAGCACGAGCCCGAGCAACAGCATCGGCGCCGTCTCCAGACTCAACTCGACGAACGCGTCGGTGACCTGCTGCTGCATCTGCCGGCCACTGGCCGACGCAGCCAGAATGGGCAACGCGATGCCGCCGACGACCGCGACGAACTCGAGCAGGCGGAGCTGATTGGTCCGTGGCCCTTCCTCGCCGTGGTCGTGAAACAGGATGTGCATGAGCACGCCCGCGACCGCAGCGGTGAGCCAGGAGTGCAACGCATGCGGCAAGACGTCGTGCAACACATCGGCGAGCAAAAAGCCCGACCCCGTGGCCACGATCAGAACGATCGCGCGCCCGGCCGCGGCCCTGCGACTGCGGTGCGTGAGAGCCTCGGCAATCAGCAGTGCAGTGAGCGGCACCGTATGCGCCGCGACGGCGAGCACCAAGCCCTCGTGACCGTGCCCCGCATGCTCATCGGTGGAGAACGACCCCAGAGCCACGCCTTCGGCGATCTGGTGGGCGACGAAGCCCAAGAAGCCCAGGTCTGCACTCAACGCGTGACGCGTGGTTTCGGTGCCCGCCACACGACGCAACACGGGGCTGAGCAAGCCAGGGAGAACGAGTGCACCGACGAACACGAGCAGCGCTGCGCCCCCCATCTCGGAAAGCGCCTCGGGGAGCATCTGCAAGGCAACCGCGGTGGCGACCGCAGCCACGGCAAACACCCGCAACGCGCCGAACGATGCAGCTCCCCGCCGGGTGAGCACGCCGAGCACGACCCCGACGACGATCGAGCTGGTGGTGATCGCGAGCGCTTCGGTCACGGTACTTGCCTTCTAGCGGCCGTAGCGCTCTCGGAACGTGGCCGCGTCCGAGACCTGCAGTGCAGGGTTGTGAACGAACTCCCAGGCCAGCGTGCTGGTGGGCGTCTTGCCGTAGTCGTGCCCGGGATAGACCCGCGTCTCTTCGGGCAACGCACCGAGCACACGGTTGAGGCTGTTGAACATCGCGTCGGGGTCGGACTGCGGAAACTTCACGCCGCCGATCGAACCGACGAACAACACGTCCCCGGTCACGACCGCCGCGGATTCGGGCAGGTACCAACACACGCAGCCGGGCATGTGCCCGGGGGTGTAGAGCGCCTGAACACGCCCCTGCCCCACGCGGACATATTCGTTGTGCTCGACCGGCACGACATTGGGGGCCTGCACGCGGGCGACCTCGACCTCCTCGGGGTGACAACGCACGACGGCGCCGGTGCGTTCCGCGGCTTCGTCGAGTCCCGCGATGTGGTCGTCATGGGTGTGGGTGAGCAGAATCGTGGTGACGGTCCACCCTCGCTTCGCGGCCGCCCCGACCAACCGATCCACCTCGAATGCGGGGTCGACCAACGCGGCTTCCCCAGTCTGTGGGCAACCGATGACCTCGCAGAAGTTCTGCAGCAGGCCCACTTCGATCTGCACGATCTCGAGTGGGCTCATGAGGCTCCCACAATGCGAAACCGCGGGGGTTCCACACGCTGCCCCCTGCACTGCGGACATCGGCTGGGCTTGGTGAGCCGGTCGCGGTCGTCGAACGCGTAGTCACACTTGGAACAGACGGCGGGCTCGATCTCGAAGGTCTCACCTGCCCCGGATGCCGACTTCTGCAGGTGCTCGAGATGCCCGGGCACGGCCTTTTCCGAGATTCCCACCAACGTGGAGAGCTGGCGCGCGGATACCCAACCGCCGCGAAGCTCGCGGCGCAGCGCGTCCCGGATCGTCTCCCCCCGCGGAGGTGGCTGCCGCTCGGACATGGCGGGCAGCATACCCCCGCACATTGCACCCCGCACGTCGACGTGCGAAGGGTAGCCCGTGAATCGGCCTCGACTGCTGAGCCGCCCGTTCGTGCTCGGCTTCGTCGCCAACTTCATGCACACGTTGGCGTTCTTCTTCTTCCTGCACCTGCCGGGATTTCTGCGCCAACACACGACCGACGACTTCGTCATCGGACTCGCAATGGCCGCAATGGCCGCAGCCGCCATCGCCTCACGTCCCATCGTGGGGCGGATCATCGATGCGCGCGGGCGCCGAACCGTGGCCCTCGTGGGAAGCGCGCTCAACGTTGCGTTCTCCGCCGCCTATCTGCTCGTCGACGACGTGGGTCCGCTCTTGATGCTCGTTCGCGTGGGGCACGGCGCGGCCGAGGGCATGCTGTTCTCGGTCCTGTTCACGATTGCGGCCGACGTGGTGCCGGCCGAGCGGCGCGCGGAGGGCATGGCCTTGTTCGGCGTCTCCGGCATGATCCCGCTCTCGCTCGCAGGTCTGCTCGGCGACCAAATCCTCTCGGTCGCGGGATATCGCGAGTTGTTCCTCGCCTCGGTCGCTGCAGCGGTGCTCGGCGCATTGGCAGCCCTCACCCTGCCCGACTCGCGACCCGACACCCCCGATGGCCCCAAGCGCTCGTTTCTCGCCGCCGCGGCAGCCGAGCCCCTACGCCCGATCTGGCTGGTCGGCTTCAGCTTCGCCTTCGCCCTCGCCTCGTACTTCACCTTCCTCAAGACCTACGTCGACGACACGGGTGTGGGCACGGTCGGGGGATTCTTCACCGCATACACGACCGCCGCGGTGCTGCTCCGCCTGGCGCTCGGGTGGCTTCCCGATCGCATCGGGCCCAAACGTGTGCTGGTCCCTTCGGTGTGGTGCGCGGCGGCTGGAATCGCCGTGCTCGCCTACGGTGCCAGCGACACGGCGAGCATCGTCGCGGGGGTCTTGTGCGGCATTGGCCACGGGTACGCGTTTCCGATCGCCTCCGCGATGGTGGTGATGCGAACGCCCGCCCACGAACGCGGCCGTGCGCTTGCAGCCTTTACCGCGCTCTTCGACCTCGGGTTGTTCGTCGGTGCGCCCGCGCTGGGTTGGGTGCTCGAGCAGTTCACCTATACGGCGATGTTCAGCACCGCCGCCGTGGTCGCGGTGATCGGCTCACTGCTCTACGTCGCCTGGGACCGCTGAGGCGCCTCAGTCGTTGTGACGCCCGGGGTGGCGAATGTCGCGACCTTCGAGCATGAAGATGACCAGCTCGGCCAAGTTGGTGCTGTGGTCCCCCATGCGCTCGAGCCACTTGGCGACCGACTGCACGTGAATGAGCTGGTGCACCTTTTCGGAGTCCAACCGCATGCGCTCGAGGGTGTCTTCGAACACCCGGTGGTACAGGGTGTCGACTTCGTCGTCGTTCTCCAGCACCTCCCAAGCCTTGCTGGGATCGCGGTTCACGAACGCATCGATGGCCCCGGCGACCTGCTCCTGCACCAAGCTGGTCATCAGTGGAATGTCCGCATGCACCACGATGCGGTCGGCCCGAGACAGGTCGATGGCACGCTCGCAGATGTTGACCGCCAGATCGGCGATGCGCTCGAGGTCGGTGACCATCTTCATGGCCAGCGTCACGAAACGCAGCTCGGAGGCCATCGGGTGATGTCGGGCCAGGATGTCCAGACAGCGCTCATCGATGTCGACCTCGGCTCGGTTCACCGCCCGATCGAGCGCCATCGTCTCCTTGGCCAGCTTCACGTCGCGCAAGACCAACGCGCGCCCCGCGCGATGAATCATTTCCTCGACGCGGCCCGCCATCAGCAGCAACTCCTCGCGAAGACTGGCCAGTTCGGCCTCGAACTTCCGCGTTGCTGGGGTCAAAGGGAGCACCTCATCTCATGATGCCAAAACGGCGAGGATCTCAGGTGACCGCAATGCCACGTCTTCATGACGTTGCTGCCTCCGAGTTGTCCGCGGAGTCGTCGAGTCGACCGACTGGAAGAGTAAACCAGAACACGGATCCGCGGGGGCTACGAGCATCGACGCCCACCTCACCGCCCTGCGCCTCGACCAGATTCTTCACGATCGAAAGGCCGAGCCCGGTGCCGCCCATGTCACGGGATCGCCCCGCATCGACCCGGAAGAAGCGTTCGAAGATCCGTTGGCGGTGCGCGGGGTCGATGCCCGGCCCGTCGTCCAAGACCTCGATACGCACGACATCGGGTGTCGGCGCGTGGGCTGTGACTTCCACCCTGCCCTCGTCGGGCGTGTACTTGAACGCGTTCGACACCAGGTTGATGAGGATGTGCTCCATCGCCTTGCGGTCGGCGTAGATCTCGAGCTCGGGGGCGATGGACACCACCAGCTCGATGTCCTTTTCGGTGGCCTTCGACTCCACGAGGTCCAACACCTGGTCGACGACGTCGCCCGCGTTCATCGACTCGGGGTTCAGCGCGTAGCGACCGGCCTCGATACGCGAGATGTCGAGAAGGTCGGAGACGATCCGACCCAGCCTGTCGGCATGACGGTGGGTCGCCTCCACGAACATGCGCGAGACCTTGGCGTCCTCGAGCGCGCCGTCGAGCAGCGTCTCCGCGTTGGCCCGAATCACGCTGATCGGCGTGCGCAGCTCGTGCGAAACGTTGGCCACGAAGTCGCGACGGACCCGCTCGAGGTGGCGCATTTCGGTCACGTCGGTCGCAACGATGACCACGCCCTCGTCGGCGTGGCGCTTGGCTCGAACATCGACACGTCGGCCCGAAGGCAAGTCGAACTCATCGTGGTGGCTTCCGCCCTCGGACGCGGCATCGGCCAGCGCCTTGAGCCGGGGCACTCGGACCGTCTCGAGCAACGTGCGGCCGACGACCTGCTCCGGAAGCGACAGCAGCGAGTACGCGGCACGGTTGACGGTCACCACGCGATCATCGGCACCGAGCACCAAGACTGCTTGTTCGAGCGTCTGCAACACGGCCTCGAACCGGTTGCGCTCGGACGTGAGGGCATCCATCGTCCGCTCGAGGTCGACCGCCACCGTGCGCAAGCTCTGAGGGCCGTCGTCACCGTGTTGAGATTCGGCGTCCTTGGATTCGGCGACCTTCGCCGCAGCGGCCGAGGAAACCACCGGTTGCAGCGCGCGCTCGACCTGGCTGCCCACGGCGGCCAGCAGTCCTCCAACGATCACCATGCCGGCCAACCCCGCCGCCACGACCGCAATGCGAATCTCGCTCAGCGTCTCCCCCACGGACGGCACGGGCGCCGATGCACGGGCGATCACCGCACCGCCCGGTGCGGCGACCTTCAAGGCGAGGAACAGGTGCTCGACTCCGGCCGCGTCCACGCGAGTGGCCACGCCACGCCCGCTCCGCAGCGCCTGCTGGACCTCGGGATCGCGGCTGGGCGCCACCAGCTGCTCGAGCTCGAGCGGCGCCCGCACCGAACTCCCCACAGCGCGACCATCGGGGGTGAACACCCAAACCTCGGAGCGGGTGGCCTCTCCCGCCCGGTCGGCCACGACATCGTAGTCCCCGGCCTGAGTCTGCTCGAGCAAGACTCCGGTGCTCTTGGCGTGGCGCGCGAGCTCGAGCTCCTGCCGCGCACGCATCGTGCCTTCGATGGAACGCTCCACGAAAACACCGGCGATGCCCACGACCGCCGCGATCATGAGCGCCGCCAGCAAGAACAACTTGCCGCGGATCCCCAAAGACATGGTCGACTACGGTGCCGGAATGTCGGGGCGAAAGCGGTATCCGACGCCACGAAGCGTCTCGATGTACTCGCTCGCTGGGCCCAGCTTCTTGCGGAGGCGCCGAACATGCGTGTCGACGGTACGGGTGGTGACGTCGCCGCTCATTTCCCAGACGTGGTTGAGCAGCACCTCGCGGGTCTGCACCCGACCGCGGCGTTTGACCAGGGTCGTGAGCAAGCGGAACTCGAGCGCGGTGAGCACGACTTCTTCGTTCTCGACCCACACCCGGTGGCCCTCGACGTCGATCCGCAGCACGCCGAGGTTGAGGTTCTCGGCCGGCTCCTCCTGGGACGAAGAGCGCCGCAGGATCGCTTTGACGCGCAGGACCAACTCACGCACGCTGAACGGCTTGGTGACGTAGTCGTCTGCGCCGACCTCGAATCCCACCACCCGATCGATCGCGTCGGTCTTTGCGGTGAGCATGAGAATGGGAATGCCCCGGGTCTGCGGAGACTGACGGAGCTGGCGACAAACCTCGGTGCCCGAGATGTCCGGCAGCATCAGGTCGAGCACGATGAGGTCGGGGCGCGGCGTTTCGGTTGCGCGCTCGACCGCTTCACGACCGAGCCCTGCGGTCACCGTGCGAAACCCTTCTCGCGAGAGGTTGAACTCCACGGTCGACCGGATGTCGGCCTCGTCGTCGACGATCAGAATGGTCCCGCTCATCGGAAGTGCCCCACCATAACGGAGGACCACCGGCGCGATGTGACAGGTCCGTGACACGACCGCACAGCCCAGGCGACTGGCGGAGCAGGCTCACAACTCGCAGATGCTCTTTTGGTTGGGCGAGGAGAAGGCTGTGGACGGTGGAGCCCCGAACGCGGTGAACCGCAGGCCGCAGCGGGACAGCACGGCTTCACCCGTGGCCGCATCCACCAGGACCGCGCCCGTGTTGGCCGAGAATGCGACGTAGCGGCCGTCGTCGCTCCACTCGGTGTCGGTGTTGAAGACACCGGTGGAGTACGTCCACAGGGTGTCGAGCGTCTCACTGTCGTACATGACCGCGCTGATCGTGCCCGCGCGATTGACCACCGCGACGAAGCGATCTCCCTCGGGGGACGGGAGGATCTGGTTGATGTCGTTGGACGGGATCGACTTGGAAACACCCACCGACGCAACGGCCGGGTTGCCCTTGCCCAGCAAGCCGGAGACCGCCTGCGTGACCGGTCCCTTTTCGATCGGCTTGGCCACCTCGGAACGGTCCATGACGAACAACTCCAGCGATGCCCCGTTCCAACGCACGCCGTAGTGGCGGCCCTTGCGGTCGACCGCGAGCGGAGGCGAATGCCCATTGGGCAGCGACACACCCAGCGCCTCGATTTCCGCGACGGTGAGGTCGGCACGAAGCTGGTCGAGCGTGAACTGGCGAGTCTTGTTGTTGGATGCTTGCAGACTCCACAGCACCAAGTCGCTGGGCGCTTCGGGGCGCAGCAACCCCAAACGGTAGGCATCGCCAACGATGTACGGGCCCTTGAATCCGTCCTCGGGGCTCACCTCGTAGACCCACGCCTCGTTGGTGTAGCGCTCGAGCACGAACAATCCCTGTACCGGGTCCACCTGCACACCGCGAACGTTGGACATCGTCCCGGCTCGCGCGACGACCTCCTGGTCTTTCCAACGCACGAGGGACACCTCGCCCACTGCATCGACGATGATGATGTGCTCTTCGTCGATGAACCGCACCCGCGTACCCGAGAAGTTGTTGGTGCCATAGTCGATTTCGACCGCTTCCCCCGAACCGTCGACGGCTTCGACGACCACAGGACCCTGCGAGTAGGCCCACGCGACGTGCGTGCCGGATGGAGAAAGCCCGACGCTGCTGCCTTGGGTAGCCCGGTAGCCCAAGAATCGATGCTGCCGTTCGTCGACGTCGTGCACGAACAAGAACGTGCCGTAGCCCACGACCTGGCGCCCCGAAGCCGACGCCTGCGCGCGCCCTTGGTGGTTGAAGTCCTGTGGGATGGAGGTTCGCAGCCGTACGTTCTCGGACTTGGTGTCGATGAGCTTGGACGGCAGCCCCTCGTTGGACGAGACCAGCAGCTGCGACGGGCCGCTGTAGCCGAGGTGGGGCTGTTGGTGCGCGTTGAACTGAACCTCGATCTTGCGCGGCGCCTCGTCCTTGGAGAGGTCGAACAGCTCGACGTCCCAATGGTCGGACATGCCGCGGGCGAGCACCGCGACTTCACTTCCGTCGGGAGAGAACGCGACCGTGGTTTCGGTGATACCCGCCGTGCTCTTGAGGATCTGCGGAGTGCCGGTCCGTGTGAGCGTGGGTGCCTCCTTGGATCCGCCCAGCGACAGTCGCTGCCCTTCGGCCCGAGCGTCCGAGCCGACACGATCCATCGTGGAAAGCGCGATGATGTGCTGCCCATCCGCCGACGCGCGAATCGAGCTGGGCTGAAAGCCCTTTTCGTCGAAGGCAACGATCGCATCGCCCTGGGGACCGAACACCTGAATCGAGCCATCACGCATCAGGGCGGCAAAGCGCGGACCGTGCTCGCCGTGCAGGCTCACGACCTGCTGCACGGGGTTGAACGGCGGCAACGATGCCAAGTCCTTGGCGTGACCGTCGGCTTGCATCGCGACGAACCGCGCGCCGCCCGAGGCTTCGACACCCAACACCACGAACCCGGCCTCGGTGGTGACGACGGCCATCGACCGAGGGTTGGCAATGGGCACCGCCTGCGGTTCCTTCGAGCCGTCGAGCACGGGCCACAACCGAAGACCGCCGACGATGTCCCGAGAAACGGCCGCGGTGCCGGTGGGGTCGAGCGCGACGAGGTCGATGTTGCCCGAATGCGCGACGCCTGCGACGACGGAGCCACCGCCGGGGGCAGCATCTGCACTGGAAGCCGCGTCGGGTTCGGCCGAACTCGCCTCGGGAGTGGCGGTGGCAGGTGTGGCGTGTTTGCACGCACCCACCAGCAAGAGACCCGCGATCAACGAGGCGCGACACAGAAGCGACATCGCGTTCAGTCTAGCTCGGCACCTCCAAGGAAGCAGGAGTTCTTGCTACCGTCGGGGGGTCGACGATGAAGGCTCGCATCGCAGTGGTCGCAGCGTTGGGGATGGCCACGGTTGCGTGCGCACGACCCAACCCGGCCTACGGAGACCGAGCCTCAGCAGGAGCCACGACCCGCGATTCGGAAGCCGATGCTTCGACGACCGACCCCGTCGAGACCGCGGGCACCGAAGGTCAATCCGGAAGCACGAGCGCGACCGGCCCGGACCCGGACCCGGTGACCTCATCGGGAGGGTCAAGCACCGGAGATGCGTTCGAGTGCAGCCCCAACGGCTTCAAATTCGACGTCGTGGGCCTCGCGTGCACACCGAACCAGCGGTTCTTCACCCGGGCCTGCGCGGAGTTCGAAGCAAGCGACGTTTTCGAAGATGGGCTCCGGGCGGAAACGACGGTGGCCTGCGGAGCCAACGAGGTCTCGTGCCAGTCCGCAGGCCTGTCCGTCCTCGGCGTGGACGTCCGTGCCGAGGGCCACGACCTTCCCAACCTCGTCCTGCCCAACCTCAGTCCCGATCCCGTCGCCAACTGTGGCTCGACCTGGTTTTCGGGGGTAGGCACCCCGCAGGGCGAGTGCCTCGTCGACGCGGTCTACGTCTGGGACGAGGGAGACCACGGACTCGTCATCGCGTTCAACAATCGCGTCACGCCATCGCCCGAGCTCGCGGAGCGCCTCGCGGCGTTCATCGGCGTCGACGTGACGCCCTTCGAAGACAACACCTGCGGAGAACCCACGGGCCAATGCGATGCCGACGCGGCCTTCTACACGGTGGTGTTGGACGGCCACGCTGTGCCGCCGGACGGCGAAGAGGTCGAGTTCGATGTGTTTGTCGACGCCAACGGCGACGGGACTCCCGATCCACGCACGATGGATGTCTACAACTTCGGTAGCCGCATCGACCGTGACTGCGCCCACCATGGCAAGTGGGCCATCGCCTGGGACGGGCTGGACTACGACTTCCAGCCCTGAGTCCTCGCTACAGGCTTTCCATGTAGGCGACGAGGTCGCCGATCTGTCCCTCGTCGAGCTTGGAGAGGCGGCCCATTCCGTGAATGTTGCCCTTGCCGCGAAGCAGGGACGCGAGCGTGGGCGCACTGCCGTCGTGGTAGTAGGGCGCGCTCGCGGCAAGGCCGATGAGCGAGGGCGTGTCGACCTTGGGCAGGTCGGCAGCGATTTCGTGCGAGCGCTGGTCGGTGAGCAGCGGGCCGTTGTGGCAGGTGGCACAACCGGTGACGTCGCTGTCGAACAGCTTCTTGCCACGCGCGACGGCTGCGGGTTCCTCCGGCGTTGGCACCCGGGGTGCGGGCAGAGCCGCCAAGAATGCGGTGAGGTCTTTGACCTCGGCCTTGGTCAACCCGGTGCCACCGAGACGGCCCACCGTGTTGGTGAGACTGTCGGTGATGGTGGCGTCCTTGCCGTCCCACTTGAAGGGATGGGAGCCCATGACACGGCCCGAGAGGAACGGGGTCTGCAGGATGTTGCCCTGCAGGAACCAGGTGAGCCCGTCGGCGCGCCCTTCGGCATGGCAGCTGGCACACGCCATCGCCCCTCCGGTGGAGATGCGGGGGCTGTGGCCCTGGCGGAAGATCTTCTGACCTCGCTGGGCCGCCGAGGAAAGGTGGCTCTTGGTGAGTTCGCCACTTTGGCCGCCTTGCACCTGCGCCCCCTTGTCGGCCGTCATGCGGTGCGTGGTGCGGGAGAGCGAGCAGAACACGACGACCTCGTTGGCCCCCGCGTCGAAGGCAACTCCGTTGGGACCACACGCGTCGCCCGACGGCACGTTGGCTTTCCAGGCCATGTGCACCCCGGCCTGCGAAACGTCCCCGACAGCGAGCACGTCGTCGGAGCCGTACCCGACGACGAAGAGGGTGTCGGACGCGGCGTCGTAAGCCGCCGCGCGAGGCTGGTGCACGTTGGTGGTGGCGAACGCGGTGTCGACCCGTGCAGCCTCTCCTTGGTCGGGCATGCCGAGGAACGCGAGGCGGTGGGTGATGGGCGACGCAAACGCACCTCCGCCACCGTAGCCGCCCGTGTCACCGAGTTCCTCGGGGTTGGCGACCTGCGGCGTGCTGAGTTGATGCGGCACGACGGCAACCCCGTTGCCGGCGTAGACCGCCGCGAACGCGTTGCGCACGAAGCCGCGCCCCTCGTCTCCGGACAGCGGCTTCGCAGCGGCGATGCCGACCGGTTGAGCTTGCGGCGCTGCGGGGTCGAGCGAGACGTAGTCGATCGACGGGTCCTTCTCCGCGAGCGACACCCGCCCGACGACGCCGGTGGTGAGGAAGGTGACCAACGCCTCGTCACCCGAGGGCGAGATCGCCACGCCGCGCGGCTCCGGGCCGACGGTCATCGACCACTGCTCGAACCCGGTGGCCAACTCGATGGCGGTGAGCGACTTGTCGGCGACCGCCGTGACGAGCAGCGTCTTGCGGTCGGGGCTGAGGGCCACACCGAACGGCTCGACCGAGGTCCGCAGTGCGTCGACCTCGGTCAGTCCGCTGGAGACATCGACGACCACGATGCGGTCGTGCTCGCGGTCGGTGACGTAGGCCCGCTTGGCGTCGACATCGAGCGCCATCTGAGCCGCACCACGTCCGATCTCGAGGGTCGCAGTCTTGGTGCCATCGGGCGCGGTGCGCACGAGCTGCCCGCTGTCGGCGTCCATCACCAGCACATCTCCGCCCAGCACCGCGATGTTGCTGCCATGCAGGCCACTGGGCTGGGCCGCCGCGGGTGCCGTCGGTGCACCGACTGGAGCTCCATTGAGCGCGAAATCGGGCGCCGCCATCACGCCAAAGCCCCCATGAAACTCGCCTCGGATGGAGTTCATGGGGATCGCCTGCTCGACGACCTTCTTCTGGACCAGCCGGCTGCGAGCCTGGGCCGCGCCTGCCACCGCGAGAAGGGCGAGAGTGCTCAGGACGGCGGCGGTTCGCGGGGTGCTCGGCATGGCGGTGAATCAGACGTTCGAAGAAGGGTTTTGTTCCACGGAAACACGCACCCACTGCAAGCCCGGATACAAGCCGGTTACGTGCGCCTTACCGGGGACTGGTGGCCGAACGCACCAAAGCCCGAGACGATTTCTCCGTCTCGGGCTTTTTCGCGATTTCGACGCGACTTCGAAGCGGGCGCTCGGGCTACGGCGTTTCGACGGCACGCTGGGTGATCGCGTGCGTTGCGACCGCTGCGGCTGCGGGGGCCCCCCACAAGATGTTGCCGCGGAACCCGATGAAAAACGCACCGGCAGCGGAGGTGCGCACGCTGTCCGGAACGTCCTCTCGCGCGAGTGGGCTGTCGTATTGGCCACCGAGCACAATCGCGCCAAAGCCGCCGACACCGATCCCGATGTCTGCCGTGAACCCGACCGGCCCGCGGGTCATCATCCACTTGGGCTCGGGGCGATCCTTGGTCTGCTGCTCTCCGATCTTGAAGGTGAGCGCGCTGCTGAACTCGACGCTGGGCGCCCAACGGCCCCGACCGAGCCAGTACCGAAAGGCCATGCCGAGGTTGCCCCAGGTGCTGCCGCCATCACTGAAGATGAGGCCGCCCTTGGGACCCAGCGTCATGCGCGAGAACAGCTTGTCGCCGACCACCTCGGGCATGACCGGGAGGTTCACCCACAGATCGTATTGCGCACGACCGCTGCTCCACCGGGGATCACCCTGGCCGCCGCCCCGCACGTCGCCTTGCCGACCCCGGTAGGTGTAGGCCGCGAGCGCGTTGACTTCGATGTTGCGGCCGCAGGCCGGGTCGGCGATCAGGCAGCGCCAGCGCGGGCCTTCCTCGCGCTCGCGGGCCTCGGTCCGGATGTTGTGCCGGGCACGAAGCGCGGCGACGTCGGCCTCGTCATAGAACGGCGGGCCACCGGCTCCGGCGGCGACGGTGAACCGTTCGTTGTCCGCGACGGGTTGCTGCGGCGAAGTCGAAGCGGGCTCGGCTGCCTCGGGCTCGGGCGTCTCGGGCTCCGGAGCGACCACCGCGGTGGGGATGCCTTCGGACGCCCGCGGGTCCGCGGAGGGTTCCGGCTCGGACGCCTCGGGCTCGGCCGCCACGACGGGCGCCGGCTCGGGGACGGAGGGTTCGGGCGCGGGCTGAAGCGCGAGCGCGACGAACGGGGCAAGCGAAACGAACATGCTCACAGCGCACCTCCAGCGGCGAGGCCGACCAACGCCATGGCGATGATGGGTGCGGCTGCAATGCCGTGCCCGCGAAAGCCGAGCACGACCCGGGTGTCGCGATCGAGAAAGTCTCCGCTGAGGAACATGCCGCCCCAGCCTCCGAAGCCCATGCCTACCTCGGCATGGGTACCCCACAAACGAACTCCGCTGGTGAGCACATCGCTGTGGGCTCCGCCGAACGCGAAGTCGAGGTGTGTCGCATGCTTGCGCTTGGACAACCAGATCTGGTTGATCGCCGCGATGCGAAACACGGTGGTGGAGTTGGTCTCTTCTTCGGTCAACGACTGGCCGGATCCACGCACGGTGACCGACCCGGTGCCTTTGGACCAACTCGACACGACGCCCAGCCCCCATGCGCCCCACGCCTTGCGTTTGTCGCGGTTGGGCCGAATCATCGCCGGCCGAATCGCGAACCCGCCCCGAAACGTGAACTGGGCGTAGGGAAGATCAGGACCCTCGTCGCTGGCCGGAGCCCGAATCCCCGCCCCAACATCGGCCGAGAGGATCATCGAGGCTTTGCAGTAGGTGCCCTCGACGAAACAGAACGCTCCATCGCCCACCGACAACACAGGGTGCTTACGAGGGGTGGGCTGTCCCAGGTATTCGAGGTCGCTCGGCGCCTCTTCTTCAAAGAACGGGCCGTACTCGTCGTCGTCCTCGTCTTCGTCGGCTTCGACGAGATCGGTCTCGTCGGCCGAGTCGGCAGGCGACGACGCCGCGAGCAACGACGACAGGGCAATGGCTGAGAGAGAAGGACTCACGAGAACGCTCGGGGTCGAGGGTACACCAGCCCGCGCGGGGCCTCACAGGCGTTACGTGCGCCAATCGGCCCACCTGCCCGCTAGCAGGGTGTCGGAGAACTCGCGCGTATGCAGAACGGCGTCATCGCCATGCAGAGCAAGGCGCGAAGAGGGAGCTGGTTGGACACCAGTGACCGATGAGCAACGACGCTCTGCTTGGAGAGGGCGCTGTTATGCAGTGCGTGGGAGTTCTCCGACATCCTGCTAGAGCCCAACGTGCAACCCGGCCCCTGCTTACGCCCCATTCGCGGGGCGTCGGTCGAGGTGCGGAATGAAGGGGATCAGCAGCATCGAGGGGATCGTCGCGAGGAACGTGAACCCGAAGTAGGACGAGTAGCCCAGCGCTTCGGCAAGGAACCCGCTGGTGACCCCGGCCGCCGTGAATCCCACGCTCATCAGAGCGGTCACGATGGCCATGTGGGCCGCACGATGGCTGGGGGCAGCACACCGCATGATGTAGACCATGAACACGGCGGTACCGAGGCCGGAGCCCAGGTTCTCGGCGATGATCACGAAGCTGAGCATCGCCGTGGACGTCTGCGATGGATCGCCGGTCGCCAGCAGCATGTACAGCAGATTGAGCAGGTTCTGGCTGAGCACGAACGGCCAGATCCAGCGCTTGAGTCCATGTTTGGAGATGAGCAGGCCTCCCACCATGGACGCGACGATGGTCGCCATCACGCCGATGGTCGCCGTGAGCAGGCCGAACTCGCCCTCGCTCATCTGAACCTCCTTGAGGAGGAACGGCGTCCGCATCTTGAGCAGGAACGACTCGCCGAGACGGAACGTGATCACGAACGCGAGCGCACGACCGATGCCCGGCTGCTCGAGAAAGGTGACGTAGGCCTGGGCGAAGTCGGAGTCGCTGTGTTCGATGCGCCGACGAATACGCGGGAGCAGGGCGAACACGACGAGCAGACCCGACAGCAACACGAGACCGATCCACCCCGACGTGGAGATCTTCGCGGTCCACGGGAGCGCCGACTCGAGCGCGCCGCCCGTGGCCGAGAAAGCCCCGCTGATCGTTCCGGTCTGGCGCTCGAGCACGACCATCGCAATCGCGACCCCAAAGAACGAAAGCGCAGGACGACTCACGAGCGCGCGGCCGAGAAGGCGCGCCGGCTTCTTGCGGGGTTCGGCACGCGGCAGCAACCGGGCGTGACCCACAGAGAGCAAGAACAGCACCCCCGCCGTCACGGCCCAGGCGAGCGGCCAGCTCGTCGCGCCCGCGAGCATCAAGAACCCGCCAAAGCCCGCGAGCGTGGCCACCCGGTGGCCCGCCACCCGCAGCCCGACGTAGCGGGACTGCCCGGCTTCGTCCAATGCCTCGAGGTAGTAGCCGTCGACCGCGATGTCGTGGGTCGCCGAAGCGATGGCGAGCAAAACGAAGACGCCCGAACTGATCGTGATCGCTGCGGTGCTCGACGAGGTGAACGCCAGCAGCAACACCAGAGCGCCGAGAATGATCTCGAACACCCACAGCCACGTTCGTTTGGTCTCGTAGGCGTCGACCAAGGGACCCCACAAGAACTTGAGGTTCCACGGCAGGTGAAACAGCGCGGTGAGACCGATGGCGCTGAGGCTCGCCCCCATCAGGGTGAACATCGCGTCGGCGACGTTGTTGACCAACGCGTAGGGCAAGCCCTCGGCGAAGTAGGTCGACGAGACCCAGGTCGCCTCACGACCCCAGCCTTCGTCGTCCGGACCCGCCGTGGGAGGCGGAGCCGGCATCGGTGCATCGGCGCTCACGTGGTTCTTCTGTATAGAGGTTCAGCCGCGCCAAGCGAAGAAGTGGGACCAAACGAGGGCCGCGCTGACCGCGGCAAGACCCACGACGGCGACCCGCACCATGCGAGCGCGTCCCGGCGACAACGTGCCTGCGTGCCGCCAGATTCCCGCCAGACCCAAACCCAAGACCGCGGCGACGGGGACCAGGTAGCGGTGGTCCGCGCCCGCGCCACCGGTCGGCGTGCGGTGGAAACACAGCAGGACCGCCCACGGCACCAACGCCGAACCGATGCGGCGCTCGAACGCCATGCCGGCCGCGGCCAGTAGGAACACCGGCGCCATGACCAGCGCACCCGCGCCCTCCCCTGCGCCCCACAGGGTCCACAGGCCCGAGACCGGATTGCCCGAGAACGTGGCGGCGCGCGAGGTCGCAAAGCCGAACGTGGCGTGATGGTCGTAGCCGATCGACAGCGGGGATCCGAAAGCGGCGTCGTGATAGGCCGCCGTCGCAACGACCACGGGCAGAGCACCCAGTGCGACCTTGAGCGCCTCTCTCCACGGGCCGACCCACAACACGAGCGGAACGACCGCCACCACGAGGGCGTAGTCGGCACTGACCGCCCACGCACCCGTGAGCCCGGCCAGCAGCGCAGCGTTCCACCGCGTCTTTGCGTCGTCGGCCTCGCGCAGACGCTCGAGCCCCCACACGCACCACACCAACATCGCCCCGGCCGTGACGTGGCTGAAGAGCATCGTGGAGTACGGACCCCACAGCGTCCCCACGCCCACCGCGAGCAAGACGATGAACTCGCCCATGGGATCGATGGCTCGGCGCCGCATCAGCAACAGTAGGCCCGCGAGTCCGAACGCCCCCATCAGTCCCGCGTGTACGCCGGCCATGAGCGCGGTGCCCTGAAGCGCGATCAGGTTGGGCGAACGAGCGCCGCGTTCGACTCGGCGCTTGCCGTAGGTGGCGATGTAGCGGTCCGTGGCGGGCCGTACGACGACCACATCGTCGAGTGTCTGGTCAGGTTTCCCGGACTTCAGGCGGTCGATGGAAGACGCGCCCCAGTCCGCGTCGAAACGACTGCCGATCCACAGCGCCGGCATCGCAGCGAAGGCGGTGCCGGGCGGTCGATCCGAGTACATCACCCCGTCGCGTTGAGCCCAGTCGATCCACAACGTGAGGCCGACCTCGGGGGTGATCGCCGTCTCCTTGCGCAGGACCAAGGCGCGCCCGAGGGCAACATGCGACCCGTCGTTGCTGCTGACCAGCCCGACCGAGCGGCTACCGTAGAAGACCCCGAGCAGCACGACCAGCACCCCGATCCACGCGCGAAGGCGGGCGGTGGACGGTCCGGACTCCGACACTGCGCCGACCATTGCACGAATCGACGACGCCAACCATGCGGGCGACGGTGTTAGGACCGCTGCCGCTCCAGAGCAAGAGAGCGGAGTTGAGCCGTGAGGGACTACTTGGGGTCCACGAACGCCCCACACTCGGGGCACAACGGCTTGGCGGTCACGTAGCGCAGCGCCGCGCCAACTCCGACCAGGTAGAGCATCGTCAGGGGGATCATCACCGCAAAGTCGGCGGCGATGATCGGCAGCGCGGGCACGAACGGGATCGGCAGCAGAAAGTAGAACTTGGCCCACCGCCGCATCTTGGGGTTCTCGTACTCCGGAACGACGTCCTCGTCGCAACGTCGGCAGCGGTGCGTTCCCATACATCGAGGATACCGCGCCTGCGCGAAATGCAAGCGCGACTGGTAGACTCCGCCGACGTGGCGAGGGCTCGGGTCAGCGAAGCGGAGGCCAAGTTCGATGCCGCTCGGCGCCGCATCGGGCTGATTTTGGCTCCGGCGGTGTTCGGGGTGCTCCTCCTCGTGCCGATGCCCGGCATCAGCGAACAAGCGCACTCGCTGGCGGCCATCACCGCAATGACCGTGATTCTCTGGGTAACCGAGGCGATTCCGCTGCCGGCCGCCGCCCTGCTGGGACCCGCGCTGGCCGCGGTGTTCGGCGTCACGTCGCCCAAGGCCGCGCTCGCCGCGTTCGCCGACCCGCTGATCTTCCTGTTCATGGGCGGGTTCATGCTCGCCGCCGCGCTGTCACGCCACCGCTTCGATCGCCGCGCCGCGCTGTGGCTGATCGCGCGACCGATCGTTGCGGGCTCCCCCGCGCGTGCGCTGGTGGCCATCGCTGCCATCGCGTTCGTGTTCTCGATGTGGATCAGCAACACCGCGACGACCGCGATGCTGATCCCCGTGGCGCTCGGCCTGCACGGCACGATGCTCGCCGTGCTCCCCGACGAGGAGGACACGGTCGACAAACTCCACCGCTTCAGCGGCGGCATGTGTCTGGCCCTGGCCTACGCGGCATCGCTGGGAGGTTCAGCGACGCCGATCGGGACCGGGCCCAACGTGATCGCCGTCGGCATGCTCGAGGCGAAGACCGGGGCCCGCATCGACTTTCTACAGTGGATGTCGTTCGGGCTGCCCACCGCCACCGCGATGACAGTCTTGGTGGTCATCGGAGCGCTGCGCATGTTCCCCGCCCCCGTGCGCCGGGTCGACGGCCTGATGGACGAGGTGAAGCGCCAGCTCGGCGAGCTCGGCCCCATCAAGCAGGCGGAGATTCGCACGCTGCTGATCTTCGGCCTCGCCGTCGTCGGTTGGCTCACCCCATCGTTCGCCAAGCTGTTTCTCGGCGCCGAGCACCAGTTCAGCGTGTGGACCAAGGGGCATCTGGCCGAGGGTGTGGTGGCGCTGGTCTGCGCGTGTTTGTTGTTCTTCGTGCCCTCGGGAGGACCCAGCCGGGGAGAGGGCGAGCGCCTGCTCGAGTGGGAAGACGCCCAACGCATGGACTGGGGCACGCTGTTCTTGCTCGGTGGCGGGCTGGCGCTGGGTCGCATGACGTTCGACACCGGGCTTGCCGAAGCGGTCGGGCGCGGCATTCTCGACGCGGCCGGACCCGTGGTGCAGTCGCCCCTGGGGCTGACCGCCGCTGCCGCGTTGCTGGTCGTGTTCCTCACCGAGGTCACCAGCAACACCGCCACCACCAGCATGATGTTGCCCGTGCTCATCGGCATCGCGCAGGTGCGCGGCTTCGACTCCACCGCCACGGCCGTCGCCGTCACCCTGGCCGCGAGCTACGCGTTCATGCTCCCCGTCAGCACACCGCCCAACGCGATGGCGTACGGCACCCAGATGATTCGCCTCGACGCGATGGTCCGGTTCGGTTTCCGACTCGACATCCTGGGCTTCGTCGTCCTCATGGCAGCCGTGATCGGGATTCTTCCATTCGTGCTGTAACGGCCCGAGGTGCTCGGCATACCCCCCGTATGCGCGCGTTCATGCTCCTCGTCCTCGTGCTCGGCGGTTGCAACGCCAGTGACGCCGACGCCATTCGCGACCAACTGCGAGACGACGACTACCGCAACACCTACGCCCGCGCCCCCCAGTGGCCAGACCCGCGCATGCCCGCCGCGGGCGGACCTCACGGCGGCTACATCGACGTCTACGTCAACGACGTGATGCAGGAGGCCATCGAAGACGCCGAAGCGTCGGGCGTGCCGCTGGAGCGTTGGCCCGAAGGCTCGATCATCGTCAAAGACGGGTGGAGTGCCCCGGACGGCGGCAGCTTCGAGTACCTCTCGTTCATGGAGCGCCGCAGCGGAGGGTGGTTCTGGGGCGAGTACACCGGAAGCGGACGCTTGGTCTCGGCGGGCAAGAACGACAAGACCTGCGTGGGCTGCCACAGCTCCGGCGAGGACCAGGTCCGCGCGTTCGGACTGCCACCCTACGAGTGAGTTCAGACGTCGAAGTCGAACCCTTCTGCGAGCCAATCCCAAACCGCGGCGATGCGAGGCACGTCTCGCAACGCCCGATGCCCGACCAGCCAAAGCGGGTCGCCGGGCAGCGCCGCCAACGATGACTCGAGCGCGTCGCCGAGCCGCAACCGTCGGAGGCCCCGCACGGTCGCATACGGTAGCGGTACGAGCATCGCGCCGAGGCCGAGCCGAGCCGCCTCGATCTGCGCGGTCATGCTGCTCGTCTCGAGCACGACCGTGTCGGCGCCCGCATGTTCGAGCACCCACTGGCGGTCCGCGCGATCGCCCAGGTCCTCGCCCCAGGTCACCCAGCGCAGCTGCGACGCATCGGTGATCGGCCGGCGCCGCTTGGGCTCGTCGGCGCTCGTCACTGCGATGTAGCCGTACTTGGCCAGGCGGCGCACGGTGAAGTCGCCGCCGGCGGGCCTGCGCATCCGCAACGCGAGGTCGGCTTCCCGGCGCGTGAGGTCGGCGTAGCCGATGCTCGCCAGCAGCTGCAGCCGAACCTTCGGGTGACGCTCCAGCAAGCGCCCCAACTGCGGGACGAGGAAGTGGTCGGCCACGCCCGGAGGCGCGGTGAGTCGCACCACCCCTTCGGGTTCCACCTCGAGGCCCTCGGCCACCCGCAGAAACCCCATCGCCCCGTGCTCCATCGTTTCGGCGTGAACGACCAACCGCTCGGCGGCGTCGGTGGGCCGGGTCCCGTCCGGAGTTCGGTCGAACAAACGGGCACCGACGAGTGCCTCGAGCGCGTCGATGCGGCGGGATGCGGTGGAGATGTTGACGCCCAGCGTCGCGGCGGCCCGCTTGAGCGATCCCTCGCGAAACACCGCCAAGAAGATGCGGAGGTCGTCCCAGCGCATGGCTTGCACTGTTGCAAATCATAGTCGAAGAATGTCGACTACCGAACCTCGAAAGCAAACCCCATGGTTCGGGCATGGAGACGCAGCAACACACCATCTTTGGCGCGGGCCAAATCGGAAAGCCCCTGGCGGTCGAGCTCGCCCAGCAAGGGCACCGCGTTCGCCTGGTACGCCGGGGCCCGGCCACCGAATCCCTCGACGGTGTGGAGTGGATGCAGGGCGACGCGACGGACCCGGTGTTCGCCGCAAAAGCCTGTGAGGGCTCGGTGTCGGTCTACAACTGCACCAACCCGCCGGACTATGGGCGCTGGGACGGCGTGCTTCAGCCGCTCTACCGCGGGATCTGGGACGCGGCTGCAGGCGCGGGCGCGCGGCTCGTGCAACTCGACAACCTCTACATGTACGGCCGGCCCGAGTCCTCGCCGTTCGACGAGCGCACGCCGATGAACCCCTGCGCCCCGCATGGCGAGCTCCGCAAACAGCTCAACGAAGAGCTCTGGGCTCGACACGCGCGAGGCGAACTCGAGGTGACGGTCGGCCATGCCTCGGACTTCTTCGGCCCCGCCGCGGATCTCGGGGTCGTGATTCGCCCCGACGTGTTGCAGCCCATCGCGCGTGGCGGCCGCGTCTACCAGACGGGCAACGTCGATACCCCACACGGCTACTCGTACACGCCGGACGTCGTCCGCGGACTCGCCACGCTCGGGACCCGCCCCGAAGCCGTCGGTCGCGCGTGGCACTTGCCCACCACGTCCACCTCGGACACCCGGACGCTGCTCGAAGCCTTCGCCCGCCACGCGGGGACGACGATCAAGGTGACCGTGGTGCCCGGTTGGGTGCTCGAGCTCGCCAGCGTGTTTTCGCCGATGCTGCGCGCGCTCGCAAAGATGCGCTACCAGTGGGACATCCCCTACGTGATCGACGATGGAGACTTTCGGCGCACGTTCGGCATCGAACCCACACCGCTGAACGAGGCGATCGCCCACACGCTGGCGGCGTTCTCAGCCCAGGAGGCCATGAACGCCGCGTGAGCACGGCCGCTACTGCATGCCGCCGTTGTCGCTCCACACGCAGCCGCAACCGCACTGGTTGTTGAACGTGGTGCCCCCCATCGACGACGGACAGAATCCCCGGATCGCCTTGCGACCGTTGCACTCGGCCGTGTCCATGCTCCAGTACTCGGCGGTTCCCAACGAGAAGTTCGGATATCCCGCCGTCCAGCCGCCGTCGGCCGGGCACGCCAACGACACGGTGTTGCCGTCTTCGTCGACCACTTCGTCGGCATCGAGGTCCTCGGGGTCGACGTCGAGTTCTGCTGCGCGAAGCTCGGATTCCTCGTCGATCGGCCCATCGCACGCCACGAGGGATGTGCACAGGAGCGTCGTTGCCATCGTGATGATGATTCGCTTCATGGCGTCAACGTAGAGACGCCCAATCGACACAGCGACTTAAACGACGCCCCATTTCGAAGGTCGGCAGGATCGGCGTTCTTCGGCCCACCGAAGGGCAGCCCTTCGGCCGCCCTTCCGCCGCGCACAGACATTCGCGCGGCACGTCCCCTTAGGACAGGTCCTGTTGTTAGACGTAGCGAGTCGGATCCGCTACGCCGGCGAGTTCGAAGCCTTCGCGGCGGAGCTGGCAGCTATCGCAGGTTCCGCAGGCCAGGGGCCGACCGGACGCGTCCTGTTTTGGGTCGTAGCAGCTCACGGTGTCGGCGTAGTCGACCCCGTGTTCGAGGCCCAGCGAGACGATCTCGTGTTTGCGAAGCTCTTGCAGCGGCGTCTCGACTGAGATCGGTTGGCCCTCTTCCACGCCGATGCGGGTCGCCAGATTTGCGGTCTGTGCAAAGGACCGAATGAACTCGGGACGGCAATCGGGGTAGCCCGAGTAGTCGAGCGCGTTCACCCCGATGAAGATGTGGCGGGCACCCAACACCTCCGCCCACGCCAACCCGTAGGACAGGAACAAGGTGTTGCGCGCGGGCACGTAGGTGGTCGGAATGCCCCCAGCCTCGATGTCCCGCGCCTTCGGCACCTCGAGCTCGCTCTCGCTGACCAGCGCCGTGGCTGGTGCGACCAACCGACCCAGGTGCGAAAGATCCACGACCTCGTGAGCGCGTGCGCCAAAGCGCTCGGCCTGCCGAGCCGCGCACGACAGCTCGACCGCGTGACGCTGACCGTAGGCGAAGCTCATCGCGTGCACCGCGAAACCTCGCTTGGCCGCAACGGCGAGCACGGTCACCGAATCGAGGCCGCCGCTGAGCAGGACGACCGCCGGAGCCCCTGTGCTCACTCAGCGTCCGCCTTGCGCCTCGCTGCAGACCACGTCGAGGCTCGAGTCCTCGGGACAGCAGTACAGCGAGAACGTCTCTTTCTCGAAGCCCATGTAGCAGGAGCAGGACGGCTGCCCGTCGGAGACGATGCAGATCCCGCGTTCGCTGCCGCCACAGAAGAAGCCCTTGCACGGGTCCTCCGCGTCGAAGCAGTAGTTCTCCTCGCGGTTGCAGGTGCCATCTTGGCAGGTGCCATCGGGTCCGAGGCAGAGTCCCCCGGGGACCCCCGGAGGGGGCTTCTTTTCCCGCTCGGCACCGCGAAAGCAGCCGCTCGCGGTCAGCGCGATGCAGGCCACCGCAAGCCATGGGCGAAGTCGCGTCATGACGGACAACGGCCGGACCTTACCAAAAAATCGGTGGCCCACGATGCTTCGGTCGGCCCCGGGTCGTTTCGCCCCAGAACCCCGACGAGCGAGCGTTCACGCCGTAACGCGGACAACGATCAACGCGGGTCGAGGGCCTGCACCGGGTGTTACTCTGTGTGTGGGTCTACAACGGACGGACCCCGGAGGAGTCGACCGATGCGCGCCAAAGCCAAGCTTTCCACTTCCTTGCTCGTGACCATGCTCGGCCTCGGACTCGGGGTTTCGGTGGCCCCCGCGGCCCAAGCCGCGTTCGAGTGCACCGAAGAAGGCAACCTGTGCGTGGAGAGCGGCGGCTCGTGGTCCAACGGTGCCAGCACCACCTCCAAGGACCGCCGAAGGCAGTCCAAGAAGACCGCCGGCAGCCTCACGGTGCGCATCGAGAACGGCCGCGGCAGCATCTTCATCAACGGCCGCTACGCAGGCACCGCTCCCCTCGAGGGCATCGAAATCCCCTCGGGCAAGAACGACATCCAGGTCCGCGACGGCTCCGAAGTGCTCTCCCAGGGCGTGCTGACGGTCCCCAAAGACTCCGACGTCATCGCCGTCGTCCAGCACCCGTAGGTTCCCCGAAGAAACCCGGCCTGGCCACAGGCGCGAGGCCCTACCCCAGTTCGGCGAGCAGCTCGGAGAGCTGGGAGCGGGTGAACGGTTTGGCGATGAGACGGTCGAAGCTCTGGTCGGCCGCCTCCAGCTCCTGCAGGTAGCCGGACATCAACACGGCGTGGGCGTCGGGGAAGATCGCACGCGCGTCCTCGATCAGGTCGAGCCCCGTGCCGTCGGGGAGCATGTAGTCGGTGAGCAGCAAGGCGCACGACTCCATCTCTTCGAGGGCGTGTTTGCCCGAGCGTACGTCAGGCTCTGCACGCACGTCGTAGCCCATCGAGTGCAGCAACCGCTCGACCGCGTAACGCACGTCGGGCTGGTCTTCGACGAGGAGCGCCACACCGCAGTGCTCCGTGCGGCGAGGCTTGGGCGTGGTCGGTGCGGGCGCCGGCAGAGCCTCTTCACACAGCGGCACGGAGACCGAAAAACACGAGCCGCTGTCGGCCGCGCTGAGCACCCAGATCTCACCGCCCGCGCGCCGCACGATCGCGCGTGCGGTCGACAGCCCCAACCCAGTGCCTTCGGCTCGGGTGGTGAAGAACGGCTCGAAGACCCGCTCCTGCAGTTCGGCGGGCATGCCCACGCCCGTGTCTTCGACCTCGAGCAGCATGCGCCCGTCGAGGCAACGGCATCGCAGCGTGAGCGCGCCGCCGTCGGGCATCGCACCCACGGCGTTGACGACGAGGTTGAGGACGACCTGCTCGAGCTCGTTGGGGTCGATCTCGATGGCGCCATCCCCTTCGGTCTCGTGCTCGAACCGAATGCGCTCGGGCACGAAACGCTGCAGGAACGGCAGGAGCTCGCTGAACCATCCCCGGACGTCGATGCGGCGCGGGGCCTCCACTTTGTTTCGGGTGAAGGTGAGCAGCCGCCGCGTGAGGCTGGACGCCGACCGTGCCGCGCTGGTGATGACCGTGAGGTCTTCCGCTGCCCCCGGGAGCTCGCGGCACTCGAGCTCGAGCATCTCGGCGCTGGACATGATCGCCGTGAGCAGGTTGTTGAAGTCGTGCGCAATGCCGCCGGCGAGTTGCCCCATCAGGCGAACGCGGTCGTCATGACCGGCCAATCGCTGTGCCTCCTCGAGCTTGCGCTCGGCCTGCTTGGCCAGGCTGACGTCCTCGATGATCGTGCAGCGCTCGACGATGGCCTCGTCCTCGCGCCGAGGCGTGACGATCACCCGCCCGACGAACGTCGTCCCGTCCTTGCGGCATAGCTCGCACTCCCCGTCGAAGGTTCCCTCCTCGACCGCGGCCAACATCGCCAGGAAGTCCGACTCGTGGGCGTAGAGGTCGCGCGCCGTCAGCTGGGAGATGGCCTCCTCCACGGAGTAGCCGAACATCGCGATGGAGGCCCGATTCCAGACCAGAATCCGCCCGCGCTCCCGCGCGTCCGCAATGCTCAGGTGAAACGGGGCGTGATCGATGAACTGCCCGACACGTTTGTCGGCAGCCGGCTGCACGTTCAACAGCGGCGGGAGCGAGGTGACGGTGAGCACCACACCGCCCTTGGCCGGCTCCATACGGCAGGCCCACTCGACATCCCCGACGATGGCCCTGAATCGGGACGGGCGGGTTCGGGCGAGCGCTTCGCGAAGACCTGCGCGCAACGACGCCGACTCGACCCCGAACGCGCTGTTCCCGAACCGCAACGTCGGATCGAACGCGTTCCAGTCTCCGTCGAGGCCGACGACCGTCCCGTCTTCGGTCAGACGCAGCGTCGCGTTGCGCACGTCTTCATCGCGCTCGACAGACGCCGACACGTCACAGGCTCCCGCGTTCGAAAGGTCCGAGGGAGCGATCCTGGGAAACGCCCCGCATCAACTGAGAGTGTGGCGAACGAGCCCTCGGCAAACAACCGAAATGGCCCGGATCGGGAGGCTCACTCCTCCCAACTCGTGCGGATCGTCGTCTCGGTCTCTCCGCTGAATTGCCCCATTTCGATGGTCTCGGTCCGCGTGGACTCGTACGAGACCGGAATCTTGCGGCTGAGGTCGAACAGCAACGAGCCCTTTTGAAGGCTCTCGATCACGATCTCACCGCCGGGTCCGTCTTGGCTCCCGCTGGCCGAAGCCTCGAACACCATTTCGGCGAGACGGCTGCCACCGGACGCATCGATGCGCACCAGCGTGTATTTGACCTCGACGTCGAACGGCAGGACCAGCCCGGTCGTGCCCAGCTCGGTCTCCTCTTCTCGGCGCACCACCACCGGCTCGTTCAGCGGCAGCGCCTCTTCGGGCAACGTGGGCAACTGCAGCAACGGGGGGAGATAGCTGAGCATCTGCAGCCCCGGCAGGATCGGCGCGGGTTGGCCCGCGGCCGTGGCGTCGGCGATCTGCTGGCGCATCGCGGCGAGCTTCGACTCTCGCTCGACGTTCTGCGAAAGCTCGGGGTCGACCTCGGCCTGGCCGCGCAGATCGCTGAGATAGGCGCCGATGCCGTGCTGCTCGAGGAAGCCCTTCGTGTCGTCGCCGTCTTGCTGCAGCGCGCCGCCGAGCTCCAAGTTGGTGACGTCACCGACTTTCCACACCACCTCGAGGCGGTCGCCCTTGGGCTCGATGGCCACGGAAGCCTCGAGGTCGACCACCGCCTCCGCGTACTGCCCCGCACCGCGCTGGGTGAGTTCAAGGTGCCCTTTTTGGCGAAGCGTCCGGGCGGCGGCGTCATAGCGCAGCACGGTGGACGTCGCCGGAGCGACCGTGGTCGCCTCCGCAGGGACAGCCGCACCCGTATCGGGGTTGGTCGTGGGAATGCCGGGGGCCGGCTTGCAGGCGGCGACCGCCAAGAGCATTCCCAGCAGGACTGTACGGGCCATCGCGGCGCACGCTACCCGCGGCCGCAGCGGACTGGCAAGCGGTTCCGCCCCCGACTCGAGGGTGGCGTTATGCGAAGCGCAGCAGATGTGCTATTTCCCGCCGGCCATGGCTCTGGAGTTCCTAGGTGGCCTGTTTGGACGCCGCAATCAGCTCCCGACCGATCAGGTCACTCGAATTCCTCGCCGCGCCAAGAAGGCCGCCGCGGTCGCGACCGCGGGGATGAAGGACACGCTGGCGAAGATCAGCGCCCTGCCCGGCCTCGCCGACGTCGGTCAGACCAAGCGTCTGCCTCGCGGTTTCTTCGACCTGGTCGACGAGTTTCACCGCCACGTCGACGACTATCACGCAGCTGTCCGCGCCCAGCTTCCCGACGTGGGCGACGACGTCGTGCGCCCCGGGCAGCCCGGCGGCGATGGCCCGTGCCACACGGCACCCATGGGCGTCTCCACCATCGAGGCGCTGGCGATCTACCGCAAGGCTCGGCCATGGCGAGACTTTCAACAGGTCGCGCAGCGCCTGGGCGAGCTGGGCGAGCAGCAGTTCAAGGACATTCAGTCCGGGCACGCGGGCAAGGACCCCGAGAAGATCCGCATGGGCAGCAAAGCCGTGCGCGAGGGTCGTCTCGCCTTCGCCAAGCGCATGCAGGCCTGCCCCTACCTCGACCCCAAGAAGGGCAAGTGCCGGATCTGGGACGACCGCCCGGTCGCCTGCCGCATGCACCACCCGCTGGGCGACGCCGCCACGCATCGGCCCACCCACGAGGGCTATCCGCAGGCCGCCGAGGTCAAGAACATCCGCCTGCCGGTGAAGATCCAGGTCGAACTCCAGCAGCTCGACAAGCGCATGATGCTGCAGATCTCACCGTTCCTGTACGCAGGCACGCTTCAGGTCCTTCAGCTCACCGACGGCCAGATGTTGCAAGAGGTGGGCGAAGCTCCGCAGCGCATGCAGCAAGACGGTCAGGTGGCACAAAAAGCCAACCGCAACGTCAAGCACGCGGCCAAGTTCAAGAAGAAGAAAAAGAAAAAGAAGAAGTAGCCAGGCGCGGCAGCGGTCGGCTGGGTACTCGCCGTGGCGAGGCTTCCGAGGTGAGCCCGCGGAACGGACCCGCAACGCCCGCGCCCACCAACGCCTGCTTGCTGCTGGCGAACTCGCGACTCAGCGCGCGCCAGCGGCGGAGATCTTCATGCAGCCGTGCGTCGCCAGAGGTCTGCGCAATGGCCCGACGACGCGCGCCTTCGGCGACCCGCTCGCCCAGGTAGGCGCCCAAGCTGGCACCCAGGGTGGTCGCCGCGAGGCCGGAGACCAGGGTGAGCAGGCCCGCCAAGACGTAGGCGGTGCTGTGCGCCCCGGCGATGAGCCAGATGAACGGCAAGAACATCAGCGCGCTGAAGACGACCCCGGCCTGCCGCAACCGCTGAATCGAGCGGTGGCTCGCCTGCTCGGCGCTGACCAACGCGCAGGCTTCGGCGCGACCGTACATGCGGATCGCCTGGTGGTCGCGAGCGTGGCGGCTGGGATCGCGAATCGACTCGACGCACACCGAAGCGCGAAAGTTGCCGCGCCCGACGGTCAGCCGCACGCCATTGCTGGGACCCGCGGGCGAGGACACGGACACCTGGTAGCCGTCGCGGGCGGGAAAAACCGAGGCCCAGCGCTCGGTGACCTGGTCGACCACCGAACGAACCTCGTCTCGAACCTGCGCGCGAGTCTGGCCGGTGCGACCGACAGACCACCCGAAGGGCGAGTAGACCGCATCCTTTTCCACCGCTTGATCAAACTAATATGCGGGCATGGTGCCGTCCACCCGAGTGCCGCCAATCGGCCGTAGGACGGCTATCGCGTCCATTCGTAGGCCACGTATGCCCTCATCGTACCTTTGGCTTCGCCGCAGACGATGGTGACGTCGTAGCGCTCGGCGCTGCCCTCGAGCTGCAACCGGTCGTCGGGCTGACCTTCGGTGCGCTTCAGTTCGACCACCGACTTCAGTTGCTCGGTGAGCGTGGAGGCACAGTCCTCCGCCGAGATGCCCTCTTCGAGCTCGAAGATGACGTGGCTCTGAAACAGGCCTGCTTCGTTGGCTTCCGATCGCGCAAAGCTGACCTTCTTGCCCTTGTCGCCGAACATGTGATCGGTGAACCACGCCGGGTCGCGAAAGCGCTGGCCAAGGGGATCGGCTTCGGCCGCAGTGGGAGGCGGGGGCTCGCTGGAGACCGGCTCGGATGCGTCCGCCGCGGGCTCGGCGGCTTTCGCATCGGCGGGAGCCTTGGCCTGGGCATCCGCAGGCTTGACCGCCGCGGCATCAGGCTTGGCCTTGGGCGAACCACCGTCGCAGGCCGTAGTGACGAACAAGAGGGCAAGCGCAGCGGTCGTGCGAAGCATCGGGGACAAAAACTAACATACCCGACACGCCGCGGCCATCAGCTCGCCGAGCGTACGCAGCGGGCGGCGATCGGCGTCTGGTCGTCGAGCGCGTCCTCGACCCACGGGTCGTCGGGTCCCGCGGTCAGACCCTCTCGCTCTGCCTTCTGCCGCATCGCGGTGGTGGAGGTCCAAAACGGCCCGGGCCCACGAAACACCTCGGCGGCCGTTTGAACCTCGTCGGGTGTGGGCAAGCGCCACCCCTCGAGTGTCTTGCCGTTCCACGGCACCTTCAGCACCTCGCAGAACTTCTCCGCTTCGGAGCGCGTGACACCCTCGGCGACACCACCGAAGAACTGCATGCCGACCCCAGACGCGACCAGCGGTACCGGTGCAACGCTCTCGGGCAGCTCGAGCGCGTCCTCACCGTCGGCCATGTCGGCGGCGCAGCGAAACCCGAGCAGACCGTTGCCCTCGGATGTTTCGCGTCGCGAACCCGCACGCCCGCCTTTGACCACACCGGCCTTGGCCTTGGACGCGTAGGCCTTGGAGAACGGGCCGTCGCCGCGGAACGGCTCGCGCAGAAACGGCGCAAGCCCGACATCGAGCTCGAAGTCGTTGGAGACCCACTCCAGCGCGCTCGACCCCATGCCGCGAAAGCCGAAGTACGAGGTGTCGACCATGCCGTTGATCGGGGTGAGCACGCCTCGATACTCGTCGCGGATCTCGTTGCCCCACGGAAAGCGACGTCCGTCGGGACCTCGAGCCGCATACTCCCACTCGACCTCGGTCGGGAGCCGCCCGCCCCTCGCTTCGCAGAACGTCTGGGCCTGGGCTCGCGTCACACAAGTCTGGGGAACCAGAGCGAGCGCCTCGGCCGAGTAGGTCTTGCTGCCGTCGTCCTGGTCGGGCCCGCACCTGGCCGCCGTGCACTTGCCCTCCTCCACGCAGGCCGCGTAGGCGGACCGGGTGACCTCGTGCAGGTCGAGCCAGTACCCCAACGTGGCGGCAATGCGAGGCGGCTGCCCAGACCACGCCGAGCGCATCGATTCTCGAATCGCGTCGGCGTCGTAGCGGCCGGGAATGTCCCCCATCACGAACACGCCCTTGGGCAACTGCACCTGCTGCGCGTGAGCGAGTTTTCGGGTGCGCAGAGCCTCACAGGTGCCGTCCGCCTTCCGCCCGGTGCCGCGCACACACTGCGCCACCTTTTCGGGGTCGGCCTCGGGCGCCTTGGTGTCGTCGGTGGCCTTCGGCGGTTCCGCGACCTCGACCGTGCGTGGCTGCGGCTGGGGCTCGTCGGCAATCGAATAGACCGGCTCGGCCGAGTCGCAGGCCGGCACGAGCAAGAACGCGAGCGCGAGGGAGCGGCGCATGGGGGCGGAGAATAGCCCGAACTCGCAGGTCCCCGTGCTCCGCTCACGACATTGCTGCCCTGGTCCGCGACGGCCGTGGCGGACCCCGCCGCCCGACATCGCGGCCACAGGTGCGAGACCGTTGATTGGCACACGCAATGCACTCTCGGGTGGGCATGCGACGACTGCCGTTCTTGGTGCTCCTGGGGCTGCTGCCACTGGCTTGTGACGACGACGGGGAGGCGAACACCTCGGAAGGCAACGGCGTGTTCGGCGACGGGGAGATCCCCGGCGATGGCGCAGGCAACGAGTCGGGCGGAGACTCCGACGCAGGGGCGGCAGACACGGGCGACCCGACCGGGGGCGACAGCGACACCGGTGGAGACGACGGCGGCGAGCCTTCTGGAGGCGTGGGTGTCGAACCGGGCACGCTCACCGCAGGCGTTTGGGACGACAACCTCAACTACGACGTCTTCTCGCAGTACCGGGCGACCTTTCTCGATGGGCAGCCCGCGGGCGCCCCCGCGTTCGAGACCTCCGAACACGACGACGCCAACGCATCCCACGCCGACCGCGCACAGCAGCGACTCGACATCTCCCTGGTCATCGACACCACGGGCAGCATGGGCGACGAAATCGTCTACCTGCAGACCGAGTTCGACGCCCTGTCCTCGACCATCGCGGAGCGCTACCCGGACGCGGAGCAACGCTGGTCGCTCGTCGTCTACCGCGATCAGACCGACGAATACGTGGTGCGCTGGTTCGACTTTCGCGACGACCCGCAGGAGTTCCGCACCAAGCTCGCCGAACAAATGGCCGACGGCGGCGGAGACTACCCGGAAGCCGCCGACCAAGCCCTGGAGATCGCCAACCAGCTGACGTGGCGCTCCGACGACGACGTGGCCAAGCTGGCGTTTTGGGTCGCCGATGCACCGCATCACCAAGAGGCCGCCCAAGCCCTCGCCGATGCGGTTCGCGACGCGCAGGACCAGGGGGTTCACATCTATCCCGTCGCCTCCAGCGGTGTGGACGAGCTCACCGAGTTCAGCATGCGCGCGACGGCGCAGCTCACCGGAGGCCGCTACATCTTCCTCACCGACGACTCGGGCGTCGGCAACCCACACCTCGAGCCGACGATTCCATGCTACTTCGTCACCAAGCTCGACGACGCCATCCTTCGCATGGTCGACATCGAACTGTCCGGCGTGCATCGGGAACCCGAGGCCTCCGAGATCGTCAGGGTCGGCGGCGACCCGCAGGACGGGGCCTGCACCCTCGCCGACGGGCAGATGGTCGACGTCTTCTGAGCGGCGGGGTGTGGCGCGCCCTTCGAGACACGCCACACCCACACCTCGGTCAGGGAAGCTCGACGGCCCCGAGATCACACGAGGTCCCGCTCGCGCGCGGCTCGTTTCGCTGGTCTTCGGTGTCGAAGCACATGGCGGAGTAGGTGTTCTCCGACGACAGGATGCGCGTCTGCGTCGGCCCGCCGTTGAAGTCTAGGGGCTTGGCCACCAGCTTCTTGTCGGTCCACTTCACGTTGCAGCTCCCGTCCGTGTCCAGGGAGGTCTCGGACATGAAGCTCCCGGCGATGTCGCAATCGTCCGCGGCCGAGTGCACGACGATGCTGCTCAGGAGCGTGACCTTGGCGTTGGACCCCGCTGCGATGCCGCCTGCCCGGTCGGCATTGTTCTCGGCCAACGTCACGTGGCTCGCGTGCAACGCCCCCTTGCCGCGGACCGCAATGCCGCCGCCGGTTGCGTTGCCCGCGGGCGAGAAGGCGAGGTTCTCGGAGAACGTCGAGTTGAGCACCGTCGCCTCGCCGTCGACCACGAGCAAGCCACCGCCGCCGCCGCCATCGGGCACCTCGGCGAGGTTCTTGGCGAAGGTGCTGCCGTCGATCGAGACCTGCGCGCCATGCCCGATCGCAGCAACGCCTGCGCCCTCATCCGCGCGGCTCGTGTAGATCGACGAATCGCGGAGTTCACTGGCCGCGATCAAGTAGAGCGCACCGCCTTCGTGTCCCGCCTCGTTTCCATCGAAACGACAGGTATCGAACGCCCCTTCTCCCCATGCAGCACCGCCACGCTGGGACGCGATGTTGCCGTAGAAGTCGCTGCCGAACACCGAGGTGCTCAGCGCCGAATGCACGCCCGAGAGCGCGCCTCCCGATGCGGCCTGGTTGCCGACGAACTCGCTGCCCTGCACGTCGAGGACACGCGCATGCGCGCCGGATCCGTCGATGCGAATGGCGCCGCCGTTGTAGGTGGCTTCGTTGTTCTCGAAGGTCGAGTCGTGAATCTCGGTCGACGATGCCGCAGACCAGATCGCCCCGCCATCCGCGGCCTTGCACTCCTCGAAGCTGCTGTCGTGCACCGTCACGGTGGACTTCTCGAGCGCCCGAATGCAGCCACCCTCGGTCGGAACGTCGAACCCGACGATCAAGGTGCCCCATAGAATTAGATCCGACTCCTTCTTCACGTCGATGCCGCGCACGCCACCGAAGCCGACCGCACCGATCTCCAAGCCCTGCAGCTCCACCGTGGCCGGCGCCATGCACCCCGGACCCGGGCACACCGTCCCGACCTCGATCAGCGAGTCGCCTTCGAAGTTGTCACCGGGCAACACGATGGAGCCATGACCAAAGACGTCCGCGGACCGCTCGAAGACCAAGGGAGCCTCGAGCTCGTACCAATCGGGGTTCACGTTGAGAGTGTCAGCCGCCCCCTGGTTGACCTGGTCGACGCAGTACCGCAGCGAACCCACGGCATTGATGTCGTCGGTCGGGTCGGTCACGTCGCAGACGACGGATGCCGACGCGGTCGTTCCGACGCCCCACACTGCGCCACCCACCGCGAGCGCGAGCATCGTCTTCGAAAGTCCACGAGAGTTGATTCTATTCTTCACGGTGCGTGCACAGAGCAAACACCAGGCCAACGCTCGGCGAACGTCCTCACGCGGGCTTCGCCGACACGGCCTTCGAGCCGCACCGTGTCGCCCCATGCGGTGTCACCGAGTGCGGGTCACGTGTCACCGCGTGCGCGCACCATCAGTCCAGCGCGTACGTGGAGAGGTGCTCTTCGTCCATCGGCGGCGTTGCCAAGGCCACAGTCACGAGCGTGAGCAAGTTGAGCGCCCCCGCGATGGCGCCGATCTGCAGTCCCCACGGGTTGAAGACCGCGTAGGTCTCGGGCGCGACCTGCTGCAGGACGAACAGGCCGACCGCGGCACCCACTCCAACGCTGAGGCCCGCAATCGCCGACGGTCGGTTGGCGCGGCGCCAGTACAGACCCGCGAGCACCAGCGGCATGAACTGGATCGGGATCGCGTAGGCCAACAACAACAGGTCCACGACCGACACCCGACCCGAGTGTTGGAGCACGAACAGCGCGAACACACCGAGCACGACGATGCTCACGCGCATCGCCCGAGTCTGGGTGCGCTCGCTCAGGTCTCGACCCAGGCCACCGACCACGACATCCCGCACCAGGATCGATCCCCCGGCGTGCAGCAATGCGTCCCCCGTCGACATCGACGCGGCGAGAATCGCAAAGGCGACGAAGGCGAACGCGGCCGGACCCACGCCGCCCAGCTGCGGGCGTTCGAGCATCCACAGCAGCACGGTGTCGTCGGCGGGACCGCCCTCGAGCACAGCGGCGTAGCCGATGAACAGTAGCGGCACCAAGAAGAACAAGAACGTCGGGTACAGCACCGCAGACAGCTGCACGAGCTTGGCGCTACGGGCCGTGAAGCACTTCATGAACACCTGCGGCCACATCGAGAAGCCCAGGATCGAGACCAACACCTCGGCGGTGTACTGACCGTCACTGGTGGGCCCAGGACCGGGCAGGACCAGCGTGTCGGGTCTGCGTGCGACGACTTGGTCGAACATCTCCGAGACCCCGCCGTATAGCGCGTGCGGAATCCAAAGGCCGAGCCCCCACACGACGATCAACATCGCGATGCCCTGCACCACGTTGGTCCACCCGACCCCGCGCACACCTCCGAGCACCACGTAGACGGTGACCACGCCGTAGACCACCGCCGCACCGGTCGCGGGCTCCCACCCGGTCACGGCGGACATCACCATGCCGGCGCCCTTGAGCTGAATGACCAGGTAGGGCACGAACGCGAGCACGGTCGCGGCCCCCATGAGGCCCCAGACGTAGCGCGATGCGAAGCGACCACCGACGAGCTCGGCTTGGGTGACCGCCCCCAACTTTGCGCCGAGCTTGCGGACCCGCGCACCGAAGAAGTAGACCGGCACGAAGCCGACCGCTCCGTACGCGAGGATGTAGAACGCGTCCGAGCCCTTGGAAACGACACGCTGGGGCGTTCCGAGCAGCGCATAAGCGCTGAAGATCGTCGCCCCCATCACGAAGTACATGAGTACCGGGCCAAACGCTCGGTCCCCCGCGACGAAGTCAGCGACGCCCCCACCCCCGCGCCGCCCTGCGACGACACCCAACGCCAAAACGAGCGCCAGGTACCCGAACACGACCCCGTGGGCGAGCGTCATCGGCCGATCCCTTTGCGGTACATCCAGGCCAGCGCTACGAAGTTGGCCGCAATTACAGCCAATACGTAGACCAGCGAGAACGGAAGACCCAGCACCCGAGGCTCGATGCGGTTGGCCACGCTCGTGTACACCGGCGCGATCAAGAGCACGGTCGAGGCCACGAAGTAGACAATCGCGAGTCGTTCACGCACGGGAGCCAGCGGGAGCGTACCGGTTTCTTGGGACCACTCGCAGCGGCGGTATCATGGGCCGGTGAAGTTCGACCTCGTGGACCGACGCTGCATCGTCACGGGTGCCTCGTCCGGGATCGGCAAGGAGATCGCCCGCAACCTCGCCTACTTCGGGGCCACGGTCGTGCTCGCCTGCCGCAACCGCGAGCGAGGGTCGGCTGCGCTCCAAGAGATCGCCGAAGACAGCGGCAACGACCGACTCTCGCTCTTGCCGCTCGACCTCGCCGACCCTGATTCGATTCGTGGGTTCGTCAAACAAGTGACCGTCGGCGACAAGCCGCTTCACGTGCTCGTGAACAACGCGGCGACTTTTTGCCAGTCGCGTGAAACCACACCGGGGGGTCGCGAGGTCACATGGGCGACCAACGCCCTGGGTCCGTTCGCACTCACCAACCTGCTCGCCGACACACTGGTCGGCAGCACGCCGAGTCGTGTCGTCAACGTGGCGTCCAAACTCGCGGGCGGGCTGGCGCTCGACGATCTCGACTTCGAGTCACGCAGCTACTCGGGCGTGAAGGCCTACAAGCAGAGCAAGCAGGCCAACCGGATGCTCAGCTGGGGCCTGCAACGACGCATCGGCGACGGGGTGGCCGTAACCGCGTGCCACCCCGGGGGTGTGAACACCCGGATTTACGACAACCTGTCGGGCATTGCGGGTGCGGTGATGAAGGTGGGACGACTCTTCCTGAAGACACCTGCCCAAGGGGCGAGGACGCCCACTCGGTTGGCGGCCGATCCCGAGCTCGAAACGCTCAGAGCCGAGTTCTGGGTCGATGAAGCACCCGCGCCGTGCAAGTTCCGCGAAACCGCCGAGATCGACGCTCTATGGGAGCGCTGCGTCGAGTTGACGCAGACCGATCTCTGAGTTGAAGCGCGCATATGTGCCCCAGATCGCACTGGATCTGGGGGACAGGATGACCGCAGGGGGCGATGCCGTGCTTCGTTGCACGGTGAGGCTGCGATTTGTTCCCAGGGGTGTAACGCGCACTGGGGTTGGGCAGTACTCCGTACACAGCGCAGGCATGGCGCACGGTGTCGCGTAACGCTCGATGCATCCCGATCGAATCCCCCTCCAGCCACGTATCGAGCGTTGCAACAACCCAACACTGGCGCCGTTGCCCGAATCGACCAGACTTAGACGAGCAAGTCCTGGCCCGACCAGGACCACGGAAGAGAGGTAGGCATGAGTCTCCGAGCAAACATCGATCATCTCAACGCAGCCCAAGGCATCGAAGCCGTTGCTGTCATCACTCAAGGCGACACGTCGACCAAGGAGTTCCGCGGCGACGATTCGTGGAGCGCCGTTCTCGACGGCGCGTTGAGCCTTCTGGCCAAGACGAGCGAGTCCACGATTCGCATGGTCATCGGCAAACACACCGTCGTCGTTCAAACCGAGCGTGAAGAGACCGTCGCGGTCGTTCTTCCCACCGGTCACGCAATCGCCAAGTCGCTTCGCCGCATGATTCGACGCATGGCGCGCAAAGTCCGCCCCCCCTTGCGGCCCGAACCCACCGTCATGTCGGTGTCAAGCCCTCAACCTGGCCAACCCGGCCAGCCCGGCGCTCCCAAGCCGGCCTCCGCCGACGTGTCCACCTCCCCCTGGGGCTGACGGCAGAGGAGGAGCGCAGCGGCGCTTCGCTCTCCGCCCGCCTCGTCGGGTCGGGCTCGACAAATCGCGCACTCTCGCAAGCCGAGGGTGCGCGTTTCTTTATCCGCATCGTGCAATGCCCGGCGCCCCATGCGCCATCTTGTGTGGGGTGTCCCGACCGGCCATCATCCGCGGATGCGGTTGGCGGGTGTCACTGGATGCATCTTGGTTTCGGCGCTCGGGTGCGGCGGCACCAACAACGCAGGCACCGACGGCGGCTCGACCGGGTCGGCCGAAAGCTCGACCGGCACCCCGGACCCCACGACCGAAGGCTCGTCCTCGGGCGCGGCGGATGGGTCCAGTAGTACGTCGGGCAACGCCGACTCATCGAGCACGGGCGACGGTGAGTCTTCCACCACGGGTTCCGAAACCACGGGCGGCGCACCAGATGCGTTCGAGGCCGGTTTCGACGTCACCGAGATCTCGCCCAATGAAGGACACCTGGCGCTCAACGTCTACATGGGCGCCTACGGGGCACCGTTCCTCCGAGGACCCGCCGAGTCCGTTCACGACGACGTTTACATTCGCAGCTTTGCGGTCGGCATCGGCGAAGAGGGTTTCGTCGCCGCGGTGGCCGACCTGCCGGGCATGGGCAACGACTTCACCCAGGCCATTCGAGCCCGGGTCGCCGCGGATACGGGCCTTCCCCCCGAACACGTGATGATCGGCACCACGCACACCCACTCCGGCCCCGACTTTCAGGGCCTGTGGGGCGGCGGTCCGTCCGAGTACCGCGACCCGGTGATCGACGAAATCGTGGGGTCGATGAACCGCGCATGGCTGCTTCGCGCACCGGCCACCCTCGAGGTCGCCAGCACCACCGCGCCCAACAGCAACCGGCGCGACTGGCCGTTCACCGATGACTCGGTGACGCTGCTGCTCGCCCACGACGAACGGGGCGCGCTGATGGGAAGCGTCGGTGTGTTCGCGGCACACCCCACGGTCCTGGGTCAGAGCAACCTCGCGATTTCCCGAGACTGGTGCGGCGGCTACGTCGACACGATGGAAGAGCAGACCGGTGCACCCTCGGTGCTGTTCGCCGGCATTCTCGGAGACGCGAGCGCGTCCACGCCTCCAGGAGAGTACGCCGATGGGTTCGAACGGGCCTTCGCCTACGGAGCGCTCATCGCCGACGAAGCCCTTGCGGTGATGCCCGACGCCGAACCGGTCTCGACCGGCCTCGTCATCGACCACGTAACATGGACGATGCCCGTCGAGAACGCGCTGTTCCAGATCGCGGCAGCGTTGGATCTGCTCGACTACTCGTTCTCCGAAGAAGGCGACGGGCAGACCGTCGACACGCTCGGTGCCTACGTGCGGTTGGGCGAGCAGCTGCAGTTCGTGACGTTCCCCGGAGAACCGCTGACGCGCGCCGGCCTGGAGATCAAAGAGGCCATGACCGCGCCGCACCGCGCCGTGCTCGGCCAAACCGGCGACTCGCTCGGCTACTTCATTCCGAGCGACGAGTGGATGACCGGACGCAACGACGACTACGAAGAGACGGTGGCTCTGCACGAGAGCGCTGGAGACACCGCCGTCGAAGCCCTGGTCGGGCTCGTCGAGGACGACCGCTTCTAGACCGGTCGGGGCTCTCCTACTCGGAGATGCTCTCGAGCGTGTAGCTGCTGTTGCTCGCGTAGCCACGCACCATGACGTGCACGGGCGCTTCGGCAGTCAGCTCGACTTCGCAGATCTCATCGCTCCCGCTGCGATAGGGGCGGCACTCCCAGGCATCCACTGTCGGCGCCATGCCAGTCCGCACGTAGAGGTCGGCATCACCCGAACCGGAGATCGCGAACAAGTAGGTGCCAGGGCTGAGCGTCGGGGTGGCGAAGTGGTGCTCTTCCCCGCGCGCGACCGTGCCGGACTCCTCGAACCCCTGCCATCCGTCGTCGACGGGGTCATCGTCGCCATCGTCATCGCCGAAGCCCGGGTAGTACTCGTTGTCCTGCTCGCCCGAGACCAGCACCACCTCGCTGGCGTCGATGTTCATGAACATCTGCTCGTAGGTCTTGGGCTCGTCGTAGTCCATCAGGCCGCCGACCAACGCCATCGTGGCGTCGGGCATCGAGTGGAAGAACGAGGGCATCGCGTTGGTCACGATGTCGAGGTACTTGGTGCCGTTGGGGTCGTCGTCGTTGACGGCTGCGTGCGCGTCGTTGAGCGCGGAGTCGACGTAGGCGTAGGTGTCGCAGCCGTTCATGAACACCATCGCGTACTGACCGGTCTGCCAGTCGCCCTTGCTGGCCAGCGCGCGAATGTTGGCGCCCAGGCCCGCGTGGCCGTTGTAGACGATGAGGTCGGCCGTGCGCGAGAGTTCCGCGTAGCGGGTGTTGAAGCTGGCCGGGGCCGTGCGCACGTTGTCGACGAGAAGCACGGTCACCTCGACGGTGCGATCATCGGCCAGCGTCGCGGTGTACTGAATCTCGGGCGTCGCAACGCCGGGCGTGTACGGAACCGATTCTGGCACGGTGACGAGCTCGGCCCCGGCAAACTCTTGCCCGAGCGCTCGATTGAAGCGGTTGTATGCGCTGATGCCCGCGTCGCCGTTGCCCGTGGCGCCATCTTCGTACTTGCCGAAGACCGCCACGACCTCGAGCACGTCGTCTTCCCAGACCTTGTGGTACTCGGGGTACTTGCCCGTGGTGTTGATGTCACTAATGGACACCGTGGCATCGATGGTGACGACGTCGGCCTCGTCGATGTCACAGCCCCATCGTTCGGGCCGGTAGTAGTACCACATGCTGCCTCGCGTCACGTCGTGAGCGCCGTGGTCGACACAGTCGTGGTTGTACTTCTCGGTGAACGCGTCCTGACCCGCTGTGGTGATGTCGGCGGGAAGCCGAAGCTGGTAGGTCGTCGGAACGTTGTCGCGGTCGCCCCACGCGACCGGCATCTTCGCGTCGTACGATGCGACGTACCGACCGTCTCCGATCGCCTCGGTGGTGACGTTCGAGATCTGCAGCTGGTCGAGGCGCCCGACCGAGTTGTCGTGATTGAGGTGGCCGATCGTGTACAGCAGCTGGTCTTCGATGCCGCTGTTCGCCCAGAACGAGCCGCTGACCACCACCTGCCCCGAGAACTCGAAGTCGACGAAGATCGCTTCGACACTGCTGTCCGCTTTGCCCGGGGTGTCCTGTTTGACGAAGTCCCCCTCGCCGACCGCCAGAGAGTCCCCATCGGACTGGCAGGCGGTCAGCAGGGCAGCAGCGGCGAGGAGCGTGGCGGTTCTCTTCATCGGGTGACCTCGTAGGTTCAGGTCACACGTAGACCTACACTCGCGCGTCCGCAAACAGAACCGATCAAGACGTTGAAATCACGCCATTTCCTTCGATGCGCAAGCGTTGCGGGTCGCTTGCGCATAGTCCGCAGCGGCACTATCGACCGACGAAGTCGTAGAAGCCCGCGTCGTCGAGCGGAGGCAGCACGGCCCGGCGCAGCAGCAACGTGCGCACCGCCCAGACGTCGGAGAAGACGCGGTACCGCAGCGCGGTCTGGTCGAGGTAGTCGACCCCGGCCGAGCCGCCCGTGCCCGTACGGCGTCCGATCACCCGCTCGACCATGCGGGCGTGGCGTTGGCGGAAGATCAGCATCGACTGTTCGAGCGCGACCACACCATCGACGATCTCCCGCGGCCACGCGAGCAGCGGCAGCTCGCGGTAGCTCTCGATGAACACCAGCGCCGCGCGAATGCGGCGGGTCTTGGCTCGGTGTTCCTCGGGGACATCTTGGGCGGTGAGAAACGCACGAGCCCCCTCGCGCTCCTTGGCGTAGCGTGCCCGCAGCCGCTTTTCGTCGGCCTCGTTCTTGGCCAGCGCGACGGCATCGTCTTCGTTGACCTTGCTCTGACCGACTTGCGCCGCGAGGTAGTCCTCGATGAAGGCGTCCACCACGGCCGTATCACCATCGTCGCCCGGGCGAGAGCCTCGGATCGGCGTGCGGTGCAGCCAGGCGTGAATCGCATCCTTGATCGAGGGCGTGTCCTCGAGCCGCTTTCGCACCCGTTCGGACGCTGCCGTGGGGTTGCCGTCGGCATCGAGCAACGCGTCGAGGTAACTCGACTCGTGGCCGAGCGAGATGCGCTCGTCGGCGCCGAGGCCCAACAGAATCTCGACCTCACGAAGCTGTGCGCTCTGAAAACCGCTGGCTGGAGAGAGCTTGTCGCGAAACGCCAGGTAGTCCCGGGTCGTCATCGACTCCATCAAGGAGAAGTGCGCGGCGACGTTGTGCATGAGCTGCGCGACCCGCCGGATGCCGCGGACCGCTGCGCTCAACGACTGCTCGGGCACGTGCTCGGCCGCGAAGAGGTCGCGAATGGAGACCAGCTCCCGGATGATGAGCTTGAACCACAGCTCGTCGATCTGGTGCACGGTGATGAACAACACCTCGTCGTTGGCCAACTCGGCGTCGGTGTCGGAGAGACCGGACTGCAGCGAGAGGATCTCTTCGACCTTGATGTAGTCCCAATACGTCGTCGGAGCGCGACTCATCGGGAGAGGACGCTGCCACCCCGGCGGCTCGCGATCAAGCGCTCACGCCTCTTCGAACGCATCGACGTCGAGCCAGGGACCGTCCGGCGCAGCTCCTGCGTGCAGCATCTCATCCACACTCAGCACCGGGATACGCGGAGTGACACCACGCACGAGCGCTGCGATGCGGGCCCGATGACGGGACGACGAGACCAGCACCAGCGCGCCCTTGCCCTCTTCCACCGCGCCTCGGACGACCGCGAGCCAAGCCTCTCGGCGCGCTTTGCCGACCTGTGCGACGGGCCCGTCGTCGCGGTCTTCGACCACGGTCGCCAACAACTCTTCCGCGTCGGGGGTGAGGCGCACCACTCTCAGCGCGCCCAGCCCGCGAAGGCCGTCGACTTCGGGATGCACCCAGTGGTCGCGCAGTGCCTCTCGAGCGCGCTCCACCCACTGCCCCCGCTGCTGGGGGTCGTGAAAGCGGCGGTCCTCCGCCAGCAGTCCGAGAAGCACGTGCATCGGTGGGACACGAATGCGCTCGCGCAGAAAGCCACGAACGATGCGCAGGACGTCCTCGGGCTCCACCTTGGTGAGCGCACGCTGCACGACGACCGGATGCGACTGCCGCGTCCGCTCGAACATGCGGTCGAGCACTTGGAGGTCGACGAGGTTCGGCGCCGCATCCATCACCGCGCGGAAGGTTCGCAGCACGATCGCATCCGTGCCCGCGTCGGCGGGAAGGGTCTGCCGCGGCAGCGTACGCCCCTCGACCGTGATCTCGACGGCATCTTTGGCGAGGCTCTCTCGGGGCCTCAAATCGATGCGAGGCACCGCGACCCCCAGCGTGGCCCGACACTCGTGACGCAGTTGGGCCAACACGCGCTCCATCTCGTTGCGCTCCTGGACCTGAAGCGGATGCACCGCGACGACGATCGTGCCCGTGGCATCGATCCCGGCTCCTGGAGCGACCGCCGCCAGGCGCCGCAACGACAGTGCGACCGCGAACGTCAGGATTGCGACGCCTGTCGCCACGAAGGCGACGTGCGGCATGCCTGGAATGAGGGCGAGGCTCAGCAGAAGCACGGCCGGAACGACCAACATTGCCGGCTCCAGCCACCGCAGCACGCTGGGCTCACCGCCGTCGTCTCGCCGATCGACGCGCGACACCAGGACACCCGCGGCCAAGCTGACGAGCAAGGCGGGGATCTGCGCCAGCAGACCGTCGCCGATGGTCAGCTGCCCGTACAGCGACAGGCTGTCGCCCCACGACATGCCTTGTCGGCCCACGCCGATCGCGAGGCCGCCGACCAGGTTGACCGCGGTGATGGCAAGGCCTGCGACCGCATCGCCTTTGACGAAACGAATCGCTCCATCCATCGCGCCGTAGAAGCTCGACCGCTCGGCCAACGTCGCGCGCCGATGGCTGGCCTCACGCGCCGAGATGACTCCCGCACGAAGGTCGGCATCGATGGCCGCTTGGTGTCCGGGCAACCCGTCGAGCGCGAAGCGTGCCGCAACCTCGGCCACACGCTCTGCACCCCGAGCGATCACCCCGAACTGCACGATGGTGATGATCGCGAACATCACCCCGCCCACGACGAGGTCGCCTCGCACCACGATCGATGCAAACGCATCCACCACGCTTCCCGCGTCGGCCTCAGAGAGAATGAGCCGCGTCGTGCTGACATTGAGCGCCAGGCGAAACAAGGTGGCCAACAGCAGCAAGGCCGGGAAGTTGGAGAACTCGGTGCTACGCCCGATCGTCAGACTGCCGACGAGCAGCAGCACCGCACCCGCCAGGCTCACCGACAACAACAGGTCGACGAGCGGCTTGGGCAGTGGGACGAGAACACACGCGAGAATCGCGACCACGACAAACGTGGGCGCCACCGTCGGCACACCGCGGAGCAGTGCACTTCCAGCCTGGAAGAACGGGTTCGGGCGCGGAGAAGCCGAGGCCACAGCCGCTCGAGACTAACAACCGCGACCGAGTCCACCCCAAGAATCCGCGACTCGGCAGAGCTCACGTGTTCAGCGGCGACGCTCCAGCTCCGGAACATCGACCCCGCTGTGCCGAGCCAGCAGGTACCCGCCGACCGCCAACGAGCCGGCCGACGTCAGCACGGCGGCGAGAGCTCCGGCGACCGAGTTCCAGCTCGGCCACGCGAGCACCACCGTGACGAGGTCCGTCGCAGCCTCGATGAACGCGATGCCGCCGAACATCGCGACGATCCCTGCCAACAGCCGACGAATGCGTGGGTATTGCTCGACGTTGGTCCTTGGAAACAACACCCAGATGCCCGCCGCCACGACCAACGCACCGACCAGCAGGTCGGGCGTCAGCGCCTTCAAGCGGGCACCAAACCGCTCGAAGGTGAGGAGCAGGTGCACGAGACTTCGCATGCCTCGGCCAAAGTGAAACGCACCCACGAGCACGAAGGTGCCGACCAGCGCCTTGACGCCGATCTGCCAGTCTCTCGCGTCGCGCTGGGACGCTTGTTGGGCGTCCCAGACCAGCGCGCCATAGAGCAGCCCCGCGACGGGCGGCGCCAACAACAGCGGCCCGATCTCGACTTGGGTCGCGAACTCGGCAAGGCTGGCCATCACAGCCAGTGTAGACGGAACGCCTGCCGCACCCGAACGGTGGGGCTCGGAACCCCCACGCGCTTCGCTATGATCGGCGAAGGAAGGTAGGGAAACGATGCGAAAGGTGGCGATACTCATCGTGCTGGCGGGATGCGGAGGCACCAACGCCGACGAGACGACGAGCGGGGGGGACTCGCTCTCCTCGGCGTCCGCGTCGGCGTCTTCGTCCGCGGGCAGCACTTCCGAGAGCAACACGGGCAACGACAGCACGACCGGCGGTCAGTCCAGCGCGACCGGAGACACGACGGTGGGCTCGGGGCCGATCTTCGACGTCGGGACTCAACCGGACCTCGGAGACCTCCCTCCGGTCGACATGTGCAAGGTCAACGACGATGGCAACGCCGTCGGCGAGTGCAAGAAGACAGCGCCGCCGGACTCCTTCGAGCCCGAGGTGCAGTGGACGTGGGCCGGCGGAGCGGGTGGCGAAAACTCCGTCATCGTCACCCCTCTGGTCGCCAACCTGACCGACGACAACGACGACGGCGAGATCGATCTCTGCGATGTTCCCGACATCGTCGTCGTCGCTGCCACCGCCCACATGTCCCCGGGCTTCATCTATCTGCTGGACGGCGAGACGGGCACCGAGCACATGCGCTTCGAGACCCCGGTGGTCGACCACGTGACGCCAGCGCTCGGCGACATCGACGACGACGGGGTGCCCGAGATCATCGCGGTCACGCACCCCGAGGGTCGGCTCGTCGCGTTCGAGCACGACGGTGCCGTGAAGTGGACCGGCGATACGATCTGGGAGGACGGCCTTCCGGGGCATGGGTTCGGAGACTGGGCCTACGGCTCCATTCAGCTGGCCGATATGGACGCCGACGGAGACGTGGAGCTCATCGCGGGCAACATGCTCGCGGACCACGACGGACAGACCCTGTGGTTTGCGACCGAGGTCGCCGGCGACTGGAACGCCTCGACCGCCGCCGACTTGGACGGCGACGACGACCTCGAGCTCATTCTCGGCCACGCGGCGTTTCACCACGACGGCAGCCCGATGTGGGTGGCCGCATCGGTCCAGCCCGGGTTTCCGCAGGTGGCGGACCTCGATGACGACGGTGAACCCGAGGTGCTCGTGACCAACGTTGCAGGGTTGTCGCTCATCGAAGCCGACGGCACCGTGACCTACCAAGACCTCACACCAACCGGCGTGCCGGGGTTCGGGCTGAACTGGATCCGCCCAGCAACGATTCACGACTTCGACGGCGACGGAGAACCCGAGTTCGCGGTCAGTTCACAAACCCACTACACGGTGTTCGAGCCCGACGGCTCGATCGTGTGGGACGCGTCGGTCATCGACAACAGCGGCGTCGCCGGTGGCACCGCATTCGACTTCCTCGGGGATGGCATCGCCGAGGCGATGTACACCGACGAACAACGCCTGCACGTCTTCGACGGCAACGGCACGGCCATCCTCCAGATCGACCGCTCGTCGGTGACGGGGACGGAGTATCCGATCGTCGCCGACATCGACAACGACGGCTCGGCCGAGATCGTCGTCGTGTCCAACCCATTCGGCGTTGGCGGGTTCCCTGCCGTGCAGGCGGTCCGCGATGTCGAAGACCGCTGGATTCAAGCCCGCCGAATCTGGAACCAGCACGCCTATCACGTCACCAACGTCCGCGAAGACGGCACCATCCCGCAGATCCAACCCAAGTCCTGGGAGAACCTGAACACCTTCCGCACCAACGCCCAAATCGAAGGCGGAGGCGTCTGCGTCCCCCCCCCTCCAGGCTAGAGCGGAGCATCCCGGAGGAACGCAGAGCGGAAGCCGCCCGTCGCCCTGGCAACCGCGCCTCAGCAAAAAGAGCGGAGCGTCCCGGAGGGACGCAGAGCGGAAAAGATAGAAAGATCCGAGCGCACACCAGCCCTCCAAGGGTTTCGAAAGGGCCCCCTCACCCAAAGGGGGGCCCTGCAGAAACCCGGCCGGAGCCCACCGCGCCCTGGCAACCGCACCTCAGCAAAAGAGCGGAGCGTCCCGGAGGGACGCAGAGCGGAAAAGACAGAAAGATCCGAGCGCACACCAGCCCTCCAAGGGTTTCGAAAGGGCCCCCTCACCCAAAGGGGGGGCCCTGCAGAAACCCGGCCGGAGCCCACCGCGCGAGGATCTACTCCCCGAGGACCTTCTCGGCTTCGCGTTTGCTGCCGAAGTAGACCTTCACGCCTTCCTTCTGCAGGAAGGTACGCAGGATCTTCTCGTCGATGGCCGAGGCACGCTTGGCGATCTTGGCCAGGTCGCGAAGCATCGGATCGAGCACGCCGCCAACATCGGAGAGGTCGGAGCTGATCTTGCGGAGGTTCTTCGTGGCCACCGACGCGTCGTCGATGATCGTCTTGAGTTTGCGCGCGCGGTCGTCGTCGACCACATCGGCCAACTTCTCGAGCTTGGCGATCGCGGACTCGGAGCGCGCGATGAGGTCGGGCAGCTTCTCGTCGAGCGTCTTGGTCATCGAGTCGCCGCGGGTCAGCATGCGATCGATTCGCGGGTCGCGAACGAGACGGTTGGACTTGTCGAGCAGGTCGTTCGTCTTGGTGACGATGTCGCCGATGCCCTTTTCGTTCTCTTCGAGGATGCGACGCCCGGCTGCGGTGCTGGCTTCGATGTCCTCGACCATGCCGCGAATCTCGTCGCGGGTGATGACCGCCGGCTCACCGTTCTTGCCTGCCGCATCGTCCAGCAGCTCGCTGAGCGTCTTGGCCAGCGGAGCCAACGACGCGGCGATGTTGTCCTCGCCACCGAGCACGGGCTCGAGCGCGTTGAGGACCTGGTCGATCTCGAACGGAGCGTCGACGTCCTTGATGACACCGCCGCCGTCGAGCACGGGAGCATCTTTGGAGCCGGGGTGAATCTGCAGGTACTTCTCACCCAGAAGGCTCTTGGCGCGCACGATGGCCTTGGCGTCGTCGTGCAGCACGATCTCCTCGTCGATCTGCAAGGTGAGCACCGCGATGTCGTGGTCGACGTCGATCCGGGAGATACGCCCCACCCCGACGCCCGCGATCTTCACGGCGTTGTTCTCGACGAGGCCCGCCGCGTGCTGCAGGCGAAGCTCGTACTTCGTGCCGCCACCCGTGCCAATCGCACCGATCGACTGCGCCAGGTAGAGCAACAGCCCCACCGACACCACAACAAACGCTCCCAACCCAATGTACGTGCGGTTCATCAGACGACCTTGATCGGTCCTTCGGTTTGGCGATCGAAGAACTGGCGGAGCGCGGGGTGACACTCGTCTTCGAGGTCGGCCCGCGGCCCGTAGTGCACGAGCTTGCCCGCCGCGAGCATCCCGATCGTATCGGCGATCGTCAGCGCTTCGGCGGTGTCGTGCGAAATGACGATGAAGCACAGCCCCAACGTCCGGTGCATTTCCATGATGAGCTCGTCCAGCGTGGCCGACATCACCGGGTCGAGGCCCGAGCTGGGCTCATCGCAGAGCACGATCTCGGGTTCGAGGGCGATGGCCCGCGCGAACGCGACACGCTTGCGCATGCCACCGCTGAGCTCGGAAGGATACTTGTCGACGGCATGCGGCAGGCCGACCCGTGCCAGCTTGTCGCTGACCTTGGCCCGGATCTCCTCGTCGGACATCTTGGTGTGCATGCGCATCGGAAACGCGACGTTCTCGAACACCGTGATGTCGTCGAACAGCGCGCCGTCTTGAAAGAGCATGCCGAACTTGCGGCGCACCTCGAACAGCGTCTTGCGGTCGCGCGAGCGCTTGTCGTCGAGCTGCGCGATGTCCTGCTGGCCGATGTAGACCCGGCCGCTGTCGGGCCGCATCAGGCCGACCAAGATGCGCAGCAACACCGACTTGCCCGTGCCCGATGGCCCGAGCAACACCGTGATCGAGCCCTTCTTGACTGTGAAGCTCACCCCGTCCAGGACGCGATGCGCTCCGAACGACTTGCTGACGTTCTCCAGAACGATCGCGTCATCGGGACCGGGCACTCCCGCGACGATACTCCGGAATTCGCCGCATGAGAACGGCTGCTATGCTCGCGCCCCGATGCGCCGCCTGGCCGTACCCGCTCTGGCCCTTGCCCTCGCCGCCTGCACCAAGCCGATCCCCGCGCCCAGCGACGTCGCAGCACCCCCTGCGGACGCCGAGGTGACGGCCTCGGGCCTCGCGTACACCGTGCTGCAGCCCGCCGATGGGCCCAAACCCTCCGCCAGCGACACCGTGAAGGTGCACTACACGGGCTGGACGACGGACGGCGAGATGTTCGACAGCTCCGTCGCGCGCGGCGAGCCGTCGACGTTTCCGCTCAATGCGGTCATCGCAGGATGGACCGAGGGCCTACAGCTCATGCCGGTTGGCGCCAAACACCGCATGTGGATCCCGGAAAACCTCGCCTACAAGGGGGCTTCTGGCCGCCCTGCAGGCATGTTGGTGTTCGACGTGGAGCTGCTGGCGATCGAGTAGACGCCGCGGTCAGCGACACACGTTGCGCGTGGGCGACGTTCGGCCAAAGCGCACCTCGGGCACACACTCCTGACCAGGCAAGCAGTCTGGAGCCTCGGGGTCGCAGGTCACGACGCAGCCCCCGGTCCCATCACCCAGGTCGACGCAGAAGGTGCCGCGCATGCCGTCGCGATCCGGGCAGAAGGGGTAGTCGGTAGTGCAGGCGACCGTGCAGACACCGTCCTCGATGCACGCGCCGTCCTCGAAGGGGCAGTCCTCGTCGTGGCCCGCGAGGCACTCGCCACCGATCCAGCCGTCGTTCACCCACGGCTCCAGCGCGGGCAAGGCGGAGATGAAGCGTTGCACGGCGTTGGCGGCTTCGTTGCCCTGAACGTCGGAGTCCCACTCCCGACCCAAAGGAGGCATCGACGCCTCCCCCACCGGGATCAGCTTGGTGTACAGCGCGCTGCCCATCGGTTCGCCCGGGGCGATCCAAGAGCCGAGCGCGAGCAGGTAACGCATCTGTGGGTAGCGGGACTCATCCCCTGCGAGCAGGTAGTCGTCGTGGCACCCCTCGCACTGCCGAGAGGTGAGCACCTTGTCGACCACCTCGTCATAGAGACCGAGCAGCTCGGGGTCGTTGTCGAGGGCGCGCCGGGCTGCGGGGTAGAGGTTTTCCCGTCGAAGCGGAGGCAGTGCGCCCTCGGCTCGGTCGAAGCGCAGGATGGTGCGGTTCTTGTCGTCAGCGACCCACAGCGCGCCGTCGGACGCGATGTAGGGCGCGACCGGAGCCCCCTTGGGCCGAAAACCATCGACTTCGAACCAGGCGTTGACCAAGTAGGTCGCGGGCGCGGAGAACAACCCGAACTCGCTCACGGGATACGGGCGCTCGGCCGACTCCCCGCCCTCGGTCGGGTTCTCGAGATAGAACGCGTTCTCGGAACGAATCGGCAACCCGGTCTCGTCGACTTCGAACGCGAGCATGCGCTGCCCAGGCGCCCGGTAGCCGTGCAGCGGCACGATGAGCTGGCCCTCGAGCTCGTCGAACATGTCGCCGTCGTAGTAGGCCACGCCCAGCGGCGCACCGTGGGGCGGCAACAAGATGTGGGGCGGACGATAGTCGGGGTTGTCGGGTGAACAGGGAAAGCCCTCGTAGCCGACCCACTCGTCGCTCGTCTCGTAGGCGTCGTAGCAGTAGGGCCAGCCGTAGTGTTTGGGGGGCTCTTCGCCCTCGAGCTCGGCGAGCGGAATGACGTTGAGCTCTTCGAAGGGTCGGCCGCCTTCGTCGAAGTCGCGGCCGTTCTCCACCTGAATCAGGTCGCCTCCGGGCGTGAATACCAAGCCCATCGAGTTGCGCAGACCGTACGCCACGACGTCGTAGTCGGCATTCCAGGTATGCCCTTCGACACGATCGTAGCGACGAATGACGCCGCCCCAGTCGCGCGGGTCGGCGCTCTCGCCCCCGAGGCGGCGGTCGGCCTCTTGGCACTCGCGCCCGACGTAGTCGTCACAGTGGTCCGTGTACGCGCCGATGTTGACGAACATGTCGCCGTCCCCGTCGAAGACGAAGTGGGAGATCGGGTGCATGCTGTTGCGCTCGCCGTCGACGTCCATCGCCGGGAGGTCACCGATGATCACCTCGATCTCGGCGGGTTCGATCTTCAAGTCGTCGAGCGCGCTGAGGGGGAACGCCGAGATCGCGTCGTCCTCTCCGTAGTAGACGAGATTGTCCGGCCCCATCACCACCTGGTGCGGCACCGTGAGCCCATCGAGCGCCACCTCGAGCACGAGCTCTTCGGGATTGCGTGCATCGAGGTACCAAAGCCGCCCTCGCCCGGGCTTCCAGTTGGCGAGATCGCTGACCAAGAACTCCCCCGGACGACCGGGAAGCTCCAGCAGCACGCGAGGCTTGAAGTTGGTGTCGTTGGCCGTCGCGACCAGGCCGACGCACAGGCCGTCCACGGTATCGACCGCGACACGCGGGAACATGCCGCAACGAAATCCCGAGTCGGCGTAGTCGCTCTTTCCGCTGGCGCCGCCACTGTCGTACTCGGTCTCGCCATCGTCACCGCAGCCGGTCGCCGCGATCGCCAAGCCAACCAGAAGTCTTCCCCAGCCCTTCACAGAGGGGAGACGTAGCGGAAAACGCGACGAGACTCCACCGACGCGGGTTTGCTATCGGAGCGCCAACAGGGCCACGACCAGCAACACGAGCGCGAGATAGACCCACTGCGGGTTCAGACGCGCGGAAAGGGGCGGCCTACGCCCGTCGCCAAAACGCGCATAGAGGAAGCGCACGATGTCGGTCGACTCGGGCATCCACGCGTCGTCGTCGGCGATGTAGAGGACGGGCACTGTCGTGCGGCCCGTCGCGTCATGCAGTGCCTGTGCGGCAGAAGGGTCTTGGTGAATGTCGCGAAGCTCGACCTCGACGTTCAAGTCGTCGATCGCCCGCCGCACCCGCAGGCAATACGGGCACGTGGCGAAGTGGTAGAGCGTGAGCACGACGCGTCAGCCTTCGGGGGGTGTGAAGCGCTCGCAGGTGTCGTCGACGATCGTGGAAATCGCGGTCTGAAACGCGTCCTCGAGGCTCCCTTGGCACAGGTCCCAGAACAAGCCTTGGCCTTGCGCCGCAAACAGGGACGCGACTTGCTTGGAGACGACGGCGTCGAGCGCCGTGCCGTAGGGGCCGTTGCAGATCGAGTTGCCCGCGACACCCATGTAGACCACGCTCGACACGTCCCCGCCCTTGGCGGCAATGATGCGATTGTAGATCTCCTGCGCCGATCCGACGTCCGCGAGTTCCTCGTCTTCGTCGGTAATCGTCACGACGAAGAGGATCGCGTCGTCGCGCACGAAGCCGGCGTTCACCCCCGCGAGGTTCACGGCCGAGACCGACTCCGCGGCAGCGAGCGCGGGCTGCTCATCGTCATCGGCAAAGTCGCCATCGTCGATGCATTGGTCGGGCATGTTCTCGTAGCCGGTCGGGCTGACATGGCTGACACACGAGAACTCCGCCTCGAGGTTGGGCGACGTCGACACCATGTAGTTGCGCCCGGTCGAGAAGTTGCACGCCCCGCCCGTGCCGTAGTTGTGAAAGTAGGCCGGCTTCGGGCAGGCATCGATGACGGCGAGTTGGAAGTCCTCGATGCCGTTGTTGATGTCGAGCAAGGTCTGCGGAAATGAGTCGAACACCGGGCCACGAAGGGCATCGTGCTCTTCGCTCATGCTGCCGGAGTTGTCGACGGCGAGCACGACGTCGACCTTCTTGCAGCCATCGTCTTCGATGCCGTCGGGGTCGGCTCCGACGTCGAAGCCCGGCACGCTGCCGGACGGGTCATCGGTCGCCTCGCCGCTTTCACCAGAACCGTCGCCAAAGGAGTCGACTCCGCTCGACCCCGCCGTCGGATTGATCCCGGTTCCGAGCGTCGCAGCGCCCGGTCGGGGACCGCCGTCGTCGCTACACGCGGCCATGAGCCCCAGCAACACAATCCACACGCGCCGTCCCATGAGCCTAGTGTAGCAATCAGTAGTGTCTGGTGGGGTAATGTGCGTCACCCGCCGTCGAGCGCCTGAAGCACATCGGGGATCAACGGACGATCGATCGGGCGGTCCCCGACGTAGATCCATCGAACCGTTCCGTCCTGGTTCACGACCACCGTCGCGGGCAGAGCGATACCCGCTCCAACGTCCTCGACCCCGTAGGCGCGCACCACATCCAATCCGGGATCCGCCAACAGCGGAACCGCGGAGCCCACGCGTTCTGCAAGCGCAGCATTGGTGGCTACATCGTCGACTGAAATGGCGACAACCGTGGCACCGCGCGCCGCGAAGCCGGTTTGGGCTTTGTGCAGCTTCCCGAGCTGCCGGCGACAATGGCTTCACCAGTGCCCCCGGTAAAACACAATCACGGCAGGCCCGGATTGGGTGATCCCGGCCAGGGAAACGTCCTCACCGCGATTGTCGACGAGCATGAACTCTGGCGCCCTGTCTCCTTCGGACAGAGTTTGCGTGGCCTCTGAAACGGGGCGGGTTGCCCCTGCCACACCGGAACGTGGGGAACACGCAGCCAGACCCAGGGCGACGCCGAGGACGATGGAGGGCTTCATCCTCACGACAACGAGACCCGCCGCAGAACGTTTCAGCCGGGCGTCCGCCTCGGCGCGCGAGCGCCGACACCCAGTAGAAGCGCGACACACACCACGCCGATCGCGAACTCGAGCGCCATCGCCATGACCAGGCCGTCATTCGGTGCGCCATCCACGGCCAAGCCAAGCGCTCGCGCTCCGCCGTAGCCCAGGTACGCGGCCGCGCCCAACACCAACGCGGGGACGCGGAACCGTTCGACGAACGCACCGAGCATGACGACGAGGCCAAGCCCGAGCAGTCCCCCACCCGAGCCACGCGTCTCGGACAGCGCGCTCGCGTCCCCCGCGAGATCGATGCCAACGCTCGCCTCGAACGCAGCGGGTGCAAACGCCAGCGCGCCCCCAATCCCAAGCGCGATCAGACCCGCAAACAACAACACGGCAGAAACGAGATGACGATGCATGCACTGAACCTGCCCGTTCGACGGAACGCGGGCCATGTTCGGGCGTAGCCATTGATTGTCCAATCGTCCACAGTGGCTGGACGACTCGCCAAGGACAGGCCACGCTCGCACCATGGCCCGCCCCCGGATGCCGTCCGATACCGCCCACGACCCGCTCGGGGAGGCACTGCATCAGCTACGACTCGCCGGCGTGCTGTATTGCCAGGCAGAGCTCACCGCGCCGTGGGGCATCGCGATCCCCGACCTCGACGGCTGTTTGGGGTTTCTGGTGGTCACGCAAGGCCGGTGCCTGCTGGAGGTCGACGGGCTCACGCCTCGCTGGATCGAACGTGGCGGAGTGGGCTTGGTCCCCGGCGGCCGACCGCACCGGGTGCGGAGTCGTCCACGCGCGCGCACCGTCGCGCTGGAGGATCTCCCCGTGGAGCAACTCTCCTCCTGCTACGAACGCGTCCGTTTCGGTGGAGGCGGCGACATCACCCGGATCACCTACGGGGTTCTTCGTTTCGATCGCCCCGCCGCCCGCCAACTTCTCGAAGTCCTGCCCCCGCTGCTCCACATCGACAGCTTCGGTGAAGACATCGAGAACAGCTGGCTGCGCGAAGCCGTGCGACTGATCAACCACGAAGCCGCGGCACTGCGCGTTGGTGGAGAAGCCATGGTCACTCGGCTCGCGGACATGCTCGTCATTCAGGTCCTGCGCAACTGGCTCGACTCCGCCCCCGAAGCCCAACACGGCTGGATCGCCGCCGTCCGAGACCCCCAACTCGGCCGCGCCCTCGCAGCCATGCACCGCAACCCGGCCACCCCCTGGACCTTGCAGAGCCTCAGCAAGAAGGCCTCCATGTCCCGCTCCGCCTTTTCCGCCCGCTTCACCAAGCTCGTCGGCGAACCCGCGATGCAGTACCTCACCCGCTGGCGCCTCCAACTCGCCCGCACCGACCTGCAACAGACCCGGGACCCTCTCGCCCAGGTCGCCCAGCGCATCGGCTACGCCACCGAAGCCGCCTTCTGCAAAGCGTTCAAACGCGAGTTCGGAGAAACACCGTCGAGCATTCGCGGGCGATGAGCATGAAAAAACGGCGCCGCCCAAAGGCGACGCCGCTTTCGACTGATTCGTTCCCAGCGACTAGCGGGCCATCGGGGTGACGGTCACGCGAATCATCTGGTTGAGGCGCGGGTACTCCCACACCGGCTCGTTGCCGAGCGAGCCGTTCGCACCCGAGGTGACGATGCGGACAATGCCGCTGCCTTCGTTCGCCCCGGTATCAGCAGCAGCCTGGAACGGCGCCATGTCGCGCCCGGTCGCGGCGGCCTGGTTCTGCTCAGTACCAGCGTCGTAGACGCCCAGCGCATCCGCAACGGCCGTCGCGAGACCAGCATCGTCCAGAGGAGTATCCCCACCACCGAACAGGTCGATGCCGACCGGACCAAGAGCGAGGAACGTGTCGTTCGAGGGAACGACCATCGTCGCGAGGTTGAGGTACGGCTCGTCGGCCGTCGTGGTGATCGCGAAGGTGAAGTCACCACCGGGGTTGATGGGAGCCGCACCTTCCACGCCGTGGAGGACGATTCCAGCATCCATCATCTCCTGGTCGAGAACGCCAGCGTCGCCGTCCTCGGCAAGAGATTCAATGCCGGGAGACGCCGCCATGTCCATCTCGAACATGTTGAAGGTACCGTCGTGAACACCATAGGCCACGGGGGTGAGCGATCCTTGGAACGCGTCGCCACCGCTGGCGTTGGTCACCGACACGAGGAAGTCGAAGTTGCCTGCCCCGTCGTCGCCGGCGGTGACAACTTCGACAGTCGCGAACTCCGCCGGGTCAGCGAGGTCGTTGGTCGCGTCGAAGTAGTAGCGAATCGCCGTGTTCTCGTCGGCCGCGCCCGTGTTGGGGAAGTCCTGGAACGGAGCGGTATCGGTGCCTGCGCCCGGGGTCTGGTTGGCCTCGGTGCCGACGTCCCAGACTTCCATGAGGTCGAGGAGGTCGTTGGCGATGGTGTCGGGGTTGCGGTAGACGATGTTGCCGTCTTCGTCCTCACCGAGCAGCGGGACGCCCTGAGGCTCCACCGCGATGATGGCGTCGTTGGACTGGACGACCATGGTGGCGAACGAGAGGATGTCGCCGTTCTCGTCGGGGGTCACCATGAAGGTGACGCTCTCGCCCGGAGCGATGGGAGCGTCGCCGGCGATGTCGTTCTGGCCAATGCCAGCGAGGTCGGCGAGGGTGGCCTGCAGCGTGGCGCCGTCACCGTCTTCGGCGAGAGCTTCGAGACCGGCGAGATCGCCCGCGGAGCCTCCGGGGGTGATCAGCGAGACGGCGTCGGTGTGCACGGCCCAGGTGATGGGCGAGAGCGGGGTGACGAAGCCGCCGGTGTCGGACGAGATGTTCGTGAACGTGAACATCAGGCCTTCGATCGCCATCTTGTCCTTGCTCAGGACGTACTCGCAGTCGATGTCGAGCAGACGACGTGCGCCGACTATGGCCCGCGTGGACTCGTCGCGCATGCTGATGACGCCTTCTTCGCTGGGGCCTGCGCCCGCATCGAGGCCGCCGGGCGGCTGGTAGACGCCGGCCGACATGGGCTGGTTGGCTTCCGAGCCGGCATCGTAGAGGTGCAGGTCGGAGGAGATTTCACGCTCGATCGGGTCGCCGTTGCCTTGGAACAGCGAGATGCCCGCAGGGCCGGTGCCCCAGAAGACGTCGTTGGTGCCAACGACCATCGAGGCGAGACCGAGGCGCGACTCGGGCTGTGCGGTGAAGGTGAACTCGTAGCTCTCACCGGGCATGATCGGTGCTGCTTCTGCACCGTCGACCGGGGTGTCGAACACGCCCGACTGAAGCACGCCAGCGCCCGCACCTTCGACCTGCGTCAGAAGGTCCGCCGCCGCGCCGTCTTCGGCCAGGAGGATCAGCGCGTCCGAAGCGGGCTGGTTGAGCGTGAAGACCGGCTCGACCGTCGCGTCTTGCTCGATCCAGACGCCGGGGGAGAACGGCGTGGCCACAGGGCCCTGGTCGGAGATGTTCTCGATGGTGACGATGAAGTCCGCGGGCTCACCGTTGTTGGTGTCGTCCGTGTCGTCCGTGTCCGTCGGGTCGTCCGTGTCCGTCGGATCATCCGTGTCCGTCGGGTTGGTCGTGTCGGTACCGGTGGAGTCGGGGTCGACGTCCGTGGTGCTGGTGCCCATGGTCGTCATCGTGGTCGGATCGCCAGTGCTGCCCTCGGTGTCCGTGTCGGTGTCCGTGGCGGTGACGTCGTCGCCGCAACCGATGGCGAGCATTCCGATCAAAGTGGTGAGCCAAACTTGTCGTTTCATGAGTCCTCGTAGTCGAAGCGGCGCATCCTTGCCCAAGCGGGCACGCGGGGCAAACTTCCGACCCCGAACCGCTAGGATTCGCCTTCCGCAGACCCTTACGCCAAGCCAGCGGTTTCGTCACTCGTTTTGCGGCGGTTTTTTCCAACCGTCCGTCCACGCCTCAGAACGTTGTCCCAAAGCCATGGCGTGCCGTTTTCGGCGTTTTGCAGCGGCGGCTCCCGGCCGGTTTCACAGCCGGTTCGTGAGGTTCAGCCGTACAAAATCCAGCTGATGACGAGGTTGAGCACGATGCAGAGCACGGCCCCGTGGACGATGGCCCGGTTGGTCGCAATGCCGACGCCCTCCGCCCCGTCTTTCTTGGCGGCTCGGTAGCCGTGAAAGCACGCCACCAGCGCCACCAGCCATCCGAAGATCAGCCCTTTGAGCACCCCGACCATGAGGTCTTCGAGATGGACGAACTCCTGGAGCTGGCTGACAAAGGTGCCTCCGTCGAGGCCGAGTTGGTGGACCGCCCCGTAGTAGCTGGCCCAGATGCCGACCACGTCGGCGTAGCCACACAGCAGCGGAAGCGCCAACGCCACGGCCCACAGACGCGGGGCCACGAGGTAGCGCATCGGATCGACCGACATCACCTCGAGCGCTTCGACCTGCTCGCTGATCTTCATGTTGGCCAGCGCCGCCGCCAGGTTGGCGCCGATCCGAGCACCGCAGACGATTGCGGCCATGACCGGGTACAGCTCGCGCACCCCCCCGATCCCCGCGAACATGCCGAGAAAGTCCTGCCCGCCAAAGCGCTCGAACGTGCTGTACGACTGGACGGAGAGGTTGAGCCCCGCAAACAGCGTGAGCACGGTGAGCAGCCCCATGCTGCCCACACCCGCACGATACAGCTGCTCGGCCAGGATGCGGCGGTCGGGCAGGCCCGAGAACTGGGCCCCGACCGCGTAGCGGCAGAAGACGAGGAACTCGAAGAAGGTCTTCATACGCCCACCCCGAGAAGCACGTAGGACACGATGTAGTCCACGAGCAGGATCATCACGATGGTGGCGACCACGGTGTCGTTGGCAGCCTTGCCCACCGCCTCGGCCCCCCCGGAGACCCGCATGCCCAAGAACCCGGCGATCAGCCCGACCGAGGTCCCGAACAGCCAGCACTTGGCCAGCCCCACCCAGAGGTCGGCCGGAGTGACCTGCGCGGTGAGGTGCTCGATGAACGCCCCGTGATCGACCCCGCCCAGCGGCACGGCAAACACCCACCCGCTGAACAGGCCGAGAAAGTTGGTGAGCACGTTGAGCAGCGGAGTGACCACCGCGCACGCGAGCACGCCGGGCACGACCACGTAACGCATCGGGTCGACCGACATCACCGCGAGCGCGTCGATCTGGCCGCGCACCCGCATGGTCCCGATGCGGGCGGCGATCGACGAGCCCGCCTGGGCCGCGACCATCACCGAAGCCAGCGCGGGGCTGTACTCCCGGAAGATCGCGGTGCCCAGCAGCGAGCTGAGCATGCGGTCGAGCCCGAACATGCGGAAGATCTCCAAGCCCTGCAGCGAGATGACCGCGCCGACAGGGGCCACAGCCAGCCCCACGGGGATCAAACATCGCTTGGTCAGCAGCCACATCATTCGGATCAGCTCACCGAAGAAGAACGGCTGCGTGAGCGTGGATCGAGTGACCTCGATGAAGAAGTGGACGACGGCCCCTACCGACTCGAGCGCTTCAAGGATCTTCTTCACGCAAACAACCCCAACTGGGACACGGACTCTCGGCGAGCCGAACGCTCCGCCGGAGTCCACTCGGGCACATGCCCTTCTCGTTCGAGCGCCAGCAACCAGCGCTTGGTGTCGATGCCACCGCCGAAGCCCGTCATCGAGCCCGAAGCTCCGAGCACCCGATGACAGGGAAGCACGATCGGAATCGGGTTGGCCCCGTTTGCACGACCCACGGCTCTCGCTCCCCCGTCGAGCCCGATCGTCTTGGCTTGCACCGCGTAGCTACGAGTCTGGCCGAACGGAATGTCCCGCAGCGCATTCCATGCCTTGCGCTGAAACGTCGTGCCCATCGGCCGCGTGCGAAGATCGAAGTCTCGACGCTCTCCACACAGGTACTCCCGAAGCTGGGTGCTCGCGGCCGTGCGCTTGCGCGACTCGACCTCCATGCGTGCTCCGTAGCGACGAGCGTGCTCGACCACACCATGAAGACGCGCGCCGAGACTCACGTAGACGAGCGCGTCATCCTCCGCATCGAGCGCGATCACCAGCGGCACTGCGCGGTGAGCGAGTCGATCGATGCGCCAGACGGGCATGCCGGCCATTCTGACGGAAAACCGAGCGAATTGCGCGTCCTACCAGCCGCGAATTTGACCCGATCGGCCATCCCGATCAGCATCCACTCGTGTCCGTGCGCGCCACCGCGGCCTTGATGGCCATCGCCTCCGTCCTCGGATGCGGGTGCAAGCCCGAGCCCGAAGCGGTCGACGTCGCCACCCCGCCGACGGTCACGAGCCGTCCGCCCCCGGGTGCTCAGGCCCTGACGCCCATCGACGCCCCGGCCTCCGACACCGCGATTCCCGTGGTCGCGGGCCTCGTGCCCGAGGCTCGCAAAGCACGAGTCAAAGCTCAAAGCGCCCTGCTCGGCGACGCATTGTTCGAGGACGCCAACGGAACGAGTGTCCCGTGGATCTCGCCGCAGGCCACGACGATCGCGCAACCCGGGGACGAGGCCGCGCTCGACGATGCGTTGCTGGACTCGCTCCCTGGAAGCTCGGGCCTCGCCGGCTCCGACGCGCCGACCCGCCACGTCAACGGCAACGCGCTGGGCACCTATCAGCCTCTCACCGTCGCCAACACGGACGCACGTCCGCTCGCCCGTTTCTACGCCGCGCTTCACAACCTCGAAGCCGGCCAAGACGACGACGGCAAGGTCCGCGTGCTCATGTACGGAGCCTCGCACACCGACGCCGACATCTATCCGCACTACGTGCGCGCGTACCTGCGCGAGCGCTTCGGAGACGGCGGACACGGCTTCGTGCACATTGCCAAACCCTGGCGTTGGTACGGGCACGTCGAAATGCTCACCGAGGGCTTCAAGCACTGGCGCACCGAACACGCCCAGCGCCGCAAGGCTCGCGAAGACGGCTTCTACGGACTCATCGGCGCCAGCCTCTCAGCGACGAAATCGAAGGCCTTTGGCCGGGTCTCGCACCGTGACGGCAGCGTCGGGTCCAACTACGAGCTGTACTTCTTGAAGCAACCCAAGGGCGGCAGCTTCAAGGTGCTCGTCGACGGAGCCCAACACGCCAAGGTCTCCACCAAGGCCGACGCCTTCGAGCCCGGCTACTTCACGATCGACCTGCCCGAAGCGTCGCACAGCATCGAGGTGCAGCCGATCGGCAACGGCGAGGTTCGGTTCTTCGGCATGAGTGTCGAACGCGACACGCCTGGCATCGTCGTCGACACCCTGGGCATTGGCGGCACCCGAGCCTCCAACATGCTCAAGTGGTCGCCCGAGGTCTGGTACGACAACATTCGTCATCGCGACCCCGACCTGATCACGCTCGCCTACGGCACCAACGAAGCCAACAGCGGCATCTCCGAGGCGCACTACCGCGAACGCTTGACCGAGGTCCTGCGGCGGCTCAAAGAGGCTGCACCGCAGGCCGACTGCTTGCTGATGGGCCCCGGCGACTTCCCCAAAAAGGGCGAAGACGGCATGTACGGGCCACGCGAAAGCACCTCGTACATCCTGCGTGCGCAGCGGGAGATCGCCCTCGAGAACGGCTGCGCGTTCTGGGACCTGCGCGAGTTCATGGGCGGCGAGCTCAGCATGAACGACTGGGTCGACGCCACGCCGCCGATGGCCAAGGGCGACCACATCCACTTCACCCGCCGCGGCTACGTGCGGGTGGGCATGGGTCTGGTCGACGCCATGATGGCCGGCTTCGACGACCACGACGTCCTCAGCGCCAAGACGCCCAGACAGTAGAGCGACTCAGCGGGTTGCGCGCGCCGTCTTGCGGGGATCCAGGAGGAACCCCACCAACGCGCTCGCAATGCCCACGATCAGGATCGACAGAATGAAGCTCATGGTGCACCTTGGCCCCACATGGCGGCCGCCTGCACGGTACGCACGCGCACCTGGCCGGCGAAGAAAGTGACGAATCGTGACTCGCGCTCGTCTTCATGATGCCATCACGCCGACCCCTTCATGAGCACCACCGTCCTCTTCGTCGGCGTGGTCGTCTTCGCGTTCGTTGCGGGGCGTTTCATCGACCGATTCGCGGCCAAACTGCTGCTCTTCTCGGGCATGGAGTACTTGGTCCTGGGCATCTTGCTCGGGCCCATGTCGCCGGTCGGGCCGCTGAACGAAGAAACCCTGGCCGCATTGGACCTGTTCGTGTCCACAGTGCTCGGCGTCGTCGGGTTCCTGGTCGGGCTCGGAGCTCGGCGCGGTCGTGGGGGCACGGAGTTCACGCTCGCCGGACTCGCGTCGGCCGCGGGCGTCGTGGTCTCGGTCGGCTTGCTCACCACGGGGGCGCTGCAAGTGCTCGATCCGCACTTGCTCGAGGTCGAGCCGCTCTTCGCCGAGCCGGTTCAGGTCTATGACGACCGATTGATCTCGTTCTGGCTCAGCCCCGACGGCCTGTGGGGCGGGCTCACGATCGGCGCCGCGGCGGCAGCCTGCTCCGCCTCGCTGATGGACGTCGCCATCGAGCGGTTCAACGTCTCCCCCAAACGAACCCGGCTGCTTCGAACCATGGCCAGCTCGGCGCAGTTGCTGGCGACGTTCGCGTTCGGCATGGCGATGGCGGGCCACCGCGCGGCCGAGACCGCCCAAGGGCTGGGCCTCACCCTCACCGAGTGGTCGGTCATCACCGTCGCCGCGGGCTGCTTCACGGGCCTGCTCTTCAGCGTCTTTCTCGGGCGCGAAGACGACCCGATGCGCATGTTGGTCGCCACGGTGGGCGTGGTCGTTTTTGCCGCGGGCGTCGGCGCTGGGCTGGGCGTCTCGCCGTTGTTCGTCAACGTGATCGCGGGCCTCACCGTCGCCTTCACCTCTCCGCACGCATCCCGGCTGCACCGCGCCCTGGACCCCTTGCGCTTCCCCACCACGGTGCTCGTGCTTCTGCTCGCGGGTGCGACGTGGATCCCCGCGTCCCCGGCGGTCTGGGTCGTCGTGCCGTTCTATGCCGTCGCGCGCATGCTGCTCCGCCGGGTCTTCACCCGGGTGGCGGTGGCCACGTTCGTCAACGAGGGGTCGCTCGGCGTGGGGCTCGGACGCGGCATGATGGGTCAAGGCGTGCTGGCGGCTGCGATCGCCGTCGCCTTTTCGCAGCGTTTCCCCGACCTCACGCCGACCGTCGGCAGCATCATTCTCGGCGGCCTCGTGATCTCCGACGTGCTCGCGATGAGAGCGCTGCGACGCTACCTCGCCGATGTCGGCGAGATTCAGGTCGCCAACCAGGCTCCGCCCGAACCGGCGCCCAAACCCAAGCCCAAGGAGTCGCATCACCCATGAGAGTGCTGATCCTCGGCGCCGGCGAAGTCGGCCGTCACCTCGCACGCTCGCTGTCCAGCGACGCCAACGTCGTCTTGCTCGACGCCGACCCCCACGCGCTGGCGGTCGCCGAAGAAGAGCTGGACGTGCTCGTGATGGAGGGCAACGCCACCCACCGCGACGCGCTCGAAGCCGCCGAAGTACGCGAGGCCGACCTGGTCATCTCGGTGGCGGGCGAAGACTCGGTCAACGTTGCGGCATGCGTGTTGGCCAAGAACCTCGGCGCCCGCCGAGCCGTGGCGCGCGTCGACGACCCTGGTTTCTACACGGGGCCACTCGGGGTCGAACGCGATGTCGCGGGCATCGACGCCTGTGTCTGTGCGTCGCGCCTGGTCGGCGTGGACCTGCTTCGGTTGGTCAACCGCGTCGAGGTCGGCTGGACCTCCACCTTCGTCGGCGGAGCCGTGCACGTGGGCGTCGTCGAGCTCGGCGAGGACTCTCCGGTCGCGGGCGGTCCAGTGGGCAGCCTCGGTAGCGAAGCCGCGTCGATCACCCGCGCCGTGCTTCGCGGCGACTCGATCCGCCTCCCCAGCGAGGTCGCCTCGCTCGAGGCGGGCGACCGAGTCATCCTCGGTGGACCTCCCGTCGGCGTGGCCTCGGTGGCTCGCAGTATGCGGGCCAGCGGCAGCAACCGCGTGGTCATCGTCGGGGGCGGCGATGTCGGCCTGCAGCTCGCCCGTGCCCTGTCCGCTCTCACCCGCGAGGTCTCGATCGTCGAGGAGTCCCGCGAGCGATGCGAGGCGCTCGCCTCGGTGCTGGCCAAGACCACCATCCTGCACGGCAACGGCACCAACCTGTCGTTCCTGCGCGAAGAGCAGGTCGGCCGCAGCGAGACCGCGATCGCAGTGACTGGCTCCGACGAGGTCAACCTGATGTCGTCGCTGCTCAGCAACGAGTTGGGTGTCGAACACACCTTCGCGCTCGTGCACCGGCCCGGGTACTCCTCCGTCTACGCACACCTGGGCATCGACGGCACCACCAGCGCCCACGAAGTGCTGTCCAGCACCCTGCAGTGGCTCCTGCCCGGCCGCACCGTCGTCAGCTCGGCCACCTTGCCCGACAGCGACTGGTCGATCCTCGAGCTTCGCGTGCCGCACACGTTGCCCCGCCAGCTGCGGGTTCGTGACCTCTCGTTGGGCGCGAGCACCCGCATCCTCGGCGTCCTGCCGCACTCCGATCCCACCATCGCGCCCGAGGCCAACCCCATTCTTCAAGGCGGCGAGCACCTGTTGGTCGCCTGCCCGATTCGTGACCGCCGCAGCGCGGAGCGGGGCGTGACCCGCATGGAGACCAAGTCCGGGTGAACCTTCGCGTCGTCAGCCGCTACGTCGGCCTCCTGCTGTTCACCGTCGCCGTCTTGATGATGGCGCCGGTGGGCCTTGCTGCGTACGACGGCGACCCGCACACGATCATGGCCTACTCGGTCTCCACGTTCGCCTGCATTGCGCTGGCGCTCGTGTTGCGGCGTGTAGGACAGCTCGACGAAGACCACGAGATTCACCGCAAAGACGCGCTCGGCGTGGTGGCGTTCACCTGGCTTGCCCTGGGCTTGCTCGGCGGGCTGCCCTTCATCCTCGAGCGCTCGATTCCCAACGTTCCCAGCGCGATCTTCGAGGCGGTGTCCGGCTTCACCACCACGGGCGCCACCGTCGTCTCCAACGTCGACGCGCTGTCGCGCGCCACCAACTTGTGGCGCTGCCTCATGCACTGGATCGGTGGCATGGGCATCGTCGTCCTGTTCGTCGCCGTGTTCCCACAGCTGGGTGTCGGCGCCAAACACCTCTTCAAGTCGGAAGTCCCCGGCCCCACCACCGAGGGCCTGCGCCCGAAGATCAAGCAAACCGCCACCGCGCTGTGGTGGATCTACGGCAGCCTCACCGCGTTGTGCACCGCGCTGCTCGTGGTCGCAGGCATGCCGCTGTTCGACGCGGTCTGCCACGCGATGTCCACCCTGGGTACGGGAGGCTTCTCGTCGAAGGGCGCCAGCGTGGGGCACTTCCAGAGCCCCACCATCGACTGGATCATCAACGCGTTCATGCTGATCGCGGGCCTGAACTTCGGGCTCTACTACGGGCTGCTTCGTCGCAAGTGGGGGACGTTCTGGCGCAACTACGAGCTGCGCTTCTACCTCACCGTCAACCTGATCGTGATCGGCATCGTCGCGGTCAGCATCTTCAAGCAGCACGGCAACTGGGCCGACACCGTTCGGCACGCCACGTTTCAGACCCTCGCTGTCACGACCACCACTGGCTTCATGACCGAGGACTTCGATGCGTACCCCGACATCGCTCGGTTCGCGTTGTTCTGCTGCATGTTCATGGGGGCGTGCGCGGGCTCGACCGCGGGAGGTCTGAAGGCCTCGCGTGTGTTCGTGCTCGGCAAGGTGGTCCTGCGCGAGCTGAGCGTCGTCGTCCGGCCGCACCAGGTCAGCGCGATTCGGGTCGGCCGCGGCACGGTCAGCCAAGACATCGCGCGCGGCATTGCCACGTTCTTCGCCGCGTACTTCTTCTTGTTCGCCATCGCGTCGTTCGTGCTCGTCGCCTGCGGGCTCGAGCTCATGTCGGCCATGAGCGCCGCAATCGCCTGTCTCAGCTCGGTCGGCCCCGGACTGGACAAGGTGGGGCCCACGATGAACTTCGGGTTCATCCCCGGGGTCGGCAAAGCGGTGCTGTGCGTGTGCATGATCGCCGGGCGCCTCGAGATCTTCGCGCTGTTCGCCATCTTCTCGGCCGGGACTTGGAGGCGTTGACGTGCGTCGGTTGTTCGTCGTTCTCGCGCTTCTCGCAATGATGGTCGGCCTGCAGGCTCTGCAGGCCAGCGAGTCCATCACCCTCGCCGCGATCGGCTTCGTCCTGCTCGCAGCGTTCGCCATCGCCGAGCTGGGCGGTCGCATGTCGCTGCCCAAGGTCACCGGCTACATCGTCAGCGGCGTCGTGCTCGGCCCCTACGCGGGCGATGTGCTGTCCACCGAAGTCGTCGGTGAGATGAACATGTTCGGGACGCTCGCGCTGGGGCTCATCGCCACCACCGCGGGCCTCGAGCTCGAGCTCAAGGGACTCGCCAAGCTCACCCGCACCCTCGCCGCAACGATCGGCATCAAGGTCGTGCTGTGTGCGGTGCTGGTCGGCGGAGCGATCGTGGGCATGGGCATGGGCACCGATCTGCTCGGGCTGTCCAACAACACCCAGGTCTACGGGCTGGCGATGATCTTGGCCGCCCTCGCAATCGGAACCTCGCCCGCCATCGCGCTCGCGGTCGCCTCGGAGAGCAACGCCAAGGGCCGACTCACCGAGTTGGTGCTCGGGGCTGCCGTCGCCAAGGACGTGGTCGTCGTCGTCGCGTTCAACATCGGTCTGGCCACCGCGCTCGCAATGTCGGCCGGCGGGGAGCTCGGCGGCGGCGTCTTGGTGCACGTCGCTCAGGAGATCGGGTTCAGCGTGGTCGCAGGCGCCATCTTGGGCGGCTTGCTCATCGCGTACCTGCGCTTCGTCAGGACGGAGATGCTGCTCTTCGTCACCGCCATGGTGCTGGTGGTCGCCGAGGCAGCCGTCTACCTCAAGAGCGAGTTCCACATCGTTCTCGAGCTGCTGCTGGTGTTCATCGTCGCGGGCATGATGGTCCGCAACCTCACCCCCAAGCTCGAACACGATCTGCTCGACCCCCTCAAGACGGTCTCACTGCCCGTCTTCATCGTGTTCTTCACCAACGCGGGCGCAAAGATCGACCTGGGCGCGACCTGGTCGGTCCTTCCCGCCGCGCTCATCGTCTGCGGTGCTCGCGGGGTCGCCTACTTCGCGTCGGCGCGGCTGGGTGGTCGCATCGGGGGCGAAGAACCCAAGGTCCAGCGACTCGCGTGGTTGGCCTACCTCCCCCAAGCGGGTGTCGCCCTCACCCTGCTGGCGCTGGCGACCGCCCGGTTCGACGAGCTCGCAGGGCTCGACGCCCAGACGCAGGCGGTCGTCGACGAACTCGCGACCGTCGTCGCCAACCTCGGCATCGCGGTGGTCGCGATCAACTTGCTGGTCGGCCCGATCACGCTCCGCATCGCGCTGCGCAACGCGGGCGAGATCAAGTCGGAACCCGCGGAAGAAACCGCCGAAGAAGGCGATGACGCCTCACCTGCCGAGGAGACCGGCCCAGGGCTCGACGCGCTCGAGTCCCCTCGCCTCCGGGCGCTCGTCACCGAGACCGAGCAAGCCTACCTCGAGGCCTGGAAGCCGTGGTTGGAGGACGAGTTCCGCCCCAAGCTGGCCGAGCTGACGCGTCAGGTCGCAGGCGCCGAGGGAGGACCCGGCACCGACACGGACAAGGTGCTCGCGCGGATCGAACGACTCCGACCGAGCCAATACGCACTCGGACCCGACGCGCTGCGCAGCGTGCTGCTGCATCAGTCGGACTTCACGCAGACGCTGCCGTTGGTCGAGACGGTTCCCCTCGAAGCGCGCCTCGCCGCCGTCGCCGAGGACGACGATCTCCGCACCAAGGCCCGGAAGCGTGTCGCCACGTTCTTCTCGTTCTTCACGGGTCGCAACACTCGAAAGCGACAGGTTCCCGTACAGCTCGCGGTGCGCTACGCGTTCGAGCCGCGCATGGTGACGCTGGCCGAGTCGGCACTGCGCAGCTGGCAACGGCACGAGGCACGCTGTCTCGAAACCCTGCAACGCGCGGTGCTCGGCACGGCAACGTGGGAAGAGACTCGCAAGGAGCTACTCTCACTCGAGCGCACGCTCGACACCCAGCTCGCAGAGGACCGCGAAGCCGCCACCCGCGGGGCCACTCGGGCGCTGATCCGGCTCTTCGAGGTCGCCGGCGCCCCCGGCTCGGGCGCCCAGGTCCGCTTCAGCCGCGTCGAGCGAGATGTCGAAGCCAGCCTCGCGCGCATCTCGAAAGACGCCGCCGCCTGGCCCAGCCGGCAAAAGGCCGCCATCACGTTGCTCGAGTTCGTCGCCGCCGTCGAACGTGCACAGGCGCGACTGCAAGAGCGTCTGCGCAGCGACGTCACACGCCCGCTCGACGACGCGTTCGAAGCCCTGACCACCGAGGTCGGCGAAGAGCTCAACCGACTGGGCACGATTCAGTTCCCCGAGTCCAAGGAGGTCGACGACGAGCAGTGGACCCGCATCGGGCTTCAGTCCGGCGCCGTGCTCACCAAGCCCGCCGCCAAGGTCCTGCGTGCCGCGAGCTCTCGGGTCCGCCGAGCGACCTCCACCTCGTCGCCGTTCGCCGCGTTGATGGCATTCGTCAACGACGGTGAGCCCCGCCTCGAGATCGTCCCCTCACTCGCAGATCTCATCGACACCGCCCGACCCGCCACCGTCAACGTGGTCTCGGTCGACGTTCGCGAGCTCAAGGAGGTGCAGATCGCCGGGCGCCTGCTGCCCTCGGTCGAGCAGCGCCTCGAGTCGGTTCACGAGCAGTTCTCCGCCGCACGCGACACGATGCGCGAGGCCGCCACCCTGGTGAGTTTCGGTTTTCAGACCGCCGAAAAAGCGCGCGACGAGGGAGACAACACGCCCCTGGCTCGTCTCGAGGAAGCGGTCGGCCGCGCACACACGATGCTGCAGGCGCTACCCGAAGGTCCGTGCCTCGCCTGGAGTGCCGTACGCGACGACCTGGGCACCGACGTCGACGAGATGTCGCAACGGCTCGTCGAAGCCGCACGTGCCGTGGCGCGTGGCAAACGCTCCGACGTCGAAACTCTCCCAACTCCGCGCGAACGGGTGCGGTCGGTCTTCGAGGAGGCGGTCAACTCGGTGCGGGGCTTGGTCGCACGCGTCGCCCGCATCGCCGAAGGCGGCACCGCGGCCGACCTCGCCGAGCGCTACCGATTGCGTGCGCGCGGCCAGAAGCTCGACGCCCAGACCGTGCGGGCGCTGCTCGAAGACCAACGCAAGCGCCGGCTTCCAGGCGTCGACGGGCTGTACGCCTCACTGTTCACCTCGGGGCCACTTCGCGACCCTCGCCTGTTCGCGCTACACCGCGAACAGCTGCGCGCCACAGTCAAGGCAGAACGGGCCTGGCAATCCGACACTCGCAAGGGCAACGGTGCGCTGGTCATCGGCCCGGTCGGTTCGGGCAAGACCTCGACGCTGGTCATCGCTCAGCTCAAGCTCAGCACCCGCCGCGTGTTCACGCTGCGCCACGCCGGCACCCAAGAGGACACGATCTGGCACGCCCTGGGGCGCACGTTCGACGTCGAGCCCACGCCCGAGTCGTTGGCCAAGGTCATGGGCAACACACGCTCGGTGATGCTCGTCGACGACCTTCACACCTGGTTCTCGCCCGACCGCAAGGGCATCGAAGACCTGCGCCGTTTCTTGTGTTTCATGGCCGAGCGCGCCGAGCAGACGTTCTGGCTGGCCTCGCTCGCCACCGAGTCGATGGAGGTCCTCCGCGCGCTCGCCCCCATCGAGTCCGCGTTTGGCAGCATCGTTCGGCTGCGCCGCCCCTCCGCCGAGCAGATCGACGAAGCGATCAGCGCCCGGCACGACCTCGCAGGTATGGGGCTCGAGGTTCCACGCAACTGGCGTGCGGACCTGCGACGACGCCTGCTTCGCCGCAACGAGCGTGCGAGCTACGCCCAAGACATCGCGGCGGTGTCCAACGGCAACCTGCGCCGAGCCCTGCAGCTGTGGCTGGCCCACGCCCATATCGGGCCCAAGGGGGAGCAAGTGCTGCTCGACCCGTTGTCGGGCTTCTCGTGGGGACTGCCGTTCATCGCCCGCCTGCCGACCGCGGTGCTCATCGTGCTCGCCACGTTGCTGCGGCACGGGGCGACCAGCGTCGACGAGTTGGGCCGATGTAGTGGCCTGGGCAAGACCGACGTCGTGCAAGCGGTTCGATTCGCGGCCGCAGGCACGCTCATTCGAGAGACCGAACGCGCCGGGCGCTACGAACTCGACGCAGCGTTCGTCGATGACATTGCGACAGGGCTGCGAGAAGCTGGCGTGTTCCGAGAGGAGGTGGCCGCGTGACGTTCACACAGAGACTGGTCTCCGAAATCGAGGCGCTCAGCGTGCTCCTCAACGGTCGCCTCGTGCTGTTCGTGGCGTTGCTGCTCGGCGTGGTCTGGCTGATCCGCCGGGGCCTGCTTTCGGGCACACGCGTCATCTGGCGCCTGGGCTGGGACCGCAGCCGTCGATTGGCGCGGCTGCGATCCATCTCCGACATCACGCTGATGGTCGTGATGTTGTTGCTGGTCATCCGCAAACTCGTGCTTGAGGCGCCGATCGTGACCTGGCTGACCGTGGCCGTGTTTGCGCTCGTCGTTGCGTTGGCGCTGCCGTCGTGGATTCGCGACCTCGCAGCCGGCGTCTCCCTGGCCAACCGCAACCGGTTTCGTGAAGGTGACCAGGTCAAGCTGTCGGGCGCCTCGGGGTCGGTGAGGCACATCGGCCTGCTTCGCACCGCCATTCGAGCCGGAGACGGCGGCACGTTGTCGGTCCCCAACCGAGAGGTGCTCGCACACACGATTCAGGTCGGGCGAGAACAGCAAGCAGCCCCGATCGAGATCGTCGTCCCCCCCGAGGCCGCCGACACTCCCGAAGAACGAGAAATGCTGCTCCGCCTCGCGCACGTCAGCCCCTTCCGCCGCGGCGGCAGCCGGCCGAGCCTGTCCGAGACCGACCGAGGTTGGGTGTTGTCGGTGCAGACGTGGTCGACCCGCAACGTCGAGGGCGCCCGACGAGCGCTCGAGCGGCAACTGCTCGGCAAACAACGAAAGGACGAGGCATGAATCGCTCAATCGTTTGCCTCGCGGCCATGGTGCTGCTCGGCTGCAACATTCAGCGCGTCGATCCCGAGTCGGTCGCGATGGATTCCCGCCATCAGTATCGGGACCCGCTTCCGCAAGTCCCCGCCAAGACCGACGAGGGCGACCCCACCACGGTGTGGGCGGCGGCGGTTCGGCGCAACTTGCTGTTCCTCACCGACCCGGAACTGGGCGGCCGCCGCCCGGGCTCCGAGGGCGCCAAGCTCACGACCAGCGCCATCATCTCGCTGTTCGGTGACGCAGAGCTGAGCCCGTCCGCGCCCAGCCTCGGGTGGACGACCGAGGTCGGGGTGAGAGCGGTGCGCGTGGTCGAGCCGCGCCTCGCCATCACGATTCCTGCCGCGGTGCCCGAGGGCGCGCCCCCCGTTCCCGAGGAGGCCGAACGCATCGAGCTCTCCGAGGGACTGTGGCTGCGGCATCGTGGAGCCGCGGGGGCGTTCCACCTCCCGATGGAGGTTGTCGCGCTCGCGCCCCAGGCAGACCTCTCCGAGCGCCTCGCCGTCGGCACGCTCCCGGTGCAGGGTGACGAGTTCAGCGACCCCCAAACCCGTATTCGCGGCACCTTCGATGCCGTCGCGCACCGCCGCCCAGGCGGGTGTTTGCTGGAGCTTCCTCCCGAGACCACGCCTGCCCTCCGCGACGCCGCGCGAGCTTGGGGCGGCGTCGAGGTGCAATCCCGTGCGCTGGACAGCGAGCCCCCGCCCGGCCTCCCCGTCGAGGGCTTCGTCAGCGCCGAGGCCCACGCCACCCTGCTGCGCGCAGCCGAGCAACCCGGCTCCACCGTCGACGTCTCGTTCTCCGCCGAGGAGCGGTGGTTCGAAGACGCCAATGTCGTGGGACGCGTGGTGGGCCGACAAAACCCCGAACAGGTCGTGGTCATCACCGCCAACTGGGACGCGGGTGCACTGGAACCCGAAAGCGCCACCGGCGGTGAAGCACAAGCCGGCTCGGGACTCGCGGTGCTGTTGGCGGTCGTCGAACGGATGAGCCTGCTTCGCACCACCGGCCGCGTGCCTGCGCGATCCGTGGTGTTCATCGCCGCCGCGGGCGGCAGCCTCGGCAACATCGGGCTCGAGCAGCTCGCACGGGAACAACTGGCGCCCGCGGAAAACATCGTCGCCGTCATTCACCTCGATGCGCTCGATTGGACCGCGCCCAACCTGACCGTCATCGGTGGACACCGCTCGACGATCGGAGACCGTGTGCAGGCCCTCGTGCCCCTGGCCGAGCTCATCGACCACGAACCAGGCGCCGGCCACCTCGCGTTCGACCTCCCCCGCGTCCCTCGAGTCACCCTGACCCGCCGCGGCGGCACACAGCCGGAGACCCTCGACCCCTCCGTCCCCCTGACCGCGCTGGCCAACACCGCCCGTGTCACCTTCGACCTCGTCTGGGACCTCTCCAACGCCCGCGACCGCCCCGAAGTCATCGTGCCCCGCATCGACGACCCGGTCGAAGCCCCGGCGCCCGCTCCCGCACCTGCACCCGCCGAAACGCCGGAGTAGCCAACGCTTCGCATCTCCTCGGCCCGAGAGCAGCGTAGCGCCGAAGAGTGCCACCGACGCACTCGCACAGTGAGGGTGCCGGCGAAGAGGAGCTGTGGATGACCTCATCCTCGCCCGCCGAATGACGGGAACGCTACGCGAGCTGGCGGTACCAACTCTCGCGATGAAGCTCAGCTCCCCGTTTCGCCCCCTCGTCTCGAGGCTCTTCGGTGCAAGCGTCCTCGTTGTGACGCTTCTCGCCGCGCCTCCAGCAAACGCGGGATATACGCACAGCACCACGACCGTAATCGAAGAAGTGATCGTGCTTCACGATGGCGGTTTCTACTTCAAGGTCCAAGACAACGTGTGTGGCACGGCCGGAAACCCGAAAATCGCATACGCCTACAAAGGGGTGGCGATCAACGGCATCACTCCCGATGACACCGCGATGGACCGAATCCTCCGTGTGGGCATGGCGGCCCAGCTCAGCGGAGCTACGGTCCAGATCTACGCAGAGGATGGCGGTAGCCGGTGGGGTTGCTTGCTGGGAGCCATCAAGCTCCGGTGAAACGCTCCAAACGATCCTGGGGCTTGTCCGTCGCAGTGGCGCTCTGCATGGGGTGCGAAGTGGACCCGGAGACGCTGGACGACGACATCGAGACCACGCCACGCATGGGTGGGACGGAGACGGTCCGGATCGTCACCGCAAACCTCGGGCATGTTTCGTGGCCGAAGATCTTGGACAACAACAACTTCGATGACGCTCTGCTCTTCGCGTGGATGCAGGTTCTCTACCTCGAGACTCTCGAGGGGCCGGGTCCGACACTCTTCGCCGTGCAGGAGTCGTCGCAGCGATACTGGAAAACAGCTGGTGCACTGTGGCCCGTCGTCCTGCACCTCTCGCTCGGTGGAAACGCGGCCAGCAGCGAGTACGCAGACTACGATTCCTGGTACCAGCCAATCCGGACCGACGGCGACGCATCGTGGGGCAACGCGGTCGTCACCAACCTGGACGTTGAGGCCTACGAGGCCTGGAACCTCAACGCGGCATGGAACCCCGCCGAGGACTGGGACCCATCCGGGGTTTCCGACCCATACCAATCGTGCAACGACGACGGGCCACAACGCACGGCACAGGTGGCCCGAACCCGGCACGGCGAGGTCGACCTCTGGACCGTCAACGTCCACCTCGAGTTCTGCAACGAGGGAGACTTCACGGTCAACGCTTGCAACCTGGAGCGGCTGTTCGCGCGGCTCGACACTTTACCCAGCGACGACGTAGTGTTCGTCTCGGGCGACTTCAACATCCGTTCGGATGCGACCACCGACTGTGCACTGCAACCCGAGCGTTTCGGACAGATGGTCGAAGGTTTTCGCGCACGGCAGTTTGTTCGCACCGAGTCGGCCGTCGTCGATCACGTGTTTCTTCGCGACCCGAACTTCGAGCTCTCCGGCGCCCGCTCGTCCACCTTCAGCCCGACGTACGAACCCGGTGAAAGCTACACGATGAGCGACCACCCGTTCATCGAGACCGAGCTCGAGGTGGGCGGGCAAGGCATGTCCCCCGCCTTCTTGCCCCTGCTCGTTGCTCTGGACTGAAGACAGAAAAGCCGTGGGATTCCCACGCTGTATGCGACCACCAGGGGTTGCTCAGCCCTCGGGGAGGATCTGCTCGCAGGTCGAGACGACCGCATCTGCGAGTGCGGTGCCCAGGACGCCCGTGAAGTCGAGATTCTCGTCGGCAAGCGAGACCCACGACGCTGGGGGTTTGCTGAACCCCGTCATGAAGTCGACCAGGCGCGTGTTGGTGTTGCCGGGTTGGTCGTAGCACTCCCCCTGGATGGCGCCCGACGTCACGATGCAGTCGTCCCCGCCGCACTCGGCCTTCGCGTCACGCACGATGTCGATGAAGTTCGTCGTCGGGATCTTCGGCGGCGTCAGGTCGGACGAGTCGGAGACCAAGAACAACACCAGCACCGCGTTCTGGCGCATGAAGCCCGCGTTGTATTCGGCGTTGGACGGGTGAAAGGGATACGCCGCCCCTGCAACGATGGTCTCCGTGCACGAGTGCGGCGCAAAAGAGATCGCCTCCGCGAGCGCGCCCTCGAACCAAGCCTGCAACGCGGCAGGGTCTTCGTTCGTCGAGACTTCGAAGTAGCGCCTGCCTTCCCACTCGAACAGCCGCCCCTGCTGACCGTTCTGGCCGCTGTTCCCCATGTCCGGCGGGAACCATCCACCATCGGTGAGCGAGGCCTCGCAGCTCGGGCCGCTCCACCCTCCCGCATTTCCGGGGTTGTAGAACCCGGTTCCGCGGGTGAGGCCGACGTGGAGGTCTGTGCCGGGAGGTAGCGCCGAGTTCATCTCCGCGATGAACGTGGGAAAAGCATCGGCAATCGCTTCCCGATGCACGCCCATCGACGCCGAGTTGTCGATGACGAACAACAGGTCGACCGCGTTGCACTGACAACCCTCGCCCGATCCGACCTCGCACCCCGCACTCGAAGTCCCGCCGGGGTTGACGTCGAAGTGGAACGACCCGGTGGACTCTTCACTGGTCCTCCCGCTCGTCTCCGAACCTCCGAGCGTCCCCGATGCCTCACAGGTGACGCCGGGCGTCGACGTCGAGTTCGAACCGACCGACGCGGAGCCGCCCGTGCCGTCTTCGGCGGTGTTGGAGCAGGATGCCAACAGCCCCGCAACAACGCCTACGAGGCCGAGACTTGCACGTTTGATCGTCCGCATCCTTGGACTCGTATCATCCTCCATTGGACGCGGACAGCCTGCCGCCGCCCCCAAGAGCCCGTCTCGCGACGGACAGTTGGGGGATATCGGCACCAAAGCGTGAGGCTTTACCGCAACCCGGTCGACTTGCGGACCCGGTCCATCGTCGCGCGAGCGACCGTGCGCGCCCGTTCGGCGCCCGCGTTCAGCACCGCTTCGACCTGTGACGGATCGGCCTGGTAGGCCTCGAACTTGGCGCGTGCTTCGGCGAAATGGGCGTCGATCTTGGCCGCGAGGAGCTGCTTGGCGTGGCCATAGCCGAAGGGCTGGCCATCGCGGGCACCGGCCCGGTACCACCCGGCGAGTTGCTCGAGTTCGTCGCCCTGCACGAACAACTTCAACAACGCGAACACATTGCACGTGTCGGGGTCGAGCGGATCGCCAAGGCTCTTGGAGTCGGTGACGACCCCCGCAACACGCTTCTTGAGCTTCTTGCCGGACAAGAAGATCGGAATGGTGTTGTCGTAGCTCTTGCTCATCTTTCCGCCATCGATGCCAGGCACCTTGGCGGCGGGGCTGAGGCGATACTCGGGCCGGCGAAGCACGGGCTCTCCCCCGCCGAACGCTTCGTTGAAGTGCGTCGCCATGTCCTGCGCCATTTCGATGTGCTGCACCTGGTCCTCACCGACCGGAACCACGGAAGCGTCGTAGAGCAGGATGTCCGCGGCCATCAGGACCGGGTAGTAGAACAAGCCGACGGACGGCCGAATGCCCTTGGCGACCTTGTCCTTGTAGGAGTGCGCGCGCTCGAGCAGACCCATCCCGGTGACGCTGGCGAGGACCCAGCTCAGCTCGACGTGCTCCATCAGGTCCGACTGCCGAAACAGCGTGGTTTTTTCGGGATCGAGCCCGAGCGCCAGATAGGTCGCGGCGACATCGAACACCGACGTGCGCAGCTTCTCCGCATCACGCACCGTGGTGAGTGCGTGATAGTCGGCGATGAACACGAAGCAGTTGCCCGCGTACTCCTCCTGCAGCCGCACGAACTGTGCGATGGCGCCGAAGTAGTTGCCGATGTGGAGTTCGCCGCTGGGCTGAACCCCGGACAGGAGCCGGGCCGGAAGGTCCGTCATGAACGCGAAGATGTCAGAACCGCACCTGGAGCGCCAGCCCGCCCCCGCGGCGCCCCGCCGAAGGCATCAGACTCACGCTCGGGTGTTGCTGATGCCAGGCTCGGTAGTCGCGGCGCGTACGGACCGCGCGTGCGAACAGAAACCCGGTGGCGACACTCATCGGCACGGCGAACCCGAACGACAGCCCCGCCGCGATGCGGTTGCCCTGCCCAACGTTGCCCGTCACGCAGTCGACGTCGGACGACCCGTTGTCGCAGTCGCGCTGGAGCTGGCCGATCCGGGTCAACTCCCAGACCCCGCGTCCGATCACGACCGCGGTCACTGCGGCGGTGAGCGACCCCAACACGAACTCGAAGGTCCCGTCTTCGGTGCCACCTTGGGAGTCGTCACGGGCCCGTCGTGCCGCGCGACGCTCCTTGCCGGAGAGCTTCTCGGGCTCGATCCGCGTGGGCTTCGTCTTCGGTTTCGCGGCGTGCGCGGTCGGACTCGATGTCACGGCGATTGCAAGCGCCGCGACGGCTGGAGCGAGACCTCGCACCGGGTCAGGGTACCGCGTCTTGCAACGCTGCGGCTTCGAGCGTTGCAGCACGCCACAGCGGCCCGGCGTGCAAAGGCCGTGGGGCGCCTGAAGGACCGACCAAGCGGTTGGCATCTGCCGTGCAACTCACATCCAACATGTTCGCCACGTTGCTCTGGCTCACACTCGGCGCAGTCCCCTCCGCGCCACCACCCGCGCCCGCGCCGATGGTGAGCCCAGAGATCACCGATCCGTTTGCCCCACCCGCGGCGAAGCCCCGGATCCCGCCGGGCGAAGTCAGGTCCGCCAACCCGCCGTTGCAACAGCCCTTCGCGCCTCGGCACCACAACCGGCAAACCTCCACCGCGCGCACGATTCGCTCCCCTTTCGACGCGTGATATGCCCTCGAGGTGCTGCGTGCCATCGCGGTCGCGGGACTCGTCGGTGCGGCGTGTACCTGCACGGACGCCGACACGGCTCGCGCCCCCTTGCCGATCGAACAGGGGCCACCGCTCGAGCCCTGGAGCGGTCCCGAACAACGCACAGACCCAGCCGCGGCCCTGTGGGCATCGGCGCAGCAGGCCGCACTCCCCTCGACCATGCGCCAATGGCTGGACGACACCGCGACGACGGTGCCGTGTCCATCGTCGCCCGACGACACATGCGTCGCCCTGGGACATGGGGTGGCAACCGTTGTCACCGACGACGACCGGACCACGCTGAGCGTGACCTCGTCGCGGCGTGTTGCCCCCGAAGGCGACGCTCGGTTGCGAGGACACGTGGTGGCACGGGCGGATGGTGCTGTCTTGAAGAGTCTCTTCGGCGTCGACGACACCGCGCCAGTGCGCGGAGCGACGTTGGAGGCGACCCTCAGTGAGACCTCCCTTCGTGTTCGCGCTCGCTGGACGCTGACGTCGACCGGGCCGACAGAGCGCAGCGACGCCGCGGCCCCTTCGTGGAACGCACTGTGTGAAGGGGCAGCGCTGTGCGCCCGCACCGGACCATGGCCCGACCTGCACGCGTGGTTGAACGACGTGCTCCCCATTGCCACGCCTCGCACCCCCTTCGAAGCCGCCCTCGCCCTGTGGGCCGGCATGTGGCCACACGCGCTCGCCCACGCGATCGACACGATTCGGACCGCCGTGCCCGAGGCCGGCCGCGGGTTCTTCGACACCGCGCTGACCGGGTTGGGCACGGTGGAGTTCGCGGGCGCACGCATCGACCCCGACGGTTCGGCAATCGCCTTCGTCCGTGTGCCCACGACCTGGGTCAACTTCACCTCGAGCCTGCTCGCCTACGCCACCGCGCCTCCCACGGCCGTCACGCTCTCCAACGACACAGCGGTCTCCTGGGCGGCGCTCTCGTTCGGGGGCATCGTGCTCGCCCTCGACGAGGGCACCGACCCCGAGATGGGGTGGTTGATGTTCGCCCCCACGCCCGAGCGCTTCGTGTGGCTGCAGTCCCTCCCGCGAACCCGCGCTGGCGAGTCCAGCCTCGCGATGCGGGTATCCCGGCTCGATGCGGTGATCGGGCATGTCCCCAAACCCGTGCAATCGGCGCTGCAGCCGTATGCCGGCCATACACTCACGCTTCGACTCGACGACGACACGGGTGTCCTCACCGCAAACCTCTCCCTCGAGCCCAGCGCGGCTCCGTGAGATTCTCGGTCCGGGATCGAGGAACACCGCTTTCGCCCATTCGAGCGATTCGGTACGTTGCGCTCGATGGCGACTCGGCCAAGGCTCCAGGGGTTGAACCCGTTTCGACGCGAACCCGACAGCGCTGGAGATCCTCGTCTTCCGGCCGCGATGCACCCCGCGGAGTTCTCACAGCTCGTCGCCGTGGTGGCCGCGGTTCGCCCCCGCACGATGGTCGAATGGGGAAGCGGAGGCAGCACGCTCGCGATTCCCAACACCTTCGAGTCCATCGAGCGCTACATCTCGGTCGAGCACAACGAAGGCTGGCATCAACGCGTCACCGCCATCGTCACCGACCCTCGCGTGACCGCCCTGCACCGCCCGCCGCACGCCTCGGATCCCGAGCCTGAGATGTTCGGGCCCAAAGGCGGCAAGACCCGCCCCGAGTATGTCGACTGGTGCGCACGCTGTGAGTCGGACCCCGCGCTGATGAAGGACTACGTCGAAGCCCCGTTCTCCGAGGTGGACGACATCGATGTCGCGTTCGTCGATGGACGCGCCCGCGTGTTCTGCATCGCACGCGCCTGGGATGCACTGCGCCCCGGCGGCGTGCTGGTGGTTCACGATGCCCAGCGCGACATCTGCAAGGACGCCGTGCGCAAGCTCGACGGTGTCGAGCCGGTGTGGCTCGAGCCGTGGAGCCGCGGCCAGATCTGCGTCGCCGCCCGACGGTAGCGCTTACCAGCAGTTGCCGGAGTTGGGTTCGTCGGTGTAGCTGCCGTAGAACCAGTGGCGACGGCCGCCGTTGGACAACACGCCCAGGTGGATCGTCAGGCCGCCCAAGCCGACCGACATGTTGAGCATCGGGTCGACGTCGGCACCGGGCGCGATCTGGTCGGGCGTGACGATCGGCGCGCTCCAGTAGTTCTCGCAGAGAAACTCTTGGGCCATTGCGCGAGACGTGGCCGAGGAGAAGTCGAGGTCCACGGCGTCGGCGTCGGGGTGGTCGCCCCCGGCTGCGCCACCGACCGCGGCGTTGTAGCAGGGCGGGCGCCACCAGTTGCGCATGTAGATCGGCTCGCCCACGAGCTCGCGCAACTCATCGGTGAACAACGCCAACGCGGCCGCTTTCTCCCACTGGTCTCGGTCCGGCAGCAGAATCGTGTAGCCGCATTCGATCGCGGCGGCTTCGTTGTGCGGCGCCGAGATCTCCTCGGCGGTGAAGTGCTGCACCCCGACCGCGTCGAGGTACATCTGGAAGCTGTCCAGGTCGGGCCCGTACTCGAACGGGTTGACCGGGTCGCCGCCGAGCATCGAGATGAGGAACGCATGGTCGATTTCGTCGACCAGCTCGTCGTCCCCAGGATCCATCGCGTCGAACGCGTCGGGAATGCACACCCCTTGGCTCCCGGTCTCGTCGAACCGCGTGAGCACCTCGCACACGTAGCCATCGCGACAGGCTCCGTCGGGGAAGATCGTGGAGTCGCAACGCGAGAGGCAGTAGCCCTCTTCGCTGAGGCCCACGTCCACGCCGTTGACGCAGTACGTCACGGGGGCATCGTCGGCATCGGGGCAAACCGTCGCGCAGTCGAGCGAGCACGTGCCACAAGGGAACCCCTCTTCGGGCAGGAGACACGTGCCTCCGGTGTAGTCGCAGTCGACGTCGCTCGTGCACGGCGAGCCGATCCACGGCGTGCCCCACCCGGGGGTGCAATCGACCGGGTCGGGCTCGTCGGTGTCACCTTCGGTCGGGTCGCCGTCGGTCGGATCGCCATCGGTGGGATCGCCAACCGTCGGATCGCCATCGGTGGGATCACCACCGGTCGTTCCACCGCTCTCGTCATCGAGGCCGTCGTCGTCGATGGGGTCGACCGAGCCGGTCTCGGTGCCCTCGCCGGGCAACCCCTGCCAGCCCTGTCGTTGGGCATCATCTTGCGCGCAACCGACGAGCGCCAAGAGCCCGGCGACGAAAACCGTGTTCCGATCCATGCTGCGAATCCCCTCCCCCGAGTGTACCCGGACCGCTCACGCTCAGGTGAGCAGGTGCGGGTGTAGTGCCGGAGAACCCCGAAAGGTTCCCACGACGGCGTTCACGCGAACGCTTCGGCGAGAAACGCCTTTGCAGTGGCCCAAGATCGCGCATCTGCATCGGCGTCATAGACGGTCCCGAAGTCGGGATCGTTGGCCTCGGGCACGGTGAACGCGTGCATCACCCCGGGGTAGGCGTGGAACTGCCAGTCGGCGTCGACCCGTTTCATCTCTTCGGCCCACGCGGCCACGTCCGAAGGCGGCACCATCGGGTCGTCCTGGCCGTGCAGAATGCACATCCGCGCCTTGGGCTTGGTCTCCAGCGCCGCGCCGACCTTCAGCAGGGCGTGAAAGCTGACCGCGCCGCGCATCGGCAAACCCATCCGCGCCATCAGCAACGAACACAGGCCACCAAAACAGAAGCCGATCGAGCCCATGCGGTCAGGGTCGACATCGTCCTGGGTGCGGACCGCTTGAAACGCCGCGGTGAGCCGGCGACGAAGCAGGTCGGGCTTCTCCAGGAGTGGGGTCATCAACCCCGCACACGTGTCGTTGTCGGAGCCGCGTTTGCCCACGCCGTACACGTCGATCGCGGCGCCGACATACCCCAGCTCGGCCAGGGCCCGCGCCTTGTTCTCGGCGAACTCGTCGCGTCCTCCCCAGGCGTGGCAGACCAGCACGGCGGGCTTGGATCCGCCGCCGTCCGGCGCGGCCACGAAAGCATCAAAGGAGTCGTCACCCTCGGTATAGGAGATCACGCGCTCGGTCATCGAGCGAACGGTAGCAGCGCGACTCGCCCGGAAAAAGGGCCGAAACGGCGGCCGCCTCAGTGCCAGGTGACGACGAAGCGCACCGCCCGTCGTTCTCGGTCCACGGCCTCGACCTCGATCTGCCCCTCGGTGTGACAAAGGTCGAGCAGCGCATGCAGAGCGCCGGCGATCGCTCGCAGATACACCGCCGACTCGAGCATCGCGGCGGGCATCGAACGAAAGTCCAGCGCCGCGGAGTTCACCGCCAAGTCGAGAAAGCGCGGCTCACCGCAGTCTCGGTACAGACCTCCCCATGCGCGCTGACACGTCTTGAGCAGGCCCTTCGGGCTCAGGCCGAACACCTTGCGCACGCCTTCGACGAACGGACGGAGAAAGCTGCGCTCCATCGACTCCAGCAACGACTGCCGCGCCCTCTCGTAGTCGCTGTTCGGACCGCACGTGGACTCCACCGCCTCGGCCAACGCCACATCGACCTCGATGGGCAGCCACGTGGTTCGAATGGCACCGTGAATCTGCGCGAGCACGGCCTCGCCCAGGGCGGCATGCAACGCGGCAATACGTTCGCCGGCCATGCGCTCCGCAATCTCCAGGCTCAGTTGAACCTGCGTCGCCTTGATCGACGGCCTTCGCACCGGGTTCCGCTATACGCGGACGGAGGTGCTGCAGTCCAGTCGAGCGCGACGGCTCATGCGCTCCCCGAGCTTCGGTCTCAGCTCGCGAACTGCTCGGGCACGAGGTCGAAGCGGCTCAACCAGCGTTCGATGTCTTCCAGGTCACACCCGAGGCTACGTGCCGCAGCGGCCTTGTCACCGCGATGTGCGGCGAGTTCCCGAATGATCGTTTCGCGGACGGACGCCAAGCGGGGCGCAGCAGGAACGCCCGCGTTCGGCCACTGCACCTCGCGCCAGATGGCGGCGGTGATCGGAGCATCCGGCTCACACAGCGCGAGCGCAGCACTCAGGCAGTTGTTCAGCTCGCGTGCGTTGAAGGGCCAGTCCTGCCCCAGCATCGTGCGGAACACGTCGACCTTGATGCGCTGCTGCGACGCCCCAGCCCCGTCGAAGATGCTTCGGACCAACAACCCGAGGTCCTCGGGGCGATCGCGCAGCGGTGGGATTCGACACTCGTAGCCGGCCAGCCGTGCGTAGAGGTCGGGCCTGAAGGTGGCCTCCGCGGCGCGGCGGTGCAGGTTGCTGCTCGCGGCCGCGATGATTCGAACGCCCTCGGGCGGCAAGACGAGCGCATCCGAGTCGCCCTGCATCAGGCCGAGCAATGCCGACAGCAGCCGCCCCTGTTCGTCCAGCGACAGCGCGCCGACGTCATCGAGAAACAGGGTGCCCCCCTTGGCCTGGGTGAGCAGGGCGTTGCCCTCCCCCAGCAGGTGCGGCTCGACCGAGCGCGCCATCATGTTGAGCGCGACGAACGGCCCGCCCCGCCCAGTCGCGCGATGCAGCGCTCGCGCAAGCGCGCTCTTCCCCGTGCCCGTGTCACCGATCAGCAACAACGGCACCCGAGTCGGCGCCAGCCGACCCAGCGCATGCATGCTGGCGGCGTACTCCGGGTGCGCGACCGCATGCAGCCCCTCAGTGCGTTCGTGAACCGGGGCCTTGCTCTCACGCAGTGCGAAGAAACACCGCCCCACCTCGAAGATATCCCCCGAGGCCAGTACCGCGCGCTCGACCATGTCGCCTTCGACGAGCGTGCCGTTGCGGCTGTCGAGGTCGACGAGCTCTGCAGTCCCCTCGAGCTCGAGATCGGCGTGGTGGCTGCTCACCCACGGATGCGGCAATCCGAGCCGCAACACCCCATCGTCGACGGTCGCCGAGAACGTGCCTCGACTGGACCGCCGAAACTCCACCCGGCGCAGACCTGCCAGCGGAAAACAGCGACCGGCTTGGTCGAAACCGTCCTCCGGACAACCGACGAAGATCAGCCGCGACTGTGCGGGAGCCGCTGGAAGCCGGCTCGAGTCGCACAGGGTCGATCCCCGGATCGTGTCTGTTCGGGGCATGTGTCCGCGAGGGTACGCGAGCCACCGACCCCGGTCGAGCCCCAAACGATCCGGCCCGCCGTCAAGGCGATGTCATCCGAGTCGAAACCCCAGGCCTATCCTGAAGGTGGAAAACACCTGCCCGGCCTGCTCGCGATCGACCCCGCTGCGGGTGCGGGTCACCACCCGCTGCCGAAGCATGGGAACACCCAATCCGATGCCCGCATGCAGGTCGACGATGCGTCCGAGCGCGATGCCGTAGCTACCGCCGCCCACCGCGGCGACCCACGGCAAGTCCCGCCGGCCCGGCTCCGCAAACCCGTTCCAGCGCAGGTGCACGACGCCGGCTTGCAGCCCGGCACAAAGGCGGACCCGGTGAATGCGGTGATGCGACGCAGCGCAGCCTTCCAAGTCGCTCGTTTCCAGCACCGTGCCTACCCGGCCGCGATCGCCGAGCGAAAAGGAGGGCGTGGCCAAAGCACCCACGCCGATCCGCGCATGCACTCCCGGACGTCCCGCGAGAATCGCAACATCGCCCCCCAGCGAGGGATACGGCCAAACACCCGGCGTCGCGATGCCATCGGCCTCGAGTCGCACGTAGGGCGTGGGCTGTCCGACGCCCCACGGATCCCTTCGAGACTCCGCCCGAGAATCCGCCCGGCGTGTCGGCTCGGCCGCGCGGGCGTCCATCGAAGGCAGCGCGAGCATTCCGACAACCCCCGCCATCCACAACGCCCGCGTCACCATGCGATCAGGCTATCAGCCCAGACCCGCGCACGGGGCGTCTCCAAGCGATGCTCTACAGCGTTTCGAAACGGACCGCGCCGCGAAGAGCGTCGAAACGAGCGATCGCAGACTCCCACTGAGTGCGATCCGAAAACGCGTGGCGTTTGTTGCCGTGCACGACCGTGTAACGAATCCCCGCAAGACCGCAGTAGAGCAGCTCGAACACGTTCTTGATGTGGTCGTCGTGCACGTAGACATCGCCGCCGACGGAGGGGTCGGTGCTGAGCGAGACGACCCCGCGGTCGAGCATCGTCTCGTTGACGACCCACGCCCCCTCGGAGAAGGCTTTCGAGCCCACGTCGGGGACGTCGTGCCAGAGGAAATCCGGCCAGTCGTCCTGTGATCGATCCGCGACCGCAGGGCAGTACTCGAGCGGCTCGCCCCGAGCGTCGCGGCGCAATAGATAGGAGAGCCGAGCGCTGCCGAAGCGTGCCTTGATGTCGACCTGCCAATGCTCGGTCCGCGCGGCGGCGTTGTGGGCGAGCTTCTTGGCCGCCAATCGCGTGACCACCCCGTTCCAGACCGCGGCGTCCTTGTCGGTATCGGCGCAGATGTGTTTGCCCTGCCGCAGCGCCACGTCGAGCAACGTCTGGTACTGCGCCGGGTTGTCGCGCTTCATTTCGCGACTGAGCGTCACCCGGGTCGGTGCCGCCATCGGCAGTCGAACGTCCTCGCCCGCGCGCGGCTTGGCGACCCAACGCTCGTCGTCCTTGACGTAGTCGAACAGCTTGGCGACCACCGCGTGCGAGCTGGGGTCCCAATACACCCGGTACAGACTCCGGGCGGCGGCATCGTGCACGTGGGTCCCGAGAAAGAACATGCCGTCGTGAGGGCCAACGGCCTCGGGGTCGAGGCTGAGCGTCGAGGTTTCACGACGAGGCCGGATGAACCCAGTGGAGGGGTCGACATCGTCGGCACTGACCCGCAGCTGCAGCGTCGCCCCCGAGACGTCGATGATGTTGTAGTCCCCCTCGACCGTCTTTGTGTAGCGCGGGTTGGGCTCGAACGTCGTCGTGCGCACGTCGGGCACCCGCCGAAAGAAGGCGGTGTCCATGTCGGCCTCGGCCCCGTCTGCCCACCGAATCCCCGTGACCGTGAACGCATCCGACCGACCCACCAACGGCCAGCGAAAGCCTCGGCCAGGAGACGTTCCGGCCCACTGAATCCGGTCGGGACGGGCATCGTTGCGAGAGCCTCCGAACAGGTGCAGCCCCTTGGATTGGCGGCCCGTCCCGTCGAGGCGTCGATAGACCGAGCCCAGCTCGACCACGCTGGCCAACATCTCCAACAGGAGGTCACGCGAGTACACCTGCGCCTGCCCGGTGTCCGTGCGGTACTCCTCGACTGTGGGCGGCGGGGACTCGGTGAGCGTGATGCCGAGCTGCTCCAACACAGCCTTGACGTCGCAGTGCCCGGCCCACGATACCCACTCGACCCGCCCCGGCTGCACACGGCCATTGCCATCCCAATCCAACCGCACGCCTTCGCGTAGCCGAGGGTCTCCCACGGCCCGGCGAAAGGTCAGACGCGCCCGCTCGATCGGTGCCGACCGCAGGTCGCCGTCGGAAACATCCACCGCGGTGCCGTCTTGCAAACGCACCGCCCCCGCAGCATCGCGATAGACCCACGCCCCCGCGTCGTCGTGCTCCGCGCCCGGGTCGATGCGCAGCAACGCGTAGCTCGGGGTGAGCGTGTCCGCGGTCGAAACCTCCGAGACGATGCGCCGCGTGACCCGGTCGAGGAGGAAGCCGCCGACCGTACGCTCGACGTCGGTCTCCTTCACCACCTCGTAGGCGTACTTGTGCCGCATCAGGTGGTCGAGGTGCGCCTGGGCCTGCACCCGCTGCCGTCGGACCGATGCTGCCGCCGCGTCGGAGAGCAACGCCATCGCCTCGGAGCCCTCTGCGGGCAGGCTCTTCAGCATCGCTTCGAGGTAGTGCACGAACGGAGCGTCGTGCCCGAAGCTGTGATAGGTGCCCGTGTCCGCATCGTCGAAGACCAGCGTTGTCGCAAACGCCTCGTCCTCGAGCACCCGCAAGGCCGCCGCCACGCGGTCGGCATCGGCCGGCGCGAACGACCACGTGCTCACCACCTCGCGCAGCTGTTCGAAGAACACCGAGGTTCGCTGCACGCGAATGCTGTCCTGCCAGTAGCGTTCCGAACCCGCCGGGGCGAGCGAACGGTCGAGATCATCCCCAGCCAGTCGCGTTTGCGACGACCGGAGTTGCTCCCGCGCCCAACGATCCAGCTCCGCGGGCGTGCCGGGAACCTCATCGGGCGCCACGATCCACGTACGCGGCCCCACCGGGTCCTTGGCGGGCGGAACCTCGATGTGCAGGCGAGGGTGTGGTCGACCGCCACTGACACGCTCGAATAGCCGCACGTGGGCACGCCCTCCAGGCACGAGTTCGCGGTCGCGGACCGACTTCACCCGCACGGCCTCCTCGCCCGGCAAACCCTCCACATATGCTTCGAACGCGGGATCTTCGACGACCTTCATGGCGTGACCAGCCCGCAGAGGGTACCGCGGAACGCCGCGCGTTTGTCGCAACCACTGTCACTGTCGAGCCCCTGCGGTCGCGTTGCGAAAACCTCGTTCACGGGCCCGGTTGGGCGGCGCAGCTGGCTGTGTTACCTTCCGCTCAACCGTTGGGTCAGACCGAGTCACGCGTTTTGTGGAACTCGGATAATCGCTTGCACCCTTCGACTCAACCCAGAACGCCGAGCAAGGAAATTCATGACGTCAGAGGTCAGCACGGATCCGGCGAACGAGAGCGAAGAGATCTCCTTCTACCGTCACTCCCGCAAGCAAGAGTGGGGACTCGCCCTGGTCTTGTGGGAGCGCGATGGAAAACGCGCCTACAAGTTTGAGGACGGCAAGGAGCGCATCATCGCCGAGCCCTACTACAAGCTGCTCGACAAGACCGACGAAGAGCCCGGCTCCGACTCCGTGCTCATCGCCGAACTCGCCAAGCTTCGCGGCGGTGACAGCGACGACAAGTCGGACGCGATGTCGTTCGACGAACAGCTCGCGGTCTACCTTGCGCAGTACCCCGGTGCTTTCGGATCCGACGCGTGGATCAAGGGCTACCGCGGCAAAGAGGGCAAGCGTCGCCTCAAGCGGCACCGCGTCCCCGCGATTGCAGAAGCGCAAGAGCGCCTCTCGAAGGCCGAGCTCGAGCGCATGGTCGAGCAAGGCGCGAACAAAGAGCTGCAAGAGACCCTCGTCGAGGTTCTCGGCGCGACCGACCTGGTCACCAAGGCCCAGCTCGAGCCCTATCGCAAGGCCGTGGGTGGCGACGCGTTCGCGCGTGCCCTCTACGCGATGCTCTGGGGCGAAGGCGACATGGCCAAGCGCTTCACCGAGCTCACCCAGCAGATGTCGATGCTGTGGCCGCGGGTGCCTTGGACGGTGATCACCGCTCCGCTCGCGCTCGTGCACCCCAAGGAGCACGTCTGCGTGAAGCCCAGCGTCTTCACCAAGCAGGCCGACTGCACCACCAAGCCCATCCGGCCCACCAAGCTGCCGACCGCGCGCGTCTACCGAGGCTACCTCGAGATGTGCAAGCAGCTGCGTGAGGACCTGTCCAACGCCGGCGCACTCCCGCACGACCTGCTCGACGTCTACGACTTCATCTGGGTCACCCAACGCCCCGCCGCCGCCGAGCACCTCGCCCGCGTCCGCGCCGAAGGCGTCCTGGGCCGCTCCGTCGCCCCCACCGTCGAAGCTCCCGCTGCCGAAGAAGCCCCCGCTGCCGAGCCCGCGCCCGAAGCAGCCCCGGAAGCACCCGCCGAGGCCGAAGCCCCGGCAGAAGCCCCCGCCGACACCGAAGAGTCCTGAGCCCGCTCTCAGCGCACTCGAGCAAAGCCGCCGGCCTCCCCCGGCGGCTTTTCTCGTTGGCCCCAGCCCCCCTCAGCAAGAAAGCGAAGTGGACCCGGAGGGTCCACGCAGCGCAAAAGATAGAACCGCGGCCAGGAGCACAGCCCCCGCCCGAAGCCTCCCGAAGGAGCCCCCCTCACCCCAAAGGGGGGCGACGAAGGGAGGCGGCCCAGCGCTCCGGCGCAAGAAAGCGAAGTGGACCCGGAGGGTCCACGCAGCGCAAAAGATAGAACCGCGCCCAGGAGCACAGCTCCCGCCCGAAGCCTCCCGAAGGAGCCCCCCCCTCACCCCAAAGGGGGGGCGACGAAGGGAGGCGGCCCAGCGCTCCGGCGCAAGAAAGCGAAGTGGACCCGGAGGGTCCACGCAGCGCAAAAAATAGAACCGCGGCCAGGAGCACAACTCCCGCCCGAAGCCTCCCGAAGGAGCCCCCCTCACCCCAAAGGGGGGGCGACGAAGGGAGGCCTGAGCTACGCTCCGCCGCGATGTCCATCGTGGTGCAGAAGTACGGGGGCTCGTCCGTTGCGGACACCGACAAGATTCGTCGCGTCGCACAGCGCGTCGTCGAAACGCAGAAGCAGGGCTTCGACGTCGTCGTCGTCGTGTCGGCGATGGGCAAGACCACCGACGAACTGCTCGCGCGAGCCAAGGACATCACCGACGCACCCTCGCGGCGCGAGCTCGACATGTTGCTCAGCTGCGGCGAGCGAGCCTCGATGGCGTTGCTCGTCATGGCGCTGCACGAGCTCGGCGCGGATGCGGTCTCACTCACCGGGTCGCAGTCCGGCATCATCACCAACGCTCGGCACTCGGGCGCTCGCATCGTCGAGGTTCGCCCGTTCCGCGTCGAAGACGAACTCGCACGCGGAAAAATCGTCGTCGTCGCGGGCTTTCAGGGCGTGTCCTACCAACGCGAAGTCACGACGCTCGGTCGTGGTGGCTCGGACACCACGGCGGTCGCACTCGCCGGAGCACTCAAAGCCGAGTACTGCGAGATCTGCTCGGACGTCGATGGGGTCTACAGCACCGACCCCCGCATCGTCGACGCGGCCAAGCTCGTCGACGCGATCAGCCACGACGCAATGCTCGAGCTCGCGTCTCACGGAGCCAAGGTGCTGCACGCCGAGTCGGTCGCGTTCGCCCGCGAAATGGGCGTGGCGTTGTGGGCCCGTGCCACGGCCGGGGGCAACAACGGCGGCACTCGCATCGACCGCCCTGCCGACGTCTCCCGCGACCCCGCGGTCACGGGCGTCAGTGCGCAGCGCAACCTGGTCCGCCTTCGAGCCTCGGGCGCCCAGAGCATGGACCGCATGTTGACCGCAGCCGCCGACGCGGCGCTCCCGGTGTTGCACATGGACGCCGACCACGAGATCGCCGACCTGTGGTTCGGCCTCGACGACGTGCACGACTGGCCGAACCTGCGCACCAAACTGATGGGGCAGGTGCAGATCGAAGAACGATGCGGCGCCGTCTCGGTGGTGGGGGACTTCGTGGGGCGCAACGCGGCCAAGCTCGCCAAGGCGCGTTCGGTGGCCGCAGGCATGGGGCTGTCGCTCAAGGCGATGGCTACCTCTCCGCTCCGCGCCACCTTGTTCTGTGACGACGCCGATGTCGAAGCCCTCACACGGGCGCTCCATCGCGCGTTCTGCGAGTGAGAGCGCCCGCGCAAAGAAAAAGTGCCTCCACCGTGATCACGGCGGCGCCCGGGCGAACAACCGGGGCATGCAACGCACCTGCGCCTTCGCACTCGCGCTCCTGACCCTCGGCGGCCCGGCTTGCATCATCGTCGATGATGCCGAGGGAGACACTGAAGGTTCTTCCCCCACCTCGAACGGTTCGGCCGAAGAAGGCTCCAGTGGCGTCGACGAAACCGCCGAGGGCAGCTCGGGCGGCGGAGACGAAACCGGCGGCGACGAGGGCGGCGACGGGTACCAGGACCCAGCCCCCGACTGCACCACCCCCGGCGAATGCACCTGCGAGGGCTGCCCATCGAGCGACATCGACACCGCGGACATCCTCGCCGGCGATGCGACCTCGTGGACCTTTTCCGGAACGATCATGGATGCAGCCGGAGATGGGGAGTTCTTCATCGAAGGCCCCGACGGCCAGACCTTCGGCGGCACCATCCCCACCGACGAGTCCGGGGCGTTCTCGTTCACCACGCCGCTGTTTTGCGGCGAACAGCTGGTCAAGTGCGTGTGGTCGAACGACGCCGGCCAGTACGTGCTGGTGACCCGTGTCATCACCGAGGGCTGCGTCGAAGCGGACATCCGTGTGGGCCTCACATGGGACGAGCTCGGCGACGACTTCGAGCTGCATCTGGTGCGACCCGGCGGTCAGATCAACACCGCCGACGACTGCACGTGGACCACGTGCGTCGGCGCGGGTCCGGACTGGGGTGTCGAGGGCGACGCCAGCGACGACCCCCGCAAGGACGTCGACAACACCGGAGCGTACGGACCCGAGAACATCTTCTTGGCCGGGCCCGAGGAAGGCACCTACACCGTGCTGGTGGAGCACTGGGGCGGCGGCGATGCCAATGCTCCGGGCACCGTCACCTTCAACGTGGACGGCAAGACCACGGTCGTGGAGATCGATGCGCTGGCTCCCCAGCACGTGTGGACCGCTGGCACGATCGAGTGGCCCAGCGGCAACGTCACCACCGGGCAAGAGATCTACGACTGCTCGGGTGAGTGGTCGGGTGGGTGCACGGCCATGCTCCCGTAGCGAAGGCACTCATGGCGTGCGCTCGAGCGACGCCACCGCTGCCTTCGCGGCCGTGGTGACGTCGTCTCGCGCGCCGTCGAATACGAAAGCGTTGACCACGACCTCGACGTCTTCGAACAAGTGGTAGCGCACGTAGAGCCGGCCTCCGTTGGGGTATTGGTGCACCTCTTCGTACGCGGGCACGGCGGCGTCCTCGATGTTCCGAGACGCGACAACCTCGACCCCCTCGTCCAACGACGGTTTGCGACCGCGCCACGCCTCGACGTCCGTGGCGTCGAATGGACCGGGCTCGGACCAGGGCTGCACGACCACGCCCACCGCAACCGCATCGACGAGTGCGTCGCCGAGCGTGAACACGACAGCACCATCGGAGAACTCTTCCCTCTCCACCGGGCGGGCTGGATCGGCGGATGCACGCACACGGAAGGGCGTGCCCTCCAGCGCGACCTCGCCGAGTTGCGGCGCTCTCCCCAACTCCCACGGCCGCCCCACGACGCAGGCCACCACCAGGCTCGCGACCGTGAGCGACGACGCCACCCAGGCCGCCACGGTCCAGCCGCGGCCGGAGTCGTGGCGCCGCGCGGGGTCCTCGGCGACCGGACGCAGCCCTCGCGTGAGCACACCGGAGAAGCTCGCCGCCGCGCCGACCATCCCCCCGCCCAGGTGTGCCATCAGGTCGATGCCCGGCTGAAACGAGAACGCGAGATTGATGATGAGGTTGAACAGCGCAGCCCGCTTGAGCTCTTGCACGATGGCGGCCGGCAGCAACCCGCCGGGGCGCATCGCCAATCCCAACGCTGCGCCGAGCAGGCCCCAGATCGCTCCGGATGCACCGACGCTGAGCAACGCCTCCCCCCGAACGGCGCTGGCGAGCGAGCCGAACAGCCCCGCCGCAACGAGCAACACCAGCTGCCGCCGCCATCCGAGGATGCGCTCGAGATGGGCACCGAGCACGTAGAGCACGAACGCGTTCATCAGCACGTGCAACCCGTTGCCGTGCAGCAACGTGGACGAAAGCAACCGCCACGGCTCCGTCCCGAGCGAGGTTTCGGTGTTGGCGCCCATGCGCACCATCGTGGGAATGAAGGCCCCACCGCCCCAGGTCATCTGCAGCCCAAACACGCCAAGGATCAACGCGACGGCGCCGATCGTCACCGAAGGTCGCACGCCGCGGTACGCCTGCACGAACGTACGATGCTCACGAAACCGCTCGACGTCTTCCTCCGGTGGCGCGTGAATGCGGCGGGTGAGGGCCTCGACATCGACCGAGCCTTCGAAGCCCCGCGTCGCTTCCAGCACCCTGCCCACCGAGGAGTCGAGTCTGCTTCCGCGCCCGCTCCAAACCTGTCCGTCGTCGGCGAGTTGGTACACCTGCACCATGCGGCGGCTGAGCAGGCCAGGCTGACACGCCTCGAGCAGGGGGCGCATGTCCTCCCCGCCCCCGACCATCACCAGCTTGTGATGCACCTTGGGGTTGCGACCGAGCTGGTGAATCATCGCGTCGAGCAGGTCGTCGCCGCGTTTGGTCGGAAGGATGACCACCGCAAGGCTCTGGTCTTCCATCGCGATGTACGCGGCCGTCTCGCCGACGTCGAGCAACAAGCGCCCCTCGACACCTTCATCGAGCAGCTGCTCGACAACACGCAAGAACTGGGCCCTGGACGCCACGCGCGACCAGCATAACGCGTGCCTTCACGGCGTGACGCGCACTGCTACCCTGCGCCCGTGCAGACGCTCTCGCTCCACGATGGCACTCCCTTTCCCGCGTTTGGGCTCGGCACCTGGCTGAGCGAGCGCGACCTGGTCTATCGGGCGGTCCGCGAGGCGATTCGCCTGGGCTATCGCCACATCGACGCCGCGTGGATCTACTTCAACGAGGAAGAGGTAGGCCGCGGCATTCGAGAGGCCCTGGACGCTGGCGACGTCACCCGCGAAGAGCTCTGGGTCACGACCAAGCTCTGGAACGACATGCACGCCCCCAGCGACGTCCTGCCCGCCCTCGAGGCCTCGCTGAAGAACCTCGGCCTCGACTATGTCGACCTCTACCTCATGCACTGGCCCGTGGCACATCCCAAGGGCGTCGTGCGGCCCGCCAGCGGTGCCGAGTTTGCGTCGCTGGTCGAGTGCCCGCTCGAGTCCACCTGGGAGGCCATGGCCAAGCTGCCCTCCACCGACAAAGCCCGGCACGTCGGCGTGTCGAACTTCTCGGTCTCCAAGATCGATCGGATCTCCGAGGCTGTCGGCGTCACACCGGCGGTCAACCAAGTCGAGCTGCACCCCTACAACGCCCAGTCCGCGCTGGTCGAAGGCATGAAGACGCGCGGCATCGTCACCACCGCCTACTCCCCGCTGGGTTCGAGCGGCCGACCCGACACCATGCGGCGCGACGATGAGACCAAGCTGCTCGACGACCCCACCGTGGCGGCAATCGCTCAGGCCCACGACGTCTCGCCCGCACACGTGCTGATCGCGTGGGCCTTGGCCCGAGGCACGGCCGTCATTCCCAAGAGCACCAACCCCGAACGCATCGCACAGAACCTCGCCGCAACCCGCGTCCAGCTGAGCGCCGACGAAGTCCAGACCCTCGGCGCTTTGGACAAGGCCGAGCGCTACGTGACCGGCGAGTTCTGGTGCCCGCCCGGCTCTCCGTACACGCTCGAATCGCTGTGGGGCTGACCGCGGCGCCTTGCCCGAGCGCGGCCGCGCCGATACCGTCCCCTCGTGCCTGAGGTGTTGTTTTCGTCCGAGGCTCTCGACGCCCGCATCCGCGCCCTCGTGCCCGAGCTGACCGCCGCCCGGCACGACATTCATCAACACCCCGAGCTGGGTTTCGAGGAAACGCGAACCCAAGCCAAGGTTCGCGCGTGGCTCGAGGATCTCGGCTACCAACCTCGCCCCAGCGCAGAGACGGGGCTCGTCGCCGACGTGCGCCCTGATCTCGGGCCGCCCAGGCTGGCGCTGCGAGCCGACCTCGACTGCTTGCCGATGCAGGAGGACACCGACCTCCCCTACAAGTCCGTGCACGGCGGCCGCGCACACAAGTGTGGACACGACGGGCACACCGCGGTGCTGATGGGTGTCGCGACCCTGCTCGCCGAACGCCGCGACGCACTCTCGGCCAACGTACGCCTGCTGTTCCAGCCCGCCGAAGAGGGCGTTCGCGGAGGCGGAGCCAAAGTGATGGTGGCCGAAGGTGCGCTCGAAGGCGTGGGCGAGGTGTACGCCTTGCACAACTGGCCCAGCTATCCCCATGGTGAGATTCGTGTCCGCGGCGGCGCCATGATGGCCGCCACCGCCGAGTTCGACGTCGTGGTCACGGGCATCGGCGGGCACGGCAGCCAACCGCAGCATTGCCGAGATCCCATCGTCGCGGCGGCGGGCATCGTCAGCGCGCTGCAAACCGTGGTCTCTCGCGGTGTGTCCTCCGACGGTGGCGCAGTGGTCAGCGTCTGCAAGATCGACGGAGGTACGGCACACAACGTCATTCCGGACACCGTCAACTTCGGGGGCACGATTCGAACCTTCGACGCCGCACTCACCGAGCACGTGTTCGCTCGGGTCGAGGAGGTGGTCCGAGGTTGCGCGTCCACCTTCGGGGTGAAGGCCGAGCTCACCATTCGTCGCGGCTATCCCGTCCTCGTCAACGACCCCACTTGCGCCGAAGCCGTCGCCCGGGTGGCCGAGTCGGTCGTGGGCCCAGACAAGCTCACCGATGCCGAGCTCCCGATGGCCGGCGGCGAAGACTTCGCGTACATGGCTCAGGCTGTCCCAGGCGCCTACTTCTTCATCGGCACAGGCAACGACGACCTGTCCACCCCCGCCTGCCACCACCCCGACTTCGACTTCGACGACTCGATCATCCCGCTCGCGCTGCGCATGATGATGGGCCTCGTCGACGATCGCCTCGGCGCGGGCTGAGCGACCTCAGGCCGGCTCGGGGGCGAAGTGGGCGAGCACGGTGTCGTGCAGCGCTCCGTTGGTGGAGAAGAGGCTGCCACCGCGAATGTTGCGAGTGCCCGACACCGTGGTCGCACGTCCCCCGGCCTCCTCCACGATGACCTGAAGCGGAGCGATGTCCCACGGCATCACGATCGGGTCGAGCGCGACCTCGCCACAGCCTTCCGCCACCAACATGTGTTGGTAGAAGTCCCCAACGCCGCGCTGCCGCCAGCTTCGCTCGAGCAGGGCGGGGATCTTCTTGCTGTTGGGCACCGCCTCGGCCCCCGCGAGCGAGCTGTGAAAGATCTGGGCGTCCTCCATCGCGGCGACTCCCGACACTCGAAGCCGTCGGTCCCCACTGAACGCTCCGTGACCTCGGGCCGCATGCCACCGCTGATGGAGCCCCGGCGCACTCACCATGCCCGCCACCACCTCGTCGCCCTGCTCGATCGCCAGCAAGGTGGCGAAGATCGGAATGCCGCGCGCGAAGTTGGCGGTGGCATCGATCGGGTCGATGATCAGCCGAGTATCGGCATCTGCGTTGGTTTGCCCGTGCTCTTCACCGAAGATGCCGATCTCCGGAAAGCGAGCCTCGGTCGTCTCGCGCAACGCCGTCTCGACCTCGAGATCGGCTTGCGTGACCAGCGAACGGTCGGGTTTGGCATCGACATGCAGATCGCCGGCCCGAAAGTAGCGCAGCGCGATCGCGTCGGCTTGGTCGGCGAGGTCGGTCAGAAACGGCAGCCAGCGCGCGTTGTCCATGCGAGCGGACCATAGCAGGACGAGACCGTCGCGCTGCGACCGCCCGAGGTCACAATTGGGGACCGGGGCTCAAGAACGACCTCTGTTGCGACGAATCGGCGGGCATGACTGTCACGTCTCGTGCCCTGATTGCAGTCCTCGCCGTGGGAGCCTTCTCGGGCTGCGGCGACGACACGACTTCGAACACCACCGACGCGGAGGGCAGCACCTCCACGGACGGCTCCACGTCAGACCCCACCACGTCGGACCCCACCACGTCGGACCCGACGACCGGGGGCGGGACGGATTCGGGCCCCACGTCGAGCACGGGTGAAGGCACGACGGGCGCCGAAGGCAGCAGCAGCTCCGGCGGTGGCAGCGACACCGACACCGACAGCACGACCGGCGACACCGATGGCACGGGCTCGGACGAGACCGGCAGCTCCGGCGGCGAGTCCAGCAGCTCGGGCGGCAGCCTCAAGCCGTTCTGCGGCGATGGTTCACTCGACGATGGCGAAGAGTGTGACGACGGTGCCGGCAACGACAACTCCGCCGACTGCACCGCGAACTGCACCGTCAACGTCTGCGGCGACGGCTTCCAGAACACCCTCACCGAAGAATGCGACGACGGCAACGCCGATCCCACCGACGACTGTGTGTCGTGTGCGGTCGCGTACTGCGGCGATGGATTCACGCACCTCGGCGTCGAGGGCTGCGACGACGGCGACCGCGACGACCTCGACAGCTGCCACAACGACTGCAGCGCCCACGAAGTCCAGGAGCTCGCGCTCGGCAGCGACTTCACCTGCGCCCGTTTCGACAGCGGCCAAGTGAAATGCTGGGGCCACGGCGCGAGCGGTCGCTTGGGCTACGGCAACCTCGACAGCATCGGCGACGACGAGACGCCCGCCGCGGTCGGGTTCGTCGACCTCGGCGGCGCCGCGGCCGAGTCGGTCATCGCGGGCGCTTCGCATGCATGCGCTGCGCTGGACGACGGCACGCTGCGGTGCTGGGGCGCCGCGGGCAGCGGCCAGCTGGGCTACGGCAGCATGGTCCCGGTCGGCGACACGGAAGCGGTCTCGAGCGTCGACCCTGTCGCGTTCGGCGAGGGCGTCACGACCGTTGGAACGGGCGATGGTGCGCTGCACTCCTGCGCGGTGCTGGCCTCCGGTGATGTGAAGTGCTGGGGTCAAGCGGCGAACGGCAAGCTCGGCATCGTCGGTCAGACCACCAACATTGGCGACAACGAGCCACTGAGCGCGACCCCGACCACCGACGTCGGCCAAACGGTCACCGCGCTGGTTTCGGGCCAGGCCCACACCTGCGCTCGCACGGACCTGGGCACGGTGCGCTGCTGGGGCAGCAACGCCTCGGGCGCGCTGGGCTACGGCAACGCGGACACCATCGGCGACGACGAAACCCCAGCATCCGCGGGCGACGTCGCGCTGACCGACCTCGTGTCGGACATCGCCGCGGGCTGGACACACAACTGCGCCGTGCTCGAAGAGGGCGAAGTGCAATGCTGGGGCCGCGGCAACGATGGACGGCTCGGCTACGGCAACACCGCCTATGTCGGGTTCGCACAGACCCCCGCCGACGTGGGCACCGTCAGCCTCGACGGTCCCGCGCGCCAAGTGACCGCTGGTATCGGCCATAGTTGCGCACTGCTCGATGACAACACCGTGCAGTGCTGGGGATTCGGCGCCTTCGGCCAGCTCGGCTACGGCAACACCGACAGCATCGGTGACGATGAGCTGCCCTCCGATGCCGGTGTAGTTCCCTTGGATACCGAGGTGCGCTTCGTCGCGGCCGGTGGCTATCACTCCTGTGCCATCACCACCGGCGGCACGGTCCGCTGCTGGGGCGAGGGCACCCACGGCCGCCTCGGCTACGGCAACGAGGACGACTTGGGTGACGACGAGTCCCTGACCACGCTGGCTGACGTCCCGCTGTTCGCCGAGGACTGAGTCGCGGCGACTGGACCCACGGCCCTCGCAAGCGCGGGGGCCGTTTTCGTTGGTTCGACGCCGCGTCAAAACTCCACACTGTTGCCCTTCGCCCCGACCGCCCGATGTCGCGGTTCGGTCGTGTACCGTGGATCTCGTGGTAGTTCGTGCACCTTGGTGCGGCCCCTCGATTGCACGAGGTTCCAGGGCCGTGCCGCGCTTCGTCTGTCTCGTCTTCGCGCTGCTGTGCGCCGGGGCCTCGCCGGTTCTTGCTCAGCCCGCGCCTGCACCCCCCACCGATACCGAGGCCCCCGCCCCCGACCCCCGGCTCGAGCGCGCCCTGCAGATCCGTGCGCTGATCGAGGGGACCTTGGACGTGGATGTGAACGCCCGCGCCTTGTTCGTGCTGGAGCTCTCACAGCTTTCGGACGACGAGGGTTTGGGGCGGGTGCTCGAACGCGTGCGTGCGAAGCCCCCCGAGCCCCCGCCTCGGCGCCGCCGCACACCGCCTCCCAAGCCCGAGCTGCGCACCCTGGCACCGGGCGCCGCACTCGAGACCGCGCTGGGCGAGTTCTTCGCGCTCGAGGTGGAGCAACGAGAGCAACTCCTTCGCGACCACGCATCGCGGCAAGAGGATGCCGAGGTTCGTGCGGAGCGAGACACCGCGGCCGAGCTCGCTGCGCAACACCACGCCGACCAACTCCGCGCCTACCTCACCGAAACGCTCGACGTCACCGCCGACCCGGAGCCGCTGCTTCGCTTCGACCTGCTCGGCCGACTCGACACGGCCGAGGACTCGAAGCTCGCCATTGCCCACGCCGACCTCGACCTCCAGCGCCGTCGCTACCTCGCGCTGTCGGACACCGAGCGGGACGCACTCGCGGCCGCGCACGCGCAGCGGGTCACGGAAGCTGCCGAGGCCGCCAATGCCGCCCAAGCCGCCCAAGCCGTCCCAACGACGACGGGCACGGAAGAGGGAGCGGACGACAGCGCCCAACACGAGCTGGAGGAAGCCCTCGCCGAAAAGGAGCGGGCTGCCGAAGAGAAGAAGGCCGCTGCCGACGTTGCGACCGATGCGGACGCCGAGGCCGAACGCAAAGCCGCGGCCCGGGCCGCAGCCATGGAAGCCGCCCGCAAAGCCGACACCGAAGCCAAGCGCATTCTGGCGGAGGAACGCGCTCGGCTGTTGGGCGTTCAAGAGGACCAAGCCAAGTACGAAGCGGCCCTTGCCCGACGCCGTGTCGTGCGCGCCGAGGACCACGATCGGGTACTCGACTGGAACCTTCGCGTCGCCGCGCTCGCGGAGTCGCCGAAGTTCGAAAGTGAGATCGCGGCCGAAGCCGACCCCATGTACACCGAGATCCGCGAGGACCTCGATGTCCTGCGCGAGCGTCTCGCGGAAGACCTGAAGAGCCTCGGCTCCGCGGGCGACGATGTCCCGGGCGTCGGCGCAGCGCTCGATGCCGAGCTCCCTGCCGACGTCGACCGCGGCAGCCTCCCAACGCTGCGCGCCGAGGTTGCACTCAAAGAGGCGCAACTCAGCGAGCGCGCACGCGAACAGAGCTGGGAGCTGGCCGGACAGACGCGGGACGACGTCGTCGCCCTCAACGCGAGCCGCCTCCGCTTGCTCGACCTCGCCTCTGTGACACTGCGCCGCTCGGTGACCAGCTTCGGGTCCGACGGGGTCGACCAGGCGAAGCGGGAGTTCAAGCAGATCTCGTTGGAGGTCGGCTTCTTCCTGCGCAGCCTTCCGCGCCACCGGGCCCAGTTCTTCGACGAGCTGCTCAACTCGACGGTTCAAGTGGTGATCGCCCTGCTCAAGCTGGCGGCCGTCATCGCAGCCTTCGTTTGGTGGCGACGCCGAGGCCCCGAGATCCTCCAGAATCTCGAGACGTCGCTCCGAGAGCGGCGTCCGATGACACGGCCGGTTCGTTTCGCCGTCTCGACGGTTTGGTACCTCCGGCGCATCCGCCGACCACTCGTCATGCTCGGCGTCATCTGGGGCCTGCTCTACGTCATCGATGGCGTTCGAGGCATTCCCAACCTTCATCTCGTGTGGATCGCGGCGCGCTGGGTCCTGCTCGGGCTCGCCGCCGTGTTGCTCGTCGACGCAATGGCAGCCCGCGAAACGCTCTACTCGGCGTCGAAACGCGACAACTCGGCCCTGCGCATTCACTCGTTGCGCGTCGTCGGTGCCAACGTCATCGCGGTCGGCATGGTGCTCGCGCTCTCGGCCGCCATGGTGGGGCGCGGCGCGATCTACAGCTGGGTGCTGTCCACGTGCTGGCTGCTGAGCTTTCCCGTCGTGATCTACTTGGTGCACCGCTGGAAGCCGATCATCTTCGAGCTGGTTGCCGAACGCCCCGAGCAAACGGGCTTCACGCGCTGGGTCACCGCGCAGCGGTCCGGGCTGAGCAGTTTTCCGGCCGCAACCGCCGGTGCGGCCTACCTGCTCGGCATGGGCTCTGCAGCGTGGGTCATGCGGCAGTTGTCCGGCCTCGAAGTCACGCGGCGACTGCTCGCCTATCTCTTCCGCCGCGAGCTCGCCAAACAAGCGGCCGCCACCGAAGCCGACGGACGCTACAAGCCGATCGGCAAGAAGGTCCGGCCGCACTTCGACCCGGAGGTTCTTCCGTCTCCCCTGCTGTCGAACATCGCGAGCGCCGAACTGGAACGCGCCGGCACCCTGCTGCAGTCCGGGCGCCGCACGCTGACCGCCGTGGTCGGCGAACGCGGCGCGGGCAAGAGCGTCTTCGTGGACCGTCTGCGCGAGTCCGTCGAAGGCATCGAACTGCACACCATCGACTGCCCCGAAGAGGGGGCCGAAGCCCTGCTGGCGGAGTTTGCCAAGCTCGCTGGAAAGCCGAACGCCCGGGGTGAAGACCTGGCCAAAGCCATGCGCGGACTGGGTCGTTGCGTGATCGTCATCGACGACTTGCAGCGGCTCGTCGTCCCCGCCGTCAACGGGCTCAAAGGGCTCGACACCTTCACCGACTTCAGCAGGGAGGTCGGTGGCGGCATCTCATGGGTCGTCACGATCGGCGCGGCGGCATGGCAGTTCATCCGGCGAGCCCGCGGCGACCGCGTATCGTTCGAACAAGTCATTCGGCTGCCGCGCTGGACCGAAGAAACACTGGGCGACCTCATCAAGGCGCAGTGCGACAAGGCCGGCATCGAGCCGAGCTTCGAAGGCCTCGTGGTGCCACGCCAAAACGAGCCGCTCCCCGACCAGGGGGACCGCACCGAAGCGAGCTACTACCGGCTGTTGTGGGACTTCTCCAAAGGCAACCCTGCGGTCGCGCTGCATGCGTTTCGCGAGTCGTTGTTTCGCGACGAACACGGCGACGTCGTCGTTCGCCTGTTCAAGGAGCCCTCTCCAGAAGAGATCGAGGCGCTGACGCTCTCGCAGCTGTTCATTCTGCGCACCGTCGTGCAGCTCGAGCTCGCGTTGTTGCCCGAGATCGAACGCGCCACGCAGCTCCCGGCCAAAGACGTCGAGGATGCGATGCGCTTCTGCGCTTCACGGGGCTACGTCGAACCCTTCCAAGGCGGGTATCGGCTGACGTGGCCCTGGTACCGCACCATCACCACCGTGCTTCAACGCCAACACCTTCTGTCCTCCCTGTGAGTCCCCGATGATCCTCTCGAGCTTCACCACCCTCACGACTCCCCTCATCGCCGAGGCCGCCCCCGACGTTCAGGCACTGGGACAGATCGCACGGCTGATCCGCTGGAGCGGCGTCGTCACGTCCGTCTTCGTCATCGTGGCTGCCGCGATTGCGATGCGGTTCCTTCGCCAGTCGGTGGGATCACTCAGCCACCGTTTTCCGAACCGCCGACTGCTGCTGCAAAAGGTCGCCACCTTTGCCCAGTTTCTGCTCTACGTCGGCACCACGCTGTCGGTGATCCTGCTGAGCTTCGAGCTCAACGAAAGCATCATCGCCCTCATCGGCGGCACGATCGCGGTGTCGGTCGGCTTCGCGATCAAGGACCTGGTCGCGTCGTTCATCGCCGGCATCATGATCATGGTCGATCGCCCGTTTCAGGTCGGCGACCGCATCACGTTCGGCGGCGAGTATGGGGACATCACCGCGATCGGCCTGCGTTCGGTCCGGCTGCAGACGCTCGGGGACAACACGGTCACCATTCCCAACAACAAGTTCCTCAGCGACATCACGTCCAACGGGAACTACGGCGCACTCGACATGCAGTGCACGATGGACTTCTTCATCGCCCCGGACCAGGACGTGCGGCGGGCCCGCGAGCTGGCAGCCGAATGCGCGGTGTCGAGCCGCTACACCTATTTGGACAAGCCGGTCGTCGTGCACGTGAACCAGGTGATCACCGAGAACTACTTGGCGGTCCGGCTCCGCGTGAAGGCCTACGTGCTCGACACGCGATACGAGAAAGCCTTCGAAACCGACGTCAACATGCGGATCATGGATGCGTTCGCCGAAGCTGGCATCCTCGCCCCCGCAATCGTCGTTCGCAGCGACGCACGACCCGGAAAAGCGTCCTTGCTCGCGGACGCTGCGTCGTGACGGCCTGTCTTTCGGAGACATTGCCGTAAGGCGCAACACCGGCGGTCGACGGGAAGAGAAACGAAGGCGACTGTCGATCCTGGTCATCGCCGTCACATGTGCTGCACGCGGTGTTGCGCCGAGCGCCTGCGCGGGCCGCGGGGCCTGTCAATGGCCGAGGAACATCGTTTCTGGCAGACTCCGGATCTTCCGTAGGAGTCCCACCCGATGAGCCGCGCACACACGCCCGCCGAATCGCATCGCCGAGGAGCTCGACGATGATGCGTGGTTTGGCGATCGGCCTGCTGGTGCTCGGGGTCGCAGACCTGGTGTGGATCAACACCCAGCTCGCAGCCGAGGTCTGGCCGAGCGATGGCCCGGCGAACTCCCCCCCTTCCGAGGGTGCGGCACTCGCACAGTCGAACGACATGCCTGTCGAGGACACGTCGCCGAGAGTTGCGTCGGTCGCACGCCCCGCCCCGACGACCCCTGCTCCCACGGCGGTGCCAGCCGCCCCTCCGCCGGCCGAGCCACCGACGCCAGAGCCACCACCCCCACCGCGTAGAGACCCCACGTTGCCGCAAGACGGGGTGGTTGCGTTCGCCCTCGGGAGCGACGCGCTCGACAACACCGCCCGTTCGGTCCTGGCGGGTGCGGTCGCGTCTCTCGAAGCCGACCCGCGCCTGCGCATCGAGCTGGTCGGGCATGCGGACGCTCGAGGTCCGACGCCCGCCAACGAGCGCCTCGGTCTTCGACGGGCACGCGCGGCCAAGAAGTACCTGGTGCGCAGTGGCATCGCCCGCAGCCGCATCACGACAGCATCGGCCGGCGAGCGACAGCTGCTGGTCACGGACGATGGCGAGGACGCCCACCGTCTCAACCGCCGGGTCGAGATCGAGTTCTCGATGAAGGAGTCACGATGAGCCCCGAAACCCTGCTCCTGTTCGCCAGCGTGATCGGGGCCGCGCTCTTTGCCGCCGCGGGTTACACCTTCGGTCGCTCGCAGGTCCCCGTCCCTCGCGCAGAACCGCTCGAGGTCGACCCCCTGCTCGCCTTGCAAGAGGAGAACGACCGGCTTCGGCGGGTCGAGGGCGAGGTCGAGCACCTCAAGCAGCAGAACCTCGACCTTCGACGGGCGGCCGACAACGTCGACGCGCTCAAGCACGAGAACCGGGAGCTGCGCCACTCCGCCGCCACGGCGATCTCACTCCGGTCGGAGAACAAGTCTCTGCAAGCCGCGGCTGCGGTGATTCCCGACCTTCGGCGCGAGAACGAAAAACTCCAGGCCAGCGCCGCACATCTGCTCAAGGTGCAAGACGAGCTCCGTCGTCTGCGCATCAAGGCCTCTCAGGCCGACACCCTGCTGGCGGAAAACTCCCGTCTACGCGCCCAGCTTCCCACCCCGGGCGCAGGCGACGGTCTCGGCTGACACGCCCAGCCCCCCCAACTCCGCCCGGGATTCGACAACCGGCGCCCTCCCATGCCAGCCTCTGTGCGTGGTGTGGGCGCATCGACACAACCGATCCGCATGGGTACTGGGCGCGCTACTGGCGGCAGGATGTCCGGCTGGCGGCGTGACCGATAGCGCCTCCCCCACGGGCACGGCAACCCTGGGCGGGAGCACGGGCGACGACACGGGCGAGGACTCCACCACCTCGACGTCGTCCGCGGGCGTGACCAGCTCGGTCCCCACCAGCGACACGCAGTCCGACACCCAGTCGTCCAACCCCACCCTCGACCCGACCGACACCGGCGGAGACTGCTTGGGCTGCATCAACGCCGCGGGCATCTGCGAGTCCGGCGAGTTCGACAACGCCTGTGGCCGCGGTGGCTCTCCCTGCCTCGAATGCGAAGCCCCGGCAGAATGCGCCGAGGGCGTCTGCGAATCGCCTCCATCCTGCGGCCCCGACAACTGCGACGGGTGTTGCAACGGCGACACCTGCGTCGACAGCCCCAGCAACTCTGCCTGCGGAGCAAGCGGGTCCGAGTGCACCGAGTGTGACGCGGCCGCCACCTGCGAAGGGGGCTCGTGCGAGCTTCCCTGCGAAGACACCTGCTTCGGCTGCTGCAACGCGCAAGGCGAGTGCGTCGAGGACGGCGACACCAACCCCGACGCGTGTGGACTGTTCGGACTCGACTGTGAGGCCTGCGTCGGAGATCAGCTGTGCGACTTCGGCACCTGCAGCTCGCCGGGCTGCCTCGACACCTGCGACGGGTGCTGCATCGGCGACACCTGCTACGACGGATTCGACGACAGCGAGTGCGGGTTCGAAGAGACCTGTGAAGTCTGCGGCGATGGCCAGACCTGCGACGGCGTGGACTGTGTGCTCAGCCCCAACACCCAGTGGCAGGTCGTGCTGCTCGAAGGGGAGATCGTCGCCATGCAGCCCGGAGGCGGCACCTGGGATGCGTTCGGCGGCGCACCCGACCCCTACCTCGACATCGCCGAGCTCGAGTTCGAGTCGATGGTCGTCGACAACACCAACGACCCGGTCTGGAATCAGACGATCACCGAAGCGATTCTCCCCGCGGACCTGCAAGCGCCGCTGACCTTCCGCATGCGCGACTCCGACGTGCTGCTCGACCAGGTCGTCGGCACCTGCATGGTCGAAATCCCCGACGGAGCGTTCGGCGGCCTGCACGAGGTCACGTGCATGGTCGACGGCAACTTCGCCTGGTCGGCGGTGCTGTCGATTCAGACCGTGCAGAAGTGACGGCTACAGGATCGGGCCGCCATCGCTGGCACCGGGCTTGCCCCACGAGGTGAGCTCGGTGAGGCCCATCTTATGGGCGAACGACAGCAGGAGCTGCTGATGATTCACGTCTTCGAACTGCGTGTAGTAGCCGGTGTCGAGCGTGCCACCCGCCCGACCCGCCACGACGAACGGCATGTCTTGGTTCGAGTGTGAACCGCCGTCGGACACGTCGGAGGCGTACCACGCGATCGAGTTGTCGAGCAGCGTGCCATCGGCCTCCTCGACCTCCCGAAGCTTGCCGAGCAGGTAGGCGAACTGGTCGAAGTTCCAGCGATCGATGACCCGCAGCTTTTCGATGTGGTTTTCGACGTTGCGTTGCAGACCGTGGGTCGTGCTGTGGTGCCCGCTGTCGATGGTCTCGAGGTTGCCGTTTTTGTCCTGCCACTGCAGCCACGTCATCGGTGCGCCACACGAACCGCCCAGCGACAACGAGATGGTCGCCACGCGCGTGAAGTCGAGTTCGAGCGCCAGCACCATGAGGTCGAGGTGCAGCTTGAGGATGGTGGGGTAGTTGGCGTCGGTGTTGGCGACGGGCTCGCCTGTCATCACCTCACGCACCTCTTCACAGTTGGCCGACGTCACCGGGTCGCCGATGCTGTCGAGCACCTGTTCGATCGAGCGAATGCTCTGTGCCATGCGCTCGAGCTTCTGCGCCTCGGCTTGCCCCATGCCGCAACGCTGCCGCATCACGGACGTTCGCTCGCTGACCACGTCGAGCACGCTCATCCGACGATCTCGCGCCGCGAGCAGCTCGGGCGAAGGCCCTCCGCCTTGGCAATCACCGACCAGCGGCGCAAACAACGAGTTGTAGATGTCGAACGGATTCTGCAGGTACTCGTTCTCGACCCCGTTCTCGTCGAATGAGATGTACATCGACGGCCGTGTGCACTGCAGCCGCGTACCGAGCAACAGTGAGCCGAACGGTAGCCCCGCCGAGATGTTCTTGCTGAAGAAGTGGTCGAGCGACTCGCCCTGCGCGTAGGGGCTGTTCTCGCCGTTCTGATCGCGTCCAGTGAGGATCGAGATCGACCCCTCGTTGTGGCTGTCGTTGCCGCCGCGATTGATGCGAATTCCTCGAGGAATGATGATGTCATCGAGGTAGGGCGTCAGCCCTTCGAGCGAAGTGCCCGTGACGTCGTAGCTGCCCGACGCCGCCGTCCCGGTGCTTCCGTTGGGCCAGAAGAACGGCTGATGCACGCCGCTGGACGAGAAGAAGGTGATGAATCGGCGTGGCGAGAGGTTGCCCCCGGCGCGCGTGGGTTGGGCGGAACGAACGACGGGCCACACCAGCAGTGCAGCGGGGCCGAATCGAAGCAGTAGGTCACGGCGAGATACAGGCATCGTCGCTCTCCTTGGCGCGGTCGCGGAAGGCTGCCGAGAGCACCAACTCGCGGAACAGCAGCCGAATGTCGTGGGTCTCGCGGAACGCCTCGATGAGGCGATCCCGGTCGGCGTCGTCGGTCTCGTTCTCGAGCCGACCTGCGGTGTAGCGGATGCCCTGCTGGACCAGGCAGTCGTAGATCTCGTCGCGCTCGGCCAGCGCATCGATCAGCTCGCGAGCGTTGCCGAACGTGATCGGGTCGGGGCTCGTCGCCAACAGCAGTTGGCCGCTGGCATCGATGGTCTTGTCGTTCTCGAGCTCTCGAAAGCGACCGATGCCGTCATACTGCTCCATTGCAAACGCGAACGGATGCATCGAGATGTGGCATGCGTTGCAGGGAACGGTTTCCTCGAGGCTCTCCAGCTTCTCGCGCGTGGTCGCGTCGTCGGGAATGCCGGGCGGAGGGGTGGGCTCGACGCCGGCAGGTCGAGGCGGGAGTTCCTGGCACAGCATGCGTCGCAGCAACGCCTTGCCGCGAAACATCACCGCGGTGCCGGCGGCATCGGACATCGCGACCACGACCGCCGGGTGCGTGAAGATGCCGCGCCGCTGCTCGGGCGGAAGCTCGACCGGCATGCCGTCGAAGGCCGGAGCCTCCACGCCGTACAAGGCCGCCAGCCGATCGTCGACGAACGCGACGTTGGTGGTGAGCAACGTGTGAAAGTCGGCGTCCTGTTCGTCGAGGACGTACTCGAACAGCTCGTGGGTCGACTCGAGCATCGACACCCGAAGCGCCTCGTCATACTCGGGGTACGCGGTGGGGTTCTTGTCGAGGCCCAGCAGACCGGTCAAGCCCAGCCACTGGGAGAGGAACTCCACCATGCCTCGGTTGCCATCCGCGGCCTCCAACATGCGGTCGAGGTGGGCCTCGTACACCGCCGGGTCCGCCAGCGAGCCGTCGGCGGCTGCGTCGAGCAGAGCCTCGTCCGGGGGACCGTTCCAAACCATGTACGAGAGGTACTCGGCGAGCTCGTAGGGGGTGAGACCGGCGACGTCCGTGTCCTCGCCCCCGAGCTGAGTCCGAAAGAACGCCTTGGGGGACAGCAGCACCGCCACCACACTGCTCGCGAACGCCTCTCGCGGCCCTTGCGTTGGCTCGAGCGCCGCGAACAACTGCACGTAGGGTTCGACCGGAGTCAGGTCAGTGCGGTGAGCCCGGCGCACGAACGGACCCATGAACTCGGTTAGACACGCCTCGTCGAGCGCATCGAGTCCGCACGGCAGCGCGGCACCGATGGTCTCAATGTTCTCGCTGGTGACGGCAAACAGGTCCTCCTCGAGGTTCGCAAAGAAGACCTCGTCGACACCGGACCCGTCGGCGTAGTTGATGAAGTCGTCGACGCGGCTGTTGAACGCGATGCGGGGAAGGTCGACCTCGATACCGAGCGCGACTTCGACCGTGCGCTCGTACTGGCTGGCCGACAACCGCCACACGCGGGTCGGGTCCAGGTCGGCGCCGGCGGGATCGCCACCGTCCGAGTCGGTTCCCCCCTCAGGGTCGTCCCCATCGTCGCCGGCCGATCCGCTGTCTGCCCCGGAGTCGAGCGCAGGGCCTACGTCGTCGACCGAGAACCCGGAGTAGCAACCGCTGGCGGCCAGACAGCACACCATCGCCAGTCGTCTGATCCCCACGGTCGCCCAGTCACCGCACCCGGCCCGTTTGTCCCGCCGATCGACGGCACTGCGTGTTCTGTATGACAGCACACACCCACCACCGATGGCAGGCGCGCAACTGCGCGATGGATTTTTCTTCCGCCACCGCAATCTCTCGGTGAGCCGCGTCCACTACCTCGGGCGACTCATGAAACGCCTCGCCGCCTCCCTCGCCCTCATTCTCCTTTCCGCCTGCGCCTCGAAAACCGCGGACACCGCTGCTGCGCCCGTGGCCGCGGCTGCGTCGAAAGGCGGGACCTACAGCCTGTCCTCGAACGACTTCACGGCGACGCCTCGAGGGTGCCGCCTGGGCGAGGGCGAGCACCCACAGGCGTGGTCGTTCGACATGCAGGACCCGGAGAGCGGCCGCTGGTCCGCGACCGAACACTACGGGGACAAGAGCAACCCGTACACCTGTGAGACTGCGGGCGACGGCTTCTCCTGCGTCTCCGAAGCGGGTTTCGACTACAACACCACGGGCGTCGACGCCGACGTGAAGCTCGACATCCGCTACGACGGGTCTTGGTCCGACGGCGGTGCGTTGGCGGGACGGTACGAGCTCGCCTTCACCTGCCAAGGCGCCCAATGTGGCGAGGTCGCGGGCCAATGGGGCGTCCGCGAGTTCCCCTGCGCGAACGAAGGCAGCTTCGAAGGCAGCCGGTAGACTCGTGCTCGCGGTGACGACCGATCTCGAACTGCTGCAGGCCTGGCGCGAGGGAAGCACCACCGCGGGCGAGGCGCTGTTCGAGCGCCACTTCGACGCCGTGATGCGGTTCTTTCGCAACAAGATCGACGATGGGCCCGAGGACCTCGTGCAACGTACGTTTCTCGCCTGCGTCGAGGGGCGAGAGCGCTTCGAAGCACGGTCTTCCTTTCGCACCTACGTGTTCGCCGTCGCCCACAACCTGTTGCGAGGCCATTTCAAGACCAAGCGTCGGGGAGCCGCCATCGACTTCACGGAGCAGTCCGTGTGGGACGTCGCGCCCGCCCCCAGCACGGTCATGGCGCGCGACCGAACGCAGCGGGTGCTGCTGGATGCCCTTCGCCGCATTCCGATCGACAGCCAAGTCGCGCTCGAGCTGCACTACTGGGAAGGCCTGACCGCCGCCGAGATCGCCGAGGTCATCGATGTGCCCCACGGCACCGCCAAGACTCGAATCCGCCGCGCGCGACAGCTGCTTCACCAAGCGATCGAGACGCTCGCTCGCGGCGAACGACTCGACACCAGCCAGCTCGACCTCGACGCGTGGGCGCAGTCCGTTCGAGGGGTGTTGCTGCGATGAGCGAAGAACCCACGGCCGATAAAGGCCTCGAATACGTGCGGGTGAAGTCCCACGTTCGCGGGGCGCTGTTCGGGGGGCGGCCGGACCCGCTGAGGATCGGTCGATTCTCGGTCCTGACCCGACTGGGCCAAGGCGGGATGAGCATCGTGTACGCGGCCTACGACGACGAACTCGACCGCAAGGTCGCGCTCAAGCTGCTCCGCCCCGAAGCCACCAAACACTACGCGCCTGACCGACTCCGCCGCGAGGCACAGGCGCTCGCACGGCTCTCCCACGCGAACGTGGTCCCGGTGTACGAGGTCGGTGAACACGAGGGTCGGGTGTTCGTCGCCATGGAGTTCGTCCGCGGCCAAACGCTTCGACAGTGGCTCGGCGGCGTCCCGCATCCCTGGTCCGAGGTCGAGCGTGTACTCCTGCAAGCCGCAGCCGGGCTCTCCGCGGCACACCAAGCCGGCATCGTGCACCGCGACTTCAAGCCCGACAACGTGATGGTCGACGACGCCGGACGCGTTCGGGTGCTCGACTTTGGGGTCGCGGCCGTGGGCCCATCCGGGCTCGAAGACACGCTGCCCACGGACGAGCACCGAGACGCACGCCTGACCCACGACGGCGCGCTAGTGGGCACCCCCGTCTACATGGCACCCGAGTGCCTGAGCCGAGGGCCAGCCACGGCCCTCTCGGACCAGTACTCCCTGTGCGCAGTCTGCTACGAGGCCCTCACGGGACGGCGCCCGCACACGGCGGGGACCTTGGAGGAGCTCGAGGCGTCCGCAGCAAAGGGCGCCCGGTTCCCTGCCGACGTCTCGGTCCCCGCAGCGGTTCGCACGGCACTCCTGCGCGGGCTCGCCCCCTCGCCCGAGGATCGCTTCGCAACGATCGACGCCCTCATTCATGCGCTCCGTCCTCGCCCACGTTCCACCTGGGCGGTGCCCGCGGTCGGACTGAGCCTCGTGGCGTCGGTCGGCATCGTCACCTGGGCCGTTGCAGACGACACCCGCGCGTGCGCATCCGAAGGAGACGACTTCGCATGGTCCGAGGCCACCAAAGCCCGCGTCCACGACGCCCTCGCAGCCAGCGGGACCTCTCTGTCCGAGTGGGACGCGGCGGCAACGGCCCTCGACGCCTACGCCGAGCGCTGGGTCGAAGCCCGTGCACGCAGTTGCACACTCGACGACGACGAGGACGTGTCGCTGCAACGCGCGTTGTGTTTCGAGTGGCTCAACGGCGATCTCGCCGCCATCGTCGAGCCGCTGGGGCGCGGCGACGCTGCAGGCATCTCCGAACTCCCGGCCACCGTTGCGCAGCTTTCCGACCCCGAAGCGTGCCTCGACCGCCGTCGCCTGGCCGCGCTCGCCGAAACCCGCCTGCACAAATCCGCCCCCGAACCCGCGGGCCTTGCTGCCGGGCTGCTATCGAACTTCGAAGAACAGCCGCTCGCGCGCTTCGGTGCCGGATGGGGCCCGTCCACCGACGTGCTCGCGGGCGGGCAGTCCACCGGCCACATGGAGGTGGTTCGCGGCGGACACAACGGAGGGCACGCTCTGCACTTGACCGGGTCCGTCGATGGCAGCCGCCCGCCGCTGTGGAGTGGCGCCATGGTCTTCCCCGGCGAGCAGCACTTCGCGCCCGCCAACCTGCAGGGCGTCGATACGCTCACGTTCGCGGGCAAGGCCACGCCGGGCCACTACGCGGTCATGGTGTTCACAACCCGAACCGGTTTCGAGCCCGTCGTGCATGAGGTCGAGCTGACGTCCGACTGGCAGACCCTCGACGTCGACCTCGACGCGCTGGTGCCCGAGCGCTACGACGTCAATGGGATTTTCTTCGGCCGGGTGCGCCCGGGGGCCTTCGAGATGTGGGTGGACGACGTCGGCTTTCGCTGATCGCGTGAGACGGCGCTCACCCGTCCAGCGCACGCAATGCGGCGCGCCCCTGATACCCTCGATCGAAGCGCCGTGCCCCAACCGACCGACGACGAGCTCATCGATACCTGGGCTTCACAGCCCGCCCCGTTGCTGCCACTGCTGCACGCGTTTCACGACCGTGACGGCTACCTGTCCGACGACGCGATTCGGGCGGTGGCCACGGGTCTGAAGATTCCCGTGGCCGACCTGTTCGGCACCGTGACCTTCTACCACCACTTCTCGCGCAAACCCGGTGGCCTCGAAGCCCCCCGGATCTGCGATGGCCCGGTCTGCCGTATGCGAGGATACGACGGGCTGCACGCCGCGCTGACCGACGCATCGCCGATGCCGTGCGCCGGGCGATGCGATGGACCGATCCCGGTGCTGACCGGACACACCGTGCGGGTAGGCACCGACGCAGCGAAGCTCGAAGACACGGCCACTCCGCTTCCGCCGGCCTACCCGGGCAACGGCCAAGAGTGCGTGTTCGCCAGCATTCGAGAGCCGGACCGCGCCACGATGGACGGCTACCGGCGCACCGGAGGCTATGCCGCACTCGAGGCGGTGCGAAAGGACCCGTCGACCGTGTTGGACGTGCTCGAAGCCAGCGGGCTCGCAGGGCGCGGCGGCGCGGGCTTTCCCACCGCTCGCAAGTGGCGGGCCGTGGCCGAAGCCGACGCGCGCGGCGGCCACAAGACGATCGTGTGCAACGCCGACGAAGGTGAACCCGGCTGCTTCAAGGACCGGGCGTTGATGGACCACGACCCGCACGCGCTGATCGAAGGCATGGCGATCGCGGCGGCGGTCACCGGCGCGACCGTGGGGTTCATCTACCTCCGCTACGAGTACCCACAGACGCTCCCCATTCTCGAACGCGCACTCGAAGAGGCGAAGCGCGCGGGGATGCTGGGCGGCTTCGATCTGATGGTCCGCAGAGGCGCGGGCGCCTACGTGTGCGGTGAGGAGACCTCGCTGCTCAACTCGCTCGAGGGCAAACACCCCTTCCCGCGCAATCGTCCGCCCTACCCGGTCACGCACGGATTCAACGACCGCCCGACCGCGGTCAACAACGTGGAAACGCTCTGTGCGGTCGCCCCGATCCTGCGCCACGGCGCCGACTGGTACCGAGGACTGGGTTTGGGCGAGCACGCGGGCACCAAGCTCATCAGTCTTTCGGGCGACGTCGCCCGACCCGGCAACTACGAGGTCCCGATCGGCCTGCCGCTCATGGAGCTCATCAACGACTGGGCCGGCGGTCCATTGCCAGGACGCTCGGTGCAAGCGGCCACGATGGCCGGCCTCTCGGGCGGATTCGTGGCTGGCGACGACCTCTCCGTCACGCTCGACGAGCCCTCACTGCGCGCCAAGGGTTCGTTCCTCGGCGCGGGCGGCATCATGGTGTTCGACGACACGCGCGACATGGTCGACGTGAGCCGCCAAGCCATGAAGTTCTTCGCCCACGAGTCGTGCGGCAAGTGCTTTCCGTGCCGCATCGGCACCCAACGCCTCTCCGAGCGGCTCGGTGACACCGGGCCCCGCACCTTGCCCGTCTGGCAGCAAGAGGTGATCGACATCGGCTCGACGATGAAGGCCACCAGCGCCTGCGGCCTCGGCACCGCGGCGCCGCTCATCACCGACAGCCTCCTCCGCTACTTCCCCGAGCGCGTGCAGCAGCACGTCGAACGACCCCAGGACTGAACATGACCGATTCCAACATGGCAACCATCGAGTTGGACGGAGAGACCGTCTCCTTCACCCCGGGCGAGACGATCTACGAGGTGTCCAAGCGGCACCAGAGCAACATCCCCACCCTTTGTTACGACGACAGGCTGGAGCCGTTCGGCGGCTGCCGCCTGTGCGTGGTCGAGGTCGAGGGCTACCGCAACCCGGTCGCGTCCTGCACCACGGTGGCGATGGCGGGCATGAAGGTCCGCACCACGACCGGGGCGATCGAAAAGCACCGCAAGACCCTGATCGAGCTGCTCACCTCCGAGAACCCCGACGCCACGATCGACCCGCTGCGCGGCGCCGCATCGCAGGAGTTGGTCACGCTGCAGAAGCGCTACGACGCGACAGGCGAGCGCTTCGCAGGCAAGACCTCGGGCACGTCGCACGAGACCGACGACAACCCGTTCATCCTGCGCGACTACGATCAGTGCATTTCCTGCTACCGCTGCGTTCGCGTGTGCGAGGAGCAAGAAGGCGACTACGCGATCAGCGTCATGAACCGCGGGTTCTCGACGCAGATCACCACCGAGTTCGGCGGCACCTTGGACGACTCCGAGTGCACGTTCTGCGGCCAATGCGTGCAGACATGCCCGACGGGTGCACTCGGCGACCGCAAGGCGATGCGTGCCGAGTCCGTCCCCGGTCCGATCAAAGCCACCCGCTCGGTCTGCCCCTACTGCGGGGTGGGCTGCTCGGTGGACCTGCTGTCGAAAGGCGACAAGCTGGTCGGCATTCGGCCCGCACGCGATGGCGGCGCCAACGAGGGCGCGCTGTGTGTCAAAGGCCAGTTCGCCTTCGACTTCGTGCAGCACGACGACCGCCTGAAATACCCGATGGTGCGAGACAACGGCGAGCTTCGCCGTGCGACGTGGGACGAAGCGCTCGACCGCGCCGCCGAAGGGCTCGCCAAGGTCTCGGCCGAACACGGGCGTCACAGCGTCTACGCCGTGGCTTCGGGCCGTGCCCCCCATGAGTCGACCTACTCACTGCAGAAGCTCATTCGCGCAGGGTTCGGCACCAACTACATAGACAACTGCTCCAGGGCGTGACACGCCCCCACGGTCGCCGGTCTGGCGGCCACGATTGGACGCGGAGCCATGTCCAACCCCCTGAGAGACATGGAGGAGCCCGATGTCATCTTCTGCATCGGTACCAACATGACCGAGTGCCACCCGGTGGCGGCCACTCGGCTCAAGAAAGCGCACCGCAAAGGCTCGATGCTGGTCGTCGCCGACCCGCGACGCATCGAGTTGGCAAAACGGGCCGACCTCCACCTGCGCCTGAAGGTCGGCACCGACGTCGCCCTGCTGCTGGGCATGGCCCACGTGATTGCGCGCGAAGGCCTGGTCGATGAAGCCTTCATGGATGCCCGCACCCTCGACGGCGCGGCGTTCCTCGAGCACGTCAAACGATTCACCCCGCAGTGGGCGGAGTCGATCTGCGGCGTGCCGGCAGCCGACATCGAACGCGCCGCGCTGGCCTACGGGCGCGCGGACAAGGGCGCGATCTTCTACACGTTGGGTATCACCGAGCACATCTGCGGTGTCGACAACGTGCAGAGCCTCTGCAACCTGGCCCTGATGACCGGCAACATCGGTCGCGAGGGCACCGGCATCAACCCGATGCGGGGACAGAACAACATCCAGGGTGCAGGCGATGCAGGCGGCCTGCCCAACAACTACGTCGGGTTTCAGCCCGTCACCGATCCCGAGAACCAGGCGCGTTTCTCCAAGCTCTACGGGCGGGAGATCGATGGCGAGCGCGGCATCACCAAGGTGCGCGCACTCGACTACGCGGCCGAGGGCACGATGAAAGCGATGGTGATCTGCGGCGAGAACACGCTCGTCTCGGACCCCGACCGCCACCACTGCGAAAAGGCATTGAACAACCTCGACCACCTGGTGGTGATCGACATCTTCATGACCGAGACCGCAGCGCTGGCCGACGTCGTGTTGCCCGCCAGCGCGTGGGCCGAGACCGACGGCGTGTTCACCAACACCGAGCGCCGGATTCAGCGGGTTCGGGCTGCCGTTCCACCCCAAGGCGAAGCCAAGGCCGAGTGGTGGATCATCGCCCAAATCGCCCAGCGCATGGGTGTGCCCGGCTTCGAGTACACGTCAGCCAAGGACGTGTTCAACGAGCTGTGCGAGCTGTCGGCCACATACCGCGGCGTCAACTGGGACCGCGCAGGAGAAGGCACCTACCAGTGGCCCGTGCCCGAAGAGGGGCACAAGGGCACCTACCGCCTGCACGAAGAGGACTTCCCCACGCCGACCGGGCGCGGCACCTTCAAGCGTGTCGAGTACCGCGAGCCCGCCGAAGTGGTCGACGACGACTACCCGGTGTGGCTCACCACGGGCCGACGGCTGCAGCACTACCACACGCGCACGATGACCGGTCGCGCAGGCATGGACCACTTCGTGCCCCGCGAAACACTCGAAGTGCACCCCGCCGACGCCGACGCCTGGGGCCTCACCGACGGAGGCCGCGTGCGCATGGCCTCCAAACGCGGCGCGGTCGAGCTCGCGGTCGAAGTCACCGACCGGTCCCCAAGGGGCACCGTCTTCTGCAGCTTCAGCTTCGGAGACACCCCGGTCAACGACCTCACCGGCGCCGGCTACGACCCCGTCACCGACACCGCCGAACTCAAGGTCTGCCCCGTCCGACTCGAACCGGCCTAGCACGCCGACCGCCCCGTCTCCGTTCGGCGATGGGGCGGCCGCATCGCAGGTCAAACATCGATACAGGCGCCGCGGACCCCGTGCTCGTCGCTCCCGACCCGTCGGTCTCGGGCACGGCCGGCCCGCACCCGACTGCGAGCACCCCGCCGACCGCGGTTCGAAGCAGCGTCCTGTGCCCCATCGCATGACTGTAGCAGTCGGCATCTGCGGACAAAGATCCCGAACATCTCACCGGCACGAGACCGACGCGTGACAGCGGTCTCCCATGCTCCACCCGCCGTGAAGATCACGCCCACCTTTCCTCTTCGCACCCGCTCGTCGTGCACCGTCGACTCCTTGCAGGAGGCGGCCGCCGTGGCACTGAGGACCGCCGGACCGCTGAAGGTTTGGCGCCTCACCGAGCGGGGTCGGCACGAGCTGTTCTTCTATCGGGACTTGGTGATTCACGCGACCGCCGAAGGGTGCTCCGGCGTGCACGCGGTGCGCCGTATGCTCGCCAACCACGCCCTGCCGTTTTCCATCGAGCCCGGACGGTGGCCCAGCCAACACACCATGCTGATCGACTGGACGCAGGTCATGCACGCGGCACAGGCTGCGAGGCCCGTCGCCGCCCATCCCCTGGAGCCCGTGCGCTACGCCGACGAGAGCGAGTCGACCATGCCGCTGGGCCTGTCGAACCGTGGTTGAGGCGAACCCTTTTCGCCCTCGCCGTGTCCTAGGATGGGCGCGTCTCGACGTGGGGATGGGAACCTTCTGCCCCCCGCTGCGAGACATGAAGTGCGTCGATCCATGTCGAAGGTCATTCATCCCGCCGCCCTCCTGCTGATCTCGCCGCTCGTTGCCTGCGCCAACGTCTCTTCGGGTCCTGCCGCGACCACAACGCCCGCCGGTGCAACGACGCTGACGTCCGCGCCCGCGCAGGACAGCACCGACGCCCCGGTCGTGACGGTCGACGACAGTCCGCCCATGAAGCTCGAGGATTGGCGAAAGGTACAGAAGGACGGGGAGGCCGCAGCCAAGAACCCCGACTTGGCCAAGCGAATCCAGCAGTGCAAGCAGTTCATCGCCGACAACGAAGGGCATCATGCCTCCGGCGACGTGCTCGAGGCGCTCACCGACGCGATGGTCGAGCAGGGCAACTACGACGCCGGCGAGCTGGCACGGTTCGTCGAGATGCGCTGCAAGACCGACGAAGACGCCAGCCGCCTTCCGGTCGAGCTCGTTCGCGAGTACCACCTCGAGCACGGTCTGCCGATCGACAGCGCCCTGCGCATGCTCGGCGAAGCGCGGGCGCGCCTCGACAAGCAGTGGGAGCAGGACGTCGAGGCCGAGAAGGACGACGCCCGCAAGCGGCGTTCGGCAATGTGGATCGACTACCAGCGCATGCAAACCCAGCTGCTCGAGGGTCAGCTTCAGCTCGAGCACGGAGCGCCCACCGCCGCACTCTCGGCGCTCGACCGTGCAGCCAAGACCGCCCAAAACGTCCCTTCCGGCATTCTGCTTCGCGGCAAGGATCCCCGCACATTGGCCACGGGCATGATGGACACGCTGCACGTGCTGCGAGCCGCGTCGTTGCATGCACTCGAGCGCGACGACGAAGCCAAGAAAGCCCTCGGCAACGCCGTCGGATTCGTGAGCGACACCAAGCTCCGCGAGCTCTACGACGAGACCAAGAACGCGCTCGGCATGCAGAGCAAGTCGGCCCGCATGGTCACTGCGGAGTCGCAGATGGCCCAGGACTTCACGCTCAAGGACTTGTCGGGCAAAGACGTCAAGCTCAGCGACTATCGCGGCAAGGTCGTGCTGCTCACCTTCTGGGCCACCTGGTGTGGCCCCTGCAAGAAGGAGATGCCGGTGCTTCAGAAGTTCCTGGCCGCCAACCGCGACAAGGGTGTCGAGGTGCTCGCGATCAACACCGAGGGATTCACCTCGCGCTCCAAGATCAAACCGTTCATCGAAAAGGAAGGCATCGATTCGCTCAAGGTGCTCTTCAAGGACGACGAACAGCTCTCGTCCTACAACTACAACGCCATTCCGGCGCTCTACGTCATCGACCGCCAGGGCCGGGTCGCCCATGCCCGAACCGGCTACGACTCCGACCTGCAGAACAAGCTCGACACCGAGGTCGCCGAGCTGATCGCGGCCGACGGCAAGAACGCAGAACGCGACCTGTTCTCCGTCGAGCTCGCCCCCGCAGGCTTCGACGTGCAGTGGAAGCGCACCGTGTCGGGCAACGCCAACGCGGTCGCGATCTCCAACGGCAAGGGCGGCAAGCCTGGAGAACTCGCGATCGTCGGCCGGGAGGGCCTGATGCGTTGGAACGCCAAGGGCGAAGAAAAGGGAGCCACTCCGATCGCGGGGTGGACGATGGCTGCGCACGCTGCCGACCTCGATGGTGACGGCCGCACCGAATGGGTCCTCGCCGGTTGGCAGTCCCTCAAAGTCATCGATCACACCGGTCAGCTCTACTGGGACTACAAGACGGCCCGCATGGCCGACGTCAAAGGCATCACCGACCTCGACGGCGACGGGTTCTCCGAAATCGTGCTTCAAGACGAAGACAAGGTCCTCGCAATGAAGGCCGTACCCGAGGCCCGCTGGAAGACCGACGCGATCGAAGGGCTGGAGGCGGTCGCTACCGCGGGCTCCGACGTGCTGGTGCAGGTCGATGGTGAAGTGCTGCGCTACGGCGCCGACGGCAAGACCAAGGGCAGCACCACCAAGGCCCCCGAGGGCATGCAGGCCGGCGGTTCCGCCACCATCGATGGCAAGACCGTGCCCGTCTTCCAAGGCCGCTGGGACGATGCACCGATCACCGACGCGGACATCGACGGCGACGGCAAGAACGACATCGTCGTCCTCAGCCGCGGCGGCGTCGTGGCGTATGACCAGAGCGGCAACGCGATCCTCAAGATCCGCGGCGAAGGAGCCGGCCTGTCGGCGGCCGTCGGCGACCTCGACGGCAAGCCCGGCGCCGAGTTGGCGATCTTCGTCGAGCACTACGGCTTGGTAGTGCTCGGCGCGAAGAACTGACGCGCCGGAGGCCGTCCTCAGCTCTGAGGGCGGCCCCCTACTCCCAGCGCACGTTGAACAGCGCGCCGGTGGGCGAAGAACGGGACACTTGAATCGTCCCGTTCTTCGCGTTGGAGAGGCGCAGCAAAGGCTCCCAACTGGCAGCCGTCCAATCATGGGCCAGCGACGTCCAGATGTGCGGCTCGTGCTGCATTTCGATGGTTCCCCGCTTGGCCTCCTTGTCGACCTCGATCTGCAGCGGCAGACCCAGATGCAACGCTTGCCAACGCTTCGCGGCCCCCGACAAGAGGCGCTGCGGCGACGTGAAGTTGGCCAGGATCCTGTACATCGGTGACTGGACCATCTTCGTGGTCAGGTCCTTCGCCATGTCGATCAACGTGGACTCGCGCAGCCCGGAGGCGTCGAAGAGAGCAAAATGCGCGGCCACGCTGTGGACCTCTGGGATCCACTTGTTCTTCGGTGGCGGGTGTCGAAAGAGCTCCGCCACCGGATCGGGCATGCGCGCGTCGTCGTACTCCGCCGGGACGAGCTCCATCATCGTGCGAATGAGCGATGCCTTGGCCAGACACTCGGGGTACGAGTTCACCCCATCCGGCAAGTCGCGTAGATACATCCCCATGCGGGGGTAGTAGCGCTCACTCACTCGACAGAAATTGTAGCGTCTCCACCGCCGTTGCGCACCGCGACTCGCGTCCCGAACACGACCGCCACGTCCCCGATTCAACCGGACCCGTGGCAGCTGGAGCGCGATTTCGAGGTGTTCAGCAGCCGTACGTGAAGTCGTACGCCGAGCACATCCCTTTCGGCCCACCGTCGAATCGGAGGTAGACCTCGGTGTCGTCGTTGGATCCGCCCGGGCAGTTCGGGCTTTCGATTTCGAACGAGCCCGACCCGGTGATGCAACATCCCGGCATGTTGTCGAGCGGCGCGTTGGCGTCCGTCGTGCCCTCTGGGCAATCGAACTCCGGGTTGCCGCCGATCATGCAATCGAGAAACACGCACGACTGCACCCCTTCGGGCACGTTCACCGTGAGCTCCGGACTGGTGAGGCCGACGAACGGCTCCTCACAGTGGTGGCGGAACCAGTCCACGTCGGTCTCGTGGGAGAGAATGCTCTGGGCGTCGAGCGGCGACTCGTCGTCTTCGGTGTCCATCAGCACGAAGGGCTCGAACGGGTCGTCGTTCGGCTCGTCCTTCTTGCCCTCGCAGGCAGGCGCTTCGCAGAGGTCGTCGGCGTTGCAAACGAGTCCTTCGGCGCAGACCGGGTCCGCGTCTTCGTCACAGGCGCACCCCTCTGTACCCGGTTCGCACGCACCGGTCGAGGTGCCGTCCTCGCCGGTGCTCGACGTGCCGTCGGACGTGCTCGACGACTCCGCCGAACCCGTGGTCGTGTCGTCGGCCGATGTGGGGTCGGAACCGGTCGACGTCCCCGAGGCGGAGGTTGGATCCGGGCCGGTGGTCATCGGGCCAGAGGTGTCCCCCGCCGTCCCGCCCGAGCCGATTTCGGTTCCGGATTCGGCAGGGTCGTTGCCCGCGGCACATCCGAGGGCGAGCAGGGACGAAAGCGTAAGCAAGGCGCGCAAGGTCATCGTCCGGCCAGCCTCGCACGACTCGCAGCCCGCTCCCACCCCGTGAGTTCAGCGGGAAATGCGCGAACGATTCCCTGCGAATGTATGGTTGTCGCGGCGCGCGTCGCCGTCACACTCCGACCAACTCGCCATGCGTCGTGTCCTGCAAGTGTTGCTGCCCGTAGTCACCGTTGGTGTCGGGTTTGCTGTGGCCAACCTGTTCGTCGCCACCGGGCCCAAGGCTGCCGCGGTCGAGGCTGAAGACCCTCAAACGTTCGTTCAGTTCGCCACGGCCCAACCGGGGGACTACCGACCCACGATTCGAGCGATGGGCATCGTCCAGGCCGAACGTCGCGCTGCGCTCGCGCCCGAGGTTGCCGGACGGGTCAGAGAAGCCAACCACGCGCTGGTCCCCGGAGGCCTGCTCGCATCCGGGGAACCCCTCATCCGAGTCGACGGCCGTGACTACTCCGACGCCTTGGCAATGACACAAGCCGAGCTCGCCGCCGCCAAGCTGCGAGTGCGCGAGGAAAACACCCTGCGCAAGGTAGCCGAGCACGAGTGGCGCGACCGCCCCGAAGGCTTCAGCGACGAGACGCTCGCTTTTGCCCTTCGCGAGCCCCACCTCGACGTCGCCAAAGCCCAGGTCAAGTCCGCGCGGACGCGCATCGCCAAGGCCAAACGCGACCTGGGCCGCACGCTGCTGCGCGCCCCGTTCGACGCCTTCGTGCTCACCGAGAACGTCGAGCTCGGCCAGACGGTGAGCCCCGCCGTGCCGGTGGTCACCCTCGCCGGGACCGACCGATTCCGAATCGAGGTGTCGATCCCCGTCGCGCAGCTCCGAGAGCTTCGCATTCCCGGCGTCAACACCGACGACCCCACCGGGTCGAAGGCGCGCGTGTTCAACGAGTCCGCAGGCGACAACGCGGTGTTCGAAGGCACGGTACTCCGCCTCGAACGCGCGGTCGACCAGCGTGGACGCATGGCCAAGCTGCACATCGCGATCGAAGATCCGATGTCGCTCGAACGCCCGCCATCCGAGCGCCCTTTGCCGCTGCTCATCGGCTCCTCCGTCCGCGTCGAACTCGAAGGCGAGCCGCTCACCGGCGTGACCGTCCTGCCGCGCCCGGCCGTGCAAGAAAACGGGCACGTCTGGGTCCTCGACGCCGAAGACACGCTGCGCGCCCGCGAGATCACGCTGCGATGGAGAGAGAGCGGCACGGTCGTCGTCTCTGAAGGTCTGCAGTCGGGTGAACGTGTCGTCACCACCGCCCTGCCGCTGGGCACCGACGGCATGAAGGTCACCGTGCGCGCGTCCGAGGACAAGCCGTGAGCGAGCGTCGCGGCACGATTCGTTGGTTTGCGAGCAACCCCGTCGCCGCAAACCTGGTGATGCTCATCCTGTTGCTGGGAGGGCTGTTTTCGACCTGCACGATCAAGCAAGAGGTGTTTCCCGAGTTCAAACTCGGGGTGGTCCGCGTGGTCGTCCCCTACCCCGGTGCGAGCCCGGACGAGGTCGAGCAGGGCATCGTGCTCGCGGTCGAAGAGTCCGTGCGGGGCATCGACGGCGTCGACCGGGTCACCTCGGCCGCCACCGAAGGCTCGGGGCAAGTGTTCGTGACGCTCGAACTCGAGGCCGAACCCACCACCGTGCTGGCCGACGTGAAGAACGCCGTCGACCGCCTCACCTCCCTACCGCAAGACGCCGAGCGGCCCATCGTCAGCTTGGTGACCAACAAGTTCGAGGTCATCTCGATCGTGCTGCATGGTGAGCTGCCGCCGGGACAGCTGCGCATGCTGGGCGAGCAGGTGCGCGACGACTTGGTCGCCGATCCTGGCATCACCACGGCGGAGCTCGTCGGCGCCCCCGCGCACGAGCTGAGCATCGAGGTGCCCCAGGCCGAGCTCCGTGCGCATGGCATCACGCTCGACGAGATCGCGACCAAGATTCGCGCCACCTCGGTCGAGCTCGCCGGTGGCTCGGTGCGCACCGAAGGCGGCGAAATTCTGCTGCGCACCACCGAAAAGCGCTACGGGGCGGCCGAGTTCGAGTCCCTGCCGCTCCTCACGGGCAGCACGGGCACCGAGCTCACCTTGGGCCAGGTGGCGCAGATTCGCGAGACCTTCGCCGAGACCGACGAGGTCGCCTACTGGGGTGATGAGCCCGCACTGATGGTCCGCGTGTTTCGCACCGGGGACCAGACCCCGCTCGAAGTCGCGGCCGTGGTGCGTGAGCACCTGGGGCGTCTCGAGGGAGAGCTGCCACCCGGCGTGTCCATCGACACCTGGCTCGACTGGTCCGAGCTGTACCAGCAGCGCGTCGATCTTCTGCTGCGCAACGCCCTCATCGGGTTGGTCCTGGTGCTGCTCATTCTCGGGCTGTTCCTCGAGTTGCGGCTCGCCGCATGGGTGACGTTGGGCATCCCAGTCAGCTTCCTCGGCGCGGTGCTGTTCATGCCGACGCTCGACGTCACCGTGAACATGATCTCCCTGTTCGCGTTCATCGTGGTGTTGGGCATGGTCGTCGATGACGCGATCGTTGTCGGAGAGAACATCTACGAAATGCGGCAGCGCGGCGTGCCACCGCTCAAGGCCGCGGTCGAGGGCGCTCAGCAGGTCGGAGTGCCGGTGTGTTTTGCGATTGCGACCTCGGTCGCGTCGTTCCTGCCGATGGCGTTCGTGCCGGGCGTGAGCGGCAAACTCTACCGCGTCATTCCCTCGATCGTGATCTCGGTCCTGGTGATCTCTCTGGTCGAATCGCTGTGGGTGTTGCCCGCCCACCTCGCGGCGCTCAAAGACCCCAAGGCCACGGGCCCCTACGCCGCGGTCTACCGCCAGCAGCAAAAGGTTCGCCGAGCACTCGAGCTGTTCATCCAGCGTGTCTATGGTCCGTCACTGGACGTCGCCCTGCGCTGGCGATACACCGCGTTCGCGACCGGGCTGGCCATGTTGATCGCAGCGGGCGGTTGGGTTGCGGGCGGACACACGCCGTTTCGCTTCATGCCCGACATCGCCGGCGACGTGACGATCGCCGACGTGCAGATGCCGTTTGGCACCCCGCTCGCCGAGACCGAACGCATCCGGCGAGAAATGCTGCGGGTCGCCCAGGAGATCCTCGACGAAAACGGCGAGGAAGGCATCGTGCGCGGCGTATTCAGCCAAGTCGGCACCCCGCTACCCGGAGACCCCGCGCAAGCCATGGCCGCGGTGCCCGGCGGTCACCTGGCCAACGTTCAGGTGTTCTTCGTCGACGCCGGAGAACGCACCCTGCAGAGCCAGGAGTTTCTCGACGAGTGGCGCCGTCGACTCGGGCAGATCGCCGGGGCCGAAAAGCTCACCTTCAGCAGTGCGCTGGGCCCCAGCCCGGGTGCGCCGGTCAACGTGGAGTTGCAGCACGACGACATGGACGTGCTCGATGCCGCTTCGCAAGAGCTCGCCACCAAGCTGCGCGAGTTCTCCTCGGTCTACGACGTCGACGATGGCTTCGCGTTGGGCAAAGCCCAGCTCGAAATGACGATGACCCCCGAAGGCACCAGCCTGGGCCTGTCCACCGCCGACGTCGCTCGGCAGGTTCGCTCGTCGTTCTACGGGACCGAAGCGTTGCGCCAACAAGAGGGTCGCAACGAGGTCCGCGTGCTGGTCCGGCTCCCCGCCGGAGAGCGCCGGAGCCTGCACGACGTCGAAACGCTCATGCTGCGCACACCTCGAGGGGGTGAGGTGCCGCTCTCCGAGGTCGCCGACATCGACAGCGGTCGCTCGCGCCCCTCGATCTTGCGCGCAGAAGGTCGCCGCATGGTGCCGGTCACCGCCCAGGTCCGACCCGACACCAGCCCCGACGCGGTCCTCGCTGCGCTCCGAGAGGGTCCACTGCCCGAACTACAGGAGCGCTACCCCGGCCTCACCTACGAGTTCGGTGGGGCCGCGCGAGAGCAGGCCAAGTCGATGGGCAGCCTGCAGGGGGGCGGCGCCCTGGCGATGCTCGCCATCTTCGGCCTGCTCGCGGTTCCGTTCCGCAGCTACATGCAGCCGATCATCGTGATGAGTGCGATCCCGTTCGGTTTCATCGGCGCGCTCATCGGCCACGTCATCATGGGCTTCGAGCTCAGCATGATCAGCGTGATGGGCTTGATCGCGTTGGCTGGCGTGGTCGTGAACGACTCGCTGGTTCTGATCGACGCCGCCAACGGCTATCGGCGCGAGGGCATGACCGCAATGGAGGCGATTCACGCCGCGGGTCTGCGACGCTTCCGCCCCATCCTGCTCACATCGCTCACCACGTTCTTCGGCCTGGTGCCGATGATCACCGAAACCAGCGTGCAAGCGCGGTTCCTGGTGCCGATGGCGATCAGCCTCGGATTCGGGGTGCTGTTCGCGACCTTCATCATCCTGCTGCTGGTGCCCGCCTTCTACATGATGCTCGAGGACGTGCTCGGGCTGTTCCGACGTGCATCACAGCCGCGCCGCGTGGTCCCGCCTCGCAGCGAAGTCACGCAGCCCGGCGAGTAACGACGCGCCGCGAGCGTTCAGGGCACGCTGGCCCCGGGCCAGAACACCGGGTCGGAGTCACCGTCGGCTGGGCGCCGGTTCTTGCCGTCGATGTCGAGGTTGGGCGCGCACGGAGCGGGGAAATCCGACATGTCGGGGAACTCGTCGCGCTCGCAGAACTCCGGGGCGTCAACCTGCAACACCGCGTCTGGCATGGTCTCGAGCCGATAGGATCCGTCGTTCTTGAACGACGACGCCGGCCCGATGTCTCCGACGACGCTTCGGACTTCCTGCTCGACACACGCGTCCGCATAGATGTTGGACTCCGGCATGTTGCCGACATTGCCGACGATGCTGTCCCGCACCAGCAGGTTGGGTGCGCCCTCATCGGCCAAGCAATCGAAGACCACGTTGTCGCCGCTTTGCACGATCGTCGAGCTGATGATCGAGAGCTCGCCTGGGTTTTGGTAGACGAAAGGCGTGCCGGTCGTGCCGGAAACGACGGAGTTGCGGAGGAATGCGCGACCGTTGTCGATCTGGATGACGGACGACATACCGACGACTTCCAGGTTGTCCCCGTGAAATCGGGCCGTCCGTCCGACACGCACGATGGGTCCGCCCACACCTGAGAAGCGAACACCCACGATGTTTAGAAGCCCCGGCTCGCCCGACCCAGCGTCGCCGTCCAGCAGGTCGAAAACCGGAACGGCATCATCCGAAACAAACTCCGGTGGGTCGTCAGGATCGGCAGGGCGAATGATCACGGTGCGAGACTCGATCGCCACGTTCTCGGTGTACGTGCCCGGCTCCAACATGATGGTGCCCAGGCGGAAATCGGCCCCTTTGGCCTCGGCGCCGATCATCGCCACCGCTGCGCTGATCGTATTCAACGGATCTTCGAGAGACCCGGTGGCCCCCATGGTGCCGTTCGTGGGGTCGACATAGAACACCACGTCCGAGGGACCACAAACGCCCTCGCGCATGCTGCAACCCGTGTCCGGGCACTCCTCCGGAAAGCGGCACGCCGGCTCGCAGACGTCATCGATGCAGTTCGGCAGGGCCTCGGCGCTCGAGCACCCGCGGTGATGCGGAAGGTCGCCCTGCAGCGACGGCAGGCATGCAACGCACTCGGGCTCGACACAGAAGGCCCTGTCGTCCCCAAACCACCCGTCGCACTCGCCATTGTCGGCACAGGCGAGGCACTCGTCCCCGACCAGGTTGGGCGCGTCGTCGTCACAGGGGCCGTCGCCGGTCGTCGAGCTGCCGGACGGGCCATCCGTCGCCGACGTCGAAGAGCCGCTGCTCGGGTCGGTGTCGACGGCGGTCGTGGTTTCGGTGTCGCCACCACAGACACTTCGCGCGTTGGCGTCCTGTTTGCCGCCGCACGGGCTGTAGCACTCCAGCTTCTCCGGCACCGCGGCAACGCAGCCGGTCCGGTTCGTCACCTCGTTGTACTCGCCACAGTTGTCGAGCGCGCAGTAGGGCCTGGACGGGTCTGCGGCGGCACAGGTCGCGTCACCGTCGAGCGCCGCACAATGGTCTTCGTTGGTGAAGCTGAAGGGGCAGCCCGCCGCGAGCCCGAGCAACACGGCGCCAAAGACAAAGAGCCGGTGATGTCCCACTAGAATCGACCTCCCACCGATACGCCCACACCGCCGGGGACCCACAACGCCCCGAGCTCGGTCCGTTTGCGCCGCTTGCGGTCGACAGCGTAGAGGATGCCCCCGGTGATCAACGTGAGGGCACCCGCGCCCGCGAGCACGAACCCCGGAGGTCTGAAGTCGACCCCCTCTTGCTCGAGCGCTCCCGGGCGGGTGTCGAACGAACGGCCCTGCACGATGAAGATGACGCCGACGACCGCCGTGGCAGCACCCGCGACCATCAGTCCGATGCCGGCCTTGCCCATGGGCCCGGCCCCCGGACGTGTGTCCGTGGGCTGCTCGGTCTGAGGATTCACGGCGACGACCGGCGCGGACTCGGGCTCGGGCTCGGCGTTCTGCTCCTGAGCTGCGGCCAACACGGGAAGGCACTTGTCGACGGCTGCGCCGACCGCCTCGAGCAGCGCATCCTCGTCGCAGTCGACACAGTCTGCGCGGGTCACCGATGCTTCGAGCTCGGTGTCGGCCTTTTCGGCGTACACGTCGTAGTGGTATCCGCCCTTGGGCAGCGGCTTCACCTCGACGTGAATCAACCCGTCTTGCAGGGTCTTGCGCGGCAAGACCTCGGCTTTGCGCAGGCGGGCCCCGAGCGCGGTGTCGACCCGCTCCTCCAATCCCTCGGCATCCTCGGCTTCGACCTCGAGCGACGCCCGAAGCGGCTCGGACTTCGGGTCCTTGGCCGCATGCGCGAACGAGGGAGCGAGGGCCAGCGCGAGCGCCACCCCGGTGGATGTCCTCCTCATCCCGTCCACCTTAGCGAGCACGGCCCGCACACCCAAGGATGGTGCGACCAGCGGGCGCTGTACGGGTGTGCGCCCCGCCGAAGTAACGTGGTGGGTCGCGCCCCGTACTGCCAGCGTGAGCCGCACGCGTGTGTATTCCCTTGCGCTCGGGTTGATCGCGGGCTGCGGAGGCGCCGAGGCCGGCGCCCAAGACTCCGCACTCGACACCGACGAGGAGGGCGGAAACTCCGGCCCGGAGGACGCGTCGAGCAGCGAGGGCACCTCCGGACTGGTGACCGGAGGGCTCACCGACGGCGGGCCGATGTGCCCAGAGCCCGAACCGCTGGACACCGTCGATGGACTCGTTCACCTCGCACGCGCCGACGGGGCGTCCTTCATCGAAATCTTGGACCTCGAGGCTCGCGGGGCGCTCGTCTACGGATGTACCGGCACGCAAGGGCTCACGGTTTGGGACGTCTCCGAGGACACCGGAGATCTCGTGGTCGAACGTGTCGGCCCACCCGAGCTCGCCCACGAGACATTCCCGCGCTGCCAACACGTTGCGCTGGATGCCACGGGCGACCGCGCCGTCATCACCAACCGTGGCGACGAAGTGCAGCCCACGCCGTGGTTGCACGTGTTCGACGTCCGCGACCCTGCGCAACCCCAACCCCTGCGTGGTTGGTCGGGCGACGCCTCGATCGAGGGCGCCGTCTGGGACGGCGATCGCATCTACGCGGCTGCCCACACCGCCGGAGTTCTGGTGTTCGAGGACACCGGAGGTGCCGCGCTCGAGCAGCGTGGTGCGTTCGGCGATGCGCTCTCCGATGCCTGGCTGCCGCTGGTCCGCGACGGGGTGCTCTACGTGGCCGAAGGCAACACCGGGCTGCGGATCTACGACGTCTCCGCCGACAACCCGGTGCTGCTCAGCACGCTCCAGCTCGGCGGCTCCAGCCGTGACCTCGCACTCGAGGGCGACACACTCTATGTCGCCGCGTCGTCCTCTGTCGTCGCGGTGAACATCGCCGACCCCGCCGCCCCGACCATTCTCGCCGAGTCGCCGACCACGGGCACTTCCGTGGCCATCGCCCTGGGACGCGATGGCCTGCTCTACAGCGCCGAGTGGGATGAGGTCCGCGCCTACGACACCTTGGCCGCGGGCTTGCCCCGGGTCTGGTCCGAAGTCGTGCCGACGAGCGACGACTTCTCTCGTGTGCTCACCGTGTCCGCCCACGCCGACCGCGACCGGGTGTTCGCCGGCGAGTGGACCGGCATGCACATGTTCGAGTCCCGTACCGGCGCGACCGCACCCGAGATCGTGGCCGAGCCCACCTCGGTTCAGTTCGGCCGCGTGGAAGCTGGAGACGCGCAGGACCGCGTAGTGTTGATCCGCAACGAGGGCGACCAACCGTTGACTGTGTCGGGATTCGAATCCGACTGGAACACCTTCAGCATCGACGACGGCTGTTTCACCGTCGAACCGGGAGGCGTTCACGCCCTCGAGCTTCGGTTCTCGCCGATCACCGACGACGTCAACACCGGGCTGCTGCGGTTGACGACCGACGACCCCGACGAGCCCGAGTACGCGATCCACTACACGGGCAACGCGGCCGGAGCGGACGTCGGAGACCCGATGCCCGACTTCATGCTGCAAGACCTCGAAGGCAACGACTGGTCTCGCGCCGACCTGGACGGAAAGGTGGTGTTGTTGGCGTACTTCGCCACCTTCTGACCCGTGTGCAGTCTGGAGTTTCCAGACATCGAGACCAAACTCTGGCAGCGCTACAACGACCGGGACGACGTGCTGGTCCTGGGCATGGCCGGCCCCGGCGTGTTCGGGACCGAGTCGGCCGAAACGGTCGGCGCGTTTCAGGAGCAGACGCAGGTCAGCTTTCCCCTGCTCCTGCAGGACACTACCCGAAGCAAGCTGGCTTTCTCCGACGCGGCGATCTCCCCCTACCCGCTCGACGTCATCCTCGACCGCGACGGCACCATTCGGTACCTGCGGCGCGAGTTCGACGTCGGAGCGATGGAAGCGACCCTCGAGCAGCTCCTCGCCGAATGAGAGGCGTCAGCTGCCCAGCGATGCGCCGATGACCCGCACGAGCAGGTCGTTGAGCAGCTCGACTTCGTACTCGCCGATCGTGGGCTCGATGTGGTCGCCGCCAATGCCGCTGTGGTTGGTCAAGAACACGTAGGTGCCCCCGGTGAGAATGTCGATGAACCGCAGGAAGAACTCGGTGTCCTTGTCCACGCCCGACGACGCCACCGGGATGATGCGAATGCCCGCAGCCGCGGCCTCTTGCACTCGTGTGTTCATCAGAAGCTCACCTTGGCCGTCGTGGTGCGGAGGTGCGTCGAGCACCAAGAACATCAGCCGCGCCCGTGCCGAGGGGCTCCATTCGTGGCTGTCGACCGCACTGTCCAGCGCCTCGATGACCGCCTCGGGGTAGTTGCCGCCACCGTCGGAGCCCTGTGCCGCGAGGTCGGCCAACGCCTGGTCGATGTCGGTGGTGAATGGGAACTCGCGCACGACGTACGCATCGCCGTGATCCCGGTAGAAGTTGACGCTGAGCCGTACTTGCACGTCCCCCGCCATCGTCTGTACCTCGTCGATCACGTCGGCGAGTTCGACCTGCAGATAGGAGAGCTCGTCGCCCATCGACCCGGTGGTGTCGATCATGAACATGAGGTCCAGGACATCTTGGGGTGCGCTGGACTCCGGCACGTCCAACACCAGTGGGTCCTCGCCCGCGGGCTCGACCTCGGTGGCGACCTCTTCGCCATCGACATGAATGGAGAGCGGCCCTTGCACTTCGTCCCCAAACACCCCGGCGAACAACTCGGCCCGGCCGCGGACATCGGTGCGAGCCTCCCACAGCGTCCCGTCGGCACTCACCAACGCGACCGGCACGTCGGCAAGTGAAACGCCATCGGACTCCACGGCAACTGCGAACCGCTGCGTGGTGTGAAAGCGCCAGCGGTCCGCGTATCCCGACCACTCCTCGACCTGCATCAAGTCGAGCCAGAATGCCCAATGGTCCAGGTCACGCCACTCCCCGGCGGTGAGCTGGCCTGGCTCGATCTGCTCGCCCTCGCCGCCCGGGTCTTCGCCGCCGTCGTCCCCGGCTCCGCCCGCCGTGTCGCCCTCGCCATCGCTTCCGCCTCCGGTCGGGTCGCCACCCTCGCCGGTTTCTTCACCGGGGTAGTCGCCACTGCCGTCGCTGTCGTCGCCCGAGGCCGAGCCGGCTCCGGAGTCCCCGAGCGCGCCGTCGGCCGCCCCGTCTTCGGCGGCGCACCCGGTCCACATGGGCGCACACAGTGCGACGAGCGTCAGGACACGATGAGCATGATTGCAAGCCATGCCCCAAGCGCTTTCAAGCCACGTGCCAGGCGGGTGCAGCCCTCGGACACCGCGGAGGCGGCCATCCACGGCCGTCGAAGCGCAGGGCGTGTCCTGGGGCACGACAACCGTGTCGCGCTTCGAGGCATCGGTGTCAGCGCCCGAATCGGGCCTCGAACGCCTCGCGTGCACGGGGGTTGCGGTCGAACACGGCAAACGTGACGTGGTCGAACGCCCCCGCGAACACCTCCGCGCCGAGCCACGTCGCGAACGCATCGGCGACCATTGCGGGGTCGTTGCGAAACACCCCGCAGCCCCACGCGCCGAGCAGTAGGTTGCGATGCCCTCGGTCCCGGGCAAGAGCCAGTACCAGCCCTGCGCGGTGTCGCAGGGCAGCCTCGATGCGGGGCCCGGCAGCGGGGTCGCGGCGAAGCACCTCTCCCGCGTTGGGAGCCGGGCCCGTGATCACCGATGCGAGGCACACGCGATCCGGGGCGTCACGACTGCGCGTCTTGAACCAAGGCACGCGAGGCGAGTAGATCAGGTGGTCGGTATAGAGGAGCGAAGTCTGAGCACGGTTGGCCTGGTAGTAGCCCATCTGGCCAGACAGACACGGATACAGACCCGAGCACCGGGTGAGGTCTTCCTCTTGGGCCTTGGCACCCCGCAAGAACCCGCCCCCGGGATTGCGCGCCGAGGCGAAGTTGAGCACGACGAGGTCATCCTGCCCCTCGTCCACCAGACGACGCACCGCTTCCTGCGTGCGCTCGCCCGTGACCGAGACCTGCGGCGGCGTACCACCGGTGCTCGCCGCTTTCAGCAACTCAGCCCCCGCATCGGGCGTGAGCAACACGCTTCCCGCAACCGCCTCCCGCTGGGCCTGCGCAAAGTCGACCCACCGACCGTCCTCGGCTTCGAATCCGCCGCTCTCGAGGATCGAGAGGGTCTGCTGGGCAATGTTCTTCAACGACATGGTCATCGCACTCCTAATTCAATCTCCCCAACCATGAAAGATTCTCATCGGACGTCAAGGCCTCATCGACTTTTTTATGGTAGGCAGACCTTTATCGAGTGTCCGATGACCTGGATCGTCCAACACCGTCAGTGCTCCCGCGCCAAGCTCGAGTCGCGATTCGATGACCCCATCGTCATCGACGTCACGAGCCGGGCCCCGCCTCCGTGGGTCCGCTTCAGCCCGTTCTTTCCGCACGGCGGCATCCCAGTTCCGGGGTGCTCGACCACGACATCCCAGTCCGTCGAGGGGCTCTGGCAAGGGTTGAAGGTGTTCGAAACATGTGGCGTCGACCCTCTCAAGTTCGGGGTCACGTCGATGAAAGGGCTGAAGCGCACGGTTCGCAGGTACGGCAAGTGCCTTGGGCACCGCGCGGGGCTGCACGACGAGTCCCTGCTCGACTACATCGCCGCCCGACGAGCGCTCTATCTTCCCGCGTATCGGTGGGTACTGGAGCACCGTCTCCAAGGCGAGGTCGCCGCCCTGCGCCAGCAGGGAGACGGTCGAACCGTCGTGCTGCTCGACTACGAGACGAACACCGATGTCGACGATCCGAGAAAGCCGCTCTCCCACGCAGGTCTCGTCGCGGCCTGGATGGAGGACCGATGGCCGGGCTGACCGCGCCGGGTTGGAGACAGACCTCCAGCAGCCCGATCGACCGAGAGCTCTGCTGTGCCTCTGGGATTCGCGCTAACATGCCGCGTGCTCCCTCACCTCGTGGGTCGTCGTCCTCTGCTTCCGCTGCTACTGGCGGGATTCCTCGGCTCCGGCGGCTGCAGCAACAAACCGCCCGAAGCGGCCGAGTCCAGCACCAGCGGTGCATCGGGCACGGCCTCCTCCGGTGCGAACGACGGTGGTCCGTCCACGTCGACGGCGGCGGCGGACTCCTCCGGAAACGGCAGCGCCAGCAGCAGCAGCAGCAGCAGCAGCAGCAGCGGTTCACCCGCAGAGACCGCGCCCGGAACCGACTCGGGCGAATCCAGCAGCACGGGCAGTCCTCCCGATCCTCCGACGCTGCCGCTCTGCGGTACCGCTCCCCCTCCGGGAGCGACGCTCGCCCCCGAGCTGCCCACCTTCGGCGGCGGCGGGATGTGCCCGGTGCTCGAGACGAACGGCACGCTCAACGTGATGAACAGCGGCGGGGGCGACCGGGAGTTCATGGTGGTCGTCCCCGACGACTGGGAACAGGGCGAGCAGCTGCCGGTCATCGTGCTCTATCACTGGTTGGGCGCGTCTGCGGCCAGCTTCTATGACCGGGCCGAGGTCCAAGCCGCCGCCGACCACTACCGCTTCATCGCGCTGATCCCCGAGGGCCGCGAGCTCGAGGACCTGGTGCCCTTTCGCTGGCCCTTCGCCGTCTCGGATCTCGACCTCCTGATGGACCAAGACTTCCAGTTTCTCGACGACATGCTCGCGTGCGCCCACGCGCAGTTCGGCATCGACAAGGAGTGCGTCTCGGTCATGGGTGTGAGTGCAGGCGCGATGTTTTCGAGCATGATCGCCAGTCGCCACAGCTCGCGCATCGCCAGCCTGATCTCACTGTCGGGCGGCGTAGGCGGGCTCATCAAGCCCTGGCAGGCCGGGGGCCACGTGATGCCCGCAATGGTGTTGTGGGGCGGTCGACAGGACTTCTGCATCGCAATCGACTTCGAGGTGGCCTCACTGCAGCTCGAGCAAGACCTGGAGGCCAACGGCCACTTCGTGGTGGAGTGCATCCACAACTGCGCACACGCGACCCCGCCCTTCGAGCCCGATGAGGCAGGGCTGCCGACCTTCGCCCCGGCGTGGGAGTTCTTCCTCGACCACCCCTACTGGCTCGAAGATGGCGAATCGCCATACCAGTCGCTTCCCGAGGGCTTGCCCGACTCCTGGCCACAGTGGTGCTCGATCGGCGCGGGCAATGCCGACATTCGCGTGGGCGAGTGCGGAGGCTCCGAGTGCCAGTGAGCCCGCCGCTGTGATGACAGTGCCGAAGGTAAGGTGGGGCCACCGAGGGTTTCGGAGGGACCCCCCACCCAAAAGGGGGGTCCTGCAGAAACCCGGCAGGCCTTCAGCCCTGAGGCTCTTAGAAACACTCGGGGGGTGCCAGTCGCACGAGCGACTGATGCAGGGTGTCGACATCCGCCATGGCCGACTTCACGCTGGCCAAGCGGGCGTCGACGCGGGCGCGTTCGTGGGCCGTTTCGGCCTCGGACAGGGGAACACGCTCGACGCAATCGGGCGGGATTCCGTCGCCCTCGTACTCGCCGTAGATGCACTTGCGCACGGTCTTTTCCTCGAGCGCTCGGACGACATCCCCGTGAAGGGCCGTCCATGCCGAAAGTGTCTCGTCGCGTAGCGCCTCGGGGGATTGGCGTACGCGTGCCAGCCACACCCACGGGTCTTCTTGCACCCGATGAAAGAAGTCCTGCTCGACGACCGTCCACTGATAGGACAGCCCCACCGAAAAGCCGGCGTCCTCGTCGTCGTGGCGAGCGAACCGAAGGAACGCGTGGTCTCCGAGGATCCGCTTGCCGTTGCTCGACGCCGACACCGATGTGCTCCACCCCTGTGCGTTGTGCTCACCGACCGAGACCTGCACCCCGAACACCGGCAGGGGCTCGGTCGCGGCCGCGTCCTTCGGGGGGTAGTGCAGCGTGCCGACGCTCGCCCAGCGGGCGCCGGCTTTGTTTCGGTCGTGGGTGGCGGAGCAGGAGCCGTCCCAGTTGCACCACGCGGTGCGAATGAAGTTGCCGCCGACCTTCAACGGTCGTTGACGCCACCCGGGCCGCGCCGCAAAACACTCGGTCGCCGCATCGAATCGAGCCTCCTCCGCGCTGTCGGAAAACTGCAGCGTGGCACGCACCACATGCCGGGAGCTCTCGTCGCGCTCGCGAGACACGGACGAGCATGCCACGAGCACCAACACCGAGCCCACCCAGCGTTTCACGGCGCACCTTCGGCCGACATCATGCGCACGAACCACGGAACCGCGAAGTCCGTGAACGCCCGCACCTTGGCCGGCATGAACTCGCGGCTGGGAAACACCAGCGCCAAAGAGGTTCGAATCTTCGGCAGGTCGGGCAACAAGCGCACCAGCTCCCCCGAGCGAATCGACTCCTCCGCCACGAAACGCGGCATCACCCCGAGCCCGGCACCCGCCACGACCGCGGCATGCACGAACCCGAACTCGTCGCCGTTGAGCACACCACGCACGGTGACCGGTTCCCCCGCGTCGCTGCGCCACCACAGCGTCATCTGTTGGTTGTTGCCGCGAAACAGCACCCACGGGAGCGCGGCGGCCTCCTCCAACGTGGAGGGTGTCGAGTGCTGCTCGAGAAACGATGGTGCCGCGACGACGACCGACTCCCCGCCTTCGACCTTTCGAGCCAACAGCGAGCTGTCTTGGAGTTCTCCGGCCCGCAGGGCAACGTCGAACCCCTCCCGTACCAGGTCCACCCGGCGCTGCGTGATGGTGGCCGTCACTTCCACTTCGGGAAACGCGGCCTGAAACTCGGCCACCAACGTACCAAGCATGCCGCCCAGGTCGACGGGACCGGTCACCCGCAGCTCGCCACGTGGCTCGTCTTGAACTTCGCGCACCGCATCTTCGGCAGTGCGCAAGCCGTCGAGCGCCTCGGACACGCGCTTGTGGTAGCGCTCGCCGACCTCGGTCAGCGCGAGACGCCGGGTCGACCGCTGCAGCAGGCGAGCTCCCAGGCGCTGCTCCAACGACGCGACCCTGCGGCTGACGCTGGACTTGGCAACGCCGAGCCGAGTGGCAGCCGCGGAGAAACTGCCGTGCGCGACGACGGCGGTGAACGCCTCGATCTCGGCGAGCGAGGGCGCATCGGAGGGTCGGCCTGGAATCGAGCTCAAGGTGCGCAGGATATCGCGCTCACAAGCTCACGCACACGACGGTGCACTGGCAATCCTCGTCGGGCACCTCCGGCGGGCATACCGGACACAGCGGCACACACAGGTCACCCGCAGGGCAGCTGCACGTCGACGCATCCGATTCGCCGTCGTCGTCACCATCGTCTTCTTTGCCGCCATCGTCGTCGTCATCGGGCTCGGCGGGGTTCGAGCCGCTGGGGCTGGGCAACGACTGCTGCTGAGGCTCGACACACATGCCCAAGCACGCGTCTTCACAGTCGTCGCCCTCGACGCATCCCGAGTAGCAGGCGTTCTGGTCGCAGGTGAGCCCGGCCGAGCAGTCTTGGACCTCTCGGCACAGCACCGGCAGCGCGGGGTCGGGTCCCTCGCCTCCACAGCTGTCGACCTTGTCGCCGCAGCAATCACCGTGCTCGATGCACGCCTCGTCGCACCAACAGTTGCCCTCTGGCGCGACGTCTCCACACGCGTCGACGCAGGAGCCGACCACGCCGTCGGCAAGACCCAAGCCGCGCGCTTCGACGTTGGAGTCGGCGGGCGCCGCACACCCGACGATCAACAGCACGAGTCCCCCGAACCATCCCCGAATCCCCATGCACTTGCACTACGCAAGGCCAGGTCCAGGGGCCGGTTTCCAGTGATCTCAGGCGCTTGCTCTACCGCGGGCGGCGTCCGCCTCAGAGGACGATCCAGACTGAGACGATCGGGTGTCCGGTGCTGATACGGTCCGACGCGCGAAAACGCCGGCCCGCAACGGACCCCCAATCGGACAACCGCGCTTCAGCCGTTGCTTGCGGCCTCGGGTTCAGGCGTGGACGCACGGTCGAGTCCGAACGGCTTCGTGCACAGGTCGGGGCGCTTCACACCGTCGTCGACCCACGAGCGAACGACTTCGTGCACCCGCTCCATCAGCTCGGGGACGTCGTCTTCGGTGAGGTTGGTCGTATCGATCTGAGGCGCCATGTAGACGTGCACCCGCGACGGCCGGATCGTGAACTGTCCCTTGGGCAGCAGCTTGTACGCACCACGAACGCACAGCGGTGCGATGGGCATGTTGGACTTCACCGAGATGGAGAACACACCGCGCTTGAACGTGCCCACCTTGCCATCGAGGGTGCGGTGCGCTTCGGGGAACGTGAGGATCGAAATGCCCCGCGACGCCCGCTCTTCGAAGGCCGCAGCGACTTCCTCGTAACGCTTGGCCCCTTTGCGCACGGGGATCGCGTTGGACATGCGCAGCAACCACCCGTAGCCCGGCACGTCGAGATGCGCCGCGTTTTCGAGACCACACAGAGGAACCGGAATCGCTCCGCAGGCGATGTTGGCGTCCATCATGCTCACGTGGTTCTGCATGAAGACCGACATCTTGGTCTTGTCGAACAACGGGTCGTACTCGACGTCGAGCTTGCTCAGCGCGAACTTCAGCGGCGTCGCGACGTGGGGCTGAACCCACATCATCTGGAACTTTTCGAAGGGCTTGAACAGCGTGACCGGCAGCGCGCTCGCCCACAGTCCGCCCATCCACGCCGCCCCTCCACCGAGGACCGCAAGCGAGTAGGGAGCCCAGAGCACATTGCCAAGCAGGGTTCGACCGTTGGGACGCGCCATGACGACCGACTTTGCCGCGCTCTTTGGCGCGCGGAAAGAGGCACGGCGCGCCAGCGGAAGTGAGGCACGCAACATGCCGGCTCAGCGGCGCTTGTAATACGTGCCGAGCAGCCAATCGGCGAAGGGCGCCGTCACGTTGAAATTCGTGTGGGCCATCTCTTCGAGCCGATGGTGGAAGTGATGGTGTCGCCGCAGCGCATGGAGCCATCGCCAACGCGCGACCCCGAGCGCCTCGAGCTGCGCGTGCTTCAGGTGGTGCAGGGTGTGAATCGTTTCGTACAGCAGGAAGTAGCTGATCGCCGCCACTAGAAACACTCCGGCGAGCGCGGGTCCGCCCACGACGGTCGCCACGAGGGCGACGGGGGATGCCATCGCGAACACGATCAGGATCGTGTACCAGGGCATCATCACCAGACACAGGTCGGTGGTGCTGCGAATCTCCTGGTCGTCGTCGCCCGCGAACGCTCGATGATGGATGAGCGCATGGTTGCGGTACATCATCCGAGGCTGGAGCGGACGGTGCATCGGATATCGATGCGTGGCCCATTCGAACACGTTGGCCACCGCCCAGAACACGGGAACGGCCAGCCACAGCGTCCACGCGGCATCTCGCGCGAGCCACAGGCCCAAGGCGAACATCGCTGCCGCGACGCCGAGTGTTCGAAACACATGGCCACGAAACGTGTAGCCCGCGTGCAAATGCTGGTCGCGAAAGCTTTCCTCGGACGGCTTCGCGGTTTCCAGCTCCATCCGGAGAGTCTGCCACGAGCGTCGCGCGATGTCCTGCTACGCTCCGCCCGTTGCTCGGTCTGAGCCTCATCGCTGCACTTCAATCGGTGCCGACGCCTCCGGACGCACCGGTCCGCTGGACGGCCCCGGCGGGTTGCCCCGACCAAGCCCGGGTAAAGTCGCAGATCGACGACCTACTCGGCCGTCCGCTCGACACCAACGAACTACGATTGGACGGCGTCATCGAGGCCGCCCCCAACGGGTGGACGCTGACGCTGACCACCCGTGTCGGCACGCTCGTCGATCAACGAACGCTCGATGCCAACGACTGCAGTGTGCTCGCCGATGCGGCCGCCCTCGTCGCTGTGGTCATGCTCGACCCGGTCAAGGCGGCGGACCGCATCGAGGAAGACGCCGAAGCGGCCGAGGCCGCACGGACTGCCCCTGCGGCCGAGGTTCGACCGCCCCCGACGACGCCCTCTCTCCCCGAGCCCGACCCGGCACCGCCCGACGACTCCACGGCTCCGCCCCCTTCCCAAAGGTCGCTCGGCATGTCGGCCCGACTCCGCGGCGGCGGAGAGTTCGGTGCCGTCCCCAACGGCACCGGCGCGTTCGACCTCGGTATCGCGCTGACCGGCCTCGGTCGGGGCGGACGCATGCGGGCAGAGCTGCTGGGCCAGTACTCGATCGGGCGCGACGCGACGAGTGACAACGCGCGCACCCGGATCCAACTGGGGGCCATCGCGCCTCGGTTCTGCGCCGCTCTCCCGGCGGGCCCGGTCGACATCCCGCTGTGTGCAGGGGTCGAACTCGGCGCCATGCGAGCCGATACGCGCGCCCCCTCTCGCGACACCACCAACCGGGTGTGGTTTGCCGCCCATGCCGAGCCGGGCATTCGCTGGTCGTTCTCCAAACGAGCAAGCCTGTGGGTCTCGGCCCAGGTCGCCCTGCCGATCGCCTACCCCGAGTTCATCCTCGAGGACCCCGCCGACCCCACGGCACGCGAGTCGGTCTACCGGCCGCAGCCCGTGGTGGCACGGGGTCTGGCCGGCTTCGAGTTCCGTCTCTTCGGCGGGTCCTGACTCTCAGAACCGGCGCCCGAGGGTCACACCCAAGGACTCGCGTGAGAGCGTCGGCGCGATGTGGAGCGACTCGATCTCGCGATACCGCCGTCGCTGTCGCGCATACACCCTTCCGTAGGTGAGTACCGCGGCTCCAGCAATGCTCATCGCAGCGCTGGTGTGCAAGGTACTGAAGTCGTACCAAGCGTAGCAGCGAATGCCGTCGCACCCGGTCCGATTGTCGAGCAACGTGATGCGAGTGCTGATCCACAGCGACAGTCCCGTCGCCAGCAGCGTGCCGCCGACCGCGTCGTAGACGATCGGCTTGGCCCGTCGCTCGCGATCGAAGATGAAGCGGTCACGAAACGCGTCGGCACGCGCGCGCTTCGAAGCACCCCACGACGCGAGCCCGAGCGCACCGCCGAGCAGCAACGGCGTCGACAGCCGCAGCATGAGCGCGGGCGAAACGGCAGCACCGCAGGCGACACCGAGCCCGGCGAGCCCCGCCACCTGCTCGGCCCGCTCCTCGTCGGTCGTGTCCTCCGTCTCGACCATGGCCACCTCGTCCCCCAGCACTCCACAGGTCCTGTTGATCAGACCCACGGCCAGTGCATGCTCGACCAATGCCGTCGCACCGAGCACCCCTGCCACCGCGAACAGCCCCGTGCCGCGCTCGCTCGGGGCGTGCACCAGGTACGTGTGGCCGCTGGCGGTTTGCACGGGTGCGGTCGCCGGCTCGGACACCCGATAGGGGCGCCACCGCGGCGGCGGCGGACTCACCGAGGCAACGCTCGAACCCGGCCCCAACGACAAAACCCCGGACAAAAACAGCCCCAGCACGCCATCCGACATACCATGCGCCCAACGCGCCATCGGCGGCGTCTTTTTTCTCGGCGCCGTGACGGGCAGACGCGCACCCGGCCATTAGGATCGGTGCATGGCGAGTGTTTCGAGCAGCGCGATGGAACTCGCGCCCGACTTCTCGTCGCTGTATCGGCAGTACTTCGGGTTCGCGTGGGCGAGCTTGCGTCGCCTCGGTGTCTCGACCGCCACCATCGACGACGCTGCCCAAGACCTCTGGGTCACCGTGCACCGCCGGCTCGAGTCGCTGGACTCCCGTGCGTCGGCCAAGGCATGGCTGTTCGGCATCGCGCGACGGGTGGCTTCCCACTACCGCCGCACCGAGCAACGCCACCGCCGTAAGCTCGATGCGTACTCGATGGCCGACGTGCACGGCCTGCACGAGCCGATGAAGCGGGGCGAGGCCGCGCTCACGATGGAGGTGTTTCTCTCCAAGCTGGACGAGACCAAACGCGTGGCGTTCGTGCTCAGCGAGGTCGAAGGGTGGAGTGCCCCCGAGATCGCCCGCGTGGTCGGGACCAATGCCAACACCGTCTACTCCAGGGTGAGGCTGGCCCGTCAGCAGCTGCGCAAGCACCTGCAAGACTCCGAAAGCGAGCTGTCACCGGCCGCATGCGTCGACGCGGTGCGGCGTTCCACCCAACCCCCACCCGATGCGGCCAAACGATGCTGGGCAGCACTCGCACCCAAGCTCCTGAGTACGGCAGCGACGGCCACGGGCACCGGGGTGCTCGCAAAGCTGAAGCTCGTCGGTGTCGGTGCTCTGCTCGGCGGCCTCGGTGTCGCCGGGCTGGGTTCGGCGTTGCCCGAAACCACGCCCGCGCCCACGTCGATCGCGACCCCGGCCCTCGCGGCCGCAGGCCCCCGCGACGAACCAACAGCCGCCCCTGCGCCTCGGCCTCCCGCGACCGAGCACGCGACCACACCGACGGCGGACGTGGCCGAGACCTCCGCGGTCCATCCCGCGGCAACACCACGACCGCGTCCGAACTCGCCGGCTACGGTCGCGCCCACCACGGACGCAGACAGCCTACGCGCCGAGACTCGGCTTCTCACCCGTGCCAAACGAGAACTCGAGCGTGGCGATCCGCTCGCGACACTCGAGACGGTTCGAACGCACCGCACCCGGTATCCCGACTCGGCGCTGGCCGACCTCCGCAACGTGCTGGAAGTGCAGGCCACCTGCAGCCGCGGGCAACACGAGCACGCGAGGTCCCTCGCCGCGTACCACGCTCGCAGCGCGTCCGAGGCCGCCGCCGCGAAACTGCGCGCGGCGTGCCCCGACTGAACGTCGGTCAAACCTCGCAGCAGGAGAGGTCGTCGGGGTTCGACGTGCACCACTCGTAGCCGGGCAGGCAGACACAGTCGCCATTGGCGTTCATCGTGACGTTCGGGTCGCTACCACAGTCGCCCTTCCCACGGTCTTCGTCTCGAACGCATGAGAAGTCGTCCGGCTCCGCGCTTGCGAAGATGTACCCATCGTCGCACTCGCATTGACCGTTCGCCGCGTTGAACGAGCTGTGGCACAGCGGATCGGGCTCGACGGTTTCGCTGCACATCGAGCAGTCGATCTGCAGCCCACCGCTGCTGGACCCGGACTCTCCACCCGTTGCCTCGGCCCCCGTGGACTCGTCCTCAGCGCCACTCACGGTCGTCTCCTCCCCTGTGGTCGACCCCGTCGCTGTACTCGTCGAGGATTCCCCGCCACCCGTGGAGGTGGTGGTGTCGTCATCGCCGGTGACGACACACGCAGAGGCAAGAAGCAAAGAGGCCAGAACAACTCGAGTGCAGAGCATGGTGTTGGCCGGTAGTGCCGCCCCCGAGGCAAACGATCAACCCCGCACCGATCCTCTCGAAGGAATCCGATGCGGGGCTGGTGGAGCAAAAAACGCCGTCGCTAGAACTCGAGCGTGGTGATCGCTTCGTCGCGTTCTTGGGTGCGGAGCTCGTCGGCCAGGACCCCGCGTTTGATCTTCAGCGAGGCCGTAGCCGGGAAGTCCTCGTTGCGGACGATGTAGCCGGACACGCGCTTGAAGTCGGGCAGCTTGCGGTTGCGTGCCGCCAACTCGCTGACCATTTCGTCCAGGTCGGCATCGGTATCGGGGCGGAGCACCACGACGAGTTTTTCGTCGAGCATGGTGCCGGTGGGCCAGATGTAGTTGGCCGCGAACACACACAGCTCTTCGCAACCGGGCAGGTCGTCGAAGGCCGCTTCGATGTCCTCGGGGTAGATGTTCTTTCCACCCTCGGTGACGATCATGTTCTTGGCCCGCCCTTTGAGGGTGAGGTGGCCCGAGATGTCGATGCTGCCGAGATCGCCCGTGCGCAGCCATCCATCGACGATCGTCTCCTCGGTGAGTTCGGGCGCGTCGAGGTAGCCCTTCATCACGGTGCGACCACGCACCCAGACCTCGCCGATGCCCTCATCGTTGGCGTTGCGGATCTCCACGTCGACACCGTCGACGGGTTTGCCGACCGTGGTGCTGCGAAACGGCTCGAGATCGTTGACCGCGATGACGGTCGTGGCCTCGGTGAGCCCGTAGCCGATCGCCACGGGAATGCCGAGTTCGTAGAAGAACTCCACCAGCTTGCGGTCGACGAAGGTTCCGCCCGCGAAGACGTTCTTGAGCTTGCCACCGAGTTCGTCGTGAATCGGCTTGAGCAGCCACCGCGACAACGTCTGGTTGGGTTTGCGCGCGGTGAGGAAGTCGTTGACCTTGATCACCGCGTCGGCCACCTGTCGAGGGCGGTCGTCGAGGTCGTCCAGACGCTCTCGAATGCGTTTCTCGAGGTTCTTGAGAATGGTCGGCACCAGCGCGATGTGGGTGATCTCGTACTGCTTGAGCGAGGCGCGGATGAACTGCGGACGCAGCGAACGCTGGTGCACGATGGCCGCGCCCATCATCAGCGGCATCATGAACCCAACCATGAAGTCGATGGCGTGGTTGGTGGGCAGGATCGAGAAGAAGCGCTCGTCTTCAGCGATCGGATAGAGCCGACCGAGCACCTGCGCCTGCACGAGATAGTTGTCGTGCGTGAGCATGCAGCCCTTGGGCGTGCCCGACGTTCCCGAGCTGTAGACGATGCAGGCCACATCGTCGCGCTTGCGGTGATGCAGCGTGAACGCCTTGCCCGGCTCGCTCTCCCAGCGCAACGCCTTGCCCAGCTCGGCACCTTCGGGCGCCTCGGTCACCAGCACCAACGTGTCGGACAACGGCGTGTGGTCTTCGCGCTGCATCTTGACCCACGTGGAGTACTCGGTGACCAGCACCTTGGGCTTGCAGTGCTCCACCAGCGAGATCTGCTCGGGCACCGTGAGCTTGTAGTCGATGGGCACCAGCACCCCGCCCGCCCAGAAGCCGCCCAAGCCGGAGAAGATCCACTTGGACTGGTTCTGCATGACGATCGCACAGCGATCGCCGGGCTCGAACCCGTGGGTTTGCAGCAGCGCAGCGAAACGCTCGGCTTCTTGGCGAAGCTCGCGATACGTCCACCGCCCGTTCTCACGATGACGGTCGGCCTCGATCAGCGCGGTGTTGGTCTTGAACGTGACGATGCCGTCGCGAACGGCTTCCCCCACGCAGGAGATTCGGTCGAGTGAGAGCATGAGTGTTCCGTCAGATGCTTGATGCGCCCGGAGAGAGCGAGGCGCCCCGAAGGGGCGTGGAGCGGCAGAGATAGAGAGGGGCGATTCGCGCTCGATGCACGAGGCACTAGATACGGGCGTCGATGGCGGCGGAAAGCGCACCGAACGTCTTGATGTCTTGAAGTTCGTAGTCGGGGATCTCGACGTCGAACTCCATCTCGAGCTCACTCATGAGCTCGGCGGCCTGAAAGCTGTCGATGTTCAGCGTCTCGAAGATGTCGCCCTCGGGCTTGATGATGGAGGCATCGACGGAGTAGCGCTTGGCGCAGAGTTGGGTGAGACGATCGAAACTGGCGGACATGGTCGAACCTTGGGTGCTCTGTCTTCTTCGCAAGAGCGGGAACGCACTACGGCAAATAGGGGCGGGGGTCGTCGCTTTCGACGAACTTCTTGAGCGCCGCCTGAAGGACGGGGCGCAGCGCGAGGCGGACGAACAGGTCCTTTTCCTCGTCGAGCTGCTCGCGCGGCAGGGGCTTCATGAACTCCTTGCAGGCGCGCCGTGTTTCGGGGTCGAACTTGTTGGCCTGCTCGGCGGTCTTGCGTGCCGCACGAAGACCCGCTCCGACCGGCACCATCTGGCTGGCCAACCCACAGGCGACCGCCTTCTTGGCGTTGATCGAGCGACCGGTGAGCAACAGGTCGCGCACGACCGCGTTGGACACGTCTCGCCGCAGACGCGGAATGCCGCCGAACCCCGGGACCACGCCCAGGCGAAGCTCGGGAAACGCAAACCGGGCGCTCTTTTCGACGATGAGCATGTCGCAGGTGAGCGCCAACTCGAACCCGCCGCCGAAGCAGATGCCGTGAATCACCCCGATGGTGGTCAGCGGCAACATGTCGAGCCGATCCATCACGCTGTGGATGCGCTCGATAAAGTCGCGTAGCCGCGGCTCCTTTTCCTTTTCGGGCACGTCCATCAGCCCGTTGTAGAGCTCCCGCAGGTCGGCCCCCGCGGAAAACCCCCCGCGCACGGTGCTGTGAATGATCAACGCCGAGGCGTTTTCGGTGTCGACCTGATCGAGAAAGCGCTCGAGCTCTCCGAGCACCGTGGTGCCAATCTCGTTGCAGGGATCGCGCCCCAGCTCGAGCTCGTAGGTCCCGTCGCGTAGCGTCCAGCGGATCATCAGCGTGCCGCCTCCATGCGCGCCTTTTCTTCTTTCTCGGCGCGGAACGCCTCGTACACGGCTTCGATCTGGGTGCTGAAGTGTTTTTCGATCACCGCGCGACGCAGCTTCTGGTTGGCGGTGAGCAACCCGTTCTCGGGCGAGAACGGCTCGTCCGCGAGAATCGAGCGTTTGATGCGTTTGTAAAAGGGCTGGTCGGCGTTGATGGCCTCGAGCGCCTTGTCCACCGCCTCCTGCGAAGGCTTGCCCGTGATGATGACGGACAAGAAGGGCTTGGCGTGGCCCACGAGCACCGCCTGCTCGGCGCCGTCACAGTGCTCGAGGAACTTCTCTTCGATGGGTTCGGGCGCGATGTTGTGGCCCGACTCGGGGATCAGCAGGTTCTTGATGCGCCCGATGATCTTGAGGTTCTCCGCCTCGATGTCGACCTGGTCGCCGGTGTGGAACCAACCGTCGACGATGGCCTTCTTGGTCTCGTCGTCCTTCTCCCAGTACCCGGCGAAGATGTTGGGACCGCGGACCAACAGCTCGCCCTCCTCGGACAGCTTGGTCTCGACGCCTTCGATCGGAATGCCGACGCGGCCCGGCACCGTGCGATGCGGCTCGTCGAGCGAGACGATGCCGGTGGTCTCGGTGAGCCCGTAGGCCTGGTACACCGGGATGCCGAGCATCTGGAACCATCGCTGGGTGTCCTCGGAAAGCGGTCCGGAGCCGCTGATCAGGAACTCGAGGTTCGGGCCGATCTGGTCGCGAATCTTCGTGAACACCAGCTTTTCGGCCAAGGCGAGCGCCGCCTTCTGCACGAAGTTGGCGTTGCCTGCGACCGTCGCTTTGTAGCCCTCGATGCCGCGTGTGTAGAGCTCCAGCCCCACGCCGCCCTTCTCCTTGATCTTGGCCCCGACGCCGGAGCGGATCTTTTCGAGCACCGCCGGCACGTTGAGGAAGTAGTTGGGCTTGGCCGTCGCCATCTCCACCACCAACTTGTTGAGGTCGGTGGAGATCATCATGGGGTTGGGCCGCGACAGCTGCGTCCACAGCATGATGCGGCTGGCCGCGAAGCAGAACGGCAGGTAGTGAAAGATGCGGTCGGGCCCATCTTTAGGCTTCACGACCCCGGCGATGCGGTCCGCCGTCTTGGGCAACATGAAGTCGATGTTGGCGCGATTGAGCATCACGCCTTTCGGCTCTCCGCTGGTCCCCGACGTGTAGATGATCGCGATCGTGTCGTCGGGCTCGCGCTCCCGCGGCGCGGCCTCGGAGGGCTCGTGATCGAACAGCGCGTCGAACGTGATGATCGTGCAGTCCTTGGCCCCGCCCCAGCCTTCTTCGACCGCTTTGGCCAGCTCGGCGGACCCCGCCATCAGCACTTTGGGGCGAGCGCTGTCGAGCTTGACCGCGAGGTCTTTGGCCTCTTCGCGGTCGTACAGCGGCACCGAGATCGCCCCGGCGGCGATCGCCGCGAGGTCGGCACACACCCAACGCACCGAGTTGGGCGCCAGGATGGCCACCCGATCGCCGGGCTCCACACCTGCGTCGGCGAGCGACCCGCGTGCCCGCGCGATGAGGTCGAGCATGCCGTTGCCATCGGTGCCGCGCAGCGTCGTGGCATGCACCTCGATGAGCTTCGTGCGCTCAGGCTTCGTCCGCAGATTGTCGAAGATCTTGGTCAGAAAGCTCATCGGTGGCCTGGCCCTCGGTGTCGGGGGAGGCGGCAGCATACCGACCAAGGCCCCGCGTTCAACCGCACGCCACCCCCGCACGCCACGCCCCGTGCATCGACGTTCCCGGCCCCGATAAGGCCCGAGTTTCACGAGAGTTTTTCCCCCGAGCATTCGCGGCGGACCCGCGGGCCTTCGAGCGCAGCCATCCCCGCTGGCGGGTGACGCATCGAATCACGCCCGCCGCGGCTGGTAGGGTGCGCGCGTGCTGGCGCTCACCGCCGTGCTTGCCCTCGCGGAGCCCACCAGGCCGCCGCCCCCGCCTGCGCCCGCACCGTGGCCAGCATGGCGACGCCGCGGCTTGATGCTTCGCGCGAGCACGGGACTGCTGCACTGCGCACAGGAGCTCTGCAACACGATCCCGATGGGCGGCATCGGACGATTCGACGTGGGCTACCGGGCGGGGTTCTACAGCCTGTGGGCGACCGTCGACGGGGGTGGTGGGCGGCTCGACATCCCCTCGTTCGAGGACGACGACGGCATCGTCACCAAGATCCATGGCGACCTGACGTTCTTCTACGCGGGCGTCGGCGCGGCGCTGCATCCGGTGGACCTCGGTCGTGTCGACCCCTATGTCGGCGTCAGCGTGGGTTACTCACGGGTCAAGCAGCGCTTTCGTGCGCAAGAGCGAGCCTTCGACCTGCTCTATCGCCGCGGCGGTGTGGCCCCCAATGCCGGCTTCGACGTGTACATCGCGCAACGGGTGGCACTGGGTCCCCGCGCAGACATGGTGCTGCCGTTTGCCGGGAGTCAGTGTGTTCAGCGCAACGGCACCCAGGAGTGCCTCAACACGGTCGATGTGGTCGAAGCGGACGACACTGCGATCAGCCGTGCACGCCGCCGCGCGCTTCCGCGGCCCTGGTCGGTCACCGTTCAGGTCACCCTCTACCTGTTGTAGGGGCGCCGGCGAACCGCGCCGTACGGTGCGGTCTCTCGCCCCCTTGGAACCCCACCCGATCCTCCTCTAACGTTAGGGGACGTGTCGGAACGGTGCGAGCTGTGCGGGGCCAAGTCCCGCCCCGAAGATGAGACGTGTCGCGAGTGCGGAGCCGTTCTGCCGCGCGACCCGATGGAGGAGCCCGACTCGTCCGCGCACGTCACCGCCGTCGAAGAAGCGATTCCGGTGCAAGAGAGCGCGCTGCGTTCTCCACCCGCCGAGACCAACCCCGACTTGCGCGTCGACGACTTCCCCGAACCACGCCGAACACCGTGGCTCGCGATCGCGGGCGTCGCAGTGTTGGTCGGCGGTGGAGCCTTCGCGTTCGCGCAGTCGAGCGGTGACGACACGTCGCCTCCCCCCGCGCCCTCACAATCCGAGGCCGAGGAACAACCCGCGGCCGAGCCCCCACCCGCCGCGACCCCCGACTGCGACGGACTCGAAGCGCTGCAGGGACACTGGGCGTTCACCACCGAGGTGACCGGCTCACGCGTCGTGCAATCGTCCGGGCTCAACGGGTTCTACACGCTCGACGTCACCACGGACGGGTGCAGCGCGACCGCAGCCCTGACCAAGACCGGCTACACGGCGCGAACCTTTACCGAGGCGAGGATTCAACGCGGCACCAGCCCGCTCGTCCCCGCCGAAGGGGTGCGCGCCGGATTGTTCACCGCGACGTTCGAGCTCGCGAGCGAAGTCGGAGCCCACGGCACGACGGAGTTCTCCTTCTCCGCCGATGGCGACACCCTCTCCGGTGTCTACCGACAGCGAGGCAGCCGCTGGACGGACGCCGGCCTCTCCGGATTCTTGCACGGCGCCCGGGACACCAGCACACCACGAGACCTCGACGCGAGCTCCGAGCCTTGCCTCGTGCGGTGCCAGCTCGCGTGCGACACCGCGGTGCGCGAAGCAGTCGAGACCGACCCCATCCGGGCGTGTGTCGACGCGTGCGAGCAGGACGACGCAACACCGGCGCGATGTGGCGACGTTCAGGCGTTGCCCTCCGAGTACAGCCTCGACCTCGAGGGCCCCGCGAAGATCTCCACCCTCTGCAAGGGCATCGGGGGTTGCGCCAAGAAGATCGGCCGCGCCCACCCGCAGGCGCCCCGACTCGCCGCGGATCGTCTCCCGGCGGGTTGGTCCGAAGCCGTGATGCTGCGAGGCAAACGCGAGGGTGGTGTGCGCCTGGCTCTGCATGGCGACGCAGGTTGGTGGCTGTCCGCGCCGCTGTTCGACGTGCCCGGCGGCACCCGGCTGGGCAAGCTCCGCCTCTATGCGCGCCAACTCTCCGAAGGCGAAGACCGACGGTACGTGCTCGGGCTGGCACGCATGGGCGCGACCGACGACACGAAGGAAGCCTACGTCGCGTGTCGCCTCGAGGATGCCCCCACGTGCGTCCGCGTTCTTCGCACCCGCGGCACCCACGTCAGTGGGTTGCCCGAGGGCAACCTGAGCGTCTCCGCCCAGGCCGCGGAGCCGTCCGGTGTCTTTCACTGGTGAGCACTCCCAGATGTAGGTTTTTTCGTCACACCGGCGCGATCATGCAAGGTGAGGCCGATGGAAGCCGAACGACGAGTGATGCGCAGCGAAGACCCTAGCCGTGCGATCCGCATCTTCCTGGCGAAGAATGCTGGCGAACCCGGTGTTCGCGCGGCGGTCGTCGCCTCGGATGATGGGCTGCTGCTCGGCGGTGTCGGCAACGAGGACCTGGATGCCCTCGCTGCCGTCGGAACGTCGCTCCGCTGCGGTCGCGACGTGTCGCGGCACTGCGCGCAACTCGGCTGGTCCGAGCGCGCCCTCTTCACCTCGCGCATCGAGGCCGGCGGCAACAGCTTCACGGTCGCCAGCGTCGGTGGCCCGCTCTCGAAGAGCCAAGAGGTCGGGGCATTGCTCGAGCGCCTGCTCGCGTGAAGCCATCCCAACCTCGTGCTTTGCGGTAACCGATTGCGATCATCGCACGTACGATTCGTTGCGTAGGCCACCGACGGGAACACCCTGGCGGCGGTCTCCTCGCCCCCGTCCCGTCCGCGATCGGCGAGAATGAATGAACATGCACCGCAACGATGAGAGTGCGCCGGAGGTTCCGCCTCCCCCACCGCCCGAGTTCGGAACGGTCATCCGGTTGGACGAGCCGCCCGCGGCAGTTGCCGCAGCGACGCCACAACGAAGCTCGAACCTCGTCACCGTCGTCGCCGTTGCGGGAGCGGTCTCCATCGTCGGTGCGGTGGCCACATGGTTCCTGCTCTCCTCGGGAACCGACGAGCAACCCACCCCGACCGTCGCCAAGGACGAGGCTCCGCCGACGCCCGAAGCCGCGCCGGTCGCAGCCCCGCCACCGCCGGTCCTTCCGTGTCCCGAGGGCATGGTGAAGATCGATGGCGGCTCGTACTTCATGGGCTCGGACGACGTCGACAAGCCCGTGCTTCAGCCCGCTCGCCCTGCGCACAAGGTCGAGGTGCAGTCGTTCTGCATCGACGTTCACGAGGTCTCCGTCGCCGACTACCGCGCGTGCTCGGACAAGGGAGAGTGCAAACGCGCCCACCGTGACGCGATGTGGCCCCAGGGCAAGCAAGACGACGACGCCTGGGCCGCCGACCGCAAGACATACAGCGCGCTGTGCAACGAGGGCATCGAGGGCAACGCGGACCATCCGGTCAACTGCGTCTCATGGCACCAGGCCGCCGCGTTCTGTGCATGGAAGGGCGCTCGGCTGCCCTCCGAAGAGGAGTGGGAATACGCCGCACGTGGGTCCGACGGCCGCGTGTACTCGTGGGGCGATGCGAACCCCGACTCCGAACGCATGAACGGTTGCGGCAAGGAGTGCGTCGACTGGCGAGCGTCGGTCGAGCTCTCCGAAACCCCGTCCCTCTACGATGCCGACGATGGCTACGTCGGCACGGCACCGGTCGGTTCATTTCCTGCAGGCAAGACCCAAGCGGGCTTGTTCGACATGGCCGGCAACGTGTTCGAATGGACGCAGTCGGAGTTCTTGCCGTTCGACGAGGCGGAACGACTCGCTCAGGTCGCCAAAGCCGATCCGAAAGACCCCAAGAAGCGGGTCATTCGCGGCGGTGCGTTCAACAGCTTCATGGCCGAGTTCGCGGACCCGGCGTTGCGCTTCGGCCAAGTCGAAGACGCCCACCCTCACGCGATCGGCTTTCGGTGCGCTGCCGATCCCAACATCCCCTGACGATCGATTCGCCTCATGTCGCAACACAACATCATCGCCGCCCTCTCCCTGCTCGCCACCGGAAGCCTGACGCTCGTCGGCTGCGACAAGGATCGACCCGCCACCGAGGTGCCAGCCACTGAGGCGCCCGCAGACATCGACGCGGACGCCGACGAGGAAGAAAACGGGGACGAGGAAGAAGCGGCGGACGACGCAGCCGAAGCCGAGGGCGATACGACCGCCGACGCCGAGGCCACCGCAGCTCCCCCCGAAGCCGCGGAAGCCTCGGCATCCGCAGAGGCCGAAGCACAGACTCAGCCCGCGGTCGCCGAAGTGACCGAACCCGCCAAGCCCGCACCGGCCAAGAAGAAGCCGAAGAAGAGCCGCAAAAAGAAGTCGCGCGCCTCCAAGGGCGAGGCGAAGTGCGGCGAAGGCACCTGCGCCTGAACCTCAGGCAGCCGCAGCAGCGCCCACATACTTCTTGTCGATCTGAAGGATGTGGGCCGAGAGCCAGAGCTTGAGAAAGTTGAAGAACGCGTCGTCGAGCTCTGAACGGCCGGCGACGTAGGCGTCGTGAAACTCGGTCAGCTTTCCGACGAGGTGCTGGTGTGTGATGCAGTGCACCTTGTAGTCGGCGTACTTGATCTGCCGCATGTACGCCTCTTCGTCGCGGAAGTGCTTCACCGTGTAGGAGAGCAGGGCCTTGAGCGCCTGCTGCATGACTTGCTTCGGAGCGTTGGCCTCGCGGTGACCGTGTAGGTCATTCATCAACTTCACCAAGACCTCGTGCTCCGCATCCATCGGACGCACACCGATCTCCAACTCGCTGCTCCAGTTCAGAAACGCCATCTCGGACCTCCAGTCAGAGAGTCAATCGTCCAACCGGCGCGCGATCTTGACTGCAAATGCTGCTGATTTCGCCCCCTCGCGAAAGCGGGCCGTCCCAAATCGGTTTGCGGCACGAGAGCCGGTTCGCACGGTATGCTTGGGGAGGAGGAGCATCCTGGGAGACGACGACTCGGCGATGCCTGCGGGCGGGTCCGCAGATCTCACATGCGCGACGCTGCAGGTGACGCTCGATCCGAACGGGTCGGTCGCGAACACCTTCGATCGTCCGGAGTTCGACCGCTACCAACTCGAGGAAGAGGTGGGCGCGGGCGGCATGAGCGTCGTCTATGCGGCACGAGACATCGAGCTCGACCGCCGAGTCGCGCTCAAGGTGATGCGCCGCGACGTCGGCGAAACGCAGGACCAAGCGCGGCTGCGAGACGAAGCCCGGGCGCTGGCCGGCCTGAATCACGCCAACATCGTCCCGGTCTACGACGTCGGGCATGCACGAGACGGGCGGCTGTATATGTCGCTCGAGCTCGTGCGCGGCAAGAACCTCCGAGGGTGGTTGGATGCGGCCCCTCGCACGCCAACCGAGATTCTCGACGTGCTCATCGCAGCCGGCCGGGGAGTTGCAGCCGCCCACGCCGTCGGCTTGGTCCACTGCGACTTCAAACCCACCAACGTGCTCGTCGGCGACGACGGGCGCGTGCGTGTCGTCGACTTTGGCATCGCACGACGCGTCATGTTGTCGGAGTCGATCACCGCCCACAGCCTCTCGGGCGACGTCGAAACCCCGCAGAGCGGCCGAGCGCGCCCCGAGGTGATCGGAACGCCGCGCTACATGTCGCCCGAGCAAGTGCGCGCCGAACCCCTCGACGCGCAGACCGACCAGTTCAGCTTCTGCCTGACCCTGTACGAAGCGCTCTACGGACAGACCGCGTTCTTGGGCGCCAGCAACCGACAGCGCCTGCGCAACATCCTCGCGGGCAGGATTCGACCCCAACCCCGCGGTTCACTGGTGCCCAAGCGGGTCCACAACGTGATCGTTCGAGGCCTCGCCGCGTCGGCACACGACCGCTGGCCCAGCATGAACGAGTTGCTGCGGGCCTTGGCCAAGGCTCGCGATGGATCGAGGCGTTGGGGTCTCATCGCGTTGGCCGGCATCGGGGTCGCGGGTGCGAGCGCGCTGGCACTGATCCCCGCCGAAGATCCGTGCGCCTCGACGGGGCGAGAAGTCGACGCGGTCTGGACCGCCAACCGTCGCGACCGCATCCGAGAGGCGTTTCAAGCGTCCAAGGCCCCCAACGCGGAGGAGGAGCACCGTCGCATCGACGAGCAGCTCTCGAAGTTCGCCTCGGACTGGTCCGCCTCACGCGTACGGGTCTGCGAGAACAAGGCGGTCCCCGCCGAACAGAGGGCGCTGCAGCGCAACTGCCTGCAACGCGACCTCGAGCAGTACGAGGTGTTGGTCGAGGTCCTCAGCGCGGCGGACGAGTCCACCCTTCGTGACGCCAACGAAGCGGTGAGCGCCCTCCCCCACACCGCGCTGTGTGAGGTCGCCGGAGCCACCAGTACCGAGGAGGTTCCCGAAGCCCTCCGCGACCGGGTCGAAAAGCTCGAGGAAGACCTCTCCACCGTGCCGATGCTGATGCGTCTGCACCGTTACCGACGCGCTGAAGAGCTCACGTCACGGGTCCTGCACGAGGCGGAACTTCTCGGCTACGCCCCCCTCATCGCCACCGCGCAGTATCGCCGGGCCGACGTCATGACGAGCAGCGGGCGGCAGGTGGACGCCGCCAACCTGTTCGAAAAGGCGTACCAGACCGCCGAGACGGCGCGCATGGATCGGCTCGCGGCCGAGATCGCGGTCGACCTCCTGATGATCTACGGCTATCGCCTCGCACGCCCCAAACATGCCGAACGCTGGCGCAAGATCGCCCGGGCCGCAGTCGAGCGTCTGGGCGACGAAAAGGACGTCGTGCACGCCGAACGCACCCGCACCGAGGGCGTCATCGCGCTGCGCAACTCGGACTACGTCAGAGCCAAGCAGCTGTTCGAAGAGACCGTCGCGGCCTTCGACGCACTCGAACGGCCGCAGCCGCTGTCGAAGGCCGAAGCGCTGAGCAACCTGGGCATCGCCTGCCTCGACCTCGGATTGCTCGACGAGGCCGAGGACGCGTTTCAGTCCGCACTGCGCTTGGTCGAACGCGAAGTCGGCCCGTACCACACGCGCTTCACATCGGTGATCAACAACCTGGGCAGCCTGGCGCAGGCCCGAGGCGACCACCAAGCCGCACACGACTACTTTCAGCGCGTCTACCAAGCCGAACTCACCCTGTACGGCCCGGTCGACGTGCGCGTGGCCATGTCGTTGAACAACATGGGCACGGCGCTGTCGTCCTTGCGACGGGACAAAGAGGCCGCGGCCCTGTACCGCCGTTCGATCGCCGCGTACGAGTCGGGCGACTACCACGGCGTGGACCTGGCTCGCCCGGTGGGCAACCTCGCGGTCGCGTACATGCGCGACGACGACTACGAGGCCGCCGAGGCCAACCTGCTTCGCGCCATTCAACTCATCGAAGAAGAGGCTGGGCCCATGCAGGCCGACCTCGGCGTGCACTGGTTCAACCTCGCGTCCGTGCGCCTCGACCAGCGGCAATACGACCGCGCGCTCGAGGCCATGCAGCGTTGCCTCGAGATCGACGAGAACGCGCTCGGCCGCCAGCACCCCGCCGTGGCGCAGAACTTGGTCGCCATCGCGTCGATCTACGTCAACACCGATCAACCCGAACTGGCTCGGCCACTGCTCGAAGAGGCCCTGTCCATCTTCGCCAAGTTCGACCTCGACCCGGTGCTCGTCGGCATCGCCGAGCTGGCGCTGGGCAAGCTGCTGTGGGACGACGGCGAACGGGTTCGCGCGCGGTCACTCGTCGACAACGCCGAGCGCGTCTTCGTCGACGCCAAAGAAGTCGCCGCGCCCCATCTGCAAGGCCTCCGCGCCTGGCAGAAGACCGTGAAGTACTGACTTCGACCTCTACGTCTGGCTCCACCGCAGCCTGGACAGATCGAAGATCGCGCCGTCCGAGGGCTCGATGCCTTCGATGTCCCATCGCGCGGCGATCGAGGTGGTCCCGTAGGCCAGGGGCAGCACGGGCGCGACCTCTTCGACCCGTTGCAGCAAGGCCTGCTCGGCCTCCCGCGAAGGCATCGATCGAAACTGTTGCAGCGCCCCGTCCATCGCCTCGTCTTGCACCCACGCGTAGTTGCAGCCCGCAGACCCAGGCCCCTTCGGGACCATGCTCGAGTGCAGCATTGCGTCGGCGAACTCGGACGGAGACGGCGATGCAGCGTTCCAGCCACCGAGCACCATCGCGTAGTCCTCCGTGGCCAGCTTGCGCTGGTAGTCCTCGAGCGTCTCGGTGAACACCGGCTCGACGACCAGGCCAAGCGCTCCGAGTTGGCGCACGATTTCGGCCGCCCACTGGTCGGGGTCGGGCATGTACGGTCGCCGCCCCCAAACGACGATCATCCGGAGCGGACCCGCAGGCGCCGCGGACTCCCGTAGCAGCCTCTCGGCATCGGCGCGCTCGAACGGCAACCGCATGCGCGTGGTGCCCTGCCCCGGAGGGAGCACCGAGGGCGCCAGGAAGGCCATCGGGTTTTCGTAGGTCGTGGCCAGCACCGTGTAGCGATCGATGCCCTTGGTGATCGCGGTGCGCACCCCGGGCGAGAGCACTCTGGTGTTGAGCCACAACAGCGCCGTGCTCGTGCCAGCCGCGAACAGCTTGCGCACCCCTCGAACGTCGGCGAGTTCCTCGCGGCTGAGCGCTGCGGTCAGGTCGATGTGCTCGCCACCGAGGTCGTAGCGAATGCGGTCGCACGCATCGACCGGGTCGTAGCCACGCAGCAGCACCTCTCCGATCGAGGGCAACCGCGGGTGATGAGGGTTGGCCTCGAGCGTGATGCCCTCGGCGGTGGCAGCGACGACGCGGTACGGCCCGGTGCCCAACCACGCATCTCCCTGCTTGACGCCGAAGCGCACCCGGTCCGAACTCAGGAACGCCCGCACGTCGAACGCCCGACCCTTGGGCGTGAAAATGACCCTGTCCCCACGAGCCGTGACATCGAGCAGGGGCTGGTACCAGGGCGAGCGGTTCAGCGCGCTCGCGATCATCCCAGCGTCGACCACGGTGCCATCGCTGAGCCGAGCGTCTTCTCGCAGTCGACCGGCCAGCGCCCCTCCGGACAACTCGTCGACGACCTGCAGCAAACTGGCGTCGCCTTTGGACACCGGCGGCTCGAAGACCTGCCGTTTCGCCACGTCATGCGCGAAGTCGAAGTCCGCGTAGGGGTTCAGGCCATCGACGCTGAGCGTCCCTACAACGGCGCAACGCAGCACGCCCGTGGCGTCGCGCTTCGAGTCTCCTCGCACTGCAACCACTGTAAGTCACTCCACGTCGCTTTTCGCGGCCGTCAAGCAACGAGGTCGCACTTCAGAGCACGCGACCCCAGGTGTAAGCCGACTTCTCAGCCGTACTTTTCCATCAACCCCTGCAGGTAGGGCGACAGCGGCGGCAGGTGTGCCATCGGATCGTTGGGCAAATCCCGCCGGGGGAACTCGGGGTACACCCGCTGCACCTCGTCCATGAAATCGATGCCCATCTGGCCCATCAGCGCGAACTGCTTGGGGATGACACGACCGATGTCGTCGGAGATCTGCTCGCCGTCGTCCCACAGTCGGCGCAACATCGCGTAGACCTTTTCGCCCAGGTCGTCCTCGTCGACCTCGAGGAACAGCTCCGGGTGGCCGCGGTCGTTCATCAGGTTGCGGATGCGCTCGTCCATCGTGATGCCGCCGGACGGGACGAGTCCGGGCATCGACGTGACCACCGCGTGAAAGCGGGAGCTGACCATCGCCGAGCAACGGCGCAGCACGGAGACCATGTCGAACATGTCGTAGTCGTCGCTGATGAACAGCGGCGGCTTGACGGTGAGTCGCTCGGACAACGCCTCGCAGGACTGACGGTCGACCCGTTCCATGCCGACGAGGATCGTGAACGCGTCTTCCTCTTGCAGGAACCGCTCGAGGCCCTCGGCAATGCCGTCGAGGTAGGCGTGATAGTTGAGGTCGGCTTCCTCGGAGCTGTGGTGGTAGTAGAACGAGCGGTAGTGCTCGCGCTTGTACTGTCCCACGAGGCCCTGCGCAGCGGCCTTGCCCAGGTCCGGCTTGACTGGCCACCAGAACGGGTTGATCGGGCAGACGACGATGACCTTCTTCTTGCCGTCCCAGCCCTGCTCACGCAGGAGCTGCTCTCCACGTTCGGGTGACGCCGGGTCGAAGGTCCACGCGGTGTCGGTGCCGCCCGTGGTCCGCACCCCGAGCCGACCCAACACTTCGCGCGAGGGGTTGTTGCGGCACTGCACCAGCGCGTGCTTGCAGTGCTTCTTCACGAAGTCGCGAAGCTGAGGCGTCATGGCCCCTGCCTCGGCGCCGTAGCCCACTGCCAGCTTGTCTTCGACCGCCGCGATGCCGAGCGCACCGGCCATCATCGTCGACAGCGCGTTGGCGAACTTCGACTTGAACATCGAGCCTTCGCAGGAGATCACGCCATGGTGCTTCGGGCACTCGTCGAACAGGAACTTGGGGAACACCACCGGGAGTTCGACCTGTCGAACGGTTCGGAAGTAGCCCGCCGTCCGCCCGAGGTTCACCGACATGATCGTCAGCTCGAGGTCATCGTCGCCGACGACGTGGCGGAACTGGCGGATCATTTCCTCCACCCGGACGTCTGCACCCGTGTTGCGGGTGCCGACGTAGCCGGCCAGACAGAGCTTGAGCGGCTTGCCCGGTTCCCAGGTCTCCTGGTCGACACCCAACGCGCGCTTCATCGCCACGCCCTCGATGAAGCCGTTCATGACCTCCATCAGGACGTTGTCGGGGTCGAGCGCATCCTTGAATCGGCTCAGGAAGCCCATAGACCGCGGAGGATAGAGGAATGCGAGCGGCGAGGGGCCTTGCGATCGCTCACGCGCGTCAAGCTCGCACCTTCTCGACCGATTTTGGCGGTCCGTTGGCGTCGCGCCCCCCTCTCGCGGTGTTCGCACAGCGCCACGGCGGCGGTTCATGACACACGAGCCAGAGCCCATGCCCTGTGCAGACGCTCGCGCACCCCCTCCCGTGCCGCAGCGAACGGCAGGGTTGCACGCTCACGGATCCTCCGCGCGAGCATCGCAACCGAGTGCACCCCATCGAGTTGAGCGGCGCACCAAGCGGTGATCGGGTCGGACGCATCGGTGCCTGATCGCACCGCCGCGGGTACGCCGGCGTCGTCGTCGTCCAGCCAGGCAACCGAGGCGGGGCGCCGTGCCGCGAACGTGTGCACGACTTCTCGTCGGCGCTGCGTACTCCACGGACTGCAGAGGTAGTCGACACGTTCCGAGTGATGGTCGCTGGGTTCGAATCCGAGGGCACGGACCCACGCCAGCGCTTCGTCGATGTCCGGGCGCCCCACCCAGTCGCGCGACGCCTCGTACAGCAGCGGGCCCCGATTGAGCCACACGCCGCCAGGCCGAAGCAGTCGATGCACGATCGACGCGACCGTCGTGGGATCCCGACCGACCCGGTCTTGAAACCAGTGGGTCACCACCGCGTCGAAGCTCCCGCTCACAAACGGCAGGGCAAGCGCGTCCGCCAACCACGGCGTGAGCCCCTCGGGCCGAGACGGGTTCCGCAGCGCATGCTTGATCGCCCACCCGTCGCCGCGACTGGGATGCGCGGGGAACTCCCAAAGCTCGACCGGGTTGCCTTGGCAGAGCTGATCACAGACCAACAACGGGAGGGGGTTGATGTCGAGCGCGACCGTTTCGGTTGCCAGGGTTTGTGCGTGGAGGTCACACGCCAAACCGCCGGCTCCTGCACCGAGGACCAGAACGTTTCTCCACTGCGACCACGAACCCGCGGCTTCGATCATCGCCTCCGCTGCAACGCGGTTCTGCACGTCATCGGGCCATGCCCAGTCGCGGAGCAGTTGCATGTACCCCATCAGCGGGTTGAACCGCGGTGCGACCTTCGGCAACGGCAAGACCGGCAGCCCCACGCGCTCGAGTAGCGCCCGCAGCCCAGCCACTTGATCCTCGATCGCGACGCCCAGCCGTTCCAAGCGTGGTCGAGCCGCAGGCAACGCTCCGGGCATCGCCGTGCGGAGTCGCGCGAGTTGCCGTTCCTGCTGCGCGAGCATGACCCCGTAGCCCTCCCGCCACGTCCGGACTGTCGCGTCCGGGGCAGGCATCGAGACCCGGGCCCGGCCGAGGACCCGTTCGCGAGCACCACACGCCCGGCAAACCGCCCCTGCCCCGGTCTCGCCACACAGCACACACTGTGTCTGGACTGCCACCGATGATACGAGACCGCGAGGAGGCAGATCGAGTGACGATTTCTCGCAGGCCATGCGATTGACCCGCGCACTGTGTCAGTCACAGGATCGAGGGGTGCGCCCCCACCTCATCGCGTTCGTACTCATCCTGGTTGGCTGCAAGACGGCGCCCGCTCCGACCGAGCCCTCCCCAGTCGTCGCGGCCCCGCCCACCGCCAACGCCGACGCTGCGCCTGCCACCGCCGGTCCCGTCTTCGCAGGCGACGACCTCGACACCAGCGCCGAAGCGGTCGGGCCGCTGCGCCAAGGCCAAGCGGAGAGCGAAGTCCTCTCGACACTCGGCGCACCGGATGAAAAGCCCGCGTTCGTCATGATGGAAGCCACCGGAGAGTTCGTCTCCGACTGGCCGTGGGCCGACAAGGGCCTGGTGCTCACCATGGCCGCAGCCGATGCCTCGGGTGCGTCTGCCACGGTTTCGGGGATCACCTGCGGCAAGTCGTGTGCGTTCGAGCTTCCATGGGGGCTGAAGATCGGTAGCACCCGTGCCGAGGTCGAAGCCGTCTACGGCGACCACTTCGACAAGGCCTTCACCGACGAACACACGTTCGTCGCAGGCTCGGTCTACGGCGGCAGCTTCTATCGGTTCGAGTCCGACCGAGTCGTCGGCATCTTCATCGGCGCAGGCGCGGAGTAGTCACTCGCAGGCGAGCGTCTTCAACGAGCGTTCGATGCGGGTGCGATAGCGGGTGTTGCCGAAGCGCTCGAGATGGCGGGCCCAGTGCTCGCAAGCGGAGGCTTTGTCTCGCACCCTTCGTTCGAGCAACCGGCCGAGTTCGTAGCTGAGCACGTCGGCGGTTCGCGTGGGCCACCGCCGCTCGAGAGCCTTGCGAAGGATGTTCGCAGCGTCGGCGTATCGACCCTGTCGCCGAAGTCGCTCGGCCTCCGCGATCACGGGCCCTGCATCGGACTCTTCGGCGGAGGGCTGGTCGGCGGATGCCCTCTTGCGGGGCGCGGTACGTTTCACCGCCGCTCGGTCACGACCCGCACGCAGCGCGGGTGCAGTCGGCTTTGGCTCCGAATGTGGCTTCAGGTTTGGCGTCGGGTTTGGCTTCGGCGGGGCCGCGACGGGTTGCAACGGTGCAGGCGCAGAAGCCACCGGGACTCCGAACGCAATGTGCTGCCCAGCGAGAATCGGCGTCACACGCCCCGCCGTGTCGTGAAACTCGAGTCGGCCCTCGTAGAGTTCGACCTCGCTGCGGTCGGGCTTCACGATCACCCGGAACCGCGTGCCGACCACCACGATCTCCCCTTGCGGCACCGCGACACGCACCGGGTCACCGTGCACCTTGTCGACGTCGAACAGCGCCGAGCCTGCACGCAGATGCACGACACGCCCATCGACCTCCAGGTGGGACGCTTCGATCGTGTCGATCGTCATCGAAGGTCCGGTCGTCGACAGGCGGCACGCGCCCCAAACGGTCGTGGTGCTGTTGCTCTCGGAGCGGCACGCGGGACCCGTGACCTGCACCGTCATCGCGGGGTCCTGGTCCTGCACGGACTGAGACGGCAAGCCATCGCTGGTGGTCCAACGAAGGAACAGCAGCACCAAGGCGGCCCCGGCCACGAACGTCAGCATGGGGATCCAACCCATGCGCTGGGACCCGGAGCGTAGCTCCAACTCTCGCGAGATTCGCCGAGCCACGCGGCGTGAACCCGCACGAGACATCCGCTCCTTGGACAGGGACTCATCTGCGGCCTTCAGCCGTTTCAGCAGATCGCGACTAGCGTCCATCCTGCCCCTCCCATGTCTCGATGGCGCTGGTCGCCTTCTTGATCAGCTTGCAGACGTAGCTCTTGGAGACCCCCAAGACCTCCCCGATCTCGGCCTGTTCCATGCCGTCGAGGTGGTACATGCAAAACGCCAGCCGCTGCTTGGGCTGCAGCGCGTCGACGAACGCAAACACCTCGTGCAACCCCGCGCGGTGCTCGACCCGGCGGTCGTCATCGGACACGCTGCGGCGCCCCAGCAGCCACCGCACGGCAGGGGACTCCGCCACGGCCTGCCGACGCAACCGGCTCAGGCAACAGTTGTGCGTGACACGATAGAACCACCCGCCAAGGTCGTCGTCGTCCTCGAGTCCGTCGATCTTGCGACAGAGCGTGACGAACACGTCTTGGACGATGTCTTCGGCCCATGCAGGGTTGCCACGGCCATACCGCAGCGCGAGTCGGTAGACCTCGTCGCGATGCCGCCGATAGAGCGCCCGAACGCGGGTGCGGGTGTCGACCTCCTCTTCGACCAAGGCGAACTTGCGCGAGTCGGTGGTCACTTGCCCAACCTCCGGCCGAAGGTGAAGCCGACCATTGCGGAGATGCGCAGTCCTCCGCGTTGCCACACCGGTTCGCCCTCCACGGCGTGGACACGAGGGGTGCTCGTGCCAACGCGGAGCAAGGCCTGCATCTCGTGCAAGCGCCAAACGGCATAGGCGGCCCCGAGCGCGGCCTCGAGCGAAGCGGACGCATGCACCCCCTGCGAAGACAGCGTTCCCGCATCCAGGCGATAGGAGTGAATGTCGCCTCCCAGCAGAGCACCGGCCAACAACGAGAAACGGCGGATCGTCAGCGGCCGCACCTGGAACCCGACAGCGGGCACGACCTCCACCACCTTCAGCGGCCCCACGACGGTGGCCGGCACCACCTGCACGTCGAGCCACGCCTGCATGCCCGGTTCACGACCGATGGTCATCGAGGCAGTGACGACGGCATCGATCGGGTTTGGACGCGCAAGCACCCCCACGTTGGCTCCGCCCCGCAGCACGTAGGGTGCTCCCCGCAGCGGAGTCGTGATTCGGGCGGGAGCGGATGGAGGCTCCAAACCTGGTGGCAGCTCCGGGTCCGTCTCGGGCTCGGGTTCGGGCTCCTCCGCGACCGGCTCCTCGACCAAGGGTTCCTCGGGTGGCTCGGGAGTCACCGATGAAAGGGACGCCACGGCACCTTCGACACGCTGGGCGAGCGTCGGCTCGTCGACGGCGGCGGGCTCGAAGGGCACCGCATCGGTCGACCCGCAGGGCGTGTCCCCCTCGATGACCACGATGCGAGGCTCGTCCCCCATCTGTTCGGCGCACACGCGCAGCCGCGCCGCCGCGTCTCGGGGCACGAGCGTCGCCCCCGTCGCGAGCACGTCGGTGGCGATCCGAGGCCCGAGACCTTCGGGCGCCCCCTCGGCAACCGACAGCCCTACCGTCACGGAACCTGGATCCGACCCGGACTCGGGAGGCTCGCGCGGCACCACGTCCTCCAGCGCGTCGACGGAGCGATGCAGCAGCTCCAACCGCATGACCGCGGGGTCCGCGGCATGCTCCACCTCGAATGACACGGTGGATGCCCCGATCGCGGTCACGCTCCATTTGTCGTCACTCGGGAGGACGACGAGCTGCACCTGGGCCGGCCCAGGAGCCGCTGCAAGCGGATACCCGTCCTCCAGAAGCCGGACGACGAGCCACTCGCGAAGCGCACCGTCGACCACCAGGTGGACGGTCGGCCGGGGTGCGAGCTCGGCAGGCGCGCTGTCGACACTCGACTCGGCCGTCGCGACGTCCGAAGACGGCGCGACGGCGGCGAGCGACACACTGAACAGCAGGGACAGCATTGAACGAGGGCGGGGACCCGACCGGAACCACGCACGAGGGCAGCCTCGGTTGCACACCCTACCGTCGATTTTTTCCCGAAGCTTCGAAACGAAGGTGGAAACTGAACGCGTCGGTGCACGTGGGATTCGAGGACGGAGCACCCAGCGAGATGAAACGAAACTCCACCGCGTATTCGATGTCACTGTTGATGCTGCTGGGCGCGGCCTGCGAGGAAGTGGAGCTTCCCGAGGGCGCGGGAAGCGGAGAGCCCCCGGTGGTTCGCGCAGCCAAGGCACCGCCGATCATGGGTGGAACGCTTCTGGTCACCCGCGACGGCGCGCATGCGGTCATCTCCGACCCACCGCGAGACTCGATTCACATCGTCGACCTCGACCAGTGGAAGGAAATCGGCACGCTCGAGCTCGACGACGGAGCGCTGCCCTTCCGGGCGGTCGAGGACGACGACGGTCGAGTGCACGTCACGTTGCGCGGAACCGGGGAGCTCGTCACGATCGACCCGGGCTCGGCCTCGCTCAACAAGACCACCACGGTCTGCCCCAACCCACGCGGGGTCGCCTTTGACGATGCAACCGGCGCGCTCCATGTCGCATGTGCCGGCGGCGTGCTGGTCACACTTCCCGCCTCCGGTACCGCGAGCAAACGTTTCATCAGCCCCGACCTCCGCGATGTCTTCGTCGCCGACGGCCGCCTCTTCGTCACCCGTTTCCGTGCGGCCGAACTCCTCGAAGTGACCGAGGACGAGGGTGCTCGCCTCGTCGGTGCGCCCGCGTCCCTCGTTCGTGGCTCGACCTCCCGCGAGCCCACCACATCGTGGCGCACGATCCCGAACCCCAATGGAGGATGGATCATGCTGCATCAAGCCGCCGCCACCGACCCTGTGCCCGAGTTCGAGGAGCCCCCGGAAGTCGAAGACGAAGGTCCGGGCGACACGGCCGGAGGGGGAGGCTACGCGGGAGGCGGCGGTTTCGACCCCTGCGCCGCGGTGGTCAATCCCACCCTGACCGTCGCCTCCGCAGACGGAACCCTCAAGAACGCCGGCGTCTTCGGCGATGTCGCTCTCGCCGTCGATGTCGCGCTCTCGCCCAATGGCTGGCGTGTCGCGATCGCCACCCCCACACAGCACGACCGCGACGATCTGTTCGACCCGATCTCCGTGTTCGAGGTCGACCTCGCCAGCCTCGCCACCGACACGGATGCTCGCTGCGAGCTCCCCGATCCGCTGTTCATCGAGGCGGACGTGGTCGCGGTCGCGTATCAGCCTAACGGGGAGCTGCTCGCGCAAGCTCGCAACCGGCCGGTGCTCTTCCGCGTCAGAGAGCACGTTGTCGAAGAACTCGTCCTCACCGGGGCCGACGCGAGCGACACCGGATTCGACCTCTTTCACAACGACGCGGGAGCGGGCATCGCCTGCGCCTCCTGTCACCCCGAGGGTGGCGAAGACGGGCGTACCTGGGTCTTCCACGACCTCGGACCTCGCCGCACGCAGCCGCTCAATGTCGGGCTCGAAGGCACCGCTCCGTTTCACTGGAAGGGCGACATGGACGACATTCACATGATCGCCCGGAAGGTCCGCCAGGGCGCGATGGGTGGCAGCCAACAGTCCGAGGAGCACCAAGACGCCCTGCGCGACTGGCTGTTCGGACTGCGCCCGCCCAATCCAACCCGCGCACAAACCGACACCAGCGCAGCGCGAGGACAACAGCTGTTCGGCGAACTCGGATGCGCGAGCTGCCACGCCGGGCCCAGCTTCACGTCCCCGGCCTCCGCCGACCTCGGTCGCGGACCGCTGCAAACGCCAGCCTTGCGGGGCGTGGCGCTGCGCCCCCCCTACATGCACGACGGTCGCGCGCTCACCCTCGAAGAAGCCATCCAAGACATGGCACGCACAACCGGTGACCGCGTCGAGCTCGACGCCGAACGCGTGGCGTCCATTGCCGCCTACCTCGAATCCATCTGACGTGCGCCGCCCCTGCACCATCCTCGCCCTGCTCGTGGCCGCCCTCGCATCGGGCTGCGCCCAGGAGACGATTCACCACGGTGACCCGGCGCTGTCCGAGTCCTCGAACAGTTTCGGCAGCTTCAGCGGGGGCGGCTCGGCCTCGGGGTCGCCATTCGATGGGCCCAACTTCGACGGCAACTACCCGAACCCTGCGGTGACACGCTGCGGGGATGTGCTCGGCGATCTCCCCGCCATCGATGGGCTGGCATCCGCCTGGGCGCTCGTCGCAGTTCCGGGCGCAACACGAGACGGCGAAGCGGTCGAGACGGGCACCGTGCTGCTTCGAATCTCCGAACGCATGATCTCCGACTGCGGAAGCGAGGCGGTGACCTCGTTCGCCACGGGCGGACAAGACCGCATGGACCTTCGGGACATCGAGGTCATGCTCGGCCCCGACGAGTTCACCGTGGGCGAGCACCCGGTTTCCGAGCTCGCTGCGCCAGCCGTCCGGTTGCTGGGCGACGGGGAAACGGAGGACTTCGGCACGAGCGCGCAGGTCGAGCTGTTGCACGTCGACGACGACTGCGTGATCGGCATTCTTCGAGGGTTCGAAGGTGAGAGCGGCGAGCCCTTCATGGAGGGAGGCTTCGTGGCGCAAACCTGCCAGCGGCAGTGCATTCCCTCCGACACCAACGACTGCTGAGGCCCTTCAGCATCGGGGTTCGGCCCAGCATCTGCGACCTCGTGAGCCGACACTCGCCGCGGGGTCGCAACAAGGGCGCATCGCGTACGTCCAAGAGGCATGAGCGCTTCGATCCTCGTCGCACAGGTTGGTCCCGTCGTCTGGTCCTTGGCGCTCGGACTGCCCGCCGTGGGGTTGGCGCTCGGGTATCACCGTCGAGCCCGCACCCGTGAGGCCCGCGCTCGAAGAGCCGTCGACGACGCGCGGCGAGCCATTGCGGCCGCCCGCGTCGAATCCGCGTGGCGCAACCTCGAGTTCGCGCTCATCCCCGACGCGTCGCTCACCCCGTCCACGGCATCGATCAACCGCGAGGTCTTGCTCCAGGTCTATCGCCTGATCTCCCCGGAGATCGCCGACCGCGTCCGCACCTGCTTGCAGCCACTCGACCACGCCTACACGCTCGTCGAAGGCGGCGGCCGCGGTGGTGGCGCGCTCGCCCGCGTCTCCGTGCTTCAACGCATCATCGCCGCCCGCGGTGAACCCCGGCCCGACGTGCTGGCCGCAATCGACGCACCCGCCGACGCGACCAAAGACACGATCGAAGTCTCGCCCGCCGCGTTGGCGAGCTAGAGCGGTCCTCAGTTCGGCGGACTACTCGTCCAGCTGGTCCCAGCTCTGCTGGATCGCGGCAGCGATCAGATCCGACTGGTCGCGTGTCGACTCGTCGACGACGTCGACGAATGCCGCTTGGGCGCCGTGACTGTCGAAGTCGAAGCGGATGGTCTGGGCCGTGGCGGGCCGCTTCTTTCGACGCGCCGATGCCTTGCGGACCGGCTTGCGCTTCGGGGTCTTACTCATCGTCTCGGCCGCCATTGTAGCACCCTGGGTTTCGCACCTGTCCAGCGGGGTCACAGCCCGTGGTGCGCGACCAATTCCTTGCACACCCGGCGCATCAACGTCTTGAGCACCGGGAGATCGTGCCGCTCGTTGCCGAATCGGCGCCAGAACGGCTTGGCGAGGTTGGAGGTCAGGGTGATGACCGCGTAGGGCAGCCAAGACTCCCCGTCCGCCGCGGGCACCGCCAAGATCGATCTCCAGTCCCGCATGTTGAAGGCACGGTCCCACTCCCGGACCTGGCGGGACGTGAAGTTGTAGTTGATGCTGGGATGGTTGTCGCAGGCGTCGTTGCTGTTGCCGTAGTGGAACGAAATGCCCGCGACGCCCTGCACCGAACGCTCCGGGCTCAGCTTGAGGGCCCTCAGCTTCGCGTGTCGACGCGCCTCTTCACCGCTGCGTTCGTGACGAGACGTCGCCACGAGTTGCAGTACCTGCTTGTCTTCTTCGAGCGCAGGCAGGAACAAGCTGGTGGTGATGACCTCCCCGGGATCGAGCCCGAAGTAGGTCCGCACGTGCTCCACCAGGGTCTTGAGCGAACGGTTCGCGCGACGTTGCCACGCATCGGTGAACCGCAGGTCGCCCAGGTGTTCCTCCACCCACTGCAGGCAGGTCTCGAACCAGGGCAGTGCATCGCCCGTCCATCCCCATTGCACCTGACGAAGCAGGTGCGGGATGTAGCCGAAGTTGGGCAGCCACAGCGGGTTCACATTCCAGGTGCCCGTCCAGTACTGGTTGATCTGGTCGTCCGCAGCTTCGTTGCCGCCGACCATGACCGCATAGATCGCATTGTCCCCGTCGCGCAGCGGCGTGATACGGCGGCGGTCGAGCAGGCGACGCAGGTTGGGGTCGGCCAGGCTCATGCCCAGCACGAGCACCGGCGCGTTGCCCATCAACAGCTTCTTGAGATCGGTGTTGGGTGTGGCGCGCTTGTCCGCGAACAAACCCAAGTAACTGGTTTCGGTGAGCACCAGCGTGCCGCCGACCGCTCCACGTTCGTCGAGCCACCCATGCAAGTGGTGCACACGAGGCCGCACGCTGGAACGGCTGCGAGCGCTCAACGGGTGACGGTGTTTGGCCCACTCGTCCGGCGTGCCGCGAAGCTCCGCGATCGCCCGCTCCAAGATCGGGTCGTAGTTGGTCGTGAACAGCAGGTCGCGGTTCGGCACCTGGTGGGCCATCGCCGCGAGCTGCCGTTGCGTACTTCGCAGGGGGAGCTTGCCGATCGGTCGCGGGTAGAGTTGGCGCGCGAGCTGACGCTTGAACTCGGTGTCACCGAGCCGCCGCCACGCAAAGTCGGCCGCCGCGTCGCGCCCAATCCGGCGGTAGACCTCCTCGGTCAGCGACTGCACGGCGTCGTCGCCAACCAGGGACCGCACGTACGCCGCCCCCTCGGCATTCTCGCAGCGGCCCCGCAGATCCGATTCGATGACCGCCCGCAGCAGACCCAGGTTGAGCGCATCCCAGCCCGGCAGCCCGGATGCCATCGAGACCCCCGCGCCGACCAGAATGCGAAGCGTGCCGGCGTCGTAACAGCCATGCAGGTCCTCGATCAGCTCCCGGCGCGCGTCAGCCACAGGCGCGCATCCTACCTACCGCCGACCACACCGCGCCAAGTTTGGCCCATTCCTCGCTGAACGAAGTCCCAGCGGCCGGCCAACGCTCGGCTATCGTCGACCCAGTAGGCGTGCAGTGGCAGTAGCGAACCGAAAGCGAGACCTGTTCGGCGACGACGTCGAGCCTCTGTTCGATGACAACCAGGGCCGTGGTGCCTGGTGGGACACGCTCACGCGAGCGCTGGTCTCCAGGAACAAACGGGTGCAGCTCAGCACCCCGAGCAGAGAGGTTCTGGATCTCCAAGGCGAGGACGCGTGGACGGCCTTCTTTCAGGCCCACATCGATGCGCGTGACGACGAGTCTTCGCGTCGATGGGCCGAGCGTTGCTGGGAGCGGCTGGGGATTTCGTTCGCGTCGCTCACCCGCTTTCTCGACGACGTGGCCGTCTCGCCCGACGCGGACCTTCACTTCGACGCCCGCCGTGGCACGCCGCTCGCGACCCTGCTGAAGCTCTACGGTGATGGGGACACCTACGCATTGTGGACCGACTGGGGCGACTTCTACGGCGACGAGATTCCCAGTGCCCCCCTGCACGATGGTGCAGAGCAGACCATGCAGCTCGCGCTGGTCCGGTCACTCGATCCCGGGGTCATGAAGGAAGTGACCGGGGAGATCTTTGGTCGCGATCGCGAAGAAGTCGAAGCACAGGCGGACTTCTTTGCGGACCGAACCGCGCGAGAACTGTTCGACCGCGACCAAGAGCACACCGGTCCCTCGCTGTGGGCCCCACTCGACCTCTCCGACCTGGACGCGTTCGACTGGGACGACGAAACGCGGCTTTCTCTTCTGCTCGGGTTTCACAGCCCCGTGCACCCCGAGAAGCGAGACAACGGCGAGTATGCGGACCGCAACCAGCCGTTCTTGGAGGTCTACCTCGACACTGCGGATGGCTTGTTGCAGAGGAATGCGCTCTCCCTGCGGGCACGGCAGAGGCCCGAGCAAAACCGCGGGCTGATCCAGATGAAGCTCGAGCGAGAGCCCAACCCCAACACCGGCCACCCGGTGCGTGAGAAGTGGGAGCGAAGGTTTCGCGGTCCCACCTACCTCGGGGACGTCTTGCCAGAGCTGGACCAGATGATCACGTTCGCCCAGGTCGGCCACGCCCTTGGAGCCGGCATGCCCGAGCTGAAGAAACTCCACGTCATTCTGCGGGAGCGTGGGGCACTCGGAGAGAACGAAGCGCTGCAGCTGCGGCCCGACCACATCATTTTTCAACGCCGCCGCCGGGGACGGCTCGAGCTCGACGAGCTCGCCACCGTGCGCGCTCGGGTGAAGGCACTCGAGGATGCGGAGAACGCAGCCCCTCACGAGGGGCGTGCGCGGTATCTCGAACACGCCAGGGCTCAGCTCTCCGCGTACGAGGCAGCCGCGACCGCGCTGGCCAAGTACACCGAAGACGAGCTCGGCGGAGAGGCGATCATCGTGTCCGCGGATCGCTGGTCGGTGTTCGAGCCCGGAGCGTGGCCCGATGGTCGTTGGCCCGATCGACTCGGCGCCGCCGGGCGTCGGGGGCGTGGCCTTCGCTTCGAGACCGAGCTCGACGCCTGGACGAGCGAGGTCTTCGCCGACGCGCTCAAAGCTCTCTCGGCCCAGCACGCATCCGCCAGCGCCGACGAACGACAGCAGCTCGACGACGATCGCAAGGCGATCGAAGCATTCCGCGACCGCCTTTGGCACGACGTCAACAAGACCGTCGAGGTGATGACGGACCACCTCACCGGTCTCGGCGCACGTCGCCTGCACGGCACTCCGCCCTCCAAGAGCCTGCAGGCCACCGAGATGCTCGCCCGCGGACAGGGCTTCCGGCGTGGACACCGCTATTGGGTCGATTGAGGCCCCGAGTCCTGTGCACATGCCCAGCGCGGTGAGACCGCGGCCAGAAGGACGAAATCATCGGTGATCCGGAAGGCGGGTCGCGTCACTAAGCCCTCGTGCAACGTTGGCTTCCTTTCGCGCTCGTTCTGACGGGCTGTTTCAGCGACCCCACCGACCCGATCTCCGCCGACTCCGACAACGGCAGCAGCGGGCCCGCGAATGGCTCCACGACGGACGAGGGCGGGAGCGCATCCGATGGCGGTGAGCTCCCAGGCTCTTCGACCACGGGCGACGAATCCGACTCGATGGGCGAGAGCAGCAGCACTGGCGACACGTTTCCGCCCGAGTGCGGCAACGGCATCGTCGAGCCGGGCGAGCGCTGCGACGGCGCGGACCCGATGGGCGCGGCCTGCCTCGACGACTGTCGGTTCACCTGCCTCGATGCGTTCGACGACTGCGACGAGCTCCCCGCCAACGGCTGCGAGATCGACACCGCCACCGACGCCAACAACTGCGGCGGGTGCGGGCAGGTCTGCGCCAGCGGCGTGTGTATCGACGCGGCGTGTGCACCCACCAACGTCGTGGAGGGCATCGGACAGGGACCCACGCGGATCGCTCGTTCGGGCGACACACTCGTGTTCGACGAGTCCGGATTCGGCCGCATCTGGAGTTGGGAGATCGGGACCGAAGCGCCCAGCGAACTCGTCGCGGACCAGGCCACGGGAACGTTTCGGCGGTTTGCGCTCACGGACGACCGTCTCTACTGGGCCGATGGCAACCAGAATAGCGTGTTCGAGGTCCCACTCGCGGGTGGGAGCCCGAGCTTCGTGTTCTCGATCGGCGATGCCGGAGCCCCCTTCGCCAACGCCCAGGGCCTGTACTTCCCCGAGACACGGGTCGAAGCACTCGACCAGGTGTCTGCATTGCTGCGACTTCAACCCGGGGAGACAGAGCCCGAGACCCTCGTCGACACCCTGCCGGGCATGATGTGCCAGGTGACGAGCGCCGGCGGACGGCTGATCCTCGGCACGACGAACTTCGATGACCCCGTGCGGTCGATCGACAACGACGGCATGGCTGCGCCCGTGTCGGTGAGTGTTCTGCCGCAAGATGCCTGCAACCGCCCCATCTTCGGCGTGGGCCCCTCGATCTACTTCGCCGGCCGAGCCACGGAGGCCGGCCCGACCGGGCTGGTGCGACACAACGTCGGCACGGGTGTCTCGACGCTGCTGATCGAACCGCTCACCTTCGACGGCATCGGCGACTACTACGTGTCGCAGCACGGCATCGTGCTCGACATCGACGGCGAGATCCGGGCCTACGACGCGATGGGCAACGACCCCAACGTCATCGCGACGATCTCCGAGGCGAGCTACGGACGCTACATCGACGACCAGATCGTCGCCTGGACCGAACCACTCGCCGACTCCAACGGCTGGGTCCTACGCGTCGCCGAACGGCCGTAGTGCCTCAGGTCCGAAGTCCATGCCGGACTTCACGGGACCCCCTTTGGGGTGGGGGGTCCCTCCGAACCCCTCGGTTGGCCCACCCCTCAGCCCCACCGACGCACCGACCGGCAGTACTCGGCGTAGGCATCGCCGAACGCCTTTCGCATCGCCCGTTCCTCGAACCGGATGTACCACCGGTCGGTCACGATGACGTTCACCACGACGACGGCGAACGGCGTCACCGTTCCGAGAAGCGTGGCGGCCCCCAACAGCGCGAGTGCAAACCCGAGGTACATCGGGTTTCGCGACCGCGTGAACGGCCCGGTCCGCACCAGCAACGTCGGGTCGTTGAAGGTCGGCACGTTGGTACCGACCTCCAAGAACAACCGCTTCGCCCGAACCGCCAGCCACAGCCCGCCCACGACCAGCGGAGTACCCGCAAGCTGCCACGGCCACGGGACCAGCCGAGCGATGGGTGCGAGCCAATGCAGCACCAGCATCGCCACCAGACACAACACCAGAAGCTGCGGCGGGAGTACGCGTCTCACCCGCAGACGCTATCCGAGCACTGTTAGGCGGCTTCGACGATCCGTGTGAAGAAGTGTTGAGCGTGTAGTCGGGCTTCCGCAGCCTGCATCTCGGGCGGCCAACAACGAGCGCCGCAAAAAAAAAGTCGCTCGAGCGCCAACCAAACCAGGGGGTCCGGCAACTCCGTGGTTGTGGGGACGAACAAGCGCAGCGAGACCTGGTCGACCGCGTACGCGGGGATCAAACGCCTCGCCCGCGGCGTCACCGAGGACGACCTGCAAGACGCAGCCCTCGCGTCCCTCGAGCACGACGCCGAGGTCGTGCACAAGCGGGGATGGTTGCGCGCGGTCGCCCGCAACCGATGGAAGATGCGGACACGCCGGGCAGCGGTCTGGGAGCGGATCCGCTCCAGGCTCGCAGTGCAGAGCCCACCGGTCGGCGACCCACTCGAACACCTCGAACTCGCCCGTGCCCTGGAGCACGCCCTCGACGATCTGCAGCCCGCGGTGGCGGATGCGGTGCGCATGCGGTTCTTCCTCGAACTGTCGACCCGAGAGATTGCACAGCGGCAAGGCTGTCCTCCGGGCACGGCGAAGTGGCGCGTACACGAAGGCCTGCGCCGACTGCGGTCGAACCTCGACGAACGCGGCGGTGGCCGCCGCGCCTGGCTCCCTGCCCTGCTCGCCTTCGCACGTACTCCCGACCCCCCTCCCGTTGTCCCTTCACTCCTTTCGAAAGGCCCACTGATGCTCACCGCCACGACCCTCACCACCGCCATCGCAATCCTCACCGCCCAAGGCCTCTCCGCGTCACCGAATGCACAGACGCCCTCCGAGCCGACCGTCGCGACCTCCGCCGTTGCGAAGCCCCACCCCCACCCCGCGCCGAACGTACTCACCCGCGCGTCGGCAGCGGAGCCCCGCACCGAGTCCAAACGCGCCGGGAGTTCGACCGCAGGTGAGGACGAGGGCGAAGTCTGCGGCGACGAGGCCATGCGGGCGTTCAACACCGAACCCGACCACCCCGACGCCGAAGAGCACCTCCTCGACGCGGCGGAGTGCTACGGCGACGCCGGTCTACTGGGGCGGGCACACAAGCTCTACCAGGTGATCGAAATGCAGCATCCCGAGGGTCGCTATCTCGAACTCTCGAGAACGCGGCGGCAGGCGATCCTCGTTCAACTGCTCGACCCCGAGTCCCCCGCCAAGACTCCCTTCGGGCGTACGTGCCTGGCCCCTTTGCGCAAAGCGAAACCGGACACCCTCGCCCAAGAACAGGCCGCTGCCGCCGAGTGTTTGATGGGGGGCAGCTACGCCGCCGCTGCGGCAGAGCTTCGAAAGCGAGCCGCAACCGCACTCACCGGCGCCGCGAAGGACGACAACGCAAAGGCGCTGGAGAAGGTCGAACGTGTGCTGCTCGGCATCCGACGACTGCAAGCCCGAGACGCCGCAAAGACCGGGACCTAGAGCGCCGATCCGTTTTAAACGGCTTGCAAGGTGCGGCTGTGGGCGCTTGTCGCAAGGCGCGAGGCCGAAGGCGGACTGGAGGTCCGTCGAGCGCGGAGCAACGCGGCGACAAGTGGCCACAGCCGTGCATTGCGGGGCGATTTCAAACCGGTCGGTGCTCTAGTGTCCTGAGTCCGTAAAAACGCCCGTTTGTTATTCAGCGCCGTCGAGATTGAGAACGTGCTGAGCGTGGCGAGTCACGGCGGCGATGATGTCATCGGCAGTCTTGGTCCAGATGAAGGGC